>OJMA01000002.1_pt1 | contig 477833 bp, 341 predicted proteins | sample 1596921 | NCBI WGS metagenome assembly OJMA01 (sample SAMEA3904682, study PRJEB24821) | metagenome | biome: Builtin; feature: hospital; material: surface | place: USA | collected 2013-06-06
CACTAACACTAACACTAACACTAACACTAACACTAACACTAACACTAACACTAACACTAACACTAACACTAACACTAACACTAACACTAACACACAATGACCACCATTCGCGATTCCAAAAACAAAATGACCCACAAAGCCGTAAACACATTCAAGAAACATAATCATCTAAGTCACAAAACATTATCATAAAAAATCATTACTCATTGAACAGCGTCGCACTATTGATTTTTCGATTATGCGATTCAGAGCAAGCTCTTATCCTTGCTTAAAGGCATTCGAGAATGTCGACAGCACAGCTACCGCAGTCCTCGGCGAACGACGAGATGTCCTCAACGCAAATCTGCTTCTTTTGGACAGGGCCAGCAACAGCACACTCCGTGATGCTCTTGGCACAGGCGCCGCACTTCTTCATGATTTCGCCACTGCCGAACTTGCAGTCAAGGTCGCCCTTCGAGTCGGAGGTGTAGCCCTTCACCGACACGCGGTCCGAGGCGGCAACAAGCGTGGCAGCAGCGGCAGCGAGAACAACAAATGCTTTGATCATGGTGAACCTTAGTTGGGGTTACTGCTCGCATTGTGATAGCGACTTTTATGGCTTTTGGTGCGCTTCCTTTTTTTCTCCTCCTACACGTGCTCCCTGCACTTTGTACAACGCCCAGGGTTTTGATTTTCGCCTCCTTAGATGATTGGCTAATTTTAACATGTGCTAGGGCGCTATCGCACTGCTTAAGTCAATTGTTCGTTACTTGGGTTCCCATTCAAAATGTTATTCCATGCCCACCTAGTACTCTGTTTCATTCGTCCAATGGCCTCCAGAGGTTTAAATCTCGCCCACACGTGCCGATCACTTAAGGGCAAGCCCAATCATTATGGTGGTTTTTTGGTATATGCGCCAAGAAAGGCCTCAACACCTCCACATTGGCTAGGCGCAATTCATTGTGGGGTATTTCCACAACAACCACGACCATTTGCTTGTAGTTCAGTAGACTTGATGAGGAAAAGCAATGTCAATCCCACTTAGAGCACCTTAGTGGCGTCTTTTCACATAGACTCTTCAGCTAGTACGAAATTAGGCGATGTATTTGTCTAGACACTGGCCTCGTGCGCAACCTATGTGTTAATTAATGATACGGATTCCTGAATATATTTGGCTGTGGTGAGCAAAGCATTCGCTCTATTCTGCCTTTTAGAGTCAAAGAGGCTACTCTTCGAATTCTTGCGTCTTGAGCACAGAACCATGGGTGAATTTTTGTGTAATCACAAATTTGCGCATGCTGATGCATTTTCTCAAAACAAACCATGTCATATAACAGTGATGACAACATTCCGCTCCGCCCCCTTTCCGATCTGGAATAAAGGTCTGTTGTACTTCTCCGTGTCTAATTTTGTGTTCTGACGCTCTGTACAACGCTTCTGTGTACTTGATTGTAGGCACGGATCGGATGATTTCGGGTTGATGGGCAGCTAATGTTCTGATTTGAAGCATTTCAGAACCTGAAATTCCTTTTTATGGTGCATTCTATCAATATTGGTGGCAGTATTCTTGAAACAGCCTTCCGACGTGCATAAAGTACTTGAATCATGATTGTTCGTCACTGCTTTGGATCTTTCTTCACTGCTGGTGAAAGAAAACTTTCCACGTTTTGAAACTGACCAGCTAGCACGAGTTTCCTGTACTCTAGGTCCTGTTAATATGTTATTTCTATAAGGTGTGCCATTCGTCTCCCGGCATGCGAGTATCTAGCAACGCGCATAGCCGCATGATCGTCTATCAAGAACACGATATCAGATATGTAGGTGATAGCAGCTCCACACAATTAGCTGCTGCTCGAGAAAAGGGCCCATTTCACCAACTCCACGTTGGGCACGTTCACAGGTATCACCCATGTCCTTGACTACATCAATAACTACATCATAATTCATTAAAATGGGACCAACCAATTGGGACCCGCTTTCATTAAACGTACAATGAACATACACATGCCAGAGAGAGCGATAAAGATGCCAGCAAAGACCTGTGCACGCACGTAATTCGGTGGCTCAATGTCCAAGAGGGAAGCTGCAATCGGTGCACCTACCAACGAACCCACTGATGAGAGTAAGCTTGCAACAGACAGCCTTATATTAACATCGCTCTCGTCATCCGTAATCTTCGTTACAATCATAGGTATCGCGGACAATAAAGAACCAGACAAAAATCCATACAATACAACGATAACCACAAAACTTCCCTGCTGTCGCACAGCAATCCACACAAACGCAACCAGCGCTGCTGAAAATGTCCGTGGAACGTACAATCCAAATGCACCAATTCTCTTTGTCAGAAAAATTGACAGTAGTCGCCCAAGTATCCCCCCTGTCTTCAACAAAGACGTAGTAAAAGGAAAGATGGCGTCACTGAATTTATGGTGTTTTCCAAACGATGGAAGGAAATAGGGAGGCACGTACAAACCCATGTTCCCCAAAAAGTAGCCCAAGACAAATACAACATACACCGGATCCTTGAATACATGCAAGGCGAACAGCCGGCGGCTTTCAATAGCCCTACTCCGCGGCCGCAGCAACAATAGGGCCAGCAACAACAAACCCATGACGAGAAAACCGATGATGCGGATAGTCCAAGCATATCCAATATTTGGCTGCAACTTGTTGAACATAATCGGAAAGATGAGACTTCCCAAGCTACTCCCCAATGTGGCCAGCCCCAACGCCACGCCTGGCTTCTGATGGTGGTATTCTGAGCAACAAGTAATACAGGGGAGATATATCAGCCCAGTACCCACCCCCACACAAACGCCATGAGAGAAAAATATATGCACATACTCGGTACCCTGCCCGTTCATCATAATGCCAAGCACAATGAGGATGCTTCCTACAGTACACATCGCGTACATGTAACCGTAATCAACCCATTTAGACGTCAAGATTCCAACCAACACAGCCAAAAATTGCTGAATGGAGCCAATCCACGCAACATCGGATGCTGAATGCTGCATGAGCAGTATGTCTTTGAAGTACAAAAAAAAGGTGCCATAGCAACCAATGACACCCCATGAGCAAAACAGAAAAAGAAATGCGCTCAGTACCTGGGTCATAGGGCGCAGCTTTGTTAGGTCCAGCCCAGCGTGATGCGGTAACATCGACAATACAGGCAGTAAAGTGGGGTCCTCAAATGGCTCTGCTGTGCATATGTGGTCATGCGCGACTACTTGGTGTAATGGCGGCCTACCTTCCAAGCCACGGTGACGGAACGCATGATCTGAAATAGAGATCGACTCACGCCGGGAGACAGCGCTTGTATGCGCCATGGGCGGCGCAACAATCGCTGGCTCCCCCATCCTGTGGGGAATGAGCAGCCCACTAAATGAAACATGGGCGGCGCTTTGGTCGAGGGAATCACGTGCGTCTACAGGAAGGGTTCCACATTAAATTCGAGGGCCGAGCATGGGAAAGCAAGCTCAAAGCGCTCGAGCACATCCGGGTGCAGCACACCCAGCGTGCCAATTCGCTCGTCACCATCCAATGCCTTCTTGAGATCGTCGGTCGAGTCCAATCCACGAGCCGATGAACTCGGCGTGCGGAGCACAATGTGAGCTGCGCGTCCGGGGAAGAAGGAAGGGTCGTCTGCCTCCTGCAGGTAGTACCCGCACTCGGCCTTTGCGTCTTCGCGGGAAATGCGAGGAACACCCAGCATCATCATCAGCTTGTCAAGAAGACCGTGCACGACCTCAAAACCTGCTGCTTTGTTACTGTAAATAGCAGCCATGTGGCGCTCATTGCGTGCCATACGCTGCGTCTCCGTCGGGTCCTTGAATGCCACATCAGAGACCTCAAAGACCTGGATGGGAAGCGCATGCTTTTTGTTCTCACGAATCGTCTTGAGAATGCCTGGGAGAAGAGACGTACGCACGATCTGGTACTCGGAGGTTTTTGGGTTCTCTAGGACAATGGCTGTTTTACCATCATCCGTGCGCTTCATCCATGCGAAGTTTTCATCATGCGAGCATAAAATAAGAGGAAGTACTTCGATCCACCCAGCCTGAGCACATTCGTGACGAATAATATCGCTCAGCTTGTTGATAGGAAGCGGTCCACCTACTGTATTTGTGGTCGGGAACGTCTTGGGCAAATTGTCGAAGCCATGCGCCACAGCCGCATCTTCCATGAGGTCACATTCATGCAGAATATCAGGGCGAGTTACAGGCACTTGAACTTCCACCACATCTGGATCCGTGGCCGACGGCTGGGCGCCATGTCCCATGCGCCGCAGCAGACCTGCGATTTTCTCCGCATCCTGATCCAGACCTGTACAGCGATTCACATACGAGACACGCACCGCGGTTTCACGCGCATCAAGGTTTGGCGTGATGACCTCTGCTCCATCAGGGTATACGACACGAATCGGCTCAACAACGAATGGCTCTGCACAGTATTCAGAGAACATCGCAACCAGGTCGGAAATCACAATGTCCAGCTTCGTCTTGTCCAAAGCAGTCACATCAATAAACACATTCTTCGTGTCGAGCTTAATCTTGGAATGGTTCGAATTAATAATGGGCGGCATGGACAAAACGCGCTTCTGCTGGTCGAAAATAATAGGATAAACCGGACTGTCACGAATGATGTGCAAGTAGCGGCCTAGATGACGGTCCGTTTCATACAGATCCATGAGACCCGAACCGGTGAACTCCTCTTCAAGATTGAGTGGAGCAAACTTGATGTCATTCGGTGGTAGGGCATCATACACAAACGGCGCCTCGATCGTGTCCAGGTCGTGAGTGCCGATAGACACAAGCGTGCGCTGCCTAGCCAGGTTCTGATGAATCTTGTCCTGGAAATCGATAAAGTTGTTGTATCGCTCTTGAGTAAAGGTGATGTTACGCAGCACAGCGCCAGCAAAGTAAGGGCGGATGCGGGCCGTAGCGGGCGTCAGCTTCATGGTCAAGAGCTCCTTAGGTTGTGACAAAGTGTATTTCGGAGGCTCCTGCAGCCCGAGAAACACACGAAGAGCTCGCAAAATGCCCTCAAAGCATAGCAAATCGTAACGGTTCGCTGGAATATCGATCTTGAGTTGCGGGCGTTCGTCGGTGCCTGCCACCTCTTCAGTCGTGTCTTCATCGAGTTCAATTCCAAACTGAAAACAGAGCTCATCGAACTCCTGCGTAGTGTATTCGTGACCAAGTCCCTCGAAAAGGAGTGCCTTGTCAACACCAACCGTCGGCATCACGTTCAGGTAGTGGAAAACGACGTGGGCGATTCCTTCGGTCGCCCAACGGTTTTGACACCACGTGGCACCGGCCGAAATTCCCCATGGGCTCTACACATTTGTCCTACTACGTGAGGGAGTACTTGGGACCGCCTCCGCCCTCAGGCACCGTCCATTCAATAGACTGATCAGGCGTCTTGATGGAACATGTCTTGCAGTGAATGCAGTTCTGACTGTTAATAACGAGCTTCTTTCCGCAAGCATCCTCTCGGCCGTTGGCATCCTCCTTGTTCACATATTCATATACAGCAGCGGGGCAAACACGGCCGAGTGGACCGTCAAAGATGCCCACATTACGCTCGACGTGTCCCTTGTAGTGACCATCCTTTACGACAAGGTGTACGGGCTGGTTCTCGGCGTGGTTCGTTCCGGTGCGCGAAACAGACGTCAGGATATCAAACGAGAGTTTTCCGTCTGGCTTAGGGTAGGAGATGGGCTTGCATTGGTCTTTCGGTTTCGTGTACTGATAGTCTTCCTTCTCATGATGGAGCGTCCAAGGAACCTTACCCTTCAAGAACATGGTCTCCAGGCCAGAGTATATCAGGGCACCCAGGAATCCAAACGCGTGGAAACTGGGACGAATGTTTCGCACCTCATACAGTTCCTTCATGATCCAACTGTTGTCAAGCTTGTTCTTGTACTCTGCGATATCGATAGGAGCATATGGGTCGTTCTCACTGCGATGGGCAAGCGCCTCCACGGCTGCCTCAGCAGCAAGCATACCACTCTTCATGGCATTGTGCGTTCCCTTGATCTTGGGCACGTTGAGGAATCCGGCAGAGCAGCCCACTAGCGCACCACCCGGGAAGTGAACCTTAGGGATGGATTGATATCCACCTTCATTGAGTGCACGAGCGCCGTAAGCCAGGCACTGACCACCCTCAAGTACCCTGGCAAAGAAAGGGTGGTGCTTCATGCGCTGGAATTCCTGATAAGGGCTAAGGTAGGGATTGCTGTAGTCAAGACCCACCACAAGACCAAGCGAAACCATGTTGTCATCCATATGGTACATGAACGAACCGCCATAAGTATCGGTGGACAAGGGATGGCCCATCGTATGAGCCACGAGACCAGCCTCATGATTCTCAGGCTTCACGCGCCACACCTCCTTTATACCGATACCATACGTCTGAGGATCAGCCCCGACTTCCTCACGAAGTTTTAGTTCCTTCATGATCTTGAGAGAAAGGGAGCCGTGAGCGCCCTCTGCAAACAAAGTGATAGGTGCTCGGAACTCCATACCTGGCTCATAGTTGTCCTTAGGCTGACCCTCCTTATTCAAACCAATGTCGTTGGTGACAATACCCCTAATACCGCGCTTGTTACCATTCGCGTCTTCGTCCCAAACGATCTGCGCGCCAGCGAAACCGGGGTAAATTTCGACTCCAGCTTCCTCTGCCTGCTCACCCAGCCATGTCGCAACGCGCGAAAGCGACACAATGTAATTGCCTTTGTTGTTCATTTGCGGAGGATGAGGCATAGGGATCGATCCCGTCTCAGTCAAGAATACCATCTTGTCGTGTAGGGCAGGTTGGTTCAAAGGCGCACCCTTTTCTTTCCAGTCAGGAATAAGCTCATCAAGCGCATTGGTCTGAATCACTGCGCCTGAGAGAATATGGTTACCGATTTCTGCACCTTTCTCAAGAAGAACAACGCGAATGTCTTCTCCTTTTGCTTCTGCGAGTTGCTTTATCTTAATGGCAGCACTAAGACCAGCAGGTCCACCACCAACGATAAGTACATCCACCTCGTCCACAACGCGCTCCTCTTCCTGTATCTCTTCCGCTGTGTCCTCCTCACGAAGAGCGGTTCCAGCATGGAAAAAACGACGGCATGGGGCGGGTGAGAACTTGGCAAGACGGATGCCTCTGCAGGCGCCAGACAAAATAGAGCGCCTTGACGCGAACGCAAAAGAATGGCCTACTCGACCGAGAGCAGAGACCCGTGGAACTCGAGCAACTTGCCTAGCAAGCATGATGTCAAGAAAATTTGCCTTGGACCGGTTGCGTGTGGGAACACCGGCCGGGTGGGAAGGAGCACACTATAAATTTTCATCCAATCAGAAATACATATTTGATCATCGAGGCGGGGAACGGCTCAGCGCTCATGCAGCTAGTTTTAGTATTGCTTACGGGCAAAACGTCACATCAATGAGAAGGGTTCGCGAGCCTACAACCGCGCGTCGTAGGTATATTCGAAAGCAAATACAGGCCCAAACAAGACATAGCGAACAAGGGATTGCGGAGAGTCACTATACACATTCTAGCAAGCCCTTTTAAAAACCAAAGACGTAGAACGGTGATATCACATCAACGTCGTAACATATACATGAAAACCTTAACACAAGAGAATACACTTCTCGACCTAACAATTGCAAATAGACCCTTCTCGAGGTGGACCCTTAACTTCCATAAGAATGATTCGGAGCGAGGGAAGCACGGCAGTCGATCCCACAAGTCCATTCCACTTGCGAGGGATTGCGTCAACGGGGGTTTTGCGACAGCTTAATTCAGGAAGCTCCATGAAATGGGGAAAATACCGAGGTCCATGTCGCCGTCAGTGAGCTCCGAGAAAAGACCCTTGCTGAGGTCGAGTGATCCTTCCTCACATGACGGGCACGAGTCGGCCACAACAGCATGGATGACCTTCTTGTTTTTCTCGTTCACGATACGAATGAGTTTACCGCAGTGTTCACTCTTTTTATCTGTGCTGCCATACTGGTGGGCGTTGAGAGCCACAATATGATCAGCGTTTGTGCTCCACCAACCGCAGTTGCCCTCACTCTTGTCAGCAGCGTACCATGTGGCCTTACCGCCAAAGATTCCACGGCTTTGGACTTGAGAGGCAGGAGCGGCAGCGACGGAGGCAATGACAGCGGCGGCAGCGGCAACGAACGAGAACTTCATTTTGTCCGAGGAAAAGCTTGCCTGGAAAGCAAGGCCAAGTCCTCTCTTTATATGTTTACTGCGCTGCACTTAGGCTTGTATCTGTGAAGACATTATGCAACATACTCCCCCAGATGCCCTACAATTCTCAGCGTAGCCACCCCAGAATTGCTGGAGCGTAGTAAAGAATTAATATCTACTTGCCCTCTTTTTCAGAATCTCCCCACCTCATTCGGCCATATTCTGTCAAACAGGTCCAACTTGTGGAGCACAAGTAACAACGTAGTTTGTATATTCGGGGTACATAAATGCTATGTTTACGATAATGGCGGACCATTGGAGCGTGCTATGAACGTACTTTATCTAATATTTGCTAAGGGTTGCATGTATGTACATAGGCCTTCTGGCATGACTAGTCCCCCCGAATTCTACCAGGCAGTATGGCATCAGCTTGACGTAATCAATGTAGGGATATCTTCGGCTCAGTCGCGCGTGGAGGTGGGATCTGCTGTTACGAGGGCGACATGGCATCTGAGCAAGTCAAGTCGATTCTCGCGCAGTTTCAAGAGGTGCAAAATGGTATGATTAAATGCGCTTTCCATCTAACATGAAAGAGCTCAACAACTTAATAGATACGCACCAACAACTACTTTCCCAGTTGTCTGAAAACCAGCAAGTGCTCAAGGTTGGTGAATTTTCCTCGTTCCAGACTAACGTGGCAGGAATTTGAAAAGCTTGAACCCGATGCGCGCGTATTCAAGCGTCTAGGCCCCGTGCTTCTTCCACAAGAATTTGCTGAGGCAAAAACCAACGTTGAAAAGCGCATCGATTTTATTCAAACAGAATCGTACGTCATGCATTTGTGCTCATGTTCTGCAGTCAACGAGTTGACAAGCGAATCGAGCATCTTATCTCCAAACGTAATGAGCTACAGACTGAGGTATGAGTCATGTTACTAATGTACAAGATTGTGAAGTCGAAACAAGCTCCGTAAACATATTATACCCACTATTCTTGCTGTAGCCGTGCTATTTCAGCGCGAATCTCTTCTTGACTCTGCCTTAACGACGCCATATCGTCTAGATTGCGTAATTTTTGGGCTGATTCCATGTATTCACTCAAAAGAGTGTCCTGCACCTTGAGCGCATGTAGCTGTTCTTGGATATGACGAGGTACCTTTTTCTTAGATGCATTGGGCGTCGGCTGAGAGGAGAGACCTTGCAAGGGAATCATCTAGTCATGGTGAGTATGGTATACGTACATTTCGCTGCAAGAATAGGCTTGCTCGCGCGAATATGGCCTGCTGTAGTCGCTTTTGTGCCGCCGATGTCACTCCATCTACGATGGGCGGCATGGACTCTATTTTGCGCGCAAGTTGTTCAAATCGTGAAAAGCGTGCAAGTAAATCCTTTCTGGCTTGGAATGCATTGGCCTGTAATGCAAGACTGTCGCGCACAGTCGAGGCTAAAGACAAGTCGGTATCGTTTTTTCTTCGGTCAGTCTTCGTGCACTTACTTTAATCCCAAAATCATTTCGTGGAAATCGGGCAGCGCTTCATTGATGTCTTTTTGAAGAATAAGCAGGTTCTTTGGAAGTTAGTCATGAAATACATACTTGGTACAAGGGACATAGTGGCATGTCATCTGATCTCCGATTTCGGAGCATTATGCGATGAACAATGCTTTTACAGGAGCGACAAAAACGGATTCCGTCTTTTTCGGCAACTTCATAGTCGCGCCATTCGGTGGATGTAGCAGGGGTATCAGGTCGATTAGGTATATCCCGCAGTGTTTTGCTTGATGCATCATATAACATTAGCGAGCTGCAAGGCTCCCATGACTCCAGCTGTTTCGCATGCATTTCTTCATCGTGCAACAGAACCTGAGGCAAACGCGGTGAAGAGCATACCAGATTGCCACACAATCGACAATGGTGCCGGCGAACCGCTAAGGAGAAAGGGGTCTGACATATATGGCATCGCGGATGCTCACCACCTTCTTGCCACTTCACAACACGTTGTTCAGCCACTCTCCGCGATCGCTGTAGGCGTTGTAATTGCCGCTCATGTTGGGAACTAAACATATCCCAAACTCGATCGCCTCCGATTTGCCAAAAATGAGATGACCCCACAGTTTGCGGTAGTTCAAACTCAGGAGAGTAAATAGTCATAAGTTTCCCCAGGCGACGCTCCATGCGCTGTTCATCCAAATCCATCATATCGACATGCTTAGCCCGCCTTTCCAGAAACTCGTCTGTTCGATGGCGCACGACACCTTTCGGTTGAAAACCTGGTCGATAGGGCATTCTTCTCGATATAGATTCGGCTCCATATTCCCCAGGGAGAGAATTGATGCGCCGGACAGGCTCCGTGGTCAATCGGAGCGAGGCAGGTGTTTCCATCGCGACCTTTCTGGATGACGGAGAAGCAGATCGAAATGGCGAAACAGCATCTGAATCGATCTTTTTCAAGGAAGATTGTTGGTTATGTGGCTCGACCTTTCCAGGAACAGGACGGCTTGCCGACATGACACGCAGTGGCGACCCATCACGAGAGCTCAGGGGAAAACCTTGTTCTGACGCGGATCGCGATGGGGAGAGGCTTGGGTGACTCGTGGTTCGTATTGGTGACTTGCGCTTCATATAGGGCGTATATAGTAGGTCTCCGTAATTTGAAGCCGGAGTCTTGGGATGCTCGGCATCGCGTGGCTCCATCTCCCCTCGCTGATGCATTTGTCGTTAGACGCACCACAATCTTGCCAAGTGGAGAAAGTGGATCTACGTTCCGTCATAAAGGTTTCACCACATGCATGCTATACAATTACAGTCGTCGAAGCGCCATAAGCTGCACTTCGAGTTCAGAATTAGCCAATTGACAGTTTTCAGGCTCATCCATTCGCGACCGCAAAACATCCCATAATGAATCCAGGATGAATTCGGTCGCACCCTTACTGAGTTGTCCCCGTTCCTGAAGCACCATACGGAAATGGCCCTCGTACACGTTTTTAAACATCTGAAGGACGTGATCATTATACGATTCTCGTGTAATTTTTCCCGCCTTTAATGCAAGCCAAGCTGGTTGAGGCAGATGTAATGGATTAGGCTCACTTTGCAGAGTCACGACCTTTCCCGAATCCGTGACAATTTCCTTCAAGTCGCTTTTGCCCAATCCGCAGCTCCAGTCCAAAGACCAGACATCCGTGAATTTTTCCAGAACGCGCAGTGTCTGTTTCTTAGTGCGTGGGTACATTGGCAGCGTCAACATGTGTCGCGCCACGTCCACTTTCATCATACCACATGACACCAAGCGCTGAAGACATGGCACAATCATATCTGACATCGTGTTCCAAATATTTTTAGGTCTCGGTTCGACACTAGCTGTATCCGCTGCTGCAAGTCGAGAAGCATCTTTTCCAGACATGGCCGCTGGCGATTCTAACGAACGCCTGGTATGAGAGGCCGCGACGGCACTCTGTCCAGATGCTTCTTCCGCAGCGACTGACTCAGATCTTGCAATATACGCCATGACATAGATACCACCACGTCGAAACTCTTTCGCGCGAGCGCTCAAGCTCATAGTGAGCTCTGCATGCGCCATTGAAGCAATCGAGACATTATTTGTGGGCGCGTGTGTCCAGTGCAAATCCATCAAACTGAATCCAAGATGCAGCGTATCCGGTGGCACGATACGTGAGCCAAAAGGGCGCATTACTGACATGGAAAAAATTGCATTTTGCAGCGAAGGATTTCGTGACGATTGCCACAACGGATCCAAGTAGGACTCTGGGTGAGAGTCCAGCATATGCTGAAACGAGCGCAAATCAGACTGCTCTGAATCTTCATGGATTATCACAAAACTGACCCAGTCTGCCGTTTCTTCCGCATATCCTGTTCTAGAGGCCCGCCTAGCTTCAAGACGCTGGTTTTCATGGAAGGAGGGATTCTTTTCCAATTTTCCTCTGACACGTGCCACGAAGCATTCAATCATACCTTTAAACATATGCACTGCTCGCGAATGCATGCAGCCGTACTCTGTCAGGAAGATGGTCGCGTATGAGCTAATGGGAATCGTTTCGATCAGACTGGGCAACACCGTGCTTATCTTGGCCCTAACACCCGGTCCGAACTGGTTGTTATGCGAGCCTGACGCAAAATCAGAAAAAAAAGAGGCACTGCCGGCTGATCCTGAAGACTTCAAGGGAGGCCGGGTCACATAAGTCTCACCCTGATCTGCTCGGTCAGACAGAGTGGGAAAAATGCCTTGCTTAGGCGCTTCCGAGTTACTCTGCAAGTCATGAGACGGCTGAGGAAACGAATAGTTGCCGGTAGAATGGTTCGTGCGCTGCAAAGCAGTATACTCCGTCTTGGGTATGGGTTTATCGCTTCGTTGTGAACCGAATGCCGTAGCGCGTGGTTTCGTTGGACCCTCATGCGAGCTGGACCAAGTACTAATAAGGTCCGAGCCGTCATCCGATGCAGATGAAATATATTGCGACGATAAAACTTGTTCAACAAGCTGCCCGGAAAGCTTTCCCTGCAATATGTCGTCTGTTTTCAAGTAACTGTACGCAATGGGCATGTTAGGGGAGTAATTATGCCACGGTGCATTTGCCATGCCATTGGTCTGATATGTCGCATCCTCCCTCGAGGATGCTGCTGAGCTCGGCTCATTGTCATATTGTGCTTGTGCCAGAGGCGGTAGATCGTCACGCTCCGAGTGATGCCACGCTTGAGCTGAATTCGATTGATAAGAGTCACAGCCTAGCTTATCCGTCGAATCATGTCTTGACACTGTGGAAATGGGTTCAAGCTTTACACCAGATGTGCCCGACGAATTTATGCCAGTGTCAATACTAATGTTCAGTCGGCCCATGCCTTTCACGGGATTTCGAGTTCGATTCGATTTGGCAGGTTCATAGTATTTCGTTTCGCCATCCAGCTCATGATCCTTCATTGCGCAATGAACTGATTTGCACTGTTATGGTGCGATGGGCGCGAGAAAACGGGTCAAAATCGGCGTCAGATACAAAATTTCCCGTGAATACCAATTGCTTGCCAAATGTGTCCACCGAGAGGTTACTGCTGCCGAGCATTTTGATTTACGAAACGGGGGCCTTGAAGGCGCTCGAGCCTATCAATCAAGTCCCTGTGGAACATCACGTGCTTGTAATGTTTGTGGAGGGCGTGAATCAGGATTGCGAATTGGGCACCCTTTAATCACGCATTATTCCGTTTAAGCTTTTCGCATCCTGTCGTGCAACGCCTGAATGAGAATGTGCACCTTTTGAGAATACTCAGGTATTTGAGAAACAAAAAGTCGAATGCTGGTTGTCCAATAACTTATTACTAGTCCATTCTAGCTCAGTTGGCTGAATCAATCCATAGGAGCATCCTGTACACGTCCCCACAATGCATCTGATTCGTATTCAGGACCCTCTTATGGTGAATCCATATTTTCTACGTGTTGGGTGCGATTCAAGAATTGTTATGATGCAGTGCAAACTATCCCTTGAAATAAAGACCATCCCATACTCCAAGCAGTGTACATCAGAGACTGCTGAGGCACATCGTGGACATAAATGATCGTTTTTGAAATTATGCGCGGTCTTCATCTCATCTTGGGGCCAAGGTAAGACATAAGATGCCTAGCAAGTACATGTACCTTGTAAAGGTCATAAATTTTTGTAGTATGCAGATGGAGAAAATATAAACGTCCTTCGGGATCAACACAATGTACATCCTGGCGCATCAATAAAATCAGTCCTTGATAACAGAACTCGAATTCGAACGAAAAGCTTATCTTTAAGAACTGCTGTCTTGTTGTAACAAAGTCGCTTCGACGTAGCTTCACACCTAAGGTGTCGTTTTTTATTAGGTTTCAAGGCCCGTTTGTTCCATGTTACAGACAACACGAATAGCATATTCACTATATTTTACAAGCCGACTGAGCATATGCGTCTTTGCAATAGAAACAGGCCTTCCTTCTCATCGATTTCGCTTGATCAAGATCTAAATGTGCTTGATGCGTCACCATAACTCAGACGAGATTCGATATGTGCATTCACTTGTGCAACAATAAGTTCATGAAGTCGAGCTCCATTATTCATGAATAACTATGCATCACTTGTACGAGGGGTTTTTGACACTGCGGCTTCTCAGGTTGTCGGATGCAATTTTTCAAATTGATGATCGCGTACAGTGCGAAAAGAACTTGCACCCGCTGATCAGAGCTTTACAAAAGCTCTGATCAAGAAAGGTCTCGAGAACTAGCTTCAATGACTTTAGGCCATCTATTTCGATGCTGATTTCAACACGTTGGAGCATCGTGACATAGACTTTGCAACGATCCATTCATGTCTCCACGAGCCACGAACGCACAGACCAATCTTCAAGCACGCCGTATGTGACAGCTGTTGAAAGCATTAGGGGCTATATAAAACACGATAGGGAACTAAACCAGACCTGCAAACCAAATCACCCGGCCGGGTGACAGCGTAAGCAAGCCGATGCCAGTATCATCAAGTATACGTGAATAAAATAAAAGCTTGCTTTTTTACTCTAAAGGGATCCATATCCATAGTTGAGTATAGAGAGGTCCTTTTGACTCCTGTTAGAGGCTGTCACAAAATGACCATCTTGGGAATAGGAACCCTTTAAAGGAAGGTCTTGCGAGCCTCCTCAGCGGCAGTGACCATGGCCTTAAGCTGAGCAGTGCACTCGTCCCACGTGCGGGTCTTGAGACCACAGTCGGGGTTGACCCAGAGCAGCTTGGGGTCAATGAACTGGCTCATTTCCTTGATGCGCTGGGTCATCTCCTCAGCCGATGGCACACGAGGCGAGTGAATGTCAAACACACCCGGACCAATCTCGTTAGGGTACTTGGTCGTCTGGAAGATCTTGAGCAGCTTGGCATCACTCTTCGAGTTCTCAATCGAGATCATGTCGGCATCAAGGGCAATGACCGAGTCCATAATGTCGTTAAAGTCAGAGTAACAGAAGTGACTGGCAGTGTTCATGGCGTCCGAGGCACCGCTCACCGCCAGACGGAATGAGTCCACAGCCCACTTGAGGTAAGCGTCCCATTGCTGGCGGCGAAGAGGGAGACCCTCACGAATAGCCGGCTCGTCGACCTGGACGGCACGAATGCCTGCCTTCTCAAGGTCCACGACCTCGTCTCGGAGAGCCAAAGCAATCTGGAAGGCCTGCTGGTCACGGCCAATGTCCACACGAGGGAAAGACCAGTTCAGAATAGTCACGGGGCCAGTAAGCATACCCTTCATGATCTTCTGCGTAAGGCTCTGAGCGTATGACGACCAGCGCACCGTCATGGGCTGAGGACGAGACACATCCGACACAATAATCGGAGGGCGCACGTAGCGCGAGCCGAAGCTCTGCACCCAGGCGTTCTGGGTGAAGACAAAGCCATCAAGCTGCTCACCAAAGTACTGCACCATGTCGTTACGCTCAGGCTCACCGTGGACCAGCACATCCAGGCCAAGAGCTTCCTGCTTCTCAACCACCATCTTGATCTCGTTCTCCAGGAACTTTTCATACTCCTCCTGCGAAATCTCGCCCTTCGTAAAGCGTGCGCGGTATTGGCGGATCTCCTTGGTCTGAGGGAATGAGCCGATGGTCGTGGTGGGGAAGGGAGGAAGCTTCAGGAACTGGCGCTGCACCTCACGACGCTGGGGGAATGGCGACTTGCGGCTCAAGTCCTCAGGCCTGATGTTGGCAACACGCTCACGGACAGCAGGGTCCGAGTTCTTCTCAAAGTCACGGCGGGCAGCAATGCTCTTGGCGTTCGCCTCCAGCTTCTGAGCAGCAGCGGCCTGGTCCTTCAGGGCGACACCAATAGTGGCAACCTCACCGCACTTCTCAGTAGCGAAAGAGAACCAGTCAGCCACCTCAGGCTTGAGCTTCTTCTCGTTGGCCACCGTGATAGGGGTGTGGAGAAGCGACGAGGACGAGGCCACTTGAATGCGGTCGGCACCAATGGCGTCAACAGCCTTCTGAGCGAGTTTGATAGCAGCGCCTAGGTCCGTCTTCCAAATGTTACGACCGGACACAAGACCAAGCGAAAGACCAATCTTAGTGGGAGCGATGGCGGAGAGAACCGGCTCAAGCTGCTCGGGAGCACGGTCAAGGTCAATATGAAGACCGGCGATGGGCAGCTCTTTCACAAAGTCAATGTTGTCCTCCAGACGGCCAAAGTACGTGGCGACGAGAATGTTCAGATTAGGCACGCTCTTGTGGAACAACTCGTATGTCTGCTTGAATTCGTTGCTGAGCTGTTTAGCAGTGTCCACCACCAGAATCGGCTCATCCAATTGAACCCACGGAGCACCAGCTGCTGCAAGCTTTTCAAAGAGCTGAACATACGTCTGGGCGAGCTTCGGAAGGAGCGAGTAGCGGTTGAAGTTGGGGTCCTGCGCATCCTTAGAAGTCTTACCGAGCCAAAGAAGCGTCAAAGGACCCAAGATGACAGGGCGGGCATTGTAGCCAGCCTCCTTGGCCTCGATGAAGTCGTCCACGGGCTTGTTGTCGTTCAGCTTGAACTCAGACTTCTCGGAAAATTCAGGCACCAAGTAGTGGTAGTTTGAGTCGAACCACTTCTTCATCTCCGTAGCCGGCAGGTCAACACCACCTTTCTGATGACCACGAGCCATAGCGAAGTAGGTGTCCAGCTGAGAGAGACCCGACTTGGCGTACGCCTCAGGAATAATACCAAGAGTGTTCGACATGTCAAGAACGTGGTCATAAAGCGAGAAAGTACCAGTGGGAACAAAGTCAACACCTTGCTCCTTGATAGTGGCATAAGTGTTCAGACGCTGCTCCTTGGCAACCTTGAGGAGCTCCTCGGCAGAGATCTTGTCGCCCCAGTAGGCTTCCAGAGCCTTCTTCACCTCACGTTGAGGACCAATACGGGGGAAACCGAGAACGGCAGACGTACTTCAAAGGTTAGCATTCACTAAATATCGCTTCCACGTACGCCATAATTTTATAAAGTGATCGGGTTCGGTGGTGAAAAGACAAGCCTGCCCGAAGACTGTTCCTAAGGATGGGATGACTCTGGGGTCGTGCCGGACTCGTCGAATCTTCCCATCCACGTGCCCCAATAGTCGCTATCCAACTTGCCAGCACACGGTAGATAGCGTGAGGGGCACGTGTCATCCAATCAAATCGTGCCACCTGAGGCTGAACTCGCCCGACATCACATATACTCGTGTCGCACGCATTGTTCATGCATATGAAAGTCTCGTGCCGTATGAGTGAGGCAGCCACGATTCTCCATCATGCACATACACTAGCCTTAGAAAACGTTCCAACATATAGAATTGCATGAGCCCTATCAACCTCTTGGAGATGGTGGTGGCCTTCCGTGGTAGATCATTTGAGAGTGCATGAGTCCGCAGACGGCATCCATCCATCCGATGGAATGTAAGACGACCAAATGTATGTCCATAGCTCAGAAACGCTTGGATACACTGAGCCAAACATATCTCCCACAGCCGCTCAAGCACTCATCAGCGCATGACCATCAATACATCAAAGACATAAGGAAAATATGAAACTTTGTACAAAACAACGTGCTACATTATCCATAGAAACAATCAAGTGACAGCACCTAAAGTTAAATACACAGGGTGCCACCAGCAACGAGGAAAACAACAAAAAAATTAATCACAGAAAAGCTTGATGATGCGCTTCAAAACACAAGCCATTATTCACACGAGTAGTTACCCGGGATGGCATTTTCACAACCGTCTTCATCGTGCGCAATGTCACATTCGTGGGGGTTCTTGCAGCAACGAATGCAAGCACGGTTGCCAGAGGGTTCCACGAACTGCACGTACGAAGCGTAGCCGAGGCAGACTGAGCCCTCAGGGTTACCGCGGCCACCTTCACCGCCGTTAGAGTCGTACTGACCACCGTCATCGTCCGAGAGCAGCGTTGACTGAGCGCTGGGGTTGATGCAGCCAGTCAGCTGCACATAGCTGTCAGTCTTCTTGAAGTGGGCCTTCTTCCAGAAGTTGGACGAGAGCTGGCCTTGCGACGAGCTGTATGGCTTGGTGCAGAAGGACCTCATGTTACCAGGCGACTCGCTGTCACCGATCGACATCCTGTGACGAGGGAGGATCAGACAGTGGTCTGCAACGCTGGTGACCCAAACCTGGTTGTCAGGAGCAGCGCGGCGCTCCATCGGGGCGGCTGTCGCAATAGAAGCGAGAACGGCAACAAACGTCGCCGAGAAAGTATAAAACGAGACCATGGTTGGGATTCAACGTACGTTGGAGGAATCCGTCAAGGGATAGGGTCTGGTTATATAAGATGGTAAACTTCCGCAGGAGTTCGGTGAAAAAACAGTCTTGACGGATTGGAATCTATTTGACGGATTTCTTGGCCCATGCAGTTGGCCGTCACGAACGCATCCCGATGCACAACGCCAATCACCCCCCGTAATTTTTAAAATGATGGATCGCACACTGTCTACTCGTCGGATTTCCGGTGGAGCAACGGCACCGCGGTGTAATCAATGATAAACAGGTCCGTCGACCAATCACGTGCATCATCATCTAAGATGAACGCGCCCCTGCATGAGAGGCTCGATTTCATTTGCTGAGTAAGTGTTGCGCAACAGCGTGGCGTAGACTGTGTCTGCAGCTGCAATACCGATGCATATGTTCGGCGCGCGCATAGTGTGTTGAGAGGCTGGAACCCCGAAGCGAGTGTGGCGAGCCCTTCACGTGGTCTAGGAGGCTAAAATCCAGCGGAACGGCGCCCCGCCGTGTCTTTCCAGCCTTCAACGACAGAATGAAGACCACTTCGTTTATCTCGACTGTCGTAGCCCTCCTTGGTGCCTACTCGGTCGGCGTCTCGGCTGGACTGCCGGACACGATTAATGTCCATGTAAAGAACCTCGCTCCGGAGGACACGATCTACGACCGCACTCGTCAGCTTTTTTACCAGTCGAACCTGTGGAAGGGTATGATTGAGGTGTGGGACAACAAGCGCCAGTCGCACTTTAATGTGAAAATCGACGGCGTTTCGTCTGGCGGTGATGGTGAGCAGCAGATGTCGGGTCTCTCACTCTTGACGCACGACAACTCGAAGCGTCTCTTTGCTGTGGCCAAGAACTCGCACTCGTTCGACTTCAGCCCGAACCAGAAGAACGACGGCCCCAGCTCTTTCCACTGCTTCAAGCTCCCTCTTTCGGAACAGAGCAAGCCGGAGTGGAGTGTGTACTTGCAGGGCGTGCAGGATGAGTTCCAGAGGCAGACGGGCCGCCGCCCCTTTGGTGTGGTGCAATCGGCTCAAGACCATGACGGTAACTCGTACATCGCCTTTGCTCTTGGTATGCCTGCTGTGGCCAAGATTAGCCCAGACGGCAAGAACGTTGAAGCATGGGCGCACGAGGATGGCAACGGTGGCCAACGTCCTGGCTACTCAGGTATCACGTTCGACCCGCACTCGAACAAGATCCTTGCCTTTGGTGGTCCCCGCCCTCTGACGGCCTTCTCGCTCGATAAGCCGAACCCCCGGCCTGAGCCTGTCCACATCAATGGCGACTTTGGCAAGCTCGATGGCACTGAGAAGATTGTCACTGTTCCTGTGAACGGTCAGAGTGTGCTTGTCGGTGCTCGTGCTCCGTACGCCATTTCGTTCCAATCGTGGGACGACTGGAAGTCGGCTTCTATCAAGAAGACGAAGCGTGAAGAGCTCAGGAACAGTGGCTTTACTGCTGTCACCGATTACTACGAAGGCAAGGAGCTTGGCCTTTACGGCGTCAGTGCCTTCTTTGACAATGGCGCTCATGGCGGTCGCGCCGACTGGCCCTTGTTCAAGCTCGACTCGGGCATCCTCTACTTTTAAGCGCAGAAGTGATGTACGCACTTGGCAACATAGGTAGTTGTAACGGACTTTTATATGCGGGTGGCTGTGTTGTTGGAGCTCGGCCCTCTCCACTTGGGCTCAGCGGAGGACAGTGCGTGGATTAGGCCACGATGTCGACACTGCTCGTGACGTACACGCTCACAACTTGTGTTGCCTATTTGTACCCTCTGTACGCGTCGTACAAGGCGCTTTCGGCCACGTCGCGCCGTGGCTCGACGCCTGGCGCCTATCAATGGCATGCTGGCGCGGACAAAGAAGAGGCGCAAGCAGCAGCCACAGAGCTCAGCGAGCTGGAAACGTGGACGATGTACTGGTGCATCGTGTCTCTATTTTGGCTCGTTGATGCATGGATCGGATGGATGTTCCAGTGGGTGTCTTTGTACGCTCACGCTAGGCTTCTTTTCATGTGCTGGCTGGCCCTGCCTCAAACCCATGGTGCTTCCATTCTTTACAAGCACTACCTCGCTCCGTTTCTCGCCCAGCACGAAGGCGACATCGAAGGACTCCTCGATATGGGGCGCACACGCATGGTAGCCACTCTTTCTAAAACCTTTCAAGTTATTGTGGCTATTGTCATGAGCGAATTTCGACCCGACCCAGAGCCGGAGCCAGCGCCTGAAGGAGCAGCGGATGATGCACCTTTGCCACCTCCTGCATCTGACCATGCATCCGAAGAGCCACCTGACTATTCGGCTGTCGCAGAGCGACAGTCTGATGATGTACCGCCGATCCTTCCCTCTGCCCCGCAAGCCGTGAATTGGCTGGCTCAGCTTGCGCATACGAGTGTTCTTCCTGAAAACAACACTGAGCCTGCCCCAGATCAAGCTACTAAGCAAAAGCTTTTTCGCCGCTTGCGCAAGTAAGTTATACCCCCGAGCAGAGTGCCGCTAAGGTCGCGGCCATGGACACGAGCTGCGTCGGCGTTTGCACGGAACCTGGACGAAACTTGCGCATATAGGCCGTCAAGTACGTAGCTTGTTCTAATGCGGTGCCTTGTGCGAAAAACAAGCTCGGCTGCATCTGCGCTAGAAGCGCGCCGATCACCGTGCCTGAACGGCCAATGCCGGCCGAGCAATGGATCCATGCGGGCGTCGCTGACTCGCCCTGAACGGCATGAACCGCTTCGAGGAGACCACAAAAGCTCTGAACATCCAAGTCACCATGATCGGGCCAGCCGACAAAGTGCAATTGTGTTACAGGGTGCGACATGCCTGGCCTCGATAGCTGCAATCGACGAACACACAGCTTGTCAAGCGCCGCCGCCTTGGTGCCAGGGAATGCTTCAGATGCACTTTCGATAGACAAGAGTGCAACGGACCACGGGCCTATCAGGAGCGGCGATGCCGTATCCCACGGCCAGTATCGATCACTCTTGGGTATACCTCGCTCTTCTAGCGGCGTCAAATTTAGAATGATCCGCGATTTTTGGGTACAAATATGCTCAAAAAATGTCGGGTATGTAGAAGGAAGCGGTGCCTGTGATGCAATGCACGGGAAACCACGCTCGGCATCTGGCAGGGGTGGGATCAGAGAGGCATTGATATAGGGGCCAGGCAGGACAGCGCCATCATAGGGAGCCACATTCGTGTACCGATTTGCCTCTGTATGCACTGCGGCTGCATGGCACGAATATCTCGGATCAGTCCTGCGCAACGCATCGATGCGGTTGAGCCAATCCAGCGCATACGATGCTTCGCCCACCTGGCTCATAGAACGAGGGATGGCGTGGAGGTTTCTCCTCCCTCCATGTCGTCGTACTCGGCGCGTGCCACGACGCAGCCGATGCAGGAGACGGATGTGGCTCTGATGGAAATGGAGCTGCTCGAGCAGAACCAAAGGCGACTTGGAAATCTAACGAGCCGCATGACGACCATCTTGAATGGATTCGATCGGCGTCTTATCCGGCTCGAGAGCAGTATCTTACCGATCCACAAAAGCACGCAACTTCTTTCGCGCATCCATGGGAATGTAGAAGCCGTGCAGCGACATCTTGAGCAACATATACGTCACTATGGCATTGAGATCCAGGACGAGCCCTTCCTACGTCAGGGACCGGATCCGCAGAATCCTTGGGCCTACATGGAAGCCATCCAGCGCGTCGTCAACGACGCGACACCGGCGCAAGGCGCCCCTGCCGACGATGTGATAAGTAAGAGGAAGGCCATCGTTGATATGGCTGCTCGAAAATTAGTGCAGCTTGTGCAGCAGTATGCTGTGTCCGAGCCCATCGATCCGCGCTCGTATCTTGCCAGTCAGATGCCGCACCTATCTGGTGAATGTCTCACGTCGATCAAGGCACTCATTCAGTTCCTTTATACTCTGTCAGACACCCAAAGCAAGTCGGATAATACTTTTCGCCTCGCACTCAAATCGCTGGCACGCGTGCGTGCCTCTTATCTCACATCATCCATGCAAAGCCTTACGCATGCTGTTGTGCAGGCTGCCGACCACGTTCAGTCACAGCCGTCTGACATGCCTCGAGAAGCTCATGTGAAGTATGTTTGTGGCGCTGCTCCTTTTTCGGAATGGCTTCGAGCCCTGGTCATGATGATGGAGAGTGAACAGGCAGCGGTCTCCTCGCTCTTCCAGGGCATGAGCTGGAAGGCTTTGCTGGGTAGCACCCTGTCCCACATCTTCCAACCCATCGTCACGAACATCAACACCCTCTTACCCCGCATCCTGCCAAGACTACAACACGGTCTCCAGGCCCACCGCTTCCTGGCCCTGGACTTTGTGCGCGCAAGTCGCGCTGCTTTGGGTCCCAGCTGTGAAATTTGGAACGGTGTTTTGCAACATACCAAGTGCTCTTCCACTGAACTATCCAGTGCTGTCATATCATCCCAAAAAGACGCGATTCTTTTTTTCCCCGAGCTTCTGCGCGATATCAAGGTCATTCCCGTGCAGCGCGAACACGAAGCTTTGCATGCGGACGTGAGCGACATTGCTCGTTATGGCATAAAGCTGCTTCGCGACCTCACCGACTATCAAGACATACTAACTGTGCTTCTTACCTCAATGGGCACGAAAAATTGGACGTCGGATGCCTCGGATGTATCGCCATTAGCTGATGGCCTATGGGCAGAATTTGCACGCGATATGCTGGCTTCCATCGTGTCTTCTCTGGAACGCGCCGTGGCCGGCAGTTCCCAGCCCATGATCGCATCCATCTTTTTGCTCAACAACTATACCTTCTTGCACACCGAGCTACGCAGTATGTCGCTGATCCCCGGCGCCATGTCGGCCTGTGATCAAGTTCTTTCTCGTGGGCTGCGCACAGCGCGCGTATCTTATCTCGAGACGTGGAAGGGGATCATACAGCCCCTTCAGACCGAGCCATCACTCGTACACACCAGTTCCACTCGTCAACACACTGTTCGAACAGATCCTATCCAGGTTTTTTTCGGGCTGCTCCAGAAAATGGAGCAGGTGCACCACACACACCCACTCGTCCCTGGCATCACTGCGTCTGTGCGAGACGACGTGATTCAAATCGTCATGCCCCTGTATGTTACTGCACTAGCCAAACGGCCAGCCGACGCTGGCGTGCGCATGCCCACCGACACCGATATCCTACGTATGATCGAGCACATGTATGCTTCCTAGGTCCGTGCATAGTGTAACATCTAAAGGGCGGCGCTCCTACTCCACTAGGCTGAGTTGACGCCTTCTTGCTCCACCTCCTTCATCCCACGTACGAGCAGGCCTCGTTTCCCCCCTCCCTCACCCCTACCCCTCTACTTTGATGACTCCTTTTCCCCTTAGGCTGCGCGCACGATCCGCTGGTCGGACGTGTACGTTATTCAGTGCATGGGTCCTAGCCGCCACGTATTCTCTCACACAAGTCCGTGGCGCCCCTGCCTCGACATATCACATCTTGTACGCGCATCATCATCCTCGTAGGGCAGTGATATCGTCGACTCCCAAAGATTCGGATAAACCTGAAAGTGAGCCTAGTGTTTTTTCGCCGAAGAATTCGTTTTTCCCTGTGATCATCGTGGCTCTCATTAGCGTCGGCTTGACGGCGCTGGGTTTGCTCGTGTTTATCTTGCACCAAACGCGCCGTAAACTCGCCAATAAAGGTACCTGCGACGAGGCTGACTCCTCTACGATGGAAAAGTTTGGCCATATTCACCCAATTGATCTATCGAAGCCGGCCAAAGTACATCCTATCATGTCCAGCGTCTCGCGCGGCACGCCCATGCGCCTCAGTCCCAACTTCGACTCGACAAAGTACGCGTTCCTGGACATGAACGATGAAAGTTTTGTGCACCGTGGCGGCAGCGAAAAGGCCCACAGTCTGATCCTTGACTCAGACTCAGCCTTTTCTATGGACATTAAGGACACGAGCGACGGGCACAGTTTGCGCCAAAGCGACCTATGTAGACCATGTGTCACGCATGGCTCGCCTGGATGGAATATTCAGGCCTGCGAAGAATCCCACGACGAGGTTCCAGCCACGTCTCGCCCTGACGCTTCCTAGTCTTGGGCCCATCCCCATAGGTATAACACGTGACCTAAGTAGACACTGGACACCTGAACGGCTCGTGACACTGTTCACCATGGATGCAGCACTACAAGATGCTATCAAGAAAGGTAAAACCCTGAAGAAAGTACAGACAAATGACCGATCTGCTCCAACGGTGGCAGGAAATACGTCGGGAACAGCGCCTTCAGGCGGCGGAGGGCCTTCTCCCATGCATGCACGACCTCCTCGGCCACCCGTTGCACCTGGTGGTCCGCCTGTCGGCATCGGCGACATTTTTGCGGCTGGGCGGCCAAAGCTACGGTCCGTTAGTGGCACACCCTCACCAGCTCGATCGGCTCCTACAGTTCGTCCACCACCACCACCACCGCCTGGCCCTGCGCCATCATTGCGTCCTCCGGCGCCGCGTCCACCAACGACCACCGCCCCCAAACCACCTAGGCCATCTGTCCCTGTGCCACCACCACCAGGCCCCCGTACGACAAAGCCACGTCCACCGGCTCCACCTCCCGCCAAACCACCCAGCTTGAGCGCCAAACCCAAGCCACCGCCACCGCCACGCACACGTGCCCCAGCCAAGTTCTCACAGACCTCTGTTCCCGCGGCACCACCTGCACCACCTGCACCTCCTGCACCTCCTGCGCCACCAGCACCTTCAGCACCTCCTGCACCATCAGTACCACCAGCACCACCAGCACCTCCTGCACCTTCAGCACCTTCAGCACCTCCTGCACCTCCTGCACCGCCTGCCCCTTCGGCGCCGCCTGCGGCGCCTAAACGGGCAGCACCACCCCGACCTCCTACGACAGCGCCACCCCCACCACCACCCCCAACCCCATCAGTATCAACACCGTCACCCGGCATACCAGGCGCAGGGCTGTTTCCACCCCCACCCGCTTCTACTATGCCTCCGTCTATCTCGAAAGCGATTCCCGCACCTACTTCCATGCCTCCCAGTCAAGCTACCAGCGTGCATGCGTCTTTGCCTGTACGATCTGGCGCGTTTTCCTCCACCACGACAACGACGGCACCTAGAATACCTTCCCCGCCACCCATGGTCGGATCACGTACGTATCCTACGTCCAAAGATTTTCCGCCACCGAGGTCGTTTCCACGTACCACCCATCGCTACCCTAGCGGCTCATCCCAAGGCAGCTCGTTTGACCTTGTCGGCCGTCTCGGTAGCCGGTAAGTTGCTCTTCATATGCATGATTTGTCATATACCTATTAGGCGTGCATGATCTTGTTGTAACACGCGGGCGATAGAATCAGTACGAGCGTAGCTTTTTTGATCAACTCTTTACAGCACACTTGAGAACGACTCGTTTTCGTGTGGCTTCATTGCTTTTTCCCTGCTTACACCATGTCTTCTGACGCAAATGCTGCACCAGCAGCCGAATATAAACAGAAAGAGAACAGCGCGCTCGCTCCAGAGCCTGCCGCTGCCTCCAAGGCAGCTCTAGACGTGGCCTTGGAAGAAAACCAAGTGTCTGCTCCTAACACCGACAACAACGATGAAAGCCAGGCTCGGACTGTGTTCCAAGACCCAGTTCATTTTAATGTCAAGCATCCACTATACAATGAATGGACGATGTGGTTTGACAATCCCTCGCACAAGGGATCATGGTCGGCAAAGGAACGCCGTGAGACGTGGGGTGCCAACCTTCACAAGGTGGTCAACATTAAAAGTGTAGAAGAATTCTGGGGCCTGTATAACAACATTGTGCCACCATCTACGTTGCCTCAGAGTGCCAACTATTATCTTTTCAAGGACGGTATTCAGCCCGCTTGGGAAGACCCTGCTAATGGAAATGGTGGTAAATGGAGCATCCAACTACCCCGTGAAAAGCACCGTAACCAGATCGACAAGCTATGGCTCTATACCATGCTCTCTGCTATTGGTGAAATGCTTGAAGCTCCCTCTTCAGACTCCAAGTTGCCGCAGTCGCGAGAAGATGAACTCGTCACGGGTGTGGTTTTGCAGGCTCGCTCAAACTATTACCGTGTTTCTATATGGACGCGCTACGCTGATGAATGGGACTCGCCTAATTCTCAAGAGAAAGAGGTGACCGAGTCTATTGCCACAGGTCGCCGTCTTTTGGCCTTGGGTCGTTTCTTCAAAACAGAGGTTTTGGGATACCCTCTTGACGCCAAGATTGGCGGAGGCTTCTCTTCGGAAGTCGAGTTCCAGAGCCACAAAGACAGTGAGAAGAAGCGCGGCAAGCGTGGTCTTGTATAAATGATTCACGATACGACGACCATTTGGTCTTACGTAGCACACAATCTCAACTTCCATGAATATAGCTGGATGAGGGGATACGGTGATTATTTCTAAATTTCAAAGATCATTCCATACTATGTTACAAAGACTGAGGTACCACACTAGGGACCTGAATGAACCAAGGATCCTTCACTACCTCATCGGTCATACATCGCATCTTGGGGTCAGGGCAGAGCATCTTCTTCAACAAAGGACGACATTCACGCGGAGACAAATTAGGCAGCGGTCGAGGCATGGCAGAGCCCAAGTACGAATGCACAAATTCTTGGAATGTGGGGTCCGACATCTTCGCCACTCGCCATGGGAGTTCTTGGCACTGCATACAATAGAACACAATGGCAATAGCCCAGATATCGACAAGGCGTGCATCGTACTCCTTCTGCTCAAACTGCTCTGGCGCAATATAGGGCTCTGAGCCACAGAGACCCTTGCTGTAGTGGGTCGATTTTTCCCAGCACATGCGGAAGACATCACTCACACCAAAATCAGTGATCTTGACGTGGCCCTTTCCATCGAGCAAGAGGTTCTCAGGCTTAATGTCGCGATGAGCCACACCCATAGAGTGCAAGTAATGAATACCATTGACTGTTTGCTTAAAGTACGACTCCATTTCAACTTGTTTCATTCCACCTTTCTTGATGGCTGCGTACAAGTCTCCGCCAGGACAATATTCCATGACCTCACACCAGTGCTGATTTTCGTCTTGCACCAAATCCACAGTCTCAACAATGTTAACATGGTGCAACGTAGAAGAAATACAAAACTCTGAAGTGAGTTTTTTCACATAGTCTTTTTCAGACTCATTCTTGCGACGCTTACGGAACTCTTTGACAGCATACATTTGCTCTTTCGACTGATCTCGCTTATAGGCAACACGAACAACAGCCGTTGCACCTTTTCCGATGGCTACGCGCTCACAAGTGCCATACTTTTTCAGAAGACTTGCCACCTCGCCTGATCCCGGAACACTGCTCATGGCGCCTAATCCTTTGCGTTTCTTACCGTCTTTAGTTCCTTTACTAGAGGTACTTCCATCTGAGCGATGCGACGAGCTTTTGCGAGAAATCATAGGATTGTTCATAATCATTTCTCGCAGCGATGCTCCGTGACTCGTGGCCTTAGCCTTCTCCTGTTGTGATATAGAGTTACTACGGCCACGAGCGTCCAAATCTTGCAAGGCCTTGGAAGTCAAGCGATTTTCAGGTATAGAGTCAATGGCATGGGTCGAATTTTGCCGGTCACGAGCCTTGAAAGAAGGCGTACGACTCAGGGGTTGGCCCGAGTGTGACTTGAGGTGCAGGTTTTCCAGTGAGTCCGTTAGGGCTGATTCATCCGCATCAGCACGAATGGAGCCATTCTTTTGCGCAAAAGATTCTTGGGCTGGAGAAGGAGGTGCACCGCTATTCCGTCTTGACAAAAGTCCTGCGTCCTGCATCGAGGCGGACATACCGTGAATACCAGTATCACGATCATTTGTGTTACTGGCCGACGATCCAGGGAGCATGCGACGGAGAATTCGTAGACTGCTGTTCTCTTTTTCCTTCACCTTGTCATTCTCTGCCGAGATTGGAAACTGCCCTCCCGTGGGTGAAGTGGGCAAAGACGGCGACGTCCGTTGCAGTGTGGCCTTGGTATTAATACCCGCTGGCTGATGAGGCCCAGCTTCCGCTGGAAATGACGCTTTCGAGGGCTGAGGCATGGCTGCCGCATCCCCCTCCTTTAAGCTAGTCCCAATGGACGACGACGTATTGTCAGGACCACCTTCGGTGCTCGGCATGAAAATGTTGTCTGATGATTGGCTTAGACAGGTCTGTCCGTCAAACTACACCCAAAAAGGCAAAGCGTGCGTGATATATGGTCTCCAGATACGCAGTGTACAGTGGTCAAGGTGTGTAGAGGCAAACTCAAAGTGGGCTAGGCACCCGAGTTTTTTTCAGGTCCTCCCAAACTCCCAAGGGCCACCAATAACTGTGGCTGGGTTTTTTGGTATTTGCTAGCTGGCTGCGCCAGCCAGCCACTTTTCCCCGATTCCACGTGACTATGAAACGAGGGATAGAACGCGAGACGGCACAGCTCGCTTGTGTGGAGACCACTCGAGTTGCCACGCGTATGGGACACAAGTACGTCGTGTGAGCTAGAGAGCATTGACTAACCCACACAGTACAATTCTACATTCAAGTATACAGACACCACTTGGTCGTGAGCTTCAGGCACAGGGTGTCACACTGAAAAAGTCATCGCTGATGTACCCCAGTACGTGATAAAACTCGGTGGATCTACGTAGCTAACGGTCGGCAGTCTTTCTCACGGATGAACCGTTCGCCAAGGAGCCACTTGGATCAATGCCAAATCAGTTTCGATGGGGTGTGGAGCGTCTCGGAGAATTTCTAGGACCACTAGTTGAGCGTGGCCTGTGTTCTGTGATTATATTTGGTGTCCCAACAACTAAGCCCAAGGATGAAGTCGGCACTCTTGCTGATGACTGCGAGGGACCTGTTATTCAAGGCATCAAAAAGATTCGTCAGATTTTCCCATCGTTGTATGTGGCGGTCGATGTTTGCTTGTGTGAATACACATCACATGGCCACTGTGGTATTCTGTGTCCAGATGGATCGATCAATAATGACAAGTCCATTGCTCGTCTGTCTGATGTGGCTGTGGCCTACGCAAAAGCTGGTGCACATTGTGTGGCTCCTAGCGATATGATGGACAATCGTATACAGGCCATCCACGAAGGCCTGAAGCGGGAAGGTCTCGCGCATCGCACCTCGATTATGGCATACAGTGCCAAATTCGCATCGAGCATGTACGGTCCATTCCGTGAAGCTGTCGCCTCTGCACCTGCCTTTGGTGATCGCCGGTGCTACCAACTGCCACCCAATGCGCGTGGACTTGCTCGACGGGCCATTCTGCGTGATGTGCAAGAAGGCGCCGATATCGTGATGGTCAAGCCCACCATGCCCTATTTGGATGTTCTTGCCGATGCACGTGAGTTAGCTCCCGATCATCCTCGCGCTTGCTACCATGTCAGTGGTGAATATGCGATTCTCCATGCGGCGGCCAGTGCAGGAGTCGGCGATCTTCGTGCGATGGTCGAAGAGAGTATGACATCGATGCTTCGGGCAGGCGCCACGTTGATTTTAACATACTTTACACCAGAGCTACTTACGTGGTTGGATGATCCTAGGGCTTGTTAAATGTTATTCGTTTGCATCTTCGTTTTCCAAGTCTTTCGGCTCCACAGGTTCTTCATCTTCGCCAAACTGCATGACATTGTCGATGCAAGAAAAAATGAGGTTGATACTCTCCTCGCTCGATAGATCTAGTGGGAGGAATGATACCATACTGTAATCTTCAATCAGTTGCACCACCGCCTGGTTGAGTGCGTGGAATCGCGCATTGTTGAGACTTTCATCCTGATCCGCAAACAGCAACGGATCTGGCTCCATGTACCTCTCTATTTCTCGCCTTTGTGCGTAAGAGAGGCCATTTTTTTCATGTTGTGCGACCAGATCCATTTTTGTCATAATATTGAGGTGAGATATATCGAGATTGATCATGGCACTCATAGCGCTTAGCACACCCGCAAAGTACTTGGCCTTGTCGTCGATGAAATGCGAGTCCAATAAATAAGTAGCACACACGCGAAAATGGAACTGCTGCTGCATCAATTCGACAAAACGCGAAATGACAGGGAAGTGTGTGTATAGCTCTATTTGGCCGGGACAGTCAATGACCAAGTAGTCGTTGTCATACTCGCCCAATTCCGTCTCAAGCCAATCGAGATTATTTAGCAGATAATCGAAGCAGTATATGAGACCACCATTGGGCCCCAAATCCATTTCTTCCATCACATCCTCGAGTGAAATGAGCTCACGAATGTCAATCGTGGGTTCATATTCAAATCGTTCGGCGGCCGGGTCCAGATTGAACAAGTGCATATTGCGACCCAGACTGTGAGCGTGGGCCATCAACGAGGCACAAAATGTCGATTTTCCCGCGCCCGCAGGTCCTAACATCAGTGCAAGGTTCACATACCGGTCACTAGTACGGCATAGCGCCCCATGGCGTACAGAGCCAACGTTGGCGTCATTTTTTCGAGCCTCCACGTGCGTTCTATAGTACAAGTCTACTTGATATATCGCTGCATGGTCAGTCATTGTGCGGCGTACGCTCATAAACTTCTTGTGAAACTCCGTGCCTTTATGTTAGCAGTTGCAAACACGTACGTGTGAGATCGTTGACAAAGCCCCTTTTGCTCAAGGCGTTCTCGTCATTCATGGCCTGATTCCTGAAAATTAAGTCGTCATCCCAGCGTTCCTGAGGTGTATCCAAAGGCTCAGACGCGGTCGGGATCTTGTCACCATGTAATGCTCGCTCCAAATTCAAGAGAGGATTTCCCCTCGCAATTTCCTCTTCTCTCGAGAGTTGTTGCTGGGTCTTTGCTGATTGCTCTTGTCGTTCTTGTTGTTCGCGCCGCTCCTGCTTTACCTTTTCCAGCTCACGAAGAAGAGCCTCTGTATCGTCCTCATCGTCGTCCTCGTCCTCGTCGTCTACCTCATTATCGTCATCGTCATTTGCCGCTGGGATTCTCAAATCCTCGTCATCTGCATCCTCCTCTAGAGTAATTAATTTCGGTTGCTTGGCGTGCGGCATCTCCGCATCAGGATGGCGCTCAACGAACGCACGATTTTCTCCAGCTTCCAGTTCAGCCTTGAGTTCCTGAAGTGACCTTTTCTGAGTATCTCCAGGACGGCGAAACTTCAAGCGTGTGTGTGTGGGCGTAGCATACTTTGACTGAACCTGAGAAATATGCGCTACATCCGCTTTGGCTCGAGCTGGTTCCCACGTTGGACGATGCGCGGACGACATGGTAAATGGACTCGTCGCACGTGAGACGCCCATCCCTAGGACGATCCTCGTCACCTCCACACTTCCAACACGCATGGCGGCCGTGTCACACTTTGTGAGCGAGTTTGCACAGGCGTGCCAGACAAATGACGGCGAGAGGCTTTTTAAATGCATGGCACTAGATGATGAAAGTTTCTATATGCTGCAATCAGCATTACAATCTGTCTCAGTCGGAGATGTTTGTGATAAGGCTTTGTCCCTATCGAGCAGCATGCATACCAAACGATTCACATCTCTCCTACATGACACTCTTGAATACACAAAGTCGAAACCATTCGTCTTGAACGCATACTCACATACAGGTGCGTATGATGCATGGGTGAAAGTATACTCTTCGATGATGTCATGTTTTACGCTGCCGGAGACCGTATGGCTGCTACGTGCTCTCAAGTATGTTGCACTGCAGCTCGTATTGCTCGCTATCCATATGGACAATGGTCCACCATATGGAAAGACTATTGATGCAGCTGGTCGTTTATCGAAAGCAGCTGGACTCGCGGCAAATGACCGTAGTTCCCTGCCTGGCACTTGTACTAAACGAGCCGCCGTGCTCAAGCTCGCCAATCTCAGTTTCCGTGCGTATTTCAAGCTGAGAAACACGCGTTTATGTGAAACTGTGCTTGGATCTGTCAATAATGCCCTTCTTATGAATCGGCAGAACGATGATTCTGACCCAACAGGCGAAGCACTCTATCCGGTATCGGAACGAGTCACGTACCATTTCTACGTGGGCCAAATTCGCTTGCTGCAGCATCGTGTGCAAGTGGCTGCGCAACATCTTCACTGGGCTTTCGACCATTGCACCAATTCGCACCCCCACAACAAGCGCAAAATTCTCATTTCTCTCATGGCTGCACAGCTGATTCTCGGTCGATACCCGCACGCAGTGCTGCTGGATCAGTTTCACCTCAGAGATACATTTGGCCCAATGGTGCATTGTCACAGGCTGGGGCATGCCGTGGGTGTCATGTCCGAATTAGAACGGCACCGCGAGTGGCTACGAACACGGGGGCTATACATGCTTCTACGTGAAAAACTTGTGCTGGGATTGTGGCGCAACTTGTTCCAGCGATGCATGCGACTCAATCCGCATGTGGATGAAGCATCCAACGCACCGCCGACATTGCCACTGGCAATGCTGGTGGGGCCAGCACGTTTGGCGTGGAACGATAATACACTTTTGCTGGAGGACATGGAATGCATGGCTGCAAATCTGGTGGATCAGGGATTGATGAAAGCATATATTTTGCACTCCAAAAGCATGATTGTGCTGCAGCGTGGGCCTTTCCGAGGCTTTCCGCCCATGTCGGATGTATACCAGGCCTAGGAACTCTCTTCGTTTTCGAATTTTCGCGTGGGAAGCCCACGCTTCAAGGCTGCTGTCCAATCGCGCGTCTCCGTCCATCCTACCAAAATCGCAAAAACTTGGTTGACGGTAAGTACTTTGCGTGCATTGATCTTTTGCCCATCCAGGAAGGAGGGATCGATGGGCAGGCGGGCGACACGTACACCCAGAGCTTCGGCCTTTTTGGCGCAAAGATGCTTGTATCTGTTTCGGTCCACGATACCACCAATTACATATGTTTTGCCAGGTTCCAGTGTCGCGATGGTATCGTCTGTGTCAGCCGTGAGATATATGACATCCTGCTTGTCGCATACGGGTAACTGGTCCTTGTGACCGTGCCAAAGGGCTTCGAGCCCGCCATACTCTTGTAGCTTTATGCGCTTCCATCGGCGCCACATCCCAACGCTCTTTACTTCCATATGCTGTCCCACGCGATCCTGAAAGAGAGACGACTCACTGGTGCTGGGCATGCTGGGAAAAGTGTTTGCTCCTCCTTCGGGGGGAAAAAATCCCAAACCGCGTCCCGATATGCGGTCGGCCCCAGTGAATACCACTTCCCGAAAAGGATGGGAACTAGAACGATTCACACCGTACAAGTACCCTAACTGAGCGGCGAGAGAAGTAGTCTCATCCACGGTCATAAGATCATCGAATCCCAAATCAACAACAACGCGCGCGTCAAATACCTGTGCAGGCGGCTTTCGCTCACGATTTACTTCCAAAGATGGATCCTTTTCTCTCGCCTCACGCTCCTGCTTTCGGCGCTCTTTTCGCCTCGCCCGTTCTCGTGTTCGGCGCTCCAGCTTTGTCGATTCTTTCTTCTGTTCGCGCCGTTCACGACGAGCTAACTTCTTAGCTGCAGATTTCGTCATAAGGACCATTTTTCCAGTGACAGGATCGCGCATTTCTACAGGCGGTGCCGTACCTGGCCCTGCATCCTCTCCCATAACGCACGTACTGTGTCAAAAAAGGCTGTGCCTTTTTGTCATCGAACTGTAACGCGACACAACCTGGGAAACGACCCATTCCTCCACCTTACTTACCAGCCATGGACCGGCGCGTTCCATGGGGTACATCGTCCGAAGGACACCCTTACGCATACAGGCAAGATATGGCCAATCCGTATGCCACACAGGCTGATATTTGTATGTAAAATATATTAACACCTAGCCTCTTCGCCCTATGGTGATTCTGTGCCTTCGGCACAAGCTTCAGCACAACCTGTCCCGACCGAGCAGGAAAGGGATTATGTGTATTTTCGACGAGATACCAATCATATGAACAAGGCCACGGTAGACGCAGCGAAAAGTGCCAAGATGCGACTCGAGCACTATTACCGCATGACCGTGGACCAAGCTATCGAGCGCAATCAGCGCCGGACGGATCTAGAAAAGCGCTTATTGAACCCGCCGGATGGTATTCCTATTTCAGATGAGCGCAAAGCCCGGCAGCTCGCACAACTCGGTCGACGAGAAACAAGCTTTTTACGGCTTCGTCGAACTAGACTAGGTCTGAGTGATTTCCGAACCGTCAAGGTGATCGGAAAGGGCTCATTTGGCGAAGTACGCGTCGTGCAGAAAGTCGATACAGGTAAAATTTACGCAATGAAAACGCTGCGTAAGAGCGAAATGCTGAAAAAGGACCAACTTGCACATGTGCGCGCGGAGCGCGATGTGCTAGCCGAATCAAATTCACCTTGGGTTGTGCAGCTCTACTACTCATTCCAGGACTCGGCATACCTGTACTTGTTGATGGAATTTCTTCCTGGCGGTGATCTCATGACAATGTTGATTAAATACGATACGTTTTCAGAGGATGTGACGCGATTTTACATTGCCGAATGTGTCTTGGCTCTCGAAGGTATTCATCAGCTTGGCTTTATTCATCGTGACATTAAGCCCGACAATATCCTTATCGATAGAAAGGGGCACATCAAGCTGTCTGATTTTGGCTTGTCGACTGGTTTCCATAAGCAGCATGACAACGCCTATTACCAAAAGCTCCTTGAGGATCCACCGCAACAATCACCTGTACAATCGAACCGGAACTCGGTGGCAGTAAACAGTATCACACTGACACTCAGCAGCAAAGACCAGATCGCTACTTGGAAAGCTAATCGCCGCAAGCTCGCATACTCAACGGTCGGTACGCCCGATTACATCGCGCCAGAGATATTCCTCCAGCAGGGCTATGGTCATGAATGCGACTGGTGGAGTTTGGGCACCATCATGTTCGAATGCTTGTGTGGCTACCCTCCTTTTTGCTCGGAGAATGCACACGATACGTACCGCAAGATTCTGGCATGGCGCGAGACGCTGCAGATCCCTGACGATATCCATTTGAGCCCTGAGGCTGAAGATATGATTTTCCAATTGATTACAGCGCCAGAGAAGCGCCTTGGACGAAATGGAGCCCAGGAAATCAAGGACCATCCGTTCTTCGCAGGCGTCGACTGGTCGACCATTCGCCAAATTGATGCGCCGTTTGTGCCACACCTCTCTAGTGTGACAGACACGAGTTACTTCCCTACCGAGGACTATCAAGATGTACCCGACGTGCCTGTTGGCGCTGATACAGATGTGGGTGCGAAAGACTTGGCATTCCTTGGCTACACGTTCCGGCGATATGAAGCAAATGAAAGCGCCCTGTAGTCTGGAACGAGCAGCGTGTCGTATATACAATTGCATGCCCCGCGTAGTCGTTCGCTGGAAACACGTGATTGGCCAACCAAGTTCTGGTGCGTGGTCTAGCACCAGAAAACCTAGGGTGCGTGCATGCACTGCTAGACTTGCAGTATTTGGAAATAGAAACGTGGGCGCCTGATACTTCTCTTTCCCCCACAACCATTACCCATGTTTGCCCTTCGTTCTGTGGCCAAGGGCCGTGGTGTGTGGTCTTTCCCCCTTCGAGCGCAGGCCCTGTCCGCAAGTGCTCGTCGCGCGCTCGCGACGGCATCAGGTGCGGATGATGTATTTCATCTGGAGACGCCGCGCGAAAGTGAGAGTGTCTTTACTGCTCAAGACACATTTCTGCGCCGTCACGTTGGCCCTCGCCCCGAACAAGTTAAGCACATTCTCAACACGCTAGGATATTCGTCCATGGACGAGTTTGTTCGCAAGACTGTGCCGGAAGAGGTCTACCTTCCTGAGAGCAGTGCCGACGAGCGCTTCCTGCCGGCTCTGTCCGAGTCGGAGCTAGCCAGGCGCGGTAAGGAATTGGCTAGCCAAAATAAAGTGTTCCGATCGTACATTGGAATGGGCTACCATAACACTCAGGTCCCTCCTGTGATCATGCGCAATGTGCTTGAAAACCCTGCATGGTACACAAGCTACACACCTTATCAGCCCGAAATTTCGCAGGGTCGTCTCGAGTCTTTGCTCAACTACCAGACGATGGTCAAGTCGCTAACTGGCCTTGACATTTCTAATGCGTCTTTGCTTGATGAAAGCACGGCAGCCGCTGAAGCAATGATTCTTGCTCTAAACAACACTAAAGACAAAAAGCGCAAGGTGTTCCTTGTTGATGAGAAGGTGTTGCCCCAAACTTTGTCTGTACTAAAAGGTCGTGCCCTTGGCTTTGGCATTGAAGTCGTCCAGGCTCCGCTGCATTCAGACGGTAAGAGTGCCTTACCTGCGGATCTAAAGGACCGTATCATGGGTGTGCTGGTGCAGTACCCAGACATGGACGGCTCACTCGTAGACTGGGCGCCTCTTGCGAAAGAGGTGAAGCAGGAGGGTGGTCTCGTTGTGGCTGCAACTGACCTGCTTGCTCTCACGATGATCAAGCCACCGGCTGAATGGGGTGCAGATGTCGCAGTCGGCAACGCCGGTCGTTTTGGTGTCCCGCCCGGCTACGGTGGACCGCAGGCGGGCTTCTTTGCTGCATCCGATGCGCTTAAGCGTCGTATGCCTGGTCGCCTAATTGGTGTGAGTCGCGATGTGACGGGTCGTCCAGCTTATCGCCTAGCGTTGCAAACGCGTGAGCAGCACATTCGTCGTGAGAAAGCCACTTCGAATATTTGCACGGCTCAAGCCCTGCTTGCGAATATGTCGGCTATGTACGCCGTGTACCATGGCCCTCGTGGTCTTCGCCGTATTGCTGCCAAAGTGCATGCTCTTACGCTCGTACTTAAGCAGCAGCTTCAGGCTCTGGGCATTAAGGTGCTCAATCATGATGCCTTGTTTTTCGACACACTCACGGTCGAGGCACCCGCTACCGAGGTGCACGAGGTTGCAAGGGCCAAAGAGATCAACTTGCGACGCATTACTGAAGACCGTGTGGGTATCACGCTAGACGAGACGGTGCGTCTGGAAGACCTCGCTGATGTGGTGAATGTATTTGCACGTGTTCTCTCCAAGCCGGAGGTGAGTGCCCAGGACTTGATGACAACGGCTTCGAAGCAGGGCCTTTCGAGCGCATCGCTGGACCAACTAAACGTGCACCCCAATTTCGCTCGTACCTCATCCTATTTGACCCAACCGGTGTTCAACGCCTACCATTCAGAGACGTCACTGTTGCGCTATATCCACGCGCTCCAAAACAAAGACCTTTCCCTCGTGCACGCCATGATCCCACTGGGCTCGTGCACAATGAAGCTAAACAGCACCTCGAGCATGAACATGCTCTCGTTTCCCGAGTACCATGCCCTGCACCCTTTCGCCCCAACGGAACAGGCCGAGGGATACCAAACTCTCATCAAGGAACTGGAGCATGACCTGGCCCTACTGACGGGTTTTGCCGCTGTATCATTGCAGCCCAACTCTGGTGCTCAGGGCGAGTTTACTGGTCTGTCTGTGATTCGAGCCTACCTCGCTGCTCACGGCCAGAATCATCGCCACATATGTCTGATCCCGACTAGCGCACATGGTACAAACCCTGCTTCAGCTGTGATGGCTGGAATGAAAGTAGTGCCTGTCAAGACGCTTCCAGATGGAACTATTGATCTCGATGATTTGCGTGCCAAGGCAGAGGCCAACAAAGATGTGTTGGCAGCCAGCATGATCACGGAGCCCGGAACCACAGGTATCTTCTTTTCCAAGATTAAAGAGGCCATTGACATTGTACACGAGTTTGGTGGTCAGGTGTACCTTGATGGTGCAAATTTGCAGGCTCAGGTCGGCGTGACGAATCCATGTATTATGGGCGCTGATGTGACGCATCTGAACCTGCACAAGACATTCAGCATCCCACATGGCGGTGGTGGCCCTGGTGTCGGTCCGATTGGTGTCAAGGCACACCTTGCTGCCTACCTACCCGGTCACCCTGTCGTGAAAACAGGCGGTGAGCACGCCATTGAGCCGGTGTCGGCAGCACCTTGGGGCTCGGCTTCTATTCTGACCATTGCTTGGGCCTACATCCGGATGCTTGGTTGGCACGGTATCCGCACATCAACCATCATGTCCTTGCTGAACGCTAACTATGTCAAGAATCGTATTCAACATAAGTACAAGGTCAAGTACGTCGGCAAGCACGGCAACGTGGCCCATGAGCTTTTGGTTGATGTGGCCGAATTCCAAAAATGTGGCGTTCAAGTCATGGATGTGGCCAAACGTCTCATTGACTATGGCTTCCATCCCCCGACATGCTCATGGCCTATTTCGACTGGTCTTCTAATCGAGATTACGGAGAGCGAGCCATTTGAAGAAATTGAGCGTCTCGTCGAGGCTCTGCTCTCGATCGCCGATGAGGTTCAAGAAATCAATGATGGTAAGCAGCCCAAGGATGTCAACCTGCTCAAGATGGCTCCGCACACCATCGAAACGCTGACGACCGAGAAATGGGACCGCCCCTACTCCCGTGAGCGTGCCGCATTCCCGGTGCGAGCACTACGTAACAACAAGTTCTGGCCGCCTGTGTCGCGCGTCGATGACGCTTACGGCGACCGTAACTTGGTCTGCGAATGTGGCGACGTAGAGTCGTTCGCCTAGATTCCCCCTTCCCCCCTTCATTAAGACGAATCCGAAAAGTTCAACCCACGGACAATGACTATTTAGCTGTGACCTAATATAGTAGTATCTTCAACGATCATTCCTACACATCAGCCAGATGACCCTTGTTCTTGCGTGCAGTCGTCATGGCGGCAATCACAGCGGAGCCCGCACCAGAACCATCCTCAGCCTGTCGCGTCTTGATCTTCTTAGCTTCCGGACCGAGAATATCAGCCAACGCACCGTGCAAGCGATCGGCAAAGTGGGGGTACTTGCAGTAGAGGCTGCCATCAACGCCAACCGTACAGCCCTCTTCAAGCAGATTCTTTTTCTTCACGATCGCAGCGATACCGCATGCACTTAGGCGTGCCGAGCGTGTACCGATGAGCTGAGCCACACGGCGGAAAAACTGCCGTTCATCCAGATCCGTTTCCAGACTAAAGAAGTACTTGAATAATCCCATGACTGTCAACAGCTCTTCCGTCGAGTCTGCCTCAATTAGCGACAAAAATGCAGTGTCAAAGCAAAATGGTTTCTCAATCTTGTATGTTTCTTGACCAAGGAATAAGACACCCTCATATACCAAGTCACAAAGAATCAATCGGAAAATCTCGCCCAGGTACATACCAGCGATCATCTTCTCGAAGGTCTGTTCGTGCGGTTTGTTAGACGTAAGGTCGATTTCCTCGTCGTACTTGGTCCTCACGCTGGCCAAGTACTTGTGTTCATACGAATCAAAAGCACCGTATTCACAATTGATAGCCATTTTCTCATGCGGTGGCAAATTTAAATGACGGAGCTTGGGAATCTCCGACACATCTTCCATATAGGCCGCATTACAGCCCGTACCGAAAATGCAAGCAATCTTGGTGTCGGGCTCGACATAGTTGGATGCGATGAGCGTGCCTGTCGTGTCGTTGATGATCGAGCTGAGTTTGACAGGAACTGCGGCATCGCGCAGACCCTGGCGCAGCATCTCAGCACAATCATGTCCTTCTGTTTCCGGATTACCGAAACCCTTGGTCCAGCGGATAAGCTCACCGTGATCAATACGCTTTTGAATGGTGGGGAAACTGAACGTGAACCCAAGTGACAGGTGTTCATCCAGATGGTCGCATGAGCCATATTGCTTCTCCAGGAACTCACGGATGCACATACCAAAGTAATCAAACAGCTTCTGGCCGCTTTCATGCTTGTGGTTTTCTTGGATACGGAACTTGGTTTGATTCAGTTCAAAGGTTCGGTCACCGTTCAGCTTGACCAAGCACGTACGCAGGTTGGTACCACCCATGTCAAGAGCCAAAAAATCTCCTTTCTCTTCGCCAGTGGGCCATCCAAAAACGAATGTAGGAAGCATGGGCACAGCTTGACCCTCCTTCTCGAGACCCTCGCCCAGGACACGTACAAAGTTGTCTGTGATTTCCTTGAGCGCTTCATTCGATACGGTAAGGAGCTTTTCAAAGTGTTTTTGGTACTCTTGCAAAACATCTTCCCTAGCAGCAGGCCTGTCGAAACACAAGCTTCCACGGCTAAAGATGGTTACATTATTGTCTTCGGTTTCTTGTTGCTGCACCATACTGAATGATACGGTATGAACGGACCACGCACGCTTGTGGCGCCCCATGCTCAATAGGCTCATTTGGACTTCGGCCGATAAAATTAAACAACGCTATGGGTCCAATAATGTGCCTGCGTTTAGGTCAAGCGGCGCTCAGTGTTGCGCCGGCCGTTTACAAAGTTGGGCGATTCCAGCGTGACCTCGGGGCTACCGAACAGAGCACGGTCAGCGGCTTCAACACCAAGCATGAAAGAGTGGTCCTGATTACCCACTTCGTATTTCCACGAGCCGAAGCGACCACGGCTCAGGATATCAAACTGATCCAAAAGCGTAGGAAGAATCTCCTGTAGACCAGCATCACGCTCTAGGCTGGGGGTAGGATAGCCAGGCGTAAACTTGCGATGGTATGTACTGACAATTTCGCTGTCGGGGAGAAGGAGCTGTGTATTCACGCAGCCTCGGATTGTATCCTCCAACAACTTGTCGTTGTCCACAGGCTTAAGATGGGACTCAGAAACTTCCATCATCAACGACCAATAAGGACCCTCCTTGGCCTCCGATGATGGCGTGCCGTGCGCGGGGTCAGCGTATTGCAGCGTTGGAAGCTTGGCGTCCTTCTGAGGGCAGTTGTTCGGGCTGTAATTAGAGAAGATGGTTGCACGATAAAAGGGACAGTCATCCTCAGGGAAGTACAGCCAGCACTTATCGCCAATACGGTTGGGCAGCTCACCACGGATACCAATACCAATGACGTGAGTCGAGGAATAGACGAGCTTCTCAGTCACAGACTTCTGTAGCCGCTGCTTTAAGTCACTGTCAATACCTTCGAGCGTGTTCACAAGGTAGTCCAAACCCATCGTAGACACGAGGTGCTTGTACTTGATTGACGAACCATCACTCAGATATGCCGTGTGCGCAGCAGCGTCCACCTTGAGTACTTTCTTCTTGAATTGCAGCTTTTCCTGAGGCAACGTCTTTGAAACAGCTTTCCAAATGCCACCGGTACCATCACGGGCAGGAAACTTGAACGTGGCATTGGGGCCCCAGTTGCCAGCAATTTTCTTGTTCAGAGTGTTGGAAACGACGAGTTTCAGGTTGGGTGCGGCCACTCGTTCGCCAAGCCACTTGCACTGCATCATAGTTGTTGGCACAGCCCACACTTTGAAATTGTATGGACGCATAAACAGATCAGCAATACCCTCGCCCATCATACGAATAATCCATTCGTCAAATGTCTGGGGGGGCTCTTTGGCGCGAATACGCAGCTCAGCAGCATCAATCATGCCATCAATGGCCTTCACCTGATCATCAGTTGGAAGCATCGAGATGTTGTTTTGGTACGGGTACGGCACCCACACATTGCGGCTGCGGACGTACGAAATACGCTGGTGCTCGTACCAGTCCTCTTTGTTTGGGAGAGCCTGGGCAAGTACATCATCAAAATAGGCATAGTGGGAGAAAATAACATGACCACCCACATCGAAAAGAAATCCTTCCTTTGTTACATCTGTGGAAGCAAGCCCACCGGCCTCTTCGTTGGCATCCACAAGCGTCCAAGATCCAAGATTCTGTGTCCGATTAGAAATAAACGCAAATACGTACAAGTTGGTTGAGACGCTTAGCAGCACCCAAACCAGTTGGACCTACAAGGGTTAGTTGTCCTGATCCGTACTGCAGCGCATACCTGCACCAATCACTAGAGTATCAACTTGTTGAGATGCCATAGTAAGACAAAGAGGTGGCCCAGCATCCGGGAGCGACGCAATGCACGATCATGCACATGAGGCTCAGACCACGTGGTCAGTACATAAGCCAGGCAACAAGATGCTGCCAGCAGCTCTCCCGCGTGGCCCTACGGTGAGTAGCCAGAACTATATGGATCACGTGAGCACGTGACTAAGGAAGGCCGAGCGAGCGCAAGTTGTAAGGTAGCTCCTAGGAAGCTCTCCCTCGTCTCGCCACGAACCGTCAAGAGTACGTGAACGTGACGCTTGGTTCGAATTCTAACGCTCATAACAGATGGTGAACGTTCCAAAGACCCGCAGGACATACTGCAAGGGTAAGACGTGCCGGAAGCACACGTATGTATACAGCATGGCCGAGTGGCAGTGACTAACAAGCGACAGTCCCCACAAGGTGACCCAGTACAAGACCGGTAAGGCGTCCGAGTTTGCCCAGGGTAAGCGTCGTTACGTCCGTAAGCAAAAGGGTTACGGTGGTCAGACCAAGCCTGTCTTCCAAAAGAAGGCCAAGAGTACGTATATAATTGTCTTGATTTCCTTACTAACCTTTTAGCAACCAAGAAGGTTGTGCTGCGTCTGGAATGCACTGTGTGCAAGTACCGCTCGCACCTTGCCCTCAAGCGCTGCAAGCACTTCGAGCTTGGTGGTGAAAAGAAGACGAAGGGTGCTGCTTTGGTGTTCTAAACGTACCTATTTATATTTGTGTACTTTTGGACGCTATGCATGTTGGCGGAATGTGTATGATTGAGTCGCTACATATGTTTATACTGTAGCTGTATCTCCTCTATTCCTTGCTAGCAAAAAAAAATGATATCTTTCATGCACTATCGTGGCTTTGTGCGCGAGGGTATCGTGCTCTACAAACTAATAGGGCCGCGGCGGCGGACCACCGCTCCCTCGTGGTGCGCTTGGATTGTACCATCCATAGTCTTTTGGACGGCCATATCCTGTACCAGTGGAAGGTGCGGCAGGAAGGCGTGGTAACGGTGGATATGCCCCACTGCCACCCAGTCTTGGTGGTGGTCGTGGCGGCATGCCTGTCGGCACAGCCATCGAGCCGTGGGGTGCAGCAGGCGGGCGTGATTGCATACCACCAGGCGGTATGATAGATGGAGGAGGACGAGTCATTATAGGGGGGCGACCCACAGGATTCATGGGCATGCCATTATGAGGCGCTCGCTTGTTGCGGTCAATTTCTTTGGACGGCAGGTATTTAGGCAAGGAGGCCGGGTCAGCAGGAAAGGGCTTGGTCCAGAACCATTCATGTTCAAGGGCTTCTGCTGCCGTCAGTCGTTTGGCTGGATCCAGTACAAGTAGACGATCAATTAGATCAGCACATTCTCGGCCACAATCGACCACCGTCGTGAAATGTTGCTTGACTACTCGTGGATGACGACCAAAGTCGTGACGGCCGATGATATTCGGATTGTTGTCAGGACGGCCAGATGGTGTGGCATTCTTCACACCTGGAAGCTTAGACCATCCCGGGAAATTATCGTCGTTGGGTGAACCACATAGCGCGGCAATCAATTCAAGCTGGTTCATCTCCGACGTGCCTTTGAAAATGGGCTTGCGTGTGATCATTTCTGCCAAGATGCACCCAACACCCCACATGTCAATGGCTGGCCCATAGTTTCGTTGGCCTACAAGCAGTTCTGGGGGGCGGTACCAACGCGTAACGACCATTTCCGTGTAATTGTGTGTACTAACCCATCCACGCGTGCGCCAAGCTTCATCAAAGTCATGGAAGGGACGAGCTAGACCAAAATCAGCAATTTGCAGTTGACCATTGTTGTCAATCAGCAAGTTGGCGGCCTTCATGTCACGATGCATAATGCGATTCTTGTGTAAATACATCATGCCTTCGAGTAGCTCGCGCATATATAGCTTGATTTGGTTCATGGGAAGTTGAACATTAGGGTTGTCTAACAACCCATTCAAGTCATGGTCCATGTACGGCTCCACCATGTACACCTCTCCCATTTTTCCGCGCTCTGAAGATGGCTTGTATGCCATGTCGATTACAGACACGATATGGGGATGTTTAAGAGCCTTGAGCAACTTGATCTCACGTAGGGCAGTGATGGGAAGTCCGTCTTTAGCATCATATATGGTGACTTTTTTCAGCGCAACACTGCGACCCGTAGATAGTTGTTTGCCTTGCTTTACCTCTCCAAATGTGCCCTGCCCCAATTTGACTGAGACTTCGTACGCATGCACAGGACTGCAACCTAGAAATGAACGCTCCGGGAGTGAGACCGGTTTGGCACGCTCACGCCTCGCTAATGTACCGGGGCGCGGACCATTGCGTACTTTCACAGGCGTTTGGAGTTGAGGACGCGATGGAGGCGGTGGACGCTTGGGCGGTATCAAGCACGGCTGCGACGGTTGATGATGATCGCGACGAGTGTCACTACGACGAAAGTCGTCACGACGCAAATCGTTTCGAGGGGGCCACCGACGCTGATCATCGCGCGGGGGACGTTGTCTTTCTTTCCAATTACGCTCCAACTCATCGCGACGCGAGTCACCACCATTTGCATCATCCAAGTAATACGGCGCAGGACGTGGCCGTTCGTACGAGTATTCGCGCCGTGAGTACGGCCGATCCTCGTCGTAGCTCCAATTTCGCTTTCCGCGATCATCTCGAGATCTATCCGCCCAGTCCTCTGGGCGTCTGCGGCCATGAGGTGGACCGTCACGAATTCGATCTATGAGCGGAGCAGACCGAGTGGGTGAGCGTCGATCGCCATACACACTGCCTCCGGTGCGAGGGGGTGGAGATCGAGACCTGCTGCGCTCATCATATGTTCGATTTGAGGTCTCTTCACTGCGTGATGGACGTGCTTCAAGCTGTGCATTGGACGATGATTCGTCTCGTTGCATGCTGATCGTCAAGGTGCACGTTGGTCGGACGACGAGCGAGTTGCGTCGAGGCACGTAGTCACGTGGCCCTATCCACGCTTGCGGCTAGGCAATTTATTGGAACCATCGTATACTTGGCTAGTGCACCGCCGATTCACGACGAATCGGATGTCGGGCAGTGGATTCCGCGATGCATTCCGGCCGCGTGATACAGATTCAGCTCGGAAACCCAAAAATCCAAACGAAGAAGTGAATCCGAATGTACCCCTTTATATGGCTCAGACGCCATGGTATTTGGCTAGTGGTGGCAACGCATCTTTAGAGCATCAGCGCAAGCCTGTCCAGAGCGGAAAGGCAGTTGCAGGATTAGATGACTGGTACAAGCGTGGAATTGCAACTTCAACTGCAACACGTTTCCGTAAAGGAGCATGTGAGAACTGTGGTGCCATGTCGCATAAGACGCGCGACTGTCTGGAACGACCACGCAAGCGCGGAGCGAAATGGACAGGCAAGGATATTAAACCTGATGAACTGACAGAAAATCTTGACCATCTTGATTACAACTACGATGCAAAACGTGATCGCTGGAATGGATATGATCCCGCGAGTCATATGGCTGTCGTTGAGCGTTTTGAGGCCGTGGAAGAGGAGCGTCGGCGCTTGCGTGAAGAGGCGCTTGATGCGCAGGCATCCACAGACGTCAATATGGCTAAGAGAATCGCCAAAAAAGAAAAAAGCCACCGGCACCATGATGACGATTTTGACAGCAGTAGCAGCGACGATGATGATGACGATAATGAAAAGTATGCTGAAAAGGCGAATATGGTCGGTCAAAAAATGGACTCAGACAAGCGCTTCACGATCCGTAATCTTCGTATTCGTGAAGACCGGGCCAAGTATTTGTATGATCTTAATGCAGATTCGGCAGCGCATTATGACCCTAAGACACGGTCTATGCGAGAAGCGCCATTGCCTAACACGTCAGTGGAAGAGCTCAAGTCGGGAAGTGACGCTTTCGAGCGTGCTTCTAATGGACCAACGGATGTGAAACAGATGCAGATGTTTGCTTGGCAAGCTGAGCAACGCAGTGGTACATTGCTTCATATGCAGGCGAACCCCACAGATCATGAGCTCCAATTCAGACAGGCTCAGCAGCGGAAAGAGCAAGAGGCCAAGGAAACTAAAAGTAGTATCTTGGAAAGGTATGGTGGAGCTGAACATCTGGATTCAATACCAGCAGAATTGCGCACAGGTCAGACAGAAGCATACGTCGAGTACAGTCGCACGGGTGAGATTATACGAGGCCAGGAACGCGCCAAGCCACGCTCACGGTACGAAGAAGACGTCCATGAAAATAACCACACAAGTGTGTGGGGCTCATGGTATGATTTGGAGCGCGGCCTTTGGGGCTACCAATGCTGCCACAATACGTTGCGTCGCTCTTACTGCACGGGCGAGGCCGGTAAAGCGGCAAATGCAACAGCTGTTCTATATTAGTTTAAGAGGCGCTTCTGCGCGTCCGATACAAGCTGGTCAATGAGAGCGGAATGCTTCTTTGTGATGTCCTCCAGCTACAGAGTTAGCATGTATATACCACATACCTTCTTTGCTTCTCTTTGCGAATCATTTTTGCTTAACAATTTATTATCCATATCATGTTTCATGTGCTTCTGTGCAGCCTGACGTACCGATCTAAGCTTTGTCTTGGCATGGTCGCATTCCTTTATACACCTTTGTAGTAGCATTTTACGCGTTTCTCCTGTGGGTTTAGGGACATGAACGATCATGACATCTTCTTCATCAGGCATAATTTGAGGCGCCAAGTCTCTGCCTAATGCATAAACAGCCTTCTCGATGTGCTTTAACGAAGAAGAATCAAACGCTGTGATGACAAGGACATCGTCACGGACTCCCACTGTTGCATAGTCGTGCAATGGCGTGGGCTTTACACCCTTGCCTGTCGATACACGCACATCATCCAAAATAGATGCATCAATACGCCCAAGAGAGCCAACCATAGATCGGACAGTCTCGCTACAATGTTTAACAGCACTAAACATCTGGGTGACGACTCCATCAAGATCTAATTGTGGCGTCACGTCCATAGGCTCAGTATTCTTGACAGTGCTGTTGCCACCTTTACTTTTCTTCAGAACAGCATGAGAGGAAGACAGGAGGCGTGCAGTGCTTGGGTATTTCGGCATAATCATCGGGGCCCGTGCAAGTATTCTGGGAACATGCTGTGTGATAGCGACATGGAAGAGCTTCAAGAGACGCTGCGACATGCTCTAAATTGAAAAAGGAGAGAAATAAGTGGAATTGGGCCGAATTTTTCCATACAACCGGTTGGGCTACATTACCTACGCATGTAATGGTCTAGACACTTTAGAGGCAATTTGAGTCCAGGAGGGGTATTACATTACATATCGTTTCCATCTAATCATAGTCTTCGTCCTCATCCAGCGTGCGTTTCACACCTCGCGATTCACCAGTATCCGCTTCACCCATAGACGTATCTTCCACATCATTCGCTGACACATCAGGCTGCGCAACTGACTGCCCCACGACAGGTGGCTGAATCACTGAGTCTCCAAACTCAGGTTTGGGCGGTGGGTCTGGCACAATAGCAAAATTGACATTTGTGAGACAATGCTCGGGCGGAGGAAGACGGATGCCGTACCGGTTGGATACAGGTGGTAATGGTACACTGTTTAAGGTTGTGGCGAGTGAAAGCAGCATTTCCTTGGGTGGTGGTTGCGTAAAACTGTAATTGACACGACTCTGGATAGCCAGTTGCACATCATCAATCGAGACACTGCTCCCACCTTGCCGTGATGAAGCATGATCGGAATACACTAGTGCATCTTGTAGAACTTGGGATGTATATCCTGCTTATAAGTAAAGAGTCACATACGGTGTGCAAATTCAAGTAATTGTACCAAGACAGCTGGCTCAGCATCTTCGATACCCATGCTCGCGAGGATGAGCGAGATCAAGCGTGCATCGCGAGGCACAGGTGCTGATTTTGGTTTTTCATCACGACAAGCGGTATCAGTTCTGTCAGTCGACATGATATGTTTGTCGTTGCGGGCACTCGCGACGATCTCCAGGTAAATCGCTTACAGATTTACCGCGGCTGGGCGCAATCTCTGACTTATTTCCACGAGCATTAATTCCTCTATTTCCACAAACTATTGGATCTTGTAATTGTCTGCCACAAGTAGCGCTTCGTTCGAGAATGGCTGCTGAGCCCCCGATCGAGTATCGAAAACCTGAAGAATTTGAAGTGGCAGGAGTGTTTGCTCAGCAGAAAAGTCGACAGAGACAGGGAAAAACACGTCGGCAGAGTCGGCACCATTTGGCACTGACAACTCAAGGCTCGCCGAAGCATTCAAATCTGAGACGCTAGGCAGGCGCCAAAGGACGCGACTGTTAGTTGGATCGACCTCATATAATCCATTCTCCGGTTCAGAGACTTCTGGAAGCACACCAACGGGCACGGGAATAGCAAAGACCACATCTGACAATACAAGGGAAGTGTTTTCCAGCTGGTATTCAATAACGACTTCACTTGCGCCATCGCCTGATGGATTTACCCACACGGTGATCGAAAGAGGCAGTACTGATTCGTCTTTTGTAACAGCACGCCATCGAAGCACGCCCACTTGCTGATTCACAGGGAACTCCCTCTTTGGATCGCGCAGCGCGATCTTGCGCTCAGAAGCCCAAGGCTGCTTATCGACGTGAGGGTGCGTCCGGTATTGCACTTCAGCACCGCCAAACCGCTCTTGAGCATCCATCAAGATGCTCAGACGAGTTGATGCAGGATCTGTGATTTTGAGAAGAAGATCTCCCTTTACCTCAAGAGTCTCGAGACCGCCATCACGATTGCCTGTAACAGACACGCGCTCCTTGACCATGAAATGCACTTGGTCCGAGACAGGTTCAGTAGGCGAGACAATAGGCGCAGGTTGCGTATCAAGTGCCGATGGAACTTCCGGGATGACAGCAGTAGGTACTTGAGTTTCTAGTTCATGATCATATGCCTGTTTGGGTGCATCAGATTGTTCCGGTTGATAAATGCTCTCTGACTGGTGGTAAGAATCCTGCGAATGATACACTTGTTCAGGGTCATATCCCACGCCCTCGTACGTGTTATGAGGTTGATAAGGTTCTCCTGGTCGATCAGCCTCTTGTGGCTGGTAAGCCTCCTCGGGTTGATAAACCTCTTCGGGCTGGTAGGCTTCCTCAGTTTGGTAGGCTTCCTCAGTTTGGTAGGCTTCCTCAGTTTGGTAGGCTTCTTCGGGTTGGTAAGCTTCTTCAGGTTGATAAACCTCTTCAGGCTGGTAGGCTTCCTCGGACTGATAAGCTTCTTCAGGTTGATAAACCTCTTCAGACTGGTAGGCTTCCTCGGGTTGATAAGCTTCCTCAGGTTGGTAAGCATCCCCAGGTTGGTAGGCCTGCTCAGGCTGGTAAGCTTCGTCGGGCTGGTAGATTTTGTCGGATTCGAAAATCTCACCAGAGTCGTAGGTTTTCTGTACATGGTCTTGCTCTCCATGGTAAAGCTCCTTTTCATAGGGGTTTTCCGATTCATAAGGCTCAGGCTGGTGAGCACTTTCAATAGACTGAGGCTCATACAAAATTCCAGCACGTGTGTGACCATCTTCGTGTGCATTATCGACTGCCTCTTCATTGTAGACAGTTTGGGATGCCTGATCAGGCACCTCGTTGAATTGCTCCTCAGTCGACCCAGCAACTGCCCAGGCGTCTTGTGCTTGGTGTACTGATGGCAGATTTACCGTGGGAAGCACAGACTCTTCCATGAGTGATTCAGTTGGCGCTGAAACTTGTGTCTGCACCGGTATACGGGCTTTCTCTTGTTCTTGAGCTAATGAGCGTTCGTGAGACAGAGGCGCATGCGCACGAACCTTCTGTGGTGCGTTAGTTGCCCGCTCAGCTTTGCGAGCAGGTGCTACTCCAATGTTGGGCTTTTGCTGTTTTGGAGCAGGTTTAGATGCCAAGGCTGCCGCCTGAGGAGCGGTCTTTTGTACAGAGCCCAGGATAGCTGAGCCCTTCGACTTCTTGCCGAGCGACATGCCCTTGCCCTTTAGGGGTCCTGCCTGTGCGGGACTTGCTGTCTCGATGGTGTCCTGAAGTCCATACACTGGCGCCGATGGCACAGCTTCGTACGTGCGAGACATGGCAGACATATCACCACCAAGGCCAGAATGATTACGTCGAGCGGCATCACGGCGTTGCATTTCGAGCTGACGCGCGCGGCGCTTGAGTTCCTCTTTCGCTTCAAGCTCCTTGTTTCGCTCAATAATCTCATGAATACGCTCCTCATGACTGTCCATCTCAAGCATCGTGCGGACCTGTGACAGGGTGACATTCTCTCGGTAGCCCAGCGATACGATTTCATCGAAAGCCTCAAGGATCTCGAAGCACGACATGAGAATATCTTGCTCATCCAGCGAGTGACATCGATCACTCACAGCCCGCGCGAACAAGTGCAACGTGTCAATGTCCTGTAGCATATTCGAATGCTTTGTGGTGATCAGGATCATGTACAAGTCTTCAAGCGGCTGGTACACGAATCGCACGGTATCCGTCTCGACAAAAGTGTGCTGAGAACCAGAGTTGATGAGCTTGGGGAATGAGGCTAGTAGCGCCTCAATTCGCGAACCGGCCATCTCACGGAATTGGCGAGAGATGACCGCTGACATGTTAGCATTATCACACAGCACTATCACATACGTTTTCCACCACGCGTAGCAATCGAAGCTGCAAGAAGCACCTAGTCACGTTAGTCTTGAAATATTCGTCGTCCACGTACCATTTTATCTGTGGTGCTCAAAGCACGCCTGGGACAGTGGAAGTTCCGTAGTTGGCAGTGCGAGAGAGATGTCGTGTCGCCCGCTATCACGTGACGACAACCACGCATTGGCGCCACCTAATGAAACAGACGGTCCATGCACGCGAAGCGAAGCTGGTGTATGGGAATCTATTAAATGGCTACTTCCCGTACGCCCTCACGGGTGATGATGCGTACAGAGAAACTGCCTACGTCAATCACAAAACGCGTGCGCATTTCATTGATACATTGTTTTAGCAATTGCAAGCCCTCTTCCAAAGACATATCAGGACGATGGTAGCGATCCATGGTAGAGAGCGTCAGGTAGGAAGCATAACCATGTGCAGCAAAAGGCACCTGAACAAGTGTACCGAGGTAGTCGATCCAGTATAGAGCAGGCTCTGAACTCGGCTCGTCGTATCCACCAAGCAACAAGTTCACTTGATATGGATGACGCGAGCGAATCGACTCAGCCAGTTGCGAGCGTATCCATGATGCAGCGGCCTTTGGTCGCAGGTCGATATTATTACTGTATGTTAGTGATCACCTTGATATGCATCACACGTACCGAATCGAATACAAGCGCATGTTCCGCTCAATGTATTCTGCAAACTGAATTGTATCACCTGCTTGTGTTAGAGTTCTCCACGCTCAGTGGTCGCGATTCACGTACCAGATTCACCAGCATATGTCATTACGAGATGATTCGATAAAACCTTTTGCTTGTCGTCATCCGACTTCATTTTGATGATGGAACGAGCTGCATTATTGTCTGATGCAATGATAGTAAACCCTTTGCCTGTGATGCCGAACAGACTCTCCATCGTGTCCAAGAGAGGAGGGCGTGTGGCATCCGCCGCTGAACTTCGTGCACCGTGATGACGACGCCTATTGGTCACGTGAACAATCACAATTCACGCGTCCTGTTCGTTGGCTCGCGCGGACGCTATGTATTTTCGTGGTTGCCATGTCGGACACGGCCGGTGTCTCGGATGCTGAAGCTGCGCGCAGGCATATCATTCTAACAGAAGTATTTGGGGTGCATCCACGCGTGATTGTAGATGCACTGGTTGTTTCCGCCAATGAACATCTTTACATTCGTGGCTCCCAATTAGAGGATACTGTGTATGCTCTACTGGGCGACACAGAGCATGCCGACAAAGCAGCGGAAGAAGGCGTGCACTCTATAACGACGCTTCTTGAACATGTAATTGATCACACAATGGACACATTTGAATTGTACTGCTTACGCTCGATCTTTGTCATCACACCAGAACAATCGCAATTCATGACCATGGCGCACCATCGGGGTCTGGATTTACGGCCCGCGGAACCTGCACCGCAAGAAGCGCAGTCGGATGATTCTAATACTGTATCCATCGTACCTGGACTGGAAGACCAGCTTCAGCGCCGACTAGCATGCGCGCGCGCAACACAACATCGCCTAGCTCAGGCTGAGGCCGCCTCTAAGCTTCGTCTTAATCGCATCATTACAGCTGCCCGTGCCTTCGATTTCATCTTAGAAGGTGCTCGGACATTCTGTGAAGAAAATGATGCAAATGCATCCGGTGCTGTGACGAATACAGCGGACGATATCATGTCGCAAGTTTACAATGTAATGGAGGCACTGAGTACGCTTATGGATGCTGAACCGCTGACCGTTTCTCTTCCCCCGACTTCGCACAACACCATCAATGACAGTGAAGAGTCTGCTACTGTAGACACGCGACGTGAGTGGGAAAAGGGCCGCGACGAATACCTAAATTGGGAGGCTCAACGCATCCTTGCCAGCATGAAGCGAACCTAACAAGATACCCCACAATGATACCCAGCCATGCAAGGCAGATATTTGTATTCTTGACATAGAACTATCATTGCTGCTGCTGCGCCAATGCTTGTTGGCGATAATACTCTTCCCATTCCTTGGAGTAGTCACGGACGCCTTGGCCGCCTGACTCCTGCATCTGCTGCTGCTGCGCTGCTTGCGCAGCATAGTATGCGGCCCATTCGGCTGAGTAGTCGCGCTGGCCATCGGCACCCGCCTGTCCTCCATCGGTGCCCCAACCATAATCGTAACCAACAGCGGTCCATCCACCCTCAGCATAGGAGCTATCGGGTAAGGAGTCATGTTGACTCCGGCCAGGACCAGGAGCATTCCATACACTAGGGTCACGCCATGGCGGAATTTTTTCACCGCGCTCGTTTTTGGGAGGTCCAGCGTAGCCAGGCACACCGAGGTATCCACTGGCGTAGCCTCCAGGCTGCTCACCCAACTCAGCCATCAAGGTAGCATACTCGGTATCAACTTGGTTGCCAACGGCGTCCATACCATCTCCGGCGGCACGGGGTGCGGAGAAGCAGTCACGAGCAAGGTGACCACTTTGTCCACATCGGTGGCATACCGTGTACGTCGTCCAATTCCGTTCATGAGGGCACTCAAACTTGCGGTGCCCTCGCTCGCCACAATTCTGGCATACTTGATTTTCATCATCACGCAGAGTACCATTTAATACAGCCAATTCACGCAGCTGGCTACGTTTATGGTCATTCTGCGTTTCGGGTGTGGATGCAGCAGTGGCGACGACTTCATTGATCAGTTTGATACAAAGCTTAATAGATCGTTCACTGTCTGCAGTGACAATACAGTGCATGTCTTCTTCCTCACCCTCTGTCGATCCTTTACCATGTTTCACGCTTCCCCGTCCACGGATATGAATTTTAGCACCACTTTGACTCTCCATTTTCTTAAGCGTATTTCCACGCGGGCCGACCAGCAAACCGAAAAAGTTGATCTCTGGAAACTCTCGGACAGGTAAATACACTTTCTCGGTAGGACGGCCCGACTTGCGGCTACTTTGATAGTCCAGCGGTGGACGATAGGACGGATCCAGACGCATTTGCCGTTCGATTAGGCGGGTTCGCTCTTCACTCAATTTGCGGTGGTAACGGATTTCTCGCGTGTTATTCCTGAATCCCTGGCTATCATAGGTAGGAGGAGGCGATGGTGAGCGTTCCCGTTCAGGTGGAATCACGTCACCTGTACGCAGCTTTCGATTGATCTCGTCCAGTCGCACTTGGATGGCGTAACGATCAAGTTCTTGACCCGAAACATTACCAGTTATAGCTGCAGATGAAGCATCTTTACGATCAGATTCATCACCCCAACGTGAACGTCGTTTACGCGCACCTTCGTGATGTGAGGCACGCGACATGTCATAATCATATGAACGTTTTGGGGGAGCGCGTTCGTATCCTCCGGCGCCGATACCACTAGACGCACCCGAGCCCCATCTGCGCGTGTTACCAAGGGGCTGTGCATTCATGCCCGTTCTCTGGGCACTGTTTCTCCAAGACATGATGAGCTCCTATGTCAGGGCAAAACGTCAGCGCCTTTTTCTGCCAGTGGGACAACGGGTGTTCAATCGCCCATAAGCAAGCCACGTGGTCACACGTGGAGCAGAGCGCAGCTGATACATGACGCGTGCACCTCATTTAACACTCGCCATGGCCAAAGACTCGAACGCCGCACAGCGCCGGTCCAACAAAGCTCGACAACAAGCGAAAGGCAAGAAAGTGCAAGCTAATGCACCTAAAAAGGAGCCTAAGACATCAGAACTCGAGACAAGTACTGCACCACCTAACCTTGATAAGCAAGATGCACCTACACAGCTCGTGCTAGAACAGACATTACATGAACAGGAGGATCAAATCGCAGCTCTTCGCCAAAAGAATGAAGCTTTACAAAACGAGCTTAAAGAAACGCAGCACACTCTTCAAGAAAGTCATCGCGCTTTTGCTGACCAAATGGTGGGCCTTTCTGCTAGTTTCGATCAAGACAAGGAAGAAGCTTGCAAGCAGGTACGAACGGAACTGGATCAAGTGCGTGCAGAACTAAACGTATCACGATATAAAGAACGAGCCCTCACCGAGCAACTGCACGAGCTAGAGAACAAAATACAGATTGACGCTTCCGCAGCATTGTCTCCATTTACGGCTCTTAAAGACATCCAAGCACAGCTACATGTACGTTTGCAGCGACTCACACAACGTAGGATGTTGTGGCCCATGCTTCCAACCCTCCAAACGAATCTTTTGCCAGTATCGCTGAATCCTTTGGCTATACCCAGGACTCCGAATACGTACGTATGCTTATCGCTCACATCCCAGACCTTCGTTGAAAAGGTACGATCTTAGGGCTCTTACCCCAGCTTCATGCCGCGCATCATGCAAAATATACCAATCTATACTTGGCTACGAAGCAAGGATTCCAGGCATTGACAAATGAATTTACTCGTACGCTCACACAGATGGAGCAGGCTCTTAAGGATACGACGCCAGATAAGATGGAGAGCGTACTGCGTTCCGTGCGCGACTATCAGGCACGTTTGATGCAAGAGTGTCGCCACTTTATTGGACCCGAGTCGAGATGAATTTATTTCGGCCGAGTCACATCGTCGAGGTCGCGTCGTGTATATAGTGCCAGCCGATTTGTATGGCGTGAACCAGCCGGCGATACTTATGGGTGATACAAATACATTGAAGCAAGCGCCTCCAGCAATGCCGCAAAGGTCCAATTCAAGGGATACGGGAGGTGCTGTGCTGCGTGCATTGGCTCGTTCGCCTCACTATAATGAAAATTTGCATCGTGAGGATTTGAAACCTGTGCCTGCGCTCGATCTGAATGACAAGACAGGAGGGTCTATGTATGCAAATCTTGTGTATGAATGGGAGGTGCCCCGTAAGCTATTCCATTGTATCACTGGATTTGTGGTGCTGTATTTGTACAAGATGAATGTCAATGTCGAGGTTATTATCCAGACGCTATTTAACATTTTTCTTGTTGTGGCTTCAGCTGACCTACTACGACTCAATTCACCTACGTTTGAGCGTTTCTTCGAAAGTATATTAAACGTGCTGATGCGTGAAAGTGAGAAAGAGCGTGTTAATGGCGTCGTGTGGTACCTCATCGGTGTCATGACTAGCTTGCACTTTTTCCCTGAGGATATTGCTAGTGTGTCGATTATTGTACTTTCATGGTGTGATCCGGCCGCATCCACGTTCGGACGTATGTTCGGAAAATGCACACCGTCACTACCCGGTGGCATTTTTGCACGCCGCAAATCGCTAGCAGGCTTCCTGGCTGCATGGGCGGTTGGCTCATTGATTGCTTATTTGTTTTGGGGTGCCGGCATTGCCAAGGCAGGTGAGCGTGCGTCGGGTTTGTCTTGGGAACCTGGCTCGAATGCTATGTTCGGCACTGCCCTAATGCCTGACGCACTTCGCACCGGCTGGCGTGGCTTTGCCCGTGGCTTTGCCGTCACTGACTCTAATTTTGCAGAAAGATTGAGGAACCTAACACGACCTCGGATACCTGCAATGCCTCCTATTTTGATGTTTACATTATGCGGCCTGATTGCTGCTATGACAGAAGCACTTGAGCTTGGTGGACTAGACGACAATGTCGCCATCCCCATCCTTTTTAGCTTCCTTCTCTGGTTTTCACTATGGGCCTGGGGTCAAATTATGTCGTCTATGTCTCTCCTTTAATTAAGTCGATCGGCTCATTCACTGTCATTTATAAATACACATATAGAAATTGGCTGCAAATGCCTCGTCTTCTGTTTTGCTTAACTGATCTGCTATTCGCGTGGTCGCCGTAGAGTAGAGCGCCCGTGAACGCGTTGATACAACATCCCCTCATACTTGCGTGTTTGGTAAACCTGTCGCCATATATAGACCGAAAGGGCTAGCACCATAATCAGAACGTTGATGAGCTGGAGATAGTCAGGTCGAGTCATACGTACCACATACTGTGTATACTTATACACTTCCGCATGTATGAACTTTCCACAAGCACTCCATCCTGGTACTTGGGCCCCTGTGATTGTTTGCAGACATTCCACAGGTTGTCGATTGTTGTAGGGTCGACAGTACGGGTACGCTAACTAAAATCATTGTCAATGCAACAATCGCAACGTACGTGATCCTCAGGACACGGCTGACATTCTCCGACGGGCATACAAATATATTCCCTATCCAATGCGCCCGACGCGTGCTCCAGCCATGCCGCCGGCTTTTCTGTCGACGTCATGCGGAACAAGTTTTGGGAAGCACGCGGTAATATTCTAAGATCTCCACATGTGGTATAGGAAACTACGAAGCTTCGGAGGCTGTTCGCTGTGCATGCCAAGCACGAGCCATCTGGAGCAACTTGTGGGATGGCTTGTGCTGCTCTTCATCCTCAGGGAATGTAAGATCGTAATATTCTTCCGTGGTGCCTTCAATACCATTTGGTACAGGGCGACGCTGTTTTGTTATACGTGGCATCTTGGCTTGCACTGTGTCCAGACTTGTCTGATCACCATGCTCCGCCTCGAATGCCTTCCACGCTTCCAAAAGCACTACACGTTCTTCTTTCAGGCCTTCTTCTTTCAAGCTTTTATAGCCACGTTCAAACACCTGACGCGTCTGATTCGCTGCTTCATGACGTACAGCGGCCCGCTGCGCTTGCTTTTCCTCTGTCAGGACGATTTCAAGACCCTCTTCTTCAGCTTCAGCATCCTCATCCTCTTCCAAAGCAAGAGCAGCAGCCATTTTACTCAATGCATAGCTGATCCATACCTTGACATGATTCGTCTTTCCCAGCAGGCGTTCGTACAATGCATCCACACGTTCCAACTCGCGCTCAGAAAACTCAAAGTCAATATATGCCTTCCATAGCACCTCGGGCATATCCATGCCCACCGAATCAGACTCTGCCTGACCAATGCCCAACTCGTAGATGGCACGAGCCCGATCCAAGTCGAACAAATTCTGCTCCAACTCGGCAAACTTGACCCATGTAGCTGCATTACCGGCATCCCATTCAAGCCATTTTTCATAGAGTTTTCGAGCTCGATCAAATTCTTTCAACTTCAGCTCTAGCTCAATGTAGCCTTTGAAGAGCTTTGGCTTGGGGGACACGCCAATAGCTGTGCCTAAAAGCTTTCGTGCGAGAGGAAGGTCCAAACGCCGAATTTCAAACTTGGCATAGTTAAGCCACAATTTAGCAAAGGTAAATTCTTGGTGTGGTACGAGAGAAAGACCTGACGCATACACCTTTTTCGCCCGATCCAAGTCTTGAGCATCTAATTCTTCAAATAGAGCATATCGAAGCCATAAGTAAATATATCGACGCCACAATCGCTTCTCAGGTGCTGGCGGAACCAACCTCAATGCACGCTCATACACATTGCGCACCTTATTGCATGCCGATTCGAGAGTTGCACCTGATGCATCCTCCTCCAACAAAGAACGATAATACTCTTCTTCTAAGCGAGTATAATTGAACCATGTGTCGTAATTGCTTGTACCATCGGCCTCCTCAATTTCTTCTTCGTATTGCAGGCGCCGCTTCTGAGTAACTGTATCTTCCACACCTTTCATGTTTCCAAACTGCTTCTCAAATTTGGTATAACTGGTATAAATGCCTTCACTTTTGGCACGGGGGATCCTTTCAAGAGCGTACTTGTAGATCATACGAGCCCGGTCATACTCGCCTTGACGTATCTCCATTTTAGCAAAGGCAGTGAATATTGTTTGCGCACGTTCTAGCGCTTCTTCCTCCTCGCCATAAAAGTCAAGGGCCATATGAAACACTTGACGGGCCTTGTCAAGGCTATCCCGGTCCTCTTCATACTTGGCCCATTTGATCCATTGTTTAGGTTCAGGATGGCAGGTCACAGCACGCTCCCAAACAGCACTCGCTTTATCAAACTCATGATAACGCATTTCGAATGCAATATAAGCATTCCACGCACGCTCATCAGGCTCCCATTCCATCCAACGCTCAAATATTTCACGCGTGCCGTTCACATTGCCAAGCAGCTCTTCCACATGGACATACTTGTACCACAGTTGGTCTATTCTTGGCAAGATAGAAACAGCCCGGTCAAATAAATTGCGCGCATGATTAATATTGCGCATTTTCAGTTCTTGCTCCGTGTATCGGAGCCAGAGGGGTATATGGTGTGGGTTCACATCAAGCGCTCGCTCAAATACCGACCGTGCTCTGTCCATCTGACCCTGTGTTGCTTCCCAAGTTGCATAGCGTATCCACGCGGCCATGTTTCCTCGCAGACGACGGATCGCATCCTCAAACTCAGTGCGCTTTCTCGCACGATAATCTTCCAGCTCTTCATAGCTTTCAATACGGAGTCGAGGAGCTTTGCGCTTCGGCGCGATCTGTCTCTCTTGGGCTTCACGTAGCAGCTGCTCTGCAGTAATCTGCAGCGGAGCAGGCGCTCGGTTCTTTATACGCGGTGCACGTCCTTCAATTGACATACGCAGTCTCCCTACTTACGGAGTCCGATGGCGACTGAAGTTTGTAATGAACCACAGGGTTCCTACATCACGTGATCATTAGGCAAAATGTCATGCGTAACGAGCCAACAACATTGGTGCTTCGAGGGAATATTGCGGGTGCCAAGGCTTGCTGCATTTACGAGAACGTATATTATGCCAAGATCCGTAACCACCCCAAGGCCTTCGTCCATTACCTTCCAACTCTCACACAATTTTTGGAAAATGTCGGCTGTCCCGACTCGAAAAATACCATCAGAGGGTGGCAAATCTCTCAAGCTTGCTTGTGCTACTTGTATTCAAGGCCACAGGGCATCTTCTTGTAAGCACCAGGATGGATCTAAGGGTCCCCTTCTGGTGGTTAAACGTCGCGGTCGGCCGCTGTCACAATGCCAAGAGTGCCGGGAGCGTAGGCTACTTACCGGTAGACACACGCGTTGTGATTGTAAAAAGAAGGAAAAGAAAACTGCTGAACCAAGCGAGGAACGTCCCATGAAACGCCGTGTTAGCAATTCGTCCACGCCGATCGATTTATCTAGCCGTGCTTCGTCTTGTAAACAGGGACCCCTTTCCTTTGACTTTTTACTTAATCCTTGCAAGTGTGAAGATGGCACTATATGTGTTTGTTGCAGATCCCCTTACGATGATCAAAAGCTCGAACCTATCACTAGTTGTTACAAAGAAAATTTTGCAAACATTGCCCCTACATTGCCTAAAGAACAATCTTCAAGTTCATGCTGTGTTCCACCATCTATCAAGTTGCAAGATGATGTCAACCGATCGATGAAATTGTTAGCCAAAGCTGCAGACATGTCTCGATCCTATACACCCGAGTGCCAATGCATCGGGCCATGCCGCTGTAAAGGGTGCTTGGGACATGACTCGAAATATAACCAAGCAGAACTCAGTGATGCCCCCACCTGTAAAACATGTGTCGCATGTGACATTTCTATGGAGAATCCAACAGGTATTGACACTATTGATCGTTGGGCTTTCACGGATGCTGGCGTATCCAGCCAGCGTTTTGCGTACGATGTAAAGTAAAATTCCATGTCTATGAGTCACAACTCTCACCCTCTGCTGCAAAAATTTGTCAATGCATGTCCTCTCCCTTTTTCCCTCTTCAATATGTAACATTATTTATACGTATAGCGGTTTGAAAGAATGCATGATTCTATGTCAAGTATTGCCAAATAGCTGCAAATGCACAGTGATTCAGCTATTCTGGAAGCTCTCATTATGTCACATTCGCTAGCGGTTCACCTCCGATAATTCCGCTCGGACTTGTCAAAATATTGACGCCAAGACATTGCTCTCACGTTTTTTGCCACTCATGCGCAATAAATTAACTGATGACGTCAGAACACGACTCCGTGAAAAATGTCTTATCTGGGCAAAGCCATCGTACTCCGATCTGCCACGGAACTCCGACGCCATTGCATGATTCAACAAAAAGGGGCCCAACCGGGAATTGAACCCGGGACCTCTCCCAGTGCTCAGGGCTCCCCTGAGGGTATCGAAATTTTCCCGAAGGGAGTATAATACGACTATACTATTGGGCCGCAGCGTTAGGAGCTTGCGTCCAATTGAGCTACTAATTCAGATTACCCATTTAGTTTTTACTGTAGTTACGACTCGAATGCCAACTGATCCTTTTCTTTGGAAATACGGAATGTCAATTATCTACCACAACGCACGACGCTCAGCACGCTGTGCCCGCGAGATGCGCTTGTTCATACCCCATGTGGCTTTCTTAAGTTCGCTCTCGGCTTCACGAGCCTGACGAACACTTTTTGGGGCAGGCGCCACAATGCTAACAAAAGTGGGTGAGCAGCCAAACTCCTTAGCAAGGTGGCCCGCGGTGTTCGTGTATGGGTCTTGATTACGAAGCACTTGCATTTGTGCGATTTGATCATCGGTCACCTGGTTAGTGGCGGCACGAGCTTGACGATGATGCTTGGCTAGTGCCGGTGGCAGATTGGCAAGGCGCTCGTCTGATAGGGGAGCAGCTGCATCAAATAGGGCTTGTGACGCTTCCACATTCATGCGGCTAGATTCTTGCGAAGGTGGGGGACGCACCACAAAAGTCTCACCCGATGTGAGAGGAAAGCGCGTAGCGTAGGCGCTGGTGTCCAGTGGATCACGAGGGTGACGAACAGGTGTGTTGCGCATATTACGAGCGCTTGTGGAGAAAGAACGAACACTGCCCAAGAAGCCCTTTGGACCAGCCCACTTGCCCTTGACCATGCTGTTGTAATACACCCAGGGGAAAAAGTCCTTCTTGAGATAGTAAAAGGCACGCTGAGGCTTGGATTGATCAAGACCATACTTGGAAAAGGTTTCCTTGAGCTGGAGACCATACTTGAATTCAGCAAGCAGGACCTTGCCATACTCGGTGATAAGAGGGCATGATGTGTAACCGTCGTACGTAGCAATGGGTTCCTTGTTCTCGAGCGCACTCAGAAGGTTGGCTACGAGCACAGGTGACTGTCCCGTGATAGCAGCGGCCGTCTTACTGGTCGGCAGCGAGCTTGAGTCGCCCAGCGACCACACATTGTCGTACTTGACGTGACGCAGTGTTCCCTGGTCCACTTCGGCGTAGCCGCCGCCGTTGGCGAGTGGGGACTTCTTCAAAAACTCGGGGGGGCTCATAGTAGGAACAACGTGCATAAAGTCGAACGACTTCTTGACCTGTTCGCCATCGGGACGCTGGAAGACAGCCGTCTTGGCGTTATCCTCAATCGCTACAAGGTTGTGTTGGAACAGGCCGGTCACGCCGCGCTCCTCGCGCAGTTCGTCAAGAACCTTACTGTAGTGAGGCACGCTAAACATGGTCGGCATGCCTTGAGCAAAAGTGATCTTGATAGGAGAGGAGGGGTCCTTCTTGTAAAGGCCAGCATTTTGCCAGTGGTTGAGGGCAAGCCACATGATCTTCTGCGGCGCACCAGCACACTTGATGGGCGAGGAAGGCTGGGTAAAAATAGCCTCACCTTCTTTAAGTCTGTTCAACTTGGGGAACACCTGTTCCACTGTGTCGTAGGTGTAAATCGATGCCACAGACGACTCGGGGTTGTACAGGGCCTCGCGAAGACCCTTTATGGAGTCAAGTGTTATGCTGTATCCAGAAGCAATGACAAGGTGATCGTACTCGAGCTTTTCACCAGATGCCATCATCACCTGGTTCTGTTCAGGCGACATGGTCGTCACCGCATCCTTGTAGAGTTGAATTTTAGAGTCGACGAGCGAGTCTTCCCGACGGCGCAAATTCTCACGCGTCTTAAGACCACCACCCACAAGCGTCCATCCGGGCTGGTAGTCGTGGAAGTTGGATGGCTCGACGATAGCAATCTCATCTTGAGCAAACTTGCCGCTATTGAGAAGCTGGTGTGCCACACTTAGGCCGGCCGTACCACCACCCACTACAACAACTTTGTGCGCAGCATTCAAAGCGCGAGCAGAAGATGAAAAGAGCTGTACACGCCCCATGCGCTTGGGCATAGTTGCAACACGCATTCCTTGCGAGAACAACGCCATCATGAGGGAGAACGAACCGGTGACAGCAGTGGCGCCACATGCGAGACGGGGTGGCCGTATCCTCAAGATCACGTGAAATTTCATCAGGATGGTGTGCTAGGCACATACTTGGATGCTAATAATGCCATGGGACTCCAAAATCTCTATCGTACATTGCCATGACGACGTCTACTTACAAATAGCTCATTCAAATGGCCGTGGTGCCCCGGGGTTCGTAAGGAAGCAGCAACATTAAAGCTGAAGTGACAATAAACGCAGAAGCGGACACATAAATGGGTGGCTTGAAACCATTCTGTGAGGCATAGACGGCCACAATCGTAGCCACAATACCGAAAACACGTTGAACACTCATAGACAGGCCATCTCCCGTGCCACGCTGGGGGGCTGGAAAAACCTCATATGTGATAGCATAAAGTACCGCATACATGGCATTTTGCGTCAGGTTTACAGCGCAGTTCCAACCGAGAATGGCCGAGGAATTATTTGCCGTCGTAAACAAGAACAGAAACAAGCCTGTAAGCATGGTAAAAAACGCCATGGTACCGCGGCGTCCAATGCGTGGAATTTCTACTCCGGCGGCAGCGACGAAACTACCGGGAATACCACATACGGACATAATCACCAAATCACGATATTGCCTTGACAGACTCTCGGCATCATCCGAGGCATCGTTTATCTGGGCTAGGTATGTTGCAATGAATGAATTGTACAGTGGGTATGCAAGGCCAATCAATCCCCAACATAGTGTGATAAAAATCGTGTTCCGGGCCATTTTCCGCGACGCAAACAAAGCTGACAGGGGTGAACGGTCGATGTGCTTAAGTGTGCGTCGAATATTATCTGGGCGCAAACCACTCATATTCCAGCTGCGTTGCATCCATCTGGTATATTTAGATCCATACTGGACTTGAGACTTTGGGTTTTCTTTGGGTGAATCAGATTCTACCACTGCATGGACCGTGTTCGTGGCATCGTAAGCAATGGGCTTAAATTTGGCATCACGTAGCTGTTCAAAGGTAAGATGTAGTTTCTTCTTGTTTTCTTTAGCGATAAACAAAAGCACCTCGTATGCCTCCTCCTCGCGACCAGCTGCTAACAAGAACTTGGGCGACTCAGGTACAGGATACACCAGAAAGCGAATGATAAACATGAGCATCACTGTACCACCCAGCAAGAACCAAGAGTACCGCCAGCCCCAGTTGTCAGCTTTAAGGCAAGGTGGCTTATCATTATCACTACCCTTCCAGTTGATATTGTCTTCACAGTAGTAATTGGTGATAAATGCCCAAGAAATAAGAGCAGCATATAGCTGACCAATGCACCAAAAGAGAGACAAGAACGTGAGAATCCACTGTTGTGGGCCAGGAATGTACTCAATAAGCATAGCACCATCGACAGGTAAATTTCCGCCCAGACCCAGACCAAGCAATCCGAGCAACACGCACATGACAGGAAAGCTGGGCGCTGCGCCAACGGCAATACCAAAAGCAGCAGATATAAACAGGGTAAGGTTCCAGGAGGGACGCCGGCCGATGACGTCCGATAGGAAGCCCCATGCGAGGGAACCTATCAAGAGACCAGAGTAAAGAGAGAAGGTTGCCCACTTAGGGGAGTGCTCCCTTTCTCCCAGATTCCATTCTTCTTTAACGAGCGTCAGCGTCATACTCAATACCTCGAACCAGATATTATCTGCCAACCAGCCGAATCCAGCAAGAAGGGTCAGCTTGATTTGGAATGCACCAAAGCCAATATCCTCGTGGATGATCTTGTTCACAAGCGCAATTTGTCGACTGTAGTCCACAGACACACCCACCTCCTTGGCGAAAAGGACGTTACTGTCAATGGACTCGTAGTCCGCTTTCACCTCCTCATCATGCCAAGTTGAGGTCGGCTGTTCGACGAGCTCCTCTTCAATTCTGACGCGAGGTACAGAGTCTTGTGGCTGCCCGCTCATATTGAAAGAAAGCACCTACACGGCAGACCAGAGCTTTTCGCTTTGCACTGGCACCTTTCGTACGCGACTTACCTACAGACGTAGGGTGGTAGGTTCGTCAAGAATTCGACACGTTTAGACTCACCTGGGTTTTCACGACCGGCCCTTAAGCCTAGACTATCACGTGAGCAAAGGACATGCCAGAAGCGCTCCTCGGCGCCATTTATCAGCGCGACGCGCGCGGCTTTGGTTCGTGTGCTCATAATGCTTTCTACGGGACATGCTGTACGGCATACCCTATTCAAGGGCGCTCCATTGCGCTGCTTCTCGCTTTCAGCGCAGAGATCGTCCGCGAATGTATCTTCGTGGGCAGATCGCATGACTTCCGCATCCTCAGTGCGCACACCCAAACCAGCAAATGCGAATGTGCCGCCGCCAATACAATCCAACAAAGATAATTTGCCGAATACACCAGAGCAAATGAATCCTGCATCTCAAATGGAATGCTCTCTAGGCTACGATGGTATCGGAATTCGCCCTTTTCCATCTCATGTAGCGCAAGTTCTGTGCGAACCAATCCAGAAAGACGATGTGGAAATCAAGCCGGATGGGCTGCTGTACCTGCCTGAAATCAAGTACAGGCGAATCTTAAATCGTGCCTTTGGTCCAGGTGGATGGGGTCTCAAGCCCCAAGGAGAGCCTGAAATTGCTCAAGGCATTTTGAGTCGTGAGTGGACATTAATTTGTTTAGGCCGCTTCGTGTCGACGGCACGAGGCGAGCAAGAATTCTTTCGTCCCAATGGTGTCCCCACGGCCAACGAAGGGGCAAAATCCAACGCTCTGATGCGATGCTGCAAGGACCTCGGGATTGCATCCGAGCTATGGGATCCACGGTTTGTTCGACAGTTCAAGGCTAAACACTGTGTCGAAGTATGGTGCCAAACGGCGGATGGAAAAAAGTACGTATACAACACACTTATATGCAGGAAAAAATACTGGCGCCGAAGAGATGACGAACCGTTTCAATATCCGGCCAAAGAAGTAGGCACTGTGGGCAAGACGTGAATTCACCGCCTCTTGTGACCCTTTTTGCTTCGATACGCGCCTGCTTCCATCACATCATCGTCGCGATCGCGATCATCATCCAGTCCTGCAGCCTGCTTGCGCTTTCGGCGTCCTGCACCACTTGCGCTGCCCAGTCCCTTTTCTTGTAACTCGCGAAGTGCCGCACGCTGCGCCTCACCGACGCGTTCGGACAAGAGCATGACCATCTCACGATCATTAGCTTCAGGGAACTCTTCCAGTCTCTTGCCGATGGCCGCTTCGATGCGCTGGAGCAGCTCCACATCATACTGCGTCACAAGCGTAACGCTGCGTCCCTGACGTCCCGCGCGTGCAGTTCGACCTACGCGATGAATATAGTCTTTAGAATGTGTAGGAATATCAAAGTTGACGACCATGTCCACGGCGGGAATATCCAAGCCACGCGCCGCAACATCGGTGCACACCATAATTGAGCGACCACCAGCCTTGAATTTGTTTAGAGCACCCAAACGGGCTGTTTGTGAAAGCTGTCCATGCAACGGAATGGCAGAGAAGCCCAGCAGACGCAGCAACACTGCCAGACGCTGGGCATCGTGTACAGTACGTGTGAATACAATAATTGAGTGTCCGGCTTGCTCATTGGCCAGGTGAACAAGATAGGTATCCTTGTGCGCGAATGGCATGAACAAATAATACTGATGCAGTGTTGACGCTGTCGAGTACTTGCTTCCAATTTCCACTCGCACAGGGCTCCGCAGACTTGCACGCTGCAATTTGGCCACTTTCGTAGTCATAGTCGCACTGAACAACATAGTACGGCGCTCTTTGGGAATGTTTTGGAGTAATTTATCAATCACAGGGCCAAAATCAAGATCCAGTAAACGGTCAGCTTCGTCCAGCACGAGGTATTTGAGGGTACGCAAACTGAAGCCCTTGGTATTTTCCAAGTGGTCCTGCAAACGTCCAGGTGTCGCTACGATCACATGCGGGCGCTTGGACAAAGCAATAGCCTGAGTCATCATATCCATACCACCTACAATCGTGGCGCACCGCACGCCGATCGTGGCGCCCAGCGCTTCGATTTGTTGCGATATCTGGTACGATAATTCTCGCGTTGGCGACAAAATACATGCATAAAATGGACGCGGGTCATTCCACAATCCCTGGAGAATCGGGATGCCGAAGGCAGCCGTTTTACCACTGCCTGTCTGCGCCAGGCCAATCACGTCACGGCCCTGCAATGCTTCCGGAATGGCCTTGGTCTGAATTGGTGTTGGCCGCGAAAAATGAAGCTTCTCACAAGCCTCGCAAATAGGATCAATAACTCCTAGTTCCTTGAACGATACAATTGGCTCCTCTGACTCTTCTACCTGAACATCCGATGATGCTTCCCTCGGTGCTTTCTCGTCCGGCCTACTACCCATGGTGGACGCTAGGAAAAAATCTTTGATTGTCATCCTCCACACAAAGAACACGTGAAGGCAGCCACGATAGGAGAGAGTGCGGGCCCAAAGCATTCCATCCATCATGCCGTGGGATCAGTGGCGTCACGATTTGAACCACAAACTCGATAAATGGGGCGAGGAAAAATTTAACTTACCTGCGAGTCGAGAATCCAAAAAGGACAAGCGAGGCTTGTCCTATGAAGAACGACTTGCCAATATACGGTCCGGAGGTGGTGCCGCTGGACACATGCAAGTCACACCCTCCCAACAGCGGCCACGCGCTGTGCCGCCACCCCCTTCGAGTGCGCAGCCGTCGCACCCAACCACGCAATATGTGACGTCACAAGAAGCGCCAGCTGTAGTGACTGCGTCTGCCACGCCCGGTGCTACAGGGCCAACTGGTACTACCCATATCGAGTTTTCTCGTTTTACGGAGTCGGACAAACAGGCCTTTTTCGCTTTGCTAGATGAATACTTCTCAAAACAAGGTGTGCATGGTGGTGATATGTGGTACGTATGAACTATGACTGACGACTAGATAGGCTCGATGACGCGTTTGATTTCGACACTGAGCTGCAACCAGTGGGTCATGGCCTGTGTTCTGCCGTTTACAAAGCGCGTTCATCCCTTCAAGCTATGATCCGAGAAGGCGGTGTTCCTGGTTATGCTTGCCTAAAGCAAGTGGATGTTGATGTACAGAACGCTCCGCATGACATTCAACGTGAGATAGCCTTGTTACAAAGGACACGACATGCGAATCTGTCGGTGCTTCTTGCCGCGTTTACTGATACACCTGATCCTTTTACGACCATTTATAACCTTGTTATGCCGCTTTATCCCATTCAGCTGACAGATGTTCTCAACAGTCCACACTTCCAACCAGCGAACTGCTCTTTGTCCGACGTTACCAACGAAGACATTCCCTGGATTCGTTTGCTGGGCTCACATACGTTTGCTTCCCTGGTTTCTACCTGCTTCCAACAACTAATGCAAGCTATCGCATATCTGCATCGTGAAGGCATTGCACATCGGGATATCAAGCCATCCAATGTACTATTTAGCACTGATGGCATGCTCAAATTGATTGATTTAGGCGTCGCATGGGAAGTCAACATGCGAGAAATCCCCCCATATGGTTTTCATACATCAGATGGTTGCTCGGATCGTGCCTACATTAGCGATGTGGGAAGCGGCGCCTTCCGTGCACCTGAACTGCTATTCGCCCCTAAAAACGGCTACGATGCGTTCAAGGCAGATATTTGGTCACTTGGAACGGTGATGGCTGGATTTTTCACCGTCTTGCTTGAGGAAGAGACACCTTCCATGGACTATATGCCTTGGGAACGCGAGCTCTTCCCTTCTCGGCCTATGCGTCCTCAATCTCGCATCTACCACCGGAGCACACTTTTTGACTCCTCTAGTGGGGACATTACATTGGCTTGTGATATTTTCAAAGTATGCGGTTTACCAAGCAGCGTGTCTGACTGGCCAGAAGCTGAGCACTTCCAACCACCGCTAGGAGAATTTCCTTTTATGCATGGCGCCCCAAGAGAATCACTTCATGAGCGCCTACCTAATTGGACACAATTGTCTATATCAGATACATCGCCCGCTGCTCAAACATTGCAGGTGTTTGTCCAGAAAATACTCCCTACCATGATGCAGTTATCCGCATCCAAGCGACCCTCTATAGACTATCTTGTCACACAACTCTAATTTACAGGGATGGGTTGTAATGAAGCGTTTCTCTGCAGAGCTTGAATTGCCGGCATTGTCGATCCACAATGTTGGCTGTGGTAAATGCGCTCGGCATAGGGCAACCAATGTTGGATATTTGAGATACGCTGGGAATTCACAGGATGTGTGGACAAAAGCTGTCTGGCCGAATCAGCCAGCGGGCCGCTGCGAGCTTCGTCTGCATTCATGCGCTGCCAGAATTGGACAGCCTGTCTTGGATCATAACAAGCCTGTGACATGATTCGCAAGCCCAACTCATCTGCTTCACTTTCAATGCGGCGTGAGTTAGGCAAAGACAATAAAAGGTTGAGCATGATCCGACTGAGACCAATATCTAGGCCCAACATATCCAGTGCGAAACCTCCTGCCATCAAGATTTTACTGCCGGCCATCTTCTCAGCCGAATGTCGAGCAATTTGGTGGGCCACCTCATGCGCCAGAACGGTTGCCAGACCCGCGTCATTTTCACAAACTGGTAATATGCCTGTGAAAACAAAAATGTGGCCACCAGGGAGAACAAACGCATTCTTTTGGCGTGGATCGTTGACGACATGAACGGTCCATTGTGATGGGGGTGCGCCTTGCGCGCGATGTATGTCTAGATACCGACAAGCTTGGATGATACGCTGAGCCACGCGGTTCACCTGAGCATGTTGTACCGACCAAGATGGAAGTATGCGGCCATTGTACTGTTGCAGGACACTTCGATATGCTTCTTGTCCCATTTTCCACTCGTCCAAGGGACCCACATCAATGAATCGCCAACGTCCTGTTGAGGGTACTTGCTCTAGATGACATACATAATAAATGCCTGCACCTCCCAGAATGATTGCCACAAGACTGAGTCGAGGATGATCTACCACCCCAGAAGCACGCCGCCTGGCTTCAACGAATTGGTTTACTGGTTGTGCAGGCACTCTGTAAGTTGATGGTCGCTGGTATGTTGCTCTCTTTATTGGTGGCGTGGAATGCTTCAGTTGTTCTTCCATGCGCTCGCGTAATAGCTCGGCGAATTGCTCGCCCTGTGTACGAGGACGGCGCGGTTGACGAGAACGAACGCGCCCTGTATGAAATGCGTATAACCTTATAAGCCCGTAGAGCCCAGCGGATCGTGAGGCACCGATGCCATGGTATTGCCTCCCACACATGCGTGCCGCTAGCATCATGTTTCAAGAGGTGTATGGCTACGTCATAAAGAATTGCGTAATACAGTATTACGTATGTGACATACGATTGGCACTAACTGTACTTGGCAGAGCGGAGGCATTTCTTTGGTCCCAACTCCATGCCTGAAAAAGGGTAAAACTATTTGACGCCCACATAAAAAAAAACTTTCTCCATTGAGTCTCTTGTGCCAAGAAACGCGATGCTCTCTGGTCCTTGGGCAGATGAGAAGAAGAATGTGTATGAAAATATTGCAGACGAGAATCCTAAAGTGGTAATGAAGGACGTAAGTCATCTATCTGAAGCTCTGGACGACGATGATGCGGCTCTGGCTAGGCGTGTAGGCCATCGATCTGAGTTTGCTCGTGAGTTCAAAAGCTTTTCAACCATTTCGTTTGCATTTGCCATTATGGGGCTGGTATCCTCAATTGCAACAACATTTGCTAGTCCATTCTTACTTGGTGGACCAGCGTCTACTGTCTGGGCATGGTTCATTGGCTCTATCTTTAACATGACGCTGGGAACGGCGATTGCAGAGCTTGTTTCAGCATACCCATCCTCTGGTGGCCTTTATTCTGCTAGTGGTCTACTAGTTCCTCATAAATACCGTCCCACTGTTGCTTGGATTACTGGTTGGCTTAATCTAACGGGTCAAATTGCAGGTATCGCAGGCTCCGAGTGGGGTCTGGCTCAAATGATTTATGCTTGGGCTCATGTAATATCTGACAGAAAGTTTTCAGCATCCAGGAATGCTACAGTGGGTCTGTACTATGCCCTTTTATTTATTCATGGTTTGATTAACAGCCTGGATTCCAAGACCCTTGCCCGTTTGACGAGTGGATATGTTGTGGTGAATATTGGTATCACGTTCGTTATCATCATCACACTCCTTGCCACGACGCCTCTGCATGAAATGCACGGTCCCTCGTATACATTCGGCACCATTATCAACCAATCTGGCTGGCAGGGCCAAGGTGGAACAGCGCTCTCGTTCTTGTTTGGTCTGTTGTCTGTGCAGTTCGTCATGACGGACTATGATGCCACGGCACACATCTCGGAAGAAGTGCATCGAGCCTCTATCGCTGCACCTGTGGCTATCACCGTGGCCGTCGCAGGTACTGGAATAATTGGCTGGCTGCTCAATATCGTACTGGTGATTACATCTGGCAACATAGTACATCAAAATGTGGATGACATGCCTGGTGGTCTTCCCATGGCACAAATCATGGTGGATCGAATGGGTAAGGTTGGCTTTCTTGTCGTGTGGCCATTCGTGTGCCTTGTGGCATTTTTTGTCGTCACAACAGCCACACAAGCCAACGCACGTTCCTTTTATGCGTTCTCTCGGGATCATGGTCTGCCAGATTTTGGATTCTTTGCTAAAGTGTGGAAACGCACTGGTACAACGGTCAATGCTGTATGGCTCGTGATTTTTCTTTGCATTTTGTTGGGCCTTTTGGGCTTTATTTCTCAGGCTGCAATCAACGCCATTTTTGCTTTGGCGGCACTAGGTATGGATGTTTCGTACCTGATCCCAATTGTCTGTCGCCAGATCTTCCAAGATCATCCGGAGGTCAAGTTTGAGCCTGGTCCATTTACATTGGGTCGTGGCTGGTTTGGTCGTCTAATCAATATTACGGCTATTCTGTGGACCATATTTGAATGCACAATTTTGAGTATCCCACAAACGCTACCCCTGAAAGCCACTGAATTTAACTACTCATGGGTTATCATGGTGGGCGTCTTGATCCTTTCATTGATTTGGTATGTGGCGCATGCTCATCGTCATTATCACGGTCCTCGGAGCACTATGCCTCCTGAACTTCTTTCCAGCCTTGAATCGACAAATGAAAAACAGGAAAAACAGGACGCTTCGTCCCATGCACCGGAATAAGGTCAATATACCAAAAGGCTCGGACCTTGAATACTCATGCTCCGGCCATACACGGCGCGCATATACCAGCCATGACTGTGCTCCTTTGACTATATTAGGATAGAAATGTTTATACTTGGAGGGATTTCTAATGAAGCTCAATAGAGGTTTGATGTTGATGGCCTTTTACAAGCTCAAATGCGATTGGGAATAGTCTCCATTTTATGCACCGTTTCAAATGCGGTTAATTTTACAGGTACGCAACATGTATAACCCGAAGTATCAGTAGGCTGAATCATGCTACGCATCAGGAAGACGAGATTCTAGGTGCTTGATTCGGTCCTCAAGCCGAGCAAAGTGCGTTTCCCAGGCCATGGTTTCCTGTTTCACGCGCTGCTCTACCGCCTGTTCAAATACTTCGTTGGAACGCTGAAGAGTTTGAAGCAGTGTATGGCTTGCACGTATTTGATGCTCTAGCGTAGCCTTAAGTGTCCGGCTATCGGCCAGAGAATCGAAAAAGTCAGAAAAGAGGGATAAGAACTGCGCCTTTTGCGCCATAGGTGAACGAGGCGGAGCCGATGCCAATTCGGCATCAGAAGCATCCGTGACGCGACCTGAATACTCGTACGCTGGAAGCATGCGCTCTACATTTACACGCGGCGTATGGGGATCCATGCGAACGGTATGATAAGCAGGCGAGGGCAATGCGCCCTGAGGTGGAAGGTGCAAGCGTGGCGTGCCTCCGGGTGTCGGAAAATAACCTTGCAAGTCTTGTTGGTGCAGTGCAGTGGGTAGTTGGCGCTTACGTGCGTCTTCATTTTCTGGCAGACTCTCGCGTCGACTCGCACGGAACAAGAGTGAAGGCGGCGGGAGTCGCGCGTCACTACCAAAGTGATGCTGCTGAGGCGGAGCACTGCGCACAGATGGTCCCATTGTGTCTGCTTCTGGTACTTCGCCATCTCTGCTAGGGGTAAGATAAAGGTTAGGCACTTTTTGCATGGATTTTTCGGCTCGGCGCTGTACAATGGTTGGGTAAGGTGCAAGAGTCGACCGATGTTCCGACAGAGCGTCTGGACGCGGTGAAAGCCTTGGTTCCAGGCGTAGACCTTTCCGAGGAGGCTCTATTGCATCAATCGGATAACGTGGCAAACGGTGAGAGGGAGAAGTTCTTGCTGAGTTTCCCCCACCGTCTGCCGACGAGGCGGATAAACTTGGACTTCGTGCACTTCCATGTTCAGGTTCGATTAGAGTCTTGCTACCCGGCGAGGTGACACGAGGACGCTTCAGGCGGCTCGCATCTTGCATAGGGGGAGGAGCCAATGTCTCTGACGTCTCACCACCCTCCAACATCAGGTGGCTGTTTTTTATGGATATGACGAAAGGGAATTATGGCGCCGCACGTTTTTTCTGAGCAAATATATTTGATATGGGGCCTAACTCCAGCTTTTGCTCCAGCGGCTAATGCAAGGATTGGAGGGTTCCAATAATTATTTTTATTTATTTTTGTTTTACAGGGCCCCACTATGTCGCAACGAACTGACACGTGGGGGTCATGCAACTACAGGTACCGAGGAGCCTGCTTGTATCATTCGTAAAGGGGATGTGAAATAAAAGGGTCATACTCCATGGATGTCATGACATGCGTCCACACAGTATCCCAAAAGACGCGTTCGTCATCGCTCAGAACCGCAGCATTGTTATCTAGCATATCTTGTAGATGTTTGGCATCGGCCAACACTAAGTGGTAAGCATCCGATGAGAAAGAGAGAGACCATATAGCTGCTAATGCTACACGCAGCTCCTGTTCACCTTCAGGAGTCCTCTTGGTGGCTCCACGCATCCATAGTGCACGTACATATTGCCATAATACATTGGCATCTTGTGCGAGGCTTTCACTTCCACCATTGGCTGGCGCGTGCATCAAGGCACCGCCACAAACGCATCCGGGCTGCATTGGCAGCTGATGAATTTGACAAATCCATGCCAATCCCTCATCAGCCAGCGCTTTGCGAGCATAGATCCGTGCATGATCTAGAAGTTGGCCCCTTGCCTCGGCGGCAGGCGCGTATTTGGCTACCAGCACTTCATGGCACCGTGTCAGAGAAATGCGCGACAGCTCCATGTACATTGATGCGCGGTGTCGCGTTACACTAGTTGATGTATTTGTAGCAGGTGCCACATGTGTCGTTTGTGTATCTCTGGGCACCCAAGTTTTCTCACCTTGCAAGTTGCGCGCCACCGATGCGGATCCAGGTGTTTCTAGAGCTGCCACAGCAGCACGGACACACTTGGACGCGCAAGTGCACAGACTCCATGCATGCTCTGCCGATACAGCGTCAACGTGGGACGCGAGCAATTTGATACGCAAGCGAGCGAGGTCGTGTGCATAATCACCCAGATCACAGAGGCGCGATACATTTTCTTCGTATCGTTGTACACGTGCCTCAGCTTCTGCACCAAGACGTACGGCTGTGAGGGATTGCGAAGGCGGAGGTTCAGCGAGAAGAGCAGCCGCACGTTCCTGGATAGATGTTTCTAGGGCCTCTAGATCGGCGAGCTGCGGCCAGGCGCCCCATTCTGCGGCCTGCTCCATCGCCATGACCTGCATCCCGAGTGCTGCCATATCCAACGAACGAATTTGTTCGTCCCACTCGTTCGTGGGGCTTTGTGATGCACCGTATCCAGGAGGCAGGGACTGCACGTACTGTTCAGCACGTTCTAAACCGGTGCGGGCCATACTAAGCACACTTTCTAGTTCATGGGAGTCATGAGTCTGTGGCAATATAGCCAAGTACACATTGACTTCATCACACAACGATTCAAGCAAAGAGGATGGTGATACAAGGGATGTCGTATATTCTGCCGCATCGTCGTCCCTATCATCACCAATGATCGGTCCTTTCATGTGCGCAGCGTTGGGATCCGTGATGGATACTAAAGCCTGCTGCAGGACGAGCTCTTGCCCTTGAATGACCTGCTCAAACCACATTGCCGCAGCCATATAAAGCGATGTAGGCAGAGTCGCGCGAAGCTTGATCCCAGCACGCTCGGCCGTTATAATACAAGCTGCATCCATCTCCATAGTACCCCATTCATCGATGAATTCTGCCAAGGCCTGCAACGCATAGCCACCATTGGACAAGACATCCAGTCGCGATGCTGAGGGAATGCCATCAGATGGCATCGGCGCTCGTTCAAGTGCCTCGACATACAGTCGACAAGACTCGATGAGCGTGACAAGTGCATCAGGTGGTAGGTGAAATTGGGTGCCGAGCACATACTGCACGCGTGCCGCGTTGTACCATGCATCGACCGACGATGGTCGAAACTGAGCTGCCAGTTGATACAAAGAAAGTGCTTTGACATAATGCCGTTCAGCCTTGGCTCCCACGCTGAAGCGCTCTCCACGCTCATCTTGATCAACACCTGCATCCATACATGACTCGAACGATTCTGGCTCGCGCTGCTTTCGAATCTCTTTTCTGCGTGGTGGCATCAGATCACGCGTGAAAGTGGCCAAAGTGCTCTCGCTTCTGCATGCATGCATTAATGTGGAGGGCATGCCAAAACAGGTGCAGCGCCCACATTTCTGGACACAAGGTGCTTTGTTACGCTGGTATCAGTGGACGCGTGTCTCTCACGCGTCCAGCTGTTATACTTTTAACATGACACCAGATGTGAGACAACATTGTTACTCGCTGTCAGCGCATCCTCACGCGGACCATCCGCTGCGACGAAAAGTGCTGGGTCCTATTCCGTCTCATGTCGCTTCGAACCAAATGCTGTTGGCCGAGTTGGAGCGTCTCGGCTTGGCAAATAATGCGGGACTAGGTGCATCGGTGCCCCTAAGTGATGCAAATATGATATTCTCCAAGAGATGGAATCCACGACGTGCCATGCGCCAGCGGTCAGTAAGGTCGAGCCAACGCCTTCCTCGATTACCTCGGAGAAAGCGACGTGGAAGCACATCGATCGTGTCTTCACCTTCATCTCCCCATGAAACTCCAACATCGCCACTTTCGACTATTCCCGAGGGTCTCCCAGCCAGTGCCCCAGTGTCTCCCACCACCCCTTTGCCTGTCCATACACCACCATCTGACACGGTCCGCTCCAAGCACCGTCCACCTTCTATCCACACGCTCACGCCTAATGAACAGTCATCGAGCTTGAATTCTCGAAGCAAATATAGCGATACGGACTCGCTCTTCTCACCAAGGTCTCATTACCGGCATGCATGGCCACATCACGGAAAATTGAGGCGCCTTGGTGTATTTTCGCCGCATCCTGCCGCTACACCTTTGGTCTGGGATGAAACATGGGCTACCACCGAAGAACTTGACTCTGAAAAACTAGACGAAGAGGAAAGGAAAAATCTCATCTCCCAGTTGAGTATCACATTTCTACATCAAAAAATGTTGGGCGACTCGTTCGAGATCGGACGTACTTTTTTCGAGCAGATCCTGAAAGAAGAGGCGGAAACAGAAGTGCCAGTATCCGCTTCGGCGCCTCCTTCCATTCACATGTCGCCATGCGCAGCCAAACCGCTCGCTTCCTCGCGCCACGATAACCGTAATGAACTGGTGTCCAAGCCGAGGTTCTTATCGTCTAGACCTAAGCGCATGCCCTTCGGAACTCGCCCTAAAAACGATCAAGCTCATGTAAAGTTTGCACTGCCAAATGATTCAAATGAGATTGAGGACCGGACTGGATGGGATGCGATCCGACAAAAGTTGGAATCAGAAGGGGCAGTATCCATACACACGGGCAGACCCTCGAACACCATGCTTGCTCTTGAAAATGAGCTTGATTCGAAACGTGCTGAGCTAACTGAAATGGTGTCTAGCTCACATTCATTAGAGTATGGCATTCCACATGCACCACCCAACGTGTCTCCTCCTACCATCGACACGAACAACGCAGGTACTCATGTTGTGCCGCTCACATCACCACATGAGACGGACATGCCATCTGACGACAAGCGGCGAAGAAAGGGGCATCATTGGATTCCCCATCCCACTGTGCCACAATGGTTTCATGACAGACAAAAAGCCCTCATGGGACATAAAAAGGTGGGCGGACAGTCTGCGACGCCCTACGCTGAAACTAGTCATTCAAAGTCCAGTGCCTCACTCGAGACATTAGCCGCTGAGCCGACTTTGGACGAAGGCGTTCACAAAGTATCTGAGAAGATCACGATGGAAACCGTGACGCGAACACCCACGCCACCCAGGCCTTCCGACTCCTCCCTTCAGCTAAAAAATCCCATTGAAGCGCACAATGAAATCCACATTCCTTCACCGCACCGAGTGGCCGAGGTTGCCCATACCTCGACCACACCGATGCGCCTACCGCAGTCGCCAGAGGACGGATCGATTCCTGTTGGTCTTGGTGATCAATCGCCGCCACCCGTGGACGAAGTGCTCTCTCGCCCCATCGTCGCTCCTGTGCCCTCTCCTGCAACACCGAACGACCATGCATGTCTTGTACTTAAACGCGATCGCATGCTGGTCAAGGTCCAGGTGGCTACAAGTGATGTGATGGGTGCTGACTTTGACGAGTTCGAGGCACGCCGCTACGATGTTCGCTCGTTTCGATGGGCCGAGTACGTCGTCATACTACGTCCGGGGCGTCTGGAGTTGTGGAGCGAATCCAGTGTATGCTCGCATGTGCTGGGTGATTCTGACCGACTCAAGCTCAGATACAGCGTATCGTTGCGGCCTGAAGAAGCAACGCTCTCACTCTACTCCGAGACAGATCGCCTTTTGTGCCTAACTTGCCCACGCCCTCTCGGGACCATGGGCCGTCTTCCCTTTCGGCGGCACGGCTCCATGATTTTGATTCTTAACGCCCGCACATTTACCGCTGCCGCCGACTGGATGTGGCTCTTATGGCGCGAATTGGGCGGGTCCGTTCCGCCTCACGTATTCGTCTACATTCCTGGCATCTCGATGCGTGTACGCGTTCCCATCCCCAAGCTGCCTGACATCCATGGTCTATCGCGTGAGTATGACACTGTGTTGGACGTACCAAGTCCCACACCTATCGAGGATTACGAAGAGTATATGCCTGCTGCACTACTTCGAGAAGCTCGTCGACTCGTCAAAGCTGTGCCGCAATGGGCCTCGCTCGCTGAGGATATGAGTGCGCGTGGCCTCTCGCCAACCCTTGCATGGCGCTCTGGCACCATCTACAACTGGGTCTTGTATGATCACACGCCCGAAGGTGCGAAACGGTACTGGAACGTCCTGGTTGGTGCTCTGCTAACCAATCGTCGACGTGCCCCTGTTCTGGAACTGGTTATGAACAACCATTACCCCACACATGTCTTACATCCCAGTGGGCATGCGCTGTCCGAGCCTTGCGGTGTTGAGGGATTCGTTGGGCGCCTGCGAAATGTATCAAATGTTGCGTCGCGCGTGTATCTCAGTGTACATGATGGCTGCGTGTTCTTGTTGCGCGAAAGTTACGCGTGTGTCCCCGACGCGTTCACTGGTGTACCTTTAGGACCTATTCAGGGTGCTACGCGTAAAGAGCGATTGTCCGCACGCATTAAGCAGTTTGAGCATTACGAGCGCGTGCGTGAATCGTACCAGATTCGACACAGCGAAGGGTTCATCGACTTGCGCGATGTGTGCGCTATTGGCCATGTGGAAACTGGTATCGTCCTATCGACCGAGCTACAGCGTCATATGATGCAGTTAGGTCAAGATCCCATCTTGTCTTCCGCTTTGAAGAACGCTCAGTGCGTGCATGACTATGATGGCACACGCACAGCCATTGACCGTCGTTTGGAAGAAGTACTGCGCATTGACAGTACGTCCCGGCCTATGCGACGGTTCCAGCTCTTCCTGAACAACGGTCGAGAAGTTGTATTTGAATGCGCTAGTCCTTCTCTCGCATGCGACTGGATCGTTCACCTGTTTATGCTCACCGTATATTGGCGCTGCCGTCAAAAAACCGACATTCGCATGCTTATGAATGCCTCTGGCAACCGTCGCGAGCATCGATACGGGGCTGCTTACGTCGATGACTTGTCGCTTTTGTCGCTACCATATTTGTGGAATTGGTGCCGCATCGATCACTGCCGTGCTGTCAATCTCATGGGCCACTTGTTTTGGCGCACCAATGCACGACATCCTTTTCGCCGTCGTGTATTTGTGTTGTGCAATGGTCAAATACTTGGGTTCAAGCTCATGTCATCGACGCGGACATCAACTTCGCGCCAAAACGAAGGTATCGTGTACCGCCACAAAGGCGCGCCCATTCTGCTGCGAGACGCCTACGTGTACACGGGCCAAATGAGCGATCGTTCCTCGGATTTGCAAAGCAACGAATTTTCCATTGCCCGATCCAGGAATGCAAAAAAGCACGAAATCTACGAACAACTGCCGCGGTTGTACCGAGACGGCCTCACTAGCTCCGAGTCTCATGAAGAATGCTCATTCGTGTTGCATGTCCGGCGAAAGCCTGATTCTGCCTTGCCCACACATTTGTCAGGTCACACGGCGCCTTCTATTGCACCGCGCGACTACACTGAATACATGTTTCGGGCACGCACAGTGCTTGAGCGCGATATTTGGGTTCGCCAAATATGCATCGAAATCGAAAAGATGGTGCGCGCAGATCCTAAGCGCGAAGAGTCCATACGGCGGTTTGGTCGCATACATTAGACTAGCTACAAAGCATCCTTAGGCTTCTTGGCTCCGTACTTCGAGCGCGACGTTGTACGGCCCACCACACCGCCAAAGTCTAGTGCACCACGCACAAGAGTGTATCGTACACCAGGCACATCCTGAACACGCCCACCGCGCATAAGCACCACGCTGTGTTCCTGTAGGTTATGTCCTTCTCCTGGAATATACGCCGTTACTGTGCGTCCATTGGTGAGGCGCACACGCGCCATTTTTCGTATAGCCGAGTTCGGCTTTTTTGGCTTAGTCGTGAAGATCTTGGTGCACACGCCCTTGACAAACGGGCAACCTTCCAGGGCGGGCACACGGTTGACCGGCGGGCGATGCGGTCGCCGGGCACCTCGCATCGCTTGTTGCAACGTCACATTCCATACGGGCGTCGTAGTCAGTGTGCGGTGCACGATTGGTATATATTGCACAGGCCGTGGATTCTGCCGCACAGAACTGCTCGCGAATCCTGCAGCAACGCCCCGTAATGCTTGCCACATGACGTCGCCGTGGAAGCAGCGTCTGCCTCGGCGCCAACCCTCTCAGGAAGATCGCTATCACGTGACTCAGTGGAGGAATGCTATGGCTTAGCTCTGTGGGCCTCAACTGCAGGTGGGTGTCATGAACAGTGAAGCTGCAAACGATGCATCTGCGCCGCGGTTTCATGGCGCTATAGCTTATACACTACAAAAAGATGCTATATCACGGTCTCTCGTATGTACTGCGCCAGATTTAGCACAGGTGCATGGTGAGGCGTTTGCTGCCTGTGTCCCTCTAGTATCCCGGCTAGGTGAACAAGCACCTGTCGGTCGAGATGCGGCCGTACTGTGGGGTGCAGATACAGCCATACATGACATACCAAGGAAAATTGAAGATCAAGTATCATCTCTCCTTCCATCTTGGTATCGCATGTGCAATCCTGTTTGTACACAGTGCCATGTTCCACTGGTGGGAGGCTGGACAGCAACGCGCGTGCCGTACTATCGTCGTCGTCCTCGCCAACTCCGTCACCGGAATGATTCCAAGTCTACTTATTCCGCATGTACAGCGACGGCATGCACCGTATGTAAACATCAACAACCCATTGCCAAACCTGCCAGCGCTCGTTCTTTTTCCACTGTGCGACAACGGCAGCGACAACGAGCCTGTATTTTGGCAGGCCAAGTAAGTGAGGTAAAACCATCACTACAAACGCCATCTCAGAAGAAGAAAGACGCGGCAATACCGCCGCCTGCTCCTGCTCCTACCCCACCTATACCCCACTTGGCCATACCACCTCCAACGACAACGAAACGCAAAGCGCCCGACAACAAAGCAGGTCTGCGCGCCCTGCTGCAACAAAAAAAGCAGAAAGAAGAAAATGCATCCAAGAAGCCGACGAGCAACTTGGCCCACTTTTTGCAGCAATTGTAAACGAACATGTACCAATAGAGTAATGCAATACTAATTTCGCAGGCTGATATTGACTACGTACTTAGAGCTTCTGCATAGCAGCGATGTCCGACGACTGGACGTAGTCCTCAATCTCCTGAACACGCTCCTGAAGGTCGTCCATCGAGACCTTGTCGTCCTCAACGACAAGGGTGATCTGAAGCTTGTTCACACCGTAACCGATGGGCACAAGCTTGCTGGCACCCCAGACAAGACCGTCCATTTCAATAGCGCGGACCTCCTTCTCGAGGGCGACCATGTCAGTTTCATCATCCCAAGGCTTCACGTCGAAAGTGACAACACTCTTAGCAGGAGGACGTGGGCCCTTAGCGGCCTTGCGAGCCTCGTACTCCTTAACGCGCTCAGCCTTAATGCGCTCAGCTTCAGGGTCAACCTCATCCTCATCGCCAAAGAGGTCAATGTCCTCGTCATCACCACCCTGGGCAGCGCTGAAGTTCAGGAGCTCAGCAGCCTTGCTCTTGTCACCCTTCAGGCTGGCGTGCTCAGCCTCGAAAGACTTGATATGCTCCTGCCAGCGCGAGATGTTAGGGTACTTGGCGCTGTCGACAGGCGACTTGATGGCCTCATAGACGGCCACATCCGCCTGGGTAGCCTCATGACTGCGTTAGTTAGTACAGTCTCTTTGAAAATACATATGCAGCATCAATGCTGATCGCAGGCTTGCACATGGTCAGAAAGTTTTGTAATGAGAAGCTCGTCAAGGCAAAAAGCGCGGTGTCTTAAGCCGCTGGGCTCGGAAACACGGACCAAAACATAGTTCATCCTGCCTTGCACGCGTATACGACACAGCAGAGATGCAGCATTTCACATATATACATACCCATCAATGTACGACTTGGAGGAGAGGAACGACTCAAACTTCGAGAGCGTGTCGGCGTTGGAAAAATCGGGCAGCGACATGTCGTATAGTCGGTTGTGAAGCAAAATGTCCCAGCTGCGGTTGATCCTTTTTGGCTTTTGCTGGTTATACGTGTCCACGTAGCTCGGCCGATGAGCACGCTCGCTTTATCACACGTGTCTCAATCAGTCAGCCTCCACTATTTGGTGGAGGTACTCGAGTGGCGCACGCCGCAGATAATGCGTTAGGGTGAGCGTCCGTCTAGCTTTGCGTGTGCGAATTTGGGGTACCCCTGCACGATGTTGCCGCCAGAGTATCCTGTCATGTATGGAGTACCCTCAGGGATGCATCCAGGGATGACAGCTTCTTTGGAAAGTTTACATCCTTTTTTCCCACAGGCAAGAATGCCTGAGGCACCCTTGTCTGAGGACGACTTGGCATTTTTTATGCTGCTCGTGACGTACTCAGACGCCTTGGATGCCCTGCCGCTTGAAACAACCCGGAGTTTCTCCGACTTACGAGAACTTGATGCCGTTCTTGGAGGTATGTTGGAATATTTGTACACTGACAACAGCCCATTTGGGATCACTTACGCAACGACTGCAGCATCTTGCGTCAGTGATCGAAAACCCTGATGTTCCCCCGAGTGAGCGTCTAATGATTTTAAAAGAAGTGGCAGAAGAAGCCCGAGCGTATAAAATGGGCGGCGAGGACAAGATTCGCGTAGCTGTCAACATGTCAGATATGGTATGTTACTTTAAATCAATTATAACTAACGCGAGCAGCTTGCCTCTCACACAGAATACATTGACTCTCTTTTACGCTCTCTAACTTCACTTCCAACCCTAGGCCCTTATGTTCAAGAAAGTCGTCCCCAATACAAACATTTGAGTGATCTAAGCGCATATTCTGTCCATGGGGACCCATATTCTAGTGGCTCAAACACTCTTAGTGCTAGCATGGAATTGAGTGCGGCAAACATACACCGTCACTATGCACCTTATCAAGAAATGTCGTCTAGCCGTGCTCGTGTTGAGCGTGATCCACCAAATGCCTCTCGTGTGAACAAAAAACGCAAAACAATGCCCCCATCAGTGGCTTCGAGATCGGAACGTGGTGCTGCGCCAGGTTCCAAACGACAATATGATGACATGGATCATGGCGAAAGCAGTGATGATCAGGGCGAGGCATACGAGACTAGCGCTGACAGACTCATTCGTCCCCATCAACGTGCCCGGACACGCGTGTCAGATCACGATGCACCAACTAAGCAACAGACGGCTACCTGGAGTGGTCGCCGTGCAGTGGATGGCTCACTGTCCAAGGATGGTGCATCACAAGGTGAAGTGCATCGTGGGTCGGGACGTACTCGACCTAGCAAGACTACTCATGCCGGCTCAAGTGGTAACGAGCAAGATGACCAAAGGTACTGCTTCTGTAATAATGTCAGCTATGGCGACATGATTGGTTGTGACGACGATGACTGCGAGCGCGAATGGTTTCACCTTGGCTGCGTTGGTCTTTCAAAACCCCCACAAGGAACCTGGTATTGTGACGCATGCCTTGAACGACGCTCGCAACAATCACGCGCCAAGACTAAGCGCAACTCAAGGCCAAGCCGTGGCGTGACGACCACCGCAGTAGTGCCAGACCATCCCGCTTCGGCACGTCGCATCACCAGCACAAGACGGTGAAGCGCGGTCCTTTTATTACTTCGTAGTATAACTAATGCAAGCAGAAAAAACTATTTTAGTCACACTACGTTCAAGCTGACTTGCCGTTGATTGCAAGGAGCTCAACTTCGAAGACGAGCGTCGAGTTCGGAGGAATAATTGGAGGGAAACCACGAGCGCCATAGGCATAGTCAGGCGAGCAGATCAGGTTGGCCTTTTGACCGAGCGACAGCTGCTGCACACCCTCGTCCCAGCCTCGAATCACCTGACCCACTCCGATCCTGGTACGGAAGGGTTGACCACGGTCACGCGAGGAGTCGAACTTATTGCCGTTCGACTGAAGCTTTCCAACATAGTGCATATCGACCGTATCACCAGGCTTAGGGAAAGTTTTGCCGTCACCTGGAGCAATTGTGTCTACTTGGAAGCCCATTTTCAATGTGGTGGGAGAAGGTCAATTGGCTTGTGCGAGACAGCTCAGCTTTTGTACCGGACGCCACGGGTTTCTCATGACGTGTCCAAATTACTAATCATCGAACCGCATGGAACTGACCTCATCCATCTAGGCGTGATGCCCGGCTGGCTGAGTCTACACATCGAACTCATTCAGATAGGCCTGATGCAGATCATATAATAAGTCTACGCTAGGCAACTATTAATTATCCGTAGTTCAAACTAAAATTGTTAGCATAGAAATCACAAGTATAAAACATACCGGAAGATGTCATTAAAGACGTAAAACGAGCCACCCTCGGGGACCAGCGTGAAAAGCTGAGTGTGAATTCAATTTAGAGCACATACCTGGCTGAACTTGAGCGGGTTTTGGCCATCATCGACCTGTCATGTTAAAATTTTAGGTATTCGATACATACCAAGAGCATGCCAGTTACGAGGACCACCAAGCTGTTACCATCACCCGTCGGCTGCGCATCGCGCGTGTCGACCTTGTGCTGCACCTTTTGAAAAGGCAAGCTCTGTAACGTAAGTCAAAAAGCACATACGACAAGCTTCTCAACAATAGCCTGTGCACCTTGGGTCTGGGCACCCTCAAAGGTGAGCATAGAGTGGGGACGCTAAGCGGTTAACATAATTCAAGCCAGGCGTTAAAACGTACGTAGAGAGAACCAAGTTGCGAACGATCGGTGTCGAACGTCGAGTAGTAGAAATCTGTGAACTAGAAGTATTAATACCGCACGGTATACCAACGTACTTGTTGCGCGACTTGCTCCATGGTTGCAATAGTACAAAGCGCTACGGTTGTGTTACACACATGGTCACGGCATCGTCACGTCGGCCGATTGATAATAGTGGAGGGTGGAGAAGTGCAACACCGAGATGCACAACTATGTGTGTGTCATAGTTGAATCATAATGGCAAGCCGCGAACAGCCACTATTGAAGAGGCATTTGCTGATTAGCACTTTTTGAAGAAATGGCATCGTCCACGTGTCTATTGCCGCTTTGCGACTACGGCACAGGTCTCCCCAGGAACGCCCTGGGTCAGGGACAAGTCATCGTAGATGTTACACAAATCTCCTGTACATGCTTGACCATCCAGCATGAAGTCTTGTGGAGTATGACACCGCCCTTAGATGTTACTATCCCCACGGCATCTGTCAAATGGTCTGAAAAAAACACATGTGTAGGTATGGAGAGTAGAGTGAATGCATGGGACGGCTGCTCTAGATTGTATTAATACTGCCGAACGACGCATCCTTTTTTCTTTGCGTACGACCACACTCTTTAGCGTGTATTACTTGGGCGAAGGAATTATTTTTAAACACTGCTTTCTTTCAAGTGACCCACAGTCTCAAACAAAGCATTCTACCTTCGTTTGTCCAAACAATTACCACCTTCGTTCGTTCCTCGCGAAAACTTTCTACTAACTTTGCAGATACAATCGCTTGATTCGGTATGGTCCAGATTACCAGCTCTTGTTTCATCCCTCTTATTGCACTATTCCCGACTTTCCTCAACGGGATTTTGAGTGATGTAACTGGATCATCTTACTCACCACTCTCGTTTGTCAATGCGGCTTCTACTCACTCAGACAATTCTACTGACTTGCAGGCCGGTCTCATTCACATGTCACTGATGAGTGATGTGGATGAAGACGATGCAAGTTTTGTTCATCCGTGGATTAAACTTCAACAACACATGAATCATGGTAAGCGTCGTATGGCCCAAATGAAGGGCATGGATTCTCCTTCAAAGGAAGAAATGCTGGATGCTGTGAAGCGTCGTGAGCTTGATGTGCGCCGTGAATCTGAAGATGATGCCAAAATGCTAGATTTTCGTCTCCCACGGATCAAATCCAAGCCACAATCCATCAAGTCTGACGAGTCAAACACGCGGCCCAAGCGTCGTGACTCCCGCTTTGATGCTGCGTCGCCCTTTGGCTTAAGCCCACGACGCGCAGGATTCTCGTCCACGGAAGCCAAAATGCAGAGCTCATACTCTGTGACAAATGCACCTGACGTGTCCGCCAAGAACACTGAAGGCTTGGCTATTGAAGCAAACGATGTGGGCTATTTTGTGGAAGTCAAGATTGGTTCATCCGACACGACTTTCAAGATGCTTGTCGACTCTGGTTCTTCAGACACATGGGTAACAGGTACATCTTGCAAGAACTGCGGTCCTTCCTCCCGTCAAAAAATGGGCAAATCTTTGTCTCAATCGCTCAAGACCACGAATGACAACTTCAAGATTTCGTACGGCAGTGGAAACGTGGGCGTTACTTTGGTCAAAGATTCATTTTCCATCGCAGGCCTTTCGCTTGACACTTACACGTTTGGTATGGCTAGCTCGGAGTCAGACGATTTTGGTGCTGACAAGATTCCATTTGATGGTCTTATTGGCTTGGGTGGTAGCAGCTTGAGTATTACGAAACAAGACACTTTGGTCGATGCTCTTGCTAAAGCCAACAAGATCAACAAGCCTATTGTTGGAATACGCTTAGGTCGTGCCGCTGATGGCTCAGGAGGTAACAAGGGTCAAATTACATTTGGTGGTGTCGATCAGTCGCAGATTGACGGTAACTTGAACCAGGTCGAAAATCAATCTAAGGAAGGTTATTGGGCTGTTCAGGTTGACAGTGTTTCACTGGACTCGAACCAGGTAAGCGGCAGTTCAACTGCTGTTCTTGACACTGGTACGTCACTTATTATTGCTCCAAAGTCGGCAGCAGACAAGATCCACGACGCCATTCCTGGCGCCAAGTCAGATGGTCACGGTGGTTACACTCTTCCGTGTACTACTCGCAAGAAACTATCTTTCAAGATCTCAGGTACCACCTACACCATGGATTCGCGGGACTTACTTTTCGCACCGAAAGACTCAAACAACTTGAAAGGCACATGCATCAGTGCAGTATCTTCAGGTGAAACTATGGATGGTGCCAGTTGGCTGCTTGGCGCAGCGTTTCTGAAAAACGTGTACTTTGCGACCAACTCGGACGCCAACCGCATTGGTCTTGGTAAACTTAAGAATTAAAGTGTTCATCTCACTCTTTCACGGCCTCACAGGTCCCTAACGGATAGACATTTCACGCACCATGATTCATTTTCTTATTAGTAGATTTGTATAGACTATGTAGCAAGCCATTTTTTATCGTGCTCTTCAAAAGGCTCACTTTCTGCTTCGGTTCTTGCGAGCACGGGGACGCTGTTGCTGGCTGATGGCCTCTTCGGGAATCCAAGACTCATCGTACGTTTTGCCGTCTTTATTGGCAACGGGTGCTGGGGTCTTATCCTTGCGCTTGGAAGAAGACGTCGAGAGATTGGCACGAAGAGCGGGCTGAATATATGAGACATACACGTAATACGCCACGGCACCCACTAAGCCAGCCAAAAACAGGTAGACGGACAAGAGCTCGAGGTCCCAAAGGCTCTGAGGCGGCTCTTCGACCGTCACGGAGCCACGGTAAAGAAGAACATTGTACTTGTTCAAAGATGACTTGTCCGTCACAGTGGCACGAAGTTCAATGTCCAGTTTTTGAGGCTTAAACTCCGAATGAATATCGTACGGTAGTTGAAGAGGCTTTCCGTTCGTAAACTGTACGAGCGGATCATCGTGCAGAATCCTGTTGGTCATGTTGCGCATGATGCGCTTTCTTTCGCCATCTTTACGAGCAGGATCCAAAAATGCACCTGTCAGCGAGTTCACGGCAATAGCGCGTTCTACACCCCGAGGCTGCGTAAACGTGAACACTACTCGGGTTGACTGACCGTTCTTCACAATATTGAAGGGATTATTGGGGAATGTCGTGATGACATTGAGCTCTGGAGCTTCCTCGTGAGCTTCAGCCCTGACAAGAGCAAGCAAGCCTAGGAAAAAGCTCAGCAAGACCAAGATGCAGTGCATGATTGTGAGACGCAATGCCTGCGATTAACCGAATCGGTTTCTTCAACGCTTCGCGTAATTCCTTGATTACGTAGTCGTCTACTGACCCTGCTTTCCTACGTGTAGGCTTTGCGTACTGCGCGAATTTCTTGTTGGTATACCTTCTCAAATGCACGGGCGATGTCGCACACGGGCTCGTTGCCAGCATTAAAGGTGAAGCAGTTCGTCAGCATGAGTCGTATATCTGCATCAAGGGCATCAATACTGTCATACCGATCAGAGCGCAGCTTATTACCAATCAAAGTCAAGTCGCGGGCATTTTCTTTGGGAATCACGTCAAAATAGGTTGGAATGTTCAACGCGACAGGATCCACAGCGTACAAGAACAAACCGCCAGATGGATGCTGTTTGAGGCGACTCATCATGCTCTGCAGAGATCGCTTTTGAGAATATTCGAGCTTGCGCTCCATGGCTCGACTCCATTCTCGACGCCAAACACTTGATACAACTTGTTCCATGAGTGCCGGTGCCGTGCCTGGTGGATTGAATTGGCGGCAATTGCTAAACATGAGGCGCATGTCTGCTGCAAAGTCACCCATGGTCTTGTATTCACCACTTTTCAGTTTTTTGTCAATCTTGCTGAGATCCATCGGGTGCTTGATTTCGTCATAATACGTTGGTGCTCCATCACGAATTGGATCGATCGGGTACAAAAAGATGGATGCCTCTGGCGTCTTGGTAATAACTTGAAGAACAGACCGAACCTTTTTAACATTTAATGGCGTTTCATACTCGCCTGGTAATACAGGGTCCTCGCTAGCTGACTTGGCCATTTGTGGGTCTGTCTTTTCAGCAGATACCTCGTCTTGTCTAGGTGCTTGTTCAGCATCAGAGCGCTGTCGCTTGATTTTTAGGGGAGGCCGAGGTGGGGTTTCTGCTGCAGCTCTCTTCTCGCCTTTATGACGGTTCAGCTTAAGAGTGATCTTCTTAGGCGCCACCTCTGCAGGGGGCTTGGGTTCTTCGGCGCTTGTCTTCGAGACCTCGGGTCGCGAGTCCGACTCTGGCTCTTCTGTATGCAACTTTTCTGCCCGAGCTGCAGCCTGTTCCAAAGTTTTACTGATGCGATTCCACAATTGACGAAAAGCCGTCTCGGAACGCGAAGCTTCATAGTGGATCCAGGCTTTTGGGTCAGGTGTATATGTTTTAGCATTGCGAAAAATTAGATGGATATCGTCGGCGAACTGGAATCGATCACGGTACTGACCCGATTCCAATTTGTTCGACACAGAGCTTAGATCCATCGGCTCCTTGATAACATCAAAGTAGTCAGGCGCTTCATCACGCACAGGATCCACAGGACGAATAAAAGGCTCGCAATGTTTGTTGGCCATAAGTTTTTGTATGCACATACGACACGCACTCAAATCCGATGTAAACATACCCATGGCTTGACCAGGCTCAGGAGCCTTGGGTTTTTTCGCTTTGGCACTCTTGGGCAATACGACACGCAGAGTATGCGGAGCCGTTTGCTTTTCACGCTGCGGGGCATTCTTGATCATAAGACGAATGCGCATAGCACCTGTCTGCTCACTACCAGATGAGGCGGCGGTGCGATCAGCAGGTTTCTTGGTATCTTCCACAGGCTTGAACAGCAATTCTGCTAAGCGCAGCAAAGCCATGCGTGTTCGAAAATTTCCTTTACTAGACTGGAATGCGGCCAGAAAGCCATCCCGCACAGAGGCAGAACGTCCAATTTCACGCCGAAACACCTTGATCATTTGCTCATTTTGTGCAGCCTCTTCTGCTAGCATAGCTTCCTGATCAGCATGGTTGGCCGAAGGGTCGCCTTCTTGCAGCATCTCATGGCGCTGGCGTGTTATGCCTAGCTCACCCATGGCCACTGCCACGGCCAATGCATCGCACAAGCCACGGGCTAATTCCGTGCGAACCACACGGTCTTCATCAGAGGCCAACACAGCAAAGTAATAACGGGTCAAGACCTTGTGTTGAAGTCCATGAAACAGGAGTAGCGCGTTGAAGGCCGCCATACGCACAGGTGTGAAGTTGCCCTCACGAGTGTACTCAACAAATTGCATCAGCTCCAAGGGTCGAAGATTGGCAAATACAAGGGCCTGTTGAAAATCAAGGGCAGCGAGTGTAATCACATTGTGAAATGATGGTACAAGGCGATCCAGCGCCTGAAGACGCTCGACTTCCTGTATCGCAGCGGAACGCAGCTGCATTTCTTCAGGCGTGTACGACTCATCGGCATGTGTTGAGTATCCAACCGTGTCAACAGGAATGAGCGTGCTGGCCAGCGCATTGATAATACTCGCCAAATAGTAGTCGTCGACGAATTGGTTGGTAGAATTGTCATTGTAGCGCAAAAGATAGACAAGAAACCTCTGTACGATCGGCAAGGCCCGGCCTCTGTGGTCACGCACGCGAGCAATCGCATGAATTAAAGCGCGGCGCACAAAATAGTCCGTCATGTCGCTAAAGTTGTTGGGTTTTGGAATACAGAGAGCATCCATGGACGTCGAGTCGACCTCATGGGGCACGTCCAAGCAGTACATCGTTCGGAATAGCAGGAGCAAGTGAAAAAGACCAAGCAAGTCGAGGTGTGGCAATGCGCAGTTGGCTAGTCCGTACGCCGCCTCAGCCCGAATGCGATGAAAGTATTTTGTCACTAGGACCGTTCGTGTCAGCATACTGCTGGTAATGAGGCTGGGCATTTGACTCAGAGCATGTACAGCTACAAGCTGAGCCACAACATCTCGATCACGCTGGAGCTGCGATACCCACATATAATCAGGCTGCTCAAATTGAATCTGAGCCATCCATTCAAAATCAGCATCGAGACGAATCCATTCGTATGGCGCCGAGGCCATAATAGCTTCGTCTTCCTCAGTCCAATCAGCCACGCGCCAGCGCTTGCGTTCTTCTTCATCTTCCCACATACCGAGACCAAAGCCCAGATCAATCATACCAATAGCCTCCGCTGCGTCTTCATCACCTGCTGCGGCTGCTGCGGCAGCGGCTTGACGGGCTTGGAATCGTTTCGTGTTTCGGCGTACACGCTTGTACTTGGTGTTAAAAGGTACATCGTATCGCTGATGTTCACTTTTTATGTCAAGCACATGCTCATAAGGTGTGCCATCTGCTTCATGAATGCGAACAGTCATTTGGCCTTCCCAAAGCGAGACGGGATTGGATGCCAGTGCATTCTCAGGCTGTGCTTGGGCATAGAGATGTGCGGGAGATTCTTGGTGCACATGCATTTCAATCAATAGCTTCTTTCGGTTGAACGTGGCGGTGCATATAAATCGGGGGCACCCACTGCCGTTGATCCATTGGTCCATAAAAAGGCGCAAATCAGCACTGCTTACTTTCTTGCAGGTACGCAGAAAACTGTGTGTCCCAAGAGCATTGTTTGACATTTCTCCCGTTATAGCCTGCAGAAACACCTTGGGAATCACACGGCCCAAGCCCAATGATGCGCCCATTTTGCACAGGCGACGGTCTAAAAGGTAAAGAACCAGTGGCGCCTTTAAATTGACAAAAGACAAGAGCTGTGGATCTAGTGGCTCGTCACGGCCTGCTTGGTACAAAGGCGGCATGCCAATGTCCCAATGACATAGGCGATCACAGTCTTTTTTCATTCGGAAGCGGTACTCATTGTTGCCCAGCAACCATCGCAGAAACATGGATGCGAGGTATTGGCTCAGACCATGTATGAGCCAAGTATCAGCCCATGTCTTTTGGATGATATTTATACCGACCCATTGGAATGCAACGGCATGGCTCAGAATGTGGCGGTTCTCAAATGCCTGATCAATCACAGAGGGCGGATGCAATAAATCACTGGAGCAAATAGCCAATGTACTCGCCGTGTGACAGTCTTCATGCGTGCCGTCCACGAACACAAGCTTAAACGAGCCAAAGGGGTATGAGCCGTACTCGCTGCTGATATATTCAATGGCTTGCCAAGCGAACTGCGTTGTAGAACGAAGTTCATGCTCATGTTCCGGTAAACAAAATGACAGGGTCTCACACGTCTGCAAGCCAGCAGGCGAGAGGCGTGTCATAACAAACGGACCAGCACAAAATGCCACATGCTGCACGGATGTGGCGACTTGCTGCGTGTAGTAGAACACGGACTTTTCTGGGTTTTGAGGATGCATAGCATGCTCAGTGAGCTCACCTGACGATATCACGTAGATTTCAGGCGTCTCATCATCCAGATCACCCATGTCCACCGACAGGCGACGCGGCACCACATATTCCAGCTCCCAGGTGCATCGGTCCCAGAGCGAGTCTAGACAAGGCACCCAACATCTCGAGCTGTTCAGACCCAATGGACGCGTATACATGTGCGGTACGCGGTACGGTGCATCGGCTGTAGGCTGAATGACCTGAATCGCTTCGTGAACATCCTCGAGGACATAGTCGATCCGAATCGTCATCATAGAAAACTCTTCACCATCTGCGTTTCCTTCTGTGCCAGAGGATACGCGCTCTGGACGCAAATGGTCTGGTAGCGAGATGCGCAATTCACCCTCAGCGCCCTGACTCGTCGCAGAAAACAAGTCGCGCTTCAGCTGGGCATGGCCATGAATATCAGAGAGCGCAAGAGACTGGACAGCGTCTGTGTGCTCAAATCTGACCTCTTGCCCATTGCACAGCACACGTTGAATGTCCATGCATCGAGCATGGAGATAGATGTGACGCAGCGCGGCATTGGACGGCATAATCGTCAATTCCGTAAACCCTGCCAGCACACCGCTAAATCCAAGCTCTAGTGCCACCTTTTGGTGGCTGAGTGTGAAGCCGCGATCCGCTTGCATCGCGGACACTTGCGGTTAACTCGTCCAGCAGCGCGGCGTCGGTACTGGGCGGCTGAGTCTTGCACCGGAAGATGTGGGTGAGCGGATGGCCACACCCAGACACATAGCACGTGACTAAACAGGCGGAGGGACAGGCCGCGCCGCTGGTGTCTGACCAGCGACCTGAGGAGATGGCGACGGAGACAGGGACGGGCGACGCGCCCGAGGTGTTGGCAAACACGTCCGTGTTTCCGCCACCGCCATCGATGTACAAGATGTTTACCAAGCAGAACGTGGCATGGCTGGCGGTGCTGAGAAAGTATAAAGGCGATTCGGATTGGACGCATATGGACGCCGATGCGCGCCTCGAGGCACAACGTAAGGTCTTGCAGCAAGCCGTGGAAGGCGAAGATACACTGGCAAATCATATACCCATGGATGTGGACTTGGAACGAGAGCTTCTCCCTCCTCGTATCGACTGGATCGAAGAGGATGGTGGGTACCAACTTTTTGGCCAACGGTGGCCTATACCAGACATGGCGCCGTCCCTTGACCAGCTAGGCATTCCGCGATACTTTCCAGAGGGCTCTTTTGATCGCAATGAAGCACTAAACAAGCTTTTGCGCACGCTTTTGCAGACTTACTTCGAGATCGTGTGTGATTTATTACAGCCGATTCGTCCCTACGATATTCCCGTGCCTGCCCCAGAGGCCCATACCGGAGCGCAGACGGCATGGATTCCTTCCTCACATCTAAAAGAGCGGATCCAGCACATGGAAACGGTGGTCATCAACTTTCAGTTTCTGTTGAATGAGTTGCGTCCCGCTCAAACTCGCACGGAGCTCTCAGCCCTGCTCCGAAGCCAATTGTCGGAGCGACGCCAGGCAACGCAGTATATCCGGGCCAAGTGCCAAAGTATTCGCGATGAAATAGCGCGTCTGGAGATGTAAATATGTATGTACAGTGCTATTCGGCGATGCAGTCTTGCTCGTTCAAGAGATCCGTCACTACCGGCGTAGGGCGCCGAGCTTTTTTCACGTACCGCTGTCGTCCAGGCGATACGTGCACGGGTATATCTGCTGGCTCCTTGGGCTGAATCATGCGCAGAAGCGGGAGCAATGCGGGCATGGGTTCTGTGCAAGGCCCATGGATCATTGTCGAGTAGCTGCCGACCAGCACAAGTTTGGTCTTGGCCCGGGTGATCATCACATTGACACGTCGTTGATCACGAAGCAGCTCGCCCACCGTGTGCGTCTTGTTGGAACGCACGAGGGACACAAGGACCACAGGCCAATCACGGCCTTGGGCTTGGTCCACTGTCAGCACCTCACACGCGCAACGATCACGCAGGAGCTTAGCCTGCTGTCGATATGGCGTCAAAATGCCAATATCAGCGGCGGCCACGTTGGCTTGAATGAGCACGCCGGACATGCGCACAATCCACTCAGCCTCTACTCGGTTTTCCACCAGGGTATCGGCACGCGACTCGACGGCCTTGACTGCGTCCGTATCGACGAACACGGCAGGCCGCGCTGGATCTAATACATCCCACAGCCACGACGGACACGCGTCTCGCTTCATGGTGAATTTGGCACACGCGACGCTCTCATTCCCACACACTAAGCGCCCATCGTACACAAGTGCATTACTTAAGGCCATGATGTCGGCGTTCATGCGGTACTGCGTGCATAGCATCGCCACGGACGACGGGTGTGCTTTGCATAGGCGCTGGAACAAACTCACGCTCATTCCATGCTGCGCGGCGTCAGTGTCTCTGACAAGCGGCGTAAGCTGATGATGATCACCAATCATCACGAAACGGTCTGCCAGTCGAAGCGGTCCCAGGCACGTTGGAACAGTGATCTGACTGGCCTCGTCGATGATGCACACGTCAAAAGCACGGCGTGCTAGAACTGCATCGCTGGTCCCTAGGCACGTTGCAGCAACAACTTGGGCTTCTGCCACGACTTGTACTACTTCCTCAGACGTCGCACATGTCCCAAGCCGCGCGGTCAGCGTACATGCGTGCACTCGCGGATGTACACGCGAAAGGGGACCCAGCCGAAGAACAGGTGCATCAAGCAGCTTGCTCACGATCGTGTCGACGGCCGAATGGGTATGGCTGCACAGCAGCACTCGTTGGCCAAGCTCGACCAGTATGCGCACTAGCATAGCAATAGTCGACGACTTGCCTGTGCCTGGCATGCCCAAAATCAACGCATAGTCTCGTGCACACAATGCTCGTTCAATAGCCCGACACTGGTCCTCATTACAGTGCATCGTGTGCCGCTTCATACATGTGCGCATGCGGTCGTCCATACCTGTCCATTGAGGCGCATCCAGATGCACAACTCGCCGACGCAGAGCCTCAACTTGCGGTGGCACATCTTTGTAAAACAGACAGGCGAGATTGTAGCGTGGCACGCCCATCATCGACATGATATCATCCAAATCGATGCGAAATGTCTGGGGATTGCCGTACTGTGCCTTGTATTGAGTGAGGGCCATGTTCATGGACGATTCAAAGCGCACGCAAAGGTGCATGCCAGGCAACACCCGTGCTCGCGACAGAAACGCCGTGACCGGTGTCTGGACAGCCAGTATGACCAGATCTTCAGCGACGAAGGGCACATGCTCACTCAGCACATCAAATGTGCACGCTGAGTCCGTGCACTGCCGCATTGATACGTGCGAAAGACAGCGTCCTGCTGCTTGCCGCGCTTCTGCCGACATAGTCCATAGTTCCGCTTGATGGCGCTGCAAACTTCGCTCTTCATGCGATAAAAGCGCATCCCAATCCGCAAAAAAGGACAGGTCCTGAGGCGTTAAATGCGACGTGCTCTCGGTATATAAGTCGGCGATAGGCGAGTCGATATCAGTGACGCGCTCCAAGGCACGACGGTACAGCATGCACGCATCACGCGAGTAGCATCGCTGGCACTTGAAGCGACTGTCGATGGTCGGCGGCAAAATGGGCGGCCGGATATCGCACACCACGTCCTCCAAGTCTGCCTCAGTCAGCTCGAATTCAAAGCTGTCTGGCGATGATGGTGGTTCGGTCTGAGTCGTCGATTCATGCACCACGTCGACAGAGAGAGAGGTGGGAGAGGGCAAAAGTGCTTTCTGCACCTTGTAGGAGGCCATGTCGTTGCGCGCCATAATGAGACTCCGCACTTCTCGGACCACTCGGTGTACTCGACGCATCTCGCAGTTTTGGATATACAGCAATAAGCCGCAGTCAACATGCATACCATAGGCATCAGCCAGAAGCATGGTGTACAGGCTCGTTTGAGCCATGTGCTCCATGCTTGATGTCACACGACCCGTCTTGATCTCGATAGGGAGAAGAGCACGCTGTAGTCCAGCTTCGGACAGTATCTCTGCTTCCATACAAACGTCCATACGCCCTTTGAGTCCATACATGGGGCACGTTATATCTGACTCAATACCGACAACCCGGGTAAAACGCATCGAAACGTGCGTGTCCGTACGAGGATCCTGCACCACAGCCATGCTAGACGCTCGTCCATCACGGAATGCAAGATAGGTCTCAGCAAATCGAACCAATGAAGGTATAGCTGCATACAAGTCGGTGCGGGCAGTCTCCGTCGCGACATGAACGAGCACCAGAGCTTCCTGCACCAGCTCGAGCTGCCGTTCCACTTCAGCCGCCAAGAATGCTTGCGAAAAGTTTCCAAGCCGATCCCATGCTTTAGGCGCTTGCACACCTGCTGTAGGCATCTTGCTTTCAGAGACTGGATCTACTGAAGCAACCAGACACGCCTGAAGTAAGCCATGCACCGCCGTGCCCATGACTGCCACGTAGGTCGATTCCGTTGGCGAGCGAATGCGCTCTTGCAGCATCGACTTTCGCATACATGATGCTACACTCGCGAGTCTCGATGCAGATATGATAACGTCAGGGTGAAGAATAAGGAGTCGTTGGCTTTCTCTAGACGTGTCTGCCACAAAGGTAGCCAGCGTCATGATCGGCACGTCTCCTTCTGCATCCCACTCACCAATTAGGTGGACCATATCATCTGGCCGGACAGCGAGACTTTGCCATTCGTCACGAAGTCGCGCATAACATCGAACAGGTGGCGCATGATGCAATGATTCTTGGAAGTACATGCTCTGATTCAGTGTGCATGAAGATGTCCTTGAAGGCAGGGGGCCCTGGATGACGTCCAGTACCAACACCTTTTCGATTGCCGAGCCACGCTTGGTAGGGTATGCTTGCTCATAGAAATTTAGGACACGGGCACGCGAAAAGGCACGCGTCGCATACGAGCTTGTGTTAGACACTACGGTTGACTTCCGTAGGTCCTTTTCGTCTACGTCTTCACAGCCGTACCTCGCATGTGTGCTTTTTGGCGAAAGCATGTCACAACAACGAGGCAGTCCGACAGGCACGTACGAATGAACTTCCTCTCAATTAGATGTGACCTAGATGTCCAAACCACTTGGCAGCGTCAATGCTGGACGTCTTTCGTTCGATGACTAATATCCTCGCGTTGGTTGGATATATATGATAGACCACCGCTATGTAGAAGGCAAAGTTGGCCACAAAGCGAACAAAATCGCAACCGTATCTGGTACGTTTGCACCAATCAAGGTACAGAGGTAAATGAATTAAAAGACAAGTCCCAAAAGTTTTTTGAACAACGGTCGCGCACGCTTCTCGGCCCGCTCTTGTTCTAGCACCTCCAAAGGCACAGCTTCTCGTCGTCCAGTGTGGAGATCCATGTCGTCAAGCGATACGATCCTTGTCCGATGGTAAAGCTTGTACCCGACAAAAAAGACAATTATGACCGCAAGAGAGATCATTTTTTCAAAAAAGTGATATGCTCGGTCGTCGGAACTCAGCTCTCCTTCGCCAATCGGGAAAGCAGATGAATAGAAGTTGGCAACCACCACCAAGATACTCACTGCAAGGCCAATATAGGAGCCAGTAACGCCAAAGGGCGATGCCCACGGCAGTTCAGCGATGCTGTTTCCTTGCTTGATCCAAGCTTTACGGAATCGGATATGGCAAAGAGAAATGGATCCCCAAGCAAAAATCATGGCCAAGCCACTAAGACCTACCAGCCATGAAAATACAGTCGACTGGTCAGCCGAATAGATAAGGAAAGAAATAAAGCTGAACAAGAGTGTCAAAATCACAGCAGGGAGAGGGCGGCCAGCGCGGTCCACGTAGCAAAACAGTTTTGGTGCGAATCCTTGTTCAGCAAGGGAGAGCAATGTGCGACTACTTGCAAATACAGCCGCATTAGAGACAGACAGTGTGGAGAGAATAATCACCGCATTGATAATGTGAGGCAGGACTTTGATCTTTCCAATATCCATGGCAATAACGAATGGAGAGCGGCTGGGGTCATACGCTGAGCCCGAGCCACTTTGCAGGCGAGGATGATCATAAGGCACAACCAAAGTAATCAAGAATAGGGAAAGAATGTAGAAAATAAGGATACGGACCACAATCTGTTGGCAGGCCTTGGGGAGAACCTTTCTGGGCTCACGGGTCTCAGCTGCAGCTAGACCAACAAGCTCTGAACCAGAAAAGGCAAACGCAACCCCAGCAAATGTTGAGCAGAAACCTTTGAACGCATTATTAAAAGATCCAGGATCGTGCCATGTATGTGCGCCCAAATGTACGCCATTCGGTGTTCCACCGCAATCAATCACAATCAGTACAATAATCAAGCCAATCACGGTTATAATCTTAACCAGGGTAGACACGAACTCAAACTCAGCATATCCTCGAACACCGAAAATATTGATGAATGTAATCAACGCGATAAACATGGCCAGCAAAGCCCCTTTTGGTACAATATTATTGTCCTCATCCCAACTCGCAACCATGATAGTTGCGGCTGTGAACTCAATAGGGGCCGATATGATCCATTTAATAAAGTAGTTATAGCCCATAGCAAAACCCCACGCAGGGTCAATAAACCTTGTGGCATAAGCAGAGTATGCTCCCGATACAGGCAAAGTTACAGCTAGCTCACCGAGGGCAAAAACGACAGAAATGAGCATGATGCCAATGATAATAAAATTAATTAGGAGACTTCCAGGTCCTCCGGTTGCCAGCTCTGTGCCAGAGCTAATGAACAGTCCTGTACCGATGCCACCGCCTAAGGCAATGAATTGCACATGGCGATTGTCTAGAGTACGCTTTAGACCTGACTTTTCGGGAACAGCAACCATCCTGTGGTCGTCCGTTTCCACAAACCGTTCAGCATTGCCATAGTTCTCGTCACCAAGAATTTCTGGCTTGCCTTCTTTCTCGCAGCCATCACCTGCATAGTCCGGATCCGCTCCATATTCATCAGGGGCCCGTTTAAAACTGTCGACCCAGTTCTGAATGATTGACATTCGTAGAAGCGGTTGACAAAGCTGCTCCCTCAGTCTGGGTCACGCCTATAGTTTCTATCTTGGCTCTTTGAATGGGAGGATCTTGGAAAAAAAATTCTGCATATTCCTGCATTAGTTTGCTTGGAACTTCTTCTTGCATGCGAAAATATCCCTTGAGCTGGCCTGCATTTTCCCCACAATATCTCTATAGTGGCATGTAATTGAAAATAAATTCGCCGCTAATCTCGTTCGGCCGGAATTTTGCCAGATTGATGGCCAAGAAACACGTGTACTTTGAAGAGAGGAACTATGCATATGCGACACATTATTGGCGACCTCCATGAATATCACTTTTATGACCTATGCAACAATTCTGACGTACACATGCATATCAGACTAGATAAGCATCAACTTGAGCCTTGGCAAAATTCCTGGTCGTTCATCCAGGCAAGCGAGGAATTATTTTCATGCAACATGGAAGTACTTACAGCAAATTTACACAATGGCGATAACTAGAAGGACCCTACTGAAATCACTCTAATTATCTGTCGATAAGCGCCTTTTGGTCGAAACATTTCTGTCAGAATCATTCAAAAGAATATGTCCAAAATGCGCCTCCATCTCGGCTTCATTACTTCGCCTTTTTCAAACTCCCATTCGTGGCCTTCGTTAGGGTCACGGCGACCTGTTTGGAGATCAATGTCGCTCAGACGTATAAATTTTGATCTGGTAGTGATCAAATGTAAGAAGAAAGAGAACAGCATAATAACCACAGATAGGTATGATTGGAAGAACTCTTTAGCACGAGCATAGCCGTCTGACTGCGCCTCATCAATAGGAAACACGGAGATATAAAACGTGGCCATCAAAACGAGCAGGTTTAGGGTTACTGCAATTATAGAGCCCCAAATGCCTAAAGGTGAGCTCCAGGGTAGGTCTTTCACTGAATATCCGGCTCGTTTCCAAGCAAAGCGGAAGCGAATATGTGCCAGTGCAATACTAAACCATAATAAAATGACGGACATGCCAGATATACTTCCTAGCCAATTGAAAACTTCATCTTCCGAGCTGGAATATACCAAAAAGCCTAAAAGACCGAATAGGAATACAAAGATATATCCAGCAATAGGACGGCCATGCTTGTCTGAAAACAGAAATATGCTGGGTATAAAATGTTTTTCTGCCATGGTATACAAAAGACGGCTCGCCGTGTAGACCGCCGCATTGGCGACAGATATGAACGAAATTAGTGTCACAGCATTAAAAATCTGGGGAAGCGCCCTTACCCCTCCTGATTCAATGGCCATTACAAAAGGTGAGTAGTTCGAGAGCTCTGGATTATCAGAGGGAACAAGTAATGAAACCATGAACAGTGATAAGATAAAGAAAATTAAAACACGATAGACAACGTATTTTGCTGCTTTAGGAAGATGCCTTCTCGGATGAGAAGATTCACCAACAGTGACACCTATAATCTCTGTGCCACCATAGGCTAATGCTGTGAACGCGAAAGAATTGCAGAATCCTTTAAAACTGTTCTTGAATGCGCCAGGCTGGTGCCAATAATGTGCACCAACGTGTTCACTGTTCGCTCCACCGCATGCAAACACAATACATGCAACAATAAAACCAATACAGCCAGCCATTTTTATGCTTGTGGTTAGCATTTCGAATTCCCCAAAGAATCGCACACCGAAAAGATTCACGGAGAAGACAACAATGAGAATAATTGCAACCCAAACACCTTTGGGCACCACTTCATCCTTATCCCAATAGCTGATTGCCATGCACGATACCGTCAATTCTGTAGGAAGAATGATCAACCAAGTTGTCACGTAATTTATACCGATTGCAAATCCTGCAGAAGGATGTACAAATCTTTTCAGCATTTCGGCATATGATGCAGAAGAGGGAAATACTGATACAAGCTCGCCCACAGCGAAAATGACTGTGATGACCATAAAACCTAAGAGCACAAAACTTATCATCAATGATCCTGGACCACCGTATTTCAGAATGTTGCCGGAGCCCATAAAAAGGCCAGTACCAACACCGCTTCCCAGAGCGAGGAAGCAAAGATGACGCATATTTAGGTCTCGGCGAAGCTCTTTCGATTCAGCAGCGTTGCCAGGTCGGGTATGCGTAATAGAGTCATCTGTGGCGGCGTCATCTGTGGAGCCAAAAGTTTCTGAATTGCATGTTACTATTCCTTTTCCTTGATGCAAATTTGCCGCATCATTTTCATAACCTTCCATTATGATAACATGGAATCGGCCCAAACGTTCAACCTTTAAGTGAAATAATCAGTATGACTCTCGTCATGCGACGAAGAAGTTAAGGATGGGTCACGTGATCTGATTTTTGCGCACGTGAGCCAACATCTCCAGCATCACGATGGAGGTCTATAGAGCTGATACGTGTCGTTCATACTAAATCATGATATGCGAGATCTACGGATACAAAATGAGCAGTTTATTGGGAATATTAGAAGAAGAAATCTTTCAGCTTCAGGATGAATGGCTTCGCACGTTCTTCCGCGCGTTCCTGCTCGAGTACTTCCAATGAGACTGGGTCCCGTCGCCCAGTTTGGACGTCGATCTCGTTCATGCGCACAAAGCGACTGCGTGTATATAGCTTGTGTGCACCGAAGACAGCAAGAACAATAATGAGTGAAATCATACTCTCGAAGAAGGAGTTAGCACGATCATTACTTGTCATATTGCCCTCGCCAATAGGCCATGCTCCGCTGTAGAAGGCAGCAGCGATAATCAAGAAATTCAAGATAAGACCGATAATAGCACCAATAATGCCAAACGGTGACTTATATGGCAATTGAGCCAGGGTATTTCCTTGAAGAAGCCAAGCTTTCCTAAAACGAATGTGAGCAAGACATGTCGATCCCCAAGAAAATATCACGGAGAGACCAGAAATACTCAGCAGCCAGTCAAAAATAGTATTTGGATCCGAGGCGTAGATCAGGAAGCCCAACAAACCAAAAAGGAAGCTAACGAACATGGCAGGAAGTGGTCGCCCTTTACGATCAACATATGTGAAAATTTTCGGGGCCATACCGAGCTCAGCGAGAGAAAGCAGGGTCCTGCTTCCGCCATAGACAGATGCATTTCCGACGGACAACGCAGAAATCAAAATAATGGCATTAAAAATTTGAGGCAGAGCATTGATTTGGCCTTGCTGTAGCGCAATCACAAAGGGGGAACTGCTAGGGTCATTGCTGTCTCCCATAAGACTTTTGGTATCAGAGGGAACAATAAAAGTGATCATGAGAATAGAAATAATATAAAAGAGCAGGACACGACCAACCACTTGTTTTGTTGCGCGGGGTATATATTTACGTGGGTTGGAAGATTCTGCCGCTGCAATTCCCACAATTTCTGTGCCTGAGTATGCAAATGCAGCAGTGATAAAGACAGAACAGAATCCTTTAAATCCATTCAAGAAAGGAGGAGGATGGTGCCATGAGTGTGCGCCTAGATATTCACCTCGAGGACTTCCGCCTACATCGATGACGACGCAAGCAATGATGAAACCAATACAGCCCAGAATCTTGATTAATGCAGCCAAGAATTCGAATTCACCGTAGCCACGGACACCAACGAGATGGATCGACATCATAAGGACCAAGTAGATTGCTACCCAGACACCTCGAGGCACAGCCTCGTCCTTATCCCAAAATGATATAACAATTGTGACGGCAGTAGCCTCCAAAGGAAAGGCAGCGAGCCATTGAAGCCAGTAGTTCCAACCCATGGCAAAGCCCCAAGATGGATCGAGAAACCTGACAGAATATGTGCAAAACGAGCCAGACACAGGAAGTACAGCAGCAAGTTCACCCAATGAAACCATAGTAAGAATCACGCAAACGGCGACAATGATGAAACCAAGCATTAGCGAACCAGGTCCACCTGTAGCAAGGTTTTGGCCGGAACCAATAAAAAGACCCGTCCCTATACTCCCTCCTAGAGCAATAAGTTGGATATGACGCCCGCTAAGATTGCGCTTGAGTCCCGTTTCTTCAGGTATCAGAGCAACACCGCCATCTTCGGTTTTCACCGCGACAGTGGTATTTGTGTATTCATCCTTTCCCAAGGCTTCTTTGGTATCTAAGTGCTTGTGATCTTCGGAGGAAAATTCTCCAACATAATTCACTTCCTTCCCAATCCCCCGATCAGCGGGCTTAAAGTCATCTAACCACCTCTTGAAAGCACCCATAGATACGACGTGGCGTGACTGAAGAGTTAAGCGGAGGCCTCAGTTGGCTTTTTCACATATTCCTGGTCGCTTTTCACGGGCAAATCAATAATACTAAATGATTGGCTGAGACACCAGATGCTATCATGGCAGATTTGAGCCGTCTACATAGCTAACTGCGGAAATAATTTGATGGGGCGCGGACCCGCCTAGGTGCTCGTCTGACATCAGCGAAATGTTCAAATTATGTAAAGCCGACCGCGTGCCACATCGGAAATTTAATTTTTATTGCTATCTTAGTAGGCCAGAGACCTGTGACTGTTCGGCGCAACGGTTGATAAGGAGTATTTTGTCTACAGGAAACGCAGATACATGATACTGCTGTGTGGTCGCGAAATATACACTGATACTGGGTTTACGTCGATGGAAGGTATAAAGGATAGCATATCGTTTTTGATTCGGAAATGCAATTAGAAAAGGAAATGCAAAACCTTTTTGTAGATGGGCCAGTTCTGCCTTTCAGCACGTTCTTGATCGTGTTCCTCAAGGCTAATTTGTTCACGTATGCCAGATACGAGATCAATTTCGTGTAAAGGAATGATCTTGGTCTTTTTTACAATTTTGTAGCCAAAGAAGAAAACCATGATGATAGGGAGGGATATCATACCAAGGAAAAAGTTATATCCTCGATCATTCCCGTTCTTTTCTCCTTCACCAATAGGGAAAGCTGAATTGTAAAATTGGGCAATGATGACCAGTATGTTAAAAGTAAGACCGATGTAGCTGCCCACAACACCCAGAGGCGAGAGCCATGGAAGTTCGGACAACGAGTGACCTTGAAGTTTCCACGCAGCGCGGAAGCGAATGTGGGAGATACAAATAGATGACCATGTGAACAAGATAGCAAGACCAGATATACCCAGAAGCCAACTGAATACTTCACCGCCATTGTCATCACCCACATAGATTAGGAATGCTAATGCACCGAACATGAGCGTGAAAAGTGTGGCCACGAGCGGTCGACCTTGGCGATCGACGTAAGCAAATATTTGAGGTGCCATGCCATTGTCGGCCAAAGCGTGGAGCGTCCTGCTTCCAGCATAGGCAGCAGAGTTCGAGACAGAGATAGCAGACAGCATAATCACCGCATTTACAATGTCCGGCAATACATTGACTTGGCCTGCCTTGATGGCAATCACAAATGGCGAGCTTTTAGGATCATTATCGGTCTTTCCATGAAGATCAGGAGTGTTATATGGCACAAGCAAAGTGACCATGAATAATGCGAGGGCATAGAAAGTGATGACACGGTATAAAACAAGTTTGCAAGCCCTTGGCATAGCCTTGCGCGGATTGCTGGACTCGGCCACGGCAAGGCCCAAAACTTCTGTGCCTGTAAATGCAAAAGCAGCCGTGGTGAATACATTGCAAAATCCTTTAAATCCATTGTTAAACGCGCCTGGGTCATGCCAATAACGAGCACCCAAGTACTTGTAGTTTGTGCCGGACGTGCCACCGCAATCCACCACGGCCGCGTAGATAATAAATCCGACGAGAACAAGCATTTTACAGCTTGTAGCGATAAATTCGAATTCCGCATAGCCACGGGCACCAAACAAATTGATAAGAATGACCAGCACCCAGAAAATAGCAACAAGGGCACCGTTGGGCATTGGTCCTTCTTTGTCAGGATCTAATTTGTCATGATTCCAATAACGAACCACGATCGCGGCAGCAGTAAATTCGAGAGGAAGAGTCGAGCACCAGGACATGAAGTAATTGTATCCAATTGCGAAACCTGCGGCAGGATCAATAAAACGGGTAGAATAAGCACTAAAAGCACCGGGGGTCGGGAAAAGGGTAGCAAGCTCACCAAGGGCAAAAAGTACCGTGAGGATCATTATACCCATAAGAGTATAGTCGATAATTATACTTCCTGGGCCACCTTGATATAGTTTTGAGCCAGAACCGACAAAGAGACCGGTACCAATACCGCCACCCAAAGCAATGAACGCCAGGTGACGGCTTTTAAGTTCTTTCTTAAGCATGGGCCGTTTTGTAGGTTTTATGCCTTTCAGATCTTCAGAAGTAACATCGTGAGAGGGTTTCAGAGGAAAGCTTGCGCCCTCTTGTTCGATGTCGCCTTCAGATGGATCGGCGTATTCTCCGTCCGTAACGGCTGGTTTGAACCCGTCTATCCAATTTTGGAAAACTGACATGGTAGGTATGACTGCTTGTGAGTCAGCGCTTTGTCTGATTGTTAAAGGAGTACTGCCAATGAAGGAACTGAAGAGAAGTTCGTGTGCTGAAACAGTCGCTAATCCCAAAAAAGTACTCAACAATCAAGATAAAGGCGGGGGTGAGAAGGACGCCGATTGGATCTTGTGCAAGTTCACATGCGAAAAAAAATACATAGATATGAATTATGTAAGCCATAAGGTGAAGACTTCAACACGGTCCGCAGCTTCGAAATGCTGGGATAGCAAATAGGATACACAGGAAAGATCTACAGCACTCATGGAGATAAGATAGGTAAAAATTCACGCACCTAGTTCATTGGATTCATCGGCACTTCGTTTTATACCACGTTTAGCTTCATCCAAGAACTGGTCAATAGCGAAAGGATCACTGTCGTCTTTCTCAAACTGTACAGGACCAGAGCGCGTTTCTTTACTCTCAGTTCCTTTAAATCCTCTTTTGACTCCCAAGCCAAACCTGTCATGTTGTAGCTCATTTTGGATACCACTTTCGGTACCGCTTCCGAACATTTCGTCTGAGCCACCAGTGCCCGGACGCTTATAGATGGCTGCGGCCGCAGAAGACCCCTGGAATAGCGGTTTATCGTATACATTGTACGAATCATCGTCACCAAATGTATTAGAAAGGGCTTCCCTGTTAAATAGTCGGGCGTCAGTCATAGACTCTTTGCTCATGGTTGGTTTGGCCAAACCAAGTGCCACCTTTTCGGAAATATCACGGTTCTGCTCCTTGGCAAACGCACGCGCCCGCTGTTCCTGGCCCATGTTGCTCATACGCAATTCGCGCTCTCGTTCTCGACGGCGCTCTTCACGGAGACGGTTACGTTGCGCGACGTCTTCGTCGTCTTCGTCGTCACTCTCACTGCTTCCGTAGGCAGTCAGCGCGCTACCACTGTGTGCTAAGCGATCGTCATGAGAGGATATGCCCGCACGTTCGTCGCGCGCACGTTGCGCAAGCATACGGAGACTCTCTTCACGGGCGGCTTTTTCTTGCGCAGCAATTTTCTGCTGCATGATGTTACGCTGTCGTACCTCTTCGCGCGCGTGGCGATCTGCCATATTGAGGGCTTCAGCAAATTGAGCAAAATTGTCATTGACTTCCACATCCTGCATGCCACGACCACTGGCAGCAAGACGCTTATCCAGCGGGATAGTATAGCCCTTGTTGTTCTTCCAATTAGAAATACACGGGGGGATCATCCATTCTTTTTGCTCCTGAGCAGTCACTTTGCGTGGTGGACTTCGTAGCACTGGCGCCGGTGGACTGGGGGGTCCATTAGGCACCTTTTTAAACCTGTGCTTAGGTGGCTCCAGAGGATCTTCCACGACCTCAGTCATTTTAATGATGCGCTGCTTTTTGCCATCGGGACCTTGCGAAGCAGGTGTGTAGCGTAAATAACTAGTGTTGGCGGATGCGCCTGGTACATTTTTTGGCTGTGTTGATTTGACCTTGCCATGCACAATGCTTTCCAGTGCTAGGCGGGTGCGTTCCGCTGTGGACAAAACTTCTTCCTCGGAGGGTCGGTCAATAGAACGTTGCCGATCTTTCAAGTCGTCTCGTTGACTCAGGGGGACAAGATCCGTAAATTTAGACTGTACATGTTGATCTTCACGACGTCCCTGGTGCACGATCGCATCAAACTGCGGTTTCCCGTCTCTGCCTGTATGAAGCGTCAGCGCCTTGCCTGTTCCCAACATCGTGACGACGACCGCAACGCCGTAAAATTGATGCGCCACAAAGGCGTCGTACCCCTCCCACGTGACCTACACATAAACCGCCCATTCGACAGAGTGCGTGGTTGCCAATGGACATCATGTCATGAGCACTGAAAGGAGCGGGGAAAAGCACCAATCTCGATGTCATTCTGACAAAATCGAAGCTGACTATGAAAATAGTCAGCTTATGCCTTGTCCCCGTGTGACGTATCGTCACTTGCTTAGTACAAGCTACGAGCCTGAGAACCCATTACGGGTCATTGCTCATTGTGATGTTGACGCAGCCTACGCACAGTTTGAGGCATCAAGGCTTGGAATAGACTCCCGCTCAATCCCACTGGTCGTGTTGCAGTGGAAGCAAATTATTGCTGTCAATTACGTGGCCAGAAAGTTTGGTGTAAGCAGATTCAATTGTACTCTTGAGGAAGCCAAGCAACGGTGTCCTGACCTCCGCCTCGTTCACGTCGCATCGTATGGACCTGGTGATAAATCTCCAAAATACTATGAGGATCCTGATCCATCTACTCACAAAATTTCACTAGACATGTATCGGCGTGAATCGAAGAAAATTATGGATATTTTCCAGCGCCATTTGTGTCACGATCGTGTGCCATATGGTCACGCGAACTATGAACTCGAGTCTATTACACCTGAAGGCTGGAGTCCATCTGTTTTCTACATGAAAGGTCAATCCAAGGACCATGATATCATATTTGAAAAGGCATCGATTGACGAATCATTCTTTGACTTGTCTAGATACGTGCGCAAGCAAATACTATCGCGTTTTCCTATGCTGGACATACGCGAAGAACTAAACGACTTGGACACCGATACACGGGCAGCTCGACTCGATGCAGAACTGCCAAATATACCCATGCATGTACGTGATGAGATGAGCATGCGAGCTTGGATTGCTCTTGGTGCCTGGCTTCCGCCTAATGAGCAGAGGGAGGAGCAAGCACTTCTTACGCCCCTTACATGGCTCGACGTGGCGCATGCTATAGCAGCAGAACGTATGATATCAGTGCGATGGCACATTTTGAACGAATTGGGATATACAACCTCGGCTGGTATCGCGTCGAATAAAACATTGGCGAAGCTATGCTCATCGTTTCGGAAACCATGCAGCCAAACCCTGCTCCTTCCGCGGTACACGGGTACCTTTTTAGCCCCTATGCCGTATCGAAAGATTCGATTTCTAGGTGGGAAATTTGGTGCTGATATCGAAGAAGAATGGAGTCAGTCCACTGTACGAGAATTATGGGGCGTGTCCCTTCTAAACATGGAGAAACGGTTTGGAACGGATGGTAAATGGCTGTATCACTTGATTCGTGGCATTGACACATCTCATGTTATTCAGCGCTCTGCCAATCATTCCATGATGTCAGCCAAGAATTTTCGTCCTGGGATTTCCTCCACGACTGTGGCTCTGTCCTGGCTTGCCATCATGTCGTCAGAGCTAAGTATGCGACTGCAAGAAGAGCGAGAAGAGGTGAACATGATGTATCCACGTACATTGGTGCTAAGATATCTACTCGCAGATTCCACTTCTATGAAAAGTCATCAGGTGCCGTTCGGAAAAATCGCAAATGAGCATTTGGAACATGAGATTTATGTGCGAGCAGAAAAACTTTGGAACGAGTCGCTTGGTCGCGTTATGCAGCAGCCGGGGCGCATAGACGTCCGTGTTTTATCGCTTTCTTTTGCAGGTATAGAGCGCAAAATGAAAGATCAGCAACCTCTTTCCAACTTCTTTTCTAAACGAAAAAGTGATCATGATGTGGAAGTGGCCCTCAAGTTGCCTCGAACCCAGTCGCCCCCCTATGACTTAGTAACAGACCCAACATCTCAAACAGAAGTGGCGCAGTGGACGTGCTTGAAATGCAGTCACGTACTCAGTGTTCCCATTTTTGAGGATGTTGAGCCTCATGCTACAGAGCCGCCGTCTTACCTGGGGATCCTGCAGCGGGCACGCGAGGAACACGAGCATTGGCACATGGCCTTGGCCTTGGCGGAGAAGCTGGAGTAATTAGTCATCATATAAGGTACCCAGGCACCCCTGTCCCATGTCACGCCACCGCAACGACTTACTCTATTCATGTTGTCGCCCCTGGTCCTTCGGTCAGCCCGAGCGCATCTTCGAGCGTGTTCACCTTCCTTTCGAAGTCAGACTCGTTTATGGAGTCAGCAGGCTAGTCGCCGATCGATTGCTGCTCGGCAGCCTTTCATAGGCAAGGCTGTGGCTGTGGCATCGCTTGGTGCTGCTGCGGCCGTGACGTTTTCCATGATGAGCAACCAAGGCAGCGGCTTTACCGAGTGTGAGGATGTGTCGCATGCGAATCAAATGACAAAGGTTTCCTCGAAGCCTGACGTCTCGATGCTCGATCCTAACATTCTCGACGACGAAAGAAAGCCCATGCGCAAGCGTATGGAGACGTATGTCAAGTTGCTTCAGCGACGCCTTGTGGATATGATTGAGGCAGAAGAGAATGCGGGAAGAGCCTCTCATGATCCAAAGCATTTCACAGTGGAGACTTGGACGCGTAAGCAGGGCGGTGAAGGTACATCTTGCGTGATCCAAGATGGGGAGGTGATTGAAAAAGGTGGTATTAATGTGAGTGTGGTGTACGGCAACCTGCCCCCATCCGCTATTCGTCAAATGTCTGCTGATCATGACGGCCTCATTGAGCGCATCGGTTACAAGGTTGAGGGTCCTGATGCTCAAGTTGATGGTCTACCTTTCTTTGCAACAGGCATCAGTGTGGTGATCCATCCCAAGAATCCTATGAGTCCTACATCTCACTTTAACTACCGTTACTTCGAGCTCATGCACCCAGAAAAGCTCAAGGATGGATCGCCTAATCCGAACTACCACGAAGAGCCTGTCGCATGGTGGTTTGGCGGTGGTGCTGACTTGACACCTATGTACCTCTTCCCTGATGATGCAAAGCATTTCCACAAAGTCCACAAGGATGCCGCCGACTCACAAGACTCTGCCTTCTATGTTGCATGGAAGAAGTGGTGTGATAAGTACTTTTGGTTGACGCACCGTGGCGAAAACCGCGGTATCGGCGGTGTCTTTTTTGACGACCTGACGCTGCCAATGTGGAACCACAGGCGGACTACTTTTATTCCGCTGATGGACGGCACCAATCAGGCAAACCAAGTGCTTGTTTCATCTAAGCAACACAACAAGGAGTCCCTTTTCCGCGCCGTGCGTGCCATGGGAGATGCCTTTATTCCAGCATACCTGCCGTTGGTACACAAGCACAAGAACGACCCCTTCAACGAAGACAACTTGGAGTGGCAGCGCCTGCGCCGCGGAAGATATGTTGAGTTTAACCTTGTGTACGATCGTGGTACCAAATTTGGTCTCATGACACCGGGCGCACGAATCGAGAGTATCTTGATGAGTTTGCCGCTAGTAGCACGGTGGGAATACATGGAGGGTACAACCGGTACAGCTCGTGAGTCGTCCACAGCTGCCCATATAAACGATGGAGAAAACCGCAAAAAGCATTCGGAAGACGAAATGAAGGCCCGTGAAGCCATGCAAGATGCTCTGGAGCATCCGAGAGCGTGGATTTGATTCTAGCGCTGAACTCGCACACCTCTCCCTGCCTCAAATTGAGCCCTTTTCTGGGGTACTCCACATAGGGCCTACACGTCCAAATAGACTAGCTAATCTCTGTATACCAAGTCGCGAAAGAATATGTATGCTGCAGCGAGGTGCAAGGTAGCCATGCTTCGTACTGTAGCGTGCTGCTGCCAGAATCTAAGCTTGAGCATGATGCTGCTGGTGTGTGCCGAACAAGGATGACATCCATGGACGACGTGATTCAGGCGGCTCTGGTGCCATGCCATTTCTCAGGTTTTCCTGCCCACGTTCGCGCAAAACTGCGATTAGCGTAGCGAGTCAACGTACATTCTTCCACAATATGAGCATTGCGCGAATTGGTCTTGAACGTCGCCAACACAATATCACCCACAAAGGGAATAAACCCAAGGCCGGCCGACACCGTGTTATTGGCCTTCATTCGAGCCAAGAGCTCAGGTGGGAAACTATTGGGTAAGTGCCATACAACATACTTCTCAATTTGTTCGGCCTTTTTCACAACAAGATTGTGACTTAAGAGGAAATCAGTTACATCTCCCACCACAGGGATAAGGCCGATCACGAACGTCCAGCCAAATCGCATACCACACATTTTGAAGCCTTTGTCAAGCACATGGGCACGCTTCTTGATTTTGTGCAAGATTTTTTCATCATGCTTCGATAGTCCAGGCGGTATTTGACGCTGCACCGTCAGTACTCTATTTTCCACGTACTTTCCGGCGCTTTTGCTTGCCGTTCTCTGTATAATATTCATAATACGGATCCTTGACTTGTTAGACAAACACACACACCTCTGGCTCAAACTGATGCGCAAACTTTTCAATATGATCAGAGGCAAGCATTTTTGCCGCGCCGGTTACGAGACCCGCCATGGTGGTCAGGGTGACAGGGGTGCGGGGTAAAACCTATGGCAGCCATAAGACAATGAAAGGGACCTATTGGGTCAAGTATCTACGTCATTCTTGACTGGAGTACCTCGAGGATATTTTGGACCCAGAACGATGCGTCACCCGCTGGGTCTTCAAACTGCCACTGGCGAACGGGTGTGTGTACAACGAATCCGCGCGAGCCACGCGCATCCACATGCACAGGCCACACGTCGGAGGCCTCGTCAGGTGTGGGCGCCGCATCAGGTGAGGCCGTCTGGTCGTTGGGATCATCGTCTTTGTGGCGCAAACCCAATGTGCGTGTAATCGCCTGCATGGGTGCCTTCAGTGATGGAGCGCCTTGCGAGCGCGACTGGCTCTGTGCACTACGACGCGAATCGCTTCTCACGAGATGTGGCACAGACTTTGGCGCATCGTTGGTCGCTTCACCAGGTGGATGCAGAGGAATGTCCACCAGCACTTCGGGAGATCGTGTCGTTTCCTTCAGACACAAGAGTCGTGGACGGGTGGTGAGTACGAGCTTGCATTTTCGAGCAAACATGCCCGTGTTCGCAGCGCGTCGCAGTAGCATGGGACTCGCCAATGCTACGTCTTCATTTGGCAACAAGATGTCGTTCCATGCATAGGATTTGCGACCACGCGATGATCCTGAGGCTGAGCGCGAAGGAGGAACAGTCTTTTTGGAGTGATCGCAGCTGGAAGTGACCGACGAGTCGTCCGTCGCAATGGAAGGCTCCTGTGAAGCGAAAGAGTCTTCGCGCTGGAAACTGAGATCGTTCATGAGCTTGTCAAGCTCTTCCATGACGCGCTGCTGCCCATCCACTCGTGAGCGCTGCATTTGATTCGGCTGAATTTTGGGAGGTTGGACCATCCACAGCGTTGCAAAGTCGATCGAGTGGAACATGGTGTGGCGCTTGACATCTTTGGCTGACGCGCGCGTTTTGGGGTCAAGACACAGGAGCGCGTCAATAAGAGTGCGCGCGTCTGCTGGAAAGCTGGGCGGGTATGTGAACGAGCGATGAAGGATTTTTTGAAAGGTTTGGTACTCGTTGATCGCGCGAAATGGGGAGTGCCCCGCAATTATCTGGTAAAACACACAGCCAAACGCCCACCAGTCAGCCGGCATGCCGACAACCTGGTCGTTCAGCAGCTCAGGACTCACGTACTCTGCCGTGCCGACAAAGCTGTAAGCGCGTTCATCGGAAGGCCCATCTGGCGGCCGAACCAAAATACGCGCTGAGCCAAAGTCGGTCACCATCACACGCATGTTTTTGTCGAGCAGCACATTCTCTGGCTTGATATCGCGATGCACCACACCAGCGCGGTGAATCCGATCAATGGCGTCAGCCAACTGAGCCGCATAAAACGTGGCCGAGTCGATGTCCAATGCGCCATACTTTTGTACATAGTGCAAGAGTTCGCAGTTCTCGGCCAACTCAAGCACAAAGTAGAGGCTTTCGCGGTCCTGAAACGTATGGTACAGAGTCACGACACCAGGGGTATTGACCAGCAAGCTAAGCGCCTCTTTTTCCACGCGTACATACTTTTGCTTCTTTTCCTTGAGAATGTGCACCTTGTCCAGTACCTTGACCGCATACGCCTTGGGCATGTGTTCCGTCTGAGGTATGGATCCTGCCTGCCCAGCCGTAGCACTAAGTGCATTCGCGCGGGCAGCAAGAGCATGTCGCTCTGCATCGGGCCAGTCGTGGACATCCCAAGCTTTGAGCACGGTGGAATAGGATCCTTCGCCCAACACTTCGCCAAAGACAAAGTCGGAGGTGGTACGCCGCCGCGTGGGGCGCGTCGAGTCCGCTGCACCTTGGGAGCTGGCGACTGTGACAGGCGTGGCTGAGACGCTGCGGTTCGGCATATCCGAGGCATGCAGTGGCATTGGGCGGGACGGTGGCGTATCCATTAGGAGCGAGGAAGTCTCTGACGCTGGCATGCGTGGTGACGGTGAGCGCGGTGTCAGTGTGAGAGACGAGGACAGATTGGAGTGGCGGAAGAGCAGATTACGTGCGTCGTCGCTCGCACGAGGGCGGTCAGGCGACTCTTCGAACGGCAGGCCATCATGTTGACGCACATTATTGAGCCAGTGCAGTGTGCGCGACCTGGGCGACATGTCGCGCAGCTGCGATGCGTACCACTCGACGCTAGTCTGGTCCTGACGTGGAGCGAGCGTCGCGACAGACGAGCTAGAACGAAGTGAACGCGCGTCTTCGTCGACTTGCACGATGGGAGGAGCCATGGGCTCGTGCGCTTTGGAGTGGGTATATGAGCCGGACGAACGCTGAGATGCCGCATCCAGCACCCCTAATGAGTTGCGCGATGATGGTCGCGACATAAACCGACGGGTATCGTCGTCGACCGTCGGGCCGAGCATCGGCAGACGGCGCGAAACGCCGGGCCCATTGCGGTACATCCAGCGACTCGATGGATACTTTGGGGGAATCCGGTGCTTTGCCACAGGTCCTGGTGAGACGCACGGCGGTGGTCTCACGAGGGACTCTGTCTTGCTCGACTCTGAGGAGCGATGGGGCATAGGTGTCACGGGCGTCGAGTCCTCTGCATCCAAGATCGGCGTGATCGGTGGCGGACTCGATATCGGCGGCACATCGCTGCCACTCGCAGACGCTTGCCATGGCAAAGATGCATGTACGGCAGGCACTCGAACGCACACCGGGGGTGCCATCTCTTGCGAGTTGCGCACGTTCCCACGGGGTGGCGCACGGAACGGCACAGCCTCAATACTTGACGTGCTGTTGGCGGAGCTTATGCTGCTCATTGAATCGGTGCGAGCTGTATGCAAGTCGCCGTCGCTCCTTTTGATCGAAGCCTGGGGCCCGGTGTCGTGCACGGTCGCCAGAGACGCACGGGGCACATCCGCCTGGGCTACGGGCACGTTGCTGTGAGCTAACGTGTCATTTCCAGGCGTGTGCAGATGAGCAAGACTCACCTGCTCCATCACCATAAGAATCGAGTCGGCGGAGGCAGATGGCACAGGCTCCGCGTCCACAATGGTACTACCTCAATCGTGTCCCGCCGACGTGGCCGTGTCTTGGGGTGTCGCCATCTATTCACGTGATTCAGGATCGTCTACGGAGGGGGTGGAGGACTGGTCCTGGGGGTCCGGCGTGCCAAAGGCAATGGGCGCGGCACCAAACTGGAACGAGCCGCCCGACGCTACGCCGGCGGTGTTGGCGAAAGAGGGACCAATAGCCGACTTGGTAAAAGAAGACGACGTGCCACCGCTCGGGGGACTTGTGCCGAAGGAGAAACGGTGAGGCGCCGTGGGCGAGCCGTGCGATGGCGTAGAGGTCGCTGAGCCGAAGGTAATGGGCTTGTTGGTCGTCACGGATGGGGCCGATGGCGTCGTGGGCGGGTCCTTGGTGTCCTTCTTGGACTCCTTGGACTGGCTCGATCCGAACGAGAAGCCTCCAGCGGGCACCTGGAAGGTAGGAGGCTTGGGTCCGGTAAATGTCTTGGGTGCGTTGCCGTCCAAGAATGTTTGTGTAGACTTGCCTGCGAATGAGAATCCTCCGCTCGGCAGAGAGGGCAGAGCTGCGCGTTCCTGTGTGGGAGGAGCGACGGCGGGTGTGAGCGTCTCTTTCTTTTCGAATGTCTCCTCGTGGGCAGACTCCTTCTCGGGAGGGGCGTCCTCAGGGGGCGGGGCATCTTTGACCACGTTGTTGGCCTTGTCAGATGCAGGGTCTTGCTTCTGCTCGTCTGGGACCGCTGGCTTCTTGGCAGGTGTCAGGGCGTCGGTCCTCAAGGCTGACGACGCGCCAAAGGACAACGCCGAGGCCGACGACGTGGGCGCTTGGCCCGATGAAAAAGCTGAGGTATGAGGTGCCGCCGTTCCGAATGAAAAGGTCTTGGATGGAGGAGCGGACGACACAGCGGGTGTGGGAGAGGGAGCGGACGGCGCTGGCGACGTGGTCTCTTGTGGCTTGGGGTGGGACGAGGCGTCGTGTCTCTTGGGCGTGAAAGAGAAGCTCGTCGATACAGCAGGTGCGCTGGCATCCTTGGGTTGGGTGAAGGAAAACGAGGTAGAAGGCTTGGTATCATGGGCCGACAGGGGCGTTTCAGGAGCCTTGACCTCCGGCTGGCGTTTCAGCCACTTGCTTGCGAGGTCATCGTGGTGCCGAGCGTAGATTCGTGCAAAAGCGGCCAGCGTGTCGTGCAAGTTGGCCAGCTCATCTGACTGGTTCAGCACATGCACGAGCTGCCTGGTGAGGGACCAGTTGAGGCCCCGCACGCCTTTCCAGAACTCTGCGGGCTGTGCTTCGGCTTTGGCCGGAGGACGGGGCGTCGGTGCAAGACGCACGGATGCAAATGGCGACGACGACGGCTTGGGCGCCTCTGGCTGCGCCAGCACGGCGAATGGATTCGACGTCGGGGGCGCGCTGGGCGATACTGTGAGGCCCTTGCGTTTCGGCAGGCCACGGATCACACGTGGCTGACGCTCCTGGGGCGCTGACGGGCTCTGCTCTCCATCATGCTCTTCGGCGCCGATCGAGTGCGGATCGTCGCCGTCTTCCCGCTGAATCTGCCGATCCGCGATGCGCTTCATGGCGGCACAGCGTCGACGGAGGCCTGGCGCCCGCCGACGTCCGGCCGAGGCCTGCTACATTACACACCTCCATGTCCCTGTGCACGGCCGCGGACGTCGGACCGCGGCTGCTGAGCGCCATGTCGGCGGGCGGTCGGCCTCCTGCGTATTTGGATGTGCGTGATGCGGCCGTGCACTATGACAAGCAGAGTCAGCGCTGGATCTGGGAGGATGACAAGGGCACGGAGTTTGAGTGGCACGGAGAGGCCCCGAGTCAAGAGATCGTAGACGCTGCGAACACCGAGTCGGAGACGACGCGCATCACGCGAGGCGGATGGATCAAGGTCATTGGTGATGACGAGGTGGCCAAGCAGCAGGAGATATACCGTGTGGACGGAGTTGATGAGCATGTGGGTGTACCTGCGCACTAACGATGTAGACGCCAGCCGCGCCCGTTCTTATGCGCGAGCAGCAGAGCAAGAAACGCAAAGACGACTCGCAGACACACGCGTCGGCGCCGAAGCGCGCGCGGCCGAACACGTCTGTCTTTGTGAGCGGACTGCCTCTCGATGCGAGTGTGAATGAAATCGCCGACGTGTTTGCGCGGTACGGCGTGCTGCTCGAAGACGACGACGGGCATCCCCGCATCAAAATGTACCGCGATCCCGAGACACAGGCGTTCAAGGGCGAGGCTCTCGTTGTGTACTTCAAGCCTGAGAGTGTCGATCTGGCCATCCAGCTGCTCGACGACACCTACTTGCGTGCGGCCAGGGGCGTGCACAGTGGGCCATGCATGAGGGTCGAGCGGGCCTCGTTCCAAGACACGCCGCGGCCGGACGCCAAGGCGCCGCTGTCCGACGCCGACAAGAAGAGCATCCAGCGGCGCATGAACCGCATGCACAAGTATGTACCTATGCACTGACATGAGCAAAATCAACGATTGGGACTCGGACTCGGACGAGCGCCGCACGGCTGGACCCAGTGCCACGGCTCGCACGGTCGTCCTGAAAAAAATGTTTACGCTCGCCGAGCTCGATGAGGACCCCACACTGCTCCTGGACCTCAAGCAGGATGTGCGCGAAGAATGCGAGACGCTCGGCGATGTGACGAACGTCGTGCTGTGGGACAAGGAGTCGGAAGGCATCATGACAGTGCGCTTCCGAGAGCCCGAGGCCGCCCGCCGCTGCGAAATGCGCATGCACGGCCGCTACTTCGCCGGTCGTCAAATCACGGCGGTGCGGGTCGATGGCAAGCCGAAATTCCGCCGCACCGCGCGCCAGGACGACGACGAACACGGCCACGAGCGCCACGACGCGTTCGGCGCATGGCTCGAGCAGTCTTGAGTGTGGCTATACATGCTACCTGGCCCGCGTGATAATCTGGTGATTGAGCTTCTCCAAGGCAGCACGTGCGTCGCTCGGGGGCAGGGTCAGGAGCGCCTGCTGAGCTGTGTCTGCATGGTATCGGGCGAGGGCCGCCGTGCGTGAAAGGCCATCCGACTTGTGCACAAGCGCGAGTGCCTGCTCGACATCGCCGGGCTGCGCAAAGCGGCGCTGGACCAGGGCGCCCAGGTTCGAGTCGGGGTACTGCTGCCATGCATACAGCACCGGCGCTGTGGCCAGGCCCAACTTCAGGTCGGCCCCACCGGAGGGCTTGCCGAACGCCTCCGTCGTGGCGTGGAAGTCGAGCAGATCGTCCACGAGCTGGAACGAAATACCCACGTTCCGCCCAAACGTATACGCGGCATCGCACACAGCCGCAGCGCTCGCGCGCTCGTCCGCCGTCATAGATGCCAACTGATTCGACCATGTGCCACAGCCGCCCAGGACCGTCGCTGAGCGCGCCGACTTGGCCATCAGCGAGGCTGTTTTGAGGTACGTCTTTTGCAGGTAGAACTCGAACAACGCAGCCGAGGGCGCATCGTCCCGGCCTGCCGGCGCCTGGTCATAGGCGTGCCAGAAGCGCTCCATGACGTCGGCGGATGGACGCGCGGATTGCACGTCGGTCACCGGCACCTGGTCAGACGCCATCGACTTGAGCTGCATGACCTCCCCTTCCACCAAATTCGCAATCACCGTCGACATGAGCTCGGTCACCTCGGGATCTCGCAGGCGCGCCAAGGCAATCGATGCACGGCCCAGCAAAAAGTCGCCACCAAGAATGCTGAGCTTGTTGCCGAACGACGACGGCGCCGACGGCGCACCGCGCCGCAACGGCGACTCGTCAATCACATCGTCATGAAGGAGCGACGCCACGTGGATCATCTCGGTGATCTCGGCCAGGCGCCGCTGCGTCGGAAGAATGGTCGATTGCAGCGTCGGTACGTACGGCGTCGTCCGCGGCGCCGCTGCCACGGGCGCATGCGGATGCGCCGCGCTCGGGTTCGCATCATTCAGCACACTCGCTCGCGTCATCGGAATGTCGACGTGCTCACCGACCGCCGCGGCGCGCTGTGTGTGCCACGTCGCACTGAGGCCATTGGTGGCCTTGCACATAAGCAGCACGATCATCGGACGCACATGCTTGCCCTCCGCCGCAAAATAGTACTTGGCAATCCGATCAAGCGATGGGTGACCACTGCCAAGCAGCGTCGCAATGTTGTGCCGCAGCGACGACAGATCCTGTCCCACGACCTCCAGCGGGTCGCGCGTCATGGACGCCTCGGCTCCATCACTGGCCACCACCTTCTTCGCCGTCGTGACGACATCACTCCACGAAGAGGCACTGCGCGTGCAGCGCGTGAACGCAGCAGAACTCGCACGCCATGCCCGTCCGTGCCACGCCATGTCGTTGGGAAGTGGGCCAAAAGCAGCGCCAGGCGCTACGCCGAAGCGCCCTCCTCCGTCCTTAGTCAGCAACGCCTCGGACGCTCTCCCTCCGTGGCGGCACAGGACCATGATGCCTCCGCCGCTCTTCTCGGTCGCGGACATGCGTGTCGCTGATCGACATGTTGTGCGGAAAGCTGCTATGCTCGTGGGCCTGGGGAACTACTCTCATCCGACCACCCGCCATTCCATCGGGCAGTACTGCCTCTCCCCCCTCATCCACCGCGCCGAGGCCCACGATGCAGCATTGCGTGCCGAGGTCGCGCGGCGCGTCGCGCGGCTGTCGCCTGATGCACAGACATTCGAGCTGCCTGTACCTGCCGCGACCGAGCCGTTCCGGCCCGTAGCCGCTTCCAAAGGCTGGCTCGCGCGCGTCTCCGTGCTGCTCGACGCCGCGCCGCCCAAAGGCGATGCCGCCCGTCGCTCGCCGCACTTTCGCATGCATGCCTATCCCTACGTGCTGTACGACCTTGTGTTATATATCCCCCGCATGCTGATGAACGTCAACGGCAAGGGCGTCGCTGCAGCGCGTGCGCTGTACCCCGAGTTGGCCGTCTCAGATACCCTTCTCGTGCATGACGAATTGCAGCGCGCCTTCGGCAAGGTCTCTTTCAAGCACGGAGGCAGTGCGGCCGGACATAATGGGGTGAAGAGCGTGCAACATCACTTGGGTAACGATGTGCCCCGCATCCGCATCGGCATCGATCGGCCCCCGGATGGCAACGTCAGTGCGTACGTCCTGGGCCCCATGCCTCCTGACTGGCTCGAGACATGCGCTCACGGCGACGTACTCGAGCGCTTGTGGTCCACACTGCAAACATGGTGTCTATCACGTACCTAGGAACCCTCCTTGGGCGCCGCATCGTCGCTTCGCGGCGGTTTGCGTGCGCCCTTGTTGTTTCCACGCGCATGCACCGAGCCACCGCGCTTGTGTGGGCTCGATGGGACGGGGTGGTGATAGGGCCCATACGACATGGGCGGTAGCATGCCGCTGCCCGCCGGCACTGCATCAGCAGGCGACGGACGGTACATGAACGGGGCGCCCTGCGCCTCAGCCAGTGCATAGGGCAGGCCATACTGCCCCATGGGATACACAAACGCATACGGCTGCGGACTGCCTTGACCCTGAGGCACGGGAGGCGGCATCATCACAGGCGCTGCCTGCGGCGCCTTTGTACCACCTGCTGTGTTGGGCGGCCGAGGCAACATGCTGGGCGACGAGCCGTGAGGGACGGTGGGCGACGACACATGCTGCATCACGGGCGATAGGCCCGGCGATGGCGCATACGGTACGGCCGCAGCGGCGACCGGGAACATGGCCGGGGGCTGGGCCATGGGCATGGCGCCCTCGTACAGCGGCATCGACGTGGGCATCGGCGCCTTGCTGGGGAACATGTTGCTGAGCGCCATGAGCTGCCGGAACGGGCGGCCTGTGTACGACCACCATACGGAGACCTTGGACGCTTCGCCCAGCTTCTTGGTCTTCGAAGCGCGAAACTCGTCCATGATACGCATAGACGTCGACCCGGGGCGATTCTTGAGTTCACGCGTGCCAAAGAATGGTAGCTCTGGCACGGACGGCTTCGGCTTCGTCGGCGGGCCAGCTTTAGCGCGGGGCGTAAAGGACGCAGCCTGAGGATTGAACGAGGCAGCCTTGGCACTCAGCTTGGACGATGGCTTGTCCTGAGGCTTTTTGAATGGCGGGATCGCCGGGAGGGTCATGCTCGCCAACTTGGCACGCGCCTCTTCGACACCCTTGCTGGGCGTGGCCGTCGGCCGCTTGGAGGCAGCGACGCGCCTCATATTGGCCACATCCTCAGGCACGGGAGTCTTGAGCTGGAAGTTTTGCGCCCATATCTTGAGGTCGGCCAGGCGACTCTGCTTTTCTTTTTTGGCCAACTCGGCTTTGCGCACGACGAGACGCTCGCGCTCCGCCGACACAAACTGCCGGAAATCCGCCGTAAGGGCTTTGCTGGGCTTGGGCGGAGGCGGCGCTGGCGCACGCTCTTCCCGCACGACAGCACCAAATCGGTCCTCCTCGTCCATGTCCTTTTGGCCGAGCTGGTTGCGCTCCTCGGCCACATGGACGTTGCCGGTGGAGCTCTCCAGAATTTCTTTGGCGAGTCGTTCCGCTTCTTTTTCGCGCGATTTAAAGTCCTTGCCGGAACGATCCAGCTTGGTCGTGTACATGGTCTCTTCATAGTCCGACTTGACACCAAAGCGCGCTTCGTTCGCAGCAAATTGATCCCATGGGCCCGAGTCGGTCGACTGCTCCAGGGATGCCGTCTCCGGCGCCCCACCGTCATCCCAACGCTGCAGCGCGCGACCATCCGATGATGCCGAGGCAGACGAGCTAATTTCCGTATCAGTCCGGAACCCAGACGCGCGGCGCTGAGCGGCCTGTACTTCAGCCGGAGAGCTCTGCTTCACTGTGCTCGCATCCACTTCGAGCAAATCGGCGCCTGGCACGACCAGCGAAGGGACCACGCGACCCCATTGAATCGCGCCATCTTCTGTGATCGCCATAGATTGGGCCATCATCAGCACCAGGCCCAGATCATCACGCTCCATCGTCGCAGCCGAGACAACACCGACATGGCGCTCACCATTTTGCAGGCTCACCACTATCATCTGGCCTACTAGCATTGCATACCAACACTCGATGCGGTCGCGCATGCCTTTAGAGGAATGCGTCGAAGTGGCAGGGCGGCCGTTCGTGGAGTTCGATCGCGATGCATGACCTCCCCAGCCGTGTCGCGCACCGCCACGACCCCCTCCAGCGCGGCCCGCTTGGGAGGCGCCGCCGTGGCCACCATGCCAGGCGCCACGGGCAGAGTGTCCTCCACCCCCACGCGATGAGTTGTTGGAATGGGAAGAACGCCGAGCAGACGGCGCGGCAGGGTTCGGTGTCATATTGTCGACGGTCGTCGAAGAGCGCGAAACGCCTTCCCAACGCCCCACGCCAGCCCCCGGTCGTCTCACCAGCTATATGCCACGTGGCACCACGTGCGAGACAGGCACGCCGCCTTCGCCCCCTCTTGGTACGGTGCGCGTATCGGTGAGCAGGGTCAGCAGCGCTTTTATTTCCATCCGGTGGGCATAGGATTCCATCGTTTCTTGTGTTTCTGGGGATATACAAGCGAGTCGAGCCACTTTTCCCAGCCAAGGGCATGAACGAGCTCCGCCAGGTCGTCTTCGGCCGCGTGCGTGCCCCTCCGCTTGGGCGTTCGTCGATGTTTGGGCTTGGATGGCTGCAGGACAGAATGCGCATGGCGCGCGATGGATTGCCACGTATCAGGCCGCTGAGATAGTTGCCACAGAAGCGTTGCAGCGGCGACGCCGGCGTCTGCGTGAGTCAGAAGCTCTACTTACTTTGCACCATCGAATAGGTGGCCGCTAAGCTTTGGTGTAATCCACTTTGATCTCGCCCCTCTGTCCACCATAGCCATAGGAAAAAGAGTAAGTATAGAACAAGCCCCCACCGGATCATGAAGGTGACCATCGAGAGCATATGGCGGATAGTACGGTACATCGTACGGATGGCAAGATAAGACGTTAGGACGATAAGCACACATGTGAATGCCTTAATCGCCAGGCCATCATGGCTGCCGGTGAGGCTGGGGTGGTACGTACGCATCCAACACCATGGTGGAGGTGAGAAAAATAACGAGCGCGTGTATCGTCGGCCTACCCTCTCGCCGCCATGTCAGAGCGCAAGGTTCTGCAGAAATACTACCCGCCCGACTTTGATCCGTCCGTGGTAAAGCGGCGAAAAACTGGTGGCGGACGTCAAAAGACGGTGCGTCTGATGGCGCCATTCAGCATGCGATGCAATACATGCGGTGAATATATTTATCGCGGCAAAAAATTTAATGCGCGCAAAGAGACCGTGAATGACGACGACTACTATGGAATTACGATCTACCGGTTTTACATCAAGTGCTCACATTGCAGCTCAGAAATTACGTTCAAGACAGACCCACGGAATGCTGATTATGCAGCTGAGCATGGTGCCTCGCGCAACTTTGAGCCATGGCGTGAGAAGGAAGAGGACAAGGAGCCCGAGCCTGACTCTGACGAAGAAAAGGAAGAAAGTGAAGGCGAGATCGACCCGATGAAGGCACTGGAACAGCGCATGGAAGAATCTCAGCGTGAGATGGAGGTGATGGACGCCTTGCAGGACATTCGCACACGCAATGCTCGCTTTGAGCGTATGGATACCAATACCGTGCTGGACACCATTGCTGAGAATAAGCGCAAAGCCGAGCCAGCAAGCGAACATGCCGAGCCCGAGGAAACCAAAGAAGAGGAGGCGCTCGTCCGCAAGTACTTTTCCAAAAACGAGGATCCCGATGCGTCAGCCGTCCCAGATACGTCGCATCTCCTGAGCGATCGTGCTCGCGAACAAATACGAGCACTAGCTACGCCCACAAACATACCAAGACCCACAGCGAAACGCAAGCGAGGTCCAAATGCGCTGGGTATTGTACGGAAAACATAATGTACTATAGTGACAAGGAATGCCATGCTGCTTCGATGGCATCCATGCCTGACGACGTATCGACACATTCGTGGAGCGCTTCGCACGCATCCACATAGGCTTGTGCTACCTCGCCAAGCCCCTCGTCCGTCTCTTCTTCATAGAGCACAGAGGCAATCAGATCGTCTTGTGTCGATGCGAGTTCCTCCATGAGCTCAGCCACACGATCCAAATCCACGTCCTTGGCTGCGGCGGCGGCTGACATGGCCTGTTTCAGCAAGGCGATACCAGATCGCACAAGGTCTAGTACGTTTCGCACCGCCTTTTTCTCTTCTTCACTCAGCTGCACATGCCGCTCCCACATGTCCTCGACATCGTCGGAAGGAGGTTGAGGCGAATCCAAGGAGTCATTCTCCAAGCTTTCTTCCAGTTCTGTGACGCCGTCTCGCATCACCAGCTCATGCTGGCGCGCTAACTTATACAAAGCTTCATAGTTGTTTCGTGGAAGCCGCGCGATATATGCAGGTGTATGTGTCTTGTCGCCTTCGGCAGCATCACACAGCGTCCAGAGCTTTTTGGTCAGAGCCAGAGACGCTAGGCGAGAAGGAGGTGTGGGCGACTCGGATTGTTCGCCGCGCTTCTCTTGGGCACGAGCGAGCACGGTACGCGTGCGTACGTTCATAAAACTTTGGCACAGCAGGCCAATGGTCTCGATGACGTCGGCCGTGTACCGACGCACATCATTCGCAAACAAGGAGCCGACCGATGCCGATACAACATGCTTACCCATGGCGTTCTCACCGAGAACGATGTGGGCGCCCATTTCACGAGCTTCCTGCAGGCTCGTGTCGTTGGCAACAGCGTCAGTCGTGTCATAAACGCGCTGGTTCTTTTGAGCGAGATTGGCTAGGAACACGAGTTTGGGCACGGCGTCTGTAGCGAGAGACTGGAGCAAGTGGGACGCGGCTTCAATGCTCTTCTCATCGAGTCCATCGAGGGGGTCGGCATCGTCATGCATCTCGCGCGACGATGGGCGCATAGCGAGAGAAAGCGCCGTCGCTTCTTTCCGAACCTGCTGATTCAGTATCAAAAGGTCTTGGTATAGTTTCTCACTGAGTGCGCGTCCATCCTGCCTGCTTGTCTCGCGGTCGATCGTCTCTGTAGGCGACGTTTGGATGGTTTGTAGTGACGTGGAACACAGCACACAGAGGCGCAGCAGGATCGACTGCAATGCCTCGGCCGCTGCCATGGAGAAAAAAAGGCACGAGGCGAAAAAATAAGGTCACGTCGCTGTTAGCACCTCGCTTCTATGAAAGCTGTGCTCCAGCGCGTGAAGCAGGCCTCCGTGCATGGTATGTAAAAAAGCACGTCTATCTTACCGGCAGTGCAGGGGCAGCCTGTGTCGACCATAGGCCCGGGCATTCTGGCCCTAATTGGTGTGTGCCAGGACGATACGCCCGAGCATATGGATCTTCTCACGAAGAAAATTCTCCAACTCAAGCTGTGGCCTGAAGGTGCGCGCGTCGTGGACGGGGTCCTGGCGCCTGGTGATGAGCATGCACGCGCTTGGCGCTCGAATGTGATGGAGCTGGGTGGTGACGTCCTGTGCGTATCGCAGTTTACACTGCATGCCCGCACAAGCAAAGGAACGCGCCCCGACTTCCATCTGGCGATGGCTGGCGACCAGGCCAGGCCGTTTTATGATGCATTTCTCGAGAAAATGCGTGCAGCCTATGCACCACATAGGATCCACAATGGCGCGTTTGGTGCGATGATGGACGTGTCCCTAATCAACGATGGGCCTGTGACCATTACTATGGATACATTTGAGAAAAAGTAAGAGACTGAGTCAAGCCATGCGCGTGTATCATGACGCCTACAGCACTTGTGTCCCAGGGGAGATATATTACACTCACTGTGAGCCGCACATACGTACCGATGACCACGCACATCACTGTACGCTAAGAAAAAACGCTGTGCGCTGCGTCCCAACACACTTTCGCTATCATCCCGCGTGGATGACTTGGATAGCAGGGATGGCTGGAGCACCGAGCCAGCATCGTTCAGACGGCGCGTTGACATCTGCATCGTCACCACGACCGTGATGCGGTCTTGCTCGGGGATCTGACTGTCTCGTAATGTTGTTAGCGAGCGCACAATGCACTGAATCGCATCCTCACGCGCTTTGCGCTGTTCTCGCGTCGCATTGATCGGCAGTGCATGTGCGTAGGTGAAAAAAGACAGGGTATCGATAATAAGGAGCGAGGTGCGGGGCGGGAGGCCCGGTACCTTGAGGACGGTACTAGCTGCGATGCCGGCAAACGCCAGTAGCTCGCCGAGTGTCGTGCAGCGCACTAAGTGAATGCCACGCAAGACAGCACGTTCGATGGCATGATGCACGTCGGCATCGACACCAGCGCAGTGAGCATAGCGTTGGGCCATAGACACGTGGTGCTGTGTGATGGCTGCGCGTGTCATAGACAGGAGGCGGACGGGCGCGATGCTGCCTTCCGTGTCGACCAGCACAACTTGAGCACACCACGGCTCAATATCCACGTCCATGGCATTCATTAGGGTGCGTGGCGAGCTGGGTGGCGTAGGTGCGTCATCAGCGGTGCCGTACTGATCCATACACAATTGCATCGTATGCATCATGTGCTCAAGTCGCTCTGAAATCGCCATTTGCATCGCCCACGTTGTTTTGCCGACACCCGGGGGGCCGACCACCTCCAGGGCCGATCCGATGGGAAAGCCGCGTCGCAACACGTCATGGCTCGCAGGCTCATCAAGTGGAGCATAGGCGCCCCCGCTTTGCCACCGACCTGCATACGTGTCGAGTGCCTCGATTCCGCTCAAAAGTCGTAAAGGAGCCCGCGATATCGGCACGACAGTGTCTTGCGCCTCGGACGACGCGCTGGACTCGCTCGACTCAACACTCACAGAATCCATGGTATACTCATCGAGTTCATGCTGCGTCTGCGGCATCGGCATCTGCGAGAGCGGCATCCATGACACACGTTCGACAGGCTGCGATGCCGGACGCCTCAGCTCTGCCGCCGCACCGATGGGCGCCCAAGCCGCTTGCTCATGCGGCACATCGTCCCATGGCAGCGGCATGTCGTCAACCCATCACACCTCCACCTAGGCTGGGGCACCGTGCGCTGCGCCAGCGATTCCCGCATACGACCATGGCACTGCCCTTGCAAGACGTGCTCGATTTTGCGATTGATCTTGCCAAGCAAGCTGGTGAGGCGATTGTCAAAGGCTCTGAAACGCGCTTTGAGAAAGCAGGTACGCACACGCCACTCACATGCAGCGGGCTTTGAGGAAAAGAAGAACACGGCGGACCTCGTCACGGAGACGGACCAGCACACGGAGAAGCTTGTGTGCCAAGCCATTCGCGAAAAGTACCCTGACCACAAGTTTATCGGCGAAGAGAGCTGGGCAGCTGGTGAGCAGGCGGCTATAACGAATGAGCCTACCTGGATCATTGATCCCATTGACGGCACGACCAACTTTGTCAAGGGATTCCCCTTTGTGTGTATTTCCATCGGGTTCGTGTACCATGGAGAACCCACCATCGGTGTGATCTATGCACCATTCCTGGGGTACTTGTACGCCGCCCGCAAGGGCCACGGCGCATTTATCACGACGCCCCTGCACCCTCAGCGCCGCTCCTTGCCCTTGACCCAGCCCGCACCACTGCCCTCGTTCAAGCAGGCCCTTGTTGCGTTTGAGTGGGGCTCGGATCGCTCTGCAGAGATTATGGAGAAAAAGACACGCTCATTCCAGCGCCTGGTGGGCGATCGCGACAGCGGTGTGCCCGGCGGTGAAATGGCCCTCGGCGTGCGCTCCATGGGCTCCGCCGCTCTCAATTTCGCTCATGTGGCTATGGGCACGCTCGATGCCTACTGGGAAATCGGATGCTGGGCATGGGATGTATGTGCAGGCGTTGTCATCGCGCGTGAAGCTGGGTGCCTCGTACTGGGCTCTCAAGCTCATGCAGCGCAAGCGCTCGATGGCCCCGTGTATCCGCCCCCGACGACGCCTGACGTGCTGACAGGCCGCAAATATCTCGTTGTGCGTGCCATTGGTGACAGTCCGCATGAATCTGGTGTCGATGCGCAGAAGCGCATCGCTCGTACGTTCTATGGTGCCGTAGAAGAGTGGGATCTGTAGACTACGTGTGCCGCACACCGACCAGAGGCACGCCTTTGAGACCCTCGCACACCGTGTCTAGGGCTTTGCTATCACTCATAAGCGTGTTCGACAAGTGCACCAACCCCTGCTGCAGTAAGCCCAGGATCTGCGTAATTTCGTCAAACGACGACTCATCGACCACGACCCATTCGGTGCCACCATTCACACGGCCCTGTGCTTGGGCTGCCTCGCGCTTAGCACGGACGATACTGAGCTGCGCCCACAGCTCATTCAGCTGCGCACGCAAACGCGCATGCTCGGGCGTCGTGTTGGATGCATAATGGGGCAGCGCACCATTCAGCTGCGCATCACAATTCTCCAGGGCTGCCTTGACAGCATCTTCGCTGGCTGTGAGACTCTGTCCACGCAAGGCAGGAATCATGACACCTGCATCCTTCGTGAGCGACAAAAGACGCTGTCGAATGCGCGTCTGCATCATCATGGCCGACTGCGCACGCACGACATTCGCCAAATCGTGCTTTTGACGTAGCTCAGCGAGCTTTTTCGTGAGTTCAGCGGCCTTGTTTGTCTGGCGTGCTGCTTCAGTCGCCTGCGCATTCGAACGTATTTGTAAGTCGCCAAAGCCGACCGCAAGAACAGGGTATAGACGGTCTGGCTCTGGGTTCTCTTGTAGCGCTTTATTCCACAAAGCATCGTGCATTGGGCCCACAGCATCAGGGCGACGCACGCACAACTGGCTTAGACTCTGCGCATCCGGCGCTCGATTGTATAAGTAGTACTGAAACTGACAAGTGCTTAAGTTGGACGTGTCCCAGCTGGAAGCAATGCGCTCCAGCTGTGTGTGCAGCGGCGCGCCAAATTTTTTATCTTGCACGGCGGGCGTTGCCTGTGGGGCAGATGTCGGCTGTGCAGCAGGCTTGGCTGCCTGTCCGAAAAGACTACCCTGCTGAGGCTGCGATCCAAACAAGCCACTCTGCTGAGGTTGCGATCCAAACAAACCACCCTGCGGAGGCTGCGAACCAAAGGTGCCAGAGCCTTGCTGAGGTTTCGAGCCAAACAGACCACCCTGCTGAGGCTGTGATCCAAACAAACCAGAGCCCTGCTGAGGCTGAGGCTGCGACAGCCCACCATTCGACGGCGGCTGCGAACCAAAAAGACCGCCGGACGTACCGCCAGAGCCTGGCGTCTTCCCACCAAACAAACCACTCTGTTGGGTTCCCAAGGTGTTCGTGGGGTTTGATGGCGGCATCGAGCCGAATGAATTATTAGCACCTGACGGAGGCGCAGCTCCAAACAGACCTTGACCTGCAGGCTTCTGACCGAAGAGCGATGTGCTGGACGTAGTCTGTTGTGGCGCTGTAGCCGCGCCCGTGCTCTGCGCACCAAACAACGGCGTCGCGCCAAAAGAGGGCGTACTAGACGGCGGTTTACCGAACGAAAACGCCATGGTACGAGGGAAAGGGACGCGCCGTCGCTGAATCGATCCACGCGGCTGTTGTGTTTATCTAAGCAAATGTCTAACAATCCGGAACAGCCACAGGGATCTTGACCGTGGTGGCCAACCCACTGAGGCTGGTCTCCTTGTACTTGGTATGCATATCAGCGGCCGTGAGACGGGCTGCATGAATCGCTTCGTCCAGCGTCACGGTATGGATGCCATCCGTAGATAGGGCCAGGTTGGCGCTCACGACAGCCTTGACAGCGCCCACAGCGTTGCGTTCAATGCATGGTGCCTGAACAAGGCCGTCCACAGGGTCGCAAGTGAGACCGAGATTATGCTCAATCGCCGTTTCAGCAGCTTGTTCGATCACTTCGGGACTTCCGCCCATACACGCAGTAAAGGCAGCTGCAGCCATGGAACAGCTTGTGCCGACTTCGGCCATACATCCTCCTTCTGCCGCACTAATCGTAGCGCCCCGCTTGAATAACATACCGATAGCTGCGGCAGTAAGTAAGAAGGTCTTTACGAGATTCTCTTCATCCTCAGGTGTGAGCGCCACAAACTCTACCACGTAACGTAGCACAGACGGGATGATGCCAGCTGCACCAAGCGTCGGTGCAATCACAATACGGCCGCCTGCAGCCACTTGCTCATTGGTAGCAATGGCCCAGCACGACAGCCAGTCCATCGCGGGAAAATTGGTGCGGCGCGGTGGCACTGGCATGATTTCATGCTGAAACGAGCCGCGAATGCGCGGCACACGCGGTGCCGAGCGCGACTTGGCACTAGGCCATGCACACGTAGCCGAGTTGGTCATGGCAGTGCCAGGACCCAGGTATGACTTGTCTGCTTCAGACGAGCCGTGCCTATTACCAAGGCGGCGTGGACCCATATTTAGCCCACGCATAAGTCGCGCATACAGCTTGGGGGCTCGTCGTTTCATTCGCAGCGAGCCTGGTAGCACCTCCTGCTCACTAAGGACGCCAGCTCGGATGCCCTCATCCATCACGTTCCAAATATGCATGATTTTCGCATCAATTTCCTCAGGCGTGTACCATGTGAGCTCATTTTCATACACAATCTGCGCGATCGTAAGATTATGTTTTCGGCTCAAAGACAAGAGTTGCGACATGGTACGGAATGGGAAACGCGGCTCTTTCCTGGCTTGCTCCGAGAGCTGATCAGAATGAGAAGGTGGGGGCAAAGCGGCTTGGCCAGGTGTGGATGGCATAGCACCTTCACGACGTTCGCCATCAGCATCGTTTCGTCGAATCGATTTATAATACACATTCTCCATCGTATCTTGCGGATGGTTTTCAGAGGGTGGCGGAGCCGGCAGCATTTCGCGCGCGGGTCGAGGACCAGGCCGATCGGCTATGGCCATTTGTCCATTGACCACGAAGCCACCGCCAATACTGTAGAATTCATTGGTGGCAAGCAGGTCGCCTTCATTATTGAATACACTGAACCGCATACCGTTTGAGTGCATGGGAAGCTTTTGGCTCCAGTTCCACTCCAAATCCTTGTCATAGTCGAAATGCACCGATTGAACGTGGCCCTGATCCGGCGAGTCCTTGCCGAGTGTAAGCTTCTTATCCCGGATGATGGACTCGTATCGCACAGGCACAGAGTCCGTATCGACCGTTTCACAGTCGGCGCCCTCCAGGCCCAGTAAAAGTGCCTGTGGCGTCATATGCCCTTTGCCCGTAGCAGCAAGACTTCCGTATAATGCCAGCTTAATGGATGCCACCGAAGACAGGATGCCAGAGTCACGCAAATCTTGGACAAAAATCGCGCCTGCTCGCATAGGACCGACGGTGTGCGAGGACGATGGACCGATACCAATGGAAAATAAGTCGAACATGGAAATCACAGCATGTTCCGTGGTGGATCCCGGTATATCATCCACGTCTTGGTCGATTAGTGGTGGTCGATCGCCCCCACCACCATTCCCACGTCCGGTGGAAGGAAAGTGCATGTCCGCATTAGAACGGGGCCCTGAGATTGTTCTCGACTTGTGCGAAGCGCTCATCCATCGTGTATGGCTCAGAGGCGGCCACATAATACGTCCATTCCGAGCTGCAAACCTGGCAAACTGCCATGGCAGTAGCATTACGAGCGTATATCACGGACCGTCTCGTATGCTATGATGATCCAAATCCATCACGCAACCCTTCAAGAAGCACAATTTTTTGTACGGGGTGCGCCCTATGTTTCTATGACTAAACATGCGTCATTTTTTTAAACTCAGCTGTCGCTGAGCATATCAGGGACACGGTGAACGACATTCGCGAACGTGTACAAAGCATGACGCTGCATGTGCGCCAGAGTAAGGTTCGAGCTGCGGGGCAAGCCAGCTTGATGAGTGCGGTGGAGAGATCTTCCACGGGGAAGGCCAATAGAGCTGGTGGCATGCGCGCGCGACACACGAGGCGGCAGTGCATGCTGCATAGCCGATTTAGGAGCTTGCGAAGCGTGCCTACGCCACAAGCGCGGTGCAAAAGACGAGCCGGTCCGTGCATGACCTCTGTGGTTACGAGTTTGCTTGTCGTCCACCGTCATACTGCTCATAGCCGTGGAGATGGGCGGCATCTTGCTCGATTTGCTGTTTGCACTTGATACTGGCTGATGAAACTCTGATGCACCCGTATCGAGCGCTGGCATGGACTGTGTCATGACAGCAGGTAAGTCCTCGTTCGAATCATCAGAAGGGGGCTCTGAATTAGAACGCTTAGTTTGCAGTGACGACGCATGCTCCTGGTCGACCTTTTCCACAAGTTGATCGAGGGCAGCAAGGATTTGCGCCACCAACGGTTCGTAACGCTCCGAAAGTGACAAGGCAGCACCCTCTGCGGCCATAAAGCCTGGAAGAGCAGACTCATACTGACTCCAAGTATAATTGATGATGCTCGGCGGTGTCAAAAACAAGTCATTCATGAGCTGCAGACCAGGCGAGCCGGCGCTTCCTTTCCCGACCCAGCCAGGTGGAACTCGGCAAAACGCAATTTGAATCAACAGCAAAGATGGAATCATTTGGAACGCTTGCTTCGCTGCAGGTGAAAGTAGGTTTTCAAAGTCGGTATCGTTCGTCAAATGATTTAGGGCATCAGGGTCATGAAGCAACGTACGAAGCACAGTTATCGTGCTTTGCAACGCTTCAAATGCTTCACGAAGCGCCTCATGTGCAAGATCCTCTTCTCCATCATCGTCCGAGAGGCCGTTTTCTGGGTGAGCTCGTCCAGCCACGTCAGCCGAGGCAGACGTCTCCGTCGTAGACGTGTTGCGCTTGTGCTTGTTAGACACAGAGGGGTAAAAGTTGGTGCAGAATTGAAGCATGAGGCGTTCGAACACAAGTAAATCTTGTAGCTGCTCTGCTACTAGAAGTGGATTCACCACATAGCAGTCAACATCGGTCGCAGGCAAGGCAAACTGACCACTCCACGACTCAAAATCTTCAGATGTCATAGTAGGCGATTGTGTGCCTGACGCCGATTCGCCCTGCCACTTGCGTTGACCTGATGGTCGACTCACATTGCGTAACGCATGAGCAAGCTGCGTCGGGGTCGGTACACGCTTCGAATGTTCCACAGACAAAAGCGCATTCAGCACCATACTCGACGGCATGGATCCAGGCGCACGACCAAAGGCGTGCGAGAATTCAGCTTCCACGAGCGATGCCGGCGCAAATACTGAACGTGACGTGATAATAAGAAGACCCTTCCAAATAATGTGAATAGCCACAGAAATGAACCACGCTTGACCATCTTGACCACAACGATCCACGATGCGCAGAACAAGAAGGCGATAAGCTGCATCTAGGCGCTCCTCAAGCTCCTTATGCCATGTTTGACGCTTCTCAGTTGACCCATCTGTCTTACTGAGCAACGGCGGTGTCATTTGTGGCTGGAACGGACGGGGATTCGCGCGGCTCAGGCACTCTGTGATCGATGACTTGACACTTACCAGCAATGGCTGTACCACATGGATGATGCTGGTTTCCATCTGCTCACGCAAAGGTGACAGGATATCATGCACGAATGGCGGCATGGGTGGCTTTGCCATACCCTCTGCGGCAGTGGGCATTAGGATATTAGGAGAATGCAGCAGCGCCAGAGGAGGCAGACCTTCCAAGCACCGCTCCAAGCTCTCTTCGACAATCCATTCCAGACTTATTAGAGCCAGGTTGAACTCCATGGCGGGGGAGATGTGCTGAGCACCGCGCAGCGAAACAGGCACCTGCAGCGCCGTGGGGTCAGTGCGCGGCGAAACGAGTTGGGACTCGATGCGAGATATAAAGTGAGAGACAGTTTTGAGCACAGTTCGCGAGACGGCGCGCAGCAGATAAGGATCCACTCGTTCGGCATTATGCAGCTCATCAATGATGAGGCGAGTCATCTCAATCACCTTTACTCTGTTAGGCAGGCGGTTGTTGCCGTATACAATGTTCTGAATGCGTGGCACACTGATAGACGTGCCCGTGAAAGGCGACGTACCTGAATGTGCGATGCTCGAGACGTTGCATTGACTCGCCACAAATGCCTTATTGAGGAGCTCATTCATGCGCAGTGAAAACTGAGAGAGCCGCGAAGGATCAGTCTGCATGACAGCTTGAGAAGCAGTATGCGTCACATGGGTGGGAGGAGTGGTGGGGGGTGTGGAAGTCGAAACTTGCGGCGCCCGCTTCGAGAGTGAAGCGAGAGACAAAACGCCCGGTCGTCGTGAAGCTCGTTGCTTGTTGGGATCAACCGCTTCTGCCGATGAACCCGGCGCCTGATGATTCGTTGGGACAGTGCCAGAGAACAGGGTCATAGCGAGTCACCGATGAAAGTGTCGAAATACGATAGAAAGAAGTCTCAGTCTGGCTCGAGGTCCAGACCAGTCAGCGCGAACGACGGCACACCTTGTTGAGAGCGGACACTAGTTATAGCAGCACAATAGAAATCGCCTAATGTAAGCGATGTAGGATCAACCATCAAGGTTTTAACCAAGTGACACTCTTTGTTGCGGCGAACCAAGGGCGCTGTCAAAAGAGCTGGTCTCCAACGGTCCAAGGCCGGAAATTTTCAATTTTTTACCCACGCGCGTGCTTGCCAAGCAACTGGCCATGCGGCACGCTTCTTGTGTCAGCCACAAATAAAACTACTGGATTCAGACCAATCAATATGCGAAATGTCAGCATTCTACAACGGATCGTAGCTTAGCTCGCATGCTGGGCGACTTGTTCGTTGACCCAAGCAGCAAATGCATCCTGTACACGCTCATTTCTAGAAATAGGAATGGACTTGTACTTACGAGCCCATGCCACGTAGTAACTGCCGCCTTCGCCGGCAGCTTCAGGCGCCGTGTTCAGATAGAGCTGTGTGATGGCACCCATGTGAGCTGGGTAGAAAATGGTCGACTTGAGCAATGGTATCGCGATAGCGTTGAGTCCCTTGTCCCAGTCGCGAACCAGCTCTGATTCAAGGATGCCGGGATGGCACGATGTAAAAACAATGTTCTCTTTACCGTAGTGGCGGTGGAACCAATTGGCACTCAGAATGTTATACAGCTTACTCTGACCGTATGCACGGGTGTGAGCCGGTACGTAGCACGATGTGTGGATACCAGTCACATCAGTCGGATCGAAGCCCTTCGGCGATGAATTACGATGTGCAATGCTCGAGGTAAAACAGACACGAGGCGGCTGATCCGGGGTGGCCTGTGCTGATGCACGCAATGCAGGCAGCAGAAGTAGAGTAAGATAATGATGACCCAGGCTATTGGTTCCAACGTGCAACTCATAGCCATCCTTCGTTGTCGGTCCAACAACTGGGTTCATGACACCAGCCGAGTTGAAGAGCATATCGACCCGCTGAACCTTGGTAAGGTATTCCCCAGCAAACTTTTTAATGCTTTCTAGACTGGCCAGATCAAGAAGCATCCATTCTACTTGACCAGGTAGTTGAAGTTTGGCGAGATCAGTGATAGCATGTTGAGCGCGTTCCTCACTACGGGCAGCCATGTATACTTTGGCGTTCTTGCTCAACAATACGCGAACAGTCTCATACCCAATGCCCGAGTTGCCACCAGTCACAATGGCGATTCGACCGGTCAAGTCAGGAACCTGATCAATGTTCCATTTGGGCGCAGGTGGAAAAAGAGCTGACAGTCCCAGCATCGTGCGTGAGTAATGGCGGGCGTATTTAAAGTAGAGGGTCTGCAATCCAAGGCGCTTAAATTGGATTGGGACCGTGCGAGGTAAAAATTAATATCGCTGCGCCCTTGAAGTGAATCAGCATTGCGTTGACCTTAGGATTCTTACTTCAAGCGCTCACCTCACCAAATAGTGTCTATCGCTCATGGGAGTAATTCATATCTCGTCGACCTTGCGCTGCACATGTGAGCACATTGGGGTGAGGCACGCATCAGGTGAAGACTGCAACTGTACTCTATTCGGATGACGGGATGAAATGCTCAACAAATAAGAATGCTGCGCTTTAGATGATGATGCATACCTAATGGTAAGCATGTCGGGAAAATGATATCCCATCACTCTAGGTGCCCAAGAGCTTGATCATCAGAGGGCTCACTCATGTTGTTGTTCGTGCTGGCCCAACATGGCACAAGCAAATCATACACTACATTTCGTCGCAGAGCATCCTGAAACAAAAACCTTTGCTTAAGTATGTCAAACACAAGTCTTAATGCTCGCAGCGAGCGCGACAGCTCCTTGTGAGAACCTTTCTTGCGTTGTTACATGGAGCTTCACCGCGTAGGAAGGTTATGTTTTTCACAAGATAAAACTTGCCTTTACTTCTAGGAATGTTCAAACTTGTGGCCGATGCTGATCTCTCTGGGCCAGTAGATCTAAGCTTTATTCGGGCTGCGCATCGCTTCCTCCAATCTGTTCGCGTGGTCGAGCATCTAGAGATGATCGCATATCATCTCAAAGTATGACCCAGCTGTCTATGTGCAATTTGATATGATAAGTTTCAAAAAGAAAATTATCGTGTATGGATCAGATTGGATGCAACAGCATACTATAACCCTAAGCAATGGTGCTTTATAGCCATGCTCAGCATTAACACCAGAGGTTGGCAGGTGCGCTCTAACCTCCACTTGACCTGTTGCCACCATGTCAGAATCCGTACCTGCCAATGTGCAGCAGCTGCGAGCCATGTTCGAAGGGGGCGATACATCTACTAATGCGACGGAAAACACAGGAAATGAAGCTTTTATTACGAAGCCCAGTCTAAAACCAAAGCCGGCGCACTTGTCCAAGGCTGCTGATCGAGCCAGTGCGGACTCGGCCAAGTTATCTGGGGACAAGCCTTCCGACCCCCGGCAGGGCAAGGAAAATGAGGCAGACACCCCCATCCATGCACAAAGCAGCGACATAAGTACAAATGCCTTGAGTGAAAGTGATTTTCAGAAAAACGCTACAAATGCACAAAGTACAGGCGATGAGCGAGCCTCTAGTTTGCCTTTGGAGTCCATTCAGCCACCCATGTCAAATATGTCCCTTTCTGATGCGAAAATGCAGCATGATCATGTCATATCAACAGAGCCGCATTCACCCTCTCTGGAAAAGAGTCCTGTAAATGAGGATTCTGCCTCCAGTGAAGTTCTAGATACCAACGGTTCTCAAGGTACAAATCGAGCACCAACTAATATAAACTTATCGGAGAAGAAATGCAAGCCACAGCTTCCACCTCGTCCTCCCAGACCACATGCAGAGAAGTCAGTGGCATCATCTTCACCATACGTCGCTCGACGCCCGGCTCCAGCTCGTCCAGCCACAAAACATTCATTGCATACCAGGACTCCGAGTGCGGCGGATGTCGAAGGAACTCAAGCTACTGCTATGCGTGCTGCTCCACCCAGTTCCAGTCAGATACCTTCACGCTATGACATATGCTTTGATGCCATTTGTACAGACTCATCACCTCCTATTGCCCGTTCTGGTACCGTGTATGAAGTATGGATGCGCAGTGGCCTGCCTCAAGATGAGCTGGCAGCGATCTGGAGAGTTGTAGCTGGCAGCGACCCGACTATCGAGGGTCTTTCGCGTACACAATTTACAACAGGTCTCCGCACAATTGATTCTTATCTACGTCGCGATTACATTTTGAGCAGCACCGCATCAGGTCCCAGCCCCGCATCTGCTGCCCCTGTCTTGCCGGCGCGCTCTTAAGCTCCATAGGGAAAATGTACATGACTTGCCACCCTTTCGAGGATCGGCCGAGTGTCGATTTCTACGGTGCGCGCAACGCGATGTGGATCCTACATTCATCACCACCGCGGATACAGCGCGTGACGCGCTGACTATGGTCCAATGTGTGACATTCGAAATTCGTTGGCATAATACGCTGCCTATATACTCTTGCTCTTTTCAGCCTATATCCGCTGCTCGCTTGACGCAAGTACTGGATCATAATCTAGGCCAAGGTGCGTTGACGTGTTTGGACTGACAAGTAGCTGCTGGTTTACCTCCTGGGCAGTGCCTGGCCGGTGATGAGCGGAAAGGACAGGAAGATCATCAAGCAAAAGTGCCAGTGCTAGCTGGGGGTCAGAGCTGGCGCCTCGCCACCGCGGGCGGTGATAACAATGTGCGCATTTGGATGATCCACCCAAATATCCCATCGCCGTCCGCCCTTGCGGCTGCATCTGGTGTGAAACCCAACCCACCACGTTCTGAATATATTGCTACACTTGCCAGGCACACTGGCGTTGTCAACGTGGTTCGCTTCTCGCCACATGGAGATATGTTGGCGTCTGCTGGTGACGATGGTAATGTGCTTTTCTGGGTCCGCCAGGATCCTAGTCGTCAGCCCTTTGGAGAAGCACAATTCTCAGCTAGCGCAGAGACCGATGGCGTGATTGACAAGGAGTCTTGGCGCGTACGACTCATGACTCGTGCGACGACGCTGGAGTTGTATGACCTAGCATGGAGTCCAGACGGGGACTATGTGGCTGTGGGCGGGACAGATTTTTGCGTTCGTGTCATTCGTGTTTCGGATGGCTCGATTGTACGAAGCATATCTGATCATCAGCACTATGTCCAGGGCATTGCATGGGATCCTTTGCAAATGTATCTTGCGACTCAAAGTAGTGACAGACACATGCACGTGTACGAACTGCAACAAGGTAAGACGACTGTGAGTACGCAACTCCTAAGTCGTCATACGCGCTCCGAGATGCGATGTCGAGCTGTCTCAGAGGCGTTACCTTCTTCTCAAACAGCCCCCGCATCCAATGCACCCCTCCAGGACTCCTCTGTGACCATCCCTCCTATCAAGGCGCCCAAGCCCACTCCGGTTGCCTCGTCTGCTCAGCCTGATCAAGTCCAAAAGCTGTATGGTGATGATCGATGCACGAGCTTCTTTCGCCGATTAGACTTTTCGCCAGACGGTGCCCTCTTGGCGACGCCTGCGGGTCTCTTTCCATCCAGTTCTGATGAACATGAGAAGGCGACGACCGCATCGACCAGCGCCACCTACATCTATGGACGTGCCAATTTTTCTCGGGCTAACACACCTATTGCTGCTTTGCCGGGGCATAAATCTACCGTCGTTGTCGTGCGCTTTTCACCGATTTTATACGGACTCCGCCCGACATCCCTGAATACGGAGAGAGGCCATCCTTTGCACGTCGCAGGCAAGGATCACGAAGAACCCATGTCCGCTTCGGCTTCTGTGCCAGTGAGTGTGATTGGTCTTCCGTATCGCATGGTGTATGCTGTCGCCACACAGGAAAGCGTGTGGATTTACGACACCCAGCAAGCTGGTCCACTGTGCTGCTTCAGTAACTTACATTATGCATCCTTTACAGACCTAACGTGGTCCCCAGACGGACAATCACTCATGATGTCGTCGTCGGATGGCTACTGTTCACTGGCTGTGTTTGATTACCACGAGCTGGGACGGCCGTATCTTTATGGCAAGCAGCCTTCTCTCCACCCTATCCCGAGTCGAGCCCCTGAACCTTCGGCTCCTATACCCGCACCCGCACCCCATACGGCGCACCCGGCGAACAGTCCGGCGGAACCTATCAAGGAGGAGAAAGAGGCCCCCTCTACCTCGTCCGAGCCCAAGAAAAAGCGACGCGTGGCACTCACGTATGAAGGTCCGCTCTCGTAGGTATCACGTGTAGCCTCCATCAAGGCGGCCGGTGCGTTGGTCGTGCGCCTCCACTTGGTCTGCACGACACACGACGATGAGTGCAAGAGAATCATGTAGGTGACGATCTTCTGACGGCAGTGATGGAGATGGGATTCGCGCCTGAACGTATTGAGTGGGCGCTTAGATCCACGAATGCGACACTGGAAGCGGCGTTGGATCACATCGAAATGCATCAGGACGAGCCTGTGCCTCCAGACGCCACGTCGCCCGTGGGCGACGATGCTGAATCGTCCGAGACCGCGGTCCCTCAGGTGCGTAAAAAAGTGCTAAGACAAGTCTATTAAGTGCAATGTTTGTAACAAGCAATTCCGTGATATGGACCTGGCTAAATATCATGCGGATAAATCAGGTCACGAGGACTTTAGCGAGAGTGCGGAGGCCATCAAGCCACTCTCGCCGGAAGAGCGTGAAAAGCGTCTGGCTGAACTGCGTGAAAAAGCAGCATTGCGCCGATCTGCGCAAGAGGCAGAGTATGCAAAAGACCAACGCGCGAATGAAATGATCCGACGCAAGGCGGGGCAAGAAGCAGTTCAGGCTCGCGAGGAGCTTGAGCGCAAAGGTACGTGCCGTTGTGATTGATGTCAGAACGTATAAAGGAGGCTGAAAAGAAACGCCGTGAGCGTTTAGAAGATGTACGTGCAACTATACTCACATTTAGATGGCAGCGAAAGAGCGTGTTCGGCGCCAAATTGAGGAAGACAAGCAGCGCCGGGCCGAAAAGGCTGCGCGCGAAAAAGAGCTACGTCAAGGCATTCAGAAGCCAGCCGCACCAGCCGTGCCATTGGCTGCACAGCTTCCTAAAGTCAGTGGTCACGGAACCGAGACACGACTGCGCGTGCGCGCACCGGGGGGTATATGGATGGGCACGCTGAGTGTGGACGCCACGCTGAATGACGTGGAAAAGGCTGTGCTCTCTGACGGGAAGGGAGGAAGTGCTTCCTCTCTCGCATTTTCAACGACATTCCCACGAAAGACGTACACATCGGAGGAATGCAGTCAGACGCTCCAAGCGCTGGGACTATATCCCAACGCCGCCTTGGAGGCGCAGTGATCAGCGTTGCAGACAGAGCCATAGTAGCAGGGGGATAAGGGCCGTGTGGCCGATGTCACGAAGAATGCGCCTGAGCATCGCCGTCTTGCTTGGTGCGTGGGTCGTGTCATTATGGATGGGGAGATAGGCGCTCGAGCGAAGAGAGAGACGCCGCCATGTCAGATACATGACTGAGGCGATAAAGCAGGGCAGGTAGACAAATAGCCAGAGTCCCACCTGGTCGGGTAATAGGCAGGGAGTGTATTCCATGGGCGCCTCAGCATGCAGCTGGAGCCATGCATACCCGGGATGACGCACGCCTTCGAGCATGGATATCGACTTGACAGTGAGCTCGGGTGCATCCGCCGAATCAAAGCCAGCTACATGGCCACGAGGCGTCGTGCGGATGCCCTTGTGAATAGCCTCGCAATGATCATGGTCGTCGCCGGAAAAAATCAGAGCGGGCTGGATCGAATCCAAGACGTAGTGCGACACATTCTTGCGCACGAGATTTTGGTACGTCCGAGCCGCATCACCGCCCTGCAAGATGTCGCCACCTCGTGCAGAAGCGCGGGACGACTCGCGGTGCACACCGTGTATGGCAGAGCGCCAGGGAATATCACAAGCGTGCTCTGCTTCCTTGCGTTCCAAGGGCACGTGTGAAAAGAGAACGCGTGGCACAGTCTGATTTTGCCGGAGCATATCCACGAGGCGCGTCGTGCGTGCCGCGTTGCTCTTGGCCAGCTCCCACGGCACATCATGTCCGACCGGCTCCATGCTTACGAGATCCAATGCATCCAACAAAATGAGCTCGTGCGTCGTGGCCTGCCCCGCCACAGCAATCGGAATACGCGCATTCCACGATGTCTGGCCACTCTCGCTCAACACGTACTGCTCATTGACGAAGGGAGCGTGTTCTTGCTCGAACCAAGATTTGGCACGAGCCGTGCCTGGCCCAGGTTCACCTGTCTGGAAGTGCGGTAGGCCAGTATCATGATTGCCCGGGATCACGAGGGCGGGCCATGTGTCATGAGCTAATCGTGGGCGTAGCGGGAGAGAGGAGGCATGCCGCAGCAGCTGCATGCCTTGGAACAAGGCCTTCCAGCGAGTTTGCAGTGCCAGCCATCGATCGAAACTGAGGAACCAGCGCCCACGATCCGTCATGTCGCCCAAAAATATGACCAGGTCCGCAGGCCGCGGGCCACGCCACAAGGATGCACCGAGGCCCTGTCGCGTAACGGCAAGCCAGCTCTTGCGTATGTATTGGTCTGATACATGGCTGACGAGAGCTGTCATAGCATGCGAGAATGACTTGTAGGTGTGCAAGCTGACGACTTGCGGGTCACTAATGATCAGGACCCGGAACGACGCGCCGTGCTCGGGTACGTCGCACGCACTCGTAGCCCTGTAAAACACACCGCGCTCCACCCAAAACACCAGTAGGCACCAGACACATCGAAGAAGCTGGACGGTATGCGACGGCCACACAAGGCCCCACGCTATGAGCGGGAGCGGCGCTCTACCCCTCATGGTGGGGAAGCAGGTACGTTGCGAGGCCTCCACTACTTACAACGCTACTTCGGCCCCCAGCATGACGTGATCCGAGCTGCATACCTTTTGGCGGGGGATGCCCGGCTGCAGCACATGTTCGGGATGGAGAGGGAGGAGCGCTGTAATGACAGGGATATCCGCTTCGTCCAGGCGGGGCGCTACAAGGATATAATCCAGGCTCAGGCGGAACAAGGTCGAGTGGAGCGTCCACTTCGGCTCGTGACTCTGGAGCTGACGAGGATCCGTCGGCATCGGCGATTCGGTCTGGTCATACCGTTCAGGCGCTGTGCCGCGATCACAAAAGAATTCAGCATGGGGCGCCAGCTGGTCATACGCTGATCCATACGCACTCTGAAAGTGCGGGCGCGTCGACGACAGCTGAGCGAGCTGGATCAGGTCATCGGGCGTGCACAGCTCCTCGTCCTCGGGAGGGCGGTGCCGCCCGAGCACACGGTCTTCGTCACCCGATTCTGTGACGGTCGAGGCATAGTGCACAGTTCGCAGTCCACGGAGCTCGTCCACGGACGTATGCACGACACGAGACGGCATCAAGTCCGTCCAGATACGGTCGCGGTAGCGCTCGGCCTGGCCTGTGAGCAGAGAGTACGTGGACGAGTGCGGCTGGTCATTCAGGTCTCCAGCGAGCACGACTGGCCAGGAAGCCCAAGCCTCCTGCCCACGACGCAGTGCATTCAGCTCTTGCATGATCACAGCCGCCTGGCGCGCGCGCTCAAACGCGTATCGTGGGTGCCAGAACAGATGCGCTGTAGCCACCAGCACACCGCCATCACCAGACGCAAACGGCAAGGCAAGGACCAGCATGATGTTACGTGTGATGCGTGTGAGCGAGGATGTGCCCTGGGTGAGCATGGCTTCATCGAGTCGCACCATCTTTCGGAACACAGGGGCACCGAACGAGGTACGCGCCCCTGGACTTTGTCGCCAAGCAATCATGAGACCATGCTTCTTCTCCTTGTAGCCACGCTCATACACATAGTCGTACCCCGCCCGTGTCAAGGGAGGGCCGATGTCTTCCAGCGAGTCGACTTCCTGGAAGCAGCCAATGTCGTAATCTGTCTCTGTTAGCTCGGCAACAATGCCAGGCAGACGCGTGCGCAGTTTCAGACAGTCACTTCCAGGGAAGAGCTCGCGACGCACGAGACACTGCGCCAGCATATTCCAGCTCACGATACGCACGCGTCGTTCACCCGCGCTTGCATGCGAGTTGACAGGCATCCATGAACGACGCACAATCGCCTCTTTCGTATTGACGGGATCCTCCTCCAGCGGCATGGCACTCGCCTCGTGCTTCCGTCGCGCTCGCTCGGCGCGTTTCCGCGCTATGGCCTCTGGATGGTGGTCCATAGGCCACTCCACACGCTTCCTTCATGGGCAAGTCGACAAAAGATCAGCGTGACCACTTTTATCGGCAGGGCAAGCAGGAGGGGTATCGTGCGCGCTCAGCGTTCAAGCTGCTGCATTTGGATGAGCAGTATGCGCTGTTTGGTCGGCCTGGCCACTCGTTGGGTGCGCGTATCGTGAACCAGGAGCGCGGTGCGCCTTTGCCCTCCGACGCGGCCTCGCGCTTATGTGCAGAGCTGGGCGAGAAGCTAGGTCGGAGTGTGCACGCGGCGCTGGCTCGTGATGCTCATCCACCAGGCTATGTGATAGATCTGTGTGCTGCGCCGGGCTCATGGAGTCAAGTGCTCAGCCGACAGCTCAAAAGCAGCGGGGCCTGCATCGTCGCCGTGGACCTGCAGTCGATGGCCCCCCTGGAGGGCGTCACGCAGGTGGTGGGCGATATCACCACAGAAGAGACGTGCGTCGCCGTGCAGCAGGCGTTCCAGCGTGCACAAAGCACTGCCTATACCCAACCCGCCGACCTCATCGTTTGCGACGGCGCACCCGACGTCACAGGCCTGCAGCTGGTGGACGAGTTTCTGCATGCACAGCTCATGGCGTCGGCTGTGTCGATGGTCGTCCGCCTGCTCCGCAAGGATGGCACGTTTATTGCCAAGGTGTTCGCCGAGCCACACACGCCATCAACGGACATGCTCCTGGCCCAGCTGCGTCGGCTCTTTCGATACGTGGAACTCGCCAAGCCACCCAGCAGTCGCGCCAGTAGTGCGGAGCACTTTGTCGTGTGCATGGGCTTTTTCGGCACGCAGAAAAGCATACCCACCCTGCAGCAGGAGTTTCTCGGTGACTTGAGCGGGTATAATGCTACGTAGACCGCGGTAAGAGCGTAGCAAATGTCAAGTAGCTCGTGTGGCCCCGCATTTGGGCATACGGTCGCGAATATACATTTGCCAGCGTCATCGGACGGCGCTCGACTTTCTGCCGGAATCCAGCGCTGTACAGCATCTCGGCAGCGGTGTCCTGCTCGTTCTCAGCGAGCGTGCCAGGCGCTGCTTCTGCTGGCTCTTCTGTAGCGTCAGCTTTTCGCTTCAAGGATCCGTCACTACACGGCGCCTGCGCATGCGGCTCCGACGTCTGCATGCCTTGCTGCTCAGCCAGACGGCGCTCGCGATCCGCACGCGAGTGGGCAATTTGCATCTGGCGCCGGCTCTCGCGCTTGGCCTCCGACTGCCGGATCCGCTCAACAACCTGCGAGATTGAGTCAAGGGGCGCCACATTCGTGAGCGACTCATGCGTCCGAACCAGACTCTCATACATGGTGACATCGGTAAATCCATGCTCCGACAGCGACGTTACCGTACGCAGCACCTGCTCAATGCAGGGCGAGAAGCAGCAGATACGAGTGGAAATATCTTGGCGCAGCACCTCTTTGGCAAACGGCACCGCTTCCCATGGTGCAGGTAAGTCGAGAAACACAGCATCCGCCCTGTTCGTGATGCCAAATCCATCCTTGCACACGTTGCGGTGATCCAGCACGACAATCGAATCCAGGCCATGCGCAGCAAACTCCTTACGAGCTTTGTCCACGCGCTCGGCATGAAACTCAAACGAATATACACGTCCACCGTACTCGGATGCCTGCACGTCCGTTGCACCGGGCGTGCGAGCCAAGCCTTCGCCGCGCCATACCTCGGCTACCTGTCCACGCTCATAATCAGGAGACGGTCCGCGCGCGACAGTGCGCGCGAGAAAGTGCGTAAAGCTGCCACTGCCCGTTCCTGCCTCAAAGACACAGGCACCGGGCGACAAGCCCAGCTTCATCGTGATAAAAGACATGTCTGGCGCGTACAGGATTTGCGTTCGGTGCGGCAGTGAAATCGTCCAGAGCTCCGGCGAGGGACGCAGCAGATAAATAAAGCCCTTCTTGTTATTCGAGTGCATCTGCCGGTGAGCAAAGGCCACGTACCTTGCTGCCATACGCGCGTCCAATCATGTCATCATGGGGAAATACGCCAAACATATTGATCAATTGTTCACCACGCTGTACGACGAGGACAGTAGGCGTACGGTCGCGCGACTAAGGTGAGCGAGCGCAACGTACCACAAACACAATCACCACATCGCCCTCTGCAATCAGCCGCGATGCGCGTGTGTGTGACATGAGAGTCGGGGAAAATGCGGCACGAGTTGGCTGTCGATGAGAAAAAATGTTTATAAAGCGGCGGCTATTTAATTGCCCTCGTCATCCGAGTCCAGCATGTGAGCATAGTCCTCCGCACTCGCAAAGGCAGGCATCGCACGACGCTTGCTCCGAGAGCTGCGAGTCGCGTCATCGTCTGCCTCATCCGCAGAACGCTTCGTACCAGCAGCGGGCGCATCCTCCTCTTCGTCCTCAAAGTTCGTAAAGGGAACCAAATCTTCCTCGTCCTCCAGAAACATGCCGTCGTCCTCGTTATCGTCTTCATCGTCGGAAACTGACGCAGATTCGTGACCGTCGTCGTCGACCTCGTCTGGCTCACTGCCATCCAATTCAGCATCGGCCTTGAGCTGAGCCAGCAACTCGTCGTCGTCGTCTTCGTCATCCTGATCCACATCGTCACCCTCTTCATGCGATGGCATGGACGATTTCATTGCCTTCCAAATTTCGTCCTCCTCCTCGTCATCAGTGGCAGGCTCACTGGCCTCCTCCTCAGCCGGCTGCTCTTGCGGTTTCTCCTGCACATGAGACCGCTTCAGCTTGGTCTGGAAGTACTGGTGGAAAAACTGCTGATCAGCAGGGATGTTTTCAGGCTTTTGCGACCAGAATGCGGCTGTGTTCACATAGGACAGTGGTGCATCTGTACGTCGAACCAGCACATCGCCCTGAGCATCGCTCAGGGAAGGCTGCATGATACTCGAGCCCTTGACACCCGAGCGCTTCTTCGGGTTCTTGAAGACAAAGCGGTCGAGGAAGTGCATCAAGGTATTCAGAGTTAGGTCGGCATCAGATGTCACTTTCTCACCTTGCAAAAGCTGCATAGCATTCAAGCGAACCGAAGGATGGTAGTGGTCTTTCAGTGTCAAGAGATCCCACAAAGCCGTGTCGCCTGCATGCGCAAACCGAGGATCACGTTTTCGCCCATCGTAGCTCGAGACGATAGGCGTATGCGAAGGCTTAGATGGAGCTTCATCGTCCACATCTTCAAAGTGCTCTACGCCTTCCTCCTCGGCCTCTGTGAGCATCGCACGCAGACCTGGTTTGGCCTTCAACAGTTCACCCAATAAGACTAATGCGCCCACGATAAACGGTGGCTCTTGCACATTCAGAATCTGACAAAGTCGCTTTACCAAGGCCTTGACGCGCTCAGGGTCTGCGTCAGCCTTGATCGACTTGTATACAAGATTCAAGTACATGGCTTGCTTGCTTGTAGTGGCAAGTCGCGAATCAAGAAGGGAATCATACAAAATGCGGTAGTAGCGGTCGGCCACATGAGGCGAGAATCCACGAGCTGCTTCGCCATTCGACGAGGTGCCAATCGCCACTTGAAAAATAAGTTGAAGTGCCTGAATGGCAATGTTGAACGAATGCGTGTGAGTGATGCGGAAAAGCGTATCCAAGTGCCGGTCCAGCGCGTCGGTCGAGAGTGTCGTGAAAGGGAAAACACGACGAATGCCTGTCAAAATGCCGGCTAGCAAGCGGTTGTACACGTCTGAGGCAGCCTTATTCTGCGAGGCTGGTGTCGCCTTGTGCCTATCGCGCCAACGCTTCTTGTCTTTAGCTGGCTCTGATTCAGCATCAGGCTGTTCTTCTTCCTGCAAACACACGTCAAACAGCTGGAAATACACGGTGAAAATGTCATTTGCCAAGGGAGCATCACTCTCGACGAACAGCGTCTGATTTAAAGTGAGCACACCATAGTACGTAGCGTGCTGGTTCCCTTTGACATGCTGCCCCGCAGATGGCTGCTGTGACCGCAAGACAGCTTCGCTCACTTCTCGCAGCACGATGGGTTTCATGGCGGGGTGCACTTGAAGCAGCTCCATAAGATGTGTGCTCGCCTTGGATGCCACACTGCGATCTGGGTCACCTAGTTTGTTGGTAAGTAGACGCAGCAGGTTGTGTTCCTGCTCGGATTTGTCTCGTAGTAGTACATAAACCTGCGTAACAGCCTGGCGACGCATGAACACCAGCGTGTCATGGGTCTGGCGCTCCAGAAGCTGCACAAAGGCAAAGTATGTGCGCTTCAAGTAGTCTTCAAAGGCCCATAGACAGAGACACGTCTTTAGTTGGTCCGTCACACCGCTCTTGTACGCAGCCGCAGCCTGCGGAAGTTCAGGCTGATCACGGAAGTAGTGCAGCTTGTCCGTGCCCAGGCCACCACCACTAGCGAACCAGTCAGCCAGCGCTCGAGTAGCACGACTCGACTCTTCACGGCTGGGCTTGCCAGACATGCTCATAAGTAGCTCAAGTGCCTTGAGATTATGCACCGGACTACTCTGCAAAAGGAGCGTGACAGCTGAAATCCGGTCAGAGAGCGTGCTTGCTTTGCTTGACATGAGAAGTGTGCGTGCAAACTGCAGATCAGAAAAGTTCATCGAGCCAAGAATCACGTTCCGGCCGCCTTCGCCAGAGGCAAGACGGTCATAAATGTCATTTTCAGAATGCATCACCTGCTTTCCGAGGTCATGTAAAGTCGTGATAAGGTCATTTGATACCTCAGCTGGCACCTTGCCACCATAGATCTCGGGACGTGAGATGTGCAGCCAGTCAGATACTGGCTCGATGAGCAAGCGTAATGAAGCGGGCTTCGCTGCTTTGGGCGTAGCATCGTCGCCGTCGAACACAACATGCTTGTTGGAAGTTGACGGCTTGGGTATCTCTTGGCGCATTGGTTTAGTAGGATGCTGTTGCTTGCTTTCCTTTCGAGGTGGTTTGGGGGCCTCTTGTGGCTCTTTGTTTTTGGTGCTACGCTTCGAAGGCTCGGGCTTGGCGGGCACATTGGCTACCTTGGCTGGCTTCGGCTGGGTGGGCATATTCTCCTTGGCCATGAAGGCCATAAGTTCAGAGGACAGCTCTGCATCGGTTAGCTTGGTAGCGGGACCCCGAGCCTTGCCCTGGATCAAGTCCAGATCTTCGTCGGTACCACCCATGGCTGCCACTTGTTCGCGAAGTACATCATCTGTTACGTTTGGGTCATCATCCGCAACATTCATTTTCGGCTTTTCATGGTCATCGTTGCGTTTCCGCGATGACGAGCTTTGACCCTTAGGTCGAAAGTCGCGCGGCATTCGTGAGAGAAAAAGGTGAGGCTTGTGCGCTACGTTTTTACACGCGAGGGAAAATTTTCCTCCATCGAAAAAAAAAATATCGTGCTTAGGGTCTACTTTTTTACAGGTTAAGAGAACTTCCATTTGTGGTTGCAGTTAACGCAAGTAACAAAGGTAGTCATGGGCTCATCAGCACTGCGTGTCTGCATCTGATAATAGCGCGTCTTCTTCTGCTTGCATTTGCCGCACTGGAAAGCGTCCGTCTCGGCCTCTTGCGCTTCGGCGCCCTTCGCATTATGGAGATTCTGTTGACGAAGGGCCTCATGTTGCTCCTTCAGCACTTTGGATGCCAGCTCTTCTGAGCGCATAACGACGAGTGTCTCGGCTGGGATTTCTCCTTTCAACACCTTTTGGCGCAATTCAGGGTTGTTCTTGTCTTTAAGGTTAAGGCTCAGGCTCCGCACTTTAGAACGATAGTCATTGTTGATGGAGCCACCGCCAATTCTTGCATACACTGCCTGTTCGATTTCCATGGCAGAGGCAAATACTGTTTTGGGCTCAGCATCTTCTTGCAGCTCAAGGCTGCTGTACAATAGCTTCAGACAAGCATTGCGTACTTTATCGTTCAGGACTTCAAAGTTGATATCAATTGACTTGGTGCTAGGTGTGGTAGTGGAAGGTTTGGTATCGGCGGGTTGCGCTTCCTTCTTGGATTTGTCCATCGACGTTGCTTCACGTCGCTGCTTCTCAATTTGCGTTTTCCATGATTTTACAAGATCTTTAGCAAGTTCAGACACGCGGTTGTCAGAGTGCGTGCGCAGTTTTCCCACGGTAACACCAATCTTGGTCGTCTGTGTTGTTAGAATCAGAAAAAAACACGTACGCGAATCAACTCCTCTGATGGCTCCACCACTTCTTTGAGCTGTTTGAGCAACATTATCATATCATCTGGCTGCGAATTGGCAGCAGCTTTGGAGAGCTGCTTGCTCAAGTCGCGCGTCTTTTCCAACAGCGACGACATGGGAAGGTGGAAGAAGTGAAAGCCGATGACGCGCGAGTCGCGATGATAAAAATCGTGGAAATATGTACCTTACATTGGCCGCTAACAACCAGTGCGGGGTGGGGATGAACGAACAGGGTGCCATGACCTATCAACGAACGGTATGTATAGCTACACTCATGAAGAGCCACTGCTTGAACCAGGGCTGAGCCACTTGACATGATAGCGTTTGTAGGCTGGCCATGGAGGAATGCACAGCTGATCAAGTGAGAGAAAGCAACGTACAAACACGCAAACCAGCAGACCGGCTCCAACAATCTGGTAGCAGAGAGACAGATCTTGACGGATATATCCTGTAATAAATGCAACGACCTGATTCGTACGTTAGCCATCCTTGAAAAGGTGTCCACGTACCGCTGACACAATCATGACCCGATGAAGCAGATACTCCGCGAGAGCTTGTCCCTGGAAATCCTGTTTGTGTTACAGAACTCTAAGACATACAATGTTCCCTTGAAACACGTCCAACAAGCTGTTCATGGCACAGAATTCAGGCTGATGGTAATCCAGGGGCAGGCGTCAGAAGGCGCGCGGCACCTTGCTCCATGTGGGGAAGTATGCATCCAGCCTCCACGCCGAGCATCCGACAAGGTTTGGGTTCCTTGGGACGATGTCGAGCGACACGGCCAAGCTTGTCCTTCCGTCCCGGAAAAAGGAGCCATATGTCACGGTTTCGTGTCCGTATGTGGACTGCCGTGTATCCATAGAGTATCTGGCTCCAACGAAGGAATCAGTGAGCACGCTGCCTGCCCATGTCACCACATTTTCCGTCACATGTGCAGCGTGTCACCGGAATTTTGACCCGCCTGCATCGTCAAAAACTCTGCGAGAAATTCGTGCTCAGCTGCAGCATGGGGAGAGAGGCTCTCAAAAAATAAGGAGACGTATTGGTACTGACGAAAACCCACTTGATATGACGTATTACGATGTGCTGGGTGTCCCCGCTACGGCCACGGACGTGGATATCAAGAAAGCTTACAGGAAAATGGCCATCAAGCTGCACCCCGACAAAAATCCCAACGATCCGGAGGGAGAGGAAAAGTTCAAGACGCTGGGTGCCGCGTACCATGTGCTCTCTGATCGCGACCTCCGCCATAAATACAACGAGTTCGGTCCATCCACACCTGGTCTTATCGATCCAGATGGCGTCGTCGACCCTGAGGAAGTGTTTGGTGGACTGTTTGGAGGCGAAAGATTCTACGATATTATTGGGAATATTAGTATTGGTCGTGACCTGAAAGAAGCTCTACAAAAGGACTCGGACGAGCTCTCTGCCGGCGCCGAGGGACAGGAGGCACCAACGAAAGGTGACAAACATTTGACGCCGGAGCAAGCTGAGGCGAAGAAGGCCGAAGAAGAAAAGCAAGAAAAGGAGAAAGAGGCACAGCGTGAGAAGCGCGTCTCAATGCTGGCTGACAAGCTGGCACACAAACTCAGTGTGTACGTGGAAAGTGTCAAAACAGCCGACGATCCGGCCCTCGTCGAAGAGGTGCGTGAAGGGTTCCGACGTATCACATTGTTAGAGGCAGAGGAGCTGAAGAAGGAAAAGTGCGTATCTCTCACTGACCGTGCAGTTTTGGCGTGGAGTTGCTACATGCCGTGGGCTTTATTTATGGTGCCAAATCGCGGCATTACGCGGCTTCCAATGGCATGTTGGGTAGCCTGGGTGGATTCTTCCATGCCGCATCGAGCTCGTTTCACACGGTGCGTGAAACGGTTTCGACGTTCCGTGCAGCGCTGGACTTGAAGAGTGTGTTTGATGAGCTGGCGAAGGCGGAGGAGGAGGGTATCACCGAGGAGCGCAAGAAGCAGTTGGAGGACCAGGCGGCAGAAAAGGGGCTGCATGCATTGTTCAAAAGTGCGAAGCTGGAGATTGAGAGTATCATTCGTGACGTATGTGATCGTGTTTTGTACGATACCCGTCTGTCTAGGCAGACGCAAAAGCTACGAGCCGATGCTCTCGGCATAGTGGGGCATGTCTATGTGCATGTGCAAAGTGATGAAGACCATCCATGATAGATTACAGACGAAAACTAGATACAGCTTGCACGATACCATCATATACACAAGTATTGTCCAGGGGAATATATTGCACTGTGAGGATTTTGATGACTTCTTGGGCCGCCACGCCGCCCAAGTACGCGGCAGTGGAAGGTGTATCGGAGTGAGCTCCGCGAGTCAACTCATAGCACGCGTGTTGCAAGCGCACTCGATCGCTGTCGGACAGGTCCAGGCCAATCCTTGCGCAGTAGGTTTGGGCATGAGAGAGAAGGGGGTCGACATCGGCTTGCCAGTCATGCCTCTGTCCTGGGTACCGATGCGTGTGTTCATAAAACATGTCGGATGCGACAAAGGCCAAGTGATACTGTGCTGTCACAGGATTCACGAGATCAGCCAGCGCTGTGGCAAGCGCACCGATATTGGGCTCGGTCCGTTGGAGTCGCAGACGGCGGCCGCGGACCAGCTGGAGAAACGCAGCGTGCTTGACAAACGTGCGTACCGTGTCATCCTCCAAGCCAGCGGCTTCGCGCGATGTGCCAGCCTTCGTGACGACGTCATCCAAGATGTGCTGAAACATGTCCAAATCGCGCCGAGCTTGGTCCACATATATGCGTTGGAGAGCGGCGTATTCCAACGACATGGCCTTCATATCGGGGACAGCGCCCGTCAGTGGCAACGTGCCGCACTGCTGCACAAAGGCGTGCAATGCGGCGACCAGCAGCCAGAATCCATGGGTGCTGTGTCGGCACTGTGCGTCGTCAAAGAGGGCCGTCACATGGGCGGGCACAGCGGGAGATTGCAGGGGGCGCCATACGTGCGGTGCGAGGGCGGCCAATGCCTCGTCCAAGTTCTCTGCGTCGCCGTACTTGGCGCGCTGTGACGTCATTGTGTCGATGAATTCGCGTCGCTCGGCGGATGTGGGCAGGGCCCCCTGGTGCCTCGATGCCCAAGCGTCGAGGGCGCGTAGGATGAGCACGACGTAGGGCGTGTGACTGAGGGCGAGCGAGTCTGGCGTGTCCAAGGGAAATTGGCGTGCATAGGCGGTCAGCGCGGGAAACGGCCGCGTCAGGCGCAGATCGACGAGAGAGTCGGGATGGGTTTCCATGATGCCCAGTTCCCCGACCGATACGCCCACGCAGCCTTGAAAGCCGGAGTTGCGGACACACACGACGGGAATAGGGGGTGTGTGGTGCCACGAGATGTCTGCGAGTGTCTCTGCGAGGAGGCGAGTCTGCCTTACACAGATGATCAGGGAGAATTGAGTGAAAAACGCTGGTTCGTGCTCTAGGAGCCAAGCGGGGGCCTTGGTGCAGGCATGAGCAGATGTGGCCGGGTTCAGCTCGCGCACGAGCCGCACGAGCTCTTCCGCATACGAGGCACCTACGCTGTCTGTCTCGAGAAAAAAGTTGGATGCCACGTCGTCCGGTGAGACGCGTGCATCGTCGCACACGGTAAAGGACCCCAGGCCGGGCAGCACGAGGTTCTTGAGAATGTGAGAAGAGAGGGACGAAGCGCCTACTACGAGCACATGCGCGGCCTCCAGTGATGATTGACCCGACTTGTTCCACAGGCGCAGCTGCCGATCGTAGCGCTGCGTGTGCCGGTCGGGTCGTGATGTCATCGGCGTCGATGGGAGAGCGGCGTGGGAGGGACGCGTGGCCTCTGTTTTGTCAGCCGTCCAAAAAAAAGGGGCAGCCCTGCCCAGGCTTCGATCGCACGGCCAACGTCTGGGCATGACGCGCCCGTCGGCCAGCGAGCTGTGTGAGCAGCTAGCGAGTCCGAGTGCGGACGTTGTAGCCCGTGCGCTGGGCGAAGTGCGAGCATGGACTCGACTGCATCCATCTGAGCTCGGTGACTATGGCGATGCGATTATGATTCGTGCGTCGGACGAGCGACTGCGATGGACGGTGGCGCTCTGTACGGAGGGGGCGATACCCCGAGTGCTCGATGCGTGGACGCTCGCAGAGAAGCGCGATGTGCATCCGCTGCGTATTTTGGTGTTTCAGGTGCTGGCGCAGATCCTGCATCTGCTCTCGTGCCATCAGCCGAATCATGTGCATGGCGATGCGCTCCTTACGACGCTGCTGGACCCTGCTTCGCCGTGGATGGCGCATATCCAGGAAAGTGTGTCGCGTGCATCGCAGCCGACGAAGCGTGATAAGGCGAGTGCCGACATGATCCGGCTGCTACTGGCGCTGCGGCTGTGCACGGCGATGGCCATGTATGCGCGTGGCAAGTATGCGCAGATGGTGTGGGAGCGCTTCCATTGGACGAGCGAAGCGCATGCGCGCATGGCTTCGATGCGACGGCGAGCGGGCGCGCAAGCGGTGAGTATGCGCGACATGGATGTGCGCACGCAGTACCTGGCGTTTCTGCTGGCTATGCTCACGCAGACGTATTCGACCGCCCTCAAGATGGTCGTGCTGGATATCGGGACCGATGCGTGGCAAGCGCTGTGTCGTGGTATCACGAGTGATCCGCCCGACGTTGTGCGCTTCGTGCTCCTGGTCGTGCATGAGGAGGTGTGCAAGGACGAGCAGCTGGCGCGGAGTGTCAAGGCCAAGTTTCTGGGCGATGTGTGCCCGCTGCTGTTGGGGCTGTACGCGCGCGAGCGTGAGGAGGTGGGGAGCACGAGCGTCGCGGACGTCGTGCACCACTTTCTGCTGAGCACGGCGACGCATCCCGGCTTCGGCATGTGCTATGCGGACCGTGGATGGTACGGCCGCGATGGGCAGGACAGCGATACCCTACACAACAAGATGCTCCTGCATTTGGTGCGCAAGCTGGATGTGACGAATGATTTGCGGCAGCAGGAGCTGGCGCTGCGTATCTGCGAGGCGTGTCCGGAGCTCGTGGGCCCTGTGTTGGCGCGCACGGTGATCGACGTGCGCGCGGATCAGACGGCGTGCTACGTGCACTGGGCGTACGTTGGACGTGTGCTGCAGCTGCCTGTGCCGGCGCTCGGTGCGCTGCCTCCGCCGCGCGCTACGATTCTCGCGCACACGGCGCCGGAGCCGGTGTGCCGTGCCGTCGCCAAGGCGCTCGCGCCGAGCCACGCGCTGCTGCAGTACGTGGCGTGCACGGTGTGTGCCTGCATGCTCGAGCGCATGTGTGCGTTCCGTCGCGCGGCGTCGCAGGCGGCGCAAGCGGCCGAGGAAGGGCCCGATGGGCCGTGGACGCGGTGCCTCGCGTCGCTGGAGCTTGCGTGGCGCACGCGTCTCCCCGCGATCGAGCTGGTCGCGCCGCTCATGCACAAGGCCTGTGCGATGCAGCGCGAGGCGGCGCTGCGTGTGCTGGCGCTTTACATGGAGGCGCTGCCCGGCACGGCGCTCGACACGCACTGGGATGCGGGGTCCCTGCTGACGCGAGCGTTCTTGGATCCGCCGCCGACGGGACTGCATTGGGAGCGCGTGTCGCAGATGCACGTTCTGCGCATGCTCATGTCGGCGTCCGTCGACATGCTGAGCAAGGTACCGACGCCGTGGCCCGCGCATGCGCGGCGCTCGTACGCGCACTTTGTCCTCGTGGCGTACACGCGAGCGGCGCCGGCGCTGCGTGCGCAGTGTGCGGCGCTGCTGCGGCACTGGCTCGGGCGCACGGCGGTGCTGACGCACGATCCCACTGAGCTGGATGCGTGGCTCGTGCCGCTCGACGACGACGCGGACGTGCTGGCGTTCTGGGACGACTGCCTCGTGCGGTGTGTGCGCACGCCGTACCGCTACGCCGAGCGCATACGCGAGCTGGTCGGCGAGCATGCGGCGATGAGCCCGCTCCTCGCGGTCGTGTGGGAGCAGGCTGAGATCCGCCTCGCGAAGCGCTTGTGGACCGACGCGCAGGCGCAGCGCATCGTCGCGTACATGGCGCGGCTGTGTGTCGAGCTGCTGCGCCACGGCTGTGCGGCGCGTCCGCTGCGCACGCTCGCGCATCGCATCGGCGACCCGATCGCCGCGTGGATGGACGCGGCGTGTGTGGTGCCTACGCGCGCGGTGCCGCATCCCGTGCTGCAGAGCCGGCCCGCGACGTACGCGCATGTGGCCGACACGCTGAGCGCGTACGATGCGCCGCTCATGCTCCAAGTGTGGCTCGAGCGCGTGCATCCCGCGCACGCGCCTGACCTCGTGTCGTGCACGTGGGATGCGCTGGATCAGTGGGCGGCGCGCCATGCGCTCGCGCCGTCGCTCCAGGCGCGCGTGTGGGAGCATGCGACGACGCGCGCGTGGCTGGAGGCGGAGGACGCGACGTACCTCGTCCGCCTCGTCGCGTTCCTGTGCACGATGCCGAGCGCGCGTCTCTTGCGCCGCGTCGTCGATGTCGTCGTCGAGCGCGCCGCGAGAGCGCCGGCGCCGTGGCTCGCGACGCTCGCGCGACTCGCCCCGTACGCGTCCGAGGCGCATCTCGTGACCCTGCTGCGTGCGTGGCCATCGCCCGCCGAGGCGAGTGAGGCGCAGCTGCAGGCTCTCGCGCAGCTCGTCCCGCACACTGGCACCGAGGCGCTGCGCGTGCTGCACACGCACATGGCGTCGCTCATGCAGCGTGCCTCGGACGCCGCCTGCGACGTGCTCGACGCCGTGCTGGACGCGACGCTCCCGCCGGGCCTCGATCCGTTTACGCCCCCGACGCATGGCTCGCTCGCGGCGCTTGCGCACGCGAGGACGTACGTGCCGCGCGCGCTGCCCGTCCTGCGCGACACGACGGCGGCTCGGGCGATGTATGCGGCGGCGAGCGCGCCGCCGCCGCGGCCTTGGGGACCGTACACGACGCTCGCGGCGCTCGAAGGGCCGCATGCGTGTGCGTCGCCGCCTGTCGCGTCGCTCGTGCCTGCGTGCCTGCACGATCCACTGGCGTGTGCGACGGTCGCGGCGGCGTACGCGCTGGACGCGGCGTCGTGGGACGCGGCGCTGGACGCGGCGCTGCGAGGCGCCTCGCTCACGACGTTCTGTGCGCCGCATGTCGCATGGCTCGTGCACACGTGCGGCAGCGACAGGCTGCACGCGGCGCTCGTCGACGTGGGCCTGCGCTTCCTGACGCGCCGCATGGCCGAGGATGCGCACGACGCGCCTCGGACTGTCGCATGGACGCGCGCGCTGCGGCGCATCGTGCGCCGCGTGCCGACGTCGCTCGCGGAGCCGATGCTGGAGGCGATCGTGCACCACCGCGCTACCGACACAGACGCGATACGCCTCGCGCTCGCCGTCGCGCGCGCGTGCACGCTGCGTGACAGCGTCGCTGAGCGCCTGCTGCACGCGCTCGTCGCGCAGACGGACGTGGTGTATGCGGCGACGCACACGCCCGCGTTCCGACGGCCGTGCGTCGCGCTGCTCGTGCGTCTCGTGCAGCGCGACTCGCTCGCGACGCCCACGACGCTCGCGCGCCTCGTGTACCTGTACCGCGGCACGACCGATGCCTGCGATGCGGCGCTGTGGGCCGTCCTGGAGCGCGGCACGCGAGACGGCGCGTGGGCCGCGGCGTGGTCCGCCGACAAGCAGGCCGTGCCGACGTCGCTGCCGCTGGCATCGTGCCTCACGGCGCTCCTGTCGCTGCTGCCGACGGCGTCGTACGACCCGTGGCTCGTGCTCAACCTCGTCGGCGGCGCGATCCTCGAGCGCGAGACGCACGACGCCTACCTGACCGGCCTCGAATGGCTCGCGATCCTGCGCACGGGCGCCATGGGCCGCGTCGTGACGTGCCTCTCGACGCACCGCGCCGCCCTGCGTCTGCACGCGATGCGTGTGCTCGGCCAAGTGCACGCGTCGCTGCAGCCGACGGCGTTTCGTGAAAAGGAGCTCGTGCTGCTCGTCCTCGAGCGCGTCCGCGACGCCCTGCCGCCCCCGCCGCCCACGTCCGTCGCCGGCACGTACGACGAGGTGCCGTGGCTGCCGTCCATGACGACCATGCTCGCCGCCCACGCCCTGCGCCTCGTGGCGACGCCGCACGCCAGCGCCTTCCCCGACGTGTGCCGCTACCTCCTGCAGCGGCCGCGCCTCGACGTGCTCGATGTGCCGATGCTGTACCGATCGCTGCACTCCACGCACGACTCGTGGGCCGCACAGCGCGCATGGATCCTGCGCTTCCTGCACGACGCCTGGCAGGCGCACGCCAGCGTCGCCGACACGCCGCACCCGCGCGGCTTGCAGCGCGCCCGCACGGAATGGTCCATGTTCAAGCGGCGGCACGTATGGGACCTCGTGCTCAGCATGTACGGCACGATGCTCTCGTCCGCCGCCGCGCCGGACCACCGCTTCGCTCAGCAGCTCGAAGACGTGATGCTCGCCGCCGCCGCAATACCCCATGTCGCGCAGGACCTCATCACGCGCCGCGGCCTGCTCGGCTGGATCACGCTGCGCATCGCGAGCGAGCGCCCCACGTCCGAGCGCGCCGTCTTTTGGTACACGTGGCTGTGGACGCTGTGTGCGCCCCCGTCCCTGCCGCCCCACGCGACGCTCGCGCGCCTCGAGCGCCTCGATCACCAGCTCGACGGCGCCCTCGTCCCCGCCGTGCTGCTGCCCGCGACGCACCTCGTGCGCACCGCGCCGTGGACAGACGCATGTGCGCGCCCCGCGCTCGCCCTCCTCTCCGTGCTCGCCGAGTACGCCGCCCTGCAAGATACCACGTGCCGCGATCTCCGCCCCTGCCTCGCCGTGCTCGCCCCCCTCGCGTCGTGGCTGCGCACACACCCCGATCGCGATCTGCACAGCACGGCCCTGCGGTGCACACTCCTCCTCTCCGACGCCGGCGCGCCGCCACCCCACATCCGCCGCCTGTTCGCCCTGCTGCGCCTCGATCAGGTGCCCGCCACCCGGCCGTGGGCCGCGGCCGCCCTTCGTAGCCTCCACCTGTAGCAGCGGACCTTGGCTGCCGGCCATGACACGCGTGCGACTCCCGTCGCATGTGCCGGCGCGTGGTGAAAAGCAGGCCGGGTGCGAGCACCTGCAGAGCGAGACGCACGCGCAGCTCACGCTGTGGCTCGAGCGGTACGTCGCCGGCCTGCGATACGGCCAAAAGCTGCTGGACGGGCACATCAAGCCCCAAGACGGCTCGGACGATGCGCCGACGCGCCGCGCCAAGCGGTGCAAGGTACGTGTGCGCCACAGCTGACCCAGCTCGCCTACCCGACGTGCGCCGCCTGCGGCATCGATTTGCGGCGCCCCTTCCTGTGCCTCTCGTGTGCGCACGCAGCGTGCCTGTTCCGTGATCCGGTGCGCGATGCCTCGCTGCCCGTGACGCGCGGAGCGGCTCAGGCCGCCGCGGACGGCGCCGAAGAAGGATCGTCGCACATCGGACTGCACCTCGCGGAAGAAGCCCATCCCTACGCCTGCGACATCGTGCACGGCACCCTGTTTTGCTCGGCGTGCGACGACGTCGTGTACGACCCACGCTTCGAGTACGTCTGGCAGTGCGAGACACGCCGCTCGCGCGTGCCCAGTATCAAGGAACACGCACTCGACCAGCTCGGCATGAACGACGCCCGCACGCCCCACAGCGAGTCCCTCCCATGCGTGTGCCGCATGCCCCGCGGCCTGCGCAACATGGGCGCCACCTGCTTCCTCAACGTGATCTTGCAGGCCTTCCTGCACAACCCCCTCCTCCGCAACTACTTCCTGAGCGACAGGCACAACGCAGCGCTCTGCTCGCTCGGCCGCGACTGCCTGGCCTGCGAGATGGACAAGCTGTACAAAGAGTTCTTCGGCGCGTCCGACACGCAGGGCCCGTACGGACCCACGTCCTTCCTCTTCGCCATTTGGATGGACGTGTCGTCCGCCGAACTGTCCCAGGCAGGGCAGCACGACGCTCACGAAATGTTCATCAGCGCTCTCAACGGCATCCACAACGCCCTGACGGCCCACGCCCTCGAACGCACCAAGCTGCCCCCCTGCCCATGGACGGACGACCGCCATCTCGAGCTGCTCAGCGAGCACGCCGACGACCACACACCCGTGCCCAAGCCTGCCGTGGATCACGTCGCCATGTGCCCCTGCGTCATTCACCGCACCTTCTGCGGGATCCTGCAAAGCAGCGTAACGTGTCAATCGTGCCAGCTCACCACCCACACCCACGAGCCGTTCCTGGACGTCAGCTTGCAGGTACACGCTCCCGGAGACACGGACGAGTCGAAAAAAAAGCGCCACGACCCCAAGAAACAGAAACAAAGCATCGAGGCCCCGGCACAGACACTCCATGCAAGTCTGCTGCGGTACTGCGCCCCAGAACAACTGCCCGAGGCCTCGTACCGATGCAGCCACTGCCAAAAGAGCGCAAGAGCCACCAAGCAGCTGCGCCTGTTCCAGCTGCCACCCGTCCTTTGCATCCAGCTCAAGCGCTACGAACACGGCCTCAGTGCGACCAAAGTCGATACCCGCGTCCAGTTCCCCTTCGTGCTGGATGTACACGAGTGCTGCGCACACACCGCCCACGGAGACGAATCACTCGATCCGTACGTGTACGCCTACGACCTGTTCACCGTCGTCGTGCACGAAGGCACACTCACGTCAGGTCACTATACCAACTACTCCAAATGGCGCGGCTTGTGGTACCGCTACGACGACGACAAAGTGACGCGCGTGTCAACCCACCAGGTCCTCGAAGCGCGTGCCTACCAATTGTTCTACCTTCGTCGTCGCTTATGGAACCAACCAGGCCACGGCATCTATACAAACTCATAGCGCACGAATCCAGGCCGCAATGCGATCCAGCGTATCACTCCGCTCCGGCTCAAACCACAAAAAGAAGGGGTAAATGTGCACGCCATCGATCGCCTCGTCCAGCACAACGCGGCGATTCTCTAGCGGTCGCTGGTCACACGCGTGGCGCTGGACATGAGAGTCGTGCCTCGATACCCATCCTTTCGTGCGCGGAAATTGGTCGCGCCACGACATGTTATGCGCTCGGTCTTCCGAGTAGTCGCAGTCACCCGAGTACTGCGGCACACCCGACACAGTGCCCTCCGCCATGCGATGCGCCAACGTGACATGCTGCTCAGAATTCAGCTCAGCACGACCCGTGTTAATAAACACGTGCCGAGGGAAGCCACAAAAGCCCCAGTGCGGTGGATAGACACCCGATTGGGCATCGAGCTGCAGCGACACGGGCGAAATATACGGGTTCTTGTACGTCTCACTCGCCGGTAAACGGCCCAGCAGGGGACACACCGCCGAGTTGCGGTACAATAGGGAGGCAGTAATCACATCACTCTGATTGTTGAGCACAGTCGTAGAAAACGGATTGGGCGCGGGTAACGGACCACTGTGCGAGCGCGAGACGTCACACCATGGCGACAAGAGCAGCAAGGAGCCCGGCACATCCTCCACACCTTCGTCCCGGAGATATCGACACAAAGCAAGGGCCAGGTTGCCGCCAGAACTGTCACCGGACAAAATGATATTCTCAGGACGGAAGCCGCATGTGCGAATCAGGTATAAGTACGCCACAAAGGCATCCAGGAGCGCAGCAGGGTAGCTACCGTGCTCGTAGTCGCCATGCCGAGCCAGACGGTACTCCACCAAAAAGGCGCGCTGTGGCATACCCTTTTCGCCCTCAAGACGCCGAAGAAGATCACGACAAAAGGCAGCACTGGGACTCTTCTCGTTGGCGGTGCCCATCCAATACGCACCACCATGCAAATGCACGATGATTCGCTCATCAGGCATGGCCCTATCACTAGCAGGGATAGGCTCATCGGGAGCCGCAACAAAAAAGCCTGAGATACAGACAGGCTTAATACGCTGCAGCTTCATGGCCCGTGCCAGTTCCCCACGGATGTCACCCGGCTTTTCACTCTCACTTCCTGAAAGAACGGTTTGAGGATCGATATGGACATAGAGACTTTTTTTACACTTCGGCGGCTTCTCGCTGGGCTGTCCAGTGAGTAGGATATGAGTTTTACAAATGAACACCGTGCATCGTCGGATGAGGGAGACAAGCATAGCTTTTTTCCACGTCCACGACCTGCGTGGACGATTGCATGGCGGAATATTTATGACAGACTTATAGGGAACATACAAGCATAGCATGTATGTGGCAAATGCAGCACAATACAATGTTCGGCAAGGTTCCAGCGCCCATATCGGGCGCTGGACGAAGAACTCTGACAGCTGACCTTGACCTTGATTCGGAAAGTCGGTGGTCGGAAGGGTCAATGGAAAGTGAATCATGCGTATCGTACGACGTCCCGGCACGGAATCTCGCTGGCCATGCAAGTCAAGGTCTTGCTCACGCTTCCTCTGGACGTGGGGAAGGGGAAACGGAAAAGATAAACGCAGCCATTTGTCGTCATCAAGGCCATGGTCAGATGACATAGATGCATGATCCACACAAAAGCTCTTTTGCGACTTCGACTCGTACGAAGCGTCAGGAGCTAGACTGCCTTTTCGCATGAGAAGAATACGGCGCGAAGGCGTGAGCTTGTCACGAGGCGAAAATGGCGTGAAACGGCCCCTCGTGTCACACTAGGGAATGGGGCCCTATGATACGTTGATTTCCCTATTGACAAAACACTAAATTAGAATCGATCACCCCAGTCAGCCAAGACGGACTCCACACGCGCTGTCAACGCGCTGCAAGGGAGGCGGCACTAACACAGCCTCATCCCAAGGACCACGCATTTCGGTCTTCCATCTCTGTGCTCGCCGCATCCACAGAGGGCATAGTAGGCACACGAAAAAAAGGGCACATGGTTCGAGGAACACTGCCACAACAGGGCTTACGCGCCACATGGCATACATGCTGGCACACACAAAGAGAGACGTTATAGGTACCACCATGCGCGGAATTTGCCGCTGATCACGCGTCGTCACATTGCCATAATACGTGTAAACGCGATCTCGGAGCAGAGGGTATATGGCAAACAATTGTAAGGCAACAAGCAGCAGTGCGTACACGTCCGCATCCATCGTAAGTCGACTGGAAAGAACAACGCTGGCACACATGGCCATATTTAAACTTATGGTGGATCTGAGGCGTGACCTTGGATCCTGCAACATGGAGTAGTCCGCGAAGGCCAAGTGACCGCCAAAGAGAATGGCGGCGCATGCCCACACACTCCCATCCGTTGTAGTCTCACTAAAAGTGCGCACGACAGGAGACAGGGCCTGTAATGCAAATATTAGGACAACGATGCTTGAAATGGTATGCGCGATGGACTTGCCCTCGTTGACAAGCTCGCTTTCCTTCGGCACGCAACTTCCCATACAAGCCAGTATAAATGTGGTTAGCGTGCTGAGCCAGATTAAAGCAGATGAATGTAACAGCCCCATATACAGATGAGCAAATATCGCAACAAAAAGAAGGACAATGGATAACTTCTGCCCGATACTGAGAGAAGACAACATGATAAACTCCCAGGTGGGAAATGATGCCGTAGCATTCGTTCGTAGCTGACTCAGAAACGAAGCATCAACATAGTTATCTTCGTAGGCTTGCTTCTTCCATAAAACCTTTTCCCAACACGCTGCTGGTGCGATCGTATCGCCGCCCATCACATTGGCCCTCCTTCGCGGCCCTCACTGCTTGGCTCCGAAAAGCGACGCGATACCGGCAGGCTTCGTGCAGAGTTGAAACACAACCAATCAATGTAGGGTATCCACACCCTCCACTGTAAGAAGGGAGGTTTGGTCCTATTCGCGCGTATTCTGAAAATGGAGATCTCGTATATATATTCGATTGGCCCTGCCCCCTGCTCGGCCGATCGATTACGAGTACTTGTGGCGCTTAGAGAGCCCAGATAAACCAATGAATATGTACGATGCAAGCGAGAGCACCGAAATTGGGTGGCAAAGCTCCCACCCTAGCGCATCGAGTCTCGGCAATCCATCATCCTCGGGATCTCCACGTCTCCAATACCGAGACATTGCCACATCTACCCATTGGGTGACTCCAGAGGTATACTGTGAGCCATGACAAGCGCAACACAGGGACCTATTCCTATAATCAGGTCTGGTGAAACAACGAACAGCAATGCCATGCATGACGGTACACCGATGGCCAGGACTAACACCTCTGGTAGCTACTTGGGGCTCAGTGCGGGTCTGAGTGGAAGCGCCAGTTTCAGGGAAGCTATGGCTGTGTCCTTCGGTAAAGATGTTGCTGACTTGCTTGAATATTCGATTGGGCGCTTCTCCTCCTCTACAGACTCCGACGCCACTGTGGCAGGACCATCGTCTGTACGGCTAGAGTCAACTTTTTGCCGAAACTTTACTTGCTGCGGCAAAGAGTTGGATGATTTGCATGATCTTCTACAGCATTATGAAGAGTGTCATGTGCGATTTGAGGATGATGACACTGAAAGTATGGTGACTGATGAAGACATGGATGATGCAAGCATGACGACCGAGGCGTCAGCTTCATCGCAACACCCAACAGCAGCCGCACCTTTAGCTGCGACTACCGATGTTGGAATGAGCAACAGTTCTGTGGACGAAGAAATGCCATCAGCCCGATCACGCCCACTGATTTCTTCAACTATCAATAACACGCCCATGGTATCTACCACGAACGAAAACTTAGAGTACCCGAGCGCCTTTGACACTGCTGTTATGTGCTCTCCATCGGGTCGTGGAAAGAAGCGCACGCATGGACAGCAGGCTGGTGGCTCTTCCTCGAATCCCTTGTTCCGTGCACTACGCGAAAACGGAGGCCGTCACCCGCTCAGCATGTCAGGTACTTATTCGTCGCCCTTCTCGAGCCCAGGTACTTCTCGGGCGGGTACACCATCGATCGATTCTGAAAATGAAGCATTTTTAGGCTCGACAACGCAACCTACTATATTCTCTAACCTCAATATTCGCGGTAATGCTGCCGATGACCAGCTTCCGTCTTGTGCACCGCCGAATCTGTTCTTCCCATCAGCGAATGTCGCATCGCTGCAACGTCCAGTGAAACGCGAGCGCTTTGGACCAATTACTACTCCAAGTACGCCTTCTACGCCTACAACTGCCAATTTCTCTGGTTCGTCTACCTCTGCGGCAGACAACAGTACCTCTGAACATCGCCCATACAAATGCCCTGCCCCGGGATGTGATAAAGCTTATAAGCAAATGAATGGGCTAAAATATCACAGGTTGCATGGACACTGTAATCAAAATCTGCGCAATGTGAACTCCGGCAATGCTACTTCTTCGCCAAATACGGTCACGACAGCGTCGTCGACGCAAGGCTCGACGGCTCAGAAACCTTCAACTCCTAATGTACTTGGTGCTGGAGTCACATCCGCGTCTGCTTCTTCGAATGACACAAGTATCGGGACGCCTGGACCCGTGTTGGGATCAGGCGACGCGACGGCGAAATCTGACTTCAAGCCAGATTCGCCTCAAAGTGACGTCATAATGACTGGTATTTCGACGCCAGCTCAAGGCTTGTTTTCCTCTTTAAATTATGGAACTCCATTGGGGTCTCCGACCGCCCCTAACAAGCAAGAACCTGTATCCGTTTCACCAGCTAAGAACTTAAACAATGCCCAACCGGATAAGATGTACGTTTGTCAGGTTGGCAACTGTGACAAGCGTTACAAGAACCTTAATGGACTTCGTTATCATTATTTGCATTCGGGCTCACATGGTCTGCTGGGTCTCCAGCTTCTTCATGCAAACGGAGGTGGAGCAAGTGCCAAGGCAGATAGTGTGAGTGGTCGCCCTCCTGTGTCGACAGACACGCTATCTCGTGAGCAGATTGTCCAGGCTGCTGCTGCTGCCCAGGCTTTATTAAGCCAGCAAGGAGCAAATTGCAACAAGGGTCCTAACGGGAACACCAACCCAAACCTCACAGCTGCGGCTTTCCTTTCATCCGTGACAAATAACAATGCAGCGATTGCTATGGCCAATGCCGAGCCATTGTAAATTCTGTGTATTTCTATTGACGCATAACGTTTTTATTCGCCTGTTACGAAAGTCATCGGGGAGTTGATATTGTATTTTTCGAGGGAAACTAGAGAATTTTATGCCCAATATTTTTGTACTTGACATTGATGTGCAGAATAAAAATTTGTAGACTATGTGGGAGCTAAGCAATGGTTTACTTGGAGAATGAAAGCGTGCTTGGCACAACTTCAATCCAGTAGTTGTCTTGTTTGTCAGCCGAGGTTGTCACATACCTGGATCAAGAATGAAAGCTTGATTTGATTAGCACAACATTGTAACAACGTACCAATTGTCTTCATCCTGCCATCTGAAGGTCAAAAAACATTCGAAAACGTACCTGTCAAACGCTTTTGCCACTTGACACCGAGCCTTTCGAAACGCTCGCATGCTGCCTCAATATTGTCCACAGAAATAGCAAGGTGACCAAAGCCACGAGGCTCAGAGTTACCGTTGTGGTAAGACAAGTTGGGGTCATTCTCAGTGCCATGATTGTGTGTAAGCTCGAGAACAGCTTCGCGCTTTCCGAGAGGCTCGTTCTTCTGATGCTGATAAGCAAGGAAATACAGTGTAAAGTCGGAGCCTTCCATTTTATCAATCAGCTCCATGCCGAGGACATTCTCGTAAAAGTCCAGGGAAACCTTGGGGTCTTTAACACGAATCATTGTGCTTTATATAAGTTTTGCATTCAAATACATACTGATGAAAACGGAAGCTAGCAGTTTCTTGCCATCAGGTATACGTACGACGTACCTTCAGAATATCCCATATTGGCAAAAGGACAAGCCACGCGGCCCGGCGCACGGCCGCCCTCAACGCACACGACCTCCATGGCGTTTCAATGCACGTGATTTACACGAGAGTCGAGGCCTACGTGCGCCTATGGATGAACGGACAGGTTCTGCAGTGCTTCCGTGGGGGCATCTGCTTCAGCTTGAGCAGAATCATCCTGCTTTTGAGCATTTCCTTTCTTTCCCTTGCGCTGCTTGTATTCAAAACCGGCGGCTTTGGCATTGGCGGCCGCCTCTTCAGGCGATTCAGCCAAACCACCCTCTTCCTTTGTGAAGTATGGCGCAATCATAGGGTTGACTGGTCGTTAGTAGTTCCGAGCACGTACGCTTCTTGGCTTTGACCTTTTTGGCCTTTGGTTCCTCGTCGGGGTATGCGAGCGCTTTGATCTTCTTAAATTCTTCCGTCTCGTAGAGCTTCTGTACGGGTTCAAGCAAAGTATTCAAAGCGGTTGCGACCGCCGGCTTCAAGTCAGCAGGATGAAGCTTCTTTTCCTTAAAGTCCCTCACAAGATCATCGTACGAGACATAGTGAAGAGGACCTCCAAACTTCTCCGGACGCATAATGCTAAAAAGAGTGCCCTCAGGAGCCTCATCAGGAATAAATGAGCGGGATTGGCCTTCCAATCGGGTATGCTTGTCCATCATTTCAGCACGAACACGAGCAATTGGCATCAACACAGCACCAACAAAAGCCAAGACACCATTTTCTTCCACTTCACCTTCCATGCAATAAGCAGCCTTAATTTTCTTCGACACCTCACTTGGTGAGTCGAGGAAGTCAATCTTGGAGTCTGTATCAGATGAAGACATTTTTGAGCCGTTCATGCCTGGCACCATGCCATTCATAATGTGTGCGCGCTTCTGGTAGCCGAGTTTTGGTAAGTACTGCTCAGCAAACATAAAAATCTTACGCTGATCAAGACCGCCAAACTGAAAGTCGACATCAAGATACTGCTCGTCCAGAGCCTGTAGACCAGGATAAAGCAGACCACTGAGGAGCGGACTAGCCACCTGCTTCACAACCTCGGCACCGGCCTTTTTGGCATCGTGCTCTGTTACCATGGCGGCTAGACGATACACGTCAAAATTGTACTTTTCAGTAAGTTGGTAAGAGGAGCCCATTACAAAGGTAAGACGTTCCGTAGGTACGCCAATCGACTTCATGACACATGTAAGGATCTGCTGATAATAATGGGCGCGATGCTTTACCAGCTCAATAGGCGCCTTCATGTTATCAAGGAATGCATGAATATCAGCAAAAAGCACTTTGACCTGGACACCTGCACGCAGAAAGTCAGCAAGCTTGGTGAGAGGAACCAAGTAGCCAACATGGGGGCGGCCAGTGGGGGCGGTACCCCAGTAACAGCGGAGGGGGCGTTCATTCGCGTCCAGAACCTGTTGAATAGATTCACCTCCAATTATCTCTTCAATCCCACGTGTGATTAGAGCGTAGCGCTCCTGCTTTGACAGTGTGACTTCTGCTGTCATGGTATGTTGTGCCGAATACTCAAAAGTGACGGTGGAACCAGAAGCCAAGGAGAAAATGCTGACTAAGCGTCACCAAACACATGTTCTACGGACTTGAGCATGACGAGGGGTAGGATGGCGCAGAACAGAGAAGTTTATGGGCACTATGCTACATAATGAATAGGGGGGGTTATACGCGGAAACGCGAAGCGGAAGATCCTCTATCAAAGAAGTACTTGACCATGTACACTTGACCCACAGACATGCCCAAAATGATAAGAGCCTGAAAAATAGAGTAGCGCGTGATCCGGTGCTGAGTATGATCCACAAGCACATATCCCTGATTATCACGAAGACGGAAATAACGAAGCGTCCGCTCGATGGACGTGAGATCGGAATCGATTTTTGACATGGACTCTTCAACAGGCGATGATTGGTCACGCAGAAGTGCGGCCTTTGCCAATGGTAGTTCAAGACGTGGCTCTGATTCTACCGTGATATCAAAGTCAACGAGCTTCTCCTCATGCGTGCTGACTCGGTTCTCAAAGCAGAAACTGTATTCACCCGCTTCATTCGCTGTAAACACAAAGTCTTCCTGAGATGACTTTTCACCGTGCAAAATGATTTTATCGTGCGGCGAAATAAGAGTGTAATCGACGTCGAAATCACCACCTTCCTGCACAGCGAAGTAAAAGCCGACTTTTTCGTATTTTTGATCCACCCACGCAAAGTAACACGATTTGCCACGTTGAGGAACGCTTGCCGTGAGGGCCGCGGCATCCGTTATTGTTGTGTATATTGTTAATACAAGTAAGAGAACGGCCAGCGCATTCGTGCGTACACTCATTGTCGAACGACCGCTCTGTTAATCGTGTAGATAAGGGACACGTCTCCATGAGTTGGTGTCACCCGTTGGTCATGAATGTCACGTGCCGTGAAGCGAGCGAACCCCCACATGTGGCTCAACCGACGCTGCATACGCGTTGCATAACTTAAGCTACAAGTACATATGTTACGGTGTGGATGAAAGTTTTCGCAGTGTTTTCGTGAGTTGTTCAATGCCTTTAGCATTAGCGATACTCCAAATCTCAAATTCAGATGCCTCCTCATCAAGTGGGCCTATCCGAGCCTGGATGTCTGGCGACGCATGACGAATTGGGCGCGTTCGCGCAAAGTCCGTTCACGACTAAGCTGCTGAGCGATAACACGAATTAGACCGACACAGATGAATTGTTTTATGCCCCGATCAATGTATGTCGAGATTTTATGTAGCCATTGTGCCGGTGACCTCAATGCGACAAACATATCGTCTCGAATAGCATCTACACATTGATGGGTTTCTCACAACCTGGTGGAAAAAGTACAGGATGTGGCATAAGGCACTTCATGGCTTCCAAGCCGTGATATTGCATCGAGTATAATGCATCGCGTGGCTCGAACACACCTGCCGCCAGTAGTGCAGCATAAAAACCTGAACCATGGCCAGCCGCCCAATGCGGATGACTTTCGATACATCCACATCGAATTCTTTTCGTATAACAGAGAGATGATGTAGCCGTAAGAATAGCAGGCATCGCTTTTCTTGTCGGTTGAGTTCAAGTTGCGAGCCGCCCAAAATGAGATCAGTAAGCCATCCTCGTCGTAAGCGAGTATCAGGCGCTCGGAATTGAGTGACAAGACCACGTTGCTCTACTAAGCACGCCTCATAGACAGCACGATTAGGATGAGAGTTGGCAAAGGGCACAGGTTGTCCTGTAGCAAACTGGGTGATGCAGGTTTCTGCTTCGTGCCAGACATCGCGTATCGCTTTATATTTTCGTAAGGCTCACGGGTCATGGAGACGTACTGAGAACCTTGGCCCGGCATGATAAGCGCGGCAAGTTTGGTTGGATCGGGCGTCGCGTCCATCCCTGACGGAACTCAGCGACATTTCGTACAGCCAATGAAGGTACAATACCGGATGATACCCGCCAAGAAGCATTTAACGACGAGGATGGCAGGGAAAAAGCACAGTTCTGGTAGAGGCTGGTTCGACTTCGCAGATGCAAGTCTTCTCCGTTCAAGCGTCGCTTCATCCAGCACGACTCCGTCCGCTGATGAGCTTCGCATACATGCACTCTAGCTAAATACAGCGCCTTTGACTGCACGTACTTGTAGCAACAACGCAGGGTTGGCTCGACCACGTACCATGGACGCTGTCATCGTTGGGTACGTGGTTCGGTCGTCGCTACCGTGCATCGACTTTTCTTTGCCACCGTCTGACGCATATCTCTAATATTTTTGCATGGCTCTATGCGACGAGTGTGTCCAGCGCCATTATGGTGCGCAAGCTCTGAGCCCAGCCGAGCTGCAATAGGCATGCGCCAAGCGCCAAGATCGAGAATCACCCCGCACGGGTTCCATCTCCACACCACATATTTCCCACGCGCTCTCTCAGTCAGTGCGCGGCACAGGATATCATCAACCCATGACAGACGCAGAATGTGACATTTCGCAGACCCGTCCGCGAATGCTTGTCCCGGTCACTGCCGCTTTGTTGGGAATGTGTGTACTTGCACCATTTAATGCGCTAGTTTCCTCGATCGAATACTTCCACGATGCGTTCCGACTGACGCCGCTTGAGAGCGTGTTTAGTAGTGGTATCATGACCGTGTTTAATGCCACGGCTGTCGTGTGTGCTGTGACAGCTCTATTCCCGCAAGGCACGAAGCGATTCATGGTGATGAAGCGTATCCAGATCATGCTCGTTGCTTCCATGGCGCTGTCAAGTGTGGTCATTGTATCCATATGGATTCGCGGTAACGACGCACCAAGAAACCCGACCTTGTATTATATCATTCTTTTGGTCATGTCAATTGCTCTCGCTCTGGTTCAAACATACTTGCAAAATGCTACCATGGCATTTTGTACCAGCCTGGATATTCACGGGTACGTCACAGGGTACATGCTGCTGGGTCAGGCTTTAAATGGCGTCTTCGGCAGCGTATTGAATCTGGCTAGCTCCATGTCAGCGTCCAAGATATCACATGAGGCAGTTGCTCAAAACAAGAGGTCAGCTCTCACAGTATATGTGTCAACGGCCCTATTGCAGTTGGTGACTTGGTGGGCCTTTCGGCGCATGCTGCGTGCGCCCTTGATTAAGCAGCGCATGGAAGGATGGACACAAGTCGAACATGACAGACAGGGACCTGACATGTCATGGACGAGGATCAAGCGCGTGCAAGCGAGCTTGGTTCCATGGAGTGCTAGCATTTTTGTTTTATTCGCCGTGACACTATGCGTATACCCAGGCATCACGTCGCGGGTGCGTACCACTACTCAAAGCGCATGGCTCCAGAATGAGGGCGTATTTGTGGCACTGCACATCGTCTGCATGAACATCGGTGACCTTATGGGACGACGACTACCGATTATCTTCCCCGCCACGAATGTACGTCGTGTGTCTGTCGCTATCGCATGTACAGCTGCGCGGATTCTGTTCCTGCCATTCTTTCTTATGTGCCATCTGGGCAAGCATGTCTCCAGCCCCATACCTGACAGCTTGTTCTTCCTATGCGTATGGGGCATAGGTCTGACGTCGGGCTGGCTGTCTACCTCTCTTCTTATATGTGGGCCACAAAGCGTGAATACAGCACACCCACACGGCGAGAGAAACATTCTTCTGCAACAAGAGGATTCATATGAGATACCCGCAACGGAGCACACGGCGGCGCAGGACGCGACGGTCGCCTCCATGCTGCTCTCGTTCTGGATCGTAAGTGGTCTGACGGCAGGAGGCGCACTCAGCCTCTTAGTCAATATATTGCTCGGATGAAGCGCTCAAATCATTGACATTGCGTATATCTACTGACGCTGCCACTTATTCGTCATCATAGCCGCTCACAGGCTGGCGTGGCCTGTCAGGCACTGTTGCATGTTAGACAAACGCAATAAAATAGAGACGTACATGGATACGTGACAGGAATGCGCTCTGCAGGCTTCCATCCGAGCTTAGCGCGGTATTGTGGGACAGTAACGACAGCGATGGGGCCTGTAGATGCGTTAGTGCCCTTGTTCTCCGGCACGTACCAATGGCACCGACAATCAAGGAGAAAAACACGACGGGGCGCTCATGTGCGGCCCAACGCTATAGCATGTTAGGATTCGTATAACTCCAAAGCACATACCATGTATTTGAACGTGTTCACAGCTGGCCGAGCCACGCTAGAAAAGACGCCCATGGTTTGATGCACAAACGGAGCGAGTCCCAATGAACAGCTCCAAAGCAGGGCGCCCGTTGACCACAGCGCCTCTGCCTGACACCACGTGGTTGTCACGTGAGGATTGGTGCATGCCACAATGGCTTGCATGCCAGCTTAAGCGTAGGGTGTCGGTACGTTGAACATCTACTCAATATTTGGACATCTTGTTTTCTAGTGACACACCACTGTTGCCCTGTTTCCATTCCGCACGGCGTTTCCCTAGCCCTTTGAAGCATTCATTTGGCTCTTGATTGAGCAGGGCTACGCAAGTATCAGTAGCGTAGAAAGGCTCGTTGACGGGATATACGTATTCGCCATTTTGGCGTGCATTCGCATACCATGGGGTCGCCCTACTATGATCATTTTGACGCAAGCTTAAACTCGTTTGTGGACTATTCAGAAGCGGCACCAGAGATTGGCGCATTCACGTTCGAAGATGGGCCTTTTAGCTCTCTGTCCGGTGCTGGCATCGGCAACACAGATGAATCCAGTCTGGCGCTGCAACGTACGAAATCAGAGGTTCTTCCGTCCAATGTCGAGGCTATGCCGAAGTCGCATGACATTTTGGGTGCTTTCTCTGGCCGCTTGCGCATGCAATGGCCTGCTGATGATATGCCATTAGGTATAGAGAGCAGTTCTTCCACGGGCAGCACGAGTTCCATTGTGAGTCAGTCCAAACAGACCAGCAGCGACGTCCCCCCTCTTGGGCCGCGTCGAAAGGGCGAGCAGCATATGCACAACACGACAGATTCAGAAAGTGAGATTGGTGAAGCGGATCACCCTGCTTTTGCTCCTTCAGCGCCACTGCAGGTCGATTCGACATCGCCACCGGTGACACCGCAGGCCGTGAGTCGTTCACTGCCTCAAGTCATGAAAATGCCAATGGCAGTCCCTCTCCAGGTTTCTCCATCGCAAGAATCTCTTCAACGCATGCGCCACTTACAGCTTACTTCCAATGTAGGCCCAGTGCTGCCAGAGACAAGAATGCAGGATAACCTCATGATGCTGATGCCTGAGTCATGGGCCATGTCCGCGCAGCCATTACAGCAACACATGGAGCCTCATATGCTGCATCATATGGCTGTAAAAAATAATGTCATGCTGGGCTCGTCGCCATCTTCGCAACAGACTGAGCCGTCTCTGTGCATCAACCCCGCATCCACACAAGCACGCACACGACCCTCTAGTGTGGATGGCGCTCATATGCTTTGGGCACCCATTTCTCTGGGAAGTTCTCAGGAAGATCCATCACAGCAGCAAGGAGCCTTGCCGCTCTCCCAATCCCCATCCGCCATGCCAGCACAGGTTCATGCGCCCGTTCGGGCAATGCATCGGCCGCCCGTGGCCTCACCGTCGGGAGTACGGCGAACGACGCATCAGCGACTCCCACGCAAGGCACAAAGCACCCCGCATATTCGCACGATGGACGGCGATCCAAGCCGTGCGTCAACAGCTTTATCCTCGCCCAACAAGACTCGCTCTTCGGCCAAGTCGGTTCGGCGGTTGCAAAGTCAGATGCGTCTCAGCACGACGCCCGGCCAGGGTGACCAGACCAAGACCCCGACAGGGCGTCTTCGCATGCGTGGATCGATGGCAGCGCTCCGTGAGGCAAACGCAATGCACGCGGCAAAGCAGTCACCGGGGCCACGCAAGCCTCTCACCCTTAGCTTTGTCAACTATGGCATCGAAGACGCAGAAGAATTGTGTTCTGCCGTGGCGCCTAGTGGCAGTTACAAGGTGCCACTGCGTAATTTCAAAGACTCAGATGATGAAGGCGAGCCTCAGGCATCAAGTCCTCAGGCGCCGCCTAGTGAGCCGTTGACGCCACGAAGTCGAAACTCTCCCTCCGCACTAGCTCCTGACCCCTTGACACTACCCATGTCGATGCCCGGTCAGCACGAGATCAAACTCGAATCGGGCGTATAATGCTTAACCGCTTGTATATGACTACCTTTACGACCGTAGATATAATGTTGATTCTGGTGTACATACATCACAAGTTGGGCTTGTCTTTAGTGGGTACCTGGAGACCGACGGTGCGTGCTGTGGCTCGGATCCGGTCCTTGTCAGACATGCCGTAGAGTGGGTTGTATTTTTCCATGAGCGCATAGTGTTTTCGCTTGCTGCGCAAAAAAAGTTCGACGTTGGCTAATGCCTGCACCGCATGCGGCGGCTGACCAGCATATAGCTGCGTCCATGAAGCCAAAGCGGTGGTCTGTGAGGCATTATGATTGCGCTGAGTAAGTCGTCGTCATGGCAGCAACGTACGGATGAACGGATCTCTGTCAGCACTCTCTCGGCAACTTCACGCGTTGACGCACGCGTGGTAGCCGCCTCAAGAGACGCAAAAGAAAAGAGGGCCGCAGCGGATGCTTTTGCCGCGGGAGATGCCATGATCGAGGCTGCAGTAAGGCGCTAAGAATCGCGAGGAAAAATGGGGCGGATTTCGTCGTCAACGGTGGAGGACTAGGCTCATTCTGCCCCTACGAGCTATTTTATACCTACATTATGCATCCAAACTGTCTGTTAGTTCACAGGGCGCACGTACTCGCTGATGCATTCCCAATCACCCTTGAGATTCTCCTTCCATAGCGACACTTTTCCATCGCCACAGCTGACAGCCAGCACATTGCCGCTGACGCTCCAACTGACGCGCCACACAGTGTCAGCAAACATGGTGCGGTCTTCTGGTTTGGCGCCAGGCAACAGGGGTGTGCACTTCCACGGATCATTGGGCGTGTCCTGTGTCCAAATGAGCACCGTGCGGTCTTGCGATGCCGTTGCAAGATACGTCCGCGCAAGACCCAAGCTCGGCGCAAATGCCACATCACGAACCCAGTCGCGGTGTTGCTTCAGCTGATCAATTTCCACGTAGCGGTTGTGCTCTTCACTGAATTCCCAGATCTTCACGACAGCGTCACATCCAGCCGTGGCCAGGCGACACATCATGGGTGCACCTGGTTCCGTGGTTGCAGTCGAAACCGGCATCCATGATACGGCGTGACAGCCGCCTGGATGTGCAGCCACCAAATCGACAGACCACGAACCGTCTTCATTAAATGTGAGAACAGATACGCGTCCGTCTGACGAAGCACAGGCGAGTGTAGCGCCCAGCTCATGCGGTGCCCACGCGATGGCGTTCACCGACGCGGTATGCAATGCATGGTCCTTAATACGCGCCCATCCACCCGAGCCATAAGAGCCATTGGCAGGCTCATTCTTCCAAATAAACACTTTGCCATCGTATGACGCACTCGCCAGAATTGTGCCAAACGAGGGATGCGCCCAGGCCACTTGCCAAACTGGACCTTCATGGCCCACAAGCGTTTCACCCGCACCCACTGCCTCGCCTTTCTGCACATCAAATACCCGGATCGTGCGGTCCGATGAGCATGTGGCAAGCTTACTGCCGTAAAAATCGAATTGTGCGTCGTGCTGCAAGGTTAATTTGCACTGCTGTCACCTATACGCACCACTGCGTCTTCATGGTACGTCTCTACCATCTTGGCATCGGAGCTCAAGTCCGCTGTGCTCGCCTGCATTTCCTACACGTCAGGAACAAGTACATACCATCGTGTGTGGATGTGTGAATCGTTCCGACGTCGGTCGGCTACAGCCCTCTCCACGATGGATGCCACGCGGCCCATCGCACTGGTTCACGTGACTCGCTATCCACATTTTTTTGTCTGGTATGCGCGCCGTTGGCTCGCTGTGACCATGTCGACGAGCGTGCCACCGCCGCCGTCTACTCGTTCAAGTGACGACGAAAACCCATACCTCCAGCACCAGAAAAAGAAGAAAAAGAAGGATATGAAGAAGGATACATCAGAAGATGGTTCTCCATCCGATCCGCTGCAGGGTGTCGTGCGTCGGAAGGTGACAGGTGCTCAGGCGCGCCGGATCCTGGATAGCGAGACAAATGTGTTTGTATCTGACGGACCGCGTAACTACTCAGAAAAGTACCAAAAAATTCTCAAAGACCGCAAGGAGCTGCCCGTATATGCTCAAATGGACGAATTCTACGAAAAGTTCAACGCTAATCAAATTACCGTCGTAATTGGTGAGACTGGTAGCGGTAAGACTACTCAGATCCCACAATTTGTCGCCCTTTCAGACTTACCTCAGAAGAACAGGGTGCGTGCGGCTGATGGCGTCGAGGTGCCGCGCATGATTGCGTGTACGCAGCCACGTCGTGTGGCGGCGATGAGTGTCGCCAAGCGTGTATCGGAAGAAATGGACCTCAAGTTTGGTAAAGAAGTGGGCTACACGATCCGATTTGAAGATATGACAGAGCGTGGATCTACGTTCCTGAAGTATATGACGGACGGCATGCTCTTGCGGGAAGCCATGAACGATCCGAACCTTGAGCGTTACAGCACCGTGATTCTTGACGAGGCACACGAACGCACACTAGCGACAGATATCCTCATGGGTTTGCTGAAGGATGTAGCCAAACGTCGCCCAGATCTGAAAATTATTGTCATGAGTGCCACGCTCGATGCGCTCAAGTTTCAAAAGTACTTCAACAATGCTCCTCTTCTGAAGGTGCCAGGGCGTACATTCCCTGTGGAAGTGTTTTACACACAAGAACCCGAGAAAGATTACGTTGAAGCGGCCATTCGTACTGTGCTAATGATCCACCAGGCAGAAGATCCCGGTGACGTGCTCGTATTCCTCACGGGCGAGGACGAAATCGAAGACGCTTGCCGTAAGATCCGCACTGAAGGCGAAAAGCTGCTGGAGGAAGAGCCCGACCTCTGTGGTCCCCTCAAGGTTGTGCCGCTGTACTCGTCGCTTCCACCATCTCAGCAGCAGCGCATCTTTGACCCAGCTCCGGAACCGTCTCGTCCAAATGGACCACCTGGCCGCAAGGTTGTTGTAAGCACCAATATCGCCGAAACGTCGCTTACAATTGACGGTATTGTGTACGTGGTTGATCCTGGATTTAGTAAGCAAAAGGTGTACAACCCACGCATACGTGTGGAATCGCTGCTTGTCAGCCCTATTTCCAAGGCATCAGCCCAGCAGCGGGCAGGACGCGCAGGCCGTACACGCCCAGGTAAGTGCTATCGATTGTATACGGAGCGCGACTGGGCGAGTGAGTTGATCGAGCAGTCGTATCCTGAGATCCTGCGCAGTAACTTGGCCAACACCGTGCTGGAACTCAAGAAGTTGGGCATCGATAACCTTGTCACGTTCGACTATATGGACCCGCCAGCACCAGAGACCGTCATGCGTGCACTCGAACTGCTCAACTATCTCGGCGCATTTGACGACCATGGTAACCTCACCCCGTTAGGCGAGGTGATGGCCGAGTTCCCTCTGGATCCACAGCTGGCCAAGATGCTGATCGTCTCTCCCGAATTCAAGTGCTCGAACGAGATCCTGAGTGTAGCGGCCATGCTCAGTGTGCCGAACGTGTTTGTGCGTCCAAGTCAGGCCTCACAGCGCCAGGCAGCTGATGCGGCGCGTGCCGAGTTTGCCCATCCCGACGGCGATCATCTGACGCTGCTGAACGTGTACCACGCCTACAAGACCTACTGCCAAGACATGAAAACAGGCTCAGATTGGTGCTGGGAGAACTACCTTTCGCATCGTGCGCTAATCCAAGCAGACAACGTGCGGCAGCAGCTCCAGCGCACAATGGAGCGTTTTGACTTGTCGCTTGTGTCGTTGCCGTTTGAAGACAAGCGCTACTACTCAAATATCCGACAGGCTATCGCGTGCGGCTTTTTCATGCAGGTCGCGCACAAGTCGGCGGGTGGCGGTGGCCGAGGTGCTTACACAACTATCAAGGACAACCAAATTGTAACGCCGCATCCCTCGACGACACTCGACCACATGCCAGAGTTTGTCGTGTACCATGAGTTTGTGCTGACGTCGCGCAACTTCATCCGTACTGTCACTGAGGTGCGTCCTGAGTGGCTGCTTGAGTTTGCACCTGCCTACTATGATCCCAGAACATTCGAGGGTGAACTCAAACGCATCTTTACTGCCCTCCAAAACAAGGGGAAGAGGAAGTCGTAGAAATATTTCGAAATGTACCACATGCACGTCCCAGACGCAACTTTTGTAAACGCGTCTGCCTCACTCACAATGACGACGGCTGAACATGATGCGAGGATCAGCGTATGTGTACCCAATACTCACGATAGTTTTATACCCAATCGTTTACTATATTCACATCGCTTCAGTCCATCGCAGCTGCTCAGGCCAACGAGGCCCCACCACCCGAGTCAGCATGGCTAGCAGGCGGACCATCTGCTCAGACGATGCAGTACTACTACCGGATCGGCACGCTATACTGCGAGGCCATACAAGAGTATTTGACCAGCCTCGAGCCGCAACAAGGGGAAGATGAATCTGAGTTCGAGCGCCATGTACAGGACATGCATATGATTTTCCATCTGGCGCGAGTTCTGTATGTGCCGGAAGACGGCAGTGGTGTGGGTGTCGTTGGCGAAGAACTGCTACACTGGCTTAATGCACACGATGTCGCTCCAACGACTGAGCAGGGTCAGCAAATTGCGCAAACGATCCCGCCACACCAACACCCCGACTATTGGGACTATGTGCTCCGTTGCGTCTTGCGTGGCTTTTACGGCACGGCCGCCACTGTCCTTCAATCATACGTCGATGCGCCAGAATCGCCGACATTGCAGTCTATCGCAGCAGAGACTGTACATATGCTACAAACTGTGCCGCGATCCACGTCTTTTTCTACAGAGCAGTCGTTCTTGTCGGCTCATCGGCATTGGCACACGTCACTCCGAATATTTTTAAGCAGCATTCAGCGCAAGATGGATGCAGTGGAGTCGGAGCTACACCAAGCTTCAATGCCTTCAAGCAGTGATGTGCGCTTGGAACTCGAAGCACAATTTCGGTGCCTGTATGAACTGCTCTGTGGTGTCGAGGACCGCGTTTTGGAGTTTGCTGAGGACTGGAAAGAGGCGCTTTGTGCATGGGGTATGCTTGTTTCGCCTTCAATGAAGCGTGATGATGTTCCGGAAACTGTGCAGCACATTACGGCTTCACTGCAAGTTGATGAGACCCTGGCTCGGGAGACAATCTTGTCTCACTTGACGCGCGGTGATCTCGTCAAGGCTCTGAAGCAGTGCACAAATTTTGATTTGTGGATCGCGGCGCATCTGGGTGACTATTTCTGTAAAACGCAAGTGTTGGAAGAGCCTCAAATGTTGCCCGATATCCTCATGACATGGGCTGATACGCTGCTCGAGGAGGAACGACTCTGGCGTATGGCCCTTTCTTACCTCGATGCAATCCACACTACAGAGGCGCGCGACAAAATGCGCTCCATCCTGTTTAGTGTGCCACTTTTTGGCCGTGATGAATCTGACGATTTTACCAAAGTGGAAGAGGTATTGGGTGCATGTATCGAATATGGTATGGACGACGAAGTGCGCATCATTTGCCGACGACTTGCTGATGCTCTCTTGAAGCAACAAAAATACGGCGTGGCTATTGCTTATAGCGTACGAGCGCGCGATGCGCGGCAAGTGCAAGCCATTGCAGATCACATGCTCAACGATTATGTGACACATGGTGCAGAGCATTATATGGAGAGCGTCGATTCTGTCCCTCGCAAATTACTGGAAGATGTGCTCCAGGAAGAACAAATGGGCGTGACACCGTTTGCTACGTCTTCGAGCATTTTTTCTTCGCAAACATTTGCACCACTTGTTTTTCACATCAAGTACCACGATTTTCATCAGTTATTTTCTCAGCATAATACTTGGCGTGAGGCAGCGCAGCTTCTTGTGGGACTACTGACTAGTGATGTGACGCCAGCGTCGTTTTTGTCCGTATTGCTCGTTGATGCTTTGCCTTTACTGCAATCAACAACCACGTTGTTCTTTACACTGCCAGAAGCGTACGAACTTCTACGAGTCGCTGAAAAGGTGACCTCGGTTGAGGGTGACCAGGCAGACTTGTACTTCTACTGGCTCGAGCAATTGCTCGTCAACGACGACCATGATGAAACTCGCCGTCGAAAACTCGCCAACGAGCGCATGCTTGTAGTGCGACTCGCTCTGTCCCAATACATGTCGCGCATTGTCATTGAGTCAGATAGCTCTCTCTAGTGAAAAGTAGGGGAACATTTGCATGGTATGAGCACAGAGACTAGATACGAAAATGGATAGCAAGCGTATCAATACGCACACTTCGTATACACCAAGCCAGACCTGTGCAGGCGCAGCAAGAGTAAGGCGAAGCATGTAATGCTACCCGCCCTCTGGATTTTTTTTTATATGCCAAAGCAGCAGATTGTAGCTGTTCCGTCTCGCCAAGACAGTAGCGCATTCGTCGTTTAGACGACCGTGCCAGCGTTGGAGGCGATACGGGGCCAAAGATCAGCACACTCCTTGGCCACGGGACCTGTAATAGCACTGCCCTTCATTTCACCCTTAGGGTTGACGATAACACCAGCGTTGTCCTCGAAGTAGAGGAAGACACCGTCGTGACGGCGCCACGGCTTGCGCTGACGCACAATGACAGCAGGCATGACTGCGAATGTTAGTACTCATAAACTCCCATGCTATACATACCCTTCTTACGGAGCTCGGGCTTACCCTTTTTGACCGAAGCCACAACCATGTCACCAGCCGAAGCAGCTGGGAGGCGGTTCAGACGGGCACCTGCGCCAAACACAGCAATCACGTACAGGTTCTTAGCACCCGAGTTGTCAGCACAGTTCACGACCGCACCCGCTGGGAGAGCGAGCGACATGCGGTACTTGTTGCCCACAGAGATCTTGGCCATTGTGCTTGCAAACGATGGTAAGGAACCGAATCGCCGAGCGTTTGCTCTTGGTGTCCAACACGCATGCTGAGCTGGTACTGTATTACACGTGATCAAATCAGACATTTTACGTAAGGGTATGTGGAAGTGTATTGTGGAGGACACTTGCAGAGGCGTCCCCTGGGGGCTTCCGACACGTGGGCATACTGGAAAGCATCATGCTAAGCCTAGCAGCGGCAGATTGTGCTAAATAGTTAAGGCAGTTGAGGCCAAGTTGGTAAATAGATTAGCGACGAATCAAGCTCAGGAACTCTTCTCGCGTTTTTGCGTGGTTTCGGAAAACACCAAGCATACAACTTGTCACCGTGTTAGCCCCAGGCTTTTGGACACCTCGCATAGCCATACACATGTGTTCACATTCCATCACGACAGCCACACCGTGCGGCTTCAAAGCCTCATTTAATGCTAGAGCGACTTGCCTAGTGAGACGCTCCTGGACAGAGAGTCGGCGTGCAAACGTCTCAGCAATGCGTGCGAGTTTCGAAAGACCAATGACCATACGGTTAGGAATGTACCCAATGTGTATTTTACCCTTGAAAGGCACTAGATGATGCTCACACAAACTGTATACGTCAATGTCACGCACAATGACCATTTCATCATGGTTTTCGTCGAAAATAGCATTGGAAATCACGTCACAGAGTCGCTCTTCATATCCTTTCGTCATCCACAGAAGCGCCCTGGCATATCTTTTGGGGGTATCCTTCAGCCCTGATCGATCGGGATCTTCACCGAGACATTCAAGAATAGTGCGCACAGCACCTGCAAGTTTTTCCTCATTAGCAGATGATTCTTCTGGGGTGTAATTCAAACGGCTGAGGGTGGATTTTGCTGCAATTGTCAGTTAGAATGTCAGCATACCTGGCCAGCCCAATCCGTGCTTGTTGAGTACAGTGGCGATAGGATCATTTTCATCTGAAAATCCACTAATGACTGTCATTGCACCGGAAGGTGTGCCAAGGCCACCACCATGCTTCTGACGCGGTACGGCCGCAGAAGAGGATGAGGGAGGCAATTCTGTCAAAGAAGGCACATCAGCAACATCATCATCTTCAGTCTGGTACAGCTACACGGTCAAAACCAGTGAATTAATTTACACACCTCCAGCGACCGTTTCGTGCCGCGATTCCCCATCGCAGGGTCCATGATCGCGACGATTTCTAGGAGCATTCGCACGATTAGCTTCATCGATGTTTACATATGCTGACAAATACTCAACGGAGCGCGCCGTACAATAGGCACAATATGATTGGATCTTTGTACCGTTGACTTGGATAGGGCCCATGGCCCTTGTCACGACAGACTAAACTACGATGTCGAGCAAGATCACTCTGGAGGAAGTGAAACAGCACGCCTCAGGTACGTAAATTGCTTCATTATGTTGTACTCATACTTAATAGAAACCTCGGCCTGGGTCATAATTAAGGGTGATGTGTACGATGTCACAGAATGGCTTGACGAACACCCTGGTGGTCGCAAGATTTTGCTGAAGAACGTCGGAAAGGACGCAACGGACAAATTTATGAATTTCCATCCTGATCATGTACTTAAGGAAGTTGCACCAAAGTTCAAGATTGGAACTCTTGTGGATGCCAAGCTCTAATAATGGCAACACATTCAAGCATATTATATGAGTGTCTTTAGAGTGTCTTGAACTAGTCTTTATATATATATATATATATTTCGCTTAACCTGTGCAAATGTAGTAAGGCAGCGGAATTAGTAGGTACACTACGTTGCTTGTTAGGAGGACATATAGGTCGTTGATTCTACCGGGGCGAATAAGTCAAGTTCAATATCGATGAAGGTAGTGAGCTCAACCATGCGGGTCTTCGATTCATGCGGAGAATGGAGGTCCGCACGGTGGCGTCGATTTTTTGGCGCTTAGCGCACGTACCTACTTTGGCGGGGTGACTACGGTGAAGCGCATAGTGGTTTAGAGCCGCCCCAGGTTTTATATGCAAGAATGACTAAATGTGCCTGTTTGTCGGTCCAACCGACCCGAGTATCAAAAAGTGGAGAAGCGCACTCGCATTTTGGGTTTCGGCGGTAGAGGAGTGGCGAGACGACAACTGTATCACCATTGCAACTCAGATCGGATAAAGCGTCGACGCCGGTACAAGCTGTTTCAACAAACGAGTATAAAATATATTTGGCAAGACTTATTGAGTGATTGAGACAAATTTCACGCTCATTTATTTGAGAAGGTCGTTTCTCCGATTTATTTCGCAGTTGCTACACTCTACGTCGACTTGTGTAGCAACTCATGTTTCACCCTGATCAAACTCACTGCAAACATAAAACATCCAGAAAATTAACGGAAGCTACGAGCTCTTTGCGTCATTCCGCAACTCTTCCAACGATCGCAGTTCCTCAGCAAGTTAGTGCATCCGCCAACACTAAAAACGATCGAGGGTACTTTCCCTCTTATTCTGCTCAACCATTTGTGGCAAGTGCTTCGCCACCAGCTCCAAAGCGTACGAGCTCACCTTTGCGGCCGGTTGTACAGGAGTCGTGCTTTATACCTAATACGCTTGATAATACAGGATTGGTCGATGTTGAGGCACTTCAAGCTCTGCAGCGCCTTACAGACCAGTCCTCTCACAATGCGTCTCGACAGCCTTCTATTGCGCAAGCGACTGCAAATGTGCCAGATTCGAGGCGTACTACAATTTGCCCTCCTGACAAAACATCAGTGCAGCGCGAAACTCCTCCCGACCCACCATCCAAACCTTTACCACGGCCGCATGAAGACCAATTTCGATGGAATTTGGGTGACTACATGTTAGGGCGCACCATTGGTGCAGGAAGCATGGGCAAAGTTAAGTTCGGTTACTGTAAGACGGATGGACAAAAGGTGGCCGTCAAAATTGTACCGCGCAACACGTCTCTTAATGCAGTCAAGCAGTCACGCGGAAAGTCGAAGCATAGTGGCCTGCCCATGACAGAAGATGAACTAGAAGCAACCATGAATCGAGCCAAAGCGAAAGACTTCTCCAAGGAGGTGCGCGTCATTCGTGAGGCAAGTTTACAAATGCTCTTACGCCATCCCTACGTGTGCCGTATGCGCGAGTTTATCACCCATCCAAACCACCATTATATGGTTTTCGAACATATTAATGGTGGCCAAATGCTTGACTATATCATTTCCCATGGCCGCTTGCGTGAGCGATCTGCTCGAAACTTTGCACGCCAAATTGGTAGCGCATTGCAATACTGCCACGCAAACAATATAGTGCATCGCGACCTGAAGATCGAAAACATTCTCATTTCCAAGTCAGGAAACATCAAAATTATCGATTTTGGACTCAGCAATGTATTCAAGCCTCAAGGTCATCTGAACACCTTCTGCGGCTCACTGTACTTTGCCGCTCCAGAGTTGCTGAACGCACGTGTTTATACTGGCCCAGAGGTGGATGTTTGGAGTTTTGGTGTGGTGTTGTATGTTTTGGTGTGTGGTAAGGTTCCCTTTGATGACCAGAGCATGCCTGTGCTTCATGCTCGTATCAAACGCGGCCTGGTAGATTATCCCAATTGGCTTAGTGCGGACTGTAAGCACATTTTATCGCGCATGATCGATGTGAATCCACATACACGAGCATCACTCAACGAAATCGTATCACATCCATGGATGCTGCAAGACCACGGCGCACCTGAACCAGCCTATCTCCCTAAACGCAAGCCTCTTACAGCTGTGAGCATAGATCCCGTCGTGATTGAACGCATGACAGGGTTTGAATTCGGTTCTCCTCAGGAAATTTACCACGAACTAAAAAAAATTTTATGCAGCGAAGAATATGTTGCAGCAGTGGCACGACACGAAGATCCAGCGATGGCCTCCGCTGCTATAGAAGCAGTTGGTCTTGTTCAATCTGCCGCAACCGAGTCTGTACCCCGTGGAAATCGACTGTCTCGCCAAATCTCCGCAGGAATCAACTTTTATCACCGACACGTGTCCCGGTCCTCATCAGATGTGCAGGACGTGTCTGATTCAGGAGAGAGCACGCCTGGTGTCAAGGGTCCGCTGCATCCATGCTATGGTTTTCATCCCCTCATTTCAATTTATTTTCTTGTAAAGGAGAAAATGGATCGCGAGAAGTTGGGGCAGGAAATTTATAGCTCCTCTGACTTGCTGCTCTCTGAGCCGGGTCCTGTGCCGACATTTAATCACAAACCTGCCCTCGATGTTCCAGAATCGGCCGCTCACGATCATATTGATCGGGTTTCAGCGTATGGCGCTGCCACATTTGCTTCATCGTTACCCATGGCACGCTTCGCTCCAGACAAATCCTCGTCAATTATTCGACCACCAGAGAAGACGCATGTGTCATCGCGGACTATGTCTACGGCTGTAACTCTTCCTGTGACCCCGTCACCCCCACCCCCTTCTGCTGTTATGATGGCCCCGCCCCAGCCTGAACCCCAAACTCCTGTGTTCGAGTCACGCCAAAAATCCCAGCCACAAGGCATCATGTTAGGTCCTCCGCGTCCTCTTGCACGTGTCGATGAACTGGAATCGAGCTTGCGCACTCCTCCGAAGGCATCTTTCATGACAACTGACGCATCACAAGCACCATCTGCTTTCCAACGTGCCGCTATGCCGCAGCGAAGTGTAAGCATGATGCATGCCCGACATGCCGATCAACTCAAGTCGCTACAGGACCGACACGCCTCCATGGCATTTTCTACGTCTGGCGCGCGACCACTGCCTACACTGGATGCCATTCAGTCCGAGGCTGGTAAGAACCTTTTGCCTTGTGTTTCTGAGGCAGCTAACTCTGCAGGAACCGTATTTGCAGACTCTGGACCAAATCTCACGCGGCGATTCGGTACCATGTCGGTTCGACCTACGCACGAAGCAAGTGACTCGTTCGTGCCGCAACAACTGTCGCCAGTGAATTCGCATATAAATACTATGGATTCCAATCAACAAAGCTTACCGTTTGAAATGCCTTCTCCCTTGTCGAACGAAGATGCATCCAAACCTGTTTTCTTGAAAGGGCTCTTCAGCGTGCAAACCACCAGCCGTCGGCCGCGTGTAATGATTCGACGGGACTTGATTCGTGTATTCGAGCAATTCAAAATCCAATTCACAGAATTAAAAAACGGCTTCGAATGCTCTTATGCTGGTCCTCTCACGGATACCGATACACAATTTGCTCCCGCTGAGGCATTCACGGACATGACTTCGACCCCTGCAACCGATTCTATGAATGATCCCACCCCCATTGCTGCCACAGGCGTCGGTGATGTTCCTATCGATCGATCAGGTCAATCTGATGTCGTACTGGCCACGCCTAATTCCGATGCTCCTTCATTAAGAATCGGTGTGAACAAACCATTGCCCTGTAACGAAGAGGCTGAAGTCTGCTTTGAGATCTGTCTTGTCAAAGTCCCCTTATTGCTTGGGATGAATGGGATCCAATTTAGACGCGTATCTGGAAACCCTTGGAAATATCAAGCTTTAGCCAGGCGCATCTTGAATGAACTTCATCTGTAGCTATGTTGTGATAATCAACCGCGTGTAAATACCACATGATGTGTGCTGGGGAATGATACTTTGTAGAATTGTGGAATTATGCGCGTAGGAGTTTGCCGACGTCATCGTTGATCGACGATTCGCGGGTTACTAGCAAAGCCTCGCTTTTTTCTTGTCGCAATCCGTTGACGATGTCGGCAGTTGAGCTCATCAACCCACGCGCAGAATCTGTGCGAAGATTTCAGGCGTTGCAAGTGAATATTGCAGGCGCTGTGGGTCTAGCACAGGTCGTGCGTTCCAACCTAGGTCCTCGTGGTACGCTCAAAATGCTTGTCGATGGCTCTGGAAACCTGAAGATGACCAAGGATGGTAAGGTCTTGTTGACCGAGATGCAAATTCAGAATCCGACGGCTGCCATGATTGCAAGGACGGCTGTAGCGCAGGATGAACAATGTGGTGACGGTACAACAAGTGTTGTCCTACTGGTTGGTGAACTATTGAAGCAGGCCGAGCGCTACATTCAAGAGGGTGTGCATTCTCGCGTGATTTCGGAGGGCTTTGATGTCGCTAAAGCGGGCACATTGCAATTTCTTGAACAGTTTAAACAACCTATGCAAGGCGATCGTGCCACGCTTCTGGCTGTTGCTAACACAGCTCTCGCCACTAAGCTTCCCACAAAACTAGCCAAACAACTAGCAGAGGGTGTAGTTGATGCAGTCCTGGCTATTAAACCCAAAACCACGGGCTATTCCGAAGTACCTTCGTTCAAAGAAGACGGAAGCTCGGAGCGTGTGGGCGAGTGGAAGACACGCGATCCTATTGACTTACACATGGTCGAAATTATGAAAATGCAACACAAGAGTGCTACAGACAGTCAATTGGTTCGTGGTCTCGTTATGGATCATGGTGCGCGTCACCCTGATATGCCCAAACGGGTGCGCAATGCATTCGTTTTGACACTGAATGTAAGTCTGGAATACGAAAAGACCGAAGTCAATTCAGGTTTCTTCTACTCGTCTGCTGAGCAGCGCGAAAAACTGGTCGAGTCAGAGCGTCGCTTCGTTGATGCCAAATTGAAAAAAATTGTTGAGCTCAAGAACCAAGTGTGTGATGCGCCTGCGAACACACCTGAGTCGGAGCGCAAGTCGTTTGTTATTTTCAATCAGAAAGGCATCGATCCTATGTCACTTGACATCCTAGCAAAGAATGGTATTTTTGCTCTTCGTCGCGCCAAGCGTCGAAACATGGAACGTTTGCAACTGTGCTGTGGTGGTGTAGCCCAGAACAGCGTAGACGACCTTTCGCCTGATGTACTTGGTTGGGCGGGCCTTGTGTACGAACACACACTTGGAGAAGAAAAGTACACATTCGTTGAAGATGTAAAGGATCCAAAGAGCGTTACGCTGCTTATCAAAGGACCCAACACACACACGCTAAACCAAATCCAGGATGCTATCCGCGACGGTCTGCGTAGCGTAAAGAATGCCATTGAAGACAATAGCTTGGTTCCTGGTGCTGGTGCTTTTGAGGTGGCAGCTGCCGCAGATCTCCTTGACAATGTGCGTCGAAATGCCAAAGGCCGAGCTAAGCTTGGCGTTGAAGCATTTGCCCAAGCGCTCATGGTTATTCCCAAAACTTTGGCAAACAATGCCGGTCTTGATATCCAGGACTCGATCGTGAACTTGCAAGACGAATGTGCTGAAGGTCATGTTGTGGGACTTGATACGCAAACAGGAGAGTGCATGGATCCCATCTCTTGTGGTGTTTGGGATAACTACCGTGTCAAGCGTCATATGATTCACAGCAGCGCTGTAATTGCATCTAACCTGCTCTCCGTGGACGAAATTTTGCGTGCTGGTCGTAGTTCCCTAAAGGGCGACGCCCCTGGTCCATAAGTAGCCTGCATGTGTTGCTCGTAATATTGTCTCCATAAGCTTCGGCTGTTCATTCGAGCGTGATTTTGATCTCTGCTGGGGCTTCTCCACTCGTCTCGCAACCAACGAATCTGATCCACGTCCATCAATGGTGCATCGTACAGCGCTGGATCAGCTTGGCAATGCGCCACCCATACGTGTTTCATACACGCTTCCATCTATTTTATCATTCCAAGACGACAATGCGCATCGGTATGTACCAAATGCAGACAATTCGATCGCGCACTCTTTGCCAGTCTTACACCTCCCTGCTTCAAAAGAAAAGCCACTTGCACGAACAGTAAATGGTTCATCGTTCCCTAAAATCCGGTATTCTGCGAATTCCCAGCAATGCACAAGGCCTATGCCACCAGAGGATCTACAACCACAACATCTTAGACCGGTTAATGCGCTTGCTTTGGACGTGCGGTCTAGCGGCACTCGTCTTTTTAGTGCCGGTGTCGATGGTCTCGTATGCGTATGGGATCTTGACTATCAAAATATGACAGCAACTCCTAGACTTAATTCAAAGTTTAGGCCGCATAGGAGCTGGATTTGGGATATGAAGTATTGTTCGCATTTAAGTACAGTACTGACTTGTTCATCTGACTGCACAATCAAGGCATGGAATGTCGATACAGCACATTCTGCATTGGAACTAGGAACTCACAGAGATTACGTGAAAGCCTTGGCACCATCCAACGCCTCCGATTGGGTCGCTAGTGGCTCGTTGGATCATCATTTGTGCCTTTGGGATTTGAGAGAAGGGCGTAAAAAACCCATGTGGCAGATTCGGACACCTTCTAGCATTTATTCTGTCGCTAGTAATCATTCTGGGAGTGTCATTGCTACCGCTGGACTTGATGGTGTTGTTCACGGATGGGATCCTCGCATGCGGGACTCGGCATTTGAGCTTGTCGGACATGAAGATCTCATTCGCACAATGATAATGAGTTCCGATGGAACACGCGTTATATCAGGTTCATCAGACTCAACTGTTCGCCTTTGGTCAACAAATGAGCGGAGGTGCATGCATACTTACACACATCATAACTCAAGTGTATGGAAGCTATACAGTGACGACGAAAACATGTCGACTTTCTACTCTGGTGATCGAGACGGATTCTTATGCAAGGTTTATTTGGATCCCAGCGGGCACGCAGAAAATGATCAATGCATTGTGCTTGCTCACGAGGCGCAAGATAATTCTGTTCATGGGTCAGGCATCACAAGCATCGTGGCCTACCAGGACAAGTTTGTTTGGACTTCGAATTCTTTATCTCCTACCTTCCGATGCTGGCAGGACACTTCTGATTTAAATATATCCAAATCTAGTCAAGTAAATTTGCACGATTCTGCCGTGTTTAACCTCTTCAACTCGAATGCGCCAAACTATCGTCCGAATCAAACTGAACTCCCCTTGGTGGCGTCTGAGGCCACTCCTCTGTCCAGTCAGCCGATGCGAGAAGTTTTTGGCTATCACGGCATTCTCCGTGGCACTATGCTTAATGATCGCATGCATGCATTGACCATCGATTCTGGAGGCGTTGTGGTACTTTGGAATGTTTTTCATGGTTCGTGTATCGGTACTTTCAATGTAAATGATCTTTTTGCCGCTGCTATGTCCAATAAGTGCACCTCAGCGTGGCAGCCTCAACATTCACCAAGCAGCACTCTTGAATTTGTGCAATATCTTATTGAGGGTGAGGGCTGTGTCATTCCGTGGTGTTCACTCGACACTTCTGACGGTCGTCTCACAATAACGATTGACCAGTCTAATTTATGGTCATCAAGCATGTATTTGGATGAATTGCATGAACTACTTGGAAATCCACCGACTATAAGATGGACAGAAGATCGCGTGATTCTCGGTGTTTGTGTTTTGCGAAACTTGTTTAAGAATTTACTCTTGTCAGAATCAGAGATGCGCAGGGATATCAAAGATGGGCAGCTTATGTTGCTCAATTGGATGAAGCGACTGAATACCTCTCCTGAGGCTCTAATGCATATGCCTATTTCACAATTGCCTAACCCACCAGGTCCGAATCCTGCTCCAAATCAACACTTTCATGCTATTCTTACAGAAATGACGGGCAGCAATTCGGCCAAGGGTAAAGAATCATTATCAACAAGCATCCCAGAATCGCCTCTGATGCATGATATTGTTCGCTTTTTACATGAAATGACCAACAAGCAAGCTCTCAATACAGAAGAACAGGTGGCATCACAATCATCAGATTCTGGCAACACATTTTTTGGCAGTTTCCGTCGAAATGCCTCCAAGCGAAAAACTCAAAATGCATCATATACGGTCTCAAAGGACGAAGAAGCTCCTCAAGACTACTTGGGTGAATTGGCATCGTTGTTGTCAGGCTCGTGGCGCGAAAAGTCGCCATTGACCGGTATACCTAAGATTCAATTCTCAGATACAACATCGATTCAAATATCCCGTGTCGACCGTGAAAATGGAAGGCAGGTAATGCTATACCATGGTACAGTTGGCTCTACTGGCACAGATGCTCCATTGCTTGAATTACTGGCTCCATTATGGCTTCTGTCCGTGGTATTATCGCCAGAGGTTGTTCAAAAGGATGCGCCACTAATCAAAGTGGTTCTTCTTAAATGGACGCCTTCTCAAGCGGCGCAAGAAACTTCATCTTCCTCTAATTTAGAGTTGGATCAGCTTCCCACCGAAAGCACGTCTTTGACCGCACCCCGAAACATTCGCGTCGGGCGCATAGCTCAGTATGTGAAACAGTCACTGTTGTCCATGGGCATCCAAATTCCAGATTCTGGTGAAAACTTGGCTGACATTCCTATCGAAATCTTGTGTAATGGATATCTTGTACCCCCTCGTTATACCATGGCGCAATGCCAAACATTCTGCTGGAAGAATGCTACCCCAGGCATGGTGCGCTTGCGATATCGTCGCAAACAACTTCTATGAATAGCTTTTAATTTTTAGATAAAGAAACCTCAGTTCCTGGGGATGTATTGGGCACATAGCGGAGTGGTTTACCGCATCGGTTTTCGGTTGGACGATTCCCGAAGGTCATGGGTTCGATCCCCATTGTGCTCTGACTTTTTACATGTATAACCATAATTTTTGGTAAGGAGCAGCATACGCTTAAATTTATGCTATGATGGGCTAGGCCACTGCGACATAATTTGATGGCACCATGAGGCACTTGTCATGCTGCACAATTAGCCACCAGTTTTCGTCACTTTGGTCAACAATTTGAACCATTTCTCCTTCTTTCAACGAGGCTTCCTCGGGTGACGTTGCGTCATAGTCATATAGGGCTTCAGCAGCCACAACTAGAATAAAGTTAGTATGTCTCGGAGAAACGTTAACGTACCATGTTCCATATCGGTTACATACGCCGCAGGGATCAAGCCTTTATGCGCCGGGTCAGAAAGCAATGCACCATATGTCCAATCACCCTCCACGGACATTCCGCTGAGCGATGGGTGAATCAAAAACACCTGGTTTTCTGAGAAAGAGAGCATGCCCTCGCCGCCTTCAAACGGATAAATGCTGCGAAAATGCATTGTGCGTCCCATATCAAATCCAAGTGATGCATCCACATCAGCGTTATTAGCGGATCGAGTTTCTTGGTATGCTTTCGAATCGAAACTCGGCTCATTGGCGTCCGGCGCTTGTATCATTTCCTTTGTAGCATGCATGGGCATCACTAGTCCAGCCTCGTCGTCATCACTACTTTCCGGTTCAGGAACAGACGCAAGGGATAAACCATTGGGAGGGGAGGAAGATCCGAGCACGGCACCAGCACTTTGAGCACCAGACCTATCATGTGTTACAGTCTTCCTAAGCATTTGACCGCCACGAATTTGGGACAAAAGAGCATTTCGATCACCCATGCCGCCTCCGAGGCTGGTTCGCGAAGTTGATGGCGCTGGTTCTAGAGCTGGATAGTGCGAAGCAGGAGGCGCTTCTGGAGCGGGAGGTGCTGGCTCAGATGTAGGAACAATACCACTAAAGAGCTGCTGAGCAAGTTGTTGCCGTGTCGCACGTGAACTCATAGGATTCTCTTCCTCTTCTTCTTCTTCGTCCCAATCATCCTCATTGGATGGAGGTAAATGAATTGAGCGTGAAGAAGATGCAGAAGGTGTATATCTTTGAGACGGAAAAGCAGAAGTTGGTTGGGGCGCGGAGGGAGTTTCGACAGGAAGTTCAGGAACAAATTCTGGTTTTGAAAGAATCTCCGGTCGCTGCTCTTGTTGCTTCATTGATTCCGCATTGTGTGAACGGAAGAAAGGATTGTTCGACGGCCTGCTGGGTTGAGGTTCATCCTCCGGCTCCGGCTCTGGATCCGGTGCTGACACTAGTCCTGGCTGTGGCGTGAATTCACGCGGAGGATCGGGTACTGGACCCGGCTCGGGCTCGGGCTCTGGTTCTGGTTCTGACACTAATTCTGGCTGTGACGTGAATTCACGCGGAGGATTGGGTACTGGTACCGGCTCTGGCATTGACTTGAACTGAGTATCAGGTGCTTGCCCCAGCTCTGGCTCTGGCGTTAATTTATGTTGAGAATCGAGCGCTCGCTCCGACTCTGGCTCTGGCGATGCCATCGGCCGGCTTTGGCGGGCCTCTGAAGTATGACTTCGAGGAGGAGGTTGAGGAGCCTGCCTATTTCCGCGCATACGGGCTTTGCGAGCTTCTTCACGCTCTTTAGCTTCCTTATCAGCTCGAGCGGCTCGGGCCTCTGCTTCGCTGCGCTCGGCGGCAAGTCGCTGTTCTACCGAGACATCAACAGACGGCATCTTGTCGACAGTGCCACCACCCACGCCAAGCATCCGCATTCGTTCCTGAACTCGTCGCTGTGCCTCAGACCTAATCCATGCATCACGCTCTGAAGGGGACAACTTGGCTGCTGGAGCTGATAATGTTGAAGGGATTTTGCTTGTTTCCTTTTTGGTGACGTCTTGCTCTTGAGGGTTCGCTTGAACTGATGGTGTCGGTATGGTTGCAGATCCTCTAAGATGCGCATATCGGTCATTGTTCCGTTTATCACGCTGCCTGCTTTCTTGCACGCCTCTTTGATAGTCCAGGTTCTGACGCCGCTCTAGACGCCTTTCTAGCTGCGGAAGTCGCTCGTGAAGAAGCTGCATGAGCGTTCTTTCGGCCTTACGCCGCTGTTCACCCGCGTGGGGGCCTTCTTTGCGGTTATAATACTCAATATCGTCTTGAAGTCGGCGAATAGCAAACTGCACGTCTTCCATTTCATTCTGCAGGTCATGATCTTCTTCATCACGCAGATCCGCACGTTCTAGCATCCGTTGCGTCTTTTCAAGCTGGCGCTTCATTTCTCCAAGGCTTTCTGCAGCAACCTGGCCATTAAAGCTCACTTCGCGACGATCCAGATGGCGGCTTCGACTGCGATATCCAGCAGAATCGGTATCCTGGTGCCTGTAAGCGATAGCATCACTAGGACGCGACGTAGCTTCCCTTTCCACTGGATTTTTGTAAAAAGAGCGTGATTCAGAGTATTTTGCATCTTTGTTCGAGCCTGGTTCAGCAAGATTTAGAGCCGTGGATTTGCGGACATGCGTGTCCTGCTTGAGTAAATCCTTGAGGAAATCAACGCTTTCGCTCAGATCGCGCGTCGATGATGGAATTAATTCTGAAGGTAGCTCATCCGGTATTTCATTGCCGTTGAGGGCGCGGTATATGAGCGCCATGGCGATATGGAACTCAGCAATGTTGAGCTTACCCCGGTTTTCTGGGTCAGCAAGATGCCATATTTGAAGAAGCTGCTCGCGAGATAGGCCACTTTGACTGAACAACTCCCGAGCCACATCACCGCTAATCCAGCCTGTTCGTTTCGAGTCCCATGCACGAAAGATATTATCGTAGCTTTTACGTTCTTCTTTGCTCATAGCCCATGAAAGACTTTTCTTAGCAGGACCTGCCTGTATCTGGGTGAGTGACTGGAGCTTCGACTGAAACTGAGCCGGCTGAAGGCTGTTTTGATTAAAGTTCATATTGCTCGGTGTCGGCATTCCAGAATAAGGCTGTGCCGCAGGCAAAAATTGCGTATACATCAAGCGCATGCTCGGGTCAGCAGACGCACCGGTCATTTGAGGCGTCATAGGCAATCCTGTCATCTGAGCCATCATGGGAGGCATACCAGTAGGCTGGCCCATCATGGGAGACATGCCTGTTGGTTGACCCATCATAGGAGACATGCCTGTTGGTTGACCCATCATAGGAGACATACCCGTCATTTGTCCCATCATGGGACGCATACTGTTCATTGGGGTCATCATTTGAGGTGTGGAGCCCGTAGCTGCTGCAGCGATTTGAGGCGGCGGAGGCGGCGGAGCCGATGGACGCTGTACAAATGATGCATTTGGTAGCATACCCGTGGGGAAACCGGTTCCCTGCATCTGTATGGGTATGCCGCTCGTCATTTGTGGATTTTGGTATAAGCCATAGTTGGGGGTACCAGTTCCGCCCCACTGATTTACCGGGAACATGGTGCACGGTGAGCAACACCACGACTGGTAGGATGGAGGTGTTAATAAACTATGACGCCTGCCGATGTCCGAGCCACATTGGTCACGTGAAGCATCGGTGAGATTCTGTCAGTCAGGCATCTCTGCACGGGCCTGAACTGATGATCCCCTGGATAACATCCAAGCAATTATGGTCAAATATCTCATCGGACGGTACGTGGCATGATGTGCAACGCCCTAATGAAAGTGTGGCTGATCCAATCTTTGGTATAGCAACGGGCATTGGAGCCTTTTTTATCTGGGAAAATGACCGACGAAACGCACATGACCATGGACCTGGCAATACGCTTCTAGACTTATTGAGCCGTCGAACGGGGGTGAACAACTATTTACGCGAGCGTGAAAATAAGCTGGAAATATCGCCTTCGTCAAAATAACTTAATCATACAAATATTTCTCACTCAGGGAAATAGTTTCCTGACATGGTACACGAAAGCACCGAGGAATCGGAAAAATGCCAAGCTGGTAAATGTGTAAAATAGCACAGCCATGTATATATTGTGTACCTTGCGAGAAACATTGAGAATCACAATTACCAGAGCAACGTTCGTAAGAGTCCAGGCTAGCACGACATTAGTGCGCACAGTCGCATAATAGTCTTTCTGGGCCTGCTCTGTATCTCGTGGCGGGGCAGGCAATGATTCCCTGGAAGATAAGGCCTGGCATGCATCATCGTAGGCTGCGTCGATATCTTTCATGCGGTCCGGAACCGTCACCTCCACAGCGTCGTTGGATGTTCCAGATGCCTGGCCCAAATCCATTGAGAGCGTAGTGGAGCCTTTCGTGCCCCATGATACATCGTGGGTGTTACAAAATGCATATATGTTGATAACGTTGATAAAGCTCGGTGAAACGAGAATGTATTGAAATAAACTCGTGAAAATGTGCCATGGATCCAAAAACATTAGAGAAGCAAGCAACCAGATGCCATATGTGCTGAGTACTGAAATGACAATGCGCACAAATACACCATCTGTGAGAATCTCAGCGTTCTTGTGATGTACCACCTCTTTCTTAATACTCCAATACGCCAAAAATACGACAAATGATACAAGAATGAGCATTACAAATCCAAAAACAATCATTGATACAAGATATCCGATCCGATTCCCTTGTGGACGATTTCCCATGGAGAGGAGGAAACAATAGATAATGAACGCGAGATAAATATATTCACATATCAGGGTAGGTACATGGATCCAGTGTGCAATATCTTCCATAGACCTGGACAGAATATGAAAAATAAGGAAGTAATTCGCCAGTGAAAACCAAGTGAAGAACAGCATGACAGTCTGATAAAGCATCTCCACGTGTAGCAAGAACTTTCGAAACACACTGTGTTTTGACCTGTAAATACGCCCAAACTTGATGATGGAGTGAATTGCTGCAAAGAATGAACCGTTCAGCCATCGGCGACGTTGCGATATGAGCTCAGCAACATGGGTTGGTACGTCTGTTTCTGCTTGTGCACGTTTCACGAACCGTAAGAGCCAAGCGCTATCGCGCTTTGTGACAAGCTCCCAACATAAAATACGATCTTCCGCAAGATACATATTGCTCGAAAAAATGTCAGCATCATGCTTTCCACCGTGCATCGTTTCACCCTTGAGGTATGAATGTAATGGTCCATGTCCCATGGGATCATTTTGAAGGGCAGTATAACGGTATGCACTAAATGCACCCGGCAGCACACTGATGTATCCGAATGCACTCTCCATAGGTTTGTCAAGTATATTGCTCATTTTGTATTCAAAATGTTGAGCAGCCACGAGTGGATTCAATAGTTCATGCCACAACTTGCCCTTTTGAACCACAATTTCACCGCATGCACCGCCAACATTAGGATCACTGTCAAAAGCGCGCCACAGATGATAAATGCTGTGAGGTTTCGGCATGGTACCAACGTCCAACAAGATGCATATACGTGGATTTAATAAAGGAGATAGTGCATTGAATGCCCACCGATGAGAGTTGATCTTTTTCTTGTTTTCTTCCTTGAGTAAAAATATCACTTGAACGGGCACGATTCCACGTTCCGCACTACGAAACTTGAGTGATGAGTCGACAGAAATTTGCGCCGTATACTCATACATGTGCGCCTGAACGGGAGTGCCTTGCACTGCGTTCTTTCCCACACCTTCTTGATATATGCCCATTGCAGCAAGTACACTGAGTGTGCGACTGTGAATTTTTTGACGTCCGTCAGATACAATCAAAACGACGACTTTTTTCCATGTACCTTCACCCCAGGTTGAATGATTGCGAAGAGAACAGAGATAAGCAATATTTAGCATAACACCATGCATCGTGCGAGTAAAAAGGCGCTCGTCTTCATTGTACATCGTCAAAATAATGCATAGCTCTGTTGTGCGCGGTCGTCCGTACAATTGCTGTCGAATTGTATACCGATCCGTGACAAAATGATCAGGATCACACGTGATAGCAGTATAACGCATGTATCCAAACTCGCGGCCTTCACGGATGGGTAAAAGACGCATAAGGCGCGGAGGAATAGGACAATCAAGGACAAGGTGCCCGTTATGCAAAGGTACGCGCTTTAAAGTACGGTATCGGCGCGGCTGACGTTGAGGGATTTGTCCATAGTGTGCTGCATATTTTTCTTCGTCGCCAGAGACGGTGTTAGTAGGTAACATGGGCCATTCAGAACCACCATTTTGGATATCACTCTGTGGCATAAGTGCATTCACACTTTGGTCTCGTCCATCATGGAACGACATGGCCGTATTCCACGCATCTTTGGTATATTCCTGCTCAGGCTCGAGGTACGGCATATCGTTTTCAGAAGACACCATATCCGAGTGTCTCGAATCCAATCCAGTCACCGATAATGCTTTAGGCTCAAAATTTCGACCTTCGGCGTTATCATAAAAGTATTCCTCAATATATGAATGTTCATTAAACGACTGGACATCGTATGGATTCATAAGATGGTCCTGTTCAGGATCTGCCTCTCCATATTCACTGGTTCCCACAGATGCAGGCGTTGTAAAGACTCGCCTAGGATGTAGGAATGAACGCATATATGTATTTGATATGGCAATGTGAGATGCCGCGTGCGACAAAAACTCGTCAAAAAATAGGTAGCTCGATCAGCGTGTCATCCACTCGCATTGCGCGTGTTGTGTGTTGTTCTCAGGTTTAATTCCCCTATCGGTGGAGACGATGCACGAGCACAGCGAATTCCTACTGTTCGTCTCGGCGCGCCACATACATTATAATGGCGTCAGAGCTTCCTCGAATGAAGATTCTGACTTCCCGTTGGGCACAAAATGAGCGAAAAATTGTTCGCGAGCGCCACGGAAGTGTTTTATCCCGTGGACTTATTTTAAAACGGGATCAAGCTGCAAGTGGTGAAGACTATGCGCTTGAACATGCGGTTGCGCTCGAGGGTGCCCCCCTTTTTCGCGAGGCAGACGTGGGCCTGGGTGTTTATGGTGTGGCACAACCCACGATAATCGGCCTAAAAACAGCTTTGTCTGTTTTACAGTGTGATCCACAAGATGATGGAAATGGATCTACGCGTCGATGCGCTTGGGTTTGTACACGGGAAGAACCAGTAGTATTTGTCGGCGATACTCCGTATGTGTTGCGCGAGGCTCATAAACCCCGAAATACATACAGCATGAGCGATCGTGCTGAAAATCTTGAAGGCATTGAGAAAAGACTGAAGAACGACATTTTGACAGAAGCATCAAAAAACAATGGACTGCTTCTTGTTCATCAAGAGCAAGACAGCACTACTGAGCTTAAATCCAAGTGGGTCGCCGTGCAACGTGATAATGTACGAACTATGCGTGAGGTTTTCACTTGGATCCAGTCCCAAGGTTGGCGTGTCTCTTACCACCGCTTACCCATTGCACCAGATCAGCCGCTTGAGCACAACTACCTGGATGCGTATACCCAAATCATTAAAGATAATGACCCGCTCAATACGTGCTTCATTGCAAATTGCGGTGCAGGTGTATTCCGTACGACATTCGCAATGATAGCAGCAGTCCTAGTACGTCGGCGTCAGACGCACCTACTCACCCAAGTCGATCCTTTGCTTGACACAGACAACGTTGGAAATGTTGACAAGCATGCGCCATCCAAATCTTTGGTTCATACACTTCGCCGCGTTCAAGACAATATGGTGCATGATCGTCATCTGCTTCGTTTAGTCCATGTGCTGAACCACAGTCTATCAACGCATGATACTCGCTCTGTCATTGAACAGTTATTGATGCAGCCTTCTTTGCTTAAATCTTTACAAGAGGCAAACACTGGTAATTATGGCATGGTTCGGCAGTTATGCGGTTTGTTGGACAATGGCTTAGCATGTAAAGAGATTGTGGACACGGCGATTGATGCATGTTCCCACATGACGAATTTGCGTGAGTCAATTTTAGCCCACCGATTGCGCTATTCAACTGCTGCGGCCATTGACGAACCTCAAGCACATGCCTTGTTGCGCCGAGCAGCCAAAGCTCTCGAAGTATACTATTTTTTGATCGCGTTTTCGAGCTACGTGGAAGACAGTCGGACCGCCGTCTTCCACGTCCGCTTTGTCGACTGGCTCAAGGAGCGTGCGGAAATTTGGCGTGGTATCGGACGCATTCGAGGTCTTCATCATCACTTGTCACTCTTTGACCCAGTGGCGGACTTATCGCTTATCAGCCGTGGTGACACTGGCGTCCTAGCTGCCCCGAACGAATCGGTGAGGCAACGATTCGGTGAGGTCATCGCCCAAGGTGCGCTAGTAACGGGAGATGAATTTGCCGATTTTGTTGTACGCAATCGCACGGGTACAGTTCTGCGCTCAGGTTTATTACTCAAACGCGATGTATGGCGCAAATTTGAGCATCAGGCCAAGGTTCCATGCATTCGAGGAGCCGTGAATTTTAGGCGCATCCGGGACACAAATGTATTTGGCACTGGACAGCCATCGGTGGACGGCATTCGTAATCTTCTCATGACTGTGTTGGACGATATTCCGCGCCAAGATAATGAGATACGCACAGTCTTGTGGATCAATTTGCGTGAAGAGCCCCTTGTATATGTAAGTGGTGGTCCTTACTGTCTCCGCCAACGCGAATTGTCACTGCGAAACATTACGGATTACAGCGGCATCACATCCGAACGCCTCGCTCAATTGGAAGAGCGATTGCGGCAAGACGTGATTCAGGAGCTCTCGGCCAGTGATAATAAACTTTTATTGCATACAGAAACCGAAGACGGAACCGTGGTGCCTCTATGGGAGGATGCAGAACCAAGTGACATTTCGACAATGCAGGAAGTGATGGACCATATTTCAGCCTCCTTACCGAATGATGTGCATTTGGTGTTTCGGCGTGTTCCTATCACAGCTGAGAAGAGCTTGGATTCGTCGGATATTTGTGACTTGATAAATGCAGTATTGCACAGCTACAATAACCGAATGCCAATCATCGTCAATTGCCAGTTGGGTCGAGGCCGAACAACTTTGGTTTCTGTGCTTATTTTGCTCATCAAGCATTGGATGGGCGACGCACCACTCTCTACTCAGACACAAGATAAACAACCCCTCACATATCATGTCATCAACAGCTTACTTCGTGTGGTGCCGTACGGTCAAGAGACCAAGCGTATCGTGGACAATGCCATTGATAGCTGTGGCTATATGATAAATATCCGCGATGACATTGAAGAATCGCGTTGCAAAGCCATCGAAACATCGGACGAGGCGAAAAAGCAGCAGTACATTGCACGGGGTGTACAGAGTCTGCGACGTTACTTTCAGATCCTCACATTTCAGGCATATCTTAACAGCGTGCGCCCTGACACAATCATGTCTCACACGTACGAGCACTTTATACGGAAGCAGCCTGTCTTGGAAACAATCGCTCGCGATCTAAACCAGTGGGAGTTGTCTACCATCACACCGCTACGCAAAGTAGACATTGGTGATGGTGTGGCACTCACGGACGAAGTTGAAGAAGTTGTGCGAAATCGTACAGGAAATATTCTAAGTGCATCGACCATACTCAAGTCGGATTTTTTCAGTGGAATCCTCAAAGCCGGCCTTCCGCTAAGGATCGAAGGTATGCCGAATCTTCGAGGTGTATGCCCTCTAGTCTCGCTACAGCATTCATTAATTCATAAAAAGATCACACTGCACACTGCGCGAGAGACATGGGGGTGTGGTATGCCGACGATTGATGGACTCCGTGCAGGCCTATCAAGGATGAACGCTGCGCCTAACGGATATGGCCGGATCGTGTGGACGAATCTGCGTGAAGAGCCTGTGCTTTACGTTAATGGACGGCCACATGTATTGCGCCTGGCTGACAAGCCCCTCACGAACGTCGAAGCGACGGGTGTAACTACTGAAGTGGTCGAGCGCATTGAGCGTGCGTTACAACGTGATTTGCGAGAGGAAGCTCGACAAAGGAACGGCCATGTGCTGCTGCACGATGAAGTGGCGCTGGAGAATGGCGAGTATGCCATTGTGCCCGTATGGGAGACAGTGCAGGATTCTGACATTCTTACACCACGCGATGTATATGAGCGGGTAAGCAGCGAGGGCTTCCGAGTCGATTATGCAAGGGTTGCTATCACTGATGAGCAAGCGCCGGTGCCAGAAGTGTTTTCGCACCTCGAGGAACGTGTACAACTTGCGATTGATACAGACTCAATGTGTGTATTTAATTGCCAAATGGGTCGTGGGCGTACGACGAGCGGCATGGTGATTGCGTCTATGATTGTGAGCGTCCGAGAATATGGACAATTATGGCTAGAGCAGGATGTATGGGCCACGATGGACCAAGCACAAGCTGAGGATGAATCTCGCGAGCTGCGTGAAGATGAGCTACGCTCAGATGGAGAATATCGCTGTATATTGCAGCTCGTCGCTGTATTGTCACATGGACGTCTTGCCAAGATGTTACTCGACCACGCTATTGATCGTATGGATACCATACAGAACTTACGCAAGGCAATCAGCATGATGAAACTGCGGGCAGATAATGCTAGTCCAGACTCTCCTCGACACAAGCAGCTCGTTACCGCGTTTCACAATTACCTTGGTCGATATGGGTATCTCATTGCATATGCAAGTTATCTTTTGGACAAGCATCAATTCGACGCACATTTGCGAGACGGAGACGTATTATTCGGTTCGCCGCTGCGACCACATCGCTCGCATTTTGGATCAATTGAAGATGCCAGTGCACTAGCAGGCATCTATCCAAGCTTCCCTGAATGGCTCCATAAGCGTCGAGAAATTAGTGCGATCCTCGATCGCGAGGAGCTCGATTAGATGTCTGAGCCGTATGTAGACGCGAATTCCACTGTTGAGATGCTCGTTGAAATCTCTCGCGGTGTTCCATGTTTGGGAAATCCTTCTTCAACTTGGCAAGCGCCTCTTTAATGAAGCGTTGATATGCGCTGGTCACTGGCTTTTTTCGGCCCTTTCTTGCCATGCGGTCGAGTATTGCCGCGGCAGTGGAGTCCGAATGACACCACGATTCGTTCTCCACATAGGCATAAGTACCAAATCGTGCACTTGGTAGCTACGAAAGACCTCGCAAGAAAGTCGCCACAGCATCGCATAACGTTTTCTGAGCGACAGCATCATCCACTTTGTGATTCGCCCTAGGCACGACTTTGGTGGATAAAGGAAGGTTGCGCAGAGATGTCTCCCAGTGCTTGGCGATTTGCACAGGATCTACATCAGGTGGTGCATATTCGCTGCCATGTTAGTTTGATGTACGTACTCATTCATGCCGAACAGCATAAGCAATGGAGCACGATTTAATGCAGGTTGCAGGGTGCGAACAATGCTTTCGGAGTCCAGGTAGCTACTAAATAAATCATCATCACCATGGTGTCCATTTAAGCTTGCGAAACGATATGCGGTAAAAGCTGGGGTTAGTACCGTTGCAGAATTGCCCTCTCCGCGACCTTTCAACGAGGTCCTGACAGGAGAAATGTGTGAACGATCAAGCAGTGCACCTGGAAGACCTTTTTTCACACATTCTTGACTCTTACTGAGCAATTCCCGTGCGGAGTTTTGACTTCCATCGTGTGAGTCAAAGTATTCGCTGTCCGAAACCGGCGCTTGACAAATGCCCCCGTGCACTAGAATTTGTTGACCTGTTTTTAGATTCAAGCGCTCCTCAGAAAGGAATGTCACAACATCTTGGCAACCTGTAGAGTGGCCCATGAGCACAAGTTTACCTGTACATGGAGAGTCAGAACGAGTGAGCAGATGCTCTGCCAGTTGTGCTATTTCCTGCGCATCACCTTCGAGTGATGATGTCCCAAACCCACCCAAATCGGAGCATTTTACGAATTGTATAAGGGAGTACTCAAGATCATTTAAGACAGACGCAAGGCGTGGAAGGTACGGCACGACACCCATCGTATCAGTGAGGCCAGGTATGAATATCAGCTTGTTGGGATGCTGTGCATTGGTCTCGAAATAAGGTAGAGAAATAGGCTCAGTCTGGAACAGGCGCAAGGTACCCTGCAATGGGGACGGTTCATGTACCATATTCAGGAAGCAGCTACCGAAGTGGCTTGCGGTGTGGCTCTGCGACAGGAAATAAATAACTCATGACGCGTACTTCCTCACCCTCTACAGGGACGTGCCAACAGCCAAGTACATCATCTCCGATGTTCGTCTATGGTTTAGGTGAAAGTGTTGATTTTTGGCGGAGAGACAGGCAAGTCGTGTTCTTGCCACGCAGACCGCTACTGTACTACGGTATCAACCGATGCCAGGATAGAGACAAACACAAATGGCACGCCACGAAGCGAGCCATCTTAAAAATTGGAAGAACACGTAAGGAGGCCATACATCATCAAGCCCTTGGCACTTACTGCGTCTTCGCAGGAGCAACGGCGCGAGAGGCAGCCACACGCTTCTTGGCAAGCTGGCGCTTGTTCAGGCGCACAGGCACGACCGACTTGGTCTTCTGCACCTGCTCAGCGGGCGAAGCAAGGAGGATCTCGATGTGGCAAGGGTTGCTGCGGTAAGGGTTGATACGACCGTGAGCACGGTAGGTGCGGCGGTAAGTCGTAGGAGCTTGTTGAACAACAATGTTGCGGATAATCAAAGTCTGGGCATCCATATCCTTTGCCTCAGCGTTCGACTCAGCATTCTTCAGCAAGTCACGCAGAAACTTGACAGACTTGACTGGCCAGCGACCTTGCGTCGTGCCCAGGTGGTTTACCTGAGGAGTACGACCAACACCACCGTTAAAGCGGCGGAAGGGAATAGCCTGCTTGTGCTCAAGCACATTGTCAAAGTATTCATAAGCCTTCTGGAGAGGCATGCCAGTCACAGCGGCAGCGGTCTCACGCGTGTTCTTAAAGTGAACACGGAGGTAAGCACCGCGCGACTTGGCCGTCGTCTCAGGAACCTTTGTGTCGTCAAATGCGTAGCGGACCTGTTTCGGTTAGCGACCATTCAAATGCCGAAGATAATCGAACAAACGAGCAAAGCACCATCCTACAATAGTTGAAGTGTATTTGTAGGTTTTGAGCGTGGAGCCGCGCATCGCATGTCGACTTGAATTGTACGTACCATCCTGGCAGTGACGAGGTCGTCGAACGATGGAACACCAGTTGTTACGTTTCACCGACATCAGGGCTCGCCGAAGACTGCTACCTGCAAACTGACCGAAAATATCACGTGTCGATTGTAGTTTCATACATCGCCATGTGGGGCCATGTGGTGTTTGGAGTGGAGCACGGGCCTAGTAACGCCGATGTTGTATAAGCAGCCCAGGGCCCGAGGTGGAGTTGCCACCTGCCTGTTTGCGCCCTCCATCTTGTGTTCCATTCGCCATCATCATGGGAGATGAAGCAACACGCTATGATCCGTACATTCCAGCGGAATCTGCAACAAAGTCAGCGGGTGCTGGGAGCTCGCGCACTGCTCAAATCCAGGCTCAGATTGATGAGACCGTAGGTGTGATGCGCGATAACATCAATCGCGTCAATGAACGTGGAGAAAACCTGGACGCACTTCAGGACAAGACAGACAATTTGGCTGTTTCAGCTCAAGGATTCCGTCGTGGTGCTAACCAGGTCCGTAAGCGCATGTGGTGGAAGGACGTAAAAATGCGTTTGTTAATTGTACTTGCCATCATCATCCTTTTGTGTGTCATCATCATCCCTGCAGCTGTCACGACAACAGACAAAAATGATGACAAGAATACGAATAACAACAAAACAGCCTCCGATAACGTAACCAGGTCGGGCAGTGCTGAAAACGCTCAAGCTACTTCTCACTGAAAGAGCACTTTCCAAGCTGGTTTAGATTATCTTCGTAATGTTTCATGTCTCTTGTATATAGTAGACAAATCAGGTTGTTCCGACCCTACCAAATCGCAGAGAATCAGGAAGTTTCTACATAGAGACACAAGCCTATTTAGGAACTCGCTACTTCATCCTCACCACCTCGTTGCTTGTGGAAAGCGTTGTGAAGGTAATTCTTTACTTCGGCAACGTGGGCCGCCTTATGACCCGTGGCCACCGAGCTCGTCGGAGGACGAGCTGACACAAGGAACTCATTGTCCTTGTGGTGCTCTGATTTCATGCAGATTCTTCGCAGACGTGGTTCCAAATAAGACCAAGCGCCACCGTTGACGGGCTCCTCCTGCGCAAACAAGAGAAGGGCGTTAGGGTACTTGTCAATGCTCTCAAGCAAAGACTCATAGTCCAGCGGCGAAATCTGTTCAATGCGTGAAATTGCCACATCATTGATCTTGTGCTCTCGGCGGTAGTTAAGCAATGCATAGTATGCTTGACCCACAGTGATGATGTGGCGCGAGATTTGCTCTGGTGCCACCAGTGCATCTTTACCCTCCGTAGCGTGCGGTTCAGGGATGTAGCGCTGGAACGACGTACCAGGAAGCATTTCAGCAAGTGTGGAACGGGCTTCGGGATGACGCAGGAGAGACTTGCTGAACAAGTTGATCAACGGCTTACGGAAATCACGGTGGACCTGACGACGAAGGACATGGAACAGGTTAGCAGGCGTCGTACAGTAAACGACTGCCATGTTGGCATCCTGGTGCTGACGAGAAAGCTGCTCCTTTGTGGGGAAGCGGTACGGATGGTCATCACACAGCTGAAGGAAGCGTTCGATACGTGCACTCGAATGCTCTGGGCCCTGGCCGTCGTAACCATGTGGCAAGTTCATTACTAGACCCGTGCGCTGCAGCCATTTTTGTTCCCCAGAGGCGATGAACTGATCAATAATGCACTGAGCATTGTTGGCAAAGTCACCAAATTGCGCCTCCCATATAGTGAGGTTGTTAGGGTCCACCAGCGAGAAACCAAGCTCAAAACCGAGGGCGCCATATTCAGAGAGAGAACTGTTACAGATCGTGAATGGAGCCTGGTCTTCCGACAAGTGCGCTAGAGGTGTGTAGGTACGCTCGCTCTTCTGGTCGTGTAGAACGGCATGGCGTTGAGAGAATGTACCACGCTCCACATCCTGACCTGCAACACGTACCAGGTTCTTCTCCATAGCCAGCGAGCCAAAGGCCAAGGCCTCGGCCGTGCTCATATCGATGCCTTCACCATCATCAATGGCCTTCTTGCGACCCTTAAGGATACGCGCAAGATTGCGATGCACCACAAAATCGTCAGGGTGCGAAGCAGAGACAGTGCCAATGTATTTGAGACGGTCCTCATCCACACCAGTGTCGTGCTGCTCAAGAACACGTTCTTTCAGCTCCCTAGGCGACGGGAAGCCTTCCCAAGCACTTGAGAGCCATTGGCGCTCTTCCGGTTCGAAAGTCTTGCTCTTTTCAAACATCTCCTGAAGCAGGTTCCAAACCCATTGAAGATGGTCGTCTATTTCCTTTTGAGAAAGCGATCCCTCGTCCACTAGGCGCTTGGAATATTGCTCGAGCGTAGGCTTCTGGTTCTCGATAGCTTTGTACATACGTGGCTGAGTGAAAGCCGGCTGGTCAATTTCGTTGTGACCATGACGACGATAGCAAACAAGGTCAATGACCACATCCTTCTTAAACTCATGACGCCAGTCAACGGCCAACTGGCAAACAAAGTTTACAGCTTCAACGTCATCACCGTTGACGTGGAAAATCGGTGCATCAATGGCCTTGGCAATATCTGATGGGTAGGGCGTCGAACGGGAGAAACGTGGGTCTGTCGTGAAGCCAATTTGGTTGTTCACGATGATGTGAATCGTACCACCAGTGGCATATTTTGGAAGATTGTACATACCCATCGTCTCGTATACAACACCTTGACCAGCAAAGGCAGCGTCACCGTGCAAGAGCAAAGCCATGGAGCTCGTGTGTTCATGGTCGCCAGCAAAGTCCTGGAGAGCACGTGTCTTTCCCAGTACAACTGGGTCTTCAGCCTCCAAGTGCGATGGGTTAGCAACGAGCGATAGAGCCACCTTCGAGCCACTTGGCGTGGGTCGAATATAGTTGGCACCAAGGTGATATTTGACATCACCACCGCCCTCTTCGTTGGAGTTGTCTGCAAACTGATGCAAGATACCCTCAATGGGACGGCGAATGACATTGCCCAGTACATTCAGACGACCACGATGTGGCATACCCATAGTGATGGAACTGACGCCATAATCAACAGCACGATCAATAATAGTCTTGATACCAGGAATGAGCGATTCACCACCTTCAAGGCCAAAGCGCTTCTCGTTTGGATACTTAGATGCAATAAACCGCTCAAACGAGTCAGACCATGCAAGACGGTCGAAAATGCGGCGCTTCTGGTCACGCGAGTACGAGTAAGGCGTAGGTACCTCGATGCGCTGACGCAGCCAGTCACACATGTTTCGGTCGGGAACATGAACATACTGGTAGCCAATCGAGCCTCCATAGATACGTTTACAAGCTTGAATGACCTCGCGAATCGTAAGCTTCTCAATACCGTCAGTGACAAAGTTGGGCAGCAGGCCAGGTCCAAGCTGCATCTCCTTGTCCAGATCAGATTCAGACCAACCATAGAAACTAGGGTTCATTTCCTGGGGCATGTGGCCCTCGCGTTCTGAATCGATGATCTTCAGCGGGTCAAGCTTAGAGATAATGTGTCCCTGGACCTGGTACGCACGGACAAGAAGCTGAAGCTTGAGATAATCGTTAGCAGGATGCACATGGCTTTTCAATGTCGCTGATGAAGGAGGGAGCTGGCTTGGCGCTGGCGTGAAAGCCTGCTGACTAGGCAAGCCATTATTCAAGCCCTTAAAGTACGCATCCCAGCTGCTATGCACCGACTTCGGGTCCTCCAGCCATCGACGATGCATTTCTTCAGCATAATAAGCGTTTGTCGTGTTGGCAAAAGAGTCATTTGGAGAGGGACCCGATGGCTTCGCGAGTGTGCGGGCCGATGTGGTCAACAAACGCCAACCATTCGTAGTCGCGACTGGTCGCAAAGAGCGTGATGAAGCCAAAGCACGGCTTGAAATGTTCATCATATTGCGTAACATGGATCAAGAGACGAAATGAACAACCTTTCCGGGCAGGAAAAGTATGCTCAAATCTGTGATTGCCACAGTAGAGTTGTAGCAAGGTGTGAATCAAGCAAGACCAGCACGAGCGGAAAGCAAGTCGAGGCATCGGAAATAAGCCGTATCTTTTAGTAATGGATAGTTCCGCAGCCAATCATTGGAGACGTGGCAGGCCGGATATCGGGCACAGCTGCAAAGACACTGTCATCTCGCATAAAACACCTATTACGCCGTACGTGGCAAATCCAAGGCAATTTAAATGCAAGACGAAACAAAAACATCTATAAAAAGGAATGTTAAGAACTCTGAAGTAACGCAGAGACGTAGTCGTAGAAGTCCACGTAGCTTGCCCGAGGACCTTTGGCATAGATGAAGCCTGCAGCGACTTGAGCAGCAAACGCACTCTTTAAATATGATTTAGGCACACGCTTGACGAGCACGTCAAGACCGACCTTGTTCACAAGCGTTTCAGGGAACACGAGCTTGAGAATCTTGCTTCTAAGTACCTCCTGGTCAAAGAGGTTTGTGTTCTCAATCTGAAGAGACAGACGATTTAGTGCGTTGGACATGTCAGTAGAAATCAGCGAGCGCGGTTTGCCCGTGTCCTTATGTTCACGCCAAATCGCCTCAAACTCACTGTGCGCATTACGCGCTATATTCGTTTGGATATCACGCACATAATCCATGTAGAACTGTGTTGGCTTTCCGTCAACAAAAAGCATGCTGGAAATGTATTCGTCATCAGAGAGACTCAGACCCACAAGCACTTCTAAACTGCTAGACGTGACGCCGCCCTTGTTGGCACTAGCATCAGGGTAAAGAATAACGCCGTGCTTTTCAAGTTCCAATCGAGCTTGACGCGTGATAAACAAGTTGGCACCTTCAACAATGTACTTGTAGTTGCACTTATCTCCGTCTTTGATCAATTCGTTAACATTCGAGATGTTGATGGATTCGGGCCTGCCACCACAAGGGACAAAAAGGTCTGCTTTGAACAGAAGGTGGGCCCTATTACGGAATGCAAAGCCATCAGTAATCACTTGACCAGAAGGCAGCGTCACATTACGATCTTCCACAAGCACACGATAACCCTCAGGCGACAATTTCGAAACGTCAAAGTGAGAAATCATCCTTCGCTCCTTGGCAAGACGCACCAGTTCACCGCGATCAATGCCAATGGGGTCGTGAAGCACGCCTGATCCGTCAATAATAGCGACTGTTTTGTCTTTCGACTGCAGAATTTCATTAGAACCGAGATCACCGTCAGGACCCCCTGTTTGAACCTTAGTCACATCTTCTTCCTTTAAGCCCAAAAAATTGATAATACCATGGATGTACTGACGAATTGACAGAGTCGTCATACCAAACTCATCGTGAGGCACGCCTCCTAGCGTAGAAGCAGTCTTGCCTGTGGTGAATGACTTCCACCATGGAGCACCACGAAGACGAGCGTGTTCGGCGCCCCAGTCCATCATGTTCGCAGTACCCTCATCAGGTCCAAAGAAAAGAATTTCTTCAGAGCCAACTAGATCAACAATAGGTTCCTTTATACCAGACGTGTCTTTAATCAAAAGATCGAGCACCGAATCAACATATTTTTCAAAACATCGACTAGGGTCCGCCCCAAGATTAGGCAGAATCGTGCCCTTGGCACCACCCTCGGGGATGTCTTTGTTTTTCAGATGCTGAGTCCGCGCAAGATCATAATTTTCGTCGAAGAGTGTACGCTGATTGATTGAATAGTTCTCTTTATTTCGACTTCGGACAATACGAATACCACCACGAGCGACGTCACGGAAACGAACGTGAAAACCACGGAAATCGGATCCCACCACGAAAATAACACCATAAGGAGATATGGGATACTCGGACTTGGGCAGGAACGAAGGGTCAAGCCGGAAACTCAAAGCAACCTTGGTCGGTGTGTAAAAGTTCGTCTTTCGAACAGACTTGTTAAAGGCAAGCAGAGCAAGAAGTACTTGCCGCTCATGGGAGTTACTAGCCGATTCAATAATCGTGTCGTACAATTCCTGTTCCGACAATGGCTTTTCCGACATGAGTTTGTAATGAGCCGACGTAGGTTCATCATTGGTCATGTGAGTTTGTTGGGAGTAGTGGGTATGGGAGAATCGAGCATAAAGCAAGCGGACGATGTGCGGAAAGCTCTTTATTACCTCAAAGATCGATTGACGTGTAAAAGTTTCTTCGCGAAGACGCAACTTGATATCGTGAAGAATAGCAAGCTGGTGAGAGTCCGATTCGTCAATAATTTCGCGCAAAGCTTCATACGCCGTGCCGAGACGGTTACAAAAATGCTGCGCAAAGAGCCAGCCAACGTACGCATACGTGGCCTCCTGAACGCCAAGTTTGCTTTCGCCTTCATGCACGGAGAAGAAAGGATTGTCTGGTAAGGCATAAATGAGCGATACTTCCTCTAGCACACGATAGATACTAATATTGATTGGTGGAGCTTCAGACGGCATCGGCTTAAGATAAATCGACATGATAGTAATGCCGTTACTAAAATGTTCCACAGACTTTCTAGTCGAGTACAGACCGTAGTAATGGCACAAGTCTGTCACAGCACTAAAAAAGTTTGAGGTTGATCCCATGCGGTAACCCACCACAATATGATGCTCCGATGAGTTTTCAACCTGAAACATTTCGATGGCAGGGCCATCGTGCTCAAGAGCCTGTTGCATTACATCCTCGTAAATTTTAAGAATGGGTTCACTCGTTTTCGTTAAAAATGTCTTGTCCGCAACGGAGCGAATATCACGGGCAGCCTCAGAATAAAGATTGGGGACAGGTTCAGCGAAATTGCACTCTTGCAGAAAGTAGCAACGCAGCTGCTCTGGTGCATTTTCGGCGACAACGCCTGTCGAACGATATGACTCCAGGCGATATGCATGGTTCACATCAGGCTTGTTCAAATACTCGACATCGATTTTGCGTTCCCATTGCGATTCAGACAGACTTACACCAGGCTCACTTGAATGAATGAACACTGCAGAGTTATTGGTCCGCTTTTGCAATTCAATATTGATGTGACCCGTATTCTTGGCATATTCAGAAATTTTTGCAGCGTAAAGTGATACAATGTGACCAGCAATCGTTTCAGCATTTTCCAGAATAAAATAGGTAATGTCGATTCCTAAATCTTCGTAAAACCAATTCACTTCAGAACGAATGCGCTCCTTAGGCAGCATACCGTCTTCCTCGAGAATAGAAATGACGCGTTCGGCTTGTGCTTTTTTGTCCACCTTGGAGGAAAATGTTTCAGGAACAGCCTTTTGGACTTTGACGGCACTGTACGAGCGGTCTGTCAAAGCATGTGAGGAGCTTGGTTTGCTTGAATGTGGCATTGTCAAAATGGGAGACCGCATAGCGAGTAGACGTGCAGATGTACTGAGCATTCTCACATGAGATAATATCCCGGACGGAAGAGGCCTAGGACACCAGCATGTCGAGAGGTACAAGACTGGCGCCCCTATTATCGGGCGAAACATTTTTAAAGTGGGCAAGGCTGAGTGCACTCGTAACATGCACGCAGGACTTGAATAGCCTCAGAATCAACTTAGCGGCAATGCGATAGAGAAGCTCGACGCACTGACACAAAGTGTATTTATACACCACTATGGTATTGGTTCGTTCATGATAACGCAGTCCAATCACATTTGGCTAACAAATACGTGCCAAAAACCATCGGGGCTGAATGGGTACCCTGGTCACAGCTCCACAGGCCTTTGATATATCACTCCTAACTTGGTGCAACGGACAAAGAGCCTGACATTACTTGGAATTGTGTTTACGCTTTCGGACCGCACGCTTTTTCCCGATGAGTGATCCCAACGATCGATTCTTCATTTCGCGCTGAATTTTTTCCGATCCGGATTTTCGATGCAATTTAGCTGTTAGTTGTGAGGGAAGATGTTGTGATTCATCATCAGCGTCTTGATCACTTTCTGACTCCTCCATCGTTTCTTGTACGGTATCGTCTTCCTTTTTTTGCCGTTTACTAGCCTTATCGCGAGCCTGTTCCTGGCGCAGTACACGCTTCCGAACTGTGGTGATATTTTCGATTGAAAATTCAATACGAAGTACACCACGAGCTTCTGATTTGGACGAAGTCTCCATGTTATTCAATGCCTGATCGATGCGTTTTATCCGCAATTGCGCCTCATTCGAATCATCACGAATGAGCTTAGCACGGAGAGCTTCAAGCTCCTCGCGCCACCACTGGACAAGCAAGCTTCCGAGGTTCTTATTTGCGTTAGCCCAACGTAGTACTTTGAGCGCATGAGCAAAGGAGCGCATCTCAAGGAACCCATAACCACGTGAGCGACCCTGGCCAGTAAGCGGATCAACACGTTCGCTTTGTAGCACCACCTTGGACTGCACCACGACAGACGGTGGTGGTCGATGTTTGGCCTCCGTCGGCTGCTTCGCATTTACACTAAGTGTTTTGTCGTCCTTTTCATCTTTGTCGAGATCAACCCGCTTACCTTCCTTCACTTCATCATTGAAGGCACGAACTGCATGCAAAGCTATGCGCTTAAGCATCTTATTCGTTACGAAAAGTGGTAATTGGTGAACAGCAAGACGAGTCTTCGATATATGTAATGATGGGTTTGCTCCTAGTTGTGCGCGACGGATCGAAAACGAGCGCATACGTCGCTCCCTCTCAGCATCTGATAAGGAAGCTGCAAGTTGGGTATTGGGAAATGGAACGCCTTCTCGCAAAAGATATGTATTACGCTTATCACCCTTCTCGCGTTCTTTGCGCGCCGTCGCTTCGAGGCTGGACGCAGTCTCGCGCGTCACGGCGCGTACGACATGCAAAACACGGCCATGTAAGGAGAAACGCGCCACGAGTGGTGCAGATGGATCCGCAGTAATGACAGAGGGCACTTTAAAAGGGTTTGATTTGGTATGTGCATCAGGAGCAGAAGTTTCTTGGTGCACAATTTCCGCGTCACGAAGCAAAGCATCGGCTGATTCGCGCTTCCAAAAGCAGATGAACCCAGTGCCACGACTCCGGTTCGTGACAGGATCCATGGTGATACGAGCATAACGAAGAGGGCCGAATGACCTAAATAAGTCCTTGAGCTCTTGTTCCGTTGCTTGGTAAGGTAGATTACGAATGAAAAGAGTAGTTCCTGCCTCCGGTGGCGCCAGCATGGGACGTTCCTTTGCTTCGGTATCATCATCCTCGCTCTCCTCGTTTCCATCTTCCTCATCTGACGAGTCGATGCGTTTTCGTTTAGGCGATGGTTGCTCGTCACTCTCCTCTGCTTGTGCCATCCAGTCTTTTTGCGACAGTGACCAGTCTACTGCCACAGGACGAGCTGGCTGTGCTGTTTTATGCACTTCAGCGAGGGCCTCTTTGGCCGCTTCGCGGCCATTTTTTCCTTGGGCTTTTTTCAGTCGAGCTTGTTCGGCCGCACCATGTCTTAGTGACACACCATTAATGGCCTCCATGGCCTTGGCAGCATCGGATTTGGACACATACCATATAAATGCAAAACCACGCCCCTTGCCACTGCTTTCATCGGTGGGTAAAGAAACATTGTACAGAGCACCGTAGGGGAGAAAAACGGCGCGAAGATCTTCCATGGACATGTCAAATGGCAAATTCCGAACGATGAGACGGCTTGCATGATCCAGATGATTTTGGTTAACAGGCAAAGTCTTTCCGCTAAACTGTTCAATCTGCTCCTGAATAGAATGTTGTTTTTTCCGGGTATCATCGCGCATGTGCATTTCACGACGTAGAGCACCGTCCGTACGCTTTTTTAGCTCTACGCTAAGTAGTGATCCTTTGAATTGATGCGCGTGAAGCTTATTAATAGCATTGATAGCATGATTTGGCGTGCGAAAGCGCACAAAAGCCACATCGTTAGACTCAGAGCCTTCGTGCTCAGCGAACTTCACCTGTTCAACATCCCCAATCTTGCGCACACGCTTATAGATTGTTTTCTCATCTGCAGCCGGTTTACATCCGGCAAGTCCAGAAATGACGATGGTACGAACGGCGTCAGGGTCACGATCTGGCAAGACCACGTGTCGTGAAGTTGCTTGCGTAGGAGTCGATTTCAACTCAGCGCTTTTACCAGATTTTAAATCCGATTTCCTATCGGCCCATTGAAGCTGTACATGTCGTTTACTTCCATCCAGACTAGCGCCCTGAAGCTTTTCGAGTGCTTTTTCCGCATCTTCAGTATCAGTATATGTCACATAACCCACACCCTTGGATTTGTGTGTCTCCTTATCCGTGACGACAAAAGCCCTACGCAGTGGGCCAATATCACTAAAAAATGTCTCTAGGTCTGTGTTTGTTACATGATACGGTATACGCGTGACAAAGAGCGTGTTTCCACGCCGTGCTTCGTTTGTTGAACTAGTCATTCTTAGCACGATTAAGAACGAGCAAGCCTTGCGTTGCAGTGGAACACTTTTTTTCTGATGAATAATTTACACGTGCAGCAAAAGGCGGACTACCGCATTTGACAGCCGATCAAAAGTCATTCGTTCATAGTGATTGGTGCAAATGAAAGCAGATATGAGAGCTCTACGCACAGCCCAGCGGCGTTCAGATTATATATCATTGCGCCTGTCGAAATTTTTTGTCCGTTATACCGCCCGTGCTCTATCTGTCATGTTTTGGTGTCGCATTCAAGCCCTGTTGGTATGCCTCGCGGTCACATCTGTTATGGTCGCAGCCTCACCTTCATTCGTCTTGGACCAAAATCTTTCTCGTCGCATCAACAAAAACTCTAAGACTTCCAACCAAGATGGCGACCCCGGTATTTTCCCCGGAGGAAAGACGTCTTTCGTCCACGACGGATGGCGTGTGCTTCCTCCTATCGAGGGTGCCTATATTGACAATTCCACATTTAAGGTCGATGATAAGGGCTCTTTTCTTACTGCCTACGTCACAAAAGACTACAATGCCTCCAAGATCAAGCGAGCTGTCATTCAAGTTCACGGTATGTACCGTGACTCTTGGAACCAGTTCACATATGTCAGTAATTCTTTAAAGGCCGCTGCGAGTCGTCAAGTTATTCAAGAAGATGAAGCTTTGATCATCACACCAATGTTTTTCTCTGTTATGGATAAGGGTGCATATCCAGTGAACAAAAACAATGTCAGTAGCTCCAAGGCACTCGTTTGGGATGATCACACTTGGGGCGATTGTCAAAATGCTGTGCTTCCCTCCTACAACGATGATGGTGAGCTTGCTAACCCTTCGTATAGCGCGAAGAGGTCGGATATCCCTGTGGATGATTTGAGCGAACATGTCGAAGGCAAGCGCGCTTTGGCTGAGACTTCGCGGGCTAAAGCTAAGGCAAAGGGCCCTGAAGCGTCTGCACCTGACGCTTTGGACTCAATTATTGATTTTCTTTCTGATGAGAAGAAGTTCCCGAATCTTGAAAAGATTGTGTTGTCTGGATTCAGTCTGGGTGCCCAATTGATGAATCGTTATCTTGCGATGCGTCCTAGATCGCCGCAAGACTCGAAGTTGCTCTTTGTAATCTCGAGTCCTGCGTCTCTTATGTATTTGACCCCCCATCGTCCTTTGAAGGTACCCAAAGACTGCCCGCGTTACAACAACTACAAGTACGGTTTAGACGGTCACATGCCCGACTATTACAAACGTCATAAGAAAGACGACTCGGTGAATGACATGCGTAAGCGCTACGTAGAGCGCCAGCAGTTCTACTTTGTCGGTATGGACGACACAACTGACACCGACACTAGGTGCGAAGCCCGGACGCAAGGCCATGGTCACTTAGAGCGCATGGACAACTGGATCAAAGAGCTTTCAAATTTGTTGGAGTACAGTGATAACCAAAACCTTGATGATACTGTCGGTTATTACCCAGTGAAGAAAGTATCCCATGATATCAACTCGATTCTGCAAACGGAACAAGCGCAGAATGTCTTTTTCAAATTTAATTCCGGTAAGGATATGTCTATTCCAGGTCATCATGAAAAAAATAAAGCATCGTGCATGAGTACGCATTCGATGTTGATGAAGGTGACGATCTTGGTGTCCTTGTTTACATTAATCTTCGCCTAAGTAATTTTTATCTTGAAGTTGCATAAATGTATGTATATAAGGTAGCATATCGGCTTCTTTTCATTCAAGACCTTTTCGTTGTTTCATCAGTCTTTCGCTTCAGCTTGTAGCCCGATGCCTGGGAACCTTGGGAGGAAGTTTTGGCATCATCTGCTTTTTCTGCTGCAGGTTCATTGACCTTCAGCGCTAGACTTCGTTGGTAAGTGGCACTACTTGTGCTGAACATGCGATCATCTCCGGATATTGTTTGTGATGAGCTGCGAGATACAGATGCAGGTGTGCTACCTGCTTTCAAGTATGAGTCAAACCCTCGAATAACATTCCCGCCACTCATGGCTGTATTATTCAGGTAGGAACCCTCATAAAGATATATTTGGGACTCAAGGTCAGTTAAGTCATGATCTGTTTGTCTTTTACGCTCCATTCCCTCTTTCAGCTGAGCTCGCAGTGTTTCATATCGTGCAGTGACCTCATCCGGTCTAGAAGTGGCGTTCGAGCTGTTGGACATGGTGTCAAAACTCAGTGCGAAAGTAAACAAGTGGAGGGATATGCAAGTACCAATTCGAAGCTTGATTTTCCCTTGTAAAAAGGCCTGGTCAAGTTGTAAGTGCGATTGATTGTGCACTAGTAGGTATCATTATGGACCCATTCCAGGTCCGAATGGAATTTTTGGGTTTACTTAAATGCCTGAATGCAAGCCAGCAGTCTATACAAAAAATTGTAGCTTTTGCGTTGCGGTATTCTCACAAGTGCGCAGATAACATATGGGATTGCATTATGACTGAGTGTGCCAAGGTTTGTGATGGAAAACTTAGTCTCACATGCAGGAATCATCCAATACACGCATTAATATGTTGTTTATGCTGGATGTATGTTTGACCGATGATTATGGGACGAACCCAGATGGTGCTGCTGTATACCGTGAGTTGGCTGTGCGAGATCTCCCGGCCCTTATTGATATGATTGTTCCACCAAAGAGCTGGGATGCTGTAATAAACCTTGGAAGTGTGCAACAAATTCTCTTGGCCTGGCGTTCAAAACGAGTATTTGAACCTTGCCTCATTACCACCCTCCTTGACACCATTGAACAGCGAGCTGCAAGGTACGTTGTCAAAACTGATTTCCAGCATTCGTGAACGTGGACCGGAGGAGAGTATGTTTAGCATGACGCAAGTGTCTCGATCAGACATTCTGCGACGAATCGAAGAAGACCGCGAAAGAGTACGTTCGAGTGTATGCCAACATATCGCAGCACAAGCACTTAAGAGAAAACAGCTGGAAACTCCCACAAATGTCTTACTTACATGCGCTAGACTCTAAGGATACGAATCCGGTACAAAGCACTATGGGTGTCATTTCACTCGAATTTGAGCAGCAATGGGAAAGCACAAGTGACATTAACGAGGATGATTGGCGAAAAAATGAGGAAGATATGACGCACTGGTGGGGACGTCCACCTTTAACTTCACGAGAAGCATAGACACTACTAGCTCAGTCATACACATTGCTGTAGGCAGAAAATATTCCGCACCAGAATTCTCTGCAACTGACAAATCATCTCGCACGAGGAGCAAATTACCCACCTCGTATGCCAGCCCTGCCACAAACGCTGCGAAAACTTGCTGATCTGCAAGGTCATCGTGAGACGGTCTGGAGCTTAGCTTGGAACCCTAAAAAGTCATTGTTGGCTTCTTGCTCAACTGATAAGGATGTGCGCTTGTACTCGTACAAAAAGCTGTCTTCTGGTATTTCTGGCGGGTCAGAAACAGTGTTCCGACTCGAAGAAGTCATTCCTTCTGGACACAAACGAACAGTAAGATGCGTTTCATGGTCTCCAACTGGCGATATTCTTGCCACTAGCTCCTTTGATAGCACGGTGGGACTTTGGGAACACATTCCTGATGATATTCGATCATCAATGAGTGATGGAAGCCCAGATTGGGAATGCTTTGGCACATTGGAGGGACACGAGAGCGAATGCAAGAGCGTCTCTTTCAGTTACAATGGTAACTTTTTGGCAAGCTGCGGGCGTGATAAATCTGTATGGATTTGGGAAGTTCATCCTGATGCAGACTTTGAATGTGCCGGCGTTCTTATTGAGCACACACAGGACGTGAAAACCGTAAAGTGGCATCCTAAAGAGGAGATTTTAGCATCTGCTTCCTATGATAATACGATCAAGCTATATATTGACGATCCTTATTATGACTGGGTATGCTATGACACATTAGAAGCGCACGACTCCACCGTGTGGTCTTTAAGCTTTTCTCCATGCGGTCGGTACCTCGCCTCGGCATCAGATGACCTCTCCATTTGGATATGGTGTCGATTAAATGCAGATGACTGTAAGAAGCGTGGCATAAAGCCGCGGGAAAAGGCTTCCAATCGAGAGGGGGAAGGTTGGTACCCATCCTATCGTATTAAAGGTCATTTTACAAGACCTATTTACAGTGTGAGCTGGGCCGCCGGTGACGCATCAGATCCAGCACAAGCTTTGGGAAAAATCGCAGCAGCTGGCTCTGACGGTAAAATTCTTATTTACTACGTGGTATGTATATCCTGCTTCTAACTAAATCAGAGTATGTCTGAACACGATCCTTGTGATATATCTGTTCAGATCGGAGCACAAGTGGAACATGCTCATGGTCAGGCAGATATTAATTGTATCGAATGGGCGCCAGCGGATAGAGACGGTGCTGCACCCTGTATGCTTGCTAGCGCCGGTGATGACGGCGAAGTTAGGATTTGGACCTAGGCCCAAACGCCGTCCACATTGCATTTCTCCACAAAACATCGTCCTACTCTGTCACTTAGCTTTCATTGCATGATAGCAGGAAGACAAGGTGTAGAAGCCGTATTGCGCGCATCACTGGTCCATGTGCCTGAAAATGCATTCAGTTTAGCGGCTATTCGTAAGACGCTGCTGAAGCAACAACAACATAATGCAGCTGATGTGGAACGTGCCTTGTCTGTCTTATTTCCAGGGCCTGATCCGGCACCCACGTCAGCGCCTCGGCGCCTTTTCCAAGCCTGGGATGACAGGGCAACAATGCATGTGAATGGAGTGTTTGAAGAAAAAGAAAAGAATAGCATGGATGTGACAGTGCAATGGCTTTGCGATCGCTTAGCATACAATGATCCAGTGAGACCACATTTGCTGCCCGTACGTGTAATGGATACTTATATCAGGTTCTGAAGCTGCTTACCTCGGATGCTTTATTCCCCAACATTCCTTATTTTGCATGTCTACCGCTATCATTCCGTCTTCCAAATCCAGGGCCAGTTATGGCTCGCGCTGCACAAATAGCAGACGATGCATGTAACACTACAGGACTTGTTAGTGCCAAAGGAGTAAGTATCCTCTATATGTTGGCTTGGTATTCACAAACAGATTGAATGGTATGCTACTCGCTCACGCTTGGCCTTTGCATATGTTGCATCTGGTACGCACATATACAAGACTAATTGGAACAGAACTTGTGTATGCAACGCAACTGGATTTAAGCACTGAAAGTGTTGCAGATTTGCTCAAGCGTATTGTCTATACACCTGGTGCATATGAGCTCGGCAATCATGGTATGCGCAGTATTCATCAATGGGCTGAATGGGGTGGTCGAGGCTGGCTAGGTACGTGTTATATGTCTCACATCAGGTATCTTGCGAAGCTGGAATCTATGATATATTCACAGCTTTATCTCGCGCAAGAGAGTTCCCGACAAAAACAATGGGAGCTATGATTTTCTAGATTTTTAGCTACTCATCTTTGAATCCAAGGGCACTGTTAAGAACCGCATTCTCATTTTAGTGTTTGCTGGCATGGAAACAGTGTGTACGTCGAGCCGTGCGACTGTTCGATTGTCCGTCGCCTAAATTTTCGGGATTTGTCATCGTGCAATTGGGCACGGCATACTCCACATAGATTCTGAAATATCCGTCCGCAGGGTGAGCGACTTGTACAGAGCAGGACCCAGCATCCCAAGAGTGTATCACGTGCACGGGGTCCGATGCTCTGGTGAAACATGGCCTAGATACAACGTAGTTTATCTCAGCTAGCGTTCTTGTCGCCGCCGCTGTCACGCGCCGTCAACAGTCTGCGCGACGTCTTGTGGTGCGGCAATATGATCACCCATCCATACGAGAGGATAGGTGACAATGCGCCATCCAATCCGGGTGGCAAATGCCCGCCCCCGATTGCTGTTTATGACTTTGACCATGTCAACCGAAGGCATACTAGGGCACAAACAAGCGCTAGCTCAGACCAGACACAATTTGCTACCTTGGAAAATGATTCTCATGAGAAAACCATGGAAATGAAGGAATCTGTGTCTCAGAGCAGCCCTAACGGTCGGTCTGACGACCTTAGCCATGTGACTGACTCAAGCAACAAGCAGGCATATGAATCATCGCGTATGAATTGTGGTGAATACAACCCAGTCCTTCAGAATACGGATCACGGGAAAGGTGATGATGACGGCAATTCAGGATGTCTTTCCTCTTTCCTTAGCTTATTCAACGGTCGGAAGCGAAAGGCTGCGAAAGCAGCCCAATTAAAGGAAGAACTCGAAAAGCGCCTATGGTCAGATCCAGGGCCATTTCGCTTTAAACCAGGAGAGCTCTGTTCTCTGATCGATCCGGAAGACTTTTCGAAACTTGAGCGCATGGGTGGTATTGATGGCTTACTGGAAGGCCTCATGACCAGCTCTGATAATGGGATATGTATTGACCCTGCTCCCAGCAGTGATTCATCTATTGCAGAAACAGGTACGATCGCACAACGTGTACAGGTTTATGGTGCGAATTTGTTGCCTGAACGCAAGTCGAAAAGTCTTCTTATGCTGATGTGGTTAGCACTCCAAGACAAGATCCTTATCTTATTGATTATCGCAGCGATTGTTTCCCTTGCATTAGGATTGTATACTGATTTCACACCACCACAAGAAATGCAGCCCTGCGTCCATCCAGAACCAGGTAAAAGAGAATGCCCCGCACCACCGGTTGATTGGGTTGAAGGCGTAGCCATTCTGGTTGCTGTCATCGTGGTGGATTTGGTTGGATCTTTAAACGACTGGCAGAAAGAACGGCAGTTTCGAGTGTTGGATGCTAAGAAGGAATCGCGCCCCATTACTGTACAGCGAGATGGTAAGAAGCATTTGGTAGATATCCACGATGTGGTGGTGGGTGATGTCGTTTCCTTGGATCCAGGTGAAATTGTTGCTTTTGATGGTGTCATTCTGCGCTCGCACAACATTAAATGTGATGAATCAAGCGTCACAGGTGAGTCTGATATGATCCAGAAGATTTCATATCAAGAATTTCTAAGTGAGAAGCGGCATGGGTCGACAAATCACAAAAGTGTGTTTATGATTTCTGGTTCCAAGGTTCTTGAAGGTGTGGGCGATTTTGTTGTCACGGCTGTTGGTCCCTTGAGCATGAATGGCAAATTAATGATGTCGCTACGCGATGAGCCCGAAGATACACCACTACAGACCAAGTTAAATCAGCTCGCTGAAATGATATCCAAACTTGGTTCGGCTGCTGGCATTCTCATGTTCATCGCGCTAATGATTCGCTTTTTTGTTAGATTGGGTCGTGACTCCCACGTGGATGGCAAGGAATACGGAGAATCTTTTATCGACATCCTTATCATATCTGTGACATTGGTTGTTGTTGCGGTGCCTGAAGGTCTTCCGTTGGCCGTCACCCTTGCCCTGGCATTTGCGACACGTCGTATGTCGAATCGGAATTTGCTTGTCCGCATCTTGGGGTCTTGTGAAACTATGGCCAATGCCACCTGCATTTGTACAGACAAGACAGGCACCCTTACTCAAAACAATATGAGCGTGGTTGCTGGTTGTATTGGCTCAGAGATGCCTTTCCACGACGAAGTGAAACTTGAGGCTGAGAATGCTAAAGTGAGTGAAAATGGAATTGGATTGGGATCTCTTACCAATGAACTTCCAAGTTCGATCCGCAATGTTCTTGTGCAATCGATTTGCATCAACTCCACAGCATTTATTCCTCGGAGCACGGATGAGTCTGATCATTTTGTAACATCCACAATAAAGAAACCATGGTGGGCCAGGCTGATCTCTCGCGGGTCTCCTTCAGCCGCATTGCTCAAGGCAGCTCAAGGTGAAGTTTCTTTTGTCGGTTCCAAAACTGAATCTGCATTATTGAATTTGGTACGTCGTATGGACTGGGCCGATTATGAGCAAGTACGCAAAGCAGCAGATGTTGTGCAAGTGTTTCCCTTTGGATCCAAGCGTAAAGGTATGGGTGTTGCGGTCAGAACGGACACAGGCGTACGTTTATACGTCAAAGGAGCTAGTGAAATTTTGCTGGAGTCGTCAACCAAGCTAGTATCAGTGGCCATGAGCAAGGCGTCAGCGTCTCAAAGTATCGAGGTTATATCTATGAATGAAAAGTGCCGGCAGCAATTGAGTGATACGATCACGGATTATGCTTCTCAATCGCTTCGCACTCTTGGGCTGTGTTACCGCGATTTCGACGTTTGGCCTCCCCCTGGCATCCAAACGAATGACTTGGGCGAAACTGCGTACGAGGATGTTGCCAAGGATTTGACTTTCTTGGGTGTGGTGGCCATCGAAGATCCCCTGCGCCGCGGTGTGACCGAGGCTGTGCGAGCCTGTGGAAAAGCGGGTGTCAACGTCAAAATGTGCACCGGTGACAATATCCTGACAGCCTCTTCAATTGGAAAGCAGAGCGGTATCTATCGGCCTGGTGGTGTGGCAATCGAGGGACCTGTCTTTCGACAATTGTCACATGCGGATTTGGTGGAACTTGCGCCACATCTACATATTTTGGCTCGTTCAAGTCCAGAGGACAAAAAGACACTGACCAACACCCTCAAAGATCTCGGTGAGATTGTGGCTGTTACAGGTGATGGTACGAACGATGGACCTGCTCTCAAATCGGCCAATGTCGGTTTTTCCATGGGGATTGCGGGATCAGAAGTTGCCAAAGAAGCAAGTGATATTGTCTTGTTAGATGACAACTTTTCGAGTATTGTGAATGCGATCATGTGGGGTCGTTGCGTTAATGATGCTGTGCGCAAATTTCTTCAGTTCCAAATCACGGTGAACATTGTAGCCGTTGTAATCACATTTGTGTCATCTGTTTCTGATCGTGATCAAAACTCTGTGCTAACGCCTGTCCAACTTCTCTGGCTCAATCTTATCATGGACACACTTGCCGCTTTGGCATTAGCCACAGATCCGGCCGACCCCAAGTCCTTGGAGCGCAAACCAGACCGTTCAACAGCACCTCTTATTACGCCAGAGATGTGGAAGCTCATTACTGTGCAGTCCATTTATCAGATTATTCTGATTCTTGTACTCAAATACCGTGGTATGGATATTTTAAATTCACACAGCGACAACATCGCCATCGATCTTGTCCACAACGTGGAGCTGAACACATTGATTTTTAACGTATTCGTGTGGTGTCAATTGTTCAATCAAGTCAATGCCCGACGTCTGGATCGGCATTTAAACATCTTCTACAATATCCACAAGAATATCTGGTTCCTCGCGATCCTGCTTTTTGAAATTGGATGCCAGATTCTGATTATTTTTGTTGGCGGTGCCACATTCAATGTTAGGCGCATTAGTGGACGTGACTGGGGAATTTCCATCGTGGCTGGTTTGGTCTCATGGCCTCTTGGCATAGTGACACGTCTCATTCCTACCAAACCTATCGAGGACCTTATGATTCGCCTCAAGCTGATGAAGGATTCGAAAGAATTACCGACTAAAATGGCGAAGACCTCGACGGAATCACTGGCTGCTGAATGGAATGAACCAGCCATTGGAGAAATTGCTAAACAAATTGGAACTTTCTCTCGCATACGTGGCGGTCGTCTTCGTGCTAGCAATCTGGTGTTGAAAAGTGATGCCAAATTTATGCGCGAAAATGACGTGCATCCTCAGCAAATCATGGCCATGGTTCCAGCCCTTGTAGGTACAAGTGTGGGCGGAATGTGGAAAATGTCTAAACAAGGCGCAAATTCTTATGACGAAGCACAAGAAAAAGTCCCTGCAAGCCTCCTCTTTCAACAAGGCAAGATTGTATTCCATCCCGACACGCCTTCAGATCATCCTTTCTTGCTGCGGTTGCAGTCCTAGCTCTGTTTATTTGTTTATCCTTCTTGTACATACATTTCGATTCAGATAAGTCAATACCCATGCAAATTTGATTTCCAGTACAGTAAGGGGCGTCCTTGCAGTGGATCATATCAAAGGATGACAACAAGAAAAAATATAAAAAAGTAGTCCAACCCGGAATCGAACCGGGGTCTTATCCGGACCATCCAATGTGAAGGATACGTCATAACCGCTAAACTATTGGACTTCCTGTATACTTTTGGTGTAAGGTCTACTAAGACCGTCTGGGCTGGTATGCTACCATGACTTCACGGCGTCTGTTGCTACTATTAGACTGGGACGGTACGATCACACAGCACGATACTTTAAATTTAATTGCACCAGCACTCAATGAAGTAAAGAGTGATTCTCCTGACTTCTCTGTGTATCAAGATGAGTACATGCGTGACTATACAGAATTTAAGACTATGTTTGGGCAAATCACCAACAAGGAACAGATGTACGACTATCTACGATCCATTCGGAAGGTAGAAGAGCGTTCGTTGAATCGTATCAATTGCTTATTTGAAGGAACAAATGATGCGCAGAGACGCAGTCGTATTGGTAAAATTTGTTACCGAAAAGGATGGGCGGCTATGCAGTATTGGATGGCACAAAGAGTTGCCTCTCACACGTTAGCGGCCTACATTGTGAGTGTAAACTGGTCACGAACGTTTATATCGGATGCTCTGAAAGCATGCGCCGAACAAAATGGCGTGGAACAAGTGATATCCTACGTTTATGCGAACGAGCTAGTAACCAAGCCAGGCTCGGATGAGTGCACGGGCCTTATCCAGGGACCGGGACAACGTGAGCGCATTCTCACTGGACCTGACAAAGTGAAAATGTGCGAGGCGATTGCGTCAAAAAGTGCATACGATACCAGTGTGTACGTTGGTGACTCTACGACCGACATACCCTGTCTGTTGTGGGCCGACATGGGCATTCTGATCGGATCTGGTGATCAAGTGCGAGATATGCTGCACCAAGCGGGCATGGATTCCGTTCTGCACACGATTGACTCGTGGAAGCAGCTGGACGTAATGCAGCAGCGGGCATCTATAGTATGTGCCTCTGATTGGTACGCGGTATGTGACCTATTGCAGCTTCAGTAAATAGGCACCATGAGTTCGTCCAACGACGCGAAGAATTCCGAAATGCCATTTTTGTTCGCAAAGTCTGGATGAAGTATTTGAATAGAGAAAGCGGTAGCAGCCTCTGTTACTGGATCGGGTGTTGATGCTGGGGCCGGAGCAAGTTGGAATAAATGGTTAGAGCTATCAGCGTCCATGCCAATAGTTGACAACGCAGCGGAGGGTGCCGTAGCTGCTCCGGCTGTGGCTGTATTACCAGACATACTCTTGTCTGCATCACGGTTCTGGCGTTCATGAGCTTCAGCCAAAAGTATTTCGATGAGCTTGAGAGCAATTTTTTGGGGAACAGGCAGGGACGTGCGCAAGTTGTTAGAGCCATACAAATAGTTCATGATCAGAGCAATATCGTCACGAAGTTGATGAGCGACTTGTGATTCGCCCTGAGCTTTGTGGCTCAGCTCAAGAAGGTGAATAGAGAGTACGATGGCAGCTTGGAACAGGTGGTGGCGGAACGCAGCGTGTTTCTGGACGGCCGGATGGACATTATCAATTTGCTGGCGACATGATAGAATAGTACGTGCTGCGTCTACAGCCACGCGGGTTGAATATGCGAACTTTTCGTCATGATGGCCGCGGCACATATCGTCACGATGCAGAACAAGAAGACGCTGGTTCACGGCCTCAAACACAATTAGGCGGTGCATGGCCAAGTATGGACGCTGTGCCTGTTCCTGTCGCACCTCGGGCAGCTGCTCGAGCGTGGGATCTGGACGAAGGAATATCGGGAGCGACGACAGTAAAGCGCGGAATTTGGTATCAAGGTCGAGGATATGCGCGTAAGTGAGCATGCGGCTGTGGACCAGAACACTCCATTGGCGACCCAGGTCAGCGATTTGGTACGCGAAAGGCATCAGACTGTTGATCGTGGGGCGGCCGCTGTCCTTGATAGAAGACAGCACGTGCGTTTCGCCATCGGGCAAATCGTCCTCGTCCACGTTTAGCGGTGCCTTCGTTGTGACGAAGCGGGGATCCATTTGAATGGCGCGGTGCACGACAGTGCCGAGCGCCATGTCCTTGCACATGATCTTAAACCACAGCCGACGCGCTGCTTCACGTACGAGATGGGAGCGGTCCGGCAGACTGGTTGACGTACCCGACGGCCTGACCCAGGTACCTGGACGGACAGTAGAGCATACGGGCGAAACACGCACCAGTTTGGAAGACGGCGAGTCACGCCAAGCCTGCTCGTCATCAGTTGCACAACCGAGCGTATGGTAGCCCTGTTGCTCGGCAAGTCGAAGTAATGTGGCCATAGCAACAAGAGCGGTAGGCAAGCGTCCACGGATAGCGTGGTGATCAACGTAGAGAAGCAGGGCAGCTAGGTGGTTCCAATTGGTCCGGGTGACAAAGTCGTCAATGGCCAGCACAGATTGAGCAGCATCGACCCAAGAGTCCACGTAGGTTTCAATTTGGTCTAGTGATGTGCAGAGGCCCTGCTCGATAAAGAAGCGTGGCTCGGTGAATTGTGCCGCGACACCCAAAAGGACGAGAAGCAGTGCCACGAAAGAGAGGTCGAGCTGTTCAGGAATGGACGTGTGCATGCGGTTCCAGCCGGCCAGCTGCGTGCGTAGAGCCGTTAGCTGCGTCTTGATTAAGCGCCAGCTGAGGCCGTAGGATATGTGTAAATCGACCGTTTGAAGGATCTTGATCAGGTAGTCGATTTGCTGGGTATCGGGCAGCAATTCGAGAGCAGCGCGAATACGCACGGTAGAGTTGTTCATTGCAAAAGTGGCATTGTCGAACAGCGCATTCACGATTGATTGACGCGGCATGGCATCCGCGGAGCCCGTTGACGCAACCGTTGATGGGCGGCCCATAGTCTGGTCACCCCCCGCCAGCGAGCTCTGTTGGCTATGACGAGCAAACATCGCCAGCGCATCTGCCGCGATGTTTTGCTCCGCCTGCATTTGAGTCATTTGCGCCGTATCGCTCGAGGGCGCTGGGCGATGGTGCTGCTCCATCTTGGAGCGCCAGAAGGCAAGTTCAGCAGCGACAGCGGCATCTTGTGACAGGCTTGTGGCAGCTGATCGGTCAGCGTTTACATCTCCCAGAGAGAGGCCAGTGCCAGCAAGCAGGATAGGGTCAATTTGCGTTTGGCCTGCCGAGGTCGTCGGCAGGTCGTGCGATGTGGGTTGCGTTGCGGTGTTGGTGGCAAGACGTTGCTCTAGGTGGCTGATTCGCTCGATGACAGCGCGGGTGTCGCTATCGAGGGCCAGCTCTGTGCCTTGGGAGCTGCCCCAATCGCCAGTGCCGAGGCTGATAGGGGCATGCGATGCATCGGGCTTGGAATACGACGACAGGGCCGATGTAGCGGCGCTGTGCACGTCGGGCGCGAGGGCCATGTCCGACGACCAGACGCAGCGCTCAGCAGGGATGCGGTGCTTTTGGCACTGACCACAGTACGGGTGTTGGCGATCGCACTTGACCTTGCGTTGCTTGCAAGGAAAACACGTGTTGATCTTGCGGCGCTTAGTAGAAGGTGGTTTAGCTTGGGGCTCAGGAGGCGCGATGCGATCACGCGTTGCACTAGGGAGTACATTCGACGAAAGGGCTTCTACAGCATGGTAGTGCTGCGTAGCGGCATGATCGCTCATGCTGAACGTCTGCTCGGGAGGCACAGGCAACGTGTGCGAAGACAAAGACTCGGCGCCGGCGCGATCCATGGGCGCAGAGTAACGAGATGTGGCGACCTATACGGTAGGTCTAGCGAAGGAACACGAAAAACACCCCTTAACACAGCAGGGAGAGGATCACGACACGAGCAAGGCGTGTCAAAGTGGAGGCAGGTCGGCCGATCAACACACGCGTGAGGAGCACGACGCGTCACGGTAGTAGTCGTTGTGGTAGCGGCCGAAACTGCGCGGACGGCCGAATCGAGACTAGCGGCCGAGAGGGTGCGCGGGAAGACAAAAAAAGCGAGGTGGCGGCAACAGGCACCCTGTCCCCTCCGTTGACTTATATCCCAGATTGACTATGGCATGTGGAGATGTGGTCCACGGAGATCAGCGGCCCAGCCAGCGTCCCCACCAGCTGCTCCTGCCGCTGGGAGCGGGGGCCGGCTCGGTATCGACGTAGACCTCGTTCTCCTCGTCCATATCGTCCGTCTCGTTTTCTGCATCCTCGAAGGCTTCCACGTCTGAGTCGTGCTGCTGCACAGGAGAACGAACTTGTGCGAGGGCTTCCGACAGATTGGCCTCGTCCAAGGACACGTGGCGATGTGCATAGTAGTACAAGGTCTGTCCGCCCTTGGTCGACTGCATCGCCGACGATACCAGAACACTCTGTGCGCCTATGCGTGACTCTGTGAGCTCACGCGTCTCTTGGATGTGCCGTGTCTGGCGCGAGAGCACATCATCGGGGCCGAGGAGCTGAGGGGCAAAGTGCTGATCCTCGTCTTGGGCGCCTTGGGCGAACTCGAGCGACTGCATGGCCTGGCGCACGTACAGATCGGCACGCTGAAGCAGAACAAGCGATTCGCCGCACTGGTTATACTGTGCAAACGCACTGGCGACCTGGCGCAGCAGCTCAGAGCAGTAGTAAAAGCGCTTGGACTCCAACAAACTCGACACATCGGGCTCACCTTCGACCAAGTCCAGGCCGACCATAGCTAGTAGACAGCCATCGATACTGTCTAGCAGTTTGGCTATACCTGGCACGATACGCAGACGGCGGCGATCGGACTGCTGGGCGCAGAGATCTTGCACGCGCTTCAAGTGCTTTTGGCGCTGCGCCTGCGAACGGGCACGTGTGCCGCTGCGCGCATACTGACGCGCGGCACGCTTCCTCTTTCCAGTTGCCATCGCGGGTAGCGTCCGACGATGAGTCCGCTGCTGCGTCAGTGCCTCCGCTCGCGCCTCGCGCATGGCCGCGCGTGACTGTACGTCTGACCACAGACGCACATTACGAGCAATGCGCACAGACAACAAGCGGTAAGCAAGCCATTCATGCGCACGGCGCAGCAGCAGACCAGCCGCCTCATACCGAGTTGAGTGCGTTTTGGCCAGTGCCTGGGTATTGTCGTCGACGAGCACGCGTGCGATCGACTCGGCATCCGTCAGCGCCGCAAGGACACGGTCGAACGGATCGAGCTCACCACGGTTTGCATACGAGTCACTCGCACGTCCCATCCCGTGGCGTCGGTGGGCGTTGCGCTGGGCATGCGACAGCTTGGCGCGCTTGCCGGGCGTGGACTTGTTCGTCGGGGCCACATGCTGCGCCAATGTAGCCTCTTCAGCCTGCACGCGCTGAATGGCATCGTACAGCTCCAGCGAGTGAACAGGGATCGTCTGGGACCGCCAGTGCAGAACAAACGGCTCGTTCGACGAGGCCGAGGCCGGGTGGGCGGCCTGGAGTGCCTGGGTCACTCTGGCCCAGCCCGGCAGCACCTCCTCACATGCCTCAGGCGTACATACGCGCTCTGCGGCATCGTCCGTCTCACCAAGAGAATACGTCGCGAAGCGGATCTGTGCATCGATCGTGTCAAGAAAGCTGCTCGCTACGGCCTCGTCACGGCTCGACGGGCTGCATTCACTCGTGATCGTGAGCAAACGACGCGTGGCAGCGGTAGCGCGCAAAGTAGACTCCCAATTTTCTTGGATAAAAGCTGATGCGCTGCGCACGAGGCCGAGGTATGCTAGGCATTGGGCACGGGAATGAACATCGAGGGATGGCAGCGCATCCGCCAGCTCATTCAGCTTCGTGGCATATTGCATCGCACGACGCGCGCGTCCCAAGCTGCTTCTGCGCAGTTTCGCACGAGTCTCTTCTGTTTGCTTGGCCCACAGTTCTTCGGCGGATGCCCACGCATGCTCGCTCTCAAACAGCAAGAGCTCGAGGGGCCTCGTATCCGTCACCTGGTCCAGCACAATGTCGCGGCGCTCAAACGTGTGATCACGCTTCTTGTCCTTGACACTCTGCTCTTCGGTAGTAAGCCGCCTACTGCGCTTCGTGCGTCGCACTTTCGTAGCAGGCTTGTTCGGTGCATGCGTAAGATGCAGCGCCGAACGGACGCGCTTCGTCTTTGTCGTGCAGTATCGACGATAACGCTCCCAGTCATGTTGCCGCATACCATGCTCGTTCCGTGCCTCAATAATGAGCTTGAGCAACGGAAAGCTCAGCTCGCCGAGCTCCGCAGGCTCCCTGTCCTGCAAGGCCACATTCATGGTAGATCGAAGAAAGCCTTCCTCGGCCGACACGTGACCAAGAAAACGCCTCGCGCGCGCTGTCCGTGCACTTGATGGCTCACGATCCGATTTCGCCAGATGCCCTCCGTACGCCTGTGTTTACGCGGCTGAAGGGTAAGCGCGTCGTTCTAGCAAGCAGCAGCCCACGCCGCCGTGATATTTTGGCGACAGTCGGAGTGCACCCAGAGATCGTACCATCGACGTTCAAGGAGGATTTGCCCAAGAGCGACTTTGTCGGCGATATCGCGCACGAGTACCCAGTCGAAACGGCTACACATAAGGCGAAGGAGGTCTATATCCGCCTCGTCATGCAAGATGAGCATGACCCTCCAGATCTCGTGATCGCTGCCGACACAGTCATTGTGCACCAGGGGAAGATCCTCGAAAAGCCCCTGGACAAAACCGACAATGTACGCATGCTCGCTGACATGTGCGGCCACTCTTTCCATGTTGTGACCGGCGTTGCCATCGTGCATCCAATTCTGCAAGCGCCAGGGTACGAAGTCCGCACCGTTTGCGAGCAGACTCGCGTCCATTTTGCCGACGTGCCGGGTCCCCTGCTCCAGGCCTACGCCGAATCAGGCGAGGGCCTCGATCGAGCTGGGGGCTTCGCAATCCAGGGACGCGGCGCACTCTTCATTCGCAGCATCGAGGGTGACTATAACAACGTGGTGGGATTCCCACTGTACAGTGTATTTGAACTTCTGCATGCACTCGTCGAAAATGAAGAGCTCGATTTTGAGGGTACTGCATAAGGTATCCACCTACCCACGCGAGGCGATGCCTAGGTAATCATCTGGAGAGCTCGTATGTGCTGGCTGAGGGGTGGGCTCCGACGCAGTGTGTTGTTCAAGCACAGCTTGTCCTGACGTGAGCGACTGAGCAGAGTCCATGTACGCAGCACCATTTGTAAACGCCATATCTGTGCGCTTCACGCGATGCTCACGCTTGGACGGCGTTTCTGTTGCTTCTTCCAGCTGCACGCCTTGATTCAGCGCGGCCCATTTGTCCAGTTCACGAGATTCCTTGATAAAGCCACGCTCCGTTTCTGTAGGACCAAACTCAGCACCCAAGCTGCGTGCTTCGAGGATAGCATGGCGCATGCGGTGCTCACGCTCAGCATGAATGGCATGGTACGACGCGATGGTGCGCCTGTATGCTTGCGAGAGAGACATGTCTGTGCATTCAGCCGTTTTGAGCGTGCACTGCACAACATCTTCGACGGAGGGATTGATACGGCTCCACATGTACAGCTCGGGAACCTGGCCCTGCGACAATGTGGGTGATATGGGCTCCTCAAGCGTATAATCCGTTTCCGTCAGCATCCTAGGCCGCTTAGCTTCCCAAGGATGATCACGGAAGAATTGACGGCGAATGCGGTCACCTTCATATACAATCGGCTGTGGTCGCAGCGGTGGAAGCTGAGAGCGCAGCTTTTTCAGAGAGTTGAGATGGGAACGACGACCAGCCTTGTTGGCGGCCAAGTGAGGTACTTTCCGGGCCTCGCTTTGCAAGGAACGAGGCAAGTCGCTGTCCGGCCGAACACGCGAGCTGAGAGGCGGTGGGTACACAGGTGGATGCCGGAGTGTGGCATCATACCATGCTGGTGGGCTTTTTATGTACTGCCCCTCTAGCAAACGGCTCACACTCTGCGTTACCTGTCCAGGAATATGACGCGGCATGTTCGATTGATGCAGACCACGGCGAAGAAACGCTTTCTACGAGCCTATGACCATCGGCCGAACATATCGGCGTCGACAGAGAGTGGAGGTTTAATAGAGAAGACGAGTCTGGGTCAGGGCAGGGTCCACGTACCAAGATACTAGCAGGGGTCTTACTCAGACGCATGTGGATATCCTGGATATCAGACTCGGACACATCACTGATGTCAGCGAGCAGGTAAGCGATATCTTTTAGTGAGTCTGTGATCTGCTTGTCCACATTGTGTGAACCAATAATCTCGTTGACGGCTAAAAGCGCACCAGGCTGGTTGTGGTGCACGTAGCACAAGCGAATTGAGCGGACCTCCTGTTCCGTGATGGGGCGGAGATTCACCTCGGGGAAGTTGACGGCGCCCGTACTCACACCAAAGTTGAGATAGCGGCACAGCGCATTGCTCACCTCCACACCAATAGCTCGCTGAGCCTCCTCGGTGCTGCCACCAATGTGGGGTGTCATGATGACATTGGCTTGGCTCTGAAGTTCCGACGCCCATTCATTCAGGTCATTGTTGAAGGCATTGACACCGTTCTTAGCCGGCTCACGTGGGTAGACGTCGAGCGCACAACCGCCAATGTGTTGCGACTTGAGGGCCTCAACCAATGCAGGAATTTGCACCACGGTGCCGCGTGCATTGTTGATGAGGTAGGCGCCCGGTTTCATGAGCGAAAGCTCCCGTTCGCCGATCATGCCGCGTGTCTCAGGCAGTTCCGGCACATGGATGCTCACAAAGTCGGCTTCACTAAGAAGCTCTTCGAGCGAATCTGCCTGGCGCGCACTACCCAAGGGCATAAGAGGCACGACATCGTGATAAATTACCTGCATGCCCATAGACTCGGCAAGGACAGAGAGTTGCGAGCCAATGTGACCGTATCCCACAATGCCAAGAAGCTTGCCACGGAGCTCGAAGCACCGCTTTGACACTTTATTCCAAGTACCCTGCCGCATCTCCTGGGCACGGTCCGTGAGCTGGCGCGAAAGACACACCATTTCGGCTATAACAAGCTCAGCGACTGAACGCGAGTTGGCAAAAGGCGAGTTAAAGACAGCCACGCCGTTCTTAGTCGCCGCGCTGAGGTCCACTTGATTTGTTCCGATACAGAAGCAGCCGACAACAAGAAGCTGGTGCGCCGCATCAAACACGCGTTGTGTGAGGCGCGTCTTAGAGCGGATGCCAATTGCATGGTATCCGCCAATCTTTTCGACAAGCTCATCTTCCGACCATGCACCCGTGTAGAAATCCACTTCGAATCCTTGTTCACGGAGTATCTTTACCGCGCCTTGGCTAACATTCTCAAGCAAGAGGATCTTGATCGAATCAGCATTGAATTGTTGCAGGACACGTGCGTGCTGCTGCAGCATGCCGTTGGACATGGAACGTCTCCGAGAACCGTCCGGCGGAATGACTGGATCACTTGGCTGTGCAAGCGGCGCATCAGCTGCAGAGAAGTACTGGCTTGACCGCGTGAATGCCTGAGTTGCGTTGGTCATAGTGTGGAAAGGCGAACTGACCAGGATCGCTTCCTTGTCCCACACTTTATGACTCGGCGCCGCTTGGCACTCATGCACCCAGCCTGCACGGCGCACGGCTGTCACGTGGGTGACACGTGATGCACGTGAATGGTCGCGTCCGTCGCCCGTGGGACAGGTGGACGAGGCTATCTACGCACGAATCGGACACTAGGCACAACATGATGGAGTCGCGACGTCGTCCAGCCAAGAAAGGAGTGTCTTTCTGCCTTATGGTGGTTGGTGCAAGTGGCACAGGTACGTGAGGGAAGTTGTCTGCGACATTATACTGACAAATTACCAGGTAAGACAACATTCGTCAACACACTGTGCGAGCAAAATGTGATTGAACACAAGGACGCCGACAACGCCCAGACGGCTAATGTAGAGCTTGGTCTGCAGATTCAGCCTGTCAACTTGGAGGTTGAATCCGAGGGTCTCCGCATTGGCCTCACGATTGTTGACACGCCTGGCTTCGGCGACAGTATTGACAACGAGTACATGTTTAACGAGATCCTGGGTTTCATTGAGCGCCAGTATGATGACATTCTTTCAGAAGAGTCGCGTATCCGCCGTAATCCTCGCTTCCGTGACAACCGTGTGCATGCACTCGTGTACTTTATTGCACCCACGGGCCATTCACTGCGTGAAATGGACATTGAATTCATGAGGCGTTTGAGCCCCCGTGTGAATGTGATTCCCGTTATTGGCAAATCGGACACTATGACGCCAAGCGAGCTCTTCGATTTCCGCAAGCGGGTCATGGAAGACATTGAATACTATGGTATTCCGATCTATAACTTCCCATATGATGTGGAAGAAGACCATCCCGACACAATTGCGGAGAACAGCGAGCTGCGTTCGTTGCTACCGTTTGCCGTCGTATGCTCCGAGGAGAATGTTTCGACGCCTGATGGTCACCTCACCCTAGGCCGCGCCTACCCATGGGGTGCGGTAGAAGTGTACAACCCGGAGCATTGTGACTTCCTTCGTCTAAGGAACGCCCTCTTTGGCACCCACCTCAATGACCTTAAGGAGATCACACACGACTTTCTGTACGAAAACTACCGTACGGAGAGGCTCTCTCGTGGCATGCCTGCGGATTATGCCCCGGACGCATCGCTTCAGAGTGAGGACCTCGTCAACCAGAGTGTTCGCCTGAAGGAGGACCAGTTGCGTCGTGAAGAAGAAAAGCTGCGGGAGGTAGAACTTCGCATCCAGCGCGAAATTTTGGAAAAGCGCCAGGAGCTTCTCGCAAAAGAAGAGAATTTGCGGTCTTTAGAAAGTCGCGTGCAGTACCCGGCTGCCTGAGATAGCATGTGAATGTCAATTTCCCCGTAGAGCCATCGAATGGACCTGACCGACTACCCAGTAGGTCCAGGCCGGTCGAGCTTCAATGGCCATGGCATGCGTGCTGATGTCATCATACCTCAGAGAAACGTAGATAGGTGGCCTGGTAGGGCATGTTATATGCCGCTCGTGGACAAGCATGGGACATGAGGTGCGAAAAGCCGTCCGGCACCATTGAGTCCTTCACCCCTGAAGAGGTCATCGAACACCATGAATGAGAGTTTCTCTTTTGGAAATTATGATGGTGTATGCAATGTAATAGCGATGGTGTCATGTCCTCTTCTGGGACCAGACGGGATTGGAAAAGCTCCGCAGTGCTATGCTCGCAACATTGATATCAACAATACCATCATTTTTGAGCCGGCCACCTGCTTGATTCATATGGCTGCCATTATTATGACGGCTATTATGCTCTGGCACGTTCATTCTAAATATACAGCCGTTGGAAGAAAAGAGATGTTGGTTTTTCTGTATACATACGGCGTTTCTGAGTTTCTCGTGATGTTTCTTGACTCTGCTGTCATTCCCACGCATATCAAAGCTTATTTGTGGTTCACGGCTATATACATTGGACTTAAAACAGCCCTTTTCTGGGCGTTGATGCTTATTGGTTTTGTTGGATTCCAATTTGCTGAAGATGGCACATTGGTTTCGCTCCTGATGCTGTGCATCAGCTCTATCGTAATTTGGGTCATCTCGTTTGCCGTGTCGGCCAAGACATTCTTGGGCGGTATCGAAGATCAAGGTGGTTTGTGGTTTTTTGAATTCGTGTTCCCCATCATCATGGTCCTCATATATGTGGTATCGCAAGTTATCCTGGTCATACGCACACTGGACGAACTCTGGCCAATTAACGATATCGCACTTGGCTGCCTATCATTTGTGGCTGGACTCATCCTTCAGTACGGCTTCAACAACCAAATTTGTGAGAATGTAAAGCACTACATTGATGGTACTTTCTTCGGTACACTGTGCACGCTGTTCGCCGTCATGATGATGTACAAGTTCTGGGATTCCATCACGAAAGAAGACCTCGAATTCAGTGTGGGTTCGCGCCATGCGAATTGGGACGCAAAGGACCCTTCTTTGGGCATGGATTATGATAGTTCCGTCCAGTCCCGCACGAACTCGCGCATGTTTGACAACTCGCGTACGCCATCGCCGCAGGATCAAAAAGAGGCAGTGCAGGCTGGCTTTGCTCCGGGCATGACGCGCAACTCTTCAGGTGACAGCTTTGTCATTTCGAGGTAAAAAGGCATGAGTTGCGTGTTCTTTCGATCTACTTCTCCTACTTGTACCTTCTTTTGTCCTTGATTTTCTATGTCTTCCCCTTCTTGTCACCTGGACATTCCCTCGGTAGTCGACATGCCCTGGTATCTTCACACAGCTGTAATATGGATGGCTCTCAGACAGCCCAAGGTCCCTCTGATGCAAATATTTATTCATTGTAGACTCATGCACGTGGTATGACTTAATTTGGGTGGTGGATACAGTTGTGGCTGATAAAAAATTTTAGTTCATGTCAGTTCCAACCTTGGCGCCAGAAATCGAGCCAGAATCGGACCGTATGTCGCATACAGTGTCCGACTTGACCGTTGATCGACGAGATTCACGCACTTTCACCCCATCCACTACCTCCGTGCATGATGGTCCAGTTCCCATGAGCATGCCTGCTATCCTTCGTAATCCAAGAATGAGTCGTATGGCTGCGTCACCCGCGGCACGACAGACTCGCGATGGATTCATTCGGAACTCAGTGGGTGAAGCACAGGGTAGATTCATGAGCAAGCGTCGCGAAAGGCGTAGCGAAAATGGGCGCTTTGCCTCAAACCCACATGCAGTACGTCCTTCGCCGTCAGATTACTTTCCCGATCAAAATCCCGTGCATTCCACGTTTTCAGACAGTACGTTGGAGACTTTGAGCAAAGCGTATGGCTGTGTTGAAGATGCATCGATGCCAGCACAAAAGGCGTCCCTCTTTGAGCTAGATTCGGCGATAAAAGGGCAATTCACATTGAGTTTGCGAGATGCGCAAGACTTCCTTCGTGCTCGATTGGGCTGTGCAGAATCCATGCAGGCTTATATGCATGCTCTTGAGACACAGGCGTTGCTTGACTATACCGCGCCTTTGCCATGTGGATCTACCTTTGCCGAAAGCCTCATTTTTGCGGTAGAACGCGAAATTCTGCAATGGCTTCGGCAGACCGTGCACGTCCCTACGCATGACTCCTTGACCTCAGGGCGTAAGATTTTTGTGTATAATGTGGATGATCGCGATCGCACTGTCGTTGAGTTGCGACGGGCCCCTGCCTCATTGCTCTGGCAAGTGGATGATGCGTTTTCGCGCTTGGCTGTGCACTGTGTGGCGCGCACATTCCAATGCCCGAGTTTTTCCCGTGACGTTCTTAGTCCGAATGGTGACATGAGCCGAATGACGTGGATTTTGCATCCGAATCCTCTGTTGCGCAGTGTGCCGACGCGTCGTCTTACGATGCGACGACCGCTCCATCGACGGAATAGCTCTGCAAGCACAACGGCGAGTGCAGCGAGTGTAATGACTGCTGGCAATGAGGGACCTGGACCCTTGACGCTCGGGATGCTACAGCATGCTGTAGCAGGTATTGATACGCCACCGAGTACAGAGTATGAATTGACTGACTCGACGGGAGAGATGACTGATGACGATTCGGTCGTTTTCGCGTCCGAGAGTGAGCTCTGATGTTTCCCTCCATTGTAGCCATAGACGCGCGCATTTGTAAATTTTCGAACATTACTTAACGTAAAATAGGTCCATTTTCGGGACTAGCTCTACTCACACGCGAGAATGAATCTATAGGCAGGACCTCACCCGCCGTTCTCACGGTGGGAATCACTGATATAGCAGACAACCTGTCATAGTACACAAGCACATATGCACAGAATCACAGCGAAGCGTCAGGATTCAGCATCAACGATGGCTCGGCAACAACGCACCCTCGCCCCTTATCTCAACGCCTAATCCATAGTCAGTCAGTTCGCAACAATTCCTGATAACACACGGCGTTTCTACAAAAAGGTGTGCTAAGTCAAGGCATACAATTCATAAGACCGGTGACACAATAGGCAGGTACCACACTCTATTAGAAAGTGAGCCCACTAAAAGAGCAGACAAATCAAAGCTCAAGATACATTTACTGGCGCTTGTTGCCCTACAGAGCGCGTTAGTATCCAGAATCCCCTCAGGACGCACAAAAACCAATACATACCATAGCCATGTTGTAGAAACCGATGCTTGTTCCAAGCAGGCCAGTCCAGAACACAAACTGGAAAATACCCATGTAGAGGCCTGAGCGGGGCATACGCTGGTACACAGGGCGAGGGTCAGCCTGCAAGAGACGTTGACGCTGGAGAAGGTTGTTGCTGGTACGAGTTAGTATTCATTTTACTAGACGATATTAAAAGGTGACACAATGACCAGCCACAAGCACATTGTCTGTACATCACAAAAAAACGCCGCACATAGAGCTAAATCAAAGTGTCGACCAATTCCGCCACATACTTCTTGTACACGATGGGGTCCAACATGATGATTCGGTAGGGAAAGAAACGTTAATGCTCAAACCCAAAGGACTGCGGTCAAATTCGGGAAACTACCACGTGGCCCATAACACTATTCCACCTATGGCAAAACTAACGACGCCTGAGAGAAGGAAGCGTGTAGTCATACTGCAAGGCACACACAACATCCGCACCCATCAGGTTTTGGGCAGCATCCTTAACCCAGCCAGGGTTGTGAAGCATGACACGTCCCAAACTGACCAAGTCAACACTGCCCTCCTGCAAGCTCTTCTCAGCAAACAGGCCATACTTGTCTGGTTCTTCCTGTGTACCACCATGCATCGTTCCCACAGCGCTCACCAGCATACGCTTCAGTCCGGAGGACTTGGCTGCGATGGCGGCAGGGACCTGATATCCAGGCGTCATCTTAACCTTAGCGTATCCGACGGTGCCTCGGCTGCTAATGTCAAGCACATCAACACCGTTCTGCTCGAGAAGCGGAGCAAGGGCCCGAGTGGATTCATCCGTCCAGCTCTCCTCCTTGCCATCTTCCACACCATCTGTACCGTTCAGACGAACCCAGACACCCTTGTCTGGGAACTGGGAACGAATACGGTGCACGATGTTCTGCAGAAGGCGCGTGCGGTTCTCGAACGATCCTCCATACTCATCCGTACGCTTGTTAGTAAGAGGAGAGTTGAATGAGCTGATCAAGTAACCGTGTGCCGAGTGAATCATCACAAAGTCATAGCCGGCACGGAACGCACGGTCCGCAGCACGCACAAAGTCATCCTCAACGTCACGGATTTGTTGAAGAGTCATCTCCTTAGGCATAATGTGTCCCTCACCGAAAGGAATAGCCGATGGAGCGATCACGGAGTCTTCCCAACCACCCTCAGAGGTCGACAAGAAGGGCTCCGTCCAGGCCTTTTGATCGTACATTGCCCAAGTTGATGCTTTACGGCCGGCATGCGCAAGCTGAATACCAATCTTCACACCTGCCGCCAAACTCTTCACGGTGGACACAAGAGAGGCATGTGCGTCAACATGTTCCTCCTTGTACATGCCCATGTCGCGATCCGAGATTCGGCCTTCTGGCGTCACACCCGTAGCCTCGACGACGATGGCACCTGCACCATGCAATGCAAATTGTCCGTAATGCACCAGATGGAATGGCGTAGGGAATCCATCACGAGAGGAATACATGCACATAGGCGACACGATCGCCCGGTTCTTCAGAGTAATTGTCTTGTTGCCACTCGGGACGGTCGTGGATTGGAGCAGCAGCGGCACTGGTTTGCCGATCTCCTGCGCCACCTTGTCAGACACTGCACCTGCTGGCAGCAGCTCTTCGGGGCGAGGGGCATAGTAGTCTTGAGAAATGGCAAGTCCTGGCATGATGATGATGGTGGCGTTGGTGACGTCATAATGACGGGCCGTGCGCATCTTATAACTGACCCAAGTCACGTGGACAAGGGAATGACGTGCTTAACAAGTACGATTACATGCTTGTCATGGATGTGCGAAATCGAATTAGGCACAGTATGTTCGTACCACTATATAAACTGAGCCTCTATAGAAGAGCCTGGAACAACAGTATAGAGATGTACTCTGTCTCTGCTATGTCGAACCATAGAGCGTGTCTATAACCGAAATTTAAGGCCTATCGGGTACGTGTGGGACCAACACGTTCCTCACGTGCAACTGGTTGGCGAAAATAAGTGTGCTGCTGCATGCACGTCAACAACTCTACAATTTACCAACACCCACCCCAACCAAGATCTTTTGCCAAGCAATCCCCACTTTATTGCTGGTAAAGGACGTGTCATTTCAGCTCACCTGTTAGCTTGTTGCAGCCCCAATGTCGGGTCAACCGTCGGGGGGGATGGAACGATACGCGCCGCGGCATTCGATGCCGGCTACCATGTCGAATATACATGAGCCTCCAACAGGAAAGAATGGCCGTCGGATCTCTGGCTTAGGTTACATCCGTGAAAGTGGAACAGTTCATCAGAAGCGATCCATGTCACACCACACAAAGTCCAATGAAGCGAATTATGCGCTCAGCATGGACTGGAGCTCACCAGAGCTACGTTCAGATCCATTCTGGTCTCACCGATATCCTGTCGCCGGTCCTTTGTACGGTTTTACACCTGTAGATACAATCAAGGCCAACAGCAGCTTGCGCGTACCAACTTTGCACCGCGATACAAACGTATATTCTCTGCCACGCTGCGATCGCTATGAATCATATGCCCTCGGTCACTCCATGTCTCCAAGCTCGCCACCATCTAGTAACTCTCCTTTGTTGTCTGAATCAGTTGCTACGACTACATCGTCGACGGAAACATCTCAGGCTCACCATTTTCACCCAATGCATGATCCATTCGACATGTCTCCCCTCTTGCAGTCTATACCGACCACATCCCCCTCGCTGACCAAGTCACCGACTACACAAAGGCGATCACAAAGGTTGCGGACTTATGGAATAACGGATGATATTATTCGACGCAGTCATTCAAGGTCCTTTTCAAGCGATGAACACGCTTCACCCTCTGTGCACGGAGGGTTAGATCGATGGTTCCCGGGTCTGATGTATGCATTTGATACACAAGAATCGCCAAATACCGCAACGAGGAGCGAGAACGAAGAATCAGAGCTTGGCCCTGATGATTCAGTGGACAATTTTGCTATTCCTATTGCCAAGCCCCACTCACCGCCACTGCGCTCTCTACAACTTGTGTCGAAGTACTTTGGCGAAGAGCTAGAGGAGGACTCGCTCGTATCCATGCATGCTGTGCATGATGACGGTCGGTCTGTATCACCAGGTGAAATGCATGGACTAGGTGTATCTTTCTCGCATCCCTTGTCGCGGGATATGCCAACACAAACGCCCCAGCAAAATGCGTCTCGTCTGCGCCCCCTGCATCTGGCCGAGAGATACGGCCTCGAAGGATCGCCTCCGCTGCGTGAATGCAGTGAAAATGAAGATGAGAGTATGGACAGCTTGTCTCCGTCTGGTCCACACACTCGTGTGCCCTTCTCTGTTTTACATCCCCCTGCAGAAAAGAGCAAGCCGGATCCTGACGCCGTCCGTCTGTACTGGTTCGGATTTCTAGGTATGCCTTGGCTTTGGTTGCTTGGTAGCTGGTGCATCGACGATCATGGCGTGCTCCTCTCACCCTGGTCACCACCCTCCTTTATATCGTACCGTGCCGGGCTTCATCCATATGGCCCGCCTTTCGCGTTGTCTATGCATGCACACAGCCAGTTTCTGCAGCGGCGTGTCCAACAGACAACCCAAGTCCCACATATGATTACGCAAGAGCCGCACGTCTTTGGTGAAGATCACCGCGGTGTTCGGTTTTTGTCGCAATACCCGCCTGACTCCGTCCCGCTCCAGAAGCTTTATCAGTGGCAACATACGGAGAGCTTTGTGCTCCTGAATCGAATGGCAGCAGTGCTATCCTCTTTTGCACTGTTTGCTTGCTGGACAAACGGTGTGTGGCCCATCATGGCCCATTTTTGATACGCCTGCGGCTCAACCGAGTGTCGCGTAAGTCCCAGAAAGGCTCTTATCTCGTGCTTGAGATACTGCGCGTATTTATCCGGGTCATGCGTCAACTTGTCGTGAGCGCAGTGGTGCGCCTATCACCTCGTGCTCTGTTGCCTGCTGCAGGCGTTCAACCATAGGCTCTTTTCCGTCTACGTTACTAGTACCATAGTTGTGTTTTTACGAATTTCGGTTGCTCGCTTCTCTCCACCAGACCGCGTTCCGTCTTTTTTTTCCCAGTGCTTCGATGCAGTCTGGGGAACGCGGATTAGACCCCTTGCTGTGCCTTCGCACAGCCGTCATAGCGGGTGAAAATGACCCATTGAAGTATGTGCATCTGCATGATGCAAGTGGCGCTGTGACTGAGATCGTGAAGCAAGCTACTTCTATTGTGCTCTCGCATATTGATACGTCCTCCATGCAATATGCCCAAGGCTCCCCAGATACTGTGCTTCCCGCTGTCTCAGTCACACGTGTGCTCCGTTCTCGTGATACGCGCAATAGTGATGGAAGAGCGCCCTCACCTGAGACGGAACCCGATGCATTCGTCCCACTTGCAGCCCTCGTTTTTGCGATTCAGCAGCGCGAAGAACGTGCTGGTGCATACCTTCGGAATGCCACACTAGCAGAGATCGTGCCACTTCCAGCACTGGAACGGTCGGCTGTACTGGACTACTTATTGGGAAAGCGCGATTCCTGGGAAGGTATCGTTCCATCATCTGATGCTCTGGACGAAGCCTCCGCTACTAAGACCCAGGGCGAGGCGGACGCACAGGTAGAACATGTGCCTGCCTCCAAGCCTAAGCGTGTTTATGTTCCAGATCCACAGGACGCTGAGTTTGTGCGTCGCATCCGCTCAAAATATGAAATCGTGCTTCTGGATCGCGACGATGCCTTGCGAGGCAAATTGATGGAAGAAATGGAAGACGGTGTACCAGGCATGCGTGCCTCTTCTGACCTTTTGGCACTCCGTACTATAGTTCGGCCAAGAATTGAAGAAGCGAAGCGCCGCTCTGCCGTACCATCCAAAGTGACGTCTTCGTCACGCACTGCTTCGTCCAAACCTGCAGGTCACGGCGCTCGCAAGTCCCGTGCACAGGATCCCATCATCCTCTTGTCCAACTCACCCACGGCACTTGTCAATATGTTCAATGTGAAAGCGCTTTTACAGGATGGCATCTTCATCCATCCTGAAGAAGCAAGGCAACAGGCTGGTGGCATCCCCGAATTGGTCGTGACGATCCGGGCGCCATCGGCCGATGAGAATGTCACCTCTGCGGGGTCAGGCACACTCTCTCGCCGTATTCTGGTGGTCGACAATGCAGATGCAGTTAACAGACTTGGAAATGGACTTCCAGGCAGTGATCAAGATCCCTGGAGCCGTGTGATTGCCGTATTTACTACCGGGCAAGCTTGGCAGTTTAAATCGTATCGTTGGACTGATCCCCGAGACTTATTCCGTAATGGTATGTTGCATGTACTAACCATCAGCTATGGGCGTGTACATTCGATGGAACAACGAAGTATCCACATCACAAGCCAAAGAATGGAACGTGACACATTTACAGGTGCGTTATCACAATCATTAACTATAATACAGGTGGACCGAACCAAGCGGCACACAGACAAGCAACTGGTGGCATTCTTCTGGCGTTCACTTGAAAGTTGGGTGCAACGTAAGAAGCCACGCCTGCTTTCGTAACAAGGTCCATCTCCATAGAGACTTGTACCATTTACCCGATACCGCCCCATACACCGCGTATGCGCCGAGCCAGCTGAATGTCGCGTTGCATGATGGTGACGCGCTTTGCATGAATGGCACACAAGTTCGCATCTTCGAATAAATGTACCAAGTAGGCCTCTGTAGCCTCCTGTAACGCAAGGATTGCTGAGCTCTGCCAACGCAGACCAACTGCGCTAGCGCTCGAATCGTAGTTCGCCTCAATAAATTCATCCGCAACTTCGCGAACGACACGCGCAAACGGAAGCTTGGATATCAATAAATCTGTTGATCGCTGGTACTTGCGGATCTCACGCAGTGCCACCGTGCCAGGCTTGTACCTACGTTTTTTTTCTTGGGACGGGTAATAGACTGTGTGTGCGACATTATAAACGGGACGATATTCTGACATAAATTCTTGCTGGATGTGTTGCCTAAGCGACATGGTCAGATGAGGATGAGTGACCAAGCTATCCGTAAAGTATCGTCTGGGTCGACAATAACAACTTGTGTTGAAAATTCCACACGAGCCCAAGGGCCGATGTGTGCGCGCGCTTCGCGCTCGGTGTTTGTTTAGCGCAGACCCAATTCTACGATTACTAATCAGATTTTGGTGCCACCGTGTCAGTATTGGGTTCGATTTCCTAGGCCGGCTGGAGAAGACGGATTGGTGCAGTGAGACTTTTCCAAGTCCCCCCTCGGGTAGCAGAATCTGTGTTTGGGGATTGGCAACTCATGCGCCACGATTATGTGTAAAGATGAATTTCACGTATCAAAATTGTGTGTAGCTATATTAATGCATTTCCAACATGCAAGGGAACACTTGTTTTTTGAAGGGTATGACGGTCTGCCACCGGTGCAGGGGCAGGCCGTGCGCGCAGTCGCGATGCAGGGAAGGACGGCATGGTTAGATGGTAATTAGCCGAACGATCCAGCGTCGATACAGGTGGTACTTTGGTATCAGCACGAAGACTAGCCAAAGCCTCTAATGTCCCTCGTTCTGCTTCAGACGCTCGCGGAACACTGCTTTGGATCGCAGGCAGAATAGGCCTATCAATGAAGCGATCCGCCCTGTTCACATAAGAAACAGGAGGGCAGTGCGTATTATGCACATTGGCAAAATAATTCTTCGAGTCCATTGTCGGTGGCGTGACGGGTGATAAGCATAAGGGTAAGTCGTACGGAGAGATCCATCCCCTAGGTACATGGTAATAGGAATGAGAGGACAAAGAAGGTTTCTCATAACGACATCTTTTGCTGCTCTCATCCAAGTATGTATGTGCAAGATGCGGTCGTCCATAATGATAGTCTGAAGGTGGTGGGTATGTCAGGCGAGGAGGGTAATGCGCCCGAGAAAATTCAGGACTAGGCGGCACATCACGCTCACTCACGATCAGGGCTTCTTTCTCTGAAGCTCTTCGTTTAACGGGCACTTTTTCCATTGGCATTTCTGCAGGAACCTGGGGGCTCATTAAACGTTTAGTAACATAACTTGCTTCACGACTGAGTAGCTCTCCGTATTCATTTTCGTCGATTTGCACATTCCAAGAATCTGGTCCGGTACCCATGATTCTTGGGTCCTTGCTAACACGCTGCAAGTATCCCATCTTGATATCGTCCTTATTATAATACGAAATCACATGAAGTTTGCGGTTCGACGAGGTTCGAATACTGAAGGATTGCTTTACGAGTCCATCAGACTTGTACAAATTGCTTCGTGGTGCATCCTTACCAAGACTATCCGAAGTCTTTTTTCTCATCTCCAGTTCACGATAGGTTAGAAAGCATCCACTGACGCGACTTGCACTCCAGCAACGACCATCTGTCCAGCGTCGCATGCCAGCTTCGCGTTCATCCCATACAAAAATAGCACCGGAACGAATAAACGCGGCACGTTCGTCATCAAGCAGACGACGTGATATACGGCGAGGGGGAGGACCCAGTTTTGGATTTGCCACATTATCCGGTAGATCGCAAGCAGCCAACAGTAAAATCGCATCCGCGGGAGTTTTGATATAACCGATATATGTAGGTCGACGCTCATTTGATGAAGTCACGTCATTCATACCTCTTGGCTGGGACATATTTTTGGCAGTCCATTTTACCTCTTCGACCTCTTTCTCGGCTCCTCTCGGTTCGCTTGGCAGCGAGTCATTTCGAGGGAAATCCACTTCTTCATGAGATTGATTTGATTTAGGAGAGGCTAAGAGTGCAGCATGTATACTCATGCTGAGGAAGGATCGTATTCCAATACAGAGCGAAGGGAAGTTGTAAAGCTTTGCCCATGCAAAGCAAATTAGGGTAAACTTCCTCAGAATTAACTATAAATAAAACTTGAAAATTCCTATTTTACTTCGCCATGTTCAGGCACACGGGATCGACACGCTATTTCGGCCATGCATGTTCGAATTCACATCGCTTAGAGAATTTGGCGAGATTGGATTATATGACGCCAAGCCAGTTTATCCATTTTTGGGTTCCTATTTCGCTCTCTCGAGGCTCGGCATTTGCTTTAGCTCGCAAAAATCTCAATCAATCATATACTCTCAACTAACACTTTATGTAACATATTATATAATGCCCTCTCAAGCGTACATGCCCTTACGCGGCTTAGTAAGTCCTGCCACTATGCGTTCATTTCCTGCACGTTTACATGTCCACGTGATATTTGTCAGCATTGTACCCTAATGGTTCGCCCTAGGCCCTGTCGAACTCGCTGTTATTTTAATTTGCTGGAACCTCCTTGATAATCTTGTCCCGAGAAGTGTATGCATCGATATAATTGGATATAGTTAAGACACGATTCTTCAAAATTTAGTCGTGCACTTACAGAGGCACGAAAGCAGTTGCCTGCCGGTTAGACTCGTATCGGTGTCCATCCCTATCTTTTGTTCCGCCTGTGGATTACCACTTCGGTCATTGGTACCGTCGCAATGAACCGTATCCTTTCTTGGGTACTCTCACTGGCTGTTTTAGGTGTATGCTCGGTTCTCGCTGCGCCAGCTGGATCTGACGAAGGCCGGGGCTCGGTAGCGGTCCCGGCAGGGTATGTGATGGTTATTCCGCCTTCCAGCCTTCATTCCCAAGATAAAACAGATGTTGATCGGCCTGACTATGCGGGAAAGAGTTTCCGAGTGGATAATAATCATTACTTCTTTCAAGCCTTCCCCAACAGCAAAGTCCCGACCTCCTCCGTCGTCTGCATCGTGATTCCTTTCTTTGTTGTTTTCTCGATGTCAGCTATTTATCTTTTGATGAGGCTTATTTGGTCCCCTTTGTTCAAGTCAAGAAATGGAACACTCTCGGATCGTGAGAAGGCATTCTCGAATTTACGCATAGTTGGCCTTCTTAATCAAGCGTCAGAAGATACCGAAAAAGGTATCGCTTCTCCTGAACATGAGCCGTCTAGTGGCTCAGCAACAGACCCTGATTCGAAGGACTCTGACCTTGGTCATCTTGACCGGGGTATTCCTGCATCTGAGTCTACGAAGTCCAAGGGCAAGGATATGAATGAAATCGCCGGCCCCATTGTTCCAGTCCTTCGCAACGACCTAGATGGTGAGTATTCTGAAGAGGCATCCGATGCGGAAGAAGAGGAGCTCGAAGATGAACTTGAAACGTTCAACAGGTCCTCTCAGGTACCATCTGATGACGCACCAGCGTACGATGCCGCTCCTCCGGTCGCATATGCCAACACCCTGCCGAATACTTCTATGACTGCTGAGTCCGCAATGACCAGTAACAATAACTCTAAAGCTGACCCTGCTCACGTTGGAAACAACTCTCTTCCATCGCATGCTGATGTCACGAATGCCCAGCCTAATGCCTCAACACTGGTGGATACGGCTGAGCACCCGGAACAAAAGTCCCTGTTCCCTTGATGTGTTAATATCTTGTCTCGTGCAAGTTTTTTTGAGCTCAGATCAATCAAATTCTATGTGGTGATATCCTGTATTAAAAGCAACCTCGCATAGGAGCAAAAAGTGTCGTAAATACATATAAAGTTTTTCATTACTTGATGTACATTAAGATATGGTCTTATCGTCCTAGCTTGGCGGCACAATGCTTCGATCGATTCGAAGTTCGCATCACGTGACCAATATGTGACGGATTCTGAGGCTGGATGATATCTCACGTTCGCTGTTGCAATGAGCGGGGTGCCGGCCAGGTCGCTTGCGGCTCTAAATGCTCTTAGGTGCCAAGTGTTTGGCACATCATACAATCCTAACAATGTAAGAACTGGTGCTAAGTATCTTAAAAAGTCGCTCGTGGGCAGTTCTATGCTGAACTACTACCCACCGCAGTTGCATCTCTCATCGCTTTCCATTGAGGGCGAAAACTTTGCAAAGCTGATCCACCCCAATGAGTCTCAGCGATGGAAAGACGTGGCAAGAAAGCGCCTCATTGGAAAGGGTCCACCAAAGAAGGGTGCGTTTTACCTGGTGACTAACAGACGCAGGTGACGGTCGTCGTGCTACGATGAAAGGCAAAAAGAAGTAACTCCGTGTATGACTTTAATGGCACTATATACCACTATGCCTTTAGGATTTCTTTTTATGCGCTCTGAGTGCTCGAATATTTGCGCTTCTTCATACTGTTGGGCAGAGCCTGCACAGCTGCTGGATCAACCCTGTCAGCTGCAGCCTTGCGGCCTGACTGTGTGAGGAACATATCCATGAGCACAATAGCGGCCATAGATTCCACAATAGGCACGGCACGTGGAACGACACATGGATCGTGACGGCCCCTATTCTCAAGCACGGCCTGTTCGCCATCGTAACGAGCAGTCACCTGTTCCTGTGAGATTGTGGCCGGCGGCTTAAACGCGATGCTGGCGCGTCAGTTACTTGCATACGTACCGGAAGTAGATATTCTCGCCATTCGTAATACCGCCTTGAATGCCGCCGCTCCAATTCGTCGAGGTGCCTAGTGTCCCATCCTGTTTTCTCACGAACGGATCATTGTGCTTACTGCCTGGAATACAAGTACCCCGGAATCCGGAGCCAATCTCAATACCCTTGGTGGCGGGTATACTCATCATGGCCTGGGCAATTTTGGATTCCATCTTGTCAAAACACGGCTCACCAAGTCCGACGGGCACATTGCGGATAACACACGTTACTGTGCCGCCTATAGAGTCGTTCTTGGCTTTAGCAGCCATGATACGCTGTGTGTGAGTTTTCTCCTCAACATACCTCGCGCATTTTCTCGGCCACGTCAGCGTCTGGACAGCGCACGTTTTCTTTGTCCACAATCTCACGCGTTACAGAATTGAGAAGGTTGAGATATTCTGTCCTGAGTGGCATCTCTTCGTTGTTGGTGTCGTACGAAGGTATTTCAACGTGCCCCACGGACGAGACAAACGCAACAATATCAATGTTAAGCGTCTCCTTAAGATATTTTTCTGCTAGTGCCCCCGCAGCGACACGTCCAATAGTCTCACGCGCACTGCTTCGTCCGCCGCCACTACTGGCCTTGATATTGTATTTTTCCAGATACGTAAAGTCAGCGTGGCTAGGTCTAGGAATAGCGTCCAGCTTTTCGTCCGTGTAGTCATGCGGGCGCTGGTCATTATTTCGTACCATCATAGCAATAGGGGTCCCAAGAGTGACACCCTTTTCGGTACCTGAAAGAATCTCTACCTTGTCCTTCTCATCACGAGGCGTCGTGAGCGAACTTTGGCCAGGGCGTCGTCGATTAAGCTGTACCTGGATGTCGCTCTCGTTCACAGACACGCCTGGCGGCATTCCTTCCACAATGCATCCTACCGCCTTGCAGTGTGACTCGCCGAACGTAGAGACTCGATAGTTGATACCGAATGTGGACATTGTGAACCAGGTCTGTGTGAGTCAATGTCCCTGCGCCTCCATACACGAGGTTAACAACCACATTAGCTATGGAGGTGTGCCTCCTACAAATACTAGGCTCCATTCCGACTCAAGTCCTCGAGGTATTGTGACAGCTTTAAAGCACCTGAGCGAATCTTGTCGATGCCGTTCTGCACGTCTGGGTTCGACATGATCTTCCGGTAATATGCACGTGCAGATGCTTCAAAGTCAGAAAAGTCATCAGTTTCGACAGGCTCATCGTCTTCTTCATCTTCTTCGCGCCCAAAGTACTGGTTCGACGAGATGGATGTTTGTCCCTGGAAGCTGGCCAAGCGCGCCTTGGTCTCGTCTGAGAGATTTGGGTCGTATCCACCGCGCTGAAAGTATTGATCACTTGAAATTGATTTTTGCGATGCAAAGTTCTGGCGCGCATAGTTTGACTCGTTCGCTTCAGTTGTTGATGATACATTAGCAGCTGACTTGTTTTGCATAGATGCATTATTGCGGGCCTGCGCAATGCCCAAGCGAGTGAAGCCCATACCAAGACGGTCGACGCCTGCATTGCTCGTAATCTTGGACTTAGCACCAACTGGGCTCCTTGGCACTGCCGCCGTCGTTTCCTTAGGCGTTTCGAGCACCGCTGGATCTTCTGATACGTCTGCTTGTAGATCAGCAGTTGCAGCTTGTTCCTGCGCTTCTTTTGCAGCTTGCATAGCCTTCTCCTGCTCCAACTTCATCCGACGCTCTGCCTCATCAAAGTTCAACGGTGCGGCTGCTTTACGGACTCCCAGACCAAGCTTTGTTGGGCGAGCACTTGTAGATGACGTGCCACGTACAGCGCCAAGTGTACCTGTGGGGCGTGTCTTGGCACGCAGTCCGGCGGATGACACCGGTCGCGGGGCCATCGGAGCTGGCGCCGGTGCGTGGGTGGGCTCGGGTGGCGTATAGTCCGTAGCGTGAGCCGATTTTGTCTCGGCCATCGAGGGAGTAGGCTCTGGCACACTCTCATTCGATGGGATGGTCGAGTCCCATTCGTCGAAAAAGTCCATGTCGTCTGCAGACTTGGAGGCAGTGGCCGACTTGGCCGTAGAGCCGGATGCCGTACCAGACACAGAAAATGGAGCACGAATACCAAGCGCCCCTGCATCCTGTACAGCGCGACGATTGAGTTCTTCCTTGTACCGCTGAGCAACAGCCGACGTGTACTTAACCTTTCCCTCTGTCGAAGGAACCAAGAGAGCATTTCCACCATGTGCGGCGAAGAAGTCACTCGCTGCGCCATTGCCGCCTACTTTCATCAGGCGAAGCTGTGGCCAGGACCACGAGTCGAGGTTCGTAGAACGAACGAATGTGATATGAACACCCATGTTGCGATGGACCGACGAGCAGTCCAAGCAGATATACACGGCGAATGTTGCACTTGCCCAAGTGGGATTCTTGGCACCACAATCAAAGCATACCTTGTTGAGCTTGTGGGAGTTCTTGAAGCTCTTGAAAATCTCGGCAATTTGCTCTTTAGGTGGACCTGTTGCCGCCATCCTTGTGGTGCTGGTCACTCGGCGAGGTGCAGCCAAGTTTCCATCACACTCGGTTCAGCTGCACTAGCTCTACCGAAATGGCCTAGTAGGTAACTAGGGCCCCTTTGGAACACGACCCATTTTTTCGTCGCCCAGCGTTTGTTCGCGCTTTCTGAGCTTAGTGCCACGTTCTTGTATGCCTCTGCGCTCAACACACGGCGCAACTAGTGGTGTGATGAGCTCAAGCAGACCTGCTTCTGAGGCCCCGACACAGTCAATGGGTTTTGCGAGCGCTGCGAGCTTGTCAGCGACGCATCCTGGATATGCTTCTGCTGCCATGTCCAATGCTCCAGGACTCGACCTCGCAGACTTTCCCGCGCTAGGATCGCAGGCACCGCAGTCTTCTACCACGAACTCTTCGAATGCTAGTGGTATGTTCTCGACATACGCAAGTCATGCTGGTACAGGTGCATCGAGTTCGCCCATGATGATGTCTCGGGGGGGCGCACCGTTTAGCCAGGAAGACTTTCCGACGCTTCATCGTGCCCATGCAGCAGCGGCAGCGGCAGCACAGGATTCGCGCAGCACACACACAGGCATGTCATATGGGCCTGAGCAAAGTGCTCCTTCTTGGCAGCAGGATCCACAGTCAGGGGCATCACTCGCACAGGATCTTCGAAAGCAGGGACTGCACGCCCCATCTCCGGCGAACCAAAGTGCCGCCTCCATGGTCACGGCCGGTGCACCAAACACTGCGCAATCGCAAGGTATGTGGATGCAGTCGTACGGCTCGCAGCCCCAATTCAATCGGATAAATCTCGCACGCATGCCTCATGACAATGCGACGGGTGCAGACGGCTCGCATGCAGCTGTTTTAAGCGCACTCAATTCAAATCACGATGCCATGCAACGCACAAAGGTATCGAATTCTGCCTATGGCACTGAATCGGCACACTTGCCAATCCACCAAGTCCTTACCTCGCCCGTGGACCGCTTTGGGCTCGTGGGCCTTGTGGGCCTGATAAAGACCCAGAACCCTGACGTGGCCATGCTTAGCATGGGAAGCAATCTTCAATCGCTCGGGATGAAGCTAGATGCGTCCGATTCATTATCTGCCTCGTTTGTCACGCCGTGGTCTCACGACCCTGCTGCTGCGTCCTCACAAGTGGAACCAGCGTACCAACTGCCAGCTTGCTATAATGTCCAACCGCCACCAGCTCAAACCAAGGTCACTAGCTTTAGTGACGAGTCGCTGTTTTTCATCTTCTACTCGACACCTCGGGATGCGCTACAGGAAGTAGCCGCTGCAGAGCTATATGCGCGGAACTGGCGATACCACAAAGGCCTGCATCTATGGCTGACCAAAGATCCAAATATGGAACCTTTGCAAAAAACACCGACATACGAGCGTGGTACCTATGTATTCTTTGATCCTGGATCATGGGACAAGGTCTCGAAAAACTTTGTGCTAATGTATGAAATGCTGGAAGAAAAGCCGACCTCTCAAAACATACTCACAGCGGCTTCTGTCCATGGCACAGCTGCTGCGAGGTCAGCGCCAACACCCACACCTACCACGGTGGCCGTAGCCGCAGCTCACGCGGCTGTGGCTCCGCATGGCACGCAAGCCGTTGCGCCCACGCATGGATCGCCGATGCCATCCTCCAACCAGGCATCACCGCAGCCATCTTTCTCGTAGGTGATCATTGGCTTTTGGCTTGCTATTTCGTACAGGCATATAAATACAACTTTTACTACAACAAGATCGCACCAGAGCACACGGCGATAAGTACAACGAGAACACCTGTGAGCGGTAAACTCTTGCTTACGATGCCGTCATCGCCGAGACCAACTCCCTGTGCCGTTTGTAGAGCACCTGGGTCTGCCTGAAGCTGACTTGCTTCTGGCACATTCCCCTTCTCACTAAGGCTCTTCATCAGTGCTGAATTCTCAGGTGCACTAACTGTGGAATTCGGCTTGGTATAGGTAAATGTATAGGAACCCGGGAGCTGTGTAGGTCCTTGATCAGAAATGGTGGTCACTTGGCCATCCACCACCGAGGAAAACGTGGTGGCGGGCGTGAACGTCTTTGCAGGCGTAAAATAATCATTTGAAACACTGGTAATCGGTGTCACATCTGCGGAGCCAGCTTGTGCGATCAGGAGCGCAAGTCCTACAAGGACCGCAGCTCGAACGAGTGCCGGCATAACGTTACGACAAATACATTGTGGCCCTGAGCGGCGCGTTAGATAGGACGTTCCCCAACATTAAATTTTTATTTTCAAGAATACCCCATTGCATCCAGGCAGCCGGGATCCAAAGTACATGTGCGTTACGAGTGCTATTGCCATAATCCATCACTACTAGCCATCTCAGGTGCCGCCGTGTAACTAAACCCAGCGAACTGTTCCTGCACTGCTTCACTGATCATGTGGCTGTCATCGACGACGCTGTCCATAGCTGGTTCACTGGTAAACTCGGGGTCAAAGTTCGACGTATCGAAGGCGGAGGCCACGCCGGGCTTGAAAGGCGGCCGGACCTTTTTTGCCAAAAGCATGCTCCAGTCAATATGCTTTGTGAAGAAAGGATGATTTTTTATTTCCATAGCTCCGCCCGGAGGTGAGCCTAGTCGCTTACTAGCATCACGCTCCAGCAAGCGCCTAAGTAGGTCGCGAGCATCGGGACGAACATCCGGGAGAAACACCAGTGGATCATATAAGATTTTTCTGTACATTTCATTGACATCTTCGGAATAAAAGGGAGGGAGACCGGTAAGCATTTCGTACAGCAACACGCCCAGCGTCCACCAGTCAACGGCCTTGGTATAGCCACGACCCAAAAGGAGCTCGGGCGCTAGGTATTCAGGCGTGCCACAAAACGTGTGCGTCGTTTCTTTGTCTCCCATATTGAGCTTACACAAACCAAAGTCACACAACGCAATGTGTCCGGTATAGTCGAGAAGGATATTTTCGGGTTTCAAGTCGCGATAAATAACGTTGAAGCTGTGTAAATGCTCCAAAGCACAAAACAATTCCGCGGCGTAGAATCGTGAGCGTTCCTCACTAAAGCGGCCCTCGCGTTGTAAATGCAAAAATAGTTCACCACCATTCACGAAGGCCAGTCCCAAATACAACTTGTCAGGGCTCTGGAAGGAGAACTTGAGCGGCACAATGAAGGGGCAATTGACTTTAGCCAATACAGTTCGCTCGGCAAGCGTGTGAGTTACTTCGGAACGTGAAATAATATGTGCTTTTCTTATAATCTTCAATGCGTAAATACGGGATGTATCGCGCTTCCGGACCTGCATCACTTTCCCGAAGCTTCCCTTACCAATCACTTTGAGCAACTCAAACGACTCAATGTTGAGCGACGTGCCGACCTGTGACTTGAATGCCATCTGCACGCGTATCTCACCCGTGCCACCCTGTAGTGGTAGCCAGGTATCCAGCGGACGTGTCTGATCAAAGGACGGCACCAGTTTGGCCATACCAAGATATACATCGTTACCGCCCATCAACATCATGGGGTCGGGTTTGGTATAAGCGCCTGACTTGTCAGGATGTAAGGATAGCGACCGCATGGCATGATGCATCTTATCAGTGGGTTCGACCATCTCAGCGCGCAAATATAAATGTAGCGTCACTTCGACTTTCCGTGAAACGTCAAAATTGGCCGTGAACTGCCATTGTGGTGACGCGAGATCACCGCCTGAGGCGAGAATGAGTACTTCATTCTTGTCGAATTCCAGGACCACATAGGGCAAGCTTATCTGGGGAGAGCGTAGCGAAGCATGAGCTTTTGTTCCCTGTGAATTTTGTCGTTCATGTACAGGGAGCATCATACGACCAGGTGGAAGAGACAGTCCGCGCGCATTCACCACGCTCACCGTGAGCATGTCTGACCGAGACGCATTCATACCCGCCACAGTGACTGGCAGCACTTTTTTGGAATGACTCATTGTCGAAATTGTGGCACTTTTGGTAGGCGATGCCGCCACAGGAGGAAATTCGTCATCGGCGCGCGGGGTGCTGGGAGCCGTACCCGATGTGGGGGATGACGCAGGCAAACTTCCTTTGCCTTTCTCATCCTGATGCGAAGATAAGGAGGAGGCTAAATTGAATGGAAAAACACCTCCTTCCTTCAACTTTTTCCCCAGTCTCCATGACATGATACAATGTCGTGGCGGCGGGGTACGGTTATGGGGCTGGGATTAAGGTAGCTCCCGGCAGCTGCACCCACCGCAAACTCACATATGTTTTGTCAGCACACAGGGAGAGGTGCACGGCAGCCTAGAAAAAAGGCGCTAGCGAGACGCAGTTTTTCCTCGTGCAATTTTGCCATGGCCGACGAGCTCGATGCCAGCGCTGTGCGCGGCAAGATCACTCTTGTTCGTACAAAGCATATCTAATGAGTGTAGCTGCCTGGTTATGACACCGAACTATCAGCTGTGACGTTTTGTATTATGGATGAAGACCATACCATGGGCAATGCATTGCGATACATGCTAATGAAAGAGTACGTACACGTTGGGTGGCATGGCAAATAAGAACCCTATGATTCTACTATCTATTGTCCTGATACCTGCGGGTCATGGAGGTACAATAAATTGGAATTCTTCGTTTATGAGGGCTCTTTTGCCGTGCTTGTGCCGTATCGACGACGCTCAGTACTGACACACGCAGCCCACGCGTCGAATTCTGTGGATACACGTATGTGGCCCAATTCTGACACTCTAGGCTTCCGCATCCATCCGAAAATAAGATTCACATGCGTGTGCAAATGCTAGGTATGTGTCCAACTTTCATATCGGTGGGATGACCCTTTTATCCATCCCGAGTCTTCATGGCTATGTGGGATGATATATACGCAACCAATTGTTCCTCCTGACCTTTACGCGTGTTTTGAAGACTGTGCTAACAAATAGAAAACTCTTCCACGTCGGCCGTGACGGCGATGCGAGATGCGCTGGACAACTTGGACCAGCTCTTTGCCACGATCGATGCGACATACAACACGAGCCTGACAACCTCGGGTATTGAGCGTGAAGCTGCCCCTGTGCCTCGAGTGCCTCTACGAAACGAGTTTTCTGCATAGAATCATGTAAATGTATTTACGAAATCACTGCGACCATTTTGCCGATGTTCTGGTTCGCCGCCATGTAATCGTGCGCCTCTTTGATCTCATGCCAGTCCCACACTTTGTGCAGGATGATCTGCAGCGCATTGTGACTCGTGTCACCACGCACACCTCGGAGTAAGGCATCGATGCATCCCAAACGCTCAAATGCATGCGCTTGCTGAGCCTGGTACTCGACGGTGCGGCTACGAAGCGTGCTTCCCTCGATGCGCAGACGCCTCGTGAGCATGGGCGCGATGTTGACACCTTCCGGCAGCTTGATCCCACCTAAAAAGGCTTGCATCGTCATTCGTCCGTCTAGACGAAGCGACGCGAGGTTGTTGTTGAAGTATGCAGCACCGATAAAGTCCATGATCACATCGACGCCTTTGCCTTCCGTGACGCGCTTCAGCTCAGCCGCCCAGTCCTGTGTCTTGTAGTTGAAACCGTCCGTGGCTCCAAGTTGTTTACACCGCGCAATCTTTTCGGTCGTCCCGGCCGTGACGTAGACGTTTCGTGCGCCGAGGTACTTGGCTAACTGGATCGCAGCGAGGCCAACACCAGAGGCACCTGCATGGATCAGCACGTCCTCGCCCTTGTTGAGATTCGACAATGTGTGCAGAGCTTGAAGCGCCGTAATGTACGCTTCGGGCACGGCAGCGGCCTGTTCCCAACTCATGACAGCATCCTTCTTCCAAATCATCGAGGCTGGCACTCGTATGTACTCGGCATAGGCGCCGCCGTGGGCCAAACCAAAGACGGCATCACCCAGGTTCAGATCAGGGGCCCCATGTTGCGCGAGCGCGGCGACCTCGCCACTGAATTCTACACCCATAATCGGGGACGCACCAGGTGGGATCGGATACTGGCCCTCGCGCTGCATCAAGTCCATGCGATTCAGGCCAAAGGCACGCACTTTGACGAGGACGGACGGCGTGGTGTCTTCCGCCGAGAGAGTGGGCGTGGGCACCTGTTCGATACGCAGTGCACTCGAGGGGCCCTTGCCATTTTCGATGGTAACGGCGCGCATGACGGACGGCACCGTGATGGCTGACGACGTGCTGTACATTCTGAACAGGCCAGAACGCGTGGCGGCAGCGCGAAACATAGCGGCGAAGGACAAGAGCATTGTTATTTACTAACTACGCTTTGCTATCCATCGCACGGAGGGAATCACGTAATAACCGTAGGCTTCTCCCGGCCCGTGTGGCGCTGCAGCGCACTGAGCTGCAGGGCGACATCAATAATGGGTCGGAGTGCCTCTTGCACATCGGCTGCGTATTCGGCCGCCATGGAAGAGTACTTTTCGACGTAGAGACGGATGGTCGCACCGGCACTGCCCGTGCCACTGAGGCGGAACACGATGCGCGAACCGTCTTCCATGCGCACGTACAGACCCTGGTTTTTGCTGACGCTGTGATCGATCGGATCTGTGTAGCTAAAGTCACCTGCCTCTGCGACCTTGAACGAGCCCTGGGTCGTGCCAAGGAAGGCGGGATCCGTGACCTTGGCGCGCAGCTCCGACATCATGGTCTGTGCACCTGCACTCTCCACTTCTTCGTAGTCGTAGCGACTGAAGAAGTTGCGGCCGTATTGCTTGTAGTGCGCCTGCAACACATCGGCCACGGACGTGCCAGCGTGCTCTTTGTTCGCAAAGGCCAAGATGTTGAGCCAAGCCACGATAGCCCACAGACCGTCCTTCTCACGGATGTGGTCTGAGCCCGTGCCAAAGCTCTCTTCACCACAGATCGACAGGCGGCCAGCATCCATGAGGTTGCCGAAGAACTTCCAGCCCGTCGGCACCTCAAAGAACTCGTAGCCACGCGCCTTGGCGACGCGGTCAATCGCGCCGCTCGTCGGCATGCTGCGAGCGACACCACGAACGCCCGACTTGAAGTAGGGAATAGCGCGCTCGGCCCAATCGGCTATGATGGCCACGCTGTCGCTTGGATTCACAAAGGCATCCTTGCCAAGAATCATGTTGCGGTCACCGTCACCGTCACTCGCGGCGCCAAAGTTCAGACCCTCCGACTTCATCGCGTCGACAAGGGACTTGGCATACGTCAGGTTCGGGTCAGGGTGGCCACCGCCAAAGTCTGGCTTGGGTACCCAGTTTTGCACGGCGTCGTCTGGGAGACCGAAGCGCTCGACCAGCAGAGCACGAGCGTAGGGTCCCGTCACACCATGCAGAGCATCAAAACGCACCTTGAACTGGCCAGAGGAAAGGAACGACTTGATCAGATCAAAGTCAAAGATGGTAGCGAGATAATCCACATAATCCTTAATGGGGTCGATCACGTCAATTTGCAGGTCACCAAACGACGCTGCACCGACTTGCGACAGGTCTACGTCATCGCCCTGCTGCAAGAGGTAGTGGTCGATCTTGGTCGTGAGCTCGTAGATCTTATTCGTGACAGCCTCTGGCGCAGGACCGCCATTCTGCACATTGTACTTGATACCAAAGTCGGCGTTCGGACCGCCGGGGTTGTGGCTCGCTGTCAGCAAAATACCACCGGTGGCCTTGCGCAGGCGAATCACATGCGAGGCAGCCGGCGTGGAGAGAATGCCATTCTGTCCGATAATCAGCTTCGCCACACCATTGCCAGCAGCCAATCGAACAATCTTTTGCACGGTGGGCAGAGACAGGTAGCGGCCATCACCCCCCACCACCAGCGTCGCACCGCGTGCGCCGCCCGGTATCGCAGAAAGAATGCATTGCACAAAGTTCTCCGTGTAGTGCTCCTGCTCAAACACGGCGACACGCTTACGCAGACCTGAGGTACCAGGCTTTTGTCCTTCAAACGACTTGGTAGCGACCGTTTGGATCGACATCATGGTCAAGAGCAGACGCTGACGCAGCGCACGCGCCGGATATGCGCTCCGCCTGCATCCCTGCAGGCCAGGCGCGTGGTCCTCCACAACTCCACATAAGAGAGACGACGGCTCTATGTACCAAAGCCGGCCCAGGCCAAGCTCCAGTACTGGACTTGGCCCCACGGCTTTTGGAGTGTATCGTCGTCGCCGCGGCGACGACGATCTTCTGCCTGAGTGTCGTCGCGTACAAACGTGTTGGACTGGCACAAAAGATGCGACTTCTTGACGGCTGTGCCGAGACGCCCTGAAGCAATGATGTGGAAGGCAGGCACAGCTTGCTCGGGCGCCGCGAGGATCGTCGCCGTATAATGGGAGTGATATCGCAATGGATCACCGGGATACACGACAAAGTCACCACCGAACCGGAGTCCTGTACTGAGAAAGTAGCCCTGCTCATGCAAGTCTTCGAACACGGCGCAGCGTGCACGCTGTTCCAGCGTACGGGGATATGTCCATACACCAGCTTGCATCGCCTCTCCCAAGGTCGTATACGCATTCACCTGCGCACCTGCTGGCGCATCACTCAACATAGCCTGTGTACATGGCACATAGCCCGGGATCGACGCAGATTCACCTTGGGTATAATGGACATAGGGCATGCGCTTCAACGCGTCCTGCGCTGACACTCCGTCGTGAGACGAGGAGTCCTTCGATGCTTGTCGCGCACGGCGGCGCTCTAATGCTGCTGCCTCCTCTGTCTGCAGCTTGGCCTCAATGACCCTGCGCTGCTCATCTTGGTGCTGCAGGGTGCGCTCTTTTTGCGCCTGGATCTGCTGCTGTTCCTGCTCCAGAAACGTCTCACGCTCATCAGCCGTCGGCGGCATATAAGCACGCGTTTCATCTATTAAGACGGCCACACCTTTGCGTAGGAGATACACGACCTCTTCGGCAAGAAGACGCAGCGGCAGGCCCAAAAACACATTCTGCTGAGGAATAAGCGGCAGCGTGCCTATGAGCAGACCGCAAATATGGTGCTCTGTACGTGCACATTCGACGTCTCATGTCAGTATACATCAACGTACCTGCCACCTCGAGCAGCAAGGGCACCCCCTGACACAGATGGATGGGGATCCGATCCGGATACCGCTCACGAAGACGCTCCATGCGTGGTGGAGGAAAGCAAGAATTATTGGCGGAAATATTGGGCTACATTGTGCAGTCGGTCAAACATGCTGGAAAGATAGGATGTCTCGTTGAAAAGCGCCTCCAAATGTCCCACAGCCTGCTCTTCGGATACCCCGAGCATGAACTTGTCCTGCACTTTGAGCACGGCCTTGTCCGGCTCTGCGCGGATATCGGGTATATTGGCCTCGACCATGAGCGAGATCAAATTAAGGATCAGGTTGGCGTTTTTGCGGAGGCAGGCAAAAGTCGTGTAGCTCAGCTTCTTGAATCGCATATAGTACACAGAAGAGGTGCCGCCCATGGCGTCGACCATTTCCTTGCACACCTTGACAGGCGGCGGAAAAGGCTTCGGATCGCGTCCTAAGATATAGCCGAAGTCGACATGGAAAAAGTGCCCATCAGGCGCCACAAGCAGGTTGTCCAGGTGTCGATCTCCCACGCCAAGCAGGTACGTAATGACGCAGTAGCCTGCACAGCTGCGCACAAACGTGTCTAGCACCTGCGCCTGTACATGAAAAGTGGCGGCGTTCTCGTGGTCTGGGTAGTGGAAACGCAAATAGCTCAGCAGATCGCCGTATTGGGCTACTGCTGCTGCCACTGTCATGCTGGGTATAAATTGCACGAGACCGTCCTGTGGGCTTGTCGCCAGCACGTGGTATGGGGTAATGCGCACGTCGAGATTTTCATCCCGCAGCAGTCGATCCATGAGCGCAAAAAGTTGCAGCACGAGTTGATCCTGTCGAAGGTCGTCGCCGTTCTTGACTATGACCGCATAGGTGGATGACGTGCCATCCACCGCGAACTCGAGGCGCCAGGGGAAGAGGTTGCTCTTGAATACTGTGCTTTTATCCGGAATCACACCGCATATATATACATCAGGGTCAAGAGGGAGCGACAAGGGCGGTACCAACGAGCAAAGTCCCTTTCTGCGATCGGCCAATAGATCTTGCAGCTTCTCAATTTTTTTCGGGCGTGCATCCCGCGACACACGAAGCTCGGCATTGTGCGTCGTGAGCGTGTGCACAAAATGACGCTGCCGCTTAAGCATGATCAGCAGATCGCGATTGGACTCCTCGAGCGATGCCTGGAGCTGTCTGTCGACGCGCGCAAACAGCTCACGGTACCGACCATCGATTCGCTCCACCGACACGTACCAGTACAGCTTGGTACCTAGAGTGTGGCTTTGTGTGCTGCGCTCGCACAGCAAGTCGACGAGACGCGTCGAGGCCACTTGGCGCTGCTCGTCACTCGCTGCGTTCCAAGCTGTGTCCTCAAACTTGAGGGCCTGCACCAGCTGCAGCAAGTACAGTTCCAGCTGGTCATTGCTAGCGCGATGCAATTGGCGGACGGCGTAGGCACGCACCTGAAGATGCTGAAATGATGGGCCGAGCAGCTCGAGTGTGTCTGCCAACCGTGGCTCGGCCCACATGGGCAAAAGTTCGTCCGTGGCCTGCCGCGCTTCCTCAGCGTCCATCCACACGACCGACTTGACGAATTTCGTGAGCGCCTCAGGGTACCGCGTCAGGAAAAAACGAAATGTCCATACAAGGTCCATTTCTTCGGACGTCAAGACACGTGTCGGAGGATACATCAAGATCTGGTGCAGTGTGTCCCGCACCGATGCCGTGGGCTTGCGTTCGCGATCGAGCGTCGCAGAGCGGCGGCCACGAATCAGTCGACGGTGCTTAGTCTCAATGACGTTCTCGCACAAAGCTTCAGGGTCAGATAGGGCCAACATGTGCGGCCGAATCCACGAGGCAACCGGCGCCGTAGCATTCGTCCAAGAGCCCGTATTCGTGTGTCTGGTGCGCAAATCAGGCTCTGGCTCACCGTAGACGACTGGCAGCTCGAAGTCCGGCAACTCGATGATAAGAATCAATGCGTGACTTTCGTCGACGTGCTTTGTGCGGGCCTTTTCTACCCATGATAGCGTCTGCTGATCGAGCCACTCGTCGGAGGGTATCATGCCACGCTGATGGCGCTTCCAGAGCTTGGAAATAGGTGCATCGTCATATCTGTACGGCGTGGATGATGGCGCGCGTGGGTCAGCTGGTACACCGCGCCACAACGCCAGGCATTTCGTACCGCGGCGCAGCGCAGCACGCTTTCCAAAGAGTGGCAGAACTATACCGCCCAGCGGTACGTTACCTACGTCGAGCACAGTGAGCGAAATCTGTGCATCAAGTGGCAGATCACATATGTCGTATGGGAACGTGATCCATTCGTCCCACGAACGAGGATCTGGCCCTTCGCTCAGTGACGTGTATTCCGGCGGCAGCAGCGGCATGTTGCCAGCATACAGTTCACATCGCACGCACATCGAGGCTGACGTGCCTACCTCTCCACCAAGCCGCAAGATACGCAAGGACACATTCTCGTGCACGTCGCAGGCCTTCACAAACGAGTAAACGTCAGCGTCCATGAAGTGGACAGGGCAGCGACGCCGTTCCTTTCAGCTGTCGATGCCATGCCTCCACATGCGCACGTTCAAGGGCCGAAGACAGCGGCAGCCAAGCCATTTTCTTCGTACCACATCAAGATGGACGACGTGTCCCCGCCGTGGTTCCCATGGCTCCCATGGTACGGCAGGATCGCCTTGATTTTCGCTGGATGCCTGCTTGGTATGTATTATATATCCACGTTTGCATGGCGCTCAGCGCTGCGTGATGTCAACGGAAACAAGCGCTTGCGTATGCTTCGTGAGTTGGGGCTTCCCACAGGCTCAGTGCGCTACATGTTTGTGGGCTTCTTCCATCCACACAGTCATGGAGGAGGAGGCGGTGAACGTGTGCTATACGAGGCGATTAGACATCACCAGGTGTCCGATCCGAGTATTGTGTGCGTCGTGTACACGGGCGACATTGAACCCCTGGACCATGGCGTAACGAGGGAGGTCATGCTAGACAAAGTGAAGTCGCTCTTTGGCATAGAGTTGGATCCACGTCGCATTACGTTTGTCCCGCTACGAAACGTCCATTTGGTACGCGACAACTACTGGCCCGCATTCACCCTCGCGGGCCAGGCGTTTGGAGCGAATCGTCTGGCATACGAGGCCATCAGCAAGCTGGTGCCAGACGTGTTCATCGACACCTCAGGCCATGCATTTGCCTACCGTGCCGTCAAGTACTTTGACAAGCGCGTGCGTGTTGGAGCATACGTGCATTATCCCACGATCAGCACCGACATGCTGCAGCGCGTGCAGCAGCGCCGCTCGGGTCATACGAACCCCTCGTGGATTGCCCAGAGCATGCCCTTCACGCTGGCCAAGTATGTGTACTACCGCATCTTTGCGGCTGCGTATGGTTCGGCCCTGCGCTCGGCAGATGCTATTGTCTGCAATGGGAACTGGACGCGCAGCCACATCCAGGAACTAATTCAGTACCGTATGTGGCGTCCGTGGAACACACCGCTCCTTCCACCTGTCCAAGTTGTGTACCCGCCATGCCAGACTACTCAGCTTAGAGCGCTGCCGCTTGAGAACCGTGAAGTGCGCTCGTTACTGAGCATTGCACAGTTCCGGCCGGAAAAGGAGCACGAGATGCAATTGCGTATCGTACATGGTCTCCTGCAGAAGTATCCCAAGCTCAAGAGCGCCACAAGCTCGGCTCGTGCCTTGCGCCTTACGCTGATTGGCAGCTGTCGAAATGACGCAGACCGTGAGCGTGTGGCATCTCTCCGCATGCTCGCCAAGGAGCTCTCTATCGAGAACCACATCGAGTGGTGCATTGACGCACCCTATGAGCTGATGCTCGACAAATTGAGCTCAGCGAACATCGGCTTGAGCACGATGATCGATGAGCACTTTGGTATCTCGGTGGTGGAGTACATGGCCGCCGGTCTCTTGACACTATCCCACGCTTCAGCCGGCCCGCTCATGGACATCGCGGTGCCGGTAAATGGTTCTGAGACGGGCTTCCATGCTCATACACTGGACGAGTACGTGGACACAGCATACCGCCTGATTATGATGCCCACACAGTCGACGCTTCGAATCCGTCAAATGGCTCGTGAGCGGGTTGCCACCATGTTCAGTGACGAGGCATTCCATCGCCGCTGGCGTGAACATCTCTGGAACGAACTCGTGCCGCCACAACTTGTCGCAGAGCGCGAGCGACGGCGTGCCGAGCGCACGGCGGCGATCGCAGCTGCACCGTCGGGCCGGGCCCAAGATAGGTAGTAGCACTAGCGTTTGGAATCATGGCTGCTTCAGCAACTATGGCAGAATACAAGGGGTTTTCATTTGGTACATTTAGATACGACCGGCCTCCTTGAGCTTGCTAATGAGCTCGTCGACATTTTCGACCTTGGCGCCTCCCTGCCGCTGCGGTGGCTCCGACACCTTGAGCGTTTCGAGGCGAGGCTCAATATCCTTCTCGAGGCCGAGGTCGGCCACCGAGTACTTGACGACCTTCTTCTTTTTGGCCTTCATAATGTTGGGCAGCGAAGCGTAGCGCGGCTCGTTGAGACGCAGGTCGGTCGTCAAGACCAAAGGCACGTGCGTCTCAACTACAGCAAGACCGCCGTCGACCTCTCGGGTCACCGTGACCTTGTCGCCCTTGTCGCCCTTGCCCTCGAGTTCGACCTTCGAGGCAAAGGTCGCCTGGGGCCACTTGAGCAGGCCCGCCAGCATCTGACCCGTTTGGCTAGCATCATCATCGATGGCCTGCTTTCCGAGAAGAACAAGACCAATCTCGTCGGAGCTGGCCTCCTTATCGACAATCGCACGCAGGATTTTGCTCACAGCCAGCGGCTCAATAGGACCAGGCACTTCCACATGGATGGCGTCATCCGCACCCATAGCCAGCGCCGTGCGCAACACATCTTGCGACTTAGCAGGACCAGCCGTCACGGCCGTAATGCGCTTAATAGCGTCCTTGTTACGCTCGCGCATACGCACGGCCTCTTCCACGGCAATCTCATCGAACGGGTTCATGGAATGCTGTACATTGGTGTCCACACCCTTGCCATCCGATGCGACACGGATTTTGACAGCATAGTCAATGCTGCGCTTCACGGGCACGAGCACACGAAGCTGGTTCACAAGCGATGCACGCATACTGAGTGGGGGCAAAGAATCAGTCCAGCTGGTAAGCTCGAGCGCACGGAGGAAGCCGGGGCTCGGCCGTGGTCACAGCGTATCCACGTGGCTCCCAATGAAGGAGGCCGTGCATGCATTTCCCATGCACGCCCCTGCACAGGCCTTCTCCCCTCCACATCTTCTGGGTCCCTATGCCCACCGCCGTTGTGGTGCGCACGCCTCTTGCGCCGACGGCCGCCGACGTACATGCATGGCTCTGCCGGCAGCATGTACTTCTGGAGCATGAGCGTGGAGAGGAGCGCGCACAAAACGCGCTCCTTCTCTCTCAGTGTGCGCCCCGTGTTCTCGCGCGCCATGGCCTGGCCCTCTTGGGACTCAGCGTATCGCGCACGTTCACGGGTGAGGGCGGCAAGATACTTGTAGAGCTGCAGAACTCGACCGCGATGCACTCAACATCTGCTCTGTCGCAACATACGTTCCGTCCAGGCGATCTGTGTGCTCTTGAGGAGCATGATGCGAAGAAGCAGGCTCAGGACATGGTGCGTGGCGTCGTATATCGCGTGAACGAGACGAGTCTCACGGTGGCTCTCGATGAGCGCAGTGGATCGCAGGAAGACAACGATGCTGGGCTCATGCCCCTTTTACGGGTGGTGAAACTCGCCAACGAGGCAACTTATGACCGCCTCTCTCAGACGCTCAAGAAGCTGGTGGAATTAGTGGGTGTGCCGCCCCTCTTTTCCCAGGAACGGCCCACTGATTTCGTGGGAACTCCACCGGAGATCGTCCGTGTGCTCTTGGGCTTGCGACCACCATCATGGAAGGCCGAGGCGCCTGCGTGGACGCCGATTCACCCGCGCCTCAACGATACCCAACTAGCGGCTATCTCGTTCGCCCTACGTGCCGAGCACCTCGCCCTCATTCATGGACCCCCTGGCACGGGAAAGACCACCGCTGTGACCGAGCTTATTGTACAGCTAGCTACACTCTATCCGCAAGCACGCATCCTCGTATGCGGCGCGAGCAACCTGGCCGTCGATAATCTATTGGAACGTGTCTTGGCACCTGAGTACAAAGACGCTCTAGCGCGTATAGATGCGCATGTGACACGTATAGGGCATCCTGCTCGTGTATTACCGACGCTGACCCGCGCCACACTCGACGTACAAAGCCGGCACTCGTCCGAAGGCCAACTGGCACGCGAAGTGGCACAGGAAATCGACGATCTGATGCAGGTGCTTTCTCCGCCCCGTGGTGCTCCGCGTGCAGGAAATAAAAGTGCTCGCAAGGCGCCCCGTGTGAAGGGCGAGGAGCGGCGGCGCATGTGGGAGCAGGTACGAGAGCTGCGCAAAGAGTTCCGAAAGCGTGATCGCGCCCTCGCTTCAACGGTACTGAAGCGATCCCGTATCGTCATGTCAACATGCCATGGCGCGGGTGGGCGCCAGTTGGATGATCTAAGCTTCGACTTCTGCATTATTGACGAAGCATGCCAGGCCTTGGACATGTCGTGCTGGGTACCCGTCTTGCGACTCGCTCCTCACGGCCGGGTCTTTCTGAGCGGCGATCACTTGCAGCTGCCGCCGACCGTCATGGCTGAGCCGCCTCGCCCACCTGTAAGTCGCTCAGCGACCCTGCCGCCAAGCGCATCACTGCAGGTGACTATGTTTGATCGCATCTTGTCTATGTATGGCGAGGCCAGCAAGGCATTCCTGTCCGTGCAGTACCGCATGAACCATGAAATCATGGCTTTTCCCAATGCACAGCTGTATGACGGAAAACTGTCAGCACACGATAGCTGCGCACATATCCGACTCACGGACCTGGGCATCGAAGGCAACGATGAAAATGATGCGCACTGTGCTCCTCTTGTGCTGTACGACACGACAGGCCTTGATATGTATGAACGGGAAGACGATGCGGTTCTTTCGACACATTCACGCATCAATGAGAACGAGGCGTCGCTGGTCATGCGACACATCGAATTGCTCGTGCAACATGGCGTTCCACCTGCATCTATCGCGGTACTTTCGCCCTATGCGGCACAGGTTCACCTCCTAAGCCAGCACATCCGCACTATGTATGACACGAGCATAGAGGTGGGCACGGTCGACGGCATGCAGGGTCGTGAGAAAGACGTGGTGATCTTGAGCCTCGTGCGCAGTAATGACGAGCAACAAGTTGGGTTTTTGCATGACAGCCGACGCCTCAATGTGGCCATGACACGAGCCAAGCGCCAGCTTGCCGTGATTGGCGACGCCGACACAGTAGGTGGCGAAAAGGCCCGGCATGACACAACGGCTTCGCGCCAGTTCCTTCGCGCATGGATCGAGCACCTTCACTCCAATGCCCTGATAGAAATAGCTGCATAATGTAGTTTCAGTATGGTACAGAGAGGAGGGGACGAACAGTAGATGAGTAGCATCGATAGCGCGAGTCTATGTGGCGAAAAACTTGTTCGGGAGAGAAGGGCGACAGGGCGCGTTACGCGTGTACCAGCACTAAACGAGTCCGTCGTAGAGGGAGAGGGCCTGTACAATAGAGGGGTCTTGCTTGGATCCCTCTTTAAATTCCTCAAAAGACAATTCGGCATTCTTATCGAGGTCCATGAGGGCAAAAATTTTGTTCACGCGCTTTTCGGGTGTATCTTCATCCTCAGGCAGCTTGACCATCTGTCCTGTCATCTTGTAGATAGCGCGCACGATAGTCAGCATCTCATTGTACGTGATCGTGCCATCGTCATTGATGTCGTACAGCTTGAACGCCCAGCGGAGTTTTTCGTCTAGACGACCACGGCCCGTCACACTTAAAGCACATATGAACTCCTTAAAGTCAATGTATCCATTTTTGTTCTCATCAAATACGTTGAAAACGTATTCAGCAAGTGGTGCTGGATCTCCAAAGGGGAAAAATTGCTTGTACATCCGAGAGAACTCAGCCTTGTCCAGCACGCCCGGCGGACAGTCGTTCATGAACCCTTTATACCATTGCTGCAGTTCCTTGCGATCGACTGCCGCGTAAGCCTCTTTTTACATACAGTATGTAATGTTTTGAAGCTCATTGAGCTGCTCCGATGTCAGCTTGGACTGCGTTTTTCCCATCGTAGTGGAATCACAACCTGTCAGTGGCGCGCCCGTGCCTAATTTTTTCTGTTTAGCTCGACCATGCCCCTGTCCTGCACTCGGCCGTAAGCCCGACTGCCGCGCGTTCGCAACTTGGGAAAAAATGGCCCGCGCCCACAGCTACGCGGCCGACAACGCGCGTGGCGCTCGCTTCAAAATGACTCGCATACGCACTCCACTTGATCGTGGCCGGCTTCCTACGGAACTTGCCATGCAACCGCATTCGTTGGCGACGTTCAAACCGCTGCTGAGCCAACTCGTGCAGAGTCTACCTGTCCCTCCCCCGCCCACCGGTCAGCTCCGTGACCCTGCACAGCCCCTTTCTCAGGAGCAGTTAGAGGCTCTGTTGGAGCACCTCAGCGATGTCACATTTACGCAGGACCCCGCGAACAGTGCTGCGATAGGCTCAGCACTCACAGCGCTGCGCTTGTCTGGGCTCGACATGCGTCCAAGTACTCTTGCTTTCATGCGCCAAAAGTTCATCGAGCAGATCCAGCCATTTGATGTGCCTGTACTGGAAGACTCGCCCAACACCGACTATAGAGGCTGGGTCGATATCGTAGGCACGGGCGGCGACGGCAAGGACACATTTAACGTCTCTACGACGGCCATGTTTATCGCAGGCGGCGTCAATGGGATGCATGTTGCCAAGCATGGTGGAAAAGCATCGACTTCTCCCTCTGGCTCCGGCGAGCTTCTCATGAGTCTAGGCTTACCACTACTGCAAGTGCCATCGGATGAAATGGTCAAATCACTGTTCCACTGTTCATGTACATTTCTGTTTGCTCCGATGTTTCACCGTGCCATGATGCCTCTCGCGCCAATCCGCGCGTCTCTTGGATTCCCTACGCTGTTCAACATTCTCGGCCCTCTTATCAACCCCAAATCCACGTGCCGCGGCTTGTACGGCGTGCATAGCTCTGGTCTTGGCCGCATTTATGCCGAGACGCTCTACATGTCAGGCTTGGAATACTTTTGGGTCGTATGTGGCGAGGAAGGCCTAGATGAGCTCAGCCCCGCCGGGCCGAGTTACGTATGGGAAGTTTCTACGAGAGGCAAGATTGATCACTTCACTGTCACACCTGCCGATTTTGGTCTGCCCTCGCATACACTCGAGGAGGTGCGATCAGGTACGCCATCACAGAATGCAGCAATGCTGGCATACATGTTCCTACACCCGGACAAAATTGAAGACGCACCTCTGAAGGAACCGCTTCATGTGAAATGCGACATTGCCCATGTTCAGTTGGAACCGATACCTGCTGGCACGAACCTCAAGGCCATCTATGATTACAGCGTTCTTCAAGCGGCTGCTCTCCTGTATATTGCAGGACACGGCCAAGGCGACCTAAAGGAATGCACACACATCGCCCAAGCCTCCATCCAGGACGGCCGAGCGCTCGCGGCATGGCGCCGACTCCACGAGTTTATGCACAGCGTCAAGTCGTTGTGATCTACTCCTGACAATGTTCCTTTTCACCGTTCAGCTACATCATCCACTTATGGAATCTCTATCGAATTACATCTCGCGCAAAAAGCCCTGGTTCTGCTTCATGCGGTACTTATAAGGCATACCCGCGCGAAGTCGATCCGCATCATTGCGTGGCTTGGCAAAGCCATTCATGCCCATACCGAATCGCGGGCGGCCATTGGCCTCGCGACGAGCACGGTCCAAACGGATCTTGCGGCCCAGTTCCGTCTCGCCGTCAATGTGATCGGCAGGAGCACGTGCGGCACTATCTCCCACGGCAAACACAGGTGGTGCATCTTCGTTACCCAGGTCACCCTTGGGCATAATCACATTGTCTTTGGTGGCCTCGACCTTCTTGATGCCATCGGGCGTCTTGAATATGTGCTGGGCTGAGAGCAGATCACGGCCAGCCGCGCCCAGCTCGCTCATAGCCTCGTAGTCCTTCGCATTCTCTATCATTTCTGGCGAAAATTGCTTCTCATACGCACTGTCATACGTCTCGCCTTTGGCCGCTGCCGCTTGTTTGCGGCGCATGTCTTCCTCAATGGATGGCATACCCTCGGCCAAGCGCTCGCGCTCCTCCTCTTCGCGCTCAATCGCAGCATGGTGATCAAAGTGCTCCAAATCTTCTTTGTGCTTGTATGCCTCTGCCGTTTGGTCCTCAGGACGGTTATGGTATAAGCTCTCGTGATGGACAAAGTACTCGGACTCTTCATCATAGTGGTGGCCCAGCGCATGCGCTCCAAACTCGGGGAACTGCGGCAGACCTGCCTTTCCACCGCGCAAAAACTCAGCGCGAGTGATAACGCCGTCCTTGTTAAAGTCCAGACGGCGAAGCACTTCGCGCACTATTGTATCAGCTTTGCCATCATGCACTTCTGCATTAGGCGAGTGCTTGCGTGAGAGCGAGTGATGCACACCGTAAATCGCCTCGATCTCGGGTCTCTCGAGAATGCCATTGCGGTCAAGATCGTGCAGTGCGAAGAAACTTGCCAGATCGAAGGCTCCGATGTGATGCTCAGACGCCATATGCTCCTGCATGTAGTTGCCAGGGTCCTTGTCAGTGTACACTGGGCCCTTCGGAGCCGTACGTTTCCCCGTGCGCACTGCAAATGATGCACTCACAAGCGCGAGTAACAAAGTGACTTCAAAGAGATGACGCATGACGTTAAAAGTGCTACTAAGCCGACAGCCTCGGGCTCAAAAAGCTGGTGGCGGCGCTAGTGGTACCCAGGTCGGTTGGCGTAGGTGGACATGACTCTACATTATGTAATAACCGGAAGAAGTGACACCATTCAAGATGGCCATGCACAAAGTGTGAATATTTAACATGCTATGATGCGATGGTCGTGTCTAGGAAGCCGTAGAGTGGCGAGCTAATGCTTTTCGAGCGCCTGTAACGTAACCAAGTTGGCATAAATACCATTTTGTTGCAATAATGTCTGGTGGTTGCCTGCCTCGGAAATCACACCTTGATGGAACGCAAAGATGCAGTCGGCATGTGCGATCGTAGCTAAACGATGCGCAATGGCTATTGTGGTACGACCGGTAGCAGCAGCGTCCAAAGCTTTCTGCACAATTTTTTCAGAATCAGAGTCAAGGGCGCTTGTAGCTTCATCGAGCAACAAGATCTTGGGATTCCGAATAAGTGCGCGTGCAATAGCCAAGCGTTGTTTTTGACCACCACTAAGCTGAGTACCTTTACTGCCGACCTGCGTGCGGAATCCTTCGGGCAGCCCTTCAATAAAGTCAAGAATGTTGGCAGAACGTGCTGCCTCTTTCAGCTGCGTTTCCGTCACATCATCTGGGTTTTCAAGAGCACCTAAGCGTAGATTGAATTCAATCGTGCCGTCGTACAATGTTGGCTCCTGGGAAACCAGCGCAATGTGTTTACGAAGCGACGCTAGATTTAGCGTGCGAATATCGTGTCCATCCAGCAAAATGCGACCAGAGCTCACGTCGTAGAATCGTTCCATGAGCTGGATTGTTGTTGACTTACCGCAACCACTGCTGCCGACGAGCGCACAGTACGAACCAGGCGGAATGTCCATGTTGATGCCACGCAGTACCGGGGCTCCTGGACGTGTTGGGTACTCAAATCCAACGTTTTCAAATTGCACATGTCCCTGACATTCGTGCAATACAGTGCCCTCGTTTGACTGAATGTCAATTTGCGGCTTTTGATCGAGTAATGCAAACATGCTGGTACCTGCGTTCGAGGCATTGGAAATGTCAGGCACGAAATTAAACACGTTGCCTGCCTGAATACTGCCGAAAACAATCGCAGTAAAGATGGTAAAAAATTGACTTGATGTATACTCCATGCGCATAACAAGGCGGTAACCGTACCAAAATCCTAAGGCAATCACAAAGTAGGCTGTCGATTGCGAGAAAGCGTAGAAAATATTTCCCCAGAGTGCAGCACGTTTGGCCACCTTGGATGCCTCTTTGAGTGCTGCATCGTAGCGCTTCAAGCAATCTTCCTCCCGGGTCAAAGCGGCGACGGTGCGAATCGCAGATGCAGACTCACAGGCCATGTGTGAAGTAGCTAAATGGACCTGACGTACCTTAACGTCTTTTTGTACAACGAGCTTGAGTCGCACAAAGCCGGCAGACAAAGTGAATGGGACACAGGCCATGACGACCAGCGCAAGTTTCCAGCCGTAAATGAGAGATATAATCGAACCGATGATAAGAGTAGAAAGCGACTGGGCAATGGCCCCCATGGACACACCAACAAAACTGTTGACTTTCAGCGTGTTCTCAGCCAGAGACGAAGTCAGTGTGCCGCTACTGTGACCATCTTCATCAAAGTAAGCAACGTCCGCTCGCATGTATGCCCTGAACATGAGTGCTCGAAGACGCTGCATCAGAGCTGCGGAACCCTGCTGAATGAGCGCATTCTGGAAGACAGTGGCAACGGTCGAAAGAATAGCGATCACAAAAAAGTACAGGGCATGATGATTTGCCGTGTGGCGCATTTGGTCACGAATAGGCTCAGGGCATGGGTCACCCTCGTCGTTCTGACACTGGCCATAATTATTGAGAGCCAAACCAAATAAGATGGAGAAGCATGGGTAGGCCGCGCCTGTAGCACAGGCGCACAAGAGTCCAGGCAGGAAGTAGGGCGTAATTAGGTCTCGTCCAACGTAGCTTAGACGGCGCAAGAGACCCGGCAAACTTATCGGTTTAGTCGGCTTGGCTTGGTCATATTGACCTATCTTGAGACCTTGCATTTTCATCACATCGTCCAAGGTAGAATCGGTAGATTTCATGCTCATTTTGCTTGGCATGCGGGCCAGTGTGTCGTTCTCCACGGCTGAGGTATTCGTGGCAGCCACTGGCACGCTCAACAGAGCCTGCGCATTATTGTTATGAATGTCTTGGGTTGCCACAAGACCTGCATAGATACCCTTGGGATTCTCAAGGAGCGCATCGTGACGGCCCTGTTCCATAATCGCACCACCTTTCATCACCACAATATTGTTCGCATTCTTAATGGTACTGAGGCGGTGTGCGATCGTGATAGTGGTACGACCGTGCGACGCGCGATCCAGTGCATCTTGGACAATGCCCTCACTTGCAGTATCAAGGGCACTGGTTGCCTCATCCAAGAGCAGGATGCGAGGATTTTTTACCACCGCACGAGCGATAGAGATGCGTTGCTTTTGCCCACCACTCAAAAGAGCAGCTCGTTCACCGACTTGCGTCTGATAGCCTTGAGGAAGCTGCGTGATAAAAGCGTGTGCATTCGCCAAATGGGCCGCGTGCACAATCAACTTGTCCTTCTCCTCCTCGGAATAATTATCATACTCGGTATGCAACAAGCCAAAAGCAATGTTTTCCCACACGGATGTGGAAAAAAGGGTCGGTTCTTGAGACACAAGGCCAATTTGCGAACGCAACCATCGGATATTTAGTTCACGGATTGGCACGCCGTCTAACAGGATGTCACCCTCCAAGGGATCGTAAAAACGTTCGACGAGCGAGATGATGGTGCTTTTGCCAGAGCCAGACTGACCCACGAGTGCCGTCACTTGACCGTGTGGAAACTCGAGGTTGAAGTCCTTTAAAATGCGAACGTCGGGTCGAGAAGGGTACGCAAACGTCACGTTCTGCGCAGACAAATGACCTAGGCATGTAGCTGGCCGAAGTCCCTCGGAGCTGAATGAGTCGATTTTGGAAGGCCTGTCGATCGTTTCAAAGACTTTACCACCTGCTGCTTGCGCGAAACTCATGGACTGCAAGTTGGGTGCAAGCATAGCCATGCTGAAAGCTCCGATAAGTACAGAGAAGATGACATTCATGACGATGCCGCCTTGTACCTCGCCATTTGCGACAAGTTTAGAGCCAAAATAGAACGCCAAGGCATAGGCACAGTAAATGCAAAAAAAGAAAGCACCAATACCCATGCCTGAGGCAACAGCTCGTCGCCTACTTGCTGTGAAAGCCGTGGCATTTCGAGATTCGTACAGCTTGGCTAGGTGCGCATTCATGCCAAAAGCCTTGACGGTGCGAACCGTCGAAATGCCTTCCTCTGCAATCGAGGCTGCTTTGGCCACATGCTCCAGTTCGACTTGTTGGTACGACGAGACAAATTTGTTCATCACAATGGCTGAGCCGACAATGCAAGGTAAGATGCAGGTCATCACGAGAGCCAATTTCCAGTTTCGAACGTACGCAATAATAAAGCCCGTAATAAACGTTGAAATGAAGGCGACATTGAGCGGAAGTTTGTCACTGATACCATCTTGGATCAACTGAATGTCACTTTGAATGCGTGTCGTTATTTCACCGGCTCCCAGTGAATCAAAGTAGGCGATGTCTTGCCGCAAAATAGCTCGAAGGTACTCCTTCCTGATCCGCTGTGTGATCACCTCGCCTGTATATACAAAAATGGCCATGTAGACGTAAATAACGACAAAGGACGCAATGCCGATAATGACTAGGTATATAGCATCGTCGTTCACCATATGAGCCGCGGCGAGGAAGTAGTCGATTTTTTGTTGATCCGTTAGGCTAGGATTACTCGATGCAAGAAACTTGTTGGCCAGGTTACCAAACAAGATCGTCATGAGCGGTTGAGCCGTTCCGGATGCAGCACCGCATATGATACCAATCAAGTTCAAGAAGCGTTCTAACGGTGTTGCATATCGGAACAATGCATTAAATTTGACAGGCTTGGTCCCTGTGGGAGAAGGTGAGACAGTTGGTGAGGGCTTGCGAGCTTTGTCCGCCTTGCCCCATCTCCGTCGGCTGTGCTTGGTATTTTGTTGGTGACTTTCCTGTGCCAGACTAGATCCCTTCTTAGAGCTGGCGTGACGGTATATGACATGTTCCTTGCTGGAGGTATCTGGTCCCTGACTGTGTCGAATTTGACGTGTTTGCGATGTGAAATCATCCGACTCCCATGGCTTGCCCGGCGAATCAAATATATTGGGGTGTCCGAAGGTTCCATGCCAGGCATTGGCAGGTTGTAGGGAGCCCGGTTGGGGTGAAAATGTGGGACTCGAGGCCCACAACGGATGCGCAAACTTGGGTGTCTCTGGCGCGATCGTATCGTCTTGATATTCGTCCCATTTATTTCCCGAGATCATATGGTTCGGGGGCCGGTCGTATGGCAAGTCGTCCCAAGACGGCACTGGCATGAGCAGAGGGGGCGATCGTGCGGCAATGTCAGCTGGCGACAAGAGTCCGATTTCGTCATTGCTCGCATGTCGAAATGAGTCAAATGTGTCCGACATGACATTAGGCGACAAATAGTCCATATTACGATACCATGCCGGTGTTGCCTGCACGTCCGCCAGTCCATGACCCAGCTCGGAGTCCGGCGGCGACACCGACCTACCGTCATGATAGTATGACAATGTGTCTGAATCACCATTGTCCGCCGAGCTAGCCTTTCCCCATACTATTTTGGGAGAGTTCGATTCCGAACCCATGGCTAGCGTGCGTCGCAATCAATCTTGGGTGGATCGTATCTACGGAAAACGTCACAATCTTACCTGCACGACGGAGCACCCACAGGCAAGAAATTTTGATTGGTCGGATGCGTGGAGGTCTGGGGTGCCTGTGCCAACTGTCTTTGTGCTTCGGACAGGGCATGCAGATTCATGAGCAGAGGCGATGTGTCATCGCCGGTCTCCATGCCTTCCGTGAAGACGTCTGCATTCCATGTATCACGGGCGAGAGAAAGAAGGTCGAGGGGGACAATGCTTGGGAGGACGATGACGTGGATTGGCGGCGTCATTTGTGAGGGATCCTCACGGGCAGCCATACGCTCGGCACGGGACAGCGCTGCCTCGATCGCATCTTTATCGCCTCGCGCATAAGCACCGATGATCACATACATTTCCAAGTATGCATCAACCAGGGACACTGTGGTTGTCTTGATATCAGCCAAGTGAAACCTGCTAGGCACTTCCACAGACGCGGGCGAGTACAGCTGAGCTGACCGCAAGGCCACGGGCAGACTCGGTCTACGGCGATGGTGCCATCCGTCCGCAAACTCTTTGTCCTTGAATAAAGACAAAAGTTCGCTTGTGTCGACCAGCTTGTACGTTGGACCAAGTGAGCGAGACCATTCTTCGGCGTGCCGCCGCTGTGCGTCATCACTGCCTATGCCGTGCCAAATCCATAGACCCTGTGGGTTTAGTGCAACCGCCGTATAAGCGGAACAAAGAGACCGAGCCTCAAAGGCCACTTCGTCAATGCAAAGCGCATCTTGGTCCAGGCGAACAAGAAACAGGCGCTGGGGAGTACTTGTGCTGTGCATAGTGACCAATATCTTGCCAATGGCATTGAAAAAGTCTGTCGATTCACGGCCCTGATACTCCATGCGCGCGTGCTGCGAACGCATTTCGTCGGTCAGTTGGCCTTTCCATGTCGCTGGGGCAGCGCGACCAAGCCACACGAAAGGAGACGGCCCATTCACCCACAGCACGTCAGTGTCGTGCAGCACGAGGGGTTGAGGCACCGCATCCCAAGATCCATGAGCCAGTCGCAAGAAGCTAGCGGGTGTGCAAGGAGCTGTAATAGTGTGCTCGCCCGACAAAACCTTGGCAGTAGCCTCGACGATAAGTTCATGCTCGACGCTGTGCATGCGCGTTTCGAGGGCATCGAGGGACTCGCCCTTGTAGATCGGCACGCGACGAACAAGGATAGGCGCACCGCGGTCCACTTCAGCCACTACTTCGTGGACCATGACGCCTGTATGTTCAATCTCACCAGCATGAAAGGCTTCATAAGCACGCTCAATGGCATTCGCACCGTCGAAAGCGCCAGGCAGGGCTGGGTGCAGGTTTATAATAGGCACGGGTTCATGGGGACGCTTCGCAAAGGCAGGAGGTGCAGCGAGTGATGTGGCATGTCCCATAGCACTCAGGAACGTTTCGGAAACAATATGCATGAACCCGGCGAGGACCACCAGGTCTGGAACGTGACCCTCGTTCCCCAGCACACGGTCGGCCAGTACAAGATCATAGTCGTCGCGCGTCTTTCCCGGGTTGCGAGTTTGGTATGTCTTTAGGCTGTGTACACTTGTGGGGATAGGTGGGTCGACATTTTTAGCACGCTGTAGACCATAGGCTTTCATGCGATTTGAAATGACGCGAACAATCTGTGCGTTTGGGATGGCTGGCGCATCCCCACATGTGGCATCAAGGATCGCCTGAAAATTACTGCCTGATCCAGAGATAAGCACAACGATTTGCTTCCCAGAAGTGCTGCGCTTAGGGAACGTCGTTTCCATTGAGGCGTCCGACTGCACGGCCCGAGCTTTGTCCTTGGCCTCGGCTACTTCAGGGAACATGGCGCGCTCGCGCTGCTCCATAAAGCTGGCCATCGATCCGGGCTGGGCCAAACCAGGGAGTTCCTTGTACGGAACTGCATCGGACTCGTGATACGATGACGTGCGGCCATCACCCGTAAGCTTGCCCAGTCGCGGCGCCTTGGCCTTGCCGCCAATAAACGAACTTAGAGACTGTGGCTCGCCTGACCCATCAACGGCCGCATGTCCTGTTGGTCCATTTTGGCCACCATATCGAGCGAGTAAAGCCTCGGCGCGCGAACGCATTGATGCGAGATTCGTGTCCGATTCGCTCATGGCCCGCGGTTGCCAATCAGACAGGTACTAGGCATCGAACGATGCCTCGTCTCCTGTCGTGTCACGTGTAGAGAAGTGCGTGGTCTATGAGATACATACAAAAACAATCGGTGCGCTTGCCTCGTCTTTAGAGCAAGCAAGCCACCTCTGACTGGATGGCGGCGCTTCGTGCCGCCGTCTGCGAAAGCCATTCTACGGCTTTGTCCGCGAGTTTCTCCTGAGCTTCAGCCTTACTGACATTGGCACGGTGCTGGCTGATGGCGACGCGGAACTTCTCTTGAATATCCCAGCTGGCCAAGCGCAATACTTTGCGAACTTCACGCATTGTGCGCATGCTGTGCATCGTCGCAAACACATTCGACGAGTTGCGGAGGAGCATGGGACTATTGCCGGGCAACTGCACAACACCATGGCCTCCCTTGAGCTCGCGCTGAAGATTCCGACCGACGTTGCGTGGCACGGCGTTGGGCAAATCGGTTACGATCCAGGCCACAGCTCCAGCACCCAGCAGCAGCAAGACAGGCGCTGCCCATCTGCGCACGACGCGACTGCCGAGAATATCCGTGAAACGCACAAACGCCTCGGCGATCGTCTTGGCATTCAGTGCATGGCCACCAAGCAGACTCAGGGCACCCAGACCCACTGTGAAGCTGGGCGTCGTAAGTGCCTTATCATTCGAATCATCCGGAGACGACTTAGGAGAAAAGCGGCCCATCACAAATGAAAAGTGGTGAGGCACATCAAACAAATCTGTCAGGCGCACATTCACAATATCGAGGCTGACACCAAGTCCGGCAAATACGGTGCCTTCGTGCTTATGAGAAAACATGGCTTCAGGCATGAAAATACGCTTGGGCACATCGATATCCTTGGGCAGGAACTGTTCACCCGCGTGACCAATTTTTTCCACGGCTTGGGTCGTGGAATTGCGCGCCATCGACTCACAATCCCGCACAACCGCATGTAGACTAGAAAGAAGCGCCTCGCGAACATCTTGAGCATATTGCCACAAGTTCAAGAGACCTGGATAAGCTGGCAGCTTCACCGAAGAATGCGCCGACTCACCGTTACCAACAGTTTCGAGCGCTTTGGTAAGAACCTCTTCAGATGACTGTGTGATCGACGACACAACACGGTCTTCTTCACCCTCGACCATGCGTTGAGCCTTGAGTGCGTTTGCCTCGCAGGCGGCTAACGCCGGACGGCTCTTACTTAGTTCACGGCGTGCCGACACGAGGTCGTCCTGCGCAGCATTTTGGTTCAGACGAACCAGGAAGAGAACGTCACTGAGCAGGCGCTCCATATAGGTCTTGGCAGGCAAAAGCTTGGACTTCGCACGTCGGCGAAGTACAAACTGACGCAAGTTGTTTTCCATAGCAGAGAAGTGTTCAACATATTCGTTCATGCTTTCTGTGTTTGCCGCATCGCACACCGTACGTGAATCGACGAAGTGGACCAGTTCATCCGCCTCTTCAAATGTCCGCGGGCTCAGCTCGCGAATTTGCTCAAGAACGCGGCGATGACACTTTTCCTTGTTACGAATTTGGTCATACTTGTTTACCACGACAAAAACGTATGCTTTGTCGTTGCTGGCATTTTGCAGGAACTCGCGAGCGCTCAGCGTAAAGTGGTTTTCGGCACTCACCACAAACACAATCACGTCGATCTCTTCCTCACGAGCAAATAAGGCCGTGGTCTTGACACTATCCTGATTCAAACCAGGAGCATCAATGAGGGCAATATCGACAGCACCGTTATGAAGTAGACTCTCATGCGTGGTATGAGAGTCCACGCAGAAACACTTAAGAACAGAGATCATCTCATCTTGCTTTTCTTCTTGTTCGACAAAAATGCCTTCGAGATCACTTAGATCGCGACGAGTGAACGTCGATGAGTCCTTTGGGTCGTATGAGGCCAAATCGTAGATAACGTGCACTTCTTCGCGGCCATCATTTTCCTGATTTGCATCACGAATCTCACAAAACATTGAGGTGCACGGTTGCTGGTCTGTTGGCACTAGCTCACGACGCATCAATGCGTTGATAAACGTAGATTTTCCTGCGTTCAAGTCACCAGTGACCAGCACTTTGGACTGCGTGTCAATAATACGCATGCGCAAATTCTGTAAGTGGTGATCTGAGCGACTCATGCGCTCATCGAGAAGGCGGCCAACCGACGACTTTTCCATCGAATTGACCAAGGTGCTCGCATTTTGGGTGGCACCCAGTTTTAGGTCGACACGAAGGACAGAAAGCGGCAGTTTGGCTTCTTCTTGACCGTCTTGTTGTTCAGGATAGCGAAGAATCCATTGGTCTTTGTTAAATGCGCGCAACTGTTGCAGCACTTCACCTGTGGCGTTGATTGACGCGACCAATTTGTCTCGACCATAAACAAACTTTTCTTCACTCAAATCAGCTGATGCAGCTGAGAGCTGCTCCGGCCTAGTTTCCTTGAACGAAACTGCTGATGCCGAGGGCTTAGGATCCATCGCCGGCTCTACCTGAATCGACAACATGGCTGAAAATCCGTCCGCCGCAGAGCTGCGATAAAAGCCAACGTTGTTCGCGAAATCGTACTATGGCACGGTGGCGAAAAATAAATAATTTCTACAATGCCGGCACAGTCCGGTCGGGTTAGTTTAGTCATCTATCGGTCAGGTCAACCCCAGCTGTGGCACGGGGCACATTCATTTTGGGACATCGCTGCGATGCTTGGCGGCCTGTTGAGTACGGTGCACCGCACAGTGCTACCGCCTACATTCAGGTTCAAGCTGGAATGTGATGACTTGAATAAGAATCCGCTAGTATTTCTCATTCGTGAGCATTGTCCATCTATTTCTGGTGCCAGGACAGCCAAACAGACTCGCTGGCTTCCGTCGGGACACTTGCAGACTTTGTACACAAGTGCAAGCAATGCTATGCAGGTGGAAGATGTGGACTTTAAGCGCAAAGTTTTCTTGGCACCCGATGGTGGCACCATATCAATGGATATTGCTCCGATTAGCATGTCGAAACCATCAGAGACAGACACGACACCTACCGTGGTTATTCTCCATGGACTCTCCGGTGGATCATCGGAGACGTATGTGATGAATGCAGTTGTTCAGCTTACAAAGAGTCGCGAGGAGGGGGGCGAGGGCGTCCGATGCGTGGTGGTCAACTTTCGTGGATGTGCCAAAACCATGCTGACATCGGCGCAACTGTACTCGGCATGCAAAGTGACAGATCTAGAGTCAGCTCTGCTCCTACTATCGCACATGTTCCCTCGATCCCCTATGCTCGGTCTCGGATACTCTTTGGGTGGTGCTGTTCTCGCTAGATACATGGGAATATCTGGCAAGGACACGCCATTCATCGGTGCTATTACAGTCGGCGCACCGTACTCCCTGGACAAGACGAACACCACATTAGAGTCCTCGTATCTGACGTTAGCTTATGCACATGTCTTGGGTGTGAGTCTGCGCGGTCTGCTTCAACAGCATGTGGATACTTTGGTGCTCTCACCTGCTCTATGGGAACCTATTGAGCTAATTTTACGTACCAAGATGGACCCAGATGAGAGCAAGCCAGTGGCTAAGCCTACATTTACGTCGCCTCAATATTGTACTCTTCGATACGTGGATCATACTATGACGCGCTTGATTGGTGGCTATCCCACGCCTTATGGCGAATTTCCGTTTACCTCAGCCATGGACTATTACAAGCGCAGTAGCCCCGTTGTTACTTTGGCCAATGTTTCGAGGCCATTGTTGGCACTGTCTGCGGATGATGATCCCATCGTTCCTTGGAGCACATTGGATGATTTAATGGACTGTATCAAGACTAACCCAAATGTCGTGCTAGCGCACACTCAAAGCGGTGGACATTTGGGCTGGTTTGCCGGTCCATTGGCACAACGCTGGATTAAACATCCTATTGCTGAGTTTGTTCATGCTTTAGTTGATGCCTATGGTGCTAAGCCAGAGGAAAGTGTGTCGACCGGTCTAGGATCAGGTGGCCCGCAAGTCAGTCCATGGAAGACACGCTCCATTGATAAGCGGTCGGTCCAGGTAGAGGTATTGGCTAAGGCACATCTACCATCCGTGTCAGGCGTTCGCACGGATAATGAGCAGGACGTGGCATGGCTTCGTACACAGATTCTGCCCCACATCCCCCTAGTTCATCCTAAGGATTCGCCGGTCAGGACACACGAAATCCCAACAGGTCGAATGCTGTCGCTTACTCTTGTACGTATACTCTGCTTACACCACAGTACTGTGATGCTCTACGCCCTGAAGTCGGTTTTATCGAGCTGCCAGAAGACGTGCATGCCAGTACGTAATTCTCGCTAACATCCAGGTGGCAATGGCTATTTCGTGCACGCACAGCAGCTGGTACAATCATTGCCGGCGAGGAGTAATACGTAGTACCTGTATCATAACACACGAGAAATCGCGCACCATGGAACAAAGAGTTCATCTCTGGTTATCACCTACGTACATCACGAACAGAGGTGCATACTGTACAGTGACGTCTTTTGATGGCATGCCAAGCTAGACATGATTTAAATAAAGCCAATGCGGTTGGACACATCAAGAGCGTCCTGGTCAGGAGTGAGGCGGATGAAGGCCTTCTTCTTACCGTCAGGGCGGATGAGCGTGTTCACGCGAGCAGCCTTGACATCGTACGCCTTCTCGAGGGCAGCCTTAATCTGACGCTTGTTCGTGTTACGGTCAACAATGAAAACAAGCGTGTTCACATCCTCGATCTTCTTCATGGCGCTCTCCGTCGTCAGAGGGTACAGGAGCGTCTTGCAAGCATCCGAGCGCGGCAGGTGAGGAGCGCTCTTACGAGGGTATTTCGGGTTGCGCGCCAAGCGGAGAGTCTTGGGGCGGTAGAACGACGGCGACGTGCGGACCTTGCGCACACGCGTCTGACCAGAGCTACCCTTCTGGACGACCTTCTTGGCGACGTGCGCCTTCCGCGTAGCCAGGTACTTCTTGTCTGGTTTGCTGTTAGTATCCTTTCTAATCGAATGGTTGTTCTTCACGAGCTCCGCATCTCAATATGATGCGTACGGCGCCCGTGCCGATGTAATAACATACCTTGGACCTGCGACATAATAATGGACGGCGTTTGTGTGGTGAACAAACGGCCTCCGGTGCTCGTATTGGAGGTCGCTTGGCACAACTTGAAAAGGCACGTGATTGCTATGTGTCATGTGATGTATGTAGTTTTGCTATGTCATCCATCAAGGGTCCGTGCGGTGTGGTAGTGGAGATTGGAGACTGGCCTAGGTTGGGCCGCATGCAAAAATATGCACGTCATGACCACATGCGACGGCCAACGTGAGCGGCCGTTCAGATGCGCGGCTCCATGCGAGCGATTGGACAAGCTGGGGAAATTGATCATGATCGCCAGGTGGTGAGAGTATGCACACGGGATCAGTGTAATCCAAGGACCAGATCCGCACGCGCTGATCACTACCTGAACAGGCAAGCATGTGGTGGATGGGGTCCACATCAAAGCCCTGGAGTAAGTAGCGGGATACGTACAAGACCTTGCATAAATTGATTAACGTGGCCCTTGAAGAAGCGAAGAGGTGCATCGCGCATGCGCGCTATATCGCCCATCACTAGGTCGCCGTTGGTATATGCTGCCACGAATAGGGTATCATGAATGCATTGGATATGACACAAGGCGCCTTTCGATACAAACGAGAACGTCGTTCCTGGCAGCCACGTATGATCCGGTCCCGAACGAATAGTGTGTATGCTTCCTGAGCGCAATCCGCATAATACATCTACGCACGCGGATGCGCCTGAAGATCGGATTGACACACACATCACGTCACTTGGGTATTCCTTGGTGTACATGTGCCAATCTGCTTGCTTTTCTGCCATAATGCGCACCTGTACTAAATGTACGTGTCGACCAGCGCCTATAGCGATAAGCACTCGAGACGCATCTAGATCGACGGCATCGATACATCGAAGATCCCCTTGAGGCTTTCTGGAAGGGTCTCGGAAAGATACCTGGACCCGATTTGGGCTGTCGCATGTAGAAGTGAGAGAGAGAGCCCATCTCTTATGCATGGATACCTCTACAAGTAGCTGTGATGCGCTCGCGCAGGTATACCAAGTTTGGGATGCCGAGGAAAGCAATACGAGATGTTCGTAGTCATTATCTTGTGGCAAAATCTGTGATCGAGAAAAATAGGGACCAGTTGACAGGCAGGATGGCTCATCTTGAAGACTTGTGCCTAGAATGCAAAAGATGCGCCCATCGCAGGTAGCCACGGCATACGAGTAAAATTGTGAGCTGCTGTTACAAGGAATAAGTTCGATCGGAGCTGTATGATTTAGCAACCATGCCTGTGTCGAGTATGTGCGTGATAATTTCATGTGCTGAACAGCGCGCGTCATGAGGTACTGACAGTATTTGGAGGTGGATGCGTACCGAACATGCCCTGTCACATGTCCCAGCGGCGCGCGTCTTGGCGTCTCAATGCGTGCCTCGGGTGGGGGAGATGGAAACCGCGTCTGGTTGGAATGGCGTGCTTTTTGCTGCTTGAAAAAGCGCTGCTTCCTCTTTGTTAGCTACGTCAACGTACACTGGATCCCAGACGAAACCGGGCAGGTCAAAGGGAGGCGGCTGGCTCATCAACAATCGGTGGAGGAAATGTGGGCGTATTTCTGCCATAGGCGTATCACCTCTGAGAAAAAGCAACGTGCATCCTGTCAACTCATCATCTATAGAACTTATTTCGATCATTATTGCACCGCCAAGACGACCATCGCGCATCCAGCACCATAATTATATAGTACAAAAGAATCAAGTCGTTGCAGGGGGCGCCGCTGCATTCGTGGCCGTTGTTCCAGTTGCATTGGTGGCGCGAGCTCCTGCGGGTGCAAGAATGCGGCGCCGCGCGTTCACAAACCAATTAGAGATCTGGCAAATGTCCAGGCCTGTATAATCGCAAAATGCGCGCTTTTCATCTTCTGTGGGGTAGGGATGATCCGCATGCTCTAGAAGCCATGCCTTAAGCGTATCGGTGATGTGTTTGGGCAACTTACCGCCGCGCTTGGGTGGCGCCTGCGCCGGGGTATTCCTTGTGTTGGTCATCTTTTCGAACTCTTGCTTCTCTAGCATATCTGAACTTGATGCATCGTCTTCAGACCAGTGGGAATGAGGCATAGTAACCATAGCATACGATGTTGGATACTCATCTTCGTCTTTCGAAGGATGTTGGTACAGTCTTTGCGGAGAGCCATAAGAGCCATGAAACTTTTCGTGCGATCGTGACAAATTGGGAACAGGTCGATACCTAGGGCTTGGATATACATATCCGGTTGGCTTACCATTATTGTGGTAGTATTCATCCTCCAAGTAGTGGTCCAAGACCTTGGGGCTGTGGGCCCCTGCCGTGTGTGAAGCAGACACACGACCAGGTACATATGGGTAGCGCATATCTGGGTAATAGTGTCGCATATTCATAAAACCATATTCTGTGGGGCTTATAGCGCATTCCCTGTTTTCCATGCGTGTCGAATGCATAGTTGGACTTTGAAGAGACTCGTATTTATCTCTTGCATCCATGTGAGGTATTCTTGACCTGCTTGCGTCCCACGCCTTACGCTCGGCATGAGATGCGTAAGGATGCACGCGCCGAGATGTCAAGTCTTGAAAAGTGGGCAACGTTTGCGAACGAATCGGTTTGGACCTGAAACGAGCACAGTGGTCACGAGCAAATGATCCTGGACTATCCAAAAGACTCCGATGCAAATGGCTCGTCGAAGCACGCGGTGTGGTCGATATAGGCGAGGCGTAGTCTTTATAGTGGTAAAAGTGATTAAAATAATCACGAGGCGTCACAGTGTGAACAGTGTTGGCTCGGAAGAGGGGCATGCGAGATGAGCTCATACTTGGGCGTGGAGAGGGACAAGTCATACTGATGGGGGGTAGGTGATATAGAGGGGCCGAGCCGGACGGCGCAGACGTGGCGGGGTGTCTAGTGGAAATCTCTTGATGTACATCATTAGACGAGCCATGGTGCGGAGTTACTGACGACCTTTCTGCGTCCATCCTAACAGCCCCATTTCTTCTATCCTGCTGGCTAGTCCATTGCATGATTCTAATACGCCCCTCTCAAGGAACGCAGGCAGCAGAACGCAAGTGACGGAATGGACGCAGAAGGCGAGATTAAACCGAAATTCAGGAAAAAATCCAATAAACCGTCACTGACAAGTAAAAAAAACTGCTCAGCTTGCTGCGACAGGCAGAAACGATCTGATGAAAAGTCTGGAGAGGTCTGATGTCCCCCTATCTGTTTGCATACATTTACATTTTCTGCTACATACGGGCCATTGGTAACCAAATACACGCACACCAGTACTTTTGCCATGAACTAAAACCAATCACATGGATTACTCACAAATCCAAAGGAGGCAATTTATGGTCTCGTCTGTCACCATTTAGTTTGCGAATGAAACTTATCTGGCGCATGAGCCAATAATGCACGTTGTTGATGGATGTGATTCTGCATGATGAATAAAAGTGACCCTGGCTTTGAAGGTCTCCTATGTAAACAGTGCTAATTATTTCTGATTTGCGCCGAGGAATTGTGGGACAAAATAAAGTCGTAGGCGATAGATAAATTCGCAATATTCCTCCACGTACCTGGGGAAGCCTTTAGGCTGGACAATCAATCCTTTCACGCCTATATGTGACGGCAAAATTCCCCCTGGGTAAGCATGCCCTTACGAGACCTTGACTCTGATACGAAATCACACTTTTAAATAGCTCCATTGTATACCCATGAATCAGTTTTTCCGTGTTTTTGATGCACCACGGGTCACACGCTTATTCAATGTAGCATCTTCGCGGTCGTTTGTGATCGACTCTTTGGTCGCACGAGTGCGTATAGTAGTACCGGCTCTGGCTACCGGTAAAGAAGATGCCATGCCAGATCGGCGTAGTCGCGTGTCTGGAGGCACCGCACATGTAGTTTGTGCCGCCTGCTGCTCACTTGCCGTTCTGGTAGTTGATGTAGATAATGAACCGATACGCGACATTTTTACGGCATTACGCGGTGGAAGTTGCCGACGAACGGGGACATAGGGTTCTTTCTTTGGAACAGTGCGTGTCGCACGATGCTTGGTAAGTTGATCTGTTTCGGGGGTTAGGACCTGAAGCGGTTGAGCAGGCACACTGGCCTCTTGGGGTACATCGCGTACTTGTTCCTCCATAGCAGTCCATGCACTGCTCATGCTCAGATCCATGGCTGAAGTTTGTTTAGGTTCAGACATCATATGCCGGAAGTGATGCATAGTCGCTTCAGGTGATACGGCCTGCTTCGGCTCGGCAAATACATGCTTAAGCACATGCATATCTGGCGTTGGAGCCAGATTTTTCTCATTTGCTTTTGGCGTAGTAACATGATGCATACTTGTCATGTCCATGTCACCACTAGCATCGAAAAATGATTCCTGTTCGTCTTGTTCACGGACCTCTGTAGAAGCATGTTCTGACCCCAATGGCACCGGTTCTTGTTCCTTGCTTGGTTCCGGGGCTGTCTTTCTTGATGGCGAGAAGAGACTTTTGAGCCATTGCCATGACGGCTGACGCCGTAGTGTCGGCTGATCCATCTCAGAGCACGACATGCGCCGGACCATAGGCTTTCCCTGTCGCTTGGTTTGCGGCGTCATGAATGAATGTAGAGGCCGTGGTGGCAGTGGCGATGAAGCACACTGCAACTCCAAACTTGAATCGACTTCTTCCTCATCCTCTTCGTCTGATGATATAGCGCTGAGCTCCATGTCTTTAGAATCCGTCGACGTTGGAATGTGCGAGTTAATTGATGGAGGAGGCGTCTGAGCACAAGGAGGCTCCCTATCCACCAGAGGCACAATAGGAAGCTGAGCACTGCGCTTCAGCAGTGTCGCTGTTCGAAGACTCACTTTGCGCGACTTCGCAGGTGACCACCTCAGCGGCGTGGTTGGTGGAAACCGGGGCGTCATGGGCGTTGCTGCAGAAAGCAAACGGTTCGCGTCTACCACTTCTTGCTCCTCCAGCTCTTCGAGACACAGTGTGAGATCAGAAGTGTCACGATGCTCGTTTTCCTTCTCTTCAGCTAAGCTCGCTTTTGTATCTGCCTGCCACACATGGTCATCAAGCGCTTCAATAAACTCGTGAGCTTCGGCCGGCACGGTAGGCTGAGAGTCAAGAGGCTGATCGATTTTGGGCTCAAGCTCGGCGTCGTCGCGTCCCTGTTTTTCTGGCTCGGTGGCCTCGAATTCAGTGGGGTCAATATGAGTGGATTGGGCGTCGTTAGCATTCAGTTTGATAGGGTTGGGATCAGCAGGATGAGACTCAGTAGGTCCGGGACTATTGGGATGAGACTCCGTAGATTCCGGATCAACAGGATGGGGATTAAGGGGCTCCTGCCCAACTTGGGCAAGCTCAGAGAGAGTAGATTGAATGGCAGCAGGATCAGCGGGTTTAGGCTCGACAGGCTCTAGCTCGACAGAGTTGGGGTCCACGGATGTGAGATCAACAGGATCGGACTCGGATACTCGTTGGACGGAAGCGTCAGAATTATTGGCTTCAAGCTCCTGCTCCAAAGGGTTGGGGTCCATGGGCTCGAGATCAACAGGACCGGATTCAGGGACTTGTGGGTCGGTGGCTACAGGCTCCACGAATTCAGGCTCCGTCGCTTCAGGCTCCGGTTGGTTGCATTCCAAGAAATCTCTTCGCTGAGAAGTGTTTGCCGCCTCATTCACCATAGCGGTGTCATTTGGGAGGTCAGATTCTGCTCCTGGATTCACATCTTGATGCGTCTCAGGCACATTCGTGTCTAAGGATGTGCGTTGCCAGACATTCAAGTCGGCCAGAATCATGCTGGGCGCCTGAGGCATCTTTGGCTGTTCGACAGCCACATTATTCGAGTTGCTTTGAGCAGGCTCTGACGGTGCAGTTTGTTGTGTCAGAGGGATGGGTCGCATGGCTCGCTCAGGCGTCCACGCTGTTCGGAAACAAGGCATGCTAGCACGTGCCTTGATTCGAGCACTTTGACGACGTGGTGTGGCAGGAGATTCGGGTGCAGCCATCTGAGGCTTTCGTTTTCTTGGAGATGCTGGCGCTGCTGTCACATACGAAAAGGTAAGTGTGTGCTTGGAAATTTGAAGTTTATCACCATCCTTCAATTTGATTTGGGTGTCGTTAGCGTGTGGTTTGACATGCACATTATTATGCCATACACCGCCGGATCCCATCACATGTAACACAGCTCGATTCTCACTGTCGAACTGAATCGTGCAGTGCTTACGACTCACATCTTCGAGCAACAGTCGCACGTCATTGTTAAGGGCTCTTCCTAGCGTCGTAGTTTCTTTCTTTATTTGGAATCGAGCCACTTCAATGTCGCCGCTGTCTGACAGTAACTGCAGTGATCCACGCGGCTGCACGTCGCCCATGACGGCCTGTCGTGAAGGACGCCGTGCCCTGTGTTGGTCCTCGCACCTCCACGCGTAATCCAACGCGTGCCCTATTACATCACGTGACACATACGAGCCTTTCTCTCAGCGTCTGCCTCGTGCTCGGCTGCATGCCACCAGCGACGCTTTCACGGACGGAACAGAGCTACTTGCTTGATGGGCTTCGTTCGAAGCCTGCGGAACGTGCAGACCGGCGTGGTTTGCACGAATACCGGATGATGCAGGTTGATACGGATTTGTCGCTGCAGGCTGATGGCTCGGCGCGAGTCGTGCTAGGCAGTACCGAGGTGCATTGTGGTGTCAAGGCAGAGATAGAATCGTACGATGCGCCGCATGTAAATGTGCTACCAGATGTGGATTTCGCGCCGTGGCTCCCACCGAGTCCGCGTGTACAAGTCATGGTCGAGTACTCGCCGGCTCTTTTGCACGAGCATAATGCGACAGAACTGGCGATGATTACCGATACCGTGCAGGATATGCTACAAGCATGCTATGCTCTCACAGGCAACTCGATTGGACCATTAGATGCGCGCCAGTTTATCGTGGTGCCATATGCACGGTACTGGGTGTTGCATCTCGACGTCTACGTGATGTCGTGGAGTGGCGGGAATGTCTTGGACGCTGTCTTTGCAGCGGCGTTTTGTGCGATGTACCAAGCGCGGATACCTGGTACCAAGATCCTTTCTTTGGACAAAGCGGCTGCGCGGCAAGATGATGAGGTAGATCAAGACGATCCAGCCGGTATCAAGTTTATTACGCGAGGCCGGAAGCCATCGTCGTCGGCTGCCATTGACGATGCTGTGGACTTTGCTTTGGAGAATGAGTGGGATCATGGGCATCTTTTGGCTGGTCGTGAGGATGTGCCTGTATGCATTACTATATACCCCTTTGAGGACACATATCTCCTCGATCCCACGCTCGAAGAAGAGACGGCCCTGTCGTCTAGCATCGCTGTGCTTGCCTCTGCTCGTGGACAGATCTACGGCATTCGACAGCGAGGTAGTGGCGAGTTGACACTCGATGCGATACACAAGGCGGCGGACGTGGGTACATCCTATGCAAAGCAGCTCGCTCAGACTTTACAGGCGCGTTTCGTATAGACATTACCAATCCGTGGTAGACTTGGCCATACGTGCTTCGGCGGCTGAAATACCTTTGCCGTATACGACACCATTGAGCCATGGCGTATCGTGGCGCTGCTGCTCAAAGGCGGAAATGTCCTTTTCTTTTTGCAGCGTGAGCGCGATATCGTCTAGACCGTGCAGCAGGCAGTGGCGAGTGAATGGCGCGACTTGGAAGCCAAACGCCGTGCCGTCCTCACAAATCACCTTTTGCTGCTCGAGGTCCACCGTCACCTCCTTGCCGGCTTGCGCATCCTTCAGCACACGCTGGATTTGTTCCGGCTCGAGCACGACGGGCAGCTGGCCGTTCTTGGTCATATTGTTGCGGAAAATGTCGGCAAAGCTCTCCGCAATCACGGCGCGGATACCAAAGTCGAGGAGCGACCAAGGTGCATGCTCACGCGATGAGCCGCAGCCAAAGTTGCTGCCGGCGACCACGAGAATCTTGGCGTGCGTGTATGGCTCTTTGTTGAGCACAAAGTCGGGGTTCGGCTCGTTTGTTTGCACGTCGTACCGCAATGGCCAGAACAGTGCCGAACCGAGACCTGTACGCTTGATAGTTTTCAGGAACTGCTTGGGAATAATCACGTCGGTGTTGACATTGGAGCGCTCCATGGGCGCAGCAATGCCTTTGAGCACACGGAAGGCCGGCATGCCCTGAGCACTTGCATCCGGGTGTTTGGCCGTAGCAGCAGAAGCTACGGGTGCGTGGTGCATCACGGGCGGAGGCGCCGAGACGACGGGTGCGTGCAGGATGCCTTCCTCGATAAAGGCGCGTGGATCCTTGGGTGTCGCGTCGAACTGCGAGGAGGTAGCTGGGAAGCCGGGCAACTGTCCCTTCATAAGCTTGCGCACATCGGTTAGGTATCCGGTCACGGCCGCAGCGGCGGCCATGGCTGGACTCATGAGATGAGTCCGACCACCTGCGCCCTGTCGGCCCTCAAAGTTGCGGTTCGATGTAGACGCACATCGCTCGCCCGGCGACAGCTGATCTGGGTTCATTCCGAGGCACATGGAGCAGCCTGCTTCGCGCCAGTCAAATCCTGCGGACTTGAACACGGCATCAAGGCCCTCTGCTTCGGCCTGCCTTTTCACGAGACCGGAGCCAGGTACGAGCATGGCCTGGACGTGGGGCGCCACCTTGCGGCCGTGGAGGATCCGCGCGGCAGCGCGCAGGTCCTCAATGCGCGAGTTGGTGCACGAGCCGATGAACACCTTGTCAATCTTGATTTGCTCGATGGGCGTGTTAGGCTCGAGACCCATGTACTTGAGCGAGTGTGTCCATTCGCTCGCGAGTTCCTCGCTCGGAGCCTTGGCTGGATCAGGCACCTGACCGGTGATGGACACGGTGTCTTGAGGACTCGTGCCCCACGTCACGGTCGGCGGAATGTCCTGGGCATCAATTTTCACGACCTTGTCGTACTGGGCGCCCGGGTCACTCGCGAGTGAGAGCCAGTGCGCTGCGGCGCGGTCCCATTCTTCGCCCTTGGGCACGAGCGGACGGCCGCGCAGGTAGTCTAGCGTCATCTCATCCGGCGCAACGAGTCCTGCACGCGCGCCGGCCTCGATACTCATGTTGCACATACTCATGCGCGCCTCCATGGACAGGCGGCGAATGGTAGATCCGGCGAATTCTAGCACACCGCCGGTACCGCCTGCGGTACCAATAAGGCCGATGATGTGCAGCATAATGTCCTTGCTTGTGACACCTTCTGGGAGATCGCCATTCACTTCGATAAGGATGTTTTTCATGCGCTTCTGGAGCAGCGTCTGCGTGGCTAGCACATGCTCGACCTCGGACGTGCCAATACCGAAGGCAAGCACGCCAAAGGCACCGTGCGTGGACGTGTGCGAGTCACCACAAACAAGCGTAGCACCGGGCACTGTGAATCCCTGTTCGGGGCCGATGACGTGCACAATGCCCTGGCGGCTGTCTGTGAGGCCAAAGAACGTGAGGCCAAACTCCTTGACGTTTTGCTCGAGCGTAATGCACTGGAGACGCGAGTCGCTCTCCTGCACGAATGTTTCGGTGTTCTTGAAATGATCGCGGCTCACCGTGGGGATGTTGTGGTCGACGGTCGCGAGCGTGCAGTCCGTTCGGCGCACTGGCCGACCTGCCAGGCGCAGGCCCTCGAACGCTTGTGGGGATGTGACTTCGTGCACGAGATGACGGTCGATGTAGATAAGACACGTGCCATCTTCCTCTTCCGAGATGAGATGTGCATCAAAAATCTTCTGATAGATGGTGCGCGGCGGCTTGGCTTGCGGCGTCGTCATCGCGATGGAAGGTGGCCACGACCGAGACACCTTGATGGCGCTAGGGCCACCAGCGTCGTTCTATGACTCGGTTTTACTCAGCCACACGTGATACTCACGGCCGAGAGACGCGGCAGCGGCGAGGGCGCGGGCGGCCGCAGGCCATGCGAGCGGCCCGTGGCAGGCGGGCTGCGTTGCGTGGCCAGACATCTGCGACGTTACCCAGCCGAGTCTGTCCCATTTCTCATTGTAGCCCAGCATGAGCGAAAGCATCAACATGGAGATGTGCCCTGTGTATGCACCCTTCTTCGGTGCCATGGGTGTGACGGCAGCTATTGTGTTTACGTGTATGTACATGGACGCTGCGCGCGCATGCTAACAGGGCAGGTCTGGGCGCCAGTTACGGTACGGCCAAGTCGGGTGTCGGTATCTCGGCCATGGGTGTGCTCCGCCCTGATCTCCTGATTCGCTGCATTATTCCCGTGGTTATGGCCGGTATCATTGCTGTACGTATGAGCGGTGCGACTGACCCCATAGATCTACGGTCTCGTGGTGAGTGTGCTCATCTCTGGTGACCTCAAGTCGCCCATGACCTTGTACGCTGGCTTCATCCAGCTGGGCGCTGGTCTTTCTGTCGGTCTAGCTGGTTTGGCTGCCGGTTTCGCTATCGGTATTGTGGGTGACGCTGGTGTGCGCGGCACGGCTCAGCAACCTCGCTTGTACATCGGTATGATTCTTATCCTCATTTTCGCCGAAGTACTGGGTCTATACGGTCTCATTGTGGCCCTGATTCTGAACACGAGGAGCCAGGATGCACCTCAGGTACGTATACGTCTGCTGACTCCCTTAGTGCATGATTCGGGCCTAATTCCATCCCATCCACACAACACTGATGATATAGATAAAATCAAGGCATTCCTATATCCACATTTCCATCCAGAGGCGGCTTGTGTCAGCTACCTACGACGACTACGAGCTTAGTAGATCAGCGTCGACATGTCCGCACGGATACGGTTGTAGTCCAGCAGACCCTCAACGCGGCCCGTAGCGGCGATGGCAATGTCCTTGTCCCAGATGTACTTCTGCGCCACACGCTGAATCTCGGCAGGCGTCACAGAGTTGATGGCCACCTCAATCTCCTGAGGCGTCGCGCGCTTGCCTGTCGTAATGAGCTGGCGACCAATGTCCTCGGCAATAGCAGTCGTGCCGTCCAGACCCAGCAGGAGCGACGCCTTCAGCTGCGACTTGGCACGCTCGACCTCGGCGGGCGATGGACCCGTCGACGCGCGCTGCCACTCCTTGAGCGTAAAGTGCACCATGTCGTCCAGGTTCATGTGGTTCTCACTGACCATGTACACACCCCACAGACCCGTGTCCGAGTATGACGTGCTAAAGTGCATGAACGAGTTGGCCAGGTTGTTGGTCGACACAATGTGCGAGAGACGGCTCGACATGAGCGGGGACGAGCCAAGCGAACGGTCCCAGTTACCAAAGATCGACTGGAGCACGAGCATGGGATAGTAGTCTGGCGATTTCCAGCTCGCACCTTCCACGGCAATGGCAATGTTGCACGTCGACGACGTATCGTCACGCACACGTACCTCCGAGCCGACAAAGCGACTGGGCTCGTACTGGTTCTCGCCCAGGCGGATCGGGTTCTGCGCCACGGGCAGGTGGCTAAAGTGCTTCTCAGCCAGCTTGACAAGCTCCTCGTGCTCCACACCACCAGCGCCCACAAGCACCATGCGGTCGGCCGTGTACTTCGACTGAATGTAGTTGGTCAGGTCATCACGGCTAATCGACAGGATGTTCTCCTTCGGGCCGAGAATCGTCCGGCCAAGCGCCTGGTCCTGGAACGCCACCTCGTGCAGGTGGTCAAACACCACTTCTTCCGCCTGCTTCTCGACCTCCTCTTGCTCACGCAGAATCACGTCGCGCTCGCGCTCAATAGCCGAAGCGTCGAGCTTCGAGTTCTGCAAAATGTCGGACACAATGTCCACAGCCTTGCCGACGTCCTGGCGGAACGCCTTGGCGTAGAACACCGTCTGTTCACGCGACGTGTAAGCATTCAGATGCGCGCCGAGGTTCTCGACCTCGAGCTCAAGGCCGTGTTGCGTACGGTTGTTTGTGCCTGTTGGTTAGTGCCACTCACTTGCACACATACCCTTGAACGCCATGTGCTCGAGAAAGTGGGCCGTGCCGTTGTTGCGCTGGGTCTCCGAACGGGAGCCAGCGTCGATCCACGCACCCACCGTAGCCGTCTGAGCCGATGGGTTCGACTCCGTGGCCACAGTAAGACCGTTGGGCAGCATCGTCACCTGTGTCAGGGGCTGACGGATAGCAGCCGTAGCCAGCGAGCGAGCAGCCGGCATCGACAGACGCATGTTGCCCTTGATAGGGTTAGCCAAGAACAAACGAGCCGACATCACGACAAGTGGCCAAAAAGGCTGTGTATGGACGACTCGTAGAGAAAAACTCTCGCAGAGAGAAAGGAGAAGAAATTGGCAGCGCGCCGCCTGACCTCAGCGGAGCCCGGCCGCCATGTGCGGGCCTCGCCCAGCAAACGTCCCTCATTTGCACAAATGCCCCGTCGACGTCCCCCGGTTTCGACCGACACGGCCTATCCGAGCTGGTGGCTAGGTAAGCAATCCCACATGTGGAGACGGCATTCCTCCACTTCATCCTGCCACATTGGCAGCACCGCCGTCGTGTTGTTGGTGGGCCCTCTGCGGTGAGCGCACCTGTGTGTGGCACATGAAGCATGCTTCGTGAAGCAACATATGCGAACGAACTCAGTACAGACTTAGATGATGCGCGTACTGCATCGGAGCCAATTCTCTTGTCGAGTGATGACGAGGACCCCAGTGAAGGTGAGTGGCAAGTGCAATCTGTGCGGCGGCTCTCGCCCAACGAGCTTCGACGACAGCGCATGAATGCGGCACGCGAAGCCCTTCGTCGTGCTGCCCATGTACCACCGAGACCCACTGCACCACACACGCTGTTGTCTTCGTACAAGTGTCCTATCTGTCTATGTCCACCCACGAATATTAGCGTGACGCCTTGCGGCCACATTTTTTGTGGCTCGTGCCTCTACGACTCGTTGTCCACGAATCTGCGCCAGGAGTTCGATACAGTTGGACGAGAGTCTGGATACGGTGAAAGTCCCTTCACACCGTTTGGCAGTGGCGGCGCCTTGGCTCTGGCGAACGCTGCCGGCGCGTCGGTCCATGGCACGCGAGGCCTATTTCATGAGCTAGTGCATCAACGACACCGCCAGGCCCAGGACCAACGTCCATCGGCCACACAGGCCACATCTGCGACCCGCATGCGTGCTTCCAATGGCACAGAGCGCATCAAAGGAGTCTGCCCTGTGTGCCGCGGTCCAATCAAGGGCGGTTTCACGGGACTCGGACGCAAAGGCATTCTGGGCCTGGATATTATGCTGGGCACCCCTAAAACAGACGATACCCCTCACGACGATGCGTCTATACCCCAAAAGCGGCAACGCAATTGATGGCGTCACGTAGGATCCATGGTGAGAAAGCGGCCATAGTGCCCCCGACGTGGACTGAATGTCGAGCGGTGCTCGCGCTGCTCGCGCAGCGTGGAGTGCAGTCCCTTGATCGACGATTGAAGCCGCGTCGACAGAATGGTATAGATGTCCGGCGCCTGATAAATACAGTCATTTATAATATAGTACGACGCTAATGGCTTGTCGACCTTGTCTGGCGAATGTCGCCAGCGCTTGTGTATGACGAAACAAACCGGTGGCCTTGCATGTACTAGTGCAAATTCCAAGCCAGTGAAGCGCTTGAGTTCGGTTTCGAGCATATTCGCCACGTTCTGCATAGCATCTATGCCTGACTGGTGTGCTGACATCAGGGCTTGATTCACGAGCACGGCGCTCTGCATTCGCACATGCTCATTGTTGCTGCGCCGATCGTAAAAGGGCGACGTGCTGAAATACTCCATCACATTCGACGCATCCAGTACTGACTGCCCTGCATTCACGCCGCCTTTCTGTGCGCTTAGAAACGCAAGATACTCGGGGTTCTTCCACTGCACATGCAGCAAGTTGACATCGAATGGCTCGGTGGACGCCATGCTCCTTCCGATCCACGGAGCTGGTGGTAGTGTGGAGGGCGACGTGTTCTAGAAAAAAGCAACGCGCGCCTGTGGACCTTCTTCTGGTCTTTCCACACCATGTCGTCGTCTCCACCACTGGATCGGAAGCATCAGCCAGGCGCGCACGATGAATTGCTTTCGCAGTACGACGACTTGCATGCGATGGATGATGCCGAGCAGGAACAAGTGATTGAGCAGATCCGCCACGACAACCACAAGGCCAACTATATCTACCGCGTTGGCATCCTCGTCATCTACGGACTCATCTTCTTCTTGTACGCTACGCCGATCCCGACGTATCTGATGGGCAACCACCCGAAGAGTCATATGACGCTATACTTTCATGGCCAGGGAAAGATCGGCACAGACGAGGATCTCACGTACCTCCCTGCCTTTCCCATTTACGTCGCTGTCACTTCGATCCTAGCCTTCTTTATGTACCTTGCCGCGTACGAATGCGCAATGCGCGCAGGTTTCGTCAAACTCAAGCCAGTGGCGTACCCAAATCAGCCGCATCCTTACGGCTCGGCTCCCCAATGGATTGTGCCTGTGCTCCGCGATCTCCGATTGCAGCCATCGAGCAACGTCCGGGCGGACCCGACGAAACAGTCGCAAAAGGTCGAACTGATCAAAGTTCTTCCGCCACAGATCGTTTACCTGGGCTTTCTTTGGGTGTGCACTTGGCCCGTCCCCCTCATCACGTTTGGTGCCGGCGCTTTTGACGATGCGGCGTGGTGGTCGTTTCCCTTCCTTGCCTTGTCGATTCACTTGCTGGTCGAGTGGTGGATGTACAAGGCCGAAAGGGATACGCTGGGCTTGAATGGCTTAAAATACAACTACAAAGGTGCCTAGATATCACCACATTACATCCAGTAGGTCATCGTCTTCCACGTCCAGATCTTCCACACTCGTGTGTGGATCGAGTCGCTCGCCCTCGAACGTCATATAAATAGACGCTTTCTCCTCCTGTGAAAGTGCGTGTGTATGCGTTTGCAAGAAGTGAGCCAGCATCGTATGCACCTGCGTCGTTGGCCGCACACGCACTTGGACCTCGAGGTGCCGTGCCCCACGGAGCATAAGAAGCCGTGTGCCCGCGGTGTCCTCTGCATCGGGTGGCGGTGACGATGGCGGCATAGAAGGAGTCGGCTTGGCTAGCACTCTGTCGTCATCGGATGAGTCCAACACTTCAAACACCTGTACGGGTTCGCCACCGTCCTCATCAGGGACCCATTCTCGCTCCTCCTGCGCAGATCGCTGGCGCTCCATTTCACGTTCAATAGCACGCTCTCTTAAGCGATGAGCATCATGTCCACGATAAAACTGCGCGAGATCCGCATCCAGTTCCAGTGAAACGTCACTGGATGGCTCATCGACTAGGCTACTGGTGGCTTCTAGTGCTCGTAGTCTGTCTCGCTGCGTGTTGGTCACTTGCTCAATCGCTTGTCGCGCGTACGTCTGGGCCTCTTCCTCTAGTTCCGGCGGAGGTGGGGACAGACTTACACTCCGATCATGCGGTGCTGACTCCTCGGGTATCGTGTTCGTGGATGGAAGCGGCTCGACGGCCTCCTTCTTGGGGCCGTGTGCCACCCAATCGTAGGAGAGAGCCTTTCGATTTCGACGTGACGGGCCTGACACACCCGCCTCCTCCACCATGCCACCGGACGTGTCTTGCGCGTCTGCGGTTCGTGCGCGCTTTGCAAAGAAGAACGCATCATCAGAGCTCTGGTTCGGGCGATCTTCCGTATCAGCTCGTCGCACTCGCGGCCGCGGCCGAGGCCGCGTTGCCATGGCAAAGCGTACGTGAAGCCCCGTAGGACGCGTCTCCACGTAAATGCCACCAGCCCACGTGGCAAATACAAGGCACGCTCGGTGTCACAGAGCTCCTCGTGGTTGCGACGACGATGCTGTCTGGCGTAGCCGATACCATGCGCGCGTCATCATGGCGACGCCAGATGGCGCAGTTCGTGCAAATGCTGCATGTGATTGCCATGGCGCTGGCTGTGTGGAAGGGCCTAGGCATCGTGACGAATAGCGAGTCGCCCGTGGTCGTCGTGTTGAGTGGCAGCATGGAACCTGCCTTCCACCGCGGCGATCTGCTGTTTCTGACGATGGGAAGCAAGCCGATCGAAGTGGGTGAAATCACCGTGTACAGCGTGCCTGGCACTGAGATCCCGATTGTGCACCGTGTGACAGAGACACGACCGAATCCAAAAAAGAAGCATGGCCAGCTACTTCTTACGAAAGGCGACAACAATCACGGTGACGATATCATGTTATACAAAGGGCCGCGATGGATCCGCGATGACCAAATAGTGGGGCGCGTTCAAGGGTACGTGGACATGTCTCTCACCGTAACAGATTCATTCCCTATGCTGGCTACGTAACCATTTTGTTGAATGATATCCCAGCGCTCAAGTATGTTGTGCTTGGCTTGTTAGGTCTTTCTCTCTTGTTCGAGCGCGAATAGTGTCGCCATGGGACTTGGAAGGTGACGCTCGCCCGTCCACATCCATTGCATAGACAGATACACTTGGAATTCGTCGCTCCTTGAAGAACACATGCTCTGGCAGAGGCGATGCTGGCACACTGCGCTTCCTCTCGGACTCGTTTAGGGAGTCCATGTCGCATGAATGAGTGCGACACAGCGGGTGTAGCTTGTCTGGATGATGCACGTCAATGATGCCCGTCACACCCTGTTGTCGCTGAAAGACATCAGTGCTAGACCCTGCCGCATCGCCTGCGAAAAAGCTGCCCCCTGTGGTCGGGCGGTGTCTCGACGGGATCGCATCCAAGTAGGGATCAGGTGAATCGTTACCAAATGACAAGATAGAGTCACTCCGCCTTACTTTCCATGAGCTGCCGCTGCCTTTCTTTTTCAGGTGTCGTTGCAACAGCCAAATAAGCACGCCGAGGGTCGCTGCACCGCCTAGACCCACAAAGCTACCCAGAAGAGCATTGCGCGTGACAGTAGGCATCGAGCTATCCATGCCGTCATCAGGCGGGGTCGCAAACAGAAACAAGTCGCTAGCTGGATCCACTTCTCGAGCCAATTCGCGTGAGACCTTATCCCCCGTCGGGTGGTAAAACTTTGATGTCCTGTCTGCAATGAGATGCTGCAGCTGGATGCCATATCTTGCGGGTATATAGGCCAAGTACAAAGTCCGTTGCACAGTTTTATTGCCTTGTTGTTGTTCGTAGCGTCGCAGCTGAATGGTTTTGACATCTGACTCATTGATACTTAGGGCATGTGCCACAATTTCTGGCATGTAAGTAAAGACTTGAGCACTCGTGCCGCGCTGCACCGAAAGCCATGTCCATGAAAGGGAAGGTTGAAACAAGATCGAGATCAGCATATTGTTCCGGGGTTTTGCCGCCTGCTTGTTTTCCGGGTCGATCGTCAGTGGCATGGTGCTTGGGATGGGCGAGGTCACAGTGCTCTTAGTCGAGGTAAGCGTGGCACCTTCGAAGCTCGTTATCCTTGTCGTCTCAGGGAGCAAGAGAGAATTGGTGTTCAAGAAAGCATATCTCGTGCCCGGCGGTGTCTTCAAGGGCCGTTTCGATACTCTCATACCACCCATGCCTTCAGACGAAGCGCCTGGCCTAGATGCTCGATGTGACTGACTTCCTTGCGACGCTGTCGCCATAGTCGATATCAGAAACGGTGATCCAGCACCGGGGCTGCGTGACCACCGGGGCTGCGACCGAAAACTCATCGACCGCGGCACTGACAAAGTTGCAGGATCTAACGAAAAATGGGGCAGAGGGCTCCATATGTGCGATGTTTGCGCTCTTGATCGCATCGAGGCTGCCTTGCTAGAGTCGGTTTCAAGGCTTGTTCTCCGCGTCGACGTATTCTTGGGCTTCGTAGATGTTGAGCGCCAGGTGTCTCTCGATGTACTTGTCGTTTCGGACCTGGCATGCCCTGTGAGTGATGAAAACGAGTCATGTGGGGACGCAACATGGCGAAGCGAAGAAGGGCGCCTCATTGATAGCGGGGACGCATGGAGAGATCGGCTCAAGTTCTCGCGAGAACTCGGCGAGGTAAATGGGGAAGGATGGGAAGAGATTGTTTCTTCAGCATCGGAAAATGCCTTGGATGCAGAAATATATCCTCTTCCGTGCGTAGACGATGCGTGGCCTTTACTTGATGAGGTCCCGCTGGACGAGCTAGGTGAGGCATGTTTCGACGGCACCAGGGTGCTTGACAAGGAAACTGAGTGACTTGCCTTCCGTGTATGAGAAAAAGGCCCTGATGTTGACGTGTGTAACAAAGATTTGGTGGTGGATGGCCATGCCGTCGACACCAGTGTCTGTGCGGTCGAGTTTGACGAGCTCGGCACGGGCGTCTTGGAGGTCGTGGAGCGAGTGGGGGCAAAGCGCGACATGTGCTTCTTCAGCGACTTGGACTTGCTTGTGAGCGATTCCTTGGTGCCATTCAGTGAGTCAGCTGTTGCGCTCACGACGAGAACGAGCGTAGTGAACCATACGAGCCACGCACCTAAGCGCGACATCGGGGCCCAGGGTCTGTCTTCGACCTGATGGTGCTTTTAGCAGCCCAGCGCAGATTCAAAATATAGGCCTGTGCACGTTGATCATACCATGATGCAGCACGTTGATTCAGTGTCCGGCACAGTGAGGGAGTCGCTGCGAGGTACGAGTGCATGAGCTGTCAGCTGGCCACGCGAAGCGAGTTGGATCGATGGAGGCGCCAATCACAAGCGGCGGCGCATCGATCAGGTGGCCCATGCACACACCGCTGGGTCCGCCACACGTGTGGTACATCACACTATGTGAGCCATGCACGGCCTCTATGACGTCGAACCCGATTCTGGGGTGGTCGAAGGCACAGCCTCCGACACCTTGATTTTTTTCGCAGCGTCCTCTGTGGCCGAATCTGAATGCTGATGGTAAGTAGAAAAAACGCACCTTGTTCTTAGCCCGCTTGCTCGACGGCCCTTTCCTCGGACGTGGATCTCCCTCAAATACGTAATCGGGCAAATGGGATCTGGTGTGAGTGCGTGAGACGTACCCTTTGATATGGCGGACGACAATGCCCATAGCTGACTCGTCGTACTGGTCCCACTGCTTGACGCGCTGAGTAAAGTCCAACGTAGGATACGAGATATCAAAGCGGCGAACGGACGTTTCATGGGCTTGCCGTGGCTCGACTTTGAGCCCGATGTAAAAGGTGGTAGTGTAGACGGTTCGCCGGTCTGAGGCGTTGTCTTGCGTCTCCTGATCCTTTACCTTCGCGGCCTCGCCTTCTGGCGGCAGGTCCTGTAGCTTGGAGCGAGCGGCGACCTCTGGCGGCATTTCGCCCGTGGCTACCTGTCTCACCTCCTCATCTGTATAGCACACGCACTCATGATTGAATCCGTCGACGAATGGGTGAGCAATGAGCAGGGAGGGAACAAGCTCAAGTTTCATGATGAGCTGACGCAGCTTGGACTCGACCGTGCCTTCCCACTTGAGCTGCAGATCCGCCGAGCCGGACGAGGCAATGACCTGCAGGTAGTACTTGTACCTGTGGAAGAAGTCGTGCTTCTCAAAAAGTTCCTTCCAGGTAGCCTTGCCAAGAAAAATGCGGTCGACAATCTCGCTACCCCGCTGAAACTCCTGTGTCATGACCATCTGAGTCGATTGTGTGACGTTGTGAGTCGCGCACATCGATGGGTATGCAGGTGTGATGATCGGCATGCGATGAAGTCGGTCAGTCGGGTAGAGTCGCGGATTCCATACGCGAATAGGCAGGGGCCCGTCCTCGATAGGCTTGAGCAGCACAGGCTGGGGCCACTTCCACTGCAGCAAGATGAGAAAGAAGCGGCTCACAATCGCACCCGCCACTTCATTTGGATACAGCTGGCAGATGCGCGCGACAAGCATGGCCCATGCAACACCACCGAGGAATCCGAGCACGTTGGCATAAATAGCGCGTCGACCGGCCCACAGCTTGATGCAGCGTAGGGCCAGGCGGAATACATGCACGTTGGGCACGAGGCGCAAAATTTCGTCCGTCACACGCGAGCCACCAAGACTGCGGACGTCGCGCTCATCGAGGTTCTTGAGTAGATTATCATCGCGCAGCTCGAGTGCGTCGTCGATGCGCGGCAGGGGAATGCGTGCAAAGAGGAAATCGATCGAGATGCCCATAAACTTGGTTTTGATCAGCGGGACGTACGCTTCTGGCACCGCCGCTACTTCCGTGACGTCATCGCGCTCCTTCAACAGGGCCTCGAAGATCTCGAAAAAGTCTTCGCGCTGGACGTGCTTGGGAGCGACGCACAGCGTGTCGATATCCGAGCCGGGCCCATGCACACCGAGTCGGTAGGAGCCAAATGTGAAGATTTTGCCGCCCGAGGCACGCGCCGCGTTCTCCGATAGGCCATGCTGGATCGATGCACGGTACACAAACTCTTTCACAAGCGCATCGACGCGGCCGAGCACCACCTCTCGGAGCTTGGCCTCTTCCGACGACTCGAACACATTATTCGCACGCAGCTCCTCCTCAAGGGCCTGGGTAATCTCCAAGTCCTTTTCCGTCGGCCCGCTCAGCGAGATAGGCGGCGTCACGCCCCACATCTGGACGCCCGTGCTCATTCGCTCGACCTGTCGTCCACGGGGATGAGAGAAAGCCGTGGGAGCGGTCATCGGCCGAAGTCCGTGCGTGTGGGCCGTTTTACCCCAGTCATGCTGCCATGGCTGGCCTGGGCAGCCTGCGTATGGGCACTGGGGTATGCTGCGCGACGCACGGTGCGCCGCAGCCAAGTGCAAGTCGCGCCTGGTGTCGTGCATTACGACACAGTCGCGTTGAATGAGTGGCCCGCTGCGATCGTTCGGCCATGCATGTACGGCCGCGCCTATCGTGCTGTCCTGGCGCTGTACGACGTGGGCATCGTGGTGGCCGGTCTGGCTATGGTCGCGTCCCTTTCCGTGGTGCTGGTGACGTGCTGCCAACTGTTCCTGCGTGTGTCGCCCCGACTGGCGAAACGCGATGCCATACCAGATGCTGCGCCCCTTTGGCTCACCCCCCTCGTGCCGGGCGTCAATCTCCCTCTGCGACATGCCGCGGCCCTCGTGCCCGTGGGACTCGTCTCTCAAATGCTTCACGAGGCTGGCCATGCTGTGGCTGCCGCGCTGCACCACGTTGAGCCTCTCTCTATGGGCCTGTATGTTTTTTTTCCTGCCATCCCTGTGGCGTACGTCCAGCTGCCGGAGCAGCTTCGTGGCCAACGCGCTCGGCTTCAAGTAGTGAGTGCAGGGGTGTGGCACAATGCTATGTTGGTGCTCTGCTTTGTGCTCGCCTCGTCACTCGCCTCGGTGTTTTGGACGGATGCGCAGAGTCTGCGTGTCTCTGCACCTGGCCCCCTCCGGGCGGACGTGCCTCGGAACTCACGGATCACGGCGCTGAACGACGTGCCTGTATCAGCCATGCCGCCCACCGAACGTCTCCATGCATGGACACGCCTCGTCCACGATACCCCATGGCCCGCTGAGCCGGGCTGGTGCATCCCGCCTGCGACATGGACCCAGGCGTCCGACGCATGCTGTCACGAGCCGAGTGACTCGCTTGCTTGCTTTTCAAGTGCCTCGGAGCAGCGATGTATGCTGCCTCTGGACATCTTCGTGCATTCTACACGATGCCACGATACGTGCTCCCAGGGCTTTTGTGCCGCCCCGCGAGACCCACTGGCGCGTCTCTACCTTGATGACGACCTCGTGGTGCTGCGGGGCCCCTTTCGTGGCTTGTCTCAGACGATGCGCGTATCCACGAAGCAGCTGCGCTTTCCGTGGATCTACCTAGTACCAGAGGTATGGGCCGACACACTCGCTCACTACGGCGCGTACCTCTACCAACTCGTGTTCATGGTCAACGTGGCCCTCCTGCTCATCAACATGCTCCCTATACCCGCGCTTGATGGCAGCGCCTACCTCCAACACGCCATGGGCCTCCCTGTCCCCTTTCACGAGGCTTACGACCTGGAAGATCCAGCGGCGATGCCGCGACCGACCGGCCAACGCCTGCTACTTGTCATCCAAGGCACGACATGCATCCTGACAGGCTTGGCGCTCGTAGGCAGCATATGGGTCTCGGCACTCCCTACATAGTCTACAGCAAGTCGAACAAGTCCTTGGATGTGGTTGGTGGCGTGCTGCGCGTCCTGGACTCACCCCACACAGAGGTGCTCGACTGGTCCTGCGCAAGTTGAGCCATGCTCTTGGGGCCTTGGTGCGTCGTCGTCGTCGACTTGCCGCGCGACTCGGTCCACAAGTCGTCAAAGAGCGAAGCGGAAGAAGCGGAAGCCGCAGGGGCGGCCGAAGGCTTGACAGGCGGCGGATGGAGTGTGGACTTGGGGGCTGGCGTGGCTGCCGGCTGCTGAGCTGGCTTCGCTACTGGCTTCGATGGCACATCATCCAACAAGTCAAAGAGGTCGCCACCACGCGGCGCTGGTGCCGTGGCGCTCTTGACGGGTGTCGGCGGCTTGGGTGGCGCTGCCGTCTGAAAATCATCGAAATCATCGTCCGCAGCCGCCGGTTTGGACGCGGCGGGCTTGGATACCGCTGGAGGCTCGTCGTCGAAGCTGAAGAGGTCAGCGACCGGCGGGCCCGACGTCTGGGGCGCAGGGGCCGTGTCTTCGTCGTCGCCCGCATGATACTCTTCAAAGTCGGGTTCAGCGCTGCTGCTGCCCGCCGCACCCGTGCCATACACGCCAGAGGCACCGCCACTAGCATAGTACGCATCGCTGCTAAAGCCACCATAACGACCGCTGCCACTGCCCGGCACAAAGTCGCTGCTGCCGACACCCTGGTACTTGGCGCGATTCGCACGAGCCTTGCGGCGCTCCGCACGGATCGTGTCAAAATCGGAAAGAAGAGCAGCGAGCTCTTTCGCACGCGCGCGAATATTGACGCCTTGATCCTTGCCCTGCTCGTCAATGTAGTGGAAGTTGCGCAGGATTTTGATCGTGGATAGGTGCGCACGCGCCTCATCGACCACACGCTCCGAGCCGTTCTTGACAATGTACTCTAGCAGCTGGAGAGCTTTGTAGATTTGACGCCAGTCGTGCGCCTCCTTTTCGACAAAGCGCCGAAAAATCGTCGGCATAATTTCGTTAAAGTCATGGTAATTAAAGGTGGCCTGAGCAATCTCTTGCATCAGCGTCGAGCTGGCACCCCTGTCACATTAGCCTGTACGAATACGCACCATGGATCATCGTTCGTAGCCTCGCGCACCTTGGCCTCAATTTCGCTGATGTTGAGGGCATAATTCTTCGCCTGCGTGTACATCTTCTTGATGTCATAGAATGTCAAGTTCGACAGCTTGTTTCCACTATTTGTGAGCATCGTTCCACATACATTTCTTCAAGATCCTGTCGTGTCAACGTTCAGACATACGTACCATGGTGCACCGAGCAAGCCTACGACAGGGGCAACCAGGGCCGCCGTGGCCTGTTGCGGTCCTGGTCAGCGCCCGCTGACTAATGGTTGATCGGCGCGTCAGCGCAGGTTCACCCACGTCCGCCGATTGCTAGACGACGACGACGACGACGCGCCATGTTTCTTACGAGGTCCGAGTATGATCGTGGTGTGAATACCTTTTCGCCTGAGGGTCGTTTGTTCCAGGTCGAGTACGCACTGGAGGCTATCAAGCTGGGATCTACGACGGTCGGTATCGCAACGCGGGAGGGTGCCGTGCTCGGTGTCGAGAAGCGTGTCCAGTCCTCGCTGCTGGAGAGCAGCTCGATCGAAAAAATCATGGAGATCGACTCGCACCTTGGTGCAGCTATGAGTGGTCTGACGGCCGATGCGCGGACCATGATTGACCATGCGCGGGTCACGAGTCAAAACCACCGATTCGTGTACGACGAAGAAATCAAGGTCGAGAGTGTGGCCCAAGCCGTGTGTGATTTAGCACTGCGTTTCGGCGAAAACACGGAGGATGACGATGCCCTCATGAGTCGTCCCTTTGGTGTGGCGCTCCTCATTATCGGCATAGACGAAAACGGCCCGCAGCTATTCCACGCAGATCCGTCCGGCACATACGTGCGCTACGACGCCAAGGCTATTGGAAGTGGCTCGGAGGGTGCGCAAGGCGAATTGCAGGAAAAATATGCCAAAGACATGTCCCTGCACGATGCATCCCTACTCACGCTGCGCGTGCTGAAACAGGTGATGGAGGAGAAGCTCGACGAAAACAATATCCAACTGGCGCAGGTCACGCCAGCCACATCCAAGGACGGACGCCCCACGGGTGTGTTCCAGCTCCTCGACAAGGCGCAGCTCAAGGCGCTCGTGGACGCCATGTAGGCAGGTTCATAGGTCACGTGTTTGATGGCTACGCCAGATCGTCGCGTCCCTCAGCGCCGTGGCGCGTCGGTTCTTGGGCGGCAACATGGCGTCGGCGACGGAAGCCGCGGTGCCTGTGACGTATGCGTCGAATGCGACGTCACAAGCGTCGGCGCAGCTGGCTCATGTGATACCTTTATTGGCCGAGCAGATGCCGCTGCGCAACTTGCACTGGCGCCCATCGTCCTCGATGCAGACGCTCAAGCCAGTCACCAAGCCTGGTGGGCCCAGCACCGTGCCTGCGCTGCGCACCATACTGCACTTACCTGTGGATCTTGTGCCGCTCGCATCGCACGTACCTAACAGCAGCAGCGTGCCTGTGCTGAAGCGTCTGCCGATGGTGCATCTGTTCTTTGTGGTGTGTGATGACAGTGACGTGTATCGCGCACAGGTGCGCAACGAGATCCGGCATTGGCTCGCCACGATCCGGCAGCATAGTCCTACCGACTTTGACGATGTACCTGTGGATGAGCGCGCGTCGGCGGGCCCACTGCCGCCCGAGCACCTCATTGTGCTAGTTCCTTCGGCGCCTGTGGGCACGTTTGCCACGTCGAGCTCGAGCGGCACGAGCAAGGGGGGGATGGGCCGTTTTTATACCATGAACAAAGGCACGGTGCTAGAAAAGCTGCGCGCCGATTTTAATTCGAATACAAAGGAGCATGTCGTTGCTCTGTCCAAGCTGCCGACCAGTAGTAAGGACAATGACCCGGCCATTTGGATCGATCTGATGGCGCGCATCAAAGAATGCACGCTCGCATCCGTGGGGCGCCTCATGGAGCTGCAAGACCGCATGGTGAGTCTGTACGATACGACTAAGTATGCTGTGCATTGGTCGCTGAGTGGCTCTATGCTGCGCCGGGAGCAGATGGTTCAAACGCTCGAGGGTCTGGGCCTCGTGCCGGATGCGCTGCATGTCTACGACACGATCGAGCAGTTGCTGTCGTATGCACTCGCATCTGGACGTACTCGCTTTACCATGGGCGGTACCGAGGTGGGTGACGACAGCACTATGCTCCTCGGCCCTCTTCGCAAGCCGTACATGACCCTTATGGCGCAGAACAAGCTGTCTCTATTTGATATGCACTGCTACTTGTATGCACGGAGGTCTCTTCTTCTTGCGGCCATGGGACATATTGTGCCTGTGATGCAGCATACACTTGCGTTTATCGCGACGGTCACCGGTATGATGCGTCCGCACCGTCATCTTTTAGCGCGAGGCTTTCTCGAGTCGTGGTCTTTTTCTGTGGCGCTTGATGCCGTCGAGCAGTGCCAGCGCTGGTTCCGTGAGCTGTACGGCGACTCGCCCGATGCCGTGGCCGAGCGAGGTTTCCATGCTGCGACGGCCGAGCTCCTCGAGGTGGGCGTTCGTCAACTCGTTCGTCTCGGCGTGCAGGTGGGCCATGTGCCGCGGGAAGAGCCCTTCAACTTTATCGAGTCGGGCGCTGTGTCGCTCTTTTCGCCAGAGCTGCGGATTTCGAGGTCGGAGATGGCTGCGTCGTTGAGCGATGAGCTCGTGTTCGATCAGCATTTGCGCCACGTCATGCACCGAACGCTGCAGGCAGCGTCGCTGTGTGGACAGACGGCACGCACGCTGCGTATCAAGTATCTTTGGGCGCATTGGCTCATGCATCGTGGTGCGATGACGTCTGCTCGTGCGCTGTGGGACGAATTGCTCGCGGCGCCATCGCTTGTGCACACATCCTCGTACATGTATGGCGCTGTGCATGCTGCTCGACTGGCCTGTATCGAGGCGCAAAACGAAGCGCATGGTGATGCTTGGATTCAGGCTCTGACCGATGCGATCCAGGCACGCTGCGAGCGCCGCGTCCAGCCCATGCCGGCTCTGGACGAAATGAAGCTCCTGTCGATGCTCGTGACGGCCGCTGAGGCCCAGGACCGCGATGCGACGCTGGTGGGCTACAACGGCCTTGGCGTGCATGTGTGCAGTGATCACGCGCACCGGGATGGCGACGCTGTGTACGTCGACGTCGAAGTCCGATCGTTGCTGCCCACGGCTCTCGCCGTGGATAGCGTCCACATTTGGCTGGCCAACTACCGACAGACGCAGCTAGCATGCAGCTCAGGGGCGTGTACACTGGAGCCTGGTGTGAATCGCCTGCGCCTCGTATGCTCTACCAGTGCGGTGGGATCGTTTCATTTGCAGGCTACCCAGGTGCGCATCCAGCGCATCATGCTCGAGAGTATCACACAGAGTGCTCCGACTGTCTCGACGCTCTCGGAGGCGCAGCAGCAAGAGTACATGCGCCCTCGCGTATGTATCGCAGCCGACGGCGAGGCCTTGTACATCGACTTGCGCGCGCCTAGGGAGACGCGGCTCGAGGCGCGGCGAAGTGTCTGGCTGCACATGGAGAGTGGGCGCAGTGCGTTGGACAGTGCGAGTATGGTCCTGCGCCCCTGTGGCGACGTGACCCTGGATGACGAGGCGGCGCCCACCATCGTGCGCGCGCCGCCCGAGACGCAAGTGTCGCGTGCGCCGACGGGGAGCCTGGTCCTGCAGCGGCTCCCCGCCCACTCGACGTGCGTTGTGTCGCTGCCCATCAAGCATGCTCCACGCGCCGTCGCAGCCGTGCAAGTCTACGCTTCGTGTCAGTACTGCAGTCGCACACAGCACGGCACGTTCCACAAGACGCTGCATGCGCCTTTATCGCTCCCCTTCAGCATCAATATCCAGGACCATTTCCGACTCGACACGCTTCTCTCGAAACTTGCGTTGGAGGCTCAAGGTGGCATGCACGTGCGTGTCTGTGCACCGCAAGTGAGCGCCAGCAGCGACTCGCTCGTGCGTGTGAGGGTGCCGGAGAAAGCCGTGCCGCTGCCTCTCGGACCTCGTGAAACGGCGACGTACCTTCTTCACTTTGAGCAAACACAGCCGCATCGACACCGCTCGGTGGACACGACGTTCACCCTAACCATCACGTACCGGACCGCTGCGGACGAAGCACAGGGCTTGGCTCTCTACGTACTGGCCACTCACCTGGCCGACTCGGCGCCCGCCTGGGCCGAGGGCGATCAGGCGCTCCTGGAGCGAGCGCTGTGTGCGTGTGTGTCGGATGCCACATTCAGCCCGCTCACGTTCGATGCCACGTACTGGCACCATGTGCTCCATCGCTGGGGCTGGCGACATGATAGCGAGCGCGCGCGCCAAGTGCTGCAGCTGGTGCAGCGTGTCTTGGCCGATCTGGCCGACCCCTCGTTGGATGCGATGCAGCTCCCGTCCGAGCCGAATGCAGCCCCACCGCGCCCTGTACAGCCACGCGCATGGGCTGCCAGCCGTGCATGCCTCGCTTGGCGCATGCTGACGCTGCCGCTGGATGTGCCCTTCGTCGATACCGTGAATGCCGTGCGGATTCGTCCGCCTGTCGCTTCGCACGTAGCGCTGGGCGAACCGATGCGCGTCACGTTTGATACCACCGTTTCGTTTGCCTGGGCCAAAGAGCACGCTGACGACCATGAGCCACTGCTGCTGCAGTACCATATTCTCGGCGATTATGACAACTGGCTCGTATGGGGCACCAAGAAAGGCACGTGGTCGATCGAGAGCAGGACGCAGCACAGTCATTATACCATCCAGGCGACGCTCGTGCCCGTGCGTCCCGGATGGCTCCTATTCCCGCGCTTGCGCATCACGCCGATCGGCCCAGCTATGCGCCCATTCCGCTGCGAGACGTACATGCGCCATGCCGGCCAAGGCATCCATGTCGTGGCACCGCCGCAGCCAGAGACCTACTGGGTCGACTTGCGTCCCAGCGAGTCCCTTCCATAGTTGGGTGGAGGTTCAGTGCCCACGACGCTCTTCCTCATGTCGCATCACGAGCAGATCCGGCCGCGTGTGGCCGACATGCGCGATATGGACGGCGACCAGCCGTGGGTCGACTGGCCTCCTGCGGCGCGAGCTGTGCGCACGAAGCCACCCGCGGTGAGTCGTCCGGGCGAGACCCCTCGTGAAGAGGCAGCTGCGCCCCGCCCCATCATGGGGGAGATCCGCGAGCGCGACTCGTCCAGTGGCCATTCGCATCCCGCGCCTCCAGGTAAACGTATCTCGGCGTTTCGCCGATCGCGCATGGAGCGTTCAGCAGCGCCTCACACGCCTCAGGTAGCGCACCCCGTGCCGCCATGCCCCCGCGACCCTTCGCGCGATCCTGGCGGTGGCGCTGCGCCAGAGGCCATGACCTCTTTGCTGCAGGATATCAGCCACGAAAACGAGGAGCGCATCGCATCCATGAGCTACGAGACGCGAGCTGAAGAGCTGCGCGATGCCGAAGCGTTCTTCGGCCAAGATACCCTCGCGAAACTCGCCGAGCGCATGGAGCAGTCCATGCCGACGAATCGCGGATGGCCTGCGCTGGAGCGCCGCGCTGTCGACCTGGATGCGCCGCCACCTGCTATGCAGAAAAAAGAGCACGACGAGCGTGATGCATGGGAATCGTTCCGTCGGCAATACTTCCCCGACGAGCCCGACGCCGTGCCGCCGGCGCTCGCATGGACCGTCACGGCATCGGCGCCGTCCGGTGACAGTGTGCGCTTTGATTTCGAGGGACGTGTCACAACAGACACGGCGCAGCGCGATGCCGAGGCACCTGATGAGACGTACCTCGCGGGTCTGCACCACCATGGCCAAGAGCAAAATGTGCCTGGCTACACCCTGGAGGAGCTGTTGCATCTCGCGCGCAGCTCCGTCGCATCGCAACGCGTTCTGGCTCTTCAAGTCTTGCAGCGCATTTGCACAGCACCGTCTTCGCCCTCAGCCGATCGCGTACTCACCGCGGACGGCTCGGCGATGCGAGGACGCATTGTGCTCAGTGCTGTGTGGCTCCTGCATGATCGGCACAAGAGTGTGCGCACAGCGGCTGGTCAGTGTCTTGATGCCGCATGCAAGGCGCTCAGCGTCGTGCCTCACGACGTGTTTGTCGCGGCGGCTATGCCGACGAGCGCGGACGCCGAGCTCGACATGCTCTGGCACGACGCGGCATGGACGCCGTACGCTCGCGCGCCTCACTTTCATGCCCAGGACGCCTCGCATCTCGAACTCGCACAGCGCCACTGGCCCCATGCGCTGCGCCAATCGCATGTTCTTCGTGCGCTTGACATGTGGCTCGAAGATCATGCGGCCGACACGATCGTGTCCCTCCTGCACGCCCTCGTCATGCACGATGCGACAAGCGCCAAGGACCTCGTACAGTATCCCCGACTGCTGCATGTCGTCGTGCAGCTGGGTGCGACGAAGCGTCCTTGGCCCCTCGTCGACGCGCCCTACCCGTCGTGCGAGGCCTTGCTGGTGCTATGGCGCGTGATCCAATCAGACCGTCGCACAGCGCAGTCACTCTGGGAGCAAGGCGCCGTGGATCCCCTGCTGCGCTACGTGCTGATGCCACCGTGCGACAGCACTTCGTCGTCGCCCGACGCGCGCGAGCATGAGCAGGCTCTCCTCTACTTGACCCTGCGCATTCTCACAGCGCTCGGCCGCTATGGCGTAGGAAGCACGAGCGTGCGTGAAGTCGCCCCTGCCATACCACGCCTCGCTCAGTGGTCCATCTCTGCTGCCTCAGCACTCCCTATGAACGATGCCGCATGGCACACGATCCGAGCATTGTACGAAATGCTCGAGGTATGGACGCGCGCTGCGCACAAAGGCTCACACCACGGTGACTTGGGCCTGAATGAGCCCATCGTTCACGCCTGGGCTCCATACCCACAGGCCTTGTTAGAGCGCCTGCCTCCCACCCCCCTGTCGCCTGTGTGCCTCAGCGCGTACGGCGCAGCCATCTTGCACCTCGCTGCATGGACGCAGAGCGCCTCACAGTGGCGTCATCAAGCTCGCGTGCAGGTGACCGTGTCAGAGCGCCTGGTCCAGGAAGTGTCCACGCAAGTGACGCGCGTGTCCTCTCTGCTGACGACGGCACAGGTACGCGAGGTGCGCCGCGCTTCTTCTGACCTTGCCTACATCGCGTCCGTGCTCGGCGGTCTCGTGCGACTGGCCCCCAGCGCGTCTCTCGACACATGGTGCGAACGAGTCCTCGATCTGCCTCTCGGGGTCATGGCCACACCGGCTGTCCGTGCCGACGGTCTCTCCATGCCTCAACTCCTGCATGTCCTCGCGATGTGCTCCTGCAGCGCGGCCCCCGCTGTCCAAGTCCGCCTTCTCTCCTGGCTTCCTCCGTGCGAAGTGGCGTACGCCGAACGCTGCCTTGAAAGCCTCGTGCGTGCCCTGGACGCTTCTGCCTGGACCGTGCTCATGCCATTCTTCCGCGATGCCCTTCGTTACGACCAGCGACCTCCGTCCATGATCGAAGCCGAGACGCACGCTGAGACCCTCTGCATGCCCCACGTGCTTCCACCGCAAGACGTGTCGGATCCACAGACGGGCGCGACGCTGCGTTCGAGCCCCGTATCGGGCCTGCCACTCCGTCGCGACTGGCCCCTGTTGGTGCTGGATGACCTCTTACACAGCAGCGATGCACGTGCCTTGAATGCACCCGATGCTCTGCCGGCGTCCTGGGACTTTACAGAAATGGACATGGTACGTGCTGCTCTGCAACTGGCCGTGCCCATCGCGTCGCTACGTGCCGCGCCAAGCGCATTTTGGTGGCTGGGTATCTACAAAGTGTTTTTGTTGGAACAGGCAGCGCCTGCGACACACGAGGCGTCCGGCGCCGTAACAGGACGCGACTTGTACATGGATGCCACGGTGGCTCATGCGCTGCGGGCGCTCATGGACAAGGCAGACGACATGAGTCACAGCGCTGAGCCCACACTGGAGGAGGCCACGTCCGTCACGCATGCAGGCAGCATGCCTTTTTACCAGGTGTACACCGACCTCATGGGACTCTACGACGCCGTGTCCATGCACCATCCGTTGTTCGCACGTGCCTTGATTCCGCCCTTGGCGATGGTATATGCACCAGACTACCGCCGGCTGCTGTGGAACGACTATGCGGCCCTTCTGCGTGGCATTACCATCGATACACACGACGTGCCCGTCGTGTGTGGTCAGCGCCTGGAGGCGTACTTGTGGCCGTGCGAGTCTGATGAGATCGTGCTGGTTCGGTACGTCGACGCATTGGTTCAGCGCCTCGTGACTCCCGCACAGCCCTTCCTGTACGCTGTTGCCTTACACCACATAAGCGCTGCATTCTGGAGCGCCCACGAAGACGGCTGGGGCGATGTCAGCATACCGCCCGCCTTGGCACAGTCCATGGCACGTCGCGTCTTCACCGCCGAAGCCGGCAACCACGTCTTGACATATGCGCCTCACGATGCACACGTCTACTCGCCAGATACGCGCCAGGCCATGCGTGCCCAGTGGCTCGACACTAAGTAGGTCCCTTGCCATCCCCGTGCCCAAGAGCCCCAGCACTCGCCGCCACGTCCTCGACACCGCCAATACGACGCGCTTCTTGCACCATTTTGTCGGCATACAAGAGCTGCTCGAGACGCCCAAGCTTTTTGCGGTCATTGCGAAGTGCATGCTTAAAATCCTCCATCTTGGCGCGCTGGCGGTACGTCTGTATAGCTGATGGGTGTCCACGCAATGCCGTAGACGACGCTGGCTCGCCATTATTCATATCAGTCGCCGAAGCCGCCAGATGCGACTGCGTAAGACCTAAAGCATACACACTGGGCTCAGCACGCAAACACAAATCAGTCAGGAAATCGACCGTCATTTCCTCCAGCACAGCGACGCTCTCCGGCGCAGGATTCGGCACGTCGCCGTACGCATACATAAGCAATCGCAAGTCCTTGTGGAATAGACCAGGCTGCTGAAATGGTCGACGACCTCGCGCTAGTACATCCTGACGCGACAGTTCGGACTCCATGTTTCCTCGATGCGCGTCATCGTACGGCGTCGAGCGCGCCTGGCCATACGACTTGTACGGCGTACTGGGCGGCATGATGAGGTCAAGAAAGCGAGGAGCGATGACACGTGATTTGCCCGTGCGCCTGTCGAGACCAGCGCGGAGAACCGCCCGGCCCGTTCATGTTCCAGGCATCTTTTAGCGCCACAGCTTCGTCGTTACGTCGGGCTACTGTACTTGTGGGCATCATACCAAGACCCACATCTCGTCTTCAGCAAATTCAACAACACGTAACGAGCAAGTTTCATTCGAGCGCGCCTTTCGCCATGCCTCCTGTTACACCTCCAACGTCAGAGCACTATGATCTCTTGGTGATCGGTGGCGGATCCGGCGGTATGGGAGCAAGTCGCCGCGCCGCTAGTTACGGCAAGAAAGTCGCTGTGATTGAGGAAGCCGGCAAGCTCGGCGGCACTTGTGTGAACGTGGGCTGCGTCCCCAAGAAACTCATGTGGCACGCTTCAGACATCCAAGACAAACTCAAGGAGGCCCACGAGTACGGCTTCACAGACGCTGGTCGCTCCTTCTCTGTGCCCAGCGTCGACTGGCATACGCTGGCTGAAAAGCGCGATGCATACATCCGACGTCTAAATGGCATTTACGACAACAACCTTCAGAAGGATCACGTCGCTTACATCTCAGGTCACGGCCGTCTCTTGGGCGACGGTCGCGTTCAAGTGACGCCAGGTGTTGATGGTGCGTTGAAGAAAGAAGTCACGCTTTCTGCCGACCATATCGTCGTGGCTACGGGCGGCCGTCCTTCGATCCCGAGCGATGACGACATTCCCGGCGCGAGCCTTGGTACCGATTCAGACGGCTTCTTTGCATGGCGCGAGCAGCCCAAGCGTGTGGCTGTAGTCGGTGCTGGCTACATCGCCGTCGAATTGGCCGGTGTGCTCCATTCACTCAACTCAGAGACGCACCTCCTGATCCGCCACGACTCGTTCTTGCGCAACTTTGACCCCATCATCTCCGACACACTCATGCAGTACATGGGCAACACCGGCCTGCATGTACACAAAAGCACCAATGTGAAGCGCGTAGAGGGCGAGCGTGGTGGTCCACTCACCTTGCATCTCGACACGGGCGACACGCTGGAGGTGGATGCGCTGGTTTGGGCTATCGGTCGATACCCCAACACCAACAATCTCGGACTGAAGGAGGCCGGTGTTGAGACAGACAAGGGTGGAAACATTGTGGTGGACAAGTACCAAAACACCTCGGCGAAGGGTGTATACGCTGTGGGAGACATTCAAGGCAAGGCCCTTCTCACGCCTGTGGCTATCGCTGCCGGTCGCCGCTTGTCGAACCGCCTGTTCGGTGGACCCAAGTTCCATGATGATCACCTCGACTACGACAACATCCCCACTGCCATCTTCAGTCATCCGGCTGCAGGAACGGTTGGCCTCTCCGAGCCTGAAGCGCGTCAGAAATACGAAGGCCAAAAGATCACGATTTACCGCACCCGCTTCACGCCCATGTACTATGGTCTGCTCTCCAAGAAGGGACCTGCCGCATACAAGATTGTTTGTGTGGGCGAGGAAGAAAAGGTCGTCGGTGTGCACATGGTCGGTATGGGTTCAGATGAATCGATCCAAACCGTGGGCATTGCCGTCAAGATGGGTGCCACCAAGCGGGACTTTGACAACACCGTGGCTGTGCACCCAACGAGTGCAGAAGAACTCGTCACAACCTATGTCCCTGTACAAGATTAAAGCCGGCTTTTGATAGGGCTCGGTATCATAGACATCGTATCACGCACGAATGTTTCAATCGCCGACCAATACAATGTTGGATGCATTCGTGCGATCTGAACATGTTTGGGCGTATTCCAAACCATCCGGCGTGTCCGGATGACATGAAGCGGTGGCCAAGAGATCACTGAGTTCTTTAGGTTTTCAGCCTCGACGACCATGGCAGGCTCTTCCTGGTTGACTCTTTGCACTTCGACGGCATGTTCATCCACTGCGTCAGGCGAAATGTATTCGTCAGCACGCGTATGAAGATACAGACGAGGAGGGCATTTGAGCGGAGCCGTGCCTTTTCTCCACGCCCAAGACTGAGGCTTGTTGATATATGCCTTGGCAAAATTAATATTAGGAGCACGTCCACCCATAAAACTAGTGACTTGTCGAACATAATGAAGCACAGTCATAGTTGCTTGTGTATACGCTCGTGTCAACCGAGCCTTTAGGTCGTCGCCATGAATGCCTGCAATCACTGCTGATAGCGTGACTCGAGCACTATCATAGCCTGGAAGACTATCGAGCACAGATCCAACAGGCTGTGGAAACGTTGGAGACGGGTCGTCCATGTGCTCCATGAGTGAATCCAGCGAAATAAGACCACCATTGGAGAATCCGTGAATGAAGACGGTTTGGGGCTCGTTCGGTGCTTTTTCATAAGCAAGTTTCCCTGCTTCACGAAGAATGCGCTGCACGATCTCAGCGTTCTTCTTCCATTCTTTGGTAGAGGATCGAAAACAAGAGTCGACCGTAGAAAGCATAACGATCACAGGCACATGAGGAAATAAGCGGCGATACGGCTCAACATACTTGTAAACGTGCCGCAATTGGGCATCCATCCAGCCACAGATAAGAATGACACTAGGCGCAGGTGTTATGACGGGAGCCGCATGATAGTCTGGATGCGCGACGTAGATAAGCGGGGCATACTGCTCCAGCTTCAACTGCTCCGCTTCGTTCGCGCTCATCGTGGCCGGGAGTCTGACACTATCGACCTCCACACCCTTCATACTATCGAGATCTATCGCTGCTTGGCAACCAATTAGGCATAGGGCGAATAACGCCGCTTCAAAGTGTCATGTCCAGTGGGTCTGGGCCTTCTTGCTGGTTTAGCTGGAGGGGTTTCGATTGAAGAAGTAGACGTATTCATTACAGCCTGCGGGGTGACGGGCGAATCTGACGTCTCAAAAGACCATGCGAGCAGACGCCCATCCTCGCCACCCGTATACAGACGTCGCGACGCTTCATCCCACTCGACGCATCGCACAATATCGGCATGCGCTTTCGGATGATTTTCAGTACTGGGAAGGCGGGCATGCATAGTCCATTCCATTACAATGCCGTCGTGATCCTGTGCTTCAGCACTCACGAGCGCCATCCCGCCCTCTTGGTCGCCCATGTACATGTGCATGCTGGGCCCTTGGGCAGGCCTTTGTGACAATGGACCAGAAGCACACGCATCAATCACATAGTCCGTCACCCAAGGCGGACGGAAGCTCGTTGGCTTACGCACTTCAACGCCCTCCTTTATACAATCAAACTTGTCAGCGTCCCATAGGCTCAGTGTCTGCATGTTGCTGATAGCATAGACGGGTCCGAGATGGTGCCAACGTTCATTATTCACAAGCTGTTGGTCATGGTCGTCCATATCCACATCGGTAACAGGTACTGATGGGGTGAAGCAGTATGATGTTGGATATGCAGCCCATCCCACACGGGCCAAACTAGCGTTTGTATTCCCGACTGATACAACGGCATCTTCTTCTGTCTTGATAGATGTGTCAGTAGCACAAATGAGACCATCCATGCCACCGCTAAGAAGAATATTCGCATGTTGTGTCTGGTCTGGATGAAACACGAGCGACGTGATGTCGTCCGAGTGCACCTCGCTATACGTATGAACAGGCGTAGATGTCTGACGAAGGTCCCATACATCGATCATTGCATCGGAGCCTTTAAGTTCTGTTCCGGTTGCCACGTACATCCCATTTGAGGCCACAGACAAGTAGGGCGATTTGCTCGGACCAGTCAGGCGCATTTGTGGCTCCATGGTTGGAGCTCGCGCATCCCATACGGCAACATATCCACTCACAGATGTACCCATCCATGCATTATTGTTACTTTCGATGTTAGATAAAGCCGTGAATGCCTCTTCCTCTGGTGCTCGAATTGTGTCGTATGGTGCCGCCAACTGCGTCTTGTCGAAAAGGAGAATGCGTGCGTCATCACACAGAGCCAGCAAGTGCTGAGCTGACGCAGATGGCGTCATAATCTGAGTAATGTAAGGCACTCGATCATCCGAGCTGAAATAGCCATCCATCGCATGCGCCGGGCACACGACATGATCTGACACATGCAGGGCCATGGTGACTTGATCGTTGAAGGCCAGCTGCATTTTTTAAAGTGGAGGACGCGCTCGGAGGGCGATTCGACCGCCACCATGATTAGTACGCAGTCATGAAGCGCTAACAGTAGTCGTGGGATTGACGGGTGGTATAGCCTCAGGCAAGTCTACTGTGTCGCGGATCATTCGTGAACATGGCATACCGTTAATTGACTTGGACGAAATCGCTCGGACAGTTGTTCGGAAAAATTCACCGACGTTAAAGCGCCTGGTGATCGAGTTTGGGCCAACCATTCTAGAGGCAGATGGCACGCTTAATCGCGCAGCACTTGGTCGACTCGCATTCCGTAACAAGGAAAGTACACGTGCCCTGAATCGAATCACGCATTCAGCAATTCGACGCGTGATGGCATGGCGTCTACTTTGTCTCTGGCTTACTGGTTGTAAACGCGTCGTTGTTGATACCCCCTTATTGATCGAGGCGGGTCTATACAAATGGTGTGCCGAGGTTGTTATTGTTTGGTGGTATGTATCTATCTCTGACCTGGAAGCGATGATAAGCAGCAACTTAAGCGCATGCTGCTTCGTGACCAAGCCAAAGGCCTGACGATGGACGACGCCAAAGCTCGTCTGAACGCGCAAATGCCGCTAGCGAAAAAGATTCCGTTCGCTGACGTGGTCATTGACAATTCCATCGATGCAGCCGAGTCGTCGCCACCCCGACTGCGGGCGGAAGTAGCCCGTGTGATTTCGCGATGGCGCCGTGAGTCGCGTCGACCGATGTTTGTGTTGTTGTGGCTTCTGTGCTGGCTCGTCCCACCCGTGGGCTTACTGTGGGGTCTATTTGTCACATGGCTACGTGCACGAAAGCAAGCTAAACGTACATAAAAAGTTCACTAGGTCGTCGACCCACCACCAGCATTATTACTCTTCGACGTGGTTGGTGCCTTGAAACGCGTTGGCGGAATAGGCATGGATCCTGGAAAAGGCACGCGAAGGTTCCAGTTGCGCTCAAGGTGCAACTGAATATCCTTAACTTCAAGACGATCACTCTTTCGGTGCTTTGCAAGTCGGCATGCAAACGATGTAACGCTCTCGATGAATTCATCAGCGATCTCCAGTAACAGATCTTCAACATCGCCTTCCAGCTGCTCACTTGGGTCAATTTCACTCACAAGTTCCTGCACCTTGCGCTTCGTGAGCAAACGATTCGTTCCTGCAGCACCGCTGGGACTGAGTGAAGACGAGGACGTGCCCAAAAGATCAGCTAGTTGCGTAGAGATCGTTTCACTTTCCAGGCCCAGCTGAAGGTTTTCATCAGCATTGCCTTGATCCGACACACCCAAGATGTCGTCTAGATTGTTAGAACGACCAGGGTTTGACGAAGAAATAGACTTGTTGAGACCGTTCCCTCTGCCCAAAGGATTCGGGCGCACTAGTACAGGTGGTGTATTTGTTACGGGTGATGATCCCAGGCCCTGCATAAGAGTGGGGCGGGGACCAGACGCATTGGGATAGGGTTGTGGCGTTGCAGTTTGTTGCGCAATCACCGAAGCCAGAGAACTTGATGTAGAGACGGGGTTTTGCCCATTAGGAAGAAGAGAAGACGTGGGCGTAATGGCAGCAGCAGAAGTACCATTCGACCAGCTGCCATGCGAGCCGGTGGGCCGCATCACAGCGGCAGCCTGTGCATTTGCTATCGTCGTTGGCGTATCTTGTTGCGACGCATTTCTTGTGGTTGAGTCAGAGACAGACTTATGCTGACCCTGAGGCGTTGATGGCAAGCTTCCCTGCCCTTTTTCCTGTGCCGCTGAAATAGACTGTAAGTTGGGATTCACAGGTCGCGACGTAGATTGAGATGCGACAGGGTTTTGCGTGAGAATCGGTGTCTGAGTCTGCCCTTGTTTTTGTTGAGCCAGCGCCGGTTGCTGCGCCTGTTGCAACGGGATCGAGGGATGTTGCTTTTGTTGTTGCTGCTGCTGCTGCTGCTGCAGCTGCTGCTGTGAAATTTGCTGAGCTAGCGATTGGTTTTGTGCCTGTTGAGGCTGAGATTGTTTCACTTGTTGGGCTTGTTGTTGTTTCTGCTGAAGCAGGAGTTGAAATTGTTGTTGATCCTTGGCTCTCGCCTGCTCACGAGCCATGGCCACCTGCCTGGCTAAGCTCAGCTGCTTGCTTTTCAGCTCATTGTATAAATTTTGTTGCTGCTGCTTTTCTTGTGCAGAGACAGCGGGATTTTGAAGAGATGCTTCTAGCTGTGAGATATTGAGCATCAGAGGCGACATGACACGATTGAAATTCTCCATAAGTGTAGCCTCATGACGAGGAAGTTGCGGCTGATTTGGCATAGAGGGCATACCAGATGGCTTGGCTTGCGCCTGTTGTTGCTGCATGAAAGTAGCATTTTGCTGAGCCACAGCGCTGGCGTCGGTTCCATACATCTGTGGTTGCACAGGCCGAGCCACATTCATTTGCTGTACAGCGTTTTGTCTTTGTTGCTGAGCAATAATGCTGCGGATCTGAAACGTTAGATACGGATACGAACCTGTTGTAATTGCTCTTCACTCACGCGGCCTTGACGCGCGGCGTTCACAATGGCCAGAAATTCTGGATTGTTTACAAGCATCGGCTGCAATCCCTGCAAGGCATTCATTTGCATACCAGGATTCACCTGCTGTGGACGTCCTTGCATGCCGATATTCGGTTGTGTAGGCGGCAGACCGCCGTTTCCCGGAGGGCCGTTGGAGCCCATATCGAATGGATGGGATACATACGTGATGCACAGAGGTGTCGTCACTCAGCCAAGATGAGTCACGTGATACATGTTCGCGATGGACGCAACGTTTTGGAACGACGCGTGCCGTAACAAGGTCGACATGATACCAACTCCTGATATTGGGCACCTTCGTCAACCGAAATACCGCGACAATGTGTATGACCCCGCAGAAGATACTTTCGCTTTGATGGATGCTCTTGAACAGGACATAGATACCCTGAAAGCGCTAGACGCGTCTTTATGTGTGGAGATTGGGTAGGTACGGTGGTATTCTTATTTGACAGCACAGGCAGTGGCTGTGTGTCCGCGTTTGTGTCGCAGATACTCGGAACATCAGCAGCCTATATATGTACAGATATCAACGCTAGAGCCACGGAATGTACCATCGAGACGGGTGCTAGAAACAAAGTTTCCTTGCAGCCAGTTCTGACGTCATCTGTTGAGGCGTTGCGCCCGCGCGTTGACGGTGCGGTTGACTTGTTGATATTCAACCCACCGTACGTAGTCACAACAGAAGAAGAAGAAGAAGCGGGACAGGTACGGGCTGGACTAGATGGAGCTTGGGCGGGTGGCGCGTCAGGCACGAAAATTTTGGATACATTAATCCAAAACCACACTATACCTCAGCTTTTGCGACGCGGTGGACGCTTTTACGTGGTCGCAATACGACAGAATGATCCGCCTTCTCTTGTGCGTGCTATGCAAAGTATAGGCCTCGAGGCCAGCATTGTCTTACAACGACGGGCGAATCGTGAGCAGCTCTTTATCATTCGGGCTATTCGACCATGATCAGAATATGTTCCAGAGGCGGGCACAGTCATCTAATCGCAAGGCACGTCGGTCTTGCTCAAGCGGCGTATCGCCCTGCGGTGGGTCCGTACTCGGGAAGGCGTACATCTGTAAGCGCTTACGAATTTCACGCCGCACGGCCGCGTCATGATGCCCTGACTTTTCAGCAAGGATGGGCGGTACAGTCAGTGTGAGATCAAGAGAGTTCAAGGCTGGAGGAACGACAGGCTTATTCGAGGAGTTGCGACGTTTGAGCGTCTTCCTTGTCTCGTTTTCAAACATGGTGGAATACGTCGTATCGAGAAAGTCCTCCAACTCATACCTTTGCTGGGTGAATGGTTCGGCAAAGATCGACGCGAAGGACGTGACAGATCCGAGATAATGCGTATCGCCTCCATCTGTGGCTGACTTGCCGTGTTGGCTCGACTGGCTTAGGTGATAAGCACCAAACGTGGAAATTTCCCACAGTGAGCTTTCTAAAGCATGCGTAAACAGTGGGTTCGGTTCGTGTGAATCAAATGGATCCTGGACTCCGCTCGGTCCAAGGGCCAAGTGGTCACCATCCCAGTCTCGATGGATCATTTGCATGCAGCTCGGATGATGCTTAAGCATGTTCCAGATAAAAGGTATAATTTCCACAAGGGCGGCTGGCGTCGCTCGAAGCGACAGCCTGCTCAAACGCTTGGCGAAAGAAGCGACAATGGCCACAGGCAAGAGCATGGACGACAGAAACGTGTCCAGCATACGCATGAAACGACTGCGATACCGCGTATGCAATACAGATGCATCTAGGAGTGCGTAAAGACGGGTATAAAAATCTGGGTAGTCCAAATTGTGATGTACAATTAGTGTAAATAGACCATTAAGGGCAAGAAGGGCTGTCGTTCCCTTTGTATCGAGACAATCGACCAAGAAGTCATGCAGCATGCTGGGATTAGGCAAGTGCGGGAGAATTTGAGCATGAAGACGCACAAGAATATCGTGTGTCTCAGCTGTTGACAACTTGCCACCATGAACGATACGCTGTCCATTAACGTCAACATGTGTCGATGGGAGCAATAGACTGAGCCATGCAGCAGCAAATACTTGACGCTGGGAGCCAAGCGTATGTAAAGCATCTGTTACATGACCATGGCGTGAGCGGCGCCGTTTGCGCGATCCGGAGTCTTCATCCTCTTTTTCCTCGTCCGATTCCGAAAGAGTGGGCTCAGCCTCGATGATGCCATCATCGTCATCACCATCCTGCGATACGGTAAGTTTAGGCTTCTTATTCGACTTTTTCTTTTTGGGTGCGTGGGATAAGTGCGGAATCAAAAAGTTGTTAAGATGACTCGGCTCAGTAGGTATGGCAGTTATGCGACTCAGTAAGGCACGAGCATGCGACCGAACACGCTCATTCTTGATGCTAGCGTCGGGTACATTGCGCAGTACACGACTCACTTCCTTGCAAAAGAAGAAGCGCACATCATCATATACTTCGAGATACTCCTCAGCCAATGTTTCAAGCACATCGTCTGGTACTTGCCGCCACAGCACAGTTTGAACAAGCGGACGGAAAGGTGTGACGGACCATCGACCCGACTTGATCGTGCCATGTTTGTGCAGCGCTTCAGAAGACGCTGTCTGGAGTGCCATGCATACTTCTAGCGCAGCTTGCCTGATCGGCGCAAATTCCGAGTACAAAAGCTCGTCCAAGATAAGAGACACAAACGTGTTCCACTGTTGTCTGAGCCAACGCGATACCTTGGCCTTGGCATCTGATGCCTCCTGAAGAACGAGACGGCCATCCGCATCAGTTAAATCCGTATCAAATGTGCCCTTGTCGGATAAAGTCACAAGGGCTTGAGAAACAACACGAGTGGCCAAAGTCAAAGCTTTGATGTGAGAACGCTGGTCGTCCACTTCTTCAAGTTGCGTGTGCAGCTCCTCAATTTGCTTGATCAATTCCGTTATAGAATTCAGGTCTGTCGAAGACGCTAGATGCGATTGCAGCGCCTGAACGCGCTCCAGCGGCGCGACTTCCCGGGCCGTACGTACCATGCAAGAAGATGGAGAAAAAAAATGATGGTGGCCAGCGGCAAAATTGACTGAATTCCTCGTGTAGAGGATTTAAGTATTGTCTGTGCGTTGAGTCGTCCCACGGCCACCATGCTGTGGTGCTTGGTGTGGCTCCTGGTCAGTGCATCGTATGCGTACCAGGGAGCTCACCTGTCGCACCATGGCATTTATTCGAACTTGCCATATGATACGCCACTCGTGCTGTACATTCATCCGGATGAGCTAGTGGTAGAGAATTCGATGTTGAGTTTATCGGCTATTACGCGTCGAAGTTGGCCAGAGGTACAGCAATGTACACAAGCAGCCTTTCCTCTTGGTATGCAAAGTATGGAGGCATGTGAAGAGTATGATGTGGAAAACGAGGCGGTCTCGTATCAGATTTTACACGATGCTGATCTTCATGGTGATCTGAGTATACCCATTCGCCTGAACCCGTTGCCAGACTTACGGAGCATAGGAAACGATACAGCGTTGCACAGTGTGACCGTTACACTTCATACGGTATCTTCGGATGGTAAACCTCGTATATATCGATGGTGGATCGCTCATTTTTCGCAGCCACCCATGCAAAGGGCTCGCTGGCCGATCGCCCCCGGTGAGTATGTATCGCGAGCTGGCGAGGCGAATCATGTTCGACCCACTTCATGGGACGGCTTCGATGCACCTCGATTAAGTGGGCTTATGCATGATCCATTTATGACTGTGTCAAGGAACGAGCAGAGTGCCTCAGGTCACTCATGGTCGCGCGGGGTGTCCATCCGAGTGCGAACCAATGGCACTAGCGTGCCTGTGCGCTCTTCCGTGGCAGGTACTGTCGTATGGTCTGGCTACTTACATCGTGCTATGCCTCCCTTTGATGGCCGTGAGCGTGGATTGAATGACCAGTATTTGCTAACTATTATGATCCGTGATTCATGGGGCTTTGTACATCAGTTTGTGGGACTTGAAGTCGCGCAAGTGGCGGTGCATGAAGCTGTAGCTGAGGGAACGGTACTGGGTTATTTACCAAGCACACCGCTATCTCCGTGGCCACGTAGTACAGCGTCGCTTGTGGACATACCAAAGCACAACAAAGAAGAAGGATACGAGTCGTTTCCCTATCGTTTTCGTCACCTCGAAATCAGGGTGGCTCGGCCACACTCAGCGTGGACCTCCTACAAGGATCCCAATGCAAAAGGCTGGTTGTATTACAACCCACTCCTTCTCTATGTTCCGGGGCGAGTACCGCTACCCATGATCGCACCGTTTGTGGATCCATCTTCCTTCGCGTTCAGAACCACGAACGTGGCTTCTATACCCCATGCCTTGTCGATGCAACATGGCTCTCCATCGATACCCAACCAAGTGGAGCTCTTTGTCTCGTTTCAGCCGTTCATTGAATCGCCAGGCGACCCTGCAGATGCAATGGATCCTGTATCTGTCTATGCGCTCGATTGGGCCGTGGAGCCCGTGACGAAGAGGCCATTGTGCTCGTCGCGTCACACGTATTGGCGCCGATCATTTGAGCACAGCCGATTGGCTTCTGAGACTGATCTGGATGATCCTGCCTTTTTGCATGCGCATTATGTGCCGCACATATCGATAAGATCCCGACTGGGACTGCAATTCTCTTTCCAGCGCTACTCACAGTTTGACGAGAAAGATCGGGCTCTCTACTATGCTGTGACGCGCCAAATTTTAGGTCTTCCGGATGTGCGCGGCGTATGGGATACGACGCGTGAAAAGAGATTCGGACCATTTCGTGTGGCTGTGCGTGCGCGCAGCCTGACGAGTGCGTACAGCTGTGTGGAAGCCAAGGTGCATGTGCCACACGAGCGGCCATCCAGCCGCTATTTGCGCATGCTAAGGGCCGTGTTTACCCCATCCCTGCACACGCTACCCAGTTTCAGGCTCCTGTGGATCGCGGACCTAGTTAGGCACTCTTTGCGAGTTTTTCGTGATATGTTGCGCTAATCTAGAGATATGAACGCAGTGAATACAGCAATACACGGCCGCGAGAGTTGCCGATGGCCAAGTACTCGCTGTGAGATGAAAAGTCGATCGACGTCACATGGCCCAGCGGCGTGCCTGACGTTGGCCAATTCGAATACGCTTGCAAAGAGGGCACATGCACCACACGAAGCGCGTCTTTTTTGTTTCGGCTGGCGAGGGCCAGAAGTTGTGCGTCATGACTGAATCGCATTGAAGTCGTGGCGGTAGTCAAGTTGCCGAGGGACTTGCGTGCCGTCAATCGAACGTCATCCATGACGGAAGCAGACGTGGGGGCAGCAAGCAGCTCTTCCAGCTGTGTGCTTGTGGTGGCAGAATCCGTGCTCTGTCCACCGTACATGTTGACAATACCATTAGAGGAGCCAATGGCCCAATAGGGCGGCACCATTGAATGTGGCATCGTGACTTCTAGACCCTTGGCGCCAAATAGGCCGGTATCATACGCGGTGACGGGGCATGATCGACTGCGCAGGTCCCAGACGTGAATGCGACCCTCGGTAGAAAGCGTCAGGAGGCGGTGCTCTGTCTCCCCTGCCCATGCCATACCAGCGAGCGGCGCATTCATGCGGAGTTCACCGATGCGCTGGCCACCCATCTGACCTGCAGCGCCAGCGCCCCAGTCCAGGAGGTGGACCTGGCCACGACGGCCACCTACAGCCACCAGTCGAGACGAAGCGCCGGGTTGGAAACGCACAAAGCTCAAGTCCCGCTCAGCACCAGCATCCGCTTCCGTACCCACTGCGCTGGACACGACTCGGCCTGCACCTCGCCAAGGACTCGAGCACAACGTCTTGCCCGAGCGGATATCATACGCATACAGGTAGGGTCGCGGACCGGCAATCAATACAGATGTGCCTGCTGGATGAAATATGGCCGTCTTTACAGGCAAATCCGGTACATGAAGTGATTCGAGCATAGGGTTGGTCTTGCCGTCAATCTGAAACAGGCGTACACGCCTGTCTCGTGAAGCAGTGAGAAGTACATGCGTATGCGGACTGGGATGGAACTGCAATTGCTCAATAGCAGCCGGCTCAGATACACGACCTTGAGCCTCGTTGGCATCGCGCAGACGCTCGACGTCCAGGCGATCAGATGGCAAGCGACGTGAATGTCGCTTGGACTCCACCAGTCCTTGATCTGTGCTGAGGAGATCACGTAGAAGGGACGCATTCCACGGTGATTCAGACTGGTCTTTTTGTTGTGATGCTGATGCCCATGCAGGCCGTGGATGCATGCGTTCGTATTGTTTGCGAAGGCGTCGCTGGTACTCGACGCCGGAAATGGTCGTTTCACCAGGACTCGTACGTAGCTTGCGCAGACGTTTTGTTCCAAGCACAGATCCATCATATGCACGCGCTTGTGGGCCGGCCAATGGAACAGTTATACGTTCGTCATCTTCATCTTTCCATAGGGCAGCTGGTGGCTGCGCCTCATCCAGCACCTGCTCGGTAGCATCCGCTGCCACGGCACTGTCATCGCCCGTATCGAATGTAAACAAGGCGCTATCTTCAAGAGTAGTAATCCCAGCTTCTTCATCTGCTGGGCGCTTGGTCCCACCAAACAAGCGCTGTGTGAGCTCTTGCTCACGTTCCACCGCCATGGCTTAGGCTGGAAAGCCGACAGCGCCAAATGGGACAAAAAATCGGCCATGCACGTGATAAGGTCGACCACGAAGCTTCGTCCAGCCTTTCTTCCTGGCCTCCATCATGGAAGACGGCCGTGCAGAGAGCGGCGAGCTTCGATGCCCCGTTCCGCACGCCGAAAATACCCCGCTTCCGCCTGGACACCCCAGTGTACCGAATGCAAACCCATCGACGCTCCAGCCTCCGTCAGGAGAGCATTGCATTTTCTTGCGCCAATCTGATGACGCGCCAACTGTGCCATCAGCCGATACATCGCGGCCCGTCGTCGTGCCCCCGCCCATTACGAGCCCGGAGGATGCGAAATATGTACTGGTCTTGTCTAGTCGGAAAAGCGAGCTGGCAGTTCGTCAGGCGTCTCTCGTCCAATCTTTGCTCGAGCAGCAGTTTGGCCAGGCAGCCTTGGCGTCGCCCGCCGAGAGCGAAGTTCGCCAATTTTTGCAGTCGTTTGCACCATCCAGCGGTATTCGACCGATAGATTTCCCTGTACGCACGATGTCGACGTTAGGTGACTTGAATCTCAAGGCGCCGCTTTGCGTGATTGGCGGTGAGGGTCGTGCTATTTGGACAAAGGAGCTGGAAGTGGCGCTGATGGCTGGTGCCGTTGATGCGATTGTGCACAGTCTCAAAGACGTACCGACTACCATGCCTGAAGGCACAGAACTTGCTGCGATTCTCGAACGCGAAGATCCACGTGATGCGCTGGTCGTGAAGCAAGGTCTGCCTTACAAGAGCCTCGACGAGATGCCCAAGGGATCTGTGATTGGTACCTCGTCGGTACGTCGTGTGGCATTGCTGCGTCGCTCATACCCCCACCTCATGTTTAGTGATGTACGTGGCAATATCAATACACGCCTCGCCAAGCTGGATGCGAATGACGGACCCTACACGGCGCTGGTGTTAGCTGCCGCAGGGCTCAAACGCATGGAATTGGACCACCGCATCACTGCTTATGTGGCGGAGCCTGTGTTGCTGCATGCAGTGGGGCAGGGATCGCTGGCTATTGAAATACGCACGCCTCGTGATGCTTCAGCAGAGCGTGATCAGCGCATCCGGCACATGATACGAAGTATTTCCAATTGGCGCGCGAGCTGGCGATGTGCTGCGGAGCGTGCGCTGATGCACCGCATGGAAGGTGGATGTTCTATCCCGCTAGGCGTGGCGACGCGCTTTGATGACCACAGTGACATTGAGGGCCAGTTGAATGAGCGCCTCGAGACGCCGCAGGAAATGCTGCACGCAGGTGTGTCGCGCCCTTCCATACAGGTGGCTGCTACTCCTCCTGAAGAGGGATGCCGTCTGACCATGTCAGCTGTCATTGTGTCATTAGATGGCTCACAGCAGTGCCAGCATACAGAGTCACTCGTGTGCCGCAGCATCCAAGATGCCGAGCAACTTGGCATCCAAGTCGCTGAGGACTTGGAACATAAGAAAAATGCACGCGTCATTCTCGCCGAGGTCGAACACCATCGACAGCTCGCAGCTGCAGCCGACGAAAAGCGGCGAGCAGCCACTGCTGCTGGCAACAAGCCACAGGCGTCGTCACAGGCTGCCGAAATGGATCGCCGTGGCTTACCGCGTGATGATGGCGCGCCGAAAGCATGGGAAGTATAGCCCAGTGCCATGTACTACTACAGAATTACAAATAGGGCGCCCAGCCCACATACATTTGACTGAGGTTATGTGTGCTCGTAGCATCGCAGATGAGCATATGCACGAGATTCTTGGTCGTGTGTCGCACGTCATCCGACAGGCCTGGACGCCGCAGTCGACCGTCCAGCTTGTCCGATACGGACTTGAGCGCTTTGCGTGCACCACCAGCGCCGCCCAACCATGGCTTATTGCTGCCTCCATGGCGGTGCCGAGCGCGGCGCTCAGTTGCCACCCATTCTCCCAATGGATCATGCACCATGGCCTGCAGCACGCTCATGAGCGAGTCGCGATTATCGCGCAAAATGCTCATGGTAATCTCCGCCGTCTTTCGAAAAGCGCCTTCGACGCCAGCGACGCCGAGTGCATCGGTCATGTTGTGCGTGAGACGGAACGGCACACGCTCGGGGATTTCAAAAAGCATGCCTTTCTCAAACAGGCAATTGAGGTCAACATGTACTGTATCGCCTGAACCAGCGTCAAAGAGGATGTTATCACCGTGTCGATCTCCCAAGCCGAGCACGAATCCGACCATCGACATGACGGCGGCTGTACGCGCGTAGGCCGAGCGCGCCTTGAACCATGCGCTTGGCTCAGGGAAAGTCTCCAGAAACCAAGCATGGAAAACAGGTGGGTATCTTGGTAAGATACGCTGCTCGAAAAGCGCGGCAGCATTCTTGGGCGAAGCGCGAGCCTCGTCCAGCAAAGTTTTCAGATCAGGTGTGTACAGCGGAACGTCCATGGACGCATAATGCTTCGCGAGAATTTGGCGAAAAGCCACGGTATTCGGGACCCACTCGATCAGACCGCATTCTTCGTTCAAAATAATGACGGCATACGTGCGAATATACAAGCGGCGCCGACGCGAGTCTGAATTGCTTTGAAGAAGCTTGTTGATCATCGAATCGAATTCCATTAGTCGAGCGTCTTTTCGTAGGTCATCGCGTGGCTTGCACAGGAACGGGTATCGTAGTCCATCAGATGCCTGGATCACAATTTTGCGGGGCTTCTGCAGTGAATTCATAATTTCGATGGTGTCATCAAAGCCCAATATCGTTGGCGCATGGCTTGGGAAAGGACGGTGAGTCTGATTCACCTGGTTGTTCGGCGGCAAAATGACATTGACCGACGACTGCAGCGGCAAGATGAGGGGCGTGCGCTGTACTGCTGCAATCAGTGCGGGAAAATGCTGCGGCATGCGCAGTTTCGTCTCCCTGTGAACCTGATACTCACAGAGATGGAGGAGTTCCGTCGAAACGCGCTCGGCCGCCTCGACAATCGGCACCACATCGCGGTAGGCACGGTCAGCGACGGACGAAATGCGCTCGACAATGCATTCATACCGCTGCTTGCGCCGCTTGTCCTTGGAGTGTGACCCAGCCAAAATCGCCCACATGCCTTGCTGAGGGTATGCCACGACCACAGCCACAATGATTTCCAAAAGCACTTTCCACACAGCTTCATTCTTGTGTACGATACGCGCCACGAGCTGAGGCAACACGGCGAACCACTGGTATCGCGCAAGATGTCGGACGGAGCGCAGCATCATTTCGTTAATTTTGTCAAACTGCTGTTGCGCCTGGTGGGCGTCTTCTTCCGACGGCGGCGCCTCCTCCGGGTCAGCCAGCTCGTTACCAGCGTCCAGCCATATGGTCAGCATGCGAGGCAGAGTGCGGTATAAGAATTTCGTGCCGTGCTGAGCCGACTTCATGTAAAAGCGACACACGCTGAGCTGGAGCAGCATTTGATTGCCTACGGCGCCACTGCCAGGCGCATCGTAGAAGTGGCCGAGATAGTACCAAATCTTTTCCGAGTCGGCATCAAGGCTCGTGCATGTCTTGTAGTGTTGGATAATATCATTCTGCTGAAACCGCGCTGTCTCTTCGACGAGCCTTGCGCGCAGCAAGTGGGCCTTGGCCAGTTCTCGATGATCGCCAGATGCTTCCGATTCAGTCTGGAGAGCATTGTTCAGAGTCTGGATGGCGGCTTGAACCTGGTCTCCATGGGCTAGCAGCTTTGCTTTCTGGACAAATGCATATGGTGCGCCGCTTTGTATCGCCTGCAAAATGGCACTGTAGGCGGATTGGGTGTGCCCAGCCTTACGAGCCGTCTTGGCACTGAGAATCCAGCATGCGCCGAGGTCTGTGACAGGCGCACGACATGCCTGAAATGCAGAGCGCCGCAAACTGAGCACGGGCTCGCGGGTTCGAAAGGACGGGAGCGTCGCTGCGAATCGCGCGTCTAGATTTGCCTTGAGATCGTCGCGGCCGTAAAAAATGAGCTCGAGTTCGCAAAGCATGTGCAGCTGCATGACCGCATCGTAAGCATGAGGGTAGGATACGCGTGCAGGTCCGAGAATGCGACGACCGAGCTGCTGACGTGCATCAGATACGGCTGTGGAAAACGCTTCCTCGTCGTGGTCACGCATCGCAAGAAGCGCCCGTGCCATACCCAGTTCCGGCACCTTGGGAGCATGCAGGACAAGCTGTCGAGCAGCGTCCCAGTCCGCGAGAATACATGCACCCTCAATTTGGAAGGGGGCGAGGTGCATCTGCCAGGTAGGATGCACAGCCAACACACCACGGATGTGCGTTCGAAGTGTGTCATAGTGTCCGAGATTGCGGAGGCAGCGAAGCAGACCCACATGCAATCGCACGTCATCGGGCCTCTGCTGCAGCTCGACTTCCCAGCAGCTCTGAGCATTCGTCCAGCGGCCAGTGCTTTCATGTTCACGGATTTGGTGCTCGAGAGAAGGAGCGAGGACCATGGTGGAAATACCTTCCATGCCATCAGGGTCATCCAGGCTTGCGTAAATTTCGTGCATTGTCTCATAGTACGGCTGGAGTGTTTCAGATGGCTGGGGGCGCATAGCACGTATGCGGTACTCAAAATGGAGCAGAGCGCGAGCATAGGCGTCACACTGTAAGGAGGCCTGGGCTAGCAAGTCAGGCGAGAGTTCATCCATGATGGCCTGGACGTCACTCAGAGCATCACGCCAGCGACTGCGCCGCGCCATGCGAAGCGGTACAAGGCGCATGCGGCGCATCCAGTGGCCCACATGGTCAAGCACATGGAAGAGGGTCTGCGCCGTGAGACGGCGACGCTCAGGTTCGTACCCCAGTGCCGGGTGTGCCTGATCAGCCAGCACAGCGAGCGATTCACCCAAGACCGTGCGTCGCTGCTGACTGCTGCCAGAGATGAGGATATGCAGCACGAGATGTGGCAATAGGTATTGTGCAATGCCGACGTCGTGGTCACGCACCACCGACGTGAATATGTGGAATAGGGACGCAGCATCGCCTGGTCGTGAAGAGCGAATAAGCCATAGAGTCCAGGCTTGGACCCAGTCGCGGTACGATGTCGAATGTGCGTAGAGTGGCATCTCGCGCGGCCGTGGCTCCGTCTGCTGCACCACGTATCGCGAGTTGAGAAGTGGCAGGAGCGTCGGCAAGAGCATTTCGGGTAACGTAGACCACCGCTGCCGCACCTTCTCCGGTACGCGTGTGGGAGCCGACGCTTCTAAGAGGGCCGGCGTAAACTTGCAGTACTTGAGCAGTTCCTGGATCGCGTACGCTAACGCTGCCTGGTGCTTGGTATCATGCGTCGCTCGGAAGGCCGGCACGACAACATCGACGAGAATGCGCTGTGCAAATGCCATGTTTTCATCCTCGTTCTCAAAGTCGGATAGAAGAATCAAGATGGGCTCATCGGGCGGCATGTCCAATCGATCGGGGTCGACAGCCCCCAAGAGGCCCAAGCACTCGAGACACAGTGCCGGGACGACGTCCCCCAATTCTGATCGGGCCGCTACGGCCATTAATACGCGCACGCAGCGTCCAATGAGCGTGTGAAACACGTTACCGGACGTCCATGTGGCGATGCACGCGCGCCGCTCCTGGAGAAAGATGCGAAGTTCGCCGAGGGACTGCATGCAAATGGCCGCGCTGTCGTTCGATACACGATCGAGGATGTGGACGAACTGCACTTCGTCTTCCCATGATAAACGCATAGAGCGGATGCGCTGCGCAACGTCTGGAACATCATCGGCAATAGCATCGAGACTCGGCACGTCGTTCAGGTAAATGGGATCGGAAGTGCGCTCCATGACGGCATAGCGCAACACCTGAGCGGCCACATGTCGTTCGTCTGTATCAAGGCGTGACCATGCGGCCAGGAGAGCTGCAGCGGTAGGCCCCACCAGCACGCCAAGATCTGCTCCGCGGAGTGCCTTGACCACATCAAGCCAGCTCTCCAGCGTCGGCATAGCCAGCGATGGGTCTTGGAGTGTGCTAGTCAGACTAGCCAAGACTTGGGGCGCTACACGCGCAGCCACATTGCCGATTTTCTGTACGAGAGCACCGATACTGCGCACAGCCATCACCCGTCGTTCATTGCGCAGCTTGCCATGAACGCCACTGAGCTCATCGTTGATCCACGTGAGGATGGCCAGGACCTCTTCCTGTAAAAAGGCGGTCAAGTCCATACCGCGCCACTTGGCACTCGTCGCCACGGTCTCATGCACGAAGCCGAGTGCCTCGTACGCACGCCCATGATACGCACTCGTGCCCAGGTGCTCCACCAGCCATCCAAGCACGTCGTGTAAGCGACTCCGGAGCAGACTCGATATCGTGACGGATTTCGAGCCGAGCAGCGACATGAGCATCTGCAGACTCGCATCACGCACATCTGATGGCTGCAAAAACGCATGCTGGAACACGTCAGACACATGTGCCAGGCAAATGGCCGGAACGGACTGGCCCACCGTCGCGGCCATGGCTTCCATCTCCGCCTGCGCCGTCGCTTGGCCCAGGGCCATGCGCTCTAGTAGTAGTGGAAGCGTGTACCCCAGAGTCGCCTGCAAAAAGGTCGGACCTGGCATGTTGACCAGACGAGCGATGTCGGACAAGGCATGCATCATGCCGCGGGAGGCATGTATGGCGACATGACACACAATGTGTAAGTGCTGCGCAAACAGCTGGAAGGTCGTACATCGGCGGTACACGGCAAGCTGGATCGTTTCGGCACATACGAGCGCTCGAATGAATACGTGTGGGGCAAAGAGACACCGAATGAGGGCGCTCACCACGAGGGAAGAGCAGTCTTCGTGAGGAATGCGACCAAGCAGTGCTAATGCTAGCACGCACGTCTCTTGCATTTTCGAGTCGGACGGAGCGGAGGCGCCATCCGTCGCAATGGCCATGAGCGACGACACCAGCGATGGCGACCGCTGAGCGCGGCACATGTGACTGCACCGCCATACGCAAGCATACAAGACACGTCCTGTACGAACACGCACGCCGCGATGGATGTGTGACATGGTACATTGCAGGGCCTTTTTCACGGATGCCATGTCACACGACATGATCGCATCGTCATGTGCATGCACAAAGAACCGCAAGAGCGCCTGCAGGACAAGCAGGGCCTGCCTTGGGTCCGAGAGGGGGGCATAGGCCAAGTCGTGCGGCAGTGTGGCATCTGTGCGTGGCATGTTTACCGTCATGTCAAGTTGTGCAGCGTCGCACACCGGGCAGGGCCATGTCTCGCAAGGTTCCGCTTCTGTGCGTGCCCGCTTCGCAGGCGGGGGAGGGAGGCTCGTTGGCGTGTTTTGAAAACGATGGTACTCATGCTGCCAGGCAGGATCATCGACATCATGCAGACAAAGCCATGCGTCGTCTAAGGGCGCTTCGTCCAGCATCGCGAACAATATACATAGGTACGCGATATAACACGCACGCAGCGTGTCTTGCTGTGTTTGCAAAATTTGCGCCACATGCGTGGGTATAAGTGAGCGTGGATCGCCGACAAGGCATGCCGTCTCTGGCGACGCATCGCGACGCACACGTTCGTATATCATGCGCAGCACTTGGGTGAGCTGCACGCAGGTCCGTTCGTCTGCCGAATGCGCCTGTGACACGGATAGCATGCAGGCATGGGCCACAGGATAGAAATACAGGCCCAATTGTGGCAGAGCTGCGATGAATGCATCATAGTGTACATAGGTCCAGCGAGCACCTTCCGGGCCCAGCATGATGCGCACGCCCAACTCGACCATGTCTTGCATCGCGAAAGGAAAGACGGCGCCAAGCTCTGCAGCGATGCGCGTGCACAGCAAGACAAGGATTTCGAATACGTCAGCTGCGATCGATGGGGGCGGTGCGACGCGAAACGTGGCCGCTTCGCGGACGAGCCATGTTTGGGTCACGGCGTCGGTACGGTGGTGGTGACGAATGGTAAAGGGCTCAGGCACAGGGTCATTCGCACATAGCAGGAGCTCGTTTTGTGGTTGCGACGCACCGACAAGGGCCATATAGTCAGGTGCGAGACGGCCCGATGCGACCATCCCACGAACGCCGCACCGCATCGCATCAAACAGCACAAAGCGTGCATGTGTTTGGTGATGCGATGACGCCAGACTCATATGGAAAATCGTGCCTGTCAAGCGCATAGTTTCACCCAAGGCATGCCCTACGTCCAGCCCCTGTTTCTCATACGTGCAGAGCACGGTGAGGGAGGCCAAGAGTCGGGGAAGGAGGTACAAGTCCAGCGTCGGATCCTCGAGAGCAGACGCAGCGGTAGGCGCACGCAGAAACGCAAGCTCCAGCACACGCGGTGAAGAGGCGATCCATTCGTACATCGACGAGAGGACCACGTTGTACGATGGTGGCGAGGCAAGCCCACGATGCAGGGCATCAGGCGTGCTGGCCGCGGCCACAGGCTCGATGTAGCGCTCTGCGCAGCGCTGCATCACCATGTACATCGCACTATTCTTGTCATCAGGCACGAGCGGATCAAGGAAACCGCACTCGCGTACCCATGACGGCCATGCATGCGTATCACTCGGCATGCTCGCTCAGCATGGCAGCTCGAAGAAAATTCCCGAGTGGAGACGAGGGTGTCTTTCTACGTCGCTGCGTGCATTAATTCATGTCCCACTACGTGCGCTGAAAACGGAAGCTGTCCTGCTCGGCAGGAACGTGCTTAGACGGCACGACGAGTCGAGCATATTCTGGGTCATTTTCCACGAGCGCAAAGTGCTTCGGGACGTGCTTTGTGCCGTCCTGCTCGCGCTTCTTCCGAAGAGCACGCTGCTCGTTCTCGATGCGCGACTTGTCTTTCGATGCGATATCGTAGTCGCCCGACTTGATGCCGCGCGACACCGTCTGCCACAGGCGGCGACTTTCGTACTCGCCCTGCTGCTCTAGCGGCTTGACGTGAACCTCCTCACGCGCATGCGCATCTGCGTCCCAAAATTCGCCTTGGGCAGGCACCACGGTGCTTTCGTCCACCGTGCTCTTGCCCGACCAGATACCAGAGGCCTGGAAAATGGGCTTCGACGACGGAGATGAAGACGGTGTCACAGTCGCCGTGAAGGAGTGTGGCTTGCCCGTAAAGTAGCCGCGGCCCGAGTAGTGAATCTTGGCCGTCAAGCCCGAAGACGAGTAGATGTACGACGAGTCCGTAAGCTCAATGTACGGCGAGCCAAACCACAGACCATCGATCGACAGCGTCGGCAAAGTAATAAGGTACGTCTCAACGCCCTCAGGACGCTGCAAGCGCATAAAGGCATGGCCGACCTGCACAACGCGAATCGAGCGGCCCGTGAACGACGTTTTTTGGCCACTGTGCCCCTCGACGGATACGCCCGCCTTGGCATTTTCCAAAAAGTACGCCGTGATGGGCGGGTGATGCGACACCTGCTCCGACACAAGGGTCGTTTCGCCCAATTCGCCTTGCGCTGGCCAATTGCCGTAGAACAGCTCGCCCAGCACAGGGTTCAGCGGCTTCTTCTCCGAGCCCATGCTCGTGTTGCGCGACGTGTACTGGCCCTTAAGCGTGCCGATAAACCAGCGCAAAACAGCAATCATGCGCTCCTCCGGCGTCGCACCATTCTGCACGTCGACAAACGACGCTGGGTGCTCGCCCCAGTACGATGGGTACTCCGTCAGCGACACGGGTGAGAGAATGAACGAGGGTGCCGTCATCTTGCTCAGATCACCCGACATGCTTGCGATCGCCTTCAGGAAGTGCATCCATCCTCCCCGGTGCTCCGCAGGAAGCGCTTCACCTTGCTCCGTCTGGGTCATGTTGGCGGTATAGGTGCAGCCAAACAGCGGGGTCGGCCCCCTGGGTCGCCAACCTAACGGGCCCACAGCATCGTGCTTTAGTCAGGCTGACGCAGCCCTCCTTTTTTTCCCTGCTCGCTTCGCCACGAGCCCACGACGGCAAGAGGCCACGACGCTAGCGATGGTGCGGTCATACGAGCGCCACGAGGCGACGGCGGCATTCGCGCTCATTGGATCCAATGCAGCGAATGCGCTGCTGGATGCTGATGGAAAGACCGCTTTTCTGCCAGCTCTCGAAGATGTGCTGGTTTGGGATGTGAAGCGTGGCGAGCAGCGCGCCATGTGGCACCAGCTGGGATTCCGCCTGGCGGTGACAGCCATCGCGCGTGCGCCATACCCCCAAGAATCACGCTTTGCTGTTGGATATGCGGATGGCTCGATCCGCCTCTGGGACGCCGAGACATCTACGGTCCTCCTGACGTTCCATGGCCATCAGCGCGCTGTCACCACCTTGGCGTTCGACCCCAAGGCCCTGTTCCTTGCGAGTGGCAGTCAAGACACGAGCGTGATTGTATGGGACGTCGTGGCTGAATCGGGTCTGTTCCGACTCAAGAGTCACCATGACGCTATCACGGGCGTGGCATTTGTCCCTCGCCAGCACGATACCTACTATCTGGTCTCCACAGCCAAGGACGGCTTCTTGAAGCTGTGGGACCTTCAGCTACAGCACTGCATCGAGACGGTCGTGTCAGGTGACGAACAGCTGTGGAGCCTGGCCGTGCATGACAGCTTGGATGACACCCTCGTGTTGACCGGCGGCTCCAACGGGCATGTGCGTTTGTGGCGCGCCTCGCACGATGTGTTGCAGCGCGGTCTGCAAACGAGCGCAGACGATCCATCACGTCGCTTTTTTGAGTCGCACGGCACTCTCGAGCTGCCATCTGGCCACCGCGTCGCTCAGCTGGCCGTATACGCCTCGTACATGGCTGCCGCGAGTGGCGATCGTGCCGTGCATGTGTATCGCATTCGCACTCTCGAAGAAGCACAGAAAAAGCAGCAGCGTCGCGTCAAACGGGCGCGCGAAAAGGGAGATGACAGTGTTGATGCAGCCATGCCCATGACGTGGCTTACACGCCTAGAACCGTACGTGATTGTCCGCCCCACCATCGGGCGGATCCGCAGTTTCGCCTTCCCGAGTGGACATACCCAGCCGACGCCAGATGTGGCCGTGCCGATTCTGTGTGCGCTCACGACCAACTCTGCCGAGATTCACTCAATTCCGTCGCCGCCACGCACCAAGGCCGAGAAGCAAAGCGTCGCCATCGAGGCGAGTGTCTCGCATGTGCTAGAGCTGCCAGGTCACCGCAGCGATATCCGTGCCGTGGCTCTGTCCAGTGACGACACGCTATTGGCATCCGTGTGTGGCAGTGGCCAGCTCAAGATTTGGAACGTGCGTACGGGCCGATGCATCCGAACGTTGGCTGTCTCGGCTTTTGCGCTGTGTGTGACATGGCTTCCCGGTGATCGATACGTGCTGGTCGGATGCAAGGACGGGTCACTACACACATTCGACGTGCCGGCCGCCATGCCTGTCGAGACGCTCGAGGCACATAGTGGTCCTCTCTGGAGTTGTGCCATACATCCCAGCGGCTTGAGTGCTGTCACGGGCAGTGCCGACAAGCAGGTCAAGTTCTGGGACTTGGAAATGGCGCCTGCCGAGGACGGTGCGCCGCCCCAACTCTCACTCGTGCATGTGAGGACGCTTCAACTCACAGACGACGTGCTGTGCGTGCGGTACTCACCCGACGGGCGTCTCCTGGCCGTCTCGCTCTTGGATCACACGGTCAAGGTGTTCTACGCTGACACGCTGAAATTCTTCTTGTCGCTGTATGGCCACAAACTGCCTGTGTTGGCGCTCGACATATCTGACGACTCAAAGCTGTGTGTCACATGCAGTGCAGACAAGAACGTGAAAATCTGGGGTCTCGATTTCGGCGATTGCCACCGCAGCCTGTTTGCGCATGACGACTCGATAATGGCTGTGTCCTTTGAACATGGCATGCAAGGTGGTGGCCTCATGGGCGGCCGCGAAGGTGCCTCACACCGGTTTTGGACAGCCGGCAAAGATGCCAAGGTCAAGTACTGGGATGGTGACCGCTTTGTCGGCGTACAAACCATGGAAGGACATCATGGCGAGGTATGGGCACTGGCGACGGGGCACCACGGTCGGGTCGTCGTGACCGCAGGGGCAGATCGAAGCATCCGCGTGTGGGAAAAGACGGACGAGCCGTTGTTTTTGGAGGAAGAGCGCGAAAAAGAACTCGAGCAAATGTACGAAAGTGCCGCGCCACCACAGGAAGACACGGCGGATGCTGAGGCCACGTCCGTGAGCAAGGCCACGACTGAGTCACTCATGGCCGGCGAACGCATCCTAGAGTCTTTGCACACGGCGGATGCCGATATCGAGCAGCGTGAACAGGCGCAGCGCCTGGGCCAAGATGTACCGGTCCATCCTCTCGTCCAGGCGATGTTTAGTGAAATGGAGACACCAGATACGTACAAGTACGTGCTCCGTGTCGTGGAGAAGATTCCGCCGACGCACATGGAAGACGCGTTGCTGGTATTGCCATTCGACAAAGTCGTGAGCCTGTTCCGATACATTGACGTTTGGATCACACGAGAGTGGAACGTGTCTTTGAGTGCGCGCATCCTCTTTTTCCTGATGCGAACGCATCATGCCCAAATTGTGTCGAATCGCGTTATGCGCACGACACTCGTACGACTGCGTACACATGTCAAGAATGTGCTCGCCAAACAAAAGACGCTTGTGGGCTTCAACCTGGCAGCATTGCGGTACCTTCAACAACAACATCTCTCGCGGCGCACGACCGAGCTCTTTGAGCGCCCCGAGACGCAACTGCATGAACTTGACGAGGCAGCTGTGCATGCCAAGCTGCACGAGAATGCCAAGCGGAAACGGAAGCTCGTGGTTCGTTGATCGTACATACACTATAGCTGAGGAGGTGGGCGTGTACCTGGTTCGACATGCTCGAAGCGCGCAACCAGGCGCGAGATGGAAATGTAGCCGTGATGAATGGCCCAGGCATCCGTGCCAGGCTGTGGGTCTGAAGGGCACATGGCGCGGCTCAGATTGGGGCGGAAAGCGAGGTAGGAACACGCGGGATCCTCGTCCACTGGCTCCTTGGGGTCAATACCCAGGGGCTTGACGCGCTCCTCGTTATCTCGATCGGACGGCAGGGGATATAGTTGTTCATGACGACTCGACCAGATCCGTGTCCAGTACACGGACGGTTGTGTGAGTGTCTCCGCGATCGGCACATTGATCGAGTACGACTCGACATTCGTATCGGTATCCCATGCATCGTACAATTTCTCACATAGCCTAGCGGTGTGCTCACACGCGAGTCGTGCCATAGCATCGAAAGCATCGGGCGCGAGAGCGGGACCAGACGCACGACTCTTGTCCAACGTCGGCGGGTCTTGCATAAAGTGGCAAAAACTGATCGCAATCGATCGTACATCGCACAACGATCCCGACAACGCTCCTCCCAACGTGCCAGACGAAATCGAAAAGGCAGTGCCTGTATTACGCCCAAAGTTCGGGCCAGACAGCACAAGATCAATCGGACCGGCGTCACCGCCTAAAAGGGCCTCGCCCGTGTACAGTCCAATGTTCGTACATGTCGACGGCACGCCATCCACGAGTACCCACTCGCCAATTTCTCCGCGTTCTGTATTAATTTTTCGACGCACATGGCTCCAGCATAGGTGCGTGTCTGGATGCGTGCCTAGAAAGTTGTCACGCAGTGGATAGTAGTACCAGTATCGTACCCGCGACGACGTCACACTGTAGTTGGTGCCGCTCCATGACTTTTGCGAGCTTGGGAGAACGACACGCACATTCCACCCACGTGCAACAAGTTTCTGATACAGATCAAGGACATACGGTGATGTCGCTGACGGCGGTCCGTCATCGTTCACGATCAGAGCATGAGGTGGCATGGTCGTACAGCTGCAAGGTGCACGGCCACGTGGAGGTATACTGGGCCATGACATTCACGTGTCAACGAGCAAAGCGCCCACGGCCAACGGCACTCAGAATCTACATTGAAGCAAAAGAAATAGGTCGTATTTTTTGGGTAAGGATGCATAGCTAGGCCTAGAATAAGGCTAAGTACATACAGTGGATGCCGCGTGTATAGCACGTCCACAGCACAGGCTTAAACGCAGTGTAAGCCCGTGCACATTGTGTGCATCCGAACACTTGCAAACAGACCACTTTTGGATATCCCCCAAGTTACACACTTTATGCGTGCTTCGACTTGGCCGAACGGAGACGACGAATGTAGAACTCGAGCTCCGAACCCTCAAGGATGTAGCCGTCAGCGCGACCCGACTGGCCAGGGCGGCTGGCAATCACAGCGTAGAGACGACCAGCCGAGAACTGCTGCTCCACAAGCGGCTCCACCTTGCCATCCTTGCGGCGCTCGGCCAGCTTGCGCTCGACGTGGTTGCTCTTCTTCACATTCTCCTCCGTGGGCGCGGTACCAGGCATACGGCGCTTCGTCACGGGCTGGCCGTAGTGCTTCTCGTAAGCCATGCGGAAGGGCGTGGCATCAATCTGAATAACGGCACCCTTCACGAGCGTGTTAGTACGCACAAGCTCGTTGTTCGAGGCATTGTACACGACACCGAGAATACGGGTCTTCGCGGTGATGTGCTCCGAACCCCAGGCGAAGTTGCCGCTGTCGAGACGGAGAGCACGGGGCTTGATGTTGCCACCGCGCACACGCACGTCGTGAATGCGCTTAGGGCCGATACGGGTGTTGGCGGCCTGACGACCGAGCTCGAATTGCCTCTTCTTGCGGTAGTAGGCGTGGCGAGCACCAGTGGCTGACCGCTTGTGACGCGAGTCCCGAGTAATACCCATATTGAGCCTGCCATAGTCAGTATGCTGTCCATAAAACGTGCGGGTGCCGCATCACACATCTAAGTGAACACAGTCACTCGGCCTGCGACGCACACCCGTTATGCTAAACTCACCTTGACGAGAGTTCGTGGGTAGGGCGTGAGCTTCGACGGAAGACAGGCCTTACCTTGCCTGTCCAGACGCAAGTCGTACCACGTGATGTTATAGTTCATCACGTGCATTGATACCAAGCACGGTACGAGGTGGAGGACATCCGCCACCGCGCAACGGTTGCGCACACGCCAAGCGTAAGGAATCAAACCATCGTGGCTACTTACAAGGTACAAAAGAGTCGTATGTAGAGGTGAGCGGCCAGGAAGCAGAAACATCCGAGGGTAGAGTTTCCAGCGGAATGTCCACATCCAAATAATTAAATGTAGGGGAGAGACTGAATGGACTTGCCTCTTGCGCATTGGATGACAACATAGAGGGCAACACAGGCTCATAGAAAGCAAGCCCATCAGATGGAATCGTGACAGATGTATGCGGGAAATCTTCATTTACATCAAATACATCCGTGGATGGAGTAAAAGAAGACACAAGGAGGCTCAGATCAGAAGGTGCGGGGGTCATACTCAAACGGTCACTTGGGGTCTCGCATACTTGCGAAGAACCAAATCCATTTTGTGCTGAGGAATCTTGAGACGAAGACGGAGTACAGGAGATGGCGTCAAAGTTCCATGATGGAGTTGTGGGTAAGTGCATCGAGTCGTCATTTTTGCCGTCGTCAGAGGCAAGGACTGAGATACTCGGTAGCATCGCGTCAAGCGAGGAGTTTGGCGGCGTGAACAAGCCGCGCCTTTCAGATGCGCATCCGGAAGCAACGCTGCTGCCGTTGGCTGCTGCATGGGCCGACAAAGTGACTTGGTCCTGATCACCTTCGCGCTCGAGTCTGACTGATCCGGTAGCACCCGCTGCAGGGCCTCATCGTTTGTTTGGGACAAACGACTGGTTGCCTTCGCTGCTGGAAGACAAGTGCTGTCAGTAGTCTCGTGTGCAATGGGACTCGAAGGACCTGCCTCTGTCGGCGCAGCGGCCGGCGCTGCATTTGCTCGAGCGACATCCGATTCGGACACGTTTGTTCCACCGCCATTTACCCCATGATCGACGCTTTGTAACTTCATATCACGCATACTTGCCATAGACGAACTGACATCAGTGGCACCCGGATGAGACTTGACCCAATCTCCAACGATGGACTCAAATTGACGTAGTCTCTTACTTAGTTCTTCCACTTTGGATTCCAATTGAGCACACCTTAGGGATGCAGCATGCTCACGTTGCATACTGGCCTGCTTGTCCGCGCGAAGTGTCGCTAATTCATACTCGATTTGATCCATGTAAGCTTTCTTTTTCTCCCGAGATACTTGAGCAGATTTGCGGTTACGTTGTTGTCTAGCCAGGCGCCGAGCTAGTTTCTCATCTTCTGTCGACTTGCGTCCCTTACATGCAGGCATGTATGAAGAGGGTAGTGCTTCTGCCGGTCGCTTGGAGGATGATGGCAAAGCCGGTGATGACACGGATGATGAAACTGAGCTCGGACTCAGAGAGCCGTTGCTCCCTGACTCGGTGCACACAAGCAACGTCGGATCCATGACTGTAGTCATTTCCGCAGACATTGTTGAGGGCATAAAATCTTCTTCCACGTATGCGTGCACCGAGACCCGGGTGTGCTTTAATAGAGAAACCTTTATACAACGGATGACGTGGAAGTGCCGTGCTGCGCCACAATTTCCACGTGGCCAGACCACGTGGCTATACTTCCCCACATGCAAGGGAATGCATGCGTGCTGCACTCGAGTAGGCCTTCATTACGTGTCTCCCCAACTTATGCCTCGAAAAAAGGCAGCAGCTCCTCAGAAGGAGCGTAAATCCAGTTTGGTTGTGACAGAAGATGAAGATACTTCAACTGTTGCAGATAACGAGATGGAGGAGTTCATCGACTCGGAATCTAAAAGTGGTGCTCCTACAGAGAGTGAGGTCACAGAGAGTGAGGTGACGACGAGCTCTGAGACCACGGAAGATGAAGATGAGGTGTCGGTGGATGATGAGGGCGAAGAAGATGAAGAAGAAGAAAGTGAAAATGACTCTGACGAAGAAGATGATGCCGATGAGGAGGAAGAGGAAGAGGACGAAACAGATGATGATAATGAGGCGGAGGAAACAGATGATGATTCTGATGAGGAGGAAACAGAAAGTGATACTGATAAGGAGGAAGAGCAGATAACAAGAGATAACGATAATAAAGAAGTGAAAAAGAAAAAGAAAGAAACTGAAGGCAAAAACAGGGTGAATTCGAACAGTATGTATACTTGTTAAGCACTGACATTAAAGCCCCTGATGCAAACAGTGCGCTTGCAATCGAGGAACATCAAAAATCGGCGAAGCCATTTGCTTCGGCTTTGCGCGAGTCTCGTGCAGGAACTTTGGACTTGAAAAATGAACCTATGGACATCGATTCTGCCAGAGCTTTCATGTCTTCTTTAAAGATTGATCCAATGTCTCCATCTGTAGGAGCCACGTCAATGATTGAGCCAGAACATTTTATTGAGAATCCATTCGCTGAGCCTGAGGAAAAAGAAAATGCGGTTACTCAAGATGCACGAAAGAAGCGTCCATTGCCTATGGCATCGACATCTGCCAACACAGACAAGTATCGGACAGCAGCAGAAAATGCTAACAAAGTCAATGAGGCCGAGTATGACTTGATCCTTGCACGCATGGTTTCTCAAAATCGCAAACTTAATCTCGATCCAAGATCGATGCGCCGAAATGCTGTGGGTATGGGAAAACTCCAGGAGAGTTTTGAGCGTCTACAGCGAGAGTATCATTCACGAAATGAGGCAAATGCAGAAGGCCTGGGAGTACGGAGCAAGGAATTTGGCTTGTCTGACGATGATCAGGATGCAGAGCATATCGACTGGGAGCTTTGGGGCGGATTGATCAAGAATTTTAGCACGGTGCTTGCCACAAGTCCTATCGAACTTAGTAAAGCTATTTATGCTGGTGTTCCGCACTCATTGCGAGGCATGCTTTGGCAGCTGCTTAGCAGCAGCAAAGACGAAGAGCTCGAGACACAATATAAGCGCTACTTGAACCAACCATGTTCGTATGACTCGGCCATCCGACGTGACTTGAACCGCACATTCCCCACGCAAGAATTTTTTCGCGATGCTAAAGGTATGGGCCAAGGTAGTTTGTACCATGTTGTCAAGGCTTACGCATTGTATGATCCAGAATGCGGTTACTGTCAGGGCATGCAATTTATCGTTGGACCACTGCTGCTGAACATGCCCGAGGAGGAAGCTTTTTGTGTTCTTGTTCATCTAATGGAAAATTATGATCTCCGAGGCCACTTTATCCCTAATATGCCGTCCTTGCAACTTCGACTATTTCAATTCGACAGGCTCGTCGAAGATATGCTTCCTATGTTGCATGCCCACTTTTTGCGCTGTGGCATCAAGAGTACTATGTACGCCAGTCAGTGGTTCATGACACTCTTTTCGTACCGTTTTCCTATGGAGATCGTGTACCGGATTCTGGATGCCGTGTTCTCTGAAGGTATTGATGCTGTTTTCCGCTTTGCCATTGCACTTCTTCGCAAAAATGAGGATAAGTTGCTTACCCTCGATTTTGAAAACTGTCTTGATTTCGTGAAATTAAACCTGACGCGGGTGTATTTTGATATCTCAGATGATGGGAAGCACAAGCATTCGCAGATATCTGAGCTGGTACGCGATGCTTTTCAAGTCAGGATCACTCAATTCACGCTCGACACATACGCCAATGAGTTCTATGATCAGGTCAATGCCGCCAACAGGAAAGAACTAGAAATGGATTCACTTCGCTTGCTCAATAGAAATCTGCGACTGCGTGTACAGTCGCTAGAAGAGCAACTTAGTCACCTCAACACCGAACACGTACAGCTCGTAAAACGCGTGGTGACAGAGAAGCTGTCTCATGAAGAAATTGCTGAGGAACTAGTTCGCTATAAGATCATGTACGCGGAAGCAGTTCTGCAAAATGACAAGGGCAGGCGCCCCACGCAAGCCTCGACTCCTACTATACCCACACCTTAGTATAGATAGCGTGCTCCTTGAGCTGATCTAGGCCCGAGCACAACAAAGAACATCTTGTGGAGGCCTCCCCTTGATGGCTTCAATCACATGCCTCTGTTTAGGTCACTTGGACGGGTTCTGAGCGCCCAACAAATTGCTTCTCCACATCACAAGCACGAGCATCTATCGCTTGCAACATGGACGCAAGCACCGCGCCTGTCATGCACTCAGGGTGGGTGCTCAAAAAGAAGAAGAAAAAGATGCAAGGTAGGCATTTTTTGATCGCTGACAGAAGGTTACGCGAAGCGCTGGCTGATTATATTTGAAGATGGCACGCTCTCATATTCCATCAAGCCAGAGAGTGAGTCACGCGGTATTATCGAAGTGCCTCATGCCAGCGTAAGTTCTGATATTCGACATGGTATGTTGTTGAAGGTATTTACGACAGGAACGATCCATGTTGATAGCGGATCGAATGTATTTCGTACGTGACATGAATCTAACTCCAGATTTCAAAATGCTCAATGAGAAGGACTTCAGTGTATGGCGGATGGAGCTACGCAAGTTTTTGTACCATTGGCAGGGTGAGGTACTGCTTCCTCCCAAGCTGCTGACAGGAAGCTTGGGTTCATCTATGGAGCGCGCCGATGAACTCTTGAACTCGAGTATTCGTTCTTTAGAGCTGATCAACGCGTCAAGCGCCTCTATTGATATCAAGAATGTGCTCGTTGCACTTGGCCAAGTTCAGGAGCAGCATGCACTGATGCGTCAACATTTAGCTCGGCGTCCGCGTAGTGAGACTTCCCGCACCACCACGCCGGTCAACAACTCGAGGTCTCGTCCTGGGCATTCTCACCTTGCCACGGCATCACCAAATGGCGCTGCAGGGACTTCAGCATCTGTAGCGAGTTTCCTGAACGTGGATGCCGATACAGCACTGGACAGCACCCCCTCATCAGTCATATCTGCCGATGAAGGTGACTTTGACTTTTATGATGCGGACGATATGGTAAATGGTGTCGAGTATGAAATGAACGAATGCGATAACGATGATTATGGCTGCGTGGCTGAAGTAGAACAAGATGATGCCGATGATGATGAAGATGACTATGCATTTGAAGAGAGCAACGCTGATGTGCTCAGTCCTCATGTAAGCACAGCCATCACGCCTATGAATACCACTCAAAATCAAATTACGTACCGCAAGACATTACCTGCTCCCGTAACTGGAGAAGAAATGTCGCTTTTTTCGATTTTGAAGAAAAACGTTGGAAAGGACTTATCAACTATCTCGTTCCCTGTCACATTCAATGCGCCCCTCTCCATTTTGCAGGCTGTGGCAGAAGAGTATGAATATGCGCCCTCTCTGCTAGAGCGAGCTGCCCAGACTAGAGATCCCGCGGAGCGTATCGCGCTGGTCGGTGCATTTGCTGTGAGTGGCTATGCATCCACGTCTGTGCGTTCGAGTCGTAAACCATTCAATCCTCTTCTTGGCGAAACATATGAATGTGTTCGAACAGACCGACGCCTCCATTTTCTAGCGGAAAAAGTGGTACATCGCCCACCTGTGACAGCATCCTATGCATATGGTGCTGGATGGAAAGTCTCTGCCGCAGGGACTGTGAAAAACAAGTTCTGGGGAAAATCTCTTGAGCTTATCGCGGAAGGAGCAGAAATTGTTGAACTTGACACAGGGGACAAGTACAGCATCGTCAAACCAAGTTCATTCATGCGAAACCTACTGGCAGGTACCAAGTACTTGGAGCATGTCGGTGAGATGAGTGTGACGAACCTGTCTACGAATGAGTCCTTGGTTATTCGCTTTAAGGAAGGATCAATGTTTGGTGGCGTGGCAAATCGGAATCATATTGAAGGTGTGGTTTACGATGCAAACAAGAGCAAAGTCGGTGAAATGAAAGGCCGCTGGGATGAGCGCATATTTCTTACTAACAACAATGCTACCACAAGTGTGCTGTGGCAATCCGAAAAGATACCACCCGATGCATCTGACTACTACGGATTCACGTACTTTGCTATGTCGCTAAACGAAATTACTGACGACATTCGATCTATTCTCCCTCCTACAGACTCGCGGTTACGCCCGGATCAGCGCGCATTGGAAGATGGTGATGCTGACAAGGCAGAGGCGCTAAAACTCGAGCTTGAAGGGCATCAGCGAGAACGCCGCAAGAAGATGGAAGCTGCGGGTGAGACGTACCACCCCCAATGGTTCCACCCTAGTAACAATGGCGTAGGCTGGGCATATGGTGGACCGGATGGACGTGAATACTTTACCATTCGAGAGCAAATCAAACAATCACAAAGTCAATGGAACGTTCCCATGGCCCAAATTTTTGAGGTGCATCGGCCCTGACGGCTTCCTTGCATTTTGTCCATATTCACTCATGCTCATAAGACTATCCGGAAATGGCCGGTTAGCACAATTGGTAGTGTGTCTGACTACGATTACATCGGTAATCAGGAGGTTGCGGGTTCGAGCCCCGTGCTGGTCATCTTTTTGCACCCCGCCGCAATTAGCGTGCATTACGCGATAGCTTTGTTCTCATGGAATTGGGCAATCAAATTGGGCCCAATTTATGCTGAATCTTTTTTTTTTAATTTAGCTGACACAATTATGCATTCGTATGTATCGGTTCGAATAGGTCGTGCAAGAGGCACGCATTAATGTTGTCCCAATCCAAAGTGGCATGGAAATCGCACTGGTAAAAGGCGCGGGATGCCGTAGCGAAAAAAGGCTGGAGAGTTGATATGGTCGCAACACTTGACATCTGCAGTAAAGGCCGACGCTGTTGAGCGCGCTCCAACGAATCGTTTGCATCAAACACCAGTTCCCGTTGGCATTCGCTCACGAATTTGGCGAGGCAGTCGAGAAGGGAGTCTGCCATGTAGGAGGATGCTGGATTAGTCGCATCGGGAGTGTCAGTGATGAGGAGCCACTGATGAATCTGGAAATCGTCCGTCTGCAACGTTATCAAAAAGTCAGCGAGTTTGACGACGGAAAATACCAGTTGCAGTCTGTCCGATTTGTCCGCCGGCAGATCGACTTTGGCCTGTGCCAGAATTCGCACCATTTCCGTTAAAATAATCGGCCAGAATCCTGTTAAGTGCTGCGACGCAAAGCGGCAGAGAAACACCCGCATGCACAAATACACTTCGGCATGTACGAGATCAGCTGGCGAAGACCGCAAAATATCCACAACCTTTTCTTGAATGAGCGGAAGCTGAGCAAGAAAGGCATTCGTTTCGCTCGTATACACAACATAGGACAGGCGCCGAATGGCACCGACCCGCGCGAATAAATCAGAGTCGCGGCTTGTGAATAAATTTGAAGAAGCCGTGGAAATACGTCCGATCACATCAGAGAGACGATCGCGCTCACTGCGGAAGAGCGCCGCGATCATAGGCGCCCATTGCTTACCCATATCGAGGCTCTGTGCAAAGAAGCGCACATCGAAGAATGTATCCAGCACGTATGAGCGCCACGTCTTGGACGTCGCAGGAAGCTGTGTGAGACTCTCAAGCACTTCGAACAATAAGGGCTCTGGCTCCCATGATCCCTGACGGGCGCGGAAACCAGGTGCCAAAATGTAGTAGGCGAGACTTGCTGATACACTCTGAATCTTGTCTTGATCGACGCGCAACGTTGTGAATGCTGGGAGAACCATGGAGCAGAGAGTCTGTACAACTGAGGTGGGCGATACCACATCACTGGGAGTCTCGCCACGATCGCTCGCCACGGATGGAGCGTCGCTATCACGGCCAGACAAAATATCCAGACTGCGGCCATACAGCGAGATAGTCAGCTCACAAAGACGTACGAACGCATCCTGTACATCGCGGCGCGTTCGTTGTTCGTTAAACAGGTTTGAGTCCGTCAGCTTCGTTCCCATCACCGTTGTGAGGCGAAGCGCATGGTATACGACGTAGGGGCTAGTCGTTTGAGCCATCGTTCGCGCTAAAAGCGACATAATGGGCCATACCTGTGCGATGCTCCCTGCGTCCAGTTTGGTGGCATACAATTCCAAAAGGCGGAACAGGACTGGTTCACTTAGTATGCTTGTCGACACACGTCCGCTGCGATTCTTTGGCACCTTGGACGAAATGGCGTCGCATACAGAAGAGAAAATAAGCTGCGCACTGGATGTGAGGTGCTCTAATAACGCCAGTGTGGCATCATCCACGTATGAACGATGCATGTCTCGCGTGGAACATCGCCACCAGTGTTCAATGACCGCATCCAGTGTCATGGACGTGTCCATGGCCCAGAAGCGCTCTAGCACAGCTGCACTGCCTGCGATGCTCTGCGGCAGACACGCACAGTCGCGACCAACAAACCACACGTACGCTACGGCTTGCAGTGCAAGCACGGCATGTCGTCGAACCGTGGTCTCCTGCGTTGTTGGTCCGCTCGCTGTTTCAGCTTGGAATACGCTGGAAATGTTGCCGAGAATACTACTCGGCGGTGTAGCGTCATCTTGTCGGGGCCGGGCATGGTATGCGCGGGAAAAAGCACTGGCGAGCGCCGTCTCGAGCAGCCGCATGAGCGCTTCTACCTCCGCCTCGGTACGTGGGACGCGATCCAACGTGATCGACACGTCTGGCTCCAATGCATGCTGCGCAGAAAAAGGGCGGATCGTACACACAAGCATCTCACGTAGAACATGGCAAAGTGGCAACAAAAATGCCTGTATATCCTGCATGGCAGGTAGCACTGCATGCACAAAGTCGGTCCATGCCAACAAAGCCGTATCGTTAGGAGCGTGCGTCATGCCACGGCGCACGAGATCGGCGTATACGGCGCACTCTTCATCACTCAACGTTACATCACGCAACACCCGTGCGAAAACTCCCAGCACCATGATCTGACGCGTCGCATCGCGCGCATCGATCGACAATAGCAAAACATCCACGAGCGATTTCTCCACGTCTGTGCACCATGCCGCGCCGGGCTCCATGCTCAGAATCGCATCCAATACCTCGAGGCCAAGCGACACGGTCGACGCATCACGATCATGTGGCCCACCTGAGCGGAGAAGCAGCATGACATCGTCCTTCAGCACATCAATGAGCGAGCCGCCCTGTTCTTCGTCTGTGCCGTCCCATGCGACATGCACACATTCTTTTCCGGCGATATGCAGGAGTGCAGCGAGCATGCGTAAATAGTACTGTGTATACGCGCGATCCCATGGCATATGATACGTATATGCATCGATCATGCGCCCTGCCACAGCGACGCCCACGTGTGTCCGCTGCATAGGTACCCGCCTTAGCAAACGAGACAACATGCATAAAATGGCATCATAAGTGCGCACATAAGTCTGGAGCCATACATGGCTCTCATGCTGCTCCAGCATATCGTGCGAATGCAGCCGATCCAGAATGAGCAGAACACATGCTGGGATGTGCGTCGCAGTCTGTTGAGTCGTGCATCGCCATAGCGTGCCGACTGCATGCATCGCTCGCTCCCGCCCTGTACCACTCAACTCGGCGCACACAACAGCGGCGCCACGCTCGCCTTGAGCTAGAGCGCACACGCTCCAAAATAGCTCGACAGCTGCGGCATGATGCTGGAAGGCGTGTGGCTGCAAATACTCTAGGAGCTTTTGCACCACCGTTTCCAGATGCGCACCACGGAACAAGAACGAGGCATCCACAGCGCTGCTCTTCGTAATATGCACAGCCATGTGCAAAACCGCTTCGAGTTGCTCAAACGTACGTGTGTGGGCGATATAGGCAAATAAGGCTTCGTTTTGCACATGCATGCGTACCGAGCATCCAGCCTCGACGAGCTTGTCCATCGCACTTACGAGCACCGCACAGCATGTGACTGTAGCAGGTGGTTGCGACATAGCCACACTCAGAATCGCCTCTAGCCAAGCTGTGCACATGCTAGTGTCTTGTAGTGTCGGTACGCGTTCAGGCGGTGCGTCCGAGAACCACTGCTCGGCTGGCTCATCCAGGGGCGCGGAAGTGTTTGTGTGCTGCGCAAATGCATGAATGTCCAACACGCCCATCAGATCTTGAAGTAGCTCGAGCAATGCACCAGCCAATTCAGGTGAGGCATCTTTTACGAGCTGCGGAATGGCAAGAGCCACAACAGGAAGATGTACATGAAGTGCCTCTGGTTCATGCGGGCGAAATTGACGCAAAATGTACTGAAAGAGGCGGACAGTCTTCTTGTCCTTTATGCCGCGATAGAGCGACTGGTACAGCATGTAGTCATCCATCGCCATAAACAACGTCTGAGCCGTGGGGTATAATTCCTCATCGTGATGTATTTGGCATGTTTGAAACACGTCAAGGACGGTGGTACGGAGCAGGGGCTGAGCCATGGCGCGCTTGTCCATTAGCGACACGTACATCTTAAACGCACGCTGGGCTTGGTTCTTTTGCTGCATCGCACTCAGCAACATATGCGCCACATGCGACCTTGCATGTGTCTCAAAGTACGTTTGTTGAGCCGCATCCGACTCGTCCGAGCCGAGGAGCCACGAAAAGAGGCGGCGATTCAAACTGATGTCGCGTCGAAGCACCGTATCAAGAGCCGCATCCAAGAGTCTGATCTTGTCAGGCACTTGCTCAAATACAGGTGTATCTAGAGCTACGCGCGTCACGAGAAAATCCAGAGCTTGTCGTCGCACAAGCAGGGCCTGATCGCGTAGAGCGTGTGAGATGGCACAGCCAAGCAGGGGCACGTCCAGCTCTCTCGGCTCTTCGATTTTGGGCATGCGGCGCGCCAAGTAGTGGAAGGCGCTTAGCCTGACAGTGGGTGAAGCGATCATCACTTTCCACATGGTGCGGATAAAAAAGGGCCATTGTACGGAGGCGGCGAGACGGTCCAACAGTGTGATGACGCGGTCAAAAAACTCGCTCGACTCTTCCTCAACGCCTGGAAGTAGGGAGAGAAGCAAGGCACGCGTCATGGGGCGCAAGTCTGTGTGAAGCGGCAAATAAAAGCGTTCGTATATATCCAGGACCAACGGACGTACCGAGGTCGCCGCATGTGGGAAGAATGGCAGCAGGCCCGGCGTCCAAACCTGCAGGTCACGACGTAGTCCATCCACACCGATAGCCGTGAAAATATACATATATACTTCAAGCGCGCGCGTATGCACACCGGACGGTAAGGCAGGGTTCAGACATTGCGATAAGCGTTTCGCGACGACAAGCTTCGTCGGAATGACCTGGTAGTTCGCCGAGGACGTCTGTAGTGCCTTTAGTAGACGCGTCAGAAACGATATGAAGTCGGCCCACTCCGCCACGTTCTCAAATTTCGCCAGCGCCTTATCCACCGATGCCTGGTACCGTTTGAAGGCCACATCCTGGTAGAGAGCCTTTTCACTCTGCTCAGCCCAACGCTTCTGCTCGTACTTGGCCTCAGCACTGCGCCACAAATCATGCGCTTCTTCCTCACCTGCACCAGTCGTCGCATTCGTCGGCATCTGCCGCGTCACCAGTGCATCTGGATGAAACGCCGTCATCAGAGCGTGCACGGACAACGTGGTGGATGAGGGAGGCGTCAGGGCCGCGCGTTGCTGACTAACCACCCAAGTCGCCCGCACGGATGCCTCCTGAGCAACGTTCTCATGTCCATGCCCACGAGCCGCTCGCTGCGTACGCGACCCGCGACGCTGTACGCGCGCGATGGTCTGAGTCCGAATCTTCCACAGACGCCTGCATGGCGCAAAGCGTCGCGCGAGTCAGAGAAAGAAGATAAGGTGCGCAACCGGCTGTCGACGCGGTATGCGTCGGGTGCCGTAGCGCCTGGCCTTTCCTACATGTCGGGTCTGAATACGCTCGCACCTATTGTAGGCTCGGAAGAAGAGAAGGATCAGGCCGTCCCACCGCTTCCGCCAGCGATAGATACCCAGGTGGCTGGTAGCAGCCAAACTGCTACCGCCACTACCCCCGCTGGCACCAGTGGCGTCGCGCTTGCCGCTGACGTTTTTTCTGACGAAAACTTTGATGCACGCACATTTGCATCTGAGCAGATGCAGCAGCTCAATGAGCCTGGTCTACAGAATTTGCGCACATCCCTGGGCACCCTTCAAAGCATGACGCAAAAACAGCTCAAGGAGCAGGTATTCAAAAATTACGCCGAGTTTATCACCATCAGTCGTGAAATTGCCACCTTTGAGAATGACATGCTCGAGTTCAAGGAAATTCTCGGCGAGTGGAAGCAGCTGCCACAGCAGCTGCAGATGGAAGATCCACTCAGCGAAACAGCGCTGGATGGCAGTGCTGACTCGGGTATCGCTGGTGGTGTGCCGCGTCGATCGCGGAACAGTATGATCGATCTTGAGCAGATCTACAAAGCGCAGCTTACCTCTTTGTGGGAAAATATTGAGGGATCACAAAAATTTGTGCCGCTCGTACCGGGCCGTCATCTCGTGGCCGAAACGAGTCAGTTTGTGGAAATCAATGCTGCGACTTACAAACCCAAGCAGGCCGTGGCTCTCTTCCTGCTCGACGATCTACTCTTGATTGCTGTACAGCGAAAACGGCATTATGGCAATCGCATACATCTCGTGGCCGAATGCTGCTTTAATCTGAGCGAAATCGTGGTCGTCGATTTAAAAGATACCAAGGACGTGCGTAATGCCATCAAAATCAAGCACGGGCGAGAGTCCTTTGTGTACCGCTCCGAGCGAGCTCAGGACAAGCGTGCATTGCTACGCGCATTCCGCGGCGTCGGCGAAGAACTGGCTGCGAAACTCAAGAAACAACGCAAAGCCCGTACACAGTCTAAGCACATGGGCTCTGACAATATGCTGTACGGAAGCGAGTCTATGGATCCAGCGAGTCAGGATCTCGGCTTGTCGGACCAGGCACCAGCGGCCCCCACGTCCACGAACGATGTAGAATGGCTCGGTCCTTGGCTGAACGGTGTCATCGATGAACTTGCCGTACACATTGCGCTACGTGAATGGGAAGAAGCCGTGGCTCTCGTTGAAGAAGGCAAGAAGCGACTCGCGAGCCGCCCCATTTCCGAAGGTCCGCTTTACCTTCTCGTGGAAAGCTTCAACTCATGTGCTAGCGAGCTTGTGCAGGCCATCAGTGCCGAACTTGTATCGCCGTACCAGCGCAAATCTATGGTCGTGCGCGATGCAGCTCTTCTCGTTCGTCTCGACAAGGGCCGAGAGGCTCGTGACTTGCTTCTCGAGGCACGCACGGACTTGCTGCAACGGCGCATGCGTCAAATCAAATATGAGGGTGACGTGAGCCTGTATATCTCTGAACTCGCTATGTTGTACTTTACACTCATTAAAAACACGGGCGATTGGTATATGGCCGCCTTCAAGGATTATCGCATGGCTTCCGGCTTTGTGCAGTGGGCCTCGGATCAAGTCAAAGCGTACGCAGAAACATTCCGCCGGCAAGTCTACGGCGTAGACCAAGATCCACGCGTCGTCGATGAGGCCCTCGACATCACGCGTCGGTGTGCCCAGCTCCTCAATGAGGTGGGCCTAGGCCTCGGTTTCTTGCTCGATGATCTGCTAAAGCCCGGCGTAGAGGGAATACCACTCGGTACGTGGCAGGACCCAGCCCTATCCGCACGCGACCCTCGCCAGTATCAGTGGCACAGTACCGTGCCAGCCTAACTAGTTGTCTGGCCCGCGGTGCTGGGCAAGCCGCTGGCGCGTCCTTGCAAGTGATGCCAGCACTTGGTCTTCATGGTACGGCTGTGCTTTGGTCGGTGTAGGCGCGTGGCTGCTATCCAGTAGCTCGCCGTCCTTATCGACTGCCTGCCTCTTGACAGGATATGGCAGCGGCAGCTCACGAACAATCTTGTACGTATCGGCGTTACCGATGTGCTCGTTTTCCAAGCGGATAAAATTCCACAGCCACCGCCGGAACACCTCAAGCACAGCCGCGATAAATGCACGCAGTGGCAGTGTGGATGGCGAACCAAATAAGTAGATGACCCATACGAAACGAATCAGCACATTGGTCACCATGGCGACATAGTACATGGGCCAAATATCATCGAATGACAGGTGCATACGAAGGAACGGGTAGCGTGCTTCGCGGTGCAGAAGGTTCCAGTCCATGAGAATGTCCCAGCTCGACGTGAAACATGCATTGATCGTGGCCAACAAGATCCACCACACGAACCGTACACTGCTTTGGGAGCCTGTTGTTCGGAACGCAAAGTAGGCAAAAGCGTGACATATCGTCGATGCATACTTGGCTGCATTGACTAAATGGACATGGGTCGTGCCCTTACAGTCGTAGTGTCGGCGAATACACTGCATAAGACGCAAAAAGGCAGGTAGCGAGCTGAGCACAGGCGTCCAGTACGTGGCCGAGGGATTGCATGTAGACTGCCATGCGCTTCTGTACTCACACTGTACGAGCCACAGGTTGGAGACAGAGTAGGCGATGCTATTCATCTCATCACCGAGAAAAAAGTCTCGGAATTCAATGCTGCCGATCAGACCGCCCGTCAAGACACGCGCGCATGAGCGAAGGAACCAAGCACGGCCAGAACGATGCATGATGGGCAGCGGGTTGCACAAAAGTAGCACAACTGCACAGAGCCATAGCAGGGGCCATGTCGTGGCTGACACGTACCGTTCATCGTCAGGCATCGCGGTGAAAGACTGGTAAAAACACAGCGCCAACAGCCACAAATAGAGAGAAGGCAGTTCAAAGTACTGTGATGGATCAATGGCCGTCGTTGCATCGAATTCAAAGATAAAGACGGCATTGATACGTACATGTTGCCATGCGATTAAATTGAGACCGAAAAGAACGGCAAACAGCGTGGGCAAGAAGAACACGGCGTAGGTGATCAGTAACTGTGGCCACATCGGGATCAATGCACGCGTTGATTTGTGCATGACATGATCGAAGGCCTCGATCACAAGACACAGCGCGATACCGATGTACAGGCCGGTGACAAACGTGCTGCGGTGATGCCCCGTTTCGTGAGGGAGCAGAGCGTGTGTCACGCCCAAGCGAAGAATATCTCGAGCCCGCTTTTTGTCGCCATGCTCAAAGTAGTTAGCAAAAATGTCCTCGAGCGCATGCAGCATTTGTGGCACGGTGGTCGATACCACCAGGGATCGCTGTTGAATCCGCTCTTCATAGTACCTGTCCCATAGGTGCACTTGAAATGTCTTGTCAAATTTTTTCAAAATTTTGTTCAGACCGGTGCGGTTCAAAATGGCATAGTTGTTGAGAATTTCTAGACCACGATAGTTTTCCACGACCGCGGAGCGCAGCTTCTTGCGTGCGGTCTTGTAGTGCACAGGATCGTAATGCCGCGGTTCCTTGGGCGTCTCATCGACATCGACCAAATTCAGGTGGTGGACTTGCTCCAGCGCATGTTCACGGCGCTGTTGGCCAACATCTTCGTCGCTCGAAGTCGGTTCTCGCGATGAAGGCTGCAATTCACGTCCCTGCGCACTAAGCCGGAGTCGGTGAAGCTCTTCGGTATCAAGTCGGCGAGGCACTTTCGACCATATGTTCTTGAGATGCCCACCATCGATGCGCTTGGTCTGGGTCTTGTATGCTCGTCTGTGTTCGGCCAACTCTATCAGCTGCGACACAAGCGTCGAAAGGCGTTCTACTGCCTCGAGCTCACGCGCATCGTAGAATTCCACCATGCGATCCACTTCATAGTCCAGGGCGTAGAAAAACAAGCGCTCCTGTTCGTCAAAGTGACGCGATATCGTTGCGTCCAGCCCCGTATCCACCATCTTGCTATCCGTTCGCACGGGCTCCGCCAGTAGCACCTCCGCTTCCAGGCCGGTACCATCTAGTGTTACTGATGGCAGTGGATCCTGTTCCTCTGGATCACCCAACGCGCCATATTTTGGCACTGTACGCTGTCCACGCGCTAGATACGATGGGCCGCCTCGAAGCAGTCGGGCCGCCGGATGACTGCTCGACTCAGATACAGGCACTCTTCCCGTCTTGCGCGCATCATAGTGCTGTTTGACGCGCTTGATGAGCTTCTTGAGTCCAGCATAGTTGAGGTACGCTTTCCGCCATTCATCTACCGCATTTTCCTCGAGATAACGGGCGAATTTCATGGCCAAGGCGCTCGGCCCGACGTAATTGGCAGGTGTAGTATCGTGCCGACCTCGACCACGTGCACGGCGGACACGACGTGCTTACTCGCCCCACACGTACCTTCATCGTCACAAAGCTGGCGCGTTCATTCTCCTTAAGAAAGTCTATGAAAAGCTGCCATTCATGTACTACAATGTTTTGGCTCTAGACTGTCATCGCCGAAGCTACTGCCTAGATTCCTATATTGCAGAATTGCTCTCGTCCCCGACGAGAGCCGTTGGCCCTCTTGGCACCCTTACCGTGATGGGCAACTCGGTCGGGTGTGGCTCGGGGCTGTGAGTTAGCGGCACATGTGGCACTCCCATACGTACACTTGGCTTTTGATCAAAGGAAACCCTGCCGCGGTCCTCGCTGCGTCTTCTTATGTGGCTCGGGCACGTGACTGAACTCACATGCTCCCAAGCCTTCGACAAAGGCGTCCCTTTCTACAGAACGTGTGTGGTATGTGGCTGGCCAAGTGGTGCGCGCCGACCGCGCGTGCCTATGTGCGCGATGCTGGCGCAGCTTTTTCTTTACCAGCAGCATCTATTCATACAAGTGCGCCCTTGCTAGAAAGCAAGCGCAAACGAGTAGCGCGTCTGCGCCGGCAAAAGAACTTGGCGCAGCAGAACATTAAGCAGCGCATGTTTGAGATGTCGAAGCCTGATCCTGTGCTGGCACACCGTTTAAATGAACAAGGACATGCCACATGGGCCAATTCGGAGCTTGCGAAACTGATCCTGTCGAAGACCGAAGTATGGGGTCTCGTTGAGGACCGCCGTGGTCGGCTTCAGACTGTGTCGCCCTTGCCGCGTGAAGAGGATGCTGAGGTCGATACCGTAGTGGAAGAGTTCGGTGGGCCGCGCCGACTCAACTTTGGCCTGGACACGCGCGACCGGCGGACATTATTCCAATCGCTTCCGCGAGTCATGACGACGGATCGTGCCATGGACTTGACAGACTCGGTGCAGGGAGGCTCTGATGCGTTCGCCGTCGATCTGAAGCAGCTCGAGGAAGAGCAGGCTCAGAGTGCAGAGACTCTCTCACGCATTCTCGACTTGCGCAATGCAAGTGGTCGGGGTATCCAGGTGGAAAACACACGCCGCATTATTGCTCACTTTGGCCGCTCTACGGAAAGTGGCGGGGCCGACACGGGCTCACCGGAGGTACAAGCGGCTCTTCTGACGTATCGCATTCGTAATCTGGCTGAGCATCTCCAGACGGCACGTCACGATAACAGCAACCGTCGCTCGATGCGGCACATGGTCCATCAGCGTGCGAAGATTCTGCGCTACCTCAAGTCGCGCGATCCTATTCACTACCAAAAGTTCCTGCCCCGTATCGGCGTCGAGGCGCGCGGTGTCGAGGGCGAAATTGTCGTGCCTGGTAAACCCAAGGTCCGGCGTATGTAGTTTCATATCCATCTACGAGGAAGCCATCCCACGTGCCAGTCGCCCAAGACACGGCGCGAGGCAGGGTATATCTGTGCGCTGTCTTGCAAGGCATCGTGCAGTGCATCACATACTTCGGCGGGCAGGACAAGGGGTATGTGCTGTGCCATGTCAGGCTGCGTCGCCCCAGGCTTGTACAGGAGTTTGCAAGCGTCGCATGGCCGCTCCAAAGGGGGTATCGAGAGCGTAATGAGCGGTTGGAACACCCACAGCACCAAGCGTGGCGCGGGCTCTGACGCCTGCATGGCGCAAACGACAAAGCGGTGCACGGCCTGCCGCTCTGTCTGCTCGACAAGATAGTTGCTTAATACCAGACCTAGGAAGCCCAAGTCTGTCGGCACATGCGCCGGCATCACACTGCATTGAAGCCATTGGACGGATGTGGCGTGGTCCCCGGCGTTGACGGGCTCAACCGCCGCACCGAGAACAGCATGACATTGTGTGCATTGTACGGGAAATGCATGCGTCTGCGGTTAGTACATGTCGCATTTCGTGTGACTGCCATATCGACCTTGCCATGCCAGTGTTATCTGAAACGCAGGATATGGGACCCGTAGTATCAGTCAGAATGCCCAGTGGACACCGCTAGACGCCATCCTCGCGGTCAGCGCTAGCCACGGTAGGTAGGCCGATGCCGACTTTTCTGCTGGTCCGTGCATGGCAGGTCGCTGATGATACGTACCTCGGAAAAATTGTCCTGCGCCTCGCCTCGGATACAGACGCCCGATGTTATGGACGCGCTCGACGTCTTGAGCCACAGACTCGAGACCCACAGTTCATCATCGCGTGGCACGCGGTGCACATCGACATCACGGCGACCCTGCGTCACACTCGCATTCAAGCGCTGGTCACCATGGCACATCCATGCATCCACTAGCTCTTCCCAGTGCTCGGAGGGCAATGCACGTAGATGCGCGCGCGGGGTGAACTGGACGAGCGTTTGTGCACATCTAGCGCACTGCAAAGCATCAATATCCTTCTGGGTGAACTCGTGCCACGGCGAAGAAGGCGGCGGTTGGCACGTACGTCCCATAGGCTGCGTCGGAATCGTAAAGACATAGCCATCACTGAAGGACGCTGCGTAGGACCCAGGCACAACAGGCCACGGCACTTGCACACACACAGGAGGGAGCGCTGCATGCGCAAACTGCAAGAGCGCCTTGTCGTTCAGCGCCTTGACCGTACATTGGAGCGGCGTATTCGACGAGCACGTGGCTGGCGCCTGTGCCAACACGGTGACACGATGGATATGGCGCTGAAACTCTAGCGCAACATGTAGCTCACGCACGTCAGAGTACCTTCGCTGCGTCTTGAGCCCGGTGTCTGTGGCCACAGAGCGTCGCCGCTTCGGTGCCCCCGATGTGATGGACATGAAGCAAGACGCGCGTCGTGCGCTCTCCACATCCTAGACAAAACCGCCTTCGCCGTGTTCTTGGGCCTCACGTGCCGCCGCTTCCCAAGCCTCGAGGTCCCACTCTCCGGGCGTCCCGACGGCGTCTTTGGACATGCGCGCATTCCAGATGGATGCCATGGCCTTAATATCGTCGTCTGATGCGGCATGAATCCAGCTCTCCAGGGGCGCGAGCCATGCGTCCCACACGAGTTGCAGAGCCAGCTCCATAGGTTCGGCGAGGCCTGTACCGGTAGGGGCCAGTGCGAATATAGCGTCCATGTCGCGCAACATATGCAGGATGCGTGCCTTGGCATCTGGCAAGTTGAAGAGCTCGTGTGCATCGCTGCAAATACGCTCACACAGCGCCCACGAGCGGTACAGAGGATATGTCAGTGCGCGACGGAACGACCACCGCAGTACATCTTGTACGTCTGTGCCGGGCGGCAGCGGCTCAGAGAAGCATGTCAGTGAACGGCACAGCTTGCAGATAGTCCAAGCCGACTCGGTAGACGCCTCATTGCTCGAAACATGCATCTCATACAGGTACGCAAACACCACCTGCACCAAGCATGCCTGGGCTTGCTCTGTAGGTGGGAGGGGGCCCGCCCAGGCGGGCTGTGTACCTTGTGGCACATCTTTCCGCAATAAAGCAGGCACCACATGCATCGCGGCGGCCACATCGCCGTCTACGTCGACATAACTGTCGAGATACATGCCTTCATCCCACTTTTGTATTTCAAGCTCTTCCGCGCGCATCGATCGCTCCGCGAGCGGCACGACCGTGGGATCCACGATGTCCAGGATCGGAACGCGTCCATTTCTCATCATGGCCGCGTACGCATGCGAAAGAGGCACATGCGAAGACATCAAACCGTACGGATGCTCGCCCTGCTGACGCGATGCCTCCTCGAGTTGCGCCATTTCGTTGTCCGACAGAATCTGTGGACGCAGAGCTTCGAGACCAGGAAAGTGCTCGCCATGCACACGCTTTTTTATGTGCACCGTAAACGTTTGCGTCTTTGGATCGTACGTGCCATGAGGCGATGAGGTCAAGGCACACGTCTCACTCATGCTTTCTACCGCACAGGGCAAATTCAGCGGCAAATATACGGGGTCCACAAAGCATCCAAACGTTCGCTCCTCAGCTACGATACGCACCTCAGCGACTTTGGCATCCACGCACGAAATGCTTACGTGGACGAACGACGCGTCCTGCTCAACATGGAACGAAGGCGTCACTAGCTGCATGATCGTAGTGGAGGTAGCTTTTCGTCACCATGTTGGACGAAGAGACACTTCGGTCCATGCTGCCCGGCCACTTTGGGCAGCAGGGTAAGAATGAGCTTCCAACTGCACAGGAGCCTAACGAAGCAAGTCAGGAAGAAGAGAAGGAGGAAAAAGCCCCTGTACCTGTCACTTTGGACGTACTCAAAGAGTACGCAGGATTGCCACTTACTCGTTCCATCCAGCTCAAGGACCATACCAAGTCCGTGTGCGCCCTAGGCATTGACCGCAGTGGTGCGCGCGTGGCCTCGGGATCCACCGACTACGATGTAAAGCTGTGGGACTTTGGTGGTATGGCATCCAATCTGCGTCCCTTCAAGACGTTTGAGCCAGCAGAAAATTACCCCGTCATTCAGTTGGCGTTCGCCCCACAAAGCAAGAACTTGCTGTGCCTGAACGCTGCGCCCCAGCCACGAGTGTACGACTACGACGGCAACGAACTAGCCGTCTATAAAAAAGGTGATGTATTCATGCGTGATATGCGGCATACTACGGGACATATTAGCGACATCACCTGTGGTATGTGGCACCCACTGGACGACACACATTTCATGACTGGCGGCTCTGACAGCACTATCCGTCTTTGGGACGTGAACCACAAAGCGAGCCAAAAGACTGTGATTGTCTTGCGCTCAAAAAACCGCGGCACCAAGACTCAAGTATCGGCTGCCACTTACACACCCGACGCCCGCGCCATTGTAGCAACAGGCCAAGATGGCGCCATGTACATGTGGGCTACGAACGGAAACTACGCGCGCCCCTCCGCGACCGTGCAGGGTGCTCATACAGCCTCCCAGAGCGCCACAAGTTTGGCCGCCTCCTCTGATGGATACACGCTTGCATCACGAGGGGCCGACGACTCGCTCAAGCTGTGGGATCTGCGTCAGCTGCGCTCGCCTTTGGCTGAGAAGCAGGAGCTTCCGAATGGAAGCGACCACACTGATGTTTTGTTCAGCCCCGACGGACGTCAAGTCATGACCGGCCTCGCGTCTGTGCCAGGCGGCTCGATGCGGACGTCGGACCCTCTGAGTCAATGGGGCCAGTTGGCCGTCTTCACCTCTGACACGCTACATCAGCAGCTTGTATACCCTGTGGCTCAGTCAAGCGTGATTCGTCTCGTGTGGCATGCGCGTCTTGACCAGGTCTTTGCATCAACACGCGACGGAAGCGTGCATGTGTTCTACGACGAGCATGCGTCACAACTGGGGGCTCTTCTTTCGGTAAACAAGCGCGCACGCACACGGACGAATCCCTTCGCGGACGATGGGTCACAAACTGATCCGTATGCTGACGTGCCCATCATTATACCGGAAGAAACGGACCACGACGACTGGCTCGATCCCGTCTACAAGAAGCCGCAGTTCCCACGCAATCCCAAGAATGCTCGCGTGCCTGAGCGGCCGCTTGAAGGCCGTGGCAAGGGTGGTCGGATTGGTCGCTCAGCATTGCAGCCTTTGATGAAGGATCTTGTCGAGAGTGATCTTCGCTCAGAAGACCCGCGCGAAGCACTGCTCAAGTACGCTGATAAGGCGCAGAAGGACCCACGTTGGACGGCAGCGTATGCTAATACGCAACCCAAAGCTATATTTGACGAAGAAAAAGACACCTAGGCGCGCACGTTGGGATGCACACTCTCAGGGTAGACAATGTGGTTTTGGCTTTGATCCAGATCACCCAGTGCAAGGGCCATCGTACGCACGAGCGAACGATCCTGGTCGGCCGGCACATCGCCGCTCAACTCCCAGAACATGGCACCCAGCATACCCTTGTTTTTTATATACTCGGCCTTGGCATGCACTGCCTCGGGCGAGTCGTACGAAATCAACTCGTTGCCGTCATGAGACCATGATGCGCCGGCGCGCTTATCGAAATGCTCTTGCGCATTCTGACGCGGAAGATTTTTGTACAGGTACGTGCCACCTTCTGTTTCACTTGCGTGGCGATATGGCTGACCTGGGCCGCCCGTACCGACAAAGCCACGGCCATATGCGGGAATGCCCAGGACCATCTTGTTGAGCGGCACGCCTCTATGTTTGTAGTCATCCACGGCTTTTGACACGGAAATTGCCCCACCATAGAGATTCGCCTGATGATTCGCCACCTGGTCCCAGCTACCACTGAAGTCGTACGCCATCAGATTCCAAAAATCAAGATACTTATCCATATCCTTCAGCTTGAGGATTTGATACTTCTGTGGCGAGCATGGTGCTGCGATCGTCAGAAGGTAGTGAGGATCATTCGGGGTAGCACGCTGACCGTATTCGTCAAGGGCGCGTCGCAGCCCTGACAGAAGCTCGACGTACGCTTGCGCTTCCGTGTCGGACTGGGGGTACTCCCAGTCAATATCAAGGCCGTCAAAGCCACAGTCTGCCAGGAGCTTGACGGCAGATTCGATGAATGTCTGACGCTTGGCTGCGTCATTCATGCCACAGAAGCTGCCTGAATACGACCAGCCACCAATGGATAGCAGCGTCTTTAGGTGCCTGTGCTGTTTCTTGAGCTGAAGAAACTGGTTCAAATTGCCAAACATAGCCCCATCGTGCTCTTGATCGCCATCGTACTTGATCTGACGATCAGCCCATTCATCTGACAATACTACCTCACCACTGTCTTTGATGTTGGCAAACGCGTACAGAATGTGCGTCAAGTGCTGGACCGGCACATGCTCGGGCTTGTAGCCTTTCTGGTAGATCGACCAATTAGGGAAGTAGGCCACTTGCACCTGCCTGTCCGGCCCGCCGTGGGACGATGTATGGAACACGTTGGCTAGTTTACTGCGTAGATGGAATGGCATGGTGGGAGGAAGACACTTTCAAGTGGCCCAAGCGCACACAACTTGTAAGCCCGGCAGGCCAGCTGACAGATGTGGAGAAGGCTCTATACATAAGTGACACTACGCATCCCAAGGGTTCTCAGCTGCCCACGCAGGCAGATCCGACGAGCGCTTTGGCGACGTCAACAAGACATGATCAGGTGATGTCTCCCATTCTTCGTTCGGGACATGGATAGGCGATGTCGGCTTTAAGCCGCTGTTGAACTGGGCTGCAAGTTGAGCTGCCTCGTCCGCAGCAAGGCCATAGGATGCGTAGGCAGGTGGTTCTTCCTCTGGAACGGGTATGTTGGAAGCAACATGCTCAGACTCTTCGTCAGACAGGTGGTGTTCATGTCGATCGTGGTCATGTGCTTCGAGCGCACGTAGAGTTTCCTGATGGCCAACATCATGAGGTTCCTCATGCTGACTCTGTTGATCAGGGATTTTCTCATGATCCTTAGAGGCAGGCGCTTCTTCCTCTTTGGCGTCAGAGCCTGCCACATGTTCATTCGAAGGCGAGCGACTGTTCTTGTCATCGCTTTGATGCTCCATGGGAGGGCTGCTTTCTCCTAGCTCGGCGCCGTCATCCGGTATGGGTTTGGGTATGTCTTGAGGCGCGTCTGACCGCGGAGCATGCACCACATCGGTAGGCACTACTGGCATGGATTCGAGACTGGATGTCTGCGGCTTCTTTACTTGGTCCTCCATCGCATCGTACACTAGCTGCGGCGGCGGTGGAACAGTGTCAGGACTCTTTTCCTTCTTGCCCCAAATAAAGTTCTTGAGACCTTGCGTCGCGGTGGAATGCTGCTTTTGGGGGCTCTCTTTCTCGACCGTACGCTCTGGCACATGATCCAGTGACTCTGGCTCGTCAAAGTAATCAGCAGTCGTCTGAAAGCCAAGCTCACCTAGCAAGAGAGGCGTGAGCGCTCGGTAAGCGAGGTGGCCTGGTACAATATTCGTCACATCAATGTTCTCGATGCCGCATCCAAATTCCACTGGATACAGTCCAGCAATATTGCGCACACCGCCTGATGTGGCACGATGCAAGTACGCTAGAATCCAGTCTGAGCGTGCAAACGCGTTCACAAAGCGGCCAGACACGACGGTTCGTGCCGTCTTCCACTCATTCTCACGCGACGGTACAGGTGCGCCCATCAGGAACACATTTTGTACAATGCCGAATGCTTTCTTGCGAGCCAACTCCAAGAGTGCATAGAAAATCATACGTGCCCCAAGACTGTACCCTACAAGCGTGATGGGACGGACACCCATTTGCCGGTGGATCAGGACATCCGCCAGAATCAGCCCGGCTGCTCGAGCACGTTCCGTGGCATTGGACCATGGGTTGTCGATGAGGTAGTTGAGCTTCGTGAGCCACAGGGGCCAAGCCAAGGCACTAAACATGGCACCAGCCACGGTGGCCGCCAAGACTTGCTGCACACCCTGCACCAGCGTCTCGTTCCACAAGATCGACATAGCGTTACCCATTTCTTGCATCATCTGAGGCTCCCACATGATACTAAACACGTCGCCCATGATCGGGTCAATGACGCTGTAGGGTAGTGTCGGGTCATCTTCCGCACCTTTTAGAAAACCCGGCACAGTAATAATACAGTTGACTCGCTTGTGGTAGTGCAGCGGTCGAAATTCGAAGATCTGAACGCTCTTGACTCGTCGCCTCATACCTTTTCCGCCCATCGCGGCGCCACTAATCGTACCTGTGGTCGTGATGATGGCTGCGCCGCCCACACCACTGAAAAATGCCGACGTTCCACTGATACCCACGGCACCCAGAGCCGCACCGATACCAGCACCGATCACAGGAGCAAGCAGACCAGCCGACAAGCCAATGACCAAACCACCGCCGACGGTGGCGAGGCCCATCATCATGAGGCGCTTGTGTCGAGATGCTGAATCGTGGTGTTGTGTAATGCTCTTGTCGTCCAGTGTCTGCACATCTTCTTCAATTTCTAAAGAATCCGTGATGCGCTTTTCAAACTTTGTCACATCCATCCAAGAGAGACCAATGAGCTCTGCAAGGCGCTCCAGCAACACACGAGAGCGGGCATCATACACACTGTCAGCCGTAAGCACCAGGAACAAGTCACAAAGGACCGTCCAGCGCAAGTCCAGCGTGATCGTCTTGTTCGCAGCGTTCACCTCGGTGGTTACGCCATCCAACGTTGTTACAGAAGCGTGAGCGTGAGAAGATGTATGCGGCGCTTTGAGAGAAGCTTCAGGGACACGCGTGGCCTCGCCTGACAAGGCACTCGCATGCTCTATGACTTGAGCTGCAGTATTGGGATCAGTCAGGATGCTGGGAGATTCGGCAGTTTCTGGGGTCGAAGTGGCCGCTTGCTTCATCTTGGGAGTCTGTGGGAGCGCTGGTGGCTTGGGTTGGGAAGCTTCTTGTTTCGCCATTGCGGGGTCATAGGCGGGATTAGGAATCGTCTGCGTAGCGATCAGGCTGGGTGCCAGATCGGAAGGAAGGATCCCGTGCAGCGATAATGACTCGATCATCGACTGCTCGGCAGGCTCCACGTCTAGATGCTGATACAAACGAATCATGACGCGCAGCCCCCATTCTTTGGCACTCTGAATGGCCGGACGATCATCCTTCGCTCCTAGCTGCTCCAGTTCCTTTACAATCTGGCTGCAGAGGGTGCTGCACAAGCCCACATATGCTAATTTCTGTACATCGGAGAGTAAACGCTTGGTCAAGGCCAATTGCGAAATGGGGGCGGCGGATGGGTCGTCGGCATCGTCTAAGCGATTTAGGTCTTCTTGGAACAAGTAGTCTGTAGCTGCTTCCAGCTCTGCATCTTCGTCAGCATCATCCAGACGCAGCTTGGTATATCCCACGCCTTCCGAGCCTAGCGCCTGAGAATCGGCCACCTGCTCATCAGGCCGCGTTCGCCAGTCATAGCCACGCACGTCGTGCACGTCGAGATGTCGACCTGCCGTATTGGAGGTACCACCCTGTGCCGAAGTGCCACGGCCCCGCATATGCGCGCGTCGCTGGCGCATAAGCTTGGCCTCACGCGCAACGCGCTTACTCTTCGGAGACCGCTCGTTGTCCGATTCGCTGTCGCTATCACTGTTGATATTGGCTGAGCTGGGACTCCAAGGTCCTACATGCTCTATGGGCATATCCTGCCATTCATCGTCCGAGTCATCAAGCCCACTTGCATTCAGCATGTCGACGGCCCATCGGACACGGCCCCTGCTGGACCCGTGGAAGAAGAGCTCCGAGGTCCAAGGGCACTGCTGGGCGCCGAGCTCCTCACGATATCACGTGACACACTTGGCGAGAGGCGAGCGACGTGCTGAAGAAGCTAGTAGGCGACTACGTCTTGGATGCGTGTGGGCGCGAAGGAGGTATGCAGTCGTGTGCTAATCGCAGTTTGTTGTGCGCCTAGAGGAGCTCTTTGCTCGGACAAAGGATGCGCGTTCCGTGCACATCAGCTCAAAGAAACGTATGTTGAGGATCGCTAACGCGTCAGAGCCATACGACGACGGGTCCGTGACCCATGCCATACTGTTCCGCGTCACAGACGGCGGCAGCAAAGACCGCGCCAAGTTCAGCACCCTCGTACGTTTGCCTTGAGACTCATGCATTAGGTGCCTCCCAGCGACATACTTGCGTTCCAAGATACCTACCTCACAACTCTACGCACGCATCTGGCAGAGAACCTCAAGAAGCGCGACAAGGCCAAAGAGCGCCGCGTCGACAAGACCCTGGCTGCGTCGCGCAAGAAGCTGGAAGAGAATGATGGCAAGGTGAAAATTCTTGGTGCCAGTACGTATGCACTATCATCGCTCACATCGTCACAGAGCGTGGTAAAGGTCGGAGACAGCGCATGCGGGCCCTTCGTCGTGCGCGGATACTACGACAGGCTCGTGCTCAGGCGCAGCATCCGCCGTCTGCCACCCAAGCCTAGAGCGGCCAGGTGCGCTCATTGCGCCTCGCATGACATAATCACACGGCGCTGGCCGATTCATTTCTGATAGGGCCTCTGGCCGATTCGGGGTGCGTGCACCCAAATATGCGGTGACAACGTGCCGACCGAGCGAAATTCCAGCACGAGCCAGCTTCCCAACCCAGCTTCCAGCCACCGTATGAACCTGCTGCCCGAGCTGGGACCTGTTGGCCGGCTCGTGATTGTAACTTTATCATGTATTCTGCAAATTGTAGCTGTGAGTGGCATGGGCTATATTATGGCCCGGGTGGGCGTGCTTGACCGACGCATGCAAAGTAAGCTCAATAAGCTCAATGTGTCTGTGCTCACGCCCGCGTTGCTCTTCGGCAAAATTGCGTTCTATCTCACGCCCCAGCGTCTCACGGAGCTTGCGATTGTGCCGGCTGGCTTTTTGTGTGTGTCTGTGATATCTGCCCTGGCGGCCGCGCTCACGTCGCGCTTGCTTCGTGTCCTTCCAGGGCAGCGCAACTTTGTGATGGCCTGCTCTATCACGCCCAACTCGAATACGCTACCTGTGGCCCTTATTTCCTCGCTTGTATATTCGGTGCCGGAGCTGCACTGGGTCGAGAATGGCCAAGACTCGGATCAGCCCGAGCTCATGTTTGGTCGGGCCCTGACATACCTCGTCATGTTTTCTACGCTCGGCACGGTGCAGCGATGGAGTATCGCTGCCAAACTCTTGGAGGGCGTGAAGGGCATATCCAATTTTTACTACGGATCCGACCATCCGAGCCGCTCCGGATTTCGCGATGACGTCACGGACCCCCTCATTGACGAGCATCATCGTTCACAGTTTGCCGACCGCAACTCGATTCTACTCCATGCCCCTGCCACCAGCTCGCCACTTCGGTCTGAGCTGCTGGCCGACGAGGCTCAAGAGGCGGATACGCCGTCTGCGCCTGCCCCTCCTTCGCATGGGTGGGCGTACGCAGTGACCAGGCCCATGATCCGCTTTTGGCACGCGTTCCTGAATTTCATGACTGTGCCGCTATGGGCAGCATTGCTGAGCTTTATCATTGTTCTTTTACCGAAAGTCCAAAATTTTGTCAAGTCCGTCGACCCGTTTGTTGATGCGGTTGAGCAGCTAGGACAATGCAGTGTGCCCATGTCGATTCTCGTTCTGGGCTCCTATTTCCACGACTCGGACGAGGATGAGTCCAACGTGACAAACCACGGCTCGATGATGTCTGCGAGAGAAGACGCCCCTGATGCACACGAGCATGCGGCTGAGGCCGCGTGGGAAAAGCGGATGACTTGGCGCACCATCGTCGCTGCAAGTGCGAGTCGCATGATTGTGACGCCGCTCCTCATGCTGCCTCTCGTCGCATACGTGTGCTTGACCAACGATACGGAGGTGGTCGGCGATCCTGTCTTTATTGCATGTGCATGCCTGGTGATCGGCTCCCCACCTGCTCTTACGCTGGCCCAGATCTCGAGGCAGCGTGGCGATCCCTCCAGCAACCTCGAAGCACTCATTAGTGGTACCATCTTTGTGTCTTACATCTTCCTCACGGGCCCTGTGACTGTGCTGCTAGTGTTTTTCGCGCTATACATCGACAAAATGCAGGCCCTGTTCCTATAGCTTGAATCCCCTATGCATGTGTCTGCCATTTGTGGATCAGGGCACTCACGCCCGTAAAAGCCTGCTCCGGCTCGGTGTCGAGAGGCGAAGTATCTGGCTCCGGCTTCGGCACAGGAAACGCCCGTTGCCTAGTGGCTGGATAAGTGGGCGCTTCGCGAGTCACAGGCTTGGTAAGACGCACGCCGCCGTCGCGTTGCTGAGCGAGCATGGTACTAACACGGGCTGCTGCGTCTGATGTGGCCACATTCGCATTCGTTCCTGCAAGCATAATTGGATTCTCAGATACAGGCGTGGATGGAAGACCAGGCGATGTGCCCTGATGGACATACGTTCGATGCGGAGATTTTGCCGCGTCCCATGTGGACGAGCGACGCATCTCGGAAGAGGCACGGACTAACGACGTGCGCTTGGGAGCCGGTGTAGCAGGCCGCGCAGCTGATACCGATACCTGCTCAAACATGTTGCGGACCTCGTTCATCGAAGTCTGGGGAGTCGGAGGCTGGGTGTGGTCCTTTGGCGTGTTGCTGGGCGGTGATGGGGTAGGTTTATGAGACAAGGGTACAAGTTGGCCAACACGTGGCTCATGTGCTGTGCTCTGACGACGTGAGAGAGAGGCGGGCTTGGCTTTGGGCGGCGGCGGCACCACCGACGCTCGACGCGGTGCGGCTGCAGGGGTGGGGCGATGTTCACCAAGTAGCTGTTGCAGTGCTTTTTCGTGCTCAGCTAGCCTAGCCAGCTCGTCGTCGTGGTCCCCACTCGGTGCGGAGGAGGGCGGTGGTAAAGACGCTGTATTCTTTTCCATGTGGCTGTTTTCCTCCAGCAGCGTATGGACCGACTCGGCAGGTGACAGGACCTGGGGCCTGCGATGCGGGTGGGAGGAATTGGGGCGGACGCGCACATTCACATCTTCCGGCGCCTCATGCTCTTCGTCACTCGAGCTTAGATCCACATCCACGAGCGTATGAGCTGGTTTGTCGCGCATGGAAGCAGAAGTGCTCTTTTCCATGGGGATAGATACGGCCCGCGGCGGTGACTCGGTGTCGAGCTGCTGCACCATTGCCTTGACGCTTTGTCGGGGCACCTGCTCAGCCTGATCGAGCTCCTGCAGACTCGGATACCGTGCCACTACGTCGTCAAGAGACACATTCAGAATGAGGGAGTCGGGTCGCTCTGACGACCGAGCGGCCTTGCTCTGTGTGGCAGGCGGCGTGGTGACTCTCGATGGCCGGGCCACGGATCTCGGCCGCAGTGAGGACCGCGATGCAACAGGTCGGATGGATGGTGGTCTCGGCGTGGGTGTCTTTGCTCGGGCGACCGTCTCAGGCGGCGTGGGCGTAGTGAGGGACAGAAGCTGGAGCTCCACACTTTCTAGGATCGAGTCGATGCTTGGACGAGCCTCAGCATCGACTTGGAGCATGGATTGAATGAGCGCACGTAGAGCGCTGGAGTAAAGGGGTTTGTCTGGGTATTCAAAGCGAGCCTGTAGAATGGCGGCAGGACCCGCACCTGGCGCTTCGAACGGGGTGGTATAGTAACACAGCTTGTACAGAAACACACCGAGCGCCCAGATATCGGCCTTTTCTGTGATGGGGACATGCATACCGAGATCGATCATTTCTGGCGCTCGATACTGCATGGTTGTGTGTTGATTTAGTTCGCGCTCGCAGCGCTGAATCTCTTCCGCACTCTTGGCTGCACGTCGCGAAAGCAGAGGAAAGCAGGAGCCGAAATCACATAACTTGAAGCGCGGTGGGCTCGATGTGGTGCGCAGTACATTTTCAATTTTGATGTCGCGATGCACCAGCACAGGGTCCTGGTGATGCATAATCAAGACAGCTTCGCAAACGTCCCGGAAGATGCGCAATACTTCGTCCTCGCGGAGCCGATGCTGGAGTCTTGTGTTTAAAAAGTCAATGAGTCCGCCGCCGGCACAGTACTCCATCAAGATAAATATTTCCCAACCGTCGCCCACAAGAGAGGCAGCCGACGCTTCCACAAAGTGCACGATCGATTCATGTCCACGGAGCCCGCGATGATACTCGACTTCGCCACGCACACTCGCAAGCGCATCCTTGTTCCATACGCACATGTGCTTGAGAACGAGAGTAGTGTCGCGGTGCTCGTGACCTGGAATCGGCACAGGCACGTCGGCTTCGACTAGGTATACTTGGGCAAAGCCACCACTGCTGAGAAATCGAGACACAGTCACAAGGTGTGCACCAATACGCACACGCATCCCTGGCTGCAGTGTGCGCTGCCCTTGAAAAGGGCCGATCACCGGCACCGGTGCCGTGGCCATGCCGACGCTGAAGAAGCAGGACCCCCGCTGGGCTGTGTGTCGCGACACGCACGCCTCGTACGAGTGGAGGGACCGTGCTAGGCGCCCAGGCCCTTCGTGCTGAGTCAGCCATGACCTAGGTTGAAAAAAAAGGACCTCCAGATGCGCCTTCCACGACGCAAGTACCATGCCCAAAGCACGCCCTGATCTGGGTCGTCGCCTACAGCGGGCGCGACGGCGCAACCCGATTCGACGGCCAGAGCCTCGTGCAACAGAAGTCACACCACTTATGACGACAGCGGAAGAAGTGGTGCCTGTTCTTGCGAAGCTCGGCATGGATGCCACGGCCCCTCCGATCGAGACGGGTGACAAGGTATGGGCCTTGGCCTCTATCGCCACTCTTTTGTCGGATGATGCTCAGCACCGACAACTTCTCCTCTCACACCAGGTGATTCCGCGCATTCTTTATGCGCTCAAATCGGATACCAATTTGGAAGTGCGACGTGAGGCTAGCGGCGCGCTACGCAACTTGTGCCTGTGTGATGACGATACGCAGAGCATTTTTGATGAAATGGATCGCCACGGCATCGTCGATGTGGTGTTGAGTGTCCTGAAGTGGGCCGCGCTTGGTTTGCAAAGTCACGAACGGCGTTTGGAGCGGGCTCAGGCGCCACTCATTCAGGAGCGTGAGCGGCTCATGTCTAAGCCACTGGACCAAATGAACCGCAAAGAGCGACGTCACATGGCCAAATTAGCCCAGGGCCGTCTTCCCTCGGCCACAGCTGGTGCGACAGCTGAGTTTGGTAATGATGCACACGATGCACTGGACATGCATGTCTGGGGCTCTGATGCACCAGCATCGCTGCAGGCCATGGATTCGGCGGCGGCTCAGTGCCTTGTTGAAATGTGCGAAAATCTCGTCACTATCATCTCGTGCCTATGTGCGTCGAGTGAGAAGCTGGGTGTGCAAGTGCTGCAGTGGTCGTGGACGAGCGACAGCACAGGGCGTGAAGGACTCGCAGCTTGGTTGTGTGAGGCCTTGTCCCTGGGTATCCGTGCATGTGACGCTGAGCATGATGCGGAGTTGGCCAAGCTGCCCGAGTGTGCTGCTGCTCTTGTGTCATTGGGTCTGGCAAGCGCACAGGCTTTGTGGGTGCTCACGGATCCATCTTTGGGATACGAAGACATGCCGAGTGCCGTGTCTGGCACAGACAACGATCGTTCGCGCGGACTGCGTCGTTTAGATATTCTTGTGCGTGCCTCGGCGTGCCTCGCGACGCATGCCGCACCTCGCCCTGCGATGCTCGGCGCCGCAGCCACGGGGGCGCTCATGAACGTGTTGGCCGTGGTCGAGGTGGAAGCGCTTGCCTCTTTTGTGCAACAGGACGTGCCGACGCGTGTAACACACCTGCTAGCCGAAGCCAATGCTGACGCTCTCAAAGAAGACGCGCGCTCCGCCCTGGAAGCTTGTCTGGACATGGTGTCGGATATGGCCCGCGTCCTTCCACAGGAGGAGCCGCTTTCGATGGTCTCATCGCCCCTCGTTGAAGCGCTATTACGCCTTGCCACGCCCTCTCAAGAGTCATCCCAAGACAGCGTCACGGCGTCTGCGCGCCGCGGCATAGAGACGAGGGCCTTGACCGCTCTGAATCAGGTGCTGTGGCATACCGCCTTGCATGCCCCGCCCCCGCCGTCGGAATGGCCCACGGACGACGAGGAAGCACTTGCCGAGATTCATGCCTGGCGGACACACACTGGCTCGTTGTATCTTGAGGGAGGCCAGCCATGCTCTACGCCGACGTACGAGGCCCTTTGGCACATATGGCAGCGTGTGTTTGAGACAGCGGCGTTCTGGGCGGGTCTGGACAGTGTCGCCAACGCTGCGCCCGAGGCACCGTTGCCCATGTCGAGCGTCGCGGGAGACGGTCTCGCCCAGGTAAGTACGAGCATTGGGTGCCTTTGGTCTACGGCGCGCCTGCTAGAAGGCCAGTTGCCATTGGTGCAGGATGATGCGCCTGCGCCACCTGTCACAGCGCTGACGGCTGCATACCTCTCTGCACACGATGCCTCGGTGCGAGTCAAAGTGCTTGGCACACTCGCTTGCCTGGCGCGGTCTCAGTTCTACTGCCGTGAGCCAGGTTCATCGACGCCGCCGCCAGCCTATGCCCAAGTGTATCTACATCTGGCTTCCTTCTGGGCCGATGTGGCGGGACACATTTCTGACGCCGAGACGCTCGCTGCCTTTGTGCATGCGATTGTCGATACATATGCGGACGAGCAGGCACCTTGGGACGCTGCGTACCGCGACTCGCACCTGCACGAGCGTCTGTGCACGCTGGTACCGCAGTACATGGGCGTCGCCAAACGTGTGCATCGACGCACGGATCCCATGCTTCACAAAGCCGTGCACGAGAGCGTGGACACTTTGCGCGCCTTTTTATCGTACCGACAGGAGCTTTAGCGAGAAAAGAGGCGACGCACCACTTGGGCCCACGGTACGGGTGGTCGATGGCACACCGGACAGGTAGCTGTCATAGGCAGACAATATATGCGGCCTCGAACGGATCGCGCTGCGGCTTCGCGCTCCAAGGAATGCCTTGCCAGGCACGATAGGTGGAAGACGGCCCCACATGCATGAGGACAGTAAGCATACGTTTGGTTCTCGGTGCTTTCGTGGCATACACCGCAAGAGGTGATAGTGCAAGCCTGCTGGGCCTGGGCTTCGATCGTACGTGCCGCGTCGTCCAACTGCACGGGCGACGCACTTCCCGTGGGAGCGGCACGCCATTCGTCCCAGGACAGGCCCATGGTCTCAGCATCTCGCGCAGGCGGAGTCGGCTCATCCCATACATATTCTTTTACCGCGCCCTTGGCGCCGGCTCGTTTCTGTGTGACCGATCTGACACCAGCCTCCGGCAGCCGGGGCCAAGCGGCATGCTCGTCGTAGGTCAGCGGCGCCCGATCGCCGAGCACGCCGCGAAAGTCGCACGAAAGAGAGGGGTATGCAGCCGGCAAAGGGCGTCGCGTAATGCGCGACAATTGGTAGCGGTCTGGATGCGCCCGTTCCATGTAGCGCCATACACCAAACGCATACTCGGAGTACAAGGCGACGTGCAGATCCCAACAGCAAAACGGCTCTGACGCAAGAAGCGCACGAAGCACCGCGAACTTGTGCTCAGGCTCAGATGTAGAGCGCTGTCGCACACGCGTGTGACCGCTGCGCGACTTGGACGTACGTCGCGTCGCAGGAAACAGCGGCTCTGCACTTCGTCCGGCGTAGGTGGCCAACGACCCCCCGGGCTGGTCACATACACGCAAATGCCGCGAAAGATGGGGTGACTGCCACGACCATTCAAACTGCAGTGCCGCAAGTTTGGATGGGAAGCCATACACCACCACGTCCATCGTCCAGGGGCGTGCCATGCGGGTATAAAATGCGCCATTCTTTACAAGACCATTGTGCTGACGCAGTCGCCGTGCTGGGTCGGGTGTTGAGCCGACATACGTCTGATTCGGCTTGGAGAGCGAACGCAGCAAGTAGCACGCATACACGCGCGGGATACGGTGTTGCGCCACACTCGACCCACGCATGCGCTGAGAACACACGAGGTGTGGAGATGTGTCATTCAGCCAAGCGAGCGCCGTGGGCCGAGAAAGGCCCGGAGGCAGGCCAAGCCAGGATGGAGGGGCTAACGTCCATCATCTGCGCATGCAGACGCTGGCAAGACGGGGCATTTGGCACAAAGGTAAGCATGCGGCTCGTCCTTGGGACGTGCCGCGAGCGCATGCAGCGTATATGGGTTGCTATGCTATGTAGCGTATATGCCCAGGCCGTTACTCTTCGGACTTGACCTTCAGTTCGCCTTCACGGAACTGGCGAGCCCACTGTTTCGTGAGCAACCATCTTTACGTACCAGCTGCGACGGAATCGGGTGAATCGGAGGCTGGTGACGCCACTGCACACGGTTAGTCCTTATCATGGTCAGAATACGCACTTCACGCTCAGCTCCGAATTTGAAAATACCGTACGAAATGACGGCCAGGCCACTAGCCACCACCAAGGTGTTGGTCGCCCAGTTTTTCGGCCTACTTGGTTAGCTCAGACTTGATATGGATCACACATACCGTGACCACCAACCACCTAGCAAGCGTTAGCCCCTCACTCACAATAGATCAAGAAACGTACCACTTGGCGACCACACCTCCTTCGGATAAGGGTAACGAGGACCAGCTCCCTGGACGGTCAGCAACTCGCGCAACAAGGACGATGGCACATACCATTCTAAATGACAAATAGAACCTCGATGAAAAGTCCCAATCAAGGACGGCGCGCGTCCCTCACGACGAGCGACGCACCGACGCCGCCCGTGATTTTTCGGCCGAACGAGGCAACGACTCGTATGGAGATGCATACGTGCAGCTTGGACTGTTTCAGCATGTCGCAGAGCGCTAAGATTTCCGTGGACGACGCCATTGCATGGCTCAAGCAGCAACGGATGTATGTAATTGTCATATCTCACACGCAGTACACAAGAGCGTAACCCTTACGAAGTTGTGCGCTTCGGTGAATGGATGCTGGAACACAACCTGCTAGGATCACTGGGCGTGGATGTGTGGCCTTTTCTGGAGCAGCTCGGCATGGCTGCCGCAGAACTTGGAAACCAAGACCTTGCAGAGGTATGTTGATTTTCATTGCTTATTATCTAGCTGTGTCTTTCCCGCCTGCAAGCGCGCTTCGCTGATTCTTCTCGTGTCGCCATCCTCAAGGGTGTCATTGAAGAATCCTACGGTCACCTCAATGAGGCACAGAAGCTATACGAAGACCTCTTAACTAAAGAACCATCCAACGTATTTCTACTCAAGCGCCGCATTGCGTGCATCAAGACCAAACCGGAGGGCATTCCACGCGCCACAGAGGCCCTTGCCGAGTTTGTGGACATTTTCCCAACAGATCAGGAGTCTTGGCTCGAGCTGGCATCGCTGTACCTGCATCAGAACAAGTACCCACAGGCAGCTTTTGCGCTAGAAGAGCTTCTTCTCCTTGCTCCGCAGAATGCTTTTTACTTGCTTAAGTATGCTGAAGTGCTATACACCATGGGCGAACTCGTCAAGGCCTACAAACTATATTTGCGCATCCTTGAACTCGGCAACGGTAACTTGTCACCCTCCAGTACGCGTGTCGTCGACCGTGTGCAAGGCCCGTGGGTCCGTGCACTTTGGGGCCTGAAAATGTGCGCGTCCAAGCTGCTTAGTTCCAAGGCTATGACAACATCGGACGATAGCAGCATTAAGGCCGAGCGTGTAGAGGAACTGGACACATTGGCTACTAAACTCCTCCTCGAATCTGTCTACACGCCCGATGCTCAGTATCCTACGCCAGAGAGTGTTCGCTCGGCCACGCGGTCCGTACTTACACCCTCTTCTTCCTAATATTTCATACCCTGCATTGAATAATTTATTCTAGTATTTGTGCTACATTGCTCTCAGGGAGCATGCACTAGCTCTACCCCATCTGAGCACGGCATGTGCCATTACGGTTGGCCGAGCGGGTATTTGGGCAAGTGATCACATGATTAGTCATCTAACATAATTCTTAACATACCCTTCCATGCCAGCCGAACAGCCGGGCATTATGAAAATTTTGACCCGCGGCTCAGATCTCAACAAACAACGTCGATACGCTGGTGCTGAATCCACGTTTGGTGTGCAATACGCTGCACATTTGCATCAAAAGAAGGTCGTTGTCATAAGTTTTAGGAGAAGGAATCTCACCCCTCCTCGAGATACCAGCCCTTCTGTATTGCAAACTCCAGTTTTCTCGTTTGACATGTACGTGAGACACAGTGTGTGATCTCTGCTTTCTCGGCATACCTACGAGATGGCAAAGGCGCAATTTCGAACGTATGGATGCTAACCTACTAGATAAAGCTGCTTAGTATGGGAGACAATCCGTCGACCGAGGTCGATGTAGATAATATCATTGACCGCCTCCTGGAAGGTATGTTTTAAAAAAATATCACAAGAGCAAGCAAACTAACTCGAACAGTGCGCGGTTCGCGCCCAGGAAAGCCTGTGCATCTGGAAGAGTATGAGATTAAATATCTTTGTCTAACGGCTCGTGACATTTTTATCAACCAACCTATTCTTCTCGAATTGGAAGCGCCGATCAAAATCTGTGGTGACATACACGGTCAGTACTATGACCTTCTCCGTCTATTTGAGTACGGAGGCTTCCCACCAGAAGCGAACTATCTCTTTTTAGGTGACTATGTTGACCGCGGCAAACAGAGTCTAGAGACGATTTGCTTGTTGCTTGCATACAAAATCAAGTATCCAGAAAACTTTTTCATTCTTCGTGGCAACCACGAGTGTGCCAGTATTAACCGCATTTATGGGTTTTATGACGAATGCAAACGTCGATTTAACATCAAGCTTTGGAAAACATTCACAGATTGTTTTAACTGCTTGCCCATTGCTGCAATTATTGATGAAAAGATCTTTACCATGCACGGCGGACTGTCGCCTGATCTTCAGAGTATGGAGCAGATTCGCCGTGTGATGCGCCCCACGGATGTGCCAGATACGGGTCTGCTCTGTGACCTCCTGTGGTCGGACCCAGATAAGGACATTTCGGGCTGGTCCGAGAACGACCGTGGTGTCTCATTCACATTCGGTCCCGACGTGGTGTCCCGTTTCCTAGCAAAGCATGATATGGACCTGATTTGCCGTGCCCATCAGGTGGTGGAGGATGGATACGAGTTTTTCGCGAAGCGCCAGCTTGTGACACTATTCTCCGCACCCAACTACTGTGGTGAATTTGACAATGCAGGTGCAATGATGAGCGTCGATGAGACGCTACTTTGTTCATTCCAGATTCTTAAGCCAGCGGAAAAGAAGCAGAAATACGCCTATGGAGGTATTAACATGGGACGACCCGTCACACCTCCTCGTAAGCAAAAAAAGAAGAGTGACCGAATGACCTAAACATCAGGGACATGGATGTAGATACCGAATGCAGTCCAGATCAGGGTGGTGCATTAAGGACCCGATTTGATGCATAATATCTATTGTTCCTATGAAGGTGACTGGACTTTTTTTCGATTGATAGTGACAAGTGGGTAGTCGCGCCAGTGGGGATACTGGGTAGTTGCATTTTTGGTTTCCGACGGCGGACGTATGGCTCGGGACCCGCGGACGCAAGGATTGGGCCACGTGATAAGCCAACACCCTTGACCCTCCCCAAAGTTGTTTAGTAAGGTAGTAGCGTTCTTGAGAACAGGCCACCACGTCTGACATTTTGCAACTCTACCATGAGCGAGAAGCAGGACAATCCCCCATCGTACGATGCCAGCACAAACAAAAACGAAGACACTCGTCCGCTGCCAGATGGATGGGTGAAGCAATTTGACAATAAGTACGTGACGCATATCTAACATGTCTCAGCTATAAGCAGCACTTTTACGTCGACACTCGTGCGAATCCTCCACGCTCGACGTGGATCCATCCCATCGATGAGCAGGGTTCTAGCTACCAGCCTCCTTCAGGCCCACCGCCCGGCCAAAGTGGCCAGCGTTTCCAGCAACCTTATCCGCAACACCAACCCTATCCGCAACACCAACCCTATCCGCAACACCAGCCCTATCCGCAGCAAATGTACTCACAGCAACCCCCACAAGTGCATATCCACCAGCAGGCACCCATGATGGGCGGTGGCATGGGTGGTTATGGTGGCTATGGAGGCATGGGCGGATTTGGACGTCCGATGGGCGGCATGGGCGGTGGTCTAGGCCCTGGTTTGCTTGGTGGCGGTGTTGGTCTGCTTGGTGGTATGGCCTTGGCAGATGGCATGCATGATATGCAACATGACGCCTACATGGACGGCTACCACGATGGCGATATGAATGGCGATATGGGTGGTGGCGATATGGGTGGCGATATGGGCGGCGATATGGGCGGCGACTTTTAAACCGTGAATGCCACTACATATCTTGCCATTGTAGATTCTTGCACTGTTAGTATACAAGTACGTACGCCAATCAATGCCGTTGTGCTAGGAAGTTTTCCAGGCTTAGGTGACAAGACCGTGAGCTTTTTCCGGGTCATATCAATGTCGGCACTGCATGTCAGTGGAGAAATAAAACGCACATGTGTATAAAACCAAGGAGCGTAGAGCCCAAAAGCTCGTCATCGTTATATTCCTTCGCGGGTGTTTCTTCCGATGCAGCATTTTCCTCATGATGCTCGAGCGCGGCTGGCGGCTCGATCAGAGCTAAGACAGAGTGTAAAAGCAAGGATAAGTCACTCGGTGAGTTGACCGGGTCCAGTTTCACCACCTGCATCTCAGATAGGGTCCGCTCAGCACCAATGGGCAAAGCAGATGACGGAGCAACGCGGTCTTGGCCCACGCGGTATATGGAAAGCAAATCGAACGGAATAGTGAAAGAGTATGGATTTAAGACGGGTACACCGCCTAATGGCTCGTCCAAGCCCGCGGGCGCATTTTTTTCTGGCTCCTGAGGTACCACGGGCGACATGCCATAAAAGTAGGAGCGGATCTGCAAATCGTGCAACTTTTGTTTGTACACTTCGTCGACTTCCACTGCACCCCCTGATCTGGGTACTTTAACAATACTGGGAGCATGGCCCGAAGTGTCGTTAGCATAAATGCGCGTGAGCTCCAGATTGAGTTTCTCGTGACCAAGAACAATGATGGTATCGATCTTGAATGCACGAACACAGTATTGGATAAATTCATAGCGCGTGCGAGCATCGGCCGTAATGATGCCTGGCATGTCGAGGAGCAGACCAGACATGCGAGCACGTAAATCCTTGACAAGACGCTTCTCGACATAGTAAACAAGCCAGTCAACGAGACGCCGTGAATGGCGCTCATTTTCCCGCATGTTCTCTTTGCCCGCCCATAGGGTCATGGGCATGACGCTGTGCACGGTGGATACACTCGGAGGCAAAGCTCCGGTCGTTTGTGGCGTCACACCGTATGGCAGAGCCGGCGAAGGTGATGGCAACCAAGTGATGGGTGTAGGCGTCAGGGGAATGGCGCTTATACATCCAGGTACAGGCACGGCGCCTTCAGCAGGGTCCAGTGTCACGATCATAGGCCACCAGCCCGTAATTTCACTCATGGCCTTTGTCTCACCATCTTCGTCGCTTTCGTCAGTCTTTTCCCGCTTAGATTCTCCCTCGCGCACACTTGCGACGGCTGGTGAGCGCATGGCATAATTCGCGAGGTACTTGATCAGGCTCGTCTTGCCCGCACTCTCTGGGCCCACGACCATGACGCGTGGACCTTGTCCGGCAGCGCGATACAGGTCTGTGCCTGATTCAGCGCCCTCTTCGTATGACATGGGTTTCGTCGGCTCCGACACGTCGACCGCGTCGAGCGTTTGTAGCAGCGACGGATCGGTGCGCAGCTGCTCCCGAGCTCGGATGCGCGCACGTTCCAAGTTCAAGTGTAGATTTGCATAATAAGTATACGTGTGCGACGGCTCGTCTGCCATATACTCTGTCGATGCTGCTCCATATATTTCCAAATCTGCGCCGCCCCAGGACGTAATGGCGAATTTGGCTTCGTTTCCAAACGTGTACCAGCGTTCATTAGATCCGGCCACAATGGGTGCACCAAACACTTCAGCATCACCATAGTGCCCAGAGATAGGATCAGACACAAATCGAATAGCAACATATTCGCCTGCGTCCAATTCAATGCGGTACTCAGAGCGCGGCGGTAATTGTACCCGCCGCGTGCCTGCTTCGTCCATGGTGACGAGAATGGGCAAAAAGTGGAGAAGAACTTTGGCTTCCCTCCCTCCATATGAAACGCAAGGCGAATGAGGGAGCGCTGCGTGCCTCTGAGAAGCGTGCACACCTTGATGAAAACATACTAGGTGACTTGGATATGGAAGCACATGCGGCAAGGCAGCAAAAACTGCGTCGCGGAGGTGTCGTGACTCAGGGTTACGAATCAGACGAGTCAGACAATGACTCAGGTGTGCCGCATCGCCGAGCTAAGCAAGAGACAGAGGACGAAGAGAATGATGATGATGATGATATGTTTGCAGAGCCCAAAGAGGAGTCATCTCGAAAAGAAAAGCGATTCCTCAAGCTTTCTGACATTGAAGGTCAAGAGTTCGGTGCTGGCACACATATGGATGGCGATGACGACGATGAGGGCGAGGAAGACAGTGGCCTTATTCATGATCAGGATCCTGAATATGAATTGGAGCAAGCACTGAAAAGTACACAGCATGAGGATGCAAATGCAGATGCCGAGCGAACACCGCCAGGCTCGCCAGGGAAGGACGCACAGCGCGTCAAGAAACAAGGTATGGGATTCCGTATGGAGAGCTTCAATATGAAAGCTGAGATGGAAAGTGGTCAGTTTGATGAGGACGGAAACTACATCCGCAATGAGCGCGATCAGTTTAGCCAGAATGATCGGTGGCTTGAAGGCAACTACTCGAAAAAGTCGATCAGAGCAGCCCATGAAGCTCAGCGTCGCCGTGAGCAGGCAGAAATTGAGCGCGAAAAACAGCAAGATGCTGAATTTCCCACTATGGAACATGCTATGAAGCAGTTGGCTGAATGCTTGATGCCCGGCGAGTCGGTGCTGGATGCTCTGCAAAGACTTGGTGCGGCCTCGAAACGATCTACGGGTGAGACAAAGGCTATCGCGCAGTTTGAAACGCTGACCCACGTAAGTGGTACCTTGATGAGCCACTTTGGACAAATGAATATTTACGATGAGGTATATGAGAGCCTCGTGCGCTTGGTACGACGAGCCAAGATCGTGGCAGAGGACTGGGATCCCTCTAGGATGCTGAATGAGGAGCATGAGGCTCCATCAGCACACACTGGCTCACTGTGGGAGTACAAATGGACGCCTGCATATCTAGGCCTCATGGCCAAGGCAAACGATCAGAGTGTGGACCCTGAAACTCGGATTTTTGGGCCATTTTCGCAGACCGAATTAACGGAATGGGCGCAACAGGGCTATTTTGGTGCGAATAAGGAAAATATTTCCGTGCGCAAGATACATACCCACGACTGGTCGACATGGCACGACGCTGGATTGCCATAGTCTATGTAATATACACACCTACATTCATTGTGGAGCAACATGGACCCCGCAGGTGAGTCTGTTGGAAGTTGCTGCCCGAGGTGATGGTGTCCGAGGTGTGGCGTACCTTGTCGCGCATCTTTCGGATCGGTCGAGCAAGATTTATCGTGGGATACGATCTCAATAAAAATGTATACTATGAGCTGCCCTCGCTCCATGGAGATCCAAAGCGGACGAGGCGATTGATACAATGGAACAAGGCCATTGCATACCCGAGCGACTTTAATCCCAAAGACATACCGATTCAGTGGGATGCCTGGATGCGGCACACAAGAAAATACCCGCCGACTATTGAGGAACTTGTGCGAGATCGCGAACGCCAAATGATTGTGCAGCACAATGCGCGGGTATTGGAGATGCGCTACGAAGCCGAAAGGGCCCAGCTAGAATCGGAGCGAGAGTCTGATCATGCTGAAGCCATCCGGGCGCAGACGGAACGTGAGATGCATCGGATCGAGTCTATTCGGGCAATGGAAACTTTCACATCTGACCAGGACGTCGATTCGCCGCCATCGGAAAAATCTGGCATTCAAAGCGCCACCATTCAGCCCTCGCGACGACGCGGTGGCTGAGGCCGTAGGACACATGTAAACGCCAATAGAAGACTATTCAATTATTGTGGGCTGTTGGGGGAAATATACCTACTGCTGCAGCTCCAAGGCAGCCTGGATGGCAATGGGCGAGGGTACTTGTCCAAGCTTCTTGTAATATTCGACAACCTTCTGGGCCTTGTCAGCCACATCGTGGTCGGTAAGCTGGAACTTTTCGTACGCCTTCTGGTACGGCGCCGAAACACCGAAAGTGTTGATGCCATGGTGTACGTGCGAGTACACACCCCAGCCAAATGTGCTGTAAGCTTCCACCGACATAATAGGGTTGCCTGATGGCAGCACCGAGATGCGGTAATCATACGGCTGCAGGTCAAACACCCGGAAGCACGGAACAGAGACAATACGCGCCTTGATGCCGCGCTCAGCCAATTTTGCTACAGCATCGCAGCAGATCGACACTTCCGAACCCGTCGACACAAGCGTAATGTCCGCATCAGTGTTCTCGACCAGCACGTAACCACCACGCGATGCCTTCTCGATCGAAGAACCCTCAAGCTGCGGCAAGTTCTGGCGCGTGAGCGAAATCACGGAAGGCGTCTTGCGGCTTTCCAATGCAATCTTATAGGCAGCCGACACCTCGTTACCGTCCGCAGGGCGCCAAAAGTCCATGTTGGGTAGAGCACGAAGAGCGGCGGCCGTCTCGATCGGCTGGTGGGTAGGACCGTCTTCACCAAGACCAATCGAGTCGTGCGTCGCAACCCAGATCACTTGGAACTGCGACAACGATGACAGACGCACAGCGCCCCAAGCATACGTAACAAAGTTGAGGAACGTGCCGGCAGTCGGGATGTGCATACCATAGGCGTGCAGACCGTTCATAATGGCACCCATACCATGCTCACGGACACCGTAGCGGATGTAGCGACCACTGTATTGACCAATCTCGAGCGTTGGGTTTTGGAAATCAGTGGCATCGCTCCAGCGAGTCAGGTTCGAGCCCGTCAGGTCGGCGGAGCCGCCCAGCATCTCAGGCAGTTGTGCCGCGATGCTTGTGATCGCGATCTCTGAGAGCTTGCGCGTAGCCATAGGTTTGTCGTTGGGCGTATATGTCGGGAGTGCCTTTTCCCAGCCCTCTGGCAGCTTTTGAGCAATACGACGATTAATCTCCTCGTATTCCTTGCTGTACTTCTTGCCATACTCCTCAAAGAGCTTGAGCCACTCGGCGTGCTTAGCAGCGCCGCGGTCAGCGTACGATTTGTAGGCATCACGCACATCATGCGGCACAACAAACTTCTCTTCAGGGTTGAACCCAAATTTAGTCTTGAGCTGCGCAATATCATCTTCCTTCAAAGGCGCGCCGTGCACACTGGCCTTGCCCTGGTTCAGCGAGCCGAAACCGATCGTGGTTTGCACGCAAACTAACGTGGGGCGCTCCTTCTCCTGCTGTGCCTTGACGATCGCATCCCAAAGAGCTGAGAGGTCTTCATCACCGTTTTTCACAGTGAGCACATTCCAGTTGTACGATTCAAACCGCTTGCCCACGTCCTCCGTGAACGCGCAGTTGGTATCGCCATCAATCGTGATGTGGTTGTCGTCGTAGAAAGCGATCAGATTCTTCAAGCCTAAGTGACCGGCCATCGAGGCAGCCTCAGAAGCCACGCCCTCCTGCATACATCCATCTCCAAGGAAGACGTATGTGCGGTTGTTGAACAGCTCAAAGCCATCCTTGTTGAATGCCGCTGCGGCATTCGCCTGAGCCATGGCGAGACCGACAGCATTCGCGAATCCTTGCCCAAGGGGACCGGTTGTCACCTCAACACCGTCCGTGTGGTTGGCTTCAGGATGGCCAGGCGTAAGAGAGTCAAGTTGACGGAAAGCCTTGAGGTCATCCATCGAGAGTTTGTAGCCCATCAGATGCAGCATAATGTACAGCAGGGCACATGCATGACCGTTGGAGAGCACGAAGCGATCCCGGTTAATCCATCGCGAGTCTTTCGGGTCAGCCGTCATCACCCGGCTCCACAGCAGGTGGGCCAACGGCGCAAGACCCATGGGAGCGCCAGGGTGTCCCGACTTGGCGTTTGCTACAACATCAGCTGAAAGCGTTCCTAGTTCATGTTAGTATTCAATTTTACGCACGGATAGTGGCAATAGATTTGGTATCAAGATCGGTTGGATTGAACGACATGGATGGTGGAGACGAAGCAACCAACATGGAACGCCCCAGAAAAAAACGGATCCTGACCAGTGGAGGGCGCACAAACCCACGGAGATTGGGCCAAGTGACGGGAGCGAGACCCTCAATACCTCCACCATGTCAAGGCTGCCCGCGGCATCATTGCGACAGTTCACATGATATCGCTTAATTGATGACATAAGTATGAGTCAACGATTATCGAGTGAGTCAGAGCCGGCACGAGGGCACATAAGTCGGCTTGCATAGGGCCGTGCTTGACCACGTTTCACACTATGGATCCTGGCAGCAAGTACCAGCCATACACCCCAGTACATCTGCCTGACAGGCAATGGCCAAGTAAGATTCAGCGTACAGCGCCTATTTGGACGTCTGTGGATCTGCGCGATGGTAACCAGGCCTTGGCTAGCCCCATGAACGAAGAGCAAAAGATCATCTTCTTCAAGACCCTGGTCAAATGTGGTTTTAAGGAAATCGAAGTGGCATTTCCTTCGGCCAGTGATACAGACTTTGGCTTTGTGCGCCGTATTATAGAGGATGGTCTGATACCTGATGACGTATACATCCAGGTTCTTTCGCCAGCGCGAGAAGAACTCATCCGCCGCACATTTGAGGCCGTCAAGGGTGCCAAGAATGTCGTCTTTCACATGTACAATGCAGCGTCTCCCCTTTTCCGTGAAGTGGTATTCAACAACGACCAGGCACGCACCGTTGACCTTGCTGTGCGACACACAAAGCTTGTGCGCGAGCTAATGGAGCACTATTCCAAGCCTGAGAATGGAGGCACAAATTTCCGCTACGAGTACTCGCCAGAGACCTTCTCGCAGACAGAGCCTGACTTTGCGATCCAGCTTTGTGACGCTGTGCGCGAGGCCTGGGGTCTCGCATCGCCCGGAAACAAGATTATCTTTAACCTCCCCAACACAGTTGAAATGAGCCCACCAAACCACTATGCCGACCTGATTGAGTATTTCTGCCGGAACATCAAGCACCGCGACAGTGTGGTAGTATCGCTTCACCCGCACAATGATCGTGGTTGTGGTGTTGCCGCGGCAGAACTTGGTATGCTGGCCGGCGCTGAGCGCGTCGAAGGCTGCTTGTTTGGCAACGGTGAGCGCACCGGTAATGTCGATCTTGTCACACTGGCCCTGAACTTGTTCACGCAAGGCGTGCAGCCTGGTCCTTTGATGTTTACAGACCTACCATCCGTGATTGAAGTTGTCACCGGTTGCAATGATATCCCTGTGCATCCTCGCCATCCATATGCAGGTGAGCTCGTGATGACAGCCTTTAGTGGATCACACCAGGATGCCATCAAGAAAGGTTTCGCCGCGCAGGAGAAGCGATGGAACGCGGGTGATAAGCAGTGGCTCATGCCCTACTTGCCTGTCGACCCGGCTGACTTGGGTCTGACGTATGAGGCTGTGATTCGCGTCAACAGCCAGAGTGGCAAGGGCGGTATCGCCTATCTGCTGACACAGGCCCTGGGTGTGGAACTGCCGCGTCGCATGCAGGTTGCATTTTACCAAGTTATTCAAGCTGTGGCCGACCAGACGAGCAAGGAGATTTCGACAGACGACATCGTACAGGCCTTCAGCAAGCATTACCATGTGCCTATTGCGGGCGTGCCCAAGACTGATGGTCGGTTCAAGCTGCATTCTTTCAGGCTGTACGATGGAGACGAGTCGACTGAAGCAGAGCCATTGAATGGTACATCGACGCCTCGCGTGCGTAAATTGGTGGGCAAGATTGTGCACAATGGCGAGACGGTTGACGTGACGGGTACGGGCAATGGTCCGATTTCGGCTTTGATGGATGCCATCGAGAAACATTTCAACATCTTTGTGAATGTGCGTGAATACAGTGAGCACGCTATTACGCGCCCTGGTGCCCTGGATCTCGGCTCAGCAGCTACGTCGTCCCACAGCCAAACACGTGCTCAGGCCGCATCATATGTTGAGCTTGTCAAATCGGAGGACACGAGGCAGTTCGGCGAGCAGAAAGCCAAGGGCTTCTGGGGCGCCGGTGTGGATGTCGATATCACATCGGCTGGTCTCAAGGCCGTGCTGAGTGCTCTCTCCACAGTTGACTGATGCATAGTTTTTCGCTGTAGAGCCTAGGGAATTGGCATGTGCGAATGTCCATTATGTGGAGATTTGTGGCGGATCTTTTTGATCTGACGACCATTTTCGAGGGCGAAAGAAATGCTCTCCAAGGACGTTATCGAAGAGTGGGTAACGCCTTATGCAGAGGCACTTGGCTTGCCTTACTTTCCCCGGCATGTGGTAACAATATTTCGTTCTATGATGCTTTGGTGGTCGATCCAATTGCTATCACATGGAGTGAGCCCGTACTTGTTTCCTAAGGCATTCGCCAATATGCCAGCGCGTAAACGGACGTCTTGGGATGTGCATATCGTATCGCTGGTGCATTCCTCCATTGTGGCGCCACTTCTGTTGTACTACTGGTTGAACATTGATGAAAATACGGATCGTCTGTATGGCTACCGCTTTCAGGTGGGCCAATTGTATTCTCTCTCATTTGGATACTTTGTGTGGGACGTGATTGTGTCGCTGCGCTACGAGGGTCTGGACTTCATTATACACGGTTTGCTGGGACTTAGCGGCAATATTTTTGTCTTCAAGCCCCTTCTCATGTTTGGTGGCATGGGCATTATCATGTGGGAGTTGAGCACGCCGTTCCTCAACATTCATTGGCTCCTTGACAAACTGGGTTTGACTGGGTCACTGCTCCAATTTGTGAATGCTATGTGTCTCCTACTGTCGTATGTGACCGTCCGCATGATTATCGGTGTGAGTGAGTCGTACAAAGTCGTCACGTTGCTCTGGAGCCCAGCAGCAGATACGCTGGCTTTGCCGTACAAGTTGTATTACACGCTCGGCCTGCTGGTTCTCAATGCACTGAACTATATTTGGTTCTTCAAAATGCTACATGCGATGCGCAAGCGGTTTTTGCCCGCCAAAAAAGAGTAACATAGCCTACCAAGGGTCCGCGCGTTCAGTACTCGCCTTGACAAGCGAAGCTATATGGCACTCTTCTTCTAGTAGCGCACGTACCATGCTCGCTGAAACGTTGTCTGCGCCCTTCAGGTTGTCCAGTCGCGTGGCATGCCCGCTCGTGATGTCGTTACACAAGGAGATGACCATGTCGCGGACAGACTGCTCATTTGAAGCCGATACCTGCTCGCGCCTGCCTTGCATGACAAGACGCCAGACACGTTCGGCATCTTGGGGTGTGTATGCGGATTGCGTGCGTGGATTTGTAGAAAGTCGTGCATGCAGCCCGCCATGCTCTTGTGCGTGAAAATCAACGTCCATACAGAGGAGGCGGAGCGCCGTGTGCAAGCGATGCGAGGGATGAGCCGGGGCCGGACAGGGGTGTATAGTGTAGTCTCCCCAGTATCCAGCCTGCTGAAGAAGCGAGCGTTTCCACGCACCTGCCTCACCTTGGCTCTGTACCATGTGTTCTACCGCTTCGTCGAGCCACACACCTGCATGAGGATTGCCGTGCCAGTGATTCGGTTGTTTCTGCCGGTCATCTTCACCAACATGGTGAGGAAGCACAAATCCGTACTCGGTCAGAAGTGTGGCATTGTCATGAAGGCCATACGTTATGCATACTTCCTCGCCCTCCTGCAACGAGGCTTCGAGAGGTGCGTAAAGTTCGAGGCCATCCATCGAGCTGAACCGCACGCGGCATTCTTTCTTCGGATGTTTCGTGTGATTGGCCATATCTAGCAAAGGTGCTAGAGTAAAGTTGTCCTCATGCTTGGCATAGTGCAAGTCCATGTACACACAGCGAGAATTGACGCACAACCATCCCCAAATAAAATCGTGCTCATCGATAGGAGGTGGCTCGGGTATGAATGATATACAGGACCATATGGACGCTAGAGTCACCTTGTCGAGAGCGCGCACACGAGCCCAATCTGTCTCGTAACGAGCTTGCACCATTCGATGCTTGTGGGTCGCAGAGGGTGGCAGAGCATCTAACAGCGACGCTTTTCCATCCAGTGCCCATGTGAGCGGAGTGGTATCGAACTGCGTTGGCAGTGACAAAAAAAAGGCGTCCATAGGGGAAATGCTTGAGACGTGTTGATGCTGAGCATGCCACATGGCAAGGACACACGCAAGCAGCTGGTGCGTCGAAAGCGGCGCAGCATTACGTCGGCTATCAGCTGCTTGCAGTGGCGTCCATGATACGCGTCGTCCTCGGGTCAATTGCACTGGATTCAGAAGTGCTCGTGGGGGAACGACGAGCACTTTTTCGCCTGGCTGTTCGTGTCAGTCTTTCGGGGCCTACCTTGTAAGAACATGTCGCAACAAGGCCGCGTCCAGCTACCGTAAGCGAGGGTAAAGCACGTACCTTCGACACTCGATGAGACGGCCACCTTGGAATGCGCTGCGTGATGGGGGGACGCCTGCGCTATGTACGCATGAAGCGCGGCATCCATGAGAGTTGAGCGAGTGGAGGTGAGCCAGGATCGGTGGGTGGCCCCCAGGGTAGGACGTTCAAATTGGCCCCAAATTTAGACTCGACTCCGCTCTCTCCACCACACGATGTCGGAGCCCAGGGCAACGACGGCAGACGATGTGGACGACCTAGACGGTATGCCGCACACACTCTGACAGGCAGATGTGCTAGATGAATTTGATGCCGTAACAAAGTCTGAAGTGCCTGATGGCGCTGAGACTTCCATGTCGGAATCGCTGGATAAAAATAAGGGTGGTGCTGAGGAGTCTGCCGAGGATCCCTTGTCGGATGAATTCGTGGAAGAACTGACGAAAAATATGGAGTCGTTCATGGAACATCTCGGAAAGCATATGCCTGATGGTAAGGAGCCCAAGCTACCACCTCGACCGCCGAGCACGTCGCACACCGAGACGAGTGGTGGAGTGCCGCCGGCGGAAGACGAACTGATGAAACAGTTCGAAAAGCTCTTGTCGGGAAATATGGAGGGCCTGGACAAGGGCGCATCTGATGATACGAGCGCACAGCAGACGGAGCCACCGAGCGAGAAAAGCTTTCAGGACGCCGTCCAAGCCACCATGAACAAGCTGAGACAATCTAACGCATCGGCCAACACCCAGTCGAAGGGAGCCGATGATCCCTTAGCGGCGCTTGGTCTGGACGGGAATGCGGACATTTCCAAAATGCTCGAGGCGCTTTCGCAACCAGGTGAGGATGGCGAAGCATCTCTCAGCAAAGTGCTTGCGCAGATGATGGAAGAGCTCATGAACAAGGATGTCTTATACGAGCCGCTCAAGGATATGCACTCCCGATTCCCCTCCTACCTGGCGTCGTCGGAGGCTGACAGCATCGATACCGAGACACGTGAAAAGTACGTGTCACAGCAGACGATTATGGGCGATATTCTTGCCGTGTTTGAGTCGCCGCAGTACTCGGACTCGAATGTTGAGCTGCGGAAAAAGGTCTCGGATCTTGTCTCTCGTTTGCAGGACTTGGGCACACCCCCGCAGGAACTTTTGGGAGACATGCCACCGGAGCTTGCCGGCATCAACAACATGCTAGGCGACGGTGGTGACGAGAACTGTGTCCTTATGTAGCTACAGGCGGGGTGTCTTGGAGCGTGGCAAGCGGCACGTCGTCGTCGTATGCATGCATGCCATAATCGACAAAGGTGCCGTGTGGGTAATCCGTATATGGCCTTTCTTGTGCCTGAAGTTCTGGTGGGGGCGTTGTGCCAGGGGGAAAGGCCGCCGCGCCTTGGTCAGCCCAAAGTGCGCGTGAATAATGCGGTGGCATAACTTCGTAGCCTTCGCTGCCGCGTCGGATGCGTGCGTGAGTCGATGGCGCATACTCAAGTTTGTCATCGTCCTCTTCCTCCCCTTCGCTAGAGTACGAGTCGTACACCACGTCGGGAGATACATGGTTTCTGTGGCGAAGCCACTGGTCAGCATGCGTGCCGGTCCGGCCAGTTGGATGAGTGGGGCGGTGGGACTTGATCGCACGTCGAGCATGCGGATCTTTGGGCGGCCAGGCATACTGGGCGAACGGATCTTGCTGTGTATGCACGGGATACGTGAGTCCATCGCCCGTTTGACTTTTCGGCCATGCCCAGAGCCAGATGGAGGGACCCATCACTGACGCGACGTTCGACCAGCAACCCACGTCGTACGGGAAGGAGGTGTACGGAATGTAACCGCGCCGAATCTGGCGGTACACGCGGTCCTTTTCCCAGGTCTCGATCGATGTGGTGTTCGTACTTACAAGGTAGTAGTGGTATAGGGTAAGGAATGTCACGAGCAAGAACACAGGGATGCAAAAGAGGTAGTTTAAGACCAACATGACGGCCTCCGTCGTTGTGGGATACGAGACGTACCAGTACTTGTTCCATGCATCAAATACACGCATGGTAATCATCGTGAGATGGTACGCCGTGGCGATGACCACGGCCGTCGTGTATTGCAGAAAGTACGCATACGTGCCGTGCCCCACACAGTTGCCAATCCACGGGCAGTGATGATCCATGCGCAGAACGCATCGCTTACATACACGGCAGTGATGCGAGCGTGGTGGCTTGTATGCATGGCACTTGAAGCAGTATCGCGTGTACGTGCACCCATCCGGCGCACGCCATCCCACCGGCACGCCACCTGCATCAGATACCACGCAGCGGTAGTACGTATAATACATGTACAGGATCAAGAGATTGAATATGACTAGGAGCCGAGCCAGTTGCGGCGCGGTGAATGTCTCTGTGCGTTCGAAGTAGGGCCACATGATAAACACCTGTGGCGAGATGTGCAGGAACATCATCAGGAGCACGACACCCGTCACCCATACAATGTCCATCGTTTCGGGAGGGGCCTTGGGTCGTGCATGCGCAGGCGATCCAGAGGCCAGCCAGCTCGCCTGCTCTGCAGCATCCTTCTCGTCCTCGCCCCTCTGGTCGCTGGGTGCGTCGTGGGTGGCATCTTGTGCCATGGTAGTGGGGCTCATGGGCTGACTACCTACATTCTAGGGTGGAGGTTGTGCCTCGGCCGCTGCACGCTCCGCTTTTTTGCGGGCCAGGACGGCAGCAAAGCCACCGGGGTCTCCCATGCCCGGCATGACCGCCATCGGCGCCGCATGCGCGTCAGCAGGTGACCATGACGGAACAGGCTGTGTGGTGGACTTGGGGGCCGTCGCCGGCTTCGCGCTCACGGGTGGTTTGGCTGGCGGCGGAGGCGGCCGCGACTTGGTCGCCTCGGGCACCAGTTCCAGGTAGTCGGCAGGCGACCATCCTTCGACACCGTTCTTTTTCACGAGCCACCATCCATGGCCCTCCTTGTCTTCCAGCTCGACGATGTCGCCTTTTGTCAGGGGCATTTCGCCTGGCTCAGCCGTTTCAAAGTCATACAGGGCACGGTACCGTGGCAAGCGACTGACGGGAGCGGGCCGTGCAGGCATAGATGGCGCAGGAGCAGCGGGAGTCGGAGCAGCGGGAGGAGCAGACGGTGTAGCTTGTGAGAGTGATCCGAGTTGCGTCACAGGCGGGGCGAGCGCCGGAGCCGCGCCACTCAAGTACGATGGCATAGGAGGGGCGGCCGCAGACTGGCTGGTTGGTGAGAGGTAAGATGGAACGCCCGAAGACGAGCGCGCTGCGGGCGCCGGGGGCGCTTGAAGGTAGGCAGGCAAGCCATCTTGGGCCGGCGGAGGAGCAGGGACCGTTCGCTTGGCCGGCAGAGGAGCGGGCGCGGCGGCGGGAGTAGGGACGGGCACTCGTGCCACTGGCACAGGACGACGCGCAGGAATGGCCCGCGTGCCGGGTCGACGCGTCGATGCTGCCTGCGTCGAGCGCGGGAGCTTCTTCGCAGGCGGTCGCGACACACTGTTGGGCGGCTCGCCGGATCCGACCGACACGACAGAGCTCTTGTACACGTCGCCAGACACCAGGCTCTCATCTTTGCGGAACGAGACATGCGCCTTTTTGCGGCCCTTGCGAAGATAGTCGATCTGCGGAGCAATCGTGACATGCGTCCGGCCGCCCGATTGCTGTAATAGCCACGCCACGAATTCCGTCTTAAAGTCGCAGTGCAGAAGTGGATCGCCCTCGTCCATGCCCGTCTTGAGAACAATCCAGTCATCCCGCAGGTGGGAGAGACTGACGTCTTGGATCGTGCTCAGGGGGATCATACGCTCACATGTCGTCTGAGGACGCTTGTTGACGAGGTGCGTCACGAGAAGATACACGCCGCGCGGCGTGAGAAGCAGAAACCGCGGACTCGGCACCGACGTGCGACCGAGTCGCGACACAAGCAGCTGGGCACGCGCGCTGAACACGACGTGCTCGCCAGCAGAAAGATGCGCACACGCGCGCAACATGCGTCCCTCGGCAGAGGAGCCATTCACATCGAGATAGTCGCCCATAAAGCGACGCATACTGACCAGGCTGAAGCGACGGCGCTCTTTGCGACCAGACAGCAGCTGGTGGCCGTAGTCGCGCATCTCGAGGAACTCGTATCCTTCGCGACTTCGGCGCCATGCACGCTGGATGCGCCGCGCACTTTCCTCGCGGCGCCACAGGTACGCACGCCACGCGCGTTGAATGCGCATCGCCATATTGTGCCAGTACCGATCACGCATCGTCTCCAATGCGAAGAGCGTCTCGGGGTTCTTGATAAAGCCCTTGGACACACCCAGTTGCCACTCGTCACGAGCAATGCCCGTGTCGATAAAGATGCGCTCACAGCCACTGCGTGCATCACCCTGCCAAATGTAGTCGCCTGCATACGAGGTGGCAGGCGAAAGCAGATAGAAGCGCTGCACAATCTTTTCGAACGTGTTGCGGTACGCAAAGCCGGCTCGGCGCACGCGGATGTTTTCCTGCAGACCAAGGTACTTGATCTGGTGCAGAATCGCCTGGGTGTCGTACTCACTCGGGCTCTTGTTCTGGTTCGGCTTGATCGTGCGAATGTACGACGGTTGCGCCTGCATAAGGTTATCGACCAGCAGATTCGCGCTCGTCTTGATGCGGTCGCCGGCCGAGGGCGGGCGCTTTTTGCTGTCAGGGTCGGGGCGATCAGGGAACAAACCAACCAGAAAGGCATTCGACGAACTGTCGACCAGGTTCAGAATGTCCTTGAGCAGTGCATCCTTGTTCTTCTCCGTCATGCCCTGGACATTGTACATGACATCGCCCGCGTAGTGACGGATCAAGAACTTGCTTCCACGCGCCTCAAAGTGTGGGTTGCTCGCCAGCATCGACGTGCGCTGCATGAACGAGTTATCCGCCGCGGCCGAGTCCGCATGAGCTGTCACAACCGCATCGTTCAGCGTCGAGAAAATGCCTGGCGGGCGCTTGGACTCAATCAAGTCACACACAATCTTGTTGTTGAAGTACTTGATAGGCGTCCACTGAATCTGCTCCTGCGCATACTCTTCTTGCTCTTTTTTGAGCGTCAGCTCAATAAAGATCTGCTGCAGCTTTTCATTGACATAATTGATGCACAGCTGCTCAAAGGAGTTGTTCTCAAAGATCTCAAAGCCATAAATGTCCAGCACACCAATCACGGTGGAAGCTTGGCCATGGGCCTGAAGAGACTGGTTCACACGCGAGACAATCCATTCGAACAAATTGTTGTAGATGGCCTTGCTCAGCGCGTCACGCACGGCACCCGCCTGTGTTGGGTTCAGTGGCACTTCGTACACCGATCCACGGCGGCCGCCACGCTGCGTTTCCATAATGCGCTGCGTCAGTGCGCGCTGGACAGCCGCAGGATCTACGCCGAGCAGATAGGCACAAAAGTCGGTCACGTCGGCGTTCCCGATGTCCGCGTCACCTTGCGCGTTCTCGGCAAAGTAGACATTTCCGAGCCACAGGATCGAAGCAAGCATGCGCACAATGCTCATTTGCTCATCCTCAGAGAGACCAATCGTCTGCATGGCCTGGAAGGCGGCGGCAAAATCGGCATGGTCGTCGATGCCGGGCACATCGAGACATTGGCTATGGGCCGTGTACGCGTAGGCCTCGGGACCCTGCAGACCAAAAGCTTCGCGCTGCTGCGGCGTCGCAGCCTTCGTCAGCTGGTAGAATATGTGGAAGTTGCGCTCGTTTCGCACCTGACCGACCACGCGCCCTTTTTCCAGCAGGTAGTTGGTAATTTGGGCGCCCACAGGCGAGCCCTGCGTATCAAACATGATTTCGAGGTACTTGCCGTGCCGCGAGCTATTGTTGTTGCGGAGCGTCTTTGCGCATCCAAAGCTCTCGAGCAGGGGATTGGTCGCCAGCACCATGTCTTTGATGTTGTGGATGCCAGCGCTAGCTGTGCTGTTTCCACTGACAGCAGCGATGTACTGCATAATCCGCTTAGCCGCCTCCGTCTTGCCAGCACCTGATTCTCCTGAAATAATCACGCACTGGTTCTCTTTGTACGCTAGCATGTTGTAGTAGGCGCTCTCGGCGATCGCATAGACATGTGGCGGCATCTCCAGGCGGTTCTTGCCGCGGTACGAACGCAGGATGTCGTCCGTGTATATTCCCAGATCGCGAAATGGATTCACAGAAATGAGCACGTTACCGATGTAGGTGTAAATCTCGGCATTCGCGAAGCGCACCTGCAGGTTGCCATTGATGGCTTCGTTCGTGATCTGCGTCAGCAATGTCATATCCGATACGCCAGCCTGTGGCTTCTTGAAACCTTCACGCCAATCCGCCTTGGCAATGCCGCGATTCACCACAGGCGGTGGGCCGGATGTCGCATGTTTCCTCCCGCCCGCGCGCTTGGAGATCACCATGATGGATCCAGCGGGCCTTGGTGGAGAAAGAGGGCAGGTGGACAGGGGTCGGATTGAGGTACGTGCGCCCGACACATATTATGTAAGTCGATCCCCGGTGTCCCTGCCCTCTCATGGCCATGTCAGCGCTACGGACGGTGGTGGTGCCGCCTACAGGGGGTGGATTCCCGTCTGCGACTGTGTTCCTTCTGCATGGACTCGGAGATTCGGCGCAAGGATGGCTCGATGTGGCCAGGATGTTGGGGCGGAATCAGGCTCTGCAGCATGTGCGCTTTGTGCTCCCGACGGCGCCCACTCAACCTGTGACCGTCAACATGGGCATGTCGATGACGTCCTGGTTTGATTTGTACTCTTTAACGGATCTGGAGCAGGGCGAAGACGAGGCAGGTATGCTGAGCAGTGTATCATCTGTCATGAAGCTGGTGGAGCAAGAGACAGATGGCAGTGCGCCAGGTCTGAACGGTCACAGGGTCCCGATGAGTCGCATTGTGCTGGCGGGATTCAGTCAGGGTGGTGCGATCGCGCAACTGCTTGGACTCACGTCCAAGGAACGCCCCGCGGGTGTGGCGGCCCTCTCAACATGGCTGCCACTGCACAAGAAAATCTCTTCTCTGCGCGCGAGCCAGCAAACCTACCCCTTTTTCCAAGCTCACGGCACGGCGGACCCGATGGTCGACTACGAGTTTGGCCGCCGCTCATTTGAGGCAGTCCAAAATGATCTTGGATTCGGCCACCAAGCCGAGTGGCATGAGTATCAGATGCCACACTCGGCCTGCCCTGCCGAAATCACAGATCTGGCTGCGTGGCTAGAACGTGTCCTTGGTCTATAGGGTATCTGTTAAAAAGGCATGTGCAGGAGCGTCGGTGAGGAGGCCCGCGTTGCGCCAGGCGTGAGCGCCGTTCGGCCACTGCCCCACTGGGACGATGGCTTGAATAGGTCCGAGTCGCGACTCAGCTCAAAGATGCCAGCGCTCCCAGCGCCGCTGTGGCCCATGGAGCCGCCGCCTCCGTAGCCGGGGGGGAGAAGCGATGTCCAGAAGCTGTCATCCAGCACACGATTGACTTCGACGCCCTGGGCCTTGGCGTACTGGGCGGCATCCCAGCCGTGCTCAGCGAACGGTTCATGTGTCGCACTGGGTATGTCGGCCCCTTTGGGGGGCAAGTCTCCCGGCACGGGTGCAGGAGCAGCCAGGGCAGCATTCTCGTGGCGAAAGGGCGGCTGATTCGAAGGCGTGGCTGCAGCGCGCTTGGAAACATCCACGGACGGCGACGTGCGGCGCAGATGCGCTGGCGTAGCCGGTGAGGCGACTTTTTCCCGCGACGCCAGCTCCGCTGCCACGGGGTTCACCTGGTGTGGGTTGACGGTCATAGACGGCTGATTCGGCGGGACCAGGGTCGGATCGCGAACACCAGCACTCGAAGAGGGCAGAGCAGAGTTGAGCTGGTGGGGCTCAGGCAAGTTGGCATGCTGCATGTCGGGCGCCGACGAGCGCTCCGTACCTTCACGCGAACGCTGCTCGAGGCGCGACTGAATCAGCATGCGCAAGAAAGACGCGTACAGGGCGGGTGTGTGCGACGGGTCTACGGCCGCCTCCTCCAACACCTCGATCGTGTGAGTGACCAAGACAAGAATCTCGTTTTCGTGAATATAGCGGGCGAACATCGGCTGTATCAGCTTGAGCAAAAAGACGCAGGCGTACGCCACCGTGACAAACGTGGGATCTGGCGCGTACCGCAGTATTTCTCGCATGCCGTACATGACGGTCGAGATGATTTCTTTTGCTGCGTGCACGCAACGCGCAAGGTATTGCGGCTTGTCTGCCGACGCAAAGTCAGAGGGTCGCTCGAGAGCATATTGCAGGCCAAAGGAGTTCAGCACCAGCACGGCATAATTGTAGCGTAGCGGCGCCTGGCGGGCAATATAGTACATTGATCGAGTGGCTAGATCTGCATTCTCGGCGGGCGGATTCGTTTCGTGCAGCGCCATCCACGCCGACACACGAGGCGCATCCGCGGTGCCAGCCCTGTCGAGGTTCGTGATAGCGTGATTCAGCGTCGGCAGAAACGTCGGTGCACACGGCCCATGCTTGTCCGCCGCGTCAGATGCGGGTACCTTGCCATGCATGTCATGCTCCGCCCGTGGAGCCATAGCAGCTTGGGCCTGGGTCTCCGATCCAGCATGCTGGGGCGGCGCGACCGTCGCGGCATCGTGGGGACGCGACGGGAGAGGAAAGGTGCCGGTAAACGAATCGAGACCTTGGCGGTACCAAAATTGCATCGTCTCGGACAATTGCTCATTGAATGTGGGTAGGATGGCAGGGTAGTTCAAGCCAACATGAAGACCCGAGGGGGTCAATGTCGACGAGTACAAAAAATCAAGCTGTCGCGTCTGCACACGCAGCAGATCGACCAATGCACAAATGCCCAGATCCCATGGGCGGCTGAGCTCCTGAACGCACCAGTCCGGCGCGTGTCGGATCAGATAATCTTCGCGGATGCTATACGGTTTTCCCATCTGTGCACTGAGCGTGCGGTCGACGCAGAAACAAATGTACCATGTGCGCTCACAATTCAACACGTGGCGCATAGTCGCCTCGTCGGCCCTAGCCTCAGGTGGCATCACACACTTGCGATGCATGTTCAGCTCCTGCGCCATGCGAATCGCAACACCTGCAAAGAGCCACGTCCTATCCTCTTCGTACCGATCGACGGGCTGGTTGTACAGGGTAAGAAGCAAAAAGCCCTGCACAATTTCAGGCGATTTGTATCCTCGACTGAGCACATCAAACGCGCCCTTGATGGCTCGACGCTGGCATGGCACGTACAGATCGGGACGTCGCAGATAAAACTTGGATGCCACCGCACACACGCACGTAAACAGGAACGGCGAGCGGGAGCACACCGCGGTGGGCGTGTGCCATTCCGGGTCCAGCAAGTAGATGTGGAGAGAACAGTGATGGAAGAAAATGCGAAAGAGCTCTAGGGCTTCTTCCGACGAGACGATGCCCTCTCTCAGCAGTTCGGGAGGCGCATCGGCGCCATTTTCGCTTGCACGAGGGGCGGACATGGAGCTCGGGTGGAAGTAGGTATCATTCGCCACACCAAATTGCACCGAGCGCCGCTTGCGCACATGCTCTTCTTCGGGCGCTGCATTCTTATCGGCCAGACTGCGGGGCCCTGGATGATCGCCATGGGCCGATGCCCTGCTTGTTGAAGCTTGCGATCCATCGCACGTACTCCCTGCTTGCTGCTGCATTCTCCAGTTGTGCAAGCTCGCTTCAGCGAAAAGACCTAGCGGATTCAGCGAATTGTCTGGCAACGGAGGCAAATGCATCGCCTTGATCGACTCAGCACCCCGCTTCGGAGGAGCAGCGTCCTCCATCATCGCGTAGGTCGACGGCCGCATGCCCAGCGTGGCTGCACGTATTATGCGTGCGATAAATCCATCCTGACTCGAGTCCAGCCACTGGGTCATGTTTTTTGTCCCCTCCAGTATGCCCATCTGCTGCATAAACTTGACAGTTTCTCCTGCAATAGCTGAACGAGAGTGTGTATACTTTATAGTGCCGCTTGTTGAATATATCAGGTCACGTACACGCACCACAAGCATATCTACCACGGCTGGTGACAGACCCACTTGAGTCGCTGCCTCACCAACGGAGCCCAGGGGCACGGCATAGGCCGCATCGGTCTCAGGCGACGAAGAGTTGGTCTCATGCAGGGTTTCTAGCACAGATTCAACAACCTGTTCCATCTTTTTTACGGTCTGCTGCATAGAAGCTGTCTTCCGGTGCTTGTCGGACTTACGTCCTCGGTTGCTCTCGAGGAATATACATTCATGTCCACTGCGAGCACACCGCAAGCAGGGCCCACCATCATTTTTCACTTCACATTTCATCTTGAGACGATGGCAGTTGGTGCAGGCACGCGCACCGCGTGTGGACTTCTGTTTTGTTGGTACGGTATCCCTGGCTGCCTTTGTCGGGAGAACGTCCGAGACCGCAACATCAGCGGGCCGCTTGTGGGAGGTAGGACTCATGCCGCCGTCATACATCGAGTCCTCCAAAGGACCGGATTGTGATGTGCCAAGCAGTTCAGCGCTCGAATCGTGCCGCAGCTCTGGCACACTCAAGCTCACACCGTCCACACCCTCATGCGGCTCAAAGATCATAGTGTTTTACAACGTCGACACACAGACGCTTACCAGGAGACACCAGTGCACTGCGTGAAGTGACGTATTTCTTATCCTTGGCGTGTTTCGCTGAAGAAACTCACTGTGGTACGAGACCAACCACACCTAGAAACGTGTTGTAATGTCAGGAATCGTCGATGCGCCGCTTGTGCGGGGAAAACTTAGCCCATCAGCGCCGTTTATGAATCGCTACAGCCACATGCTCGTTGCTTATGCGTCACTAGCGCAGCATCTGTTTGGCTCTGCATACTGTCCACGTGGCAAAACAGGAAATTAAGCAGCCAACCCTGCCAAAGGTGGCGCATGGAGCTGTTGGACTCACCTTGGGCGGGGCGTTCTGCCCAACAGCACTTGGTTCGAATGGCGTAAACCTCCGACGCAAAGCCACACCGACGCACCCATGGCCATGCGGCCCGTAGATGTACTAGCTGAATTTGGCCTCACGCTTCGTACTCAGACCATAGAAAGCCAACTACGATGGTTTTCAAACGGCCGTAGGTCGCGCTTTGGCGGCTGCACCTTCGCATATGGAACAAGCACCGTCATATATTGGCGCTACACAGTATACATCCCTACACTACACCATACACGTCCAACACATATACAGTCCATGCTTGCTGAGAGACCATATACCCGGGGCGAACGTAAGGATTATTTTGCGGACATGTGTCCGTCAAGGAAAGCCTGGTGAATTACACCCATTTACTGCGAAGCCTTGGCCTGCTGTGACTTGAGCACGTTCTTCACGATCTTCGACTCTTCCACAAGGAAAGCACGAACAACGCTGTCAATGTTAGCAAACCTGGCATCACATATTGCTTACGTACCGAGTGCGGACACATTCAGCGCAGCGGCTACCACCGTAGGCGCGCTGGACCGACTTCTCGCGCTTCGAGACCGTGGCATATGCGCGAGGGCGCAGGCTCTTGACACCCTGAAGCTTCATGTGGCAGTCACCGCACTTGGGGGCAGTAGGCAACTTCTTCAGGTGCAAGTAACGGTGTTCACCGTTAGGCGTCTTCACAACGCGCCGACGGTTCGACTTCGTGTTGTAGGGGTTACGCTTGCGCAGAGTAAGACGCTGAGCCATCTGTTTCGGTTAGTACATGTTCATGCCTCCCAGCACCTCGACAGAGAAGATGCTTGTGTACTAAAGCGTATAACGAAAGCTGCCCAGCACAGTGCAGATTTGTTGTGACGCATCGCCGCGCGCGCTCATTACACCATGCATTCTCTGCCGCTCGTGTACTCACCTTCTGGTATACGGCAACAGTAAGAAGCTGGTGAGAAGCTGTACTCGAACTCTGTCGACCGCAGAAGGCTGCGATCCGACTTGTTCACGTGATAGACTATAGTTCTCGAATCTGCTTAGTCATCATGTGACACATGGTCATGCACCCAACCGTCCACGTCGCCGCACCGAGGCGCCATTGTTGCCTGGGCAAGCGTCGAAGAAAGATCATGATACCCGTGCGGCGCTTTTCATGCGACACAAGTATGCGGTACTATACTGGATTTCGTTGTTTTTTCCGCTCTATTCATACCCGGCGTGAACCAGTGCGTCTGCCAGAGACCACCACCTTATCTATACTAGACTTTCCGCCTCAGCCGCGACCAACACGCCCGCTGTCCTCACTTATGCGGAAGGCCAAGACGCTCGTGTTCAATGGGCCTAAAGGCGAAGTTGTTGTGCCACTGCACTATTTTGTTAATATGTCCTGGGGTGCTGTGCCAGACTCAAAAATACGGACCATCACATTCTCGGTCGAGGATGAAAACGCCAGGGTCCAGCGCAGCATCTGGGGTCTGACACGCGCTCTTTGTGCGAATGCTATCAAGGGTGTCGAAGAAGGCCATGTTGTCACGCTTCGATTGGTTGGTGTCGGCTATCGTGCGAGCGTGGAACCGGATCCCTTGCCGCGCAAGCATCCGTTTGAGGTCGAATTGGAACGCAGTCGTGGCCATTGGTATGCTCCCGAACAAAAACAGACAGAGATGGATCGTATCAAGCGCCTTATTGAGTCATCGGGTGCGAACGAGCGCCTGCACATGCGCCTTGGATTCTCTCATCCTGTGCTGGTACCTATTCCGTATGGCATTAAGGCCGTATGTGAAACGCCTACTCTGATCAAGCTTCAGAGTGTCGATAAGCAACTGCTGGGCCAATTTGCACAGAGTGTCCGGCAGATTCGTAAGCCCGAGCCATACAAGGGAAAGGGTGTCTTTCTTAACGACGAGCAAATCAAGCTCAAGACACCCAAGAAGAAGTAGACGCTTCACATGCCGCCCCTGGCGCATCATACCGTAGTCTCCAAATGGCATCCCATGCGGCTGACTATTATTCATGGCTACGTGCTGGTGCCTTGCCTTTTTCCTCAGGCACAGGCGGCGCCAACGCCTCTTGGATCTGTGCAATGGCATTTTGCAGTGTTTGTTGTGTCTCTTGCAACAGCTGCAATCGCTTGCGGAGTTGAGCATCTGTAACATGAGACAGCTGCTCTTCATTAAGAGTGGGCGTCGGGGAGACAGACTTGGCCCAATCCACGAGAGTATGTGGCAGATTGGGCTCCACACGCGTGCGAAAGTCTGGCACAGATTGAGGATCAAATAGTGGTATCAAGACAGGCGGCTGAGTGGACGGAGGCTGGGGCTTTTGATCGAAGCGTTTCAACACTGCTTGTCGCATAGCTTCACGTGGGTCTTGGGTGGCGGCCGGAGGCGGCGCGGGGGTATCATGAGATGATGATGCTGCACCCTCTGCAGGCTGAGTGAAACGAGCAAGAAGCGATGAAAGTGTTGCAGAGTCATTCGCATCATCTAGTTCGGCAGGAGACCCTTGTGATCGTATGCGGGCCACTCTCTCTTGAGGTTGCTCCGCTTGCGGTGGTGCTCTGAACACATCGCGTCGACAAGTTGGGCAGTTTTGCTGGCGTTCGAGCCAGGAGTGCAAGCACCGGAAATGAAAGACGTGATGGCAAGGAAGTTTACGCGGCGTATCTGCTTGGTTCTGTGTCTCAGCATCGAACTCTTCGCGGCAAATAATGCATGTCTTGTCCCTCAACTGGTCAATCTCTTCCTTTGAGAGCGGTGGGTATTTGCTGTCCATATCACGCGTCGCAGCACTAAACCGCATGTACTTCGTTGCATTTTTGTACACGGAATATGCCAGCATGATAAACTGGCGGATGGTACCGAAAGGTACGAAGATTATGCCAGTCTGCGGCACGTAGAACAACGAAAATACGACACAAATAGGATAAACCAGCAACATGAAAATATCACGCGCAAACTCGATGTAGAAGACGTAAAGGCTCTTTTCCTCCCAGGCATCCCCCATCTGACGAGCACGCGCTTCACAATGGTACAATGCCACTAGGGCCCACAAGTTGACTTGCGATGCACATAGTAAAATAAAGTACTGCGTCATGATACCAACAGGTCCCAGGTCCTGCGGTAACAACAGAATCACGCTGGGGATGAGTATAAACTCCATAAGCTGAAGGCACACAAAAAGGCCGATCATTCGTGCGTGGGCTAAACGCGGCAATGCTGTCATTTGGCCTATTGTTTCAATGCGTACCCTGCACAAGGTCTGCAAAAGCGATACAACAAAAATCAGGCAGCCAAAGTAGAAACACAAAAGATTTGAGCTGAACATGCCAGCAGACGTTGTAATGAAGAGGTCAAAGACGTGCATGGTAACGGATTCTCTCACAGACTGATGGTGAGCACAACGTACGTACTTGGACCTCTTGTCGTCCCAGGGGACCGAGGAATAACTTTTGCATAATACGCATCATTAAGACCAAGCTGAAGCATATAAAATTGGATAGGATCTATTGTGAGACGACTTTACGACGTACAAGAAGACACCCATTGCTTTGATAGATCCACGCTGAAGCCATGAATATGTCAAGCTGCTCGCGCCGTGCCTTATACAGCATGGCGACAAATGCGATAGCAGAACATATACCATACGCGATGAGCACGGGAGTACTGAGCAGACTCGCCGCTTCAAACCGTGGCATGGTCGAATCGCCACTGGAGCAAGAGGTGGAGTCAGGCGGCCGACTTCCCTGACACGGTGGAGGCTCCAGCGGGGCCGGTGCGAGGTCCGAGGGTCTGAGCCATAAATCCCATGCGACGATCGCATGCGCCCAGTGGGGCATTGAACATATATCCAACCGGGCGACGCACACATATACGGCGACTTGTTGTGACGCCATCTCGACGATGAGCGAAGTGAAATACACTTCGAACAATCCTCCGTCCATCACGGGTATTATGCGGAGAGGAGAGAAAGATTTTCATCGTGATTTCCCCGACGCGTGTGCCCAGTACGAGCGGGATCAAAACATGATCGACATTCATCCACATGATGGCGATCGACTGCAATACTTATCGCAGCGGCTAGCGCAGACCTCTATTTCTGTGCGCGAGATGTATAAACAGCTATATCATGCGCGTGTACAATCTAGCGCTCAGAGCATCCTTATCATCACCAAGGCTCGCGATAATCACCTCGTGCTTCTCACTCGGGAGCTTAGCATCTGGCTGATGAACTACAAGAAGCAGGGAAGCAAGCGTGGACTAGTCGTTTACGTGGATGAACAGCTTCGTCACTCAAAACGATTCGATGTGGTTGGTATTGAACGCGATTATCCGCATTTCTTTCTTCCCACGCGTGATGACACGCCCATACCCAAGCACCAGTGTCTCGACAGTGATGAAGGCCAGCTGCGTTTTTGGAAAAGTGACATGTGCTCATCGTCTCCGGCACTTTTCGATCTTGTGATCACGCTAGGCGGCGATGGCACCGTGTTGCTCGCCTCGTGGCTCTTCCAGTCGAGTGTGCCCCCTGTCATTCCTTTTTCTCTTGGTTCCCTCGGATTTTTGACGCCCTTCCGCTTTGAGGACTACGAGTCTATCATGCGGTCTGCGTTGTCGAACGGTGTGCGCCTCAGTGTGCGCATGCGATTCCGTGCAACGGTGTACCGAGCTATTGATCATGTGAACCCCGAATTAGGTGCGAAACGACGCCGAGCGTTACAGTCTGACAATGCCGAGACTATGCTACATAATATCAAGACATGTGGCTGGTATTGCGTGGAAATGGAGCCTGGTAGTGATGGTATGGAAGAAGCTCCTGTGTTCCACGACCAGCAAGTGCACACTTTTCGCACACGGCCCGTGGAATCGTTTGAATTTTTAAACGATCTTGTAGTGGACCGTGGACCGAGCCCCTATGTCACCATGCTCGAAGTCTTTGCTGACGATACACACTTAACTACGGCATATGCAGATGGGCTCTGCATTTCCACACCCACGGGCTCAACAGCCTACTCTCTCTCAGCTGGCGGCTCGCTCGTGCATCCCCAGATTCCTGCGATGCTTATCACTCCTATTTGTCCACATACTTTATCTTTTCGCCCTATGCTGGTGCCAGACAGCCTCGAATTGCGCATTGCCGTGCCTCACAATTCTCGAAGCAATGCGTGGGCAAGTTTCGATGGGCGCGGTCGTGTTGAAATCGCTCGAGGGGATCATATCAAGATCACAGCCTCGCCATACCCATTTCTCTCAGTATTGCCAGAAGATAAAAATGAGTCTTGGTTTGATTCAGTCTCGCGCACACTTAATTGGAACCAGCGGAAGCATCAAATGGGTTTTATGGTATATGATGGCCAGGCATCATCCTCCAAGGCCCCACAAGAATTATCACCGAAAGTAACACCGAGCATGCTTGCACAACAAGACCAGGTGACGTACGATGTGCTTCGAGACTCGCGTGAGCTCAACGAACACGTTGCGGAAGACGACGAGGAAGATGATGAAGAAATCTTTGACATCGACGATACAGCCACGCCTTCCACAGCTGACTCAAGTCATCGTGCCTCTTGGGAATCTAGTTCTTTTGGAGTCTCCAGACCTCTACTGAGTGTCCCAGTGAGCGAATCGCAGCCAGATCTTTCTCCACAGGCACCTCTACCCATCCCGTCTAGAGATCAACCAAGAAGTAGCGGATTTGGGTGGATTCGAAGTCCAGACCGTTATGCCCCTTCTGGTCCTCCGCCAGCTCCCGCTCCCCTAAACGAGCGATATCTTGCCACGGTCGACTTTCGCCTGCAGAATAGATCCCTTAAGGGACCTGGTCCATAGTCCTAAGATGGGCAGGATGATTGGCTCATTCAATGTATCATTTCTTACTGGACGATTAGACAAAAATGTGGACCGCCGCAAGTACTAGGCGAATTCAATTCATTAACTCAAATCAAGTGGATTTACGTGCTCAAACGAGCCAATCTTCTGTGGACATACTTATCCAGCAGATATGGGCGCACAAACCAAGCGTTTGCCACAGCCACTCAACCTTTCGGCCGTCTGCAGCAAGTCTTTCCTTATCTACTGCGATCGTTTTGTGTTCCTCCGACAGTTACCCGTGCCTTGAAGCCCTCTGTTGCCTGGAGCGCGGTTCTTGCCGAGACCCCTCCGAGGTATGGCCATGTCTCCTCCTCATATTATAGGGGTGCCTTCACCCTCCCAATGTGACCCTACTTATGGCTCGGCCCGCCCTGTGAGTCTTCCTGGGATTCGAGATGTGCTTGGGAATGAGCTTTGTCTAGATGACATACCGTCCAAACCGCACAACGGTTTTTTCGTCTCTGATACGCGTCTTAATGTATCTAATCGTCCGATATCCTCATCTCATTTCCATACATACTCTCATGTCACACCCAACATCCAAGATAAGTCGCCGCGCTTAGCCACTCCCAAGATGACCTCTGCGCGTGATGATCCTTTTCTAGGCTCGTCCTCCAACTCTATGGCGAATTTACCAACCATATTGCAGCGCATGAGAATGGAAGACGACCACTATGATCATAAGGACGTATGGCTGCATCATCATGCGCCCGAGTACTTTTATCGTCCATCCATGCCCAAATCATGGGACATATGCATGCACGGGACCCAAATGAAGCGCGTTTCGTCCAACGACCGCATGGTAACGTCGAGACGACTTTCTGGTCGATCTCGCGATATATACAGCCGTTCCATGCCTCGTTTAGGTGCTCTAAATTTGTCGGAATCACAAGCTTCGACGCCCATAAATATCCCTGGTACAAAGGAAGAAAGCTATCACCCACGTACACTTACACGCAGCTTTTCCTCCTATTCAACGGCAAGTGGTACAAGCGAAGGCTTCCCATACACGCCCAAGATGGGCATGTCAGATGTCCTAACGGGAGATGGACGAGAACTAGGCACTGAGATGACGCCAAGCAAACCATCAAACCATATCCCACAGCTGATTCTAACCGAAAACGGAGCTAGTGAGCGTCAAGACCTAAACCCTCATGTATTTTTTAAGAATGGTCACGCCTCCCCGGACCAGCGTTCTCAAGACAGTCCATTTGGACCCCTTATGAACATTTCTGTGACGAAACAGAAATCTCCAAGTGCACATTTGGGCAAATTTCAATGCAACTACTGCATGAAACGATTTTCTCGTCCATCTAGCTTGCGGACGCATATTCACTCTCACACGGGCGAGAAGCCTTTCCGATGTGATGTACCTGGCTGTGGACGATGCTTTAGCGTGCACTCTAACCTACGAAGGCACCAGAAGAGTCACAGCACGTCTATGTTACCTACTCCCAGTAATGACCTACCAGCTTAGATATGAAGTTTGTACAGCATATGAATCACTTTATCCAATATGCAACCAAGGCCCACTTTGTCGTGCACAGCGCTAGTCCCCCCTTGGATTGCATGAGCCAATCATATTTAGTTAAAGGAAAAATCATTTCTGCCAAGCCAAAACGCGCGCATATAGATCCAAGTTATTCTCGAATTGCCACTTGCTAGACTGGCCTTTGCTGGTTGAGGTGTCATGAGCCACGATGCAGTAAAGCCTACGAAAAGCCTGTTTCCAAGCAAGAGCCATGTACTACGCCGAAAAGATGCAACGACGGTTGTGAAACAAACCAAGTCTATACAAGGCCCAGATAAAACGGTGGTGGTGAACCAAACATCGACATCGTATGCGACCCCGTCCAATCTGCCGAGTACTCATCCATCTGTGAACGAAAGCAATGACTCAGGCACGCCTGCTGGCCCTGTGGCGGGAGGCGTAGTGGGAGGTGTAGTAGGTTTGGCTCTTCTCCTCGCTGCCGCTTGGTTCCTTTACCAGCATATCAAGAAGAAACGTAACACGCGTGCTTTGGATGACATGTACGCAGAAACAGGTATGGGTGGTGGTGGTGTCGATCGCAATGCACGTATGCGTGGAAACCAAGATACGATGCCGGTATCCCACTCCTGGGAGACTGGTGCGCCCATTCATACCGAGGAAGATCTCTACTACGCCCCTTCGGCCATGCCACAAGATGTTTCTCAAACCGCGTTTGCATCTCCTGTACACGCGAATCAGCTTAATACAGACGCAGGGAAGCCCACTGTTGTTTCCTTTCCACCGTCTGCGTCTATGTACGAGGCAGTGCAAACGCACTCTGCGAGTGCCATGCCGGAAGACATGTATATCAATGCTGATGAGCCGTCGTCCGTCATGCCAGCTTATGTCCAGGAAGCTGAGCAAGCTGTCGAAGAAAACCCACAACGAAGCGCCCTTGTCTCAGAAACAACAAACCAACCTATGACGTCAAGGCTAGCCCCTGGATCACTCTCTGTGAATACAAGCCATCTCGAGGGTCAAACTAATCTTACTGAGGACGACAAATCGCCGCTCTCTATGTATATGTGGCTTCCGTCGCACAAAGTTGCAGGTATCACTTCTCCTAATCAATCCATTCGTACATCCCCCGCAGGTACCTCTGCTCCAGACGATTTTGTACCTGCATCTGAACACCCCTCATAATACCTTAATCGGTACATACATCTAACTATAGGCGTTACGAATTACTGCGTTGCTGGCTCAAAATGTTAGGCCCCTATACAAGAATGTATATTTCAGAAAAACTACCCTGTATTCTAAGTTTTGCGGCTGCGAATGGAGTCACAATATGACTGGTGCACCTGCTGCACCTTGGAGCTAAAATGCCTCAATCTCTTTGAAATGTGCATACCTATGTAACAACGAGAGTCTAAAAGTTGGCTTCGTAATAACCGCCCTGCTACTCCCAGTGCAGGGTGCCGAGGGGTGCACGGGTGCCATAGGCGAGCATTGATCCAGATACTAGTAGAACAATCTATTGTGGATATTAGATAAATAGGCGTTAGCACCGAAGACTAGAACCGCTGGGCCCCAAGGATCTGCTTATCGCGCGCGTTTCTGCTGCACTCGATGGCAGGTTGGTCAATGCGGAGAGGAGGCGACCTCGGTGGAGGTGGCCGAAGCGTTACGTCTCGTCGTGATCGCCACGAGGCCATTTGACTGTTATCCATGATGTGGCCAGAGCCGGGGTATATATTCCTGTCAAGCTTGGCCGCCGTCGCCCATAAGCACGGTATCACGGTGGAAGATTCCGATAGCTTGGAGCTTGTTCTTCGTGCAATGGGCGATGAATTGCGTAGTGCTCGTCTTCGAAAAGAGCTGGTTCGGTCACCGCTACCTGCGCTGCTTTTGCAAATTCTCCAGAAAGCTAATTTAAGTGAACGGACGGAAGCTCTGCGTGTAGCTGCAAATCTTTGTATTGATAACTCAGAGAGTCGACTTATCTTGCTTGAAGTGGACATCATTCCAACAATCGTTCGGGGTCTAACGGAATCACTCTCGGAATCTACGCCGATTCTTCAACAAATTCGATGGACCCTTGTTACCATTGGTGCGATGTTGAACATGCAGATGGATTGCGTTCCTGTTAAACATGCTTTGCTCGACTGCGGTACAATTCCCCAGACTTTTAATGCCCTTGCTCGCATTTTGGCATTGGACTTGAAAGATCCTGAAACTCACGCCGTGTCAGTGCAAGCTATGGAATGGGGCCTGAGGCTCTTGGATGATATTCTCACCGATGAAGAAGCTCACACCTATGCCTGGACGCCACATGATGCTGAAGTACTGTTCCGAGTGCTTCAGGTATGGAGTGAGCTGGATTCTAGGTACCTACTTGACACGGAAGGCATGGAACACCGGATATCCATCATCGAAAGTGGATGCAGCATTCTCGACCATGAAACTAAGAACTCTACATTCTGTACAGCTGTCGTGGATTGTGAAAACCTAGACATTTTAAGGCTTCTTTTACACATGGTCCACGAAACAGTGGTTCCACATCAAGACTCAAGCGATTTGACCGACAATGAAGAGCCTCTTGTGTCAAGTACACATCATGTGTTTGGGCATCTTAAAAAAGCTGCGACTCATACCATTGTTGCACTCGCTGGTGAGGACGCGAATATCGATCGGCTGTGTCCTCTCTCGGACGGTCGTCTAACTCATCCCAATTTTTTCCTAGAAACACTGTATGCATGGACGTCAGATGTACACGGCGACTCCAAAAAGGCTGTCTGTGCCGTACTCGCACTCGGTAACTTGGCGCGTGGGCATACACGCAGCGTGGAACTCGCATCACAGCCCCATTTATTGTATCATATGCTACAGCAAATGATACACCACCCGAACGATATGCACATTGTGTATGCTGTGATTCGTGCTGCTGGCAATTTCGCCATTCCTGACCAGAATAAATCTATTCTTGTGTCATCCGATATTGTAAGCCACGCGTGTGCATATTTGGCACCGGAGCATGATGTCAAGAGCCCAATTCAATCTGGCGTCCTTGTCTTGCTTAAAAACCTCATATCGTCTTCTTCCAAACCCTTTGTCGCCCTCGAGCTGCTTGGCTGCCTGTCTGATACATCGAAAAACGTTTTAGAGCCACTGGAAGACTTATGGCATCGCACTGATGATACTACCACACAGCTGCGTATTGCACGAATTTATGTCGCTTTGCTTCGAAGCGTCTTTGGCTCTGATAAAGGAGAGGAAAGCATGCATCGTCTCGCCGAAGAGTCTGCCATGTTGAGTACCAAACTTGATGCGGCATATAAGCATGCCGAGGGGAAACTTTGCTGCCCTCCTGTGGTGAAAGCATTGTGTCATCTTCTGTGCCACTCGCAACAACACACTGTGCTCCAAAATGAGGGTCTACTTGGCCTTATCTTTCTTATCAGATCGACATACGCTGATGCATTTATTGCCGAGACAATATTCCAAGTATCATCGTCTCCCCCCCGTGGCATGTTTGCTTGCGTGATGGAAGCGCTGCTCTACATCTTTGGAACAGCTCCCGCACAGGTGGCGAGTAATGCGTACGTTCTGTGGCTGCTACTTGAGAAGGATGAGCGTGTAAGTGAATGGCGTGCTCGTATTGAAGATGCATTGAGCAAATGTGCACATCAAATGTAGCATCTTAGCATGGCCGCATAAATAAAACTCATATAGCCATTACTACCTATATTTGCAAACATTTTTCCCATCAAGAGATTCACGAAGCGTTTTTGGTGAAAAATGATGCGTTAGAAGAAAAATCAAGCCACTAGAACCCATCCAAACATATATTCATTAAAAAGTCACACACTAGTTGAGCCCAATGCTAGCAATACCTGTTTAGACCGAGGCAGCGAAAGAGCCACGGAACGTGGACACAGCACTGTGACGAATCTCGAAGGCCTGGAGGAAGTTGGCCAAAAGAGGAAGGCGCTCTTGCGAGCCACCCGTGAGCACCGTCTTAGGGTTCGTAGCGCGGAAGTCACGGAGAATGGGGAAGAGGAAAATGGCGACCCAAGTGGGCTCCTTACCCAAGATGAAGTGGGTCTCAGGCGTGATCTGAAGACGCTCCTGAGTCTTCTTGATCATGTTCTCAAGCTGGATAAGAGCATCCATGGCATTGTAGAAGTTCTCAGAGAGAGCCATCGAAATGTCCTCCTGCGACGCACCGTTGTTACGGAGGGCAAAGTACGGCTTAACGTAACGGTCCTCCACAACCGTCTGGATGAATGAGGACACAATGTTGTTGAGCTGGATTACGGTCGATCGCAAGACGACAGAATCGGCAAAGTTGCGGCTGTGTTCGTTTTCCACCTTTGGCATGAGACAGAACGTTTTCTGCGTGTCCATGCAGCAGAGCAGCTCAGAGAGGTACTGGCAAATGGCAATCATGTCGAAAAGAACAACAGCATCGCGCGTTGAGTACATACCGTTGGGACGATGCACAAGCACGGGAATCGTGCCGAAAGGCGAGAAGTACGCGATTTCGGGCGAGTTAGGCAAGCTTGGGTGGTGGATAAACTTCACATTGCACTCGGCGAGAGCAATGAGCAAGGCTTGGGTCTTGGTGGACAGAGATGTGCCGAAAATCTCGATGGTGCCGAGACTCTCGGGCTTAAAAGTGTGAACTTGCATAAGAGCGGACATGATGAATGCTTGAGCGGGAGAAAGGACGAATGCGACCTTGGTATGTATGACCTGAGTCTATGGTGACCGAGAAAATGGAATTTATAGGGGGCGCACAGGGTTTGACCGCGTTGGTCTGCAGCGAATAGGCAGCCCGCTATCGTGCTCATAATACAACTATTCGCGATTCTCCACGTGCACCGTCCATATTTCTCGTCCACGTGCGTGCGCCATTTGCGCACGTGCTGATCATCCGCAAATGCGAATCGGCAGACACGGTCGGAACGTGCGAGCGGTCTCATTACACGCATTGCGCGATTGGGTGAGCCATTGTTGCCAAGACGACTACATTTCATTCGCTATGTCTCACGCCTCACAAGACACTGAATTGTACGAGTCTATGGTATATTCGAGGTCTAACGAAGCAGTAATGATGCATTGAGGGCCCACGGTATCATTCCGCCAAAGAAGCCATCACGCTCACCCTCGCCTGATGTCCCAACGGAAAGTGAGCGGCGAGAGCGCTCGCGAATGCAGGCCACTGTCGCCGATCTAAATGAAGAGCTCGAGACGGCTGATGACGATGAAGAGCGTATTCTCCTTCGTCTGCGACAGCAGCGAATGCAAGAACTCTCTTCGTCGGCAAAAATGGCGCGATTTGGTCGTGTATACCCTATTTCTCGTCCAGATTATACACGGGAAGTCACCGATGCTAGCAAGGAAGACATTTCTCCTGCAGGCACCGATGACTCTCGCAAAGGTACCGGTGTTGTTTGCTTTTTGTATCACCCCAGTATGGATACCTCCAAGCTGCTGGCAGGATACCTCGATACCCTCGCTGCAAAGCATCCTGCCACCAAGTTCGTTAGCATCGTGGGCAGCCAATGCATACCGAACTACCCGGACCACAATCTTCCGACTCTTCTAATATATCGTAACGGAGAGCTGCGTCGGCAAATCGTAGGTCTTCGCCCAGAAATTGGGCTAGATGGCTTGCGGACCACACTGGCGGGTACGTCTTTTGTGTTACTGACCTTTAGATATTGAGTTGCTGTTGACTGCAGTTGGAGCTATCGATAAGCCAGTCTCTAGTCAACAAAACTCTCGATCTAAGCACTCTGATGAAGAAGGCGAGGAAGAGAAGCACGCTCGCAGCAACACTCGGGGACAAGATGATGATGATGACGACGATTTAGACTGGGATTAGGCTCGCATGTAGATTAGGAGCGCCATGGTCCAAATCGTATCATGTCAAGAGGATCTAGTGCGACCGTGACCAAATTGTTTCTGCCGTGCGTGGTACGTGGATGAGGCCGCATGAGGCATGTACCAGTTTTTTCCAGCATCATCTCCCACCCGATGTTGTCGAGGCCCCAATGCGCTCGTCAATAGGGCTCAAGCGAAGATTCTACAATTCATCTATATCGTTACGGTGTATTAGGCTCGTTCGATGGTAGCGCATATCATGTTGAGTATCTGAATATGATGTGACTGGCGTTCAGTCATACTCAATGAACTCTCGTGAACGGTAGGATCAAATTTGCTAATAAGATAAACGCGCTGAGTCTATTACAATGGTAGACTAGAACAAAAGCGCGCTCGAAGAAGTTACAGAATGCTTTGTTTTCATGCTGAGTCAAGGCTTACATCGAATATCTCGCAAACGCCTTCGTAGCTTTGAAAATCTGATGCCATGCTGCTATAGTCTTGCAGATCATAATTCAACGCAACGATGTGCTTATATGAATTCATTTGTCCTCGACTTGAGAAAGATTGATTTTATACTCTTGAGCATCTCGTCATCATGCGCACAATGGCAAAAACGTAGCTTCTTTCGTCGGCCAACTCTACGGGACTGTCAAAGTACCCATGTGTCTTCGCTTGCTCGCACGGTCACTTAATTTAAGCATTTCAAATGCACGACAGGCATGTGTATTTTGCCGGCACGGAACAGATCACGCCAGTAGATGCGTCGTAGTCGTAGTGACCATGCGGAAATGGCGTGAGTAAACGCCGTTTGACCCAGTAACACTTGCATGTGTTTCGAATGTGTCAGTACTATGCAATCATGGCCATCCTGTCGCTTGCTTGCACACACTAGGTGACGTCAAGTTTCTAAGTAAGCATGTCGAAGCACGTACAATCAAGAAAAAGAGCATATTCATGAGCACATGAAGACTTATCCATACTAGCGTTGGTACGAGCTCAGGATATAGCCGCATCTCAGTCAGACCTAGATCTGCCATATGCACACGATACACAGCGCGGCACAGCTGGCGGTTAGAGTTAGCATACACACCAGCGTCGTAAGGAAATTAGAAGCCATCTCCGAGGCCCAAATAGCGAGGGAGCCAATTATAGTGAGTCGATAATTATACGAATCGTCGTCGTCGAATGCAAAAAATGGATATAGTGGTTGATTGATGCCAAAATGAAGTAGAGAGAGCCAACCGAGAAAGGCCAGCATCGTGGTGTGCTGGGCCACGGTCCGCAGATAAAAGTACAAGCTTATTTTTTTCACATGCATGTCGTGGGATATCGGACGTGAGCTGGAGAGATTAAGAGTACGCAGCCATGTCTGCGACATGCAGAAAGGGTACCACAGGCATACCCAGGTAGAGCTCAAGAGCTGCACTAGCGCAAATTGGTCAAAGCTGCGAAGTCGGGCAAAGAGATTCCGATAAAAGATGAAGTACACCAAGAAGTAGTAGAACTTGAAGGCAAATAGCAATGCTCGACTGCGTACTTTTTCAGACATGATCCATTGTACCAGAGCGCTCAGAATGTGGACTGTGAGCATCCAGAACGCCACGTAAAGCGTGCCGTCCGCGCCACTATGTGGCAATGTGCGCATAAACACAATGGTGTAGACTTGTCCTGCCAAGAGTGTTACGAGGGAGAGACCCAAGCTGCACATGAACCACAAGAATCGGCGATACGATGATGGTATACGCCATGCTGTTTCCGCGATAGATGCAAAAGGCTTTTGTACGTCTGTCATAGCAGGGCGATAATGTTGCCGCCCACTGCGGCGAAGACCCATCAGACACACCAAGGCGGGCATGGACATGGTAGCAAACGTGAGTAAGACCCATTCTGTCTTGAGCTGCCACTCTTGATTATCCGGGCGCGCGATCGACGAGGGATCGTCTTGAGGACGCGATGGCGTGCACTTGTGAATAATGTATCCACAAAACAAGCTCATTACCCAAAAAAAGGCATAAGAGACGCGAGCGCCGATGGCACGAGGCCACCAATTCAGGCGGTACAGTGTAAAAAGCTGCGTTATGAAAACCAAGGCCACGGCAACATAGATGCCAAAGTACCAGACCAAAAAGAACCAAAAGGCAGCGTCATTTTTCATAGGCTCATTCCCATGCGCTGGAAAAGGAACCCCGCACCAACACAGCACTAATAAGACAGGAATCCAGGTAAGCACCAGAACGCGACGGGGCCCATGATTGAGTAGATCGTCGATTACTTTACTTGTCGGCCTGAATGCATGCTCCAACGCAGCACGAGGATGGCTTAAAGCAGGAGATAGCGGCCTTGCTTGCTGTAAAGAGTCTTGGCTTTGCGCTGGACGTAACATGCCTTGGGACCTGAATCCCACAGGACGTAAAGGCCGCGAAGTATCACGCTGCTGCGCGAAATGCGCTGGTGACGGCCAAGATAAAGAATGGTTGAGAGTACCATATCTGGATGCAGGCCGGCGACGCTGTCGATGAAAGCCCCAGAACACATTGCCGCTACTCAAGAACCACTCCGGATTCCAGGAAAACGGCAATCGAAGTGCTGGTTTGGACGGTGCGTCTTGTTCAGGCCATGATTGATATTCTTGCCTGGAATCTAGCTGAGGTGAAGGCGGCATCTGATTTTGCTGGAGAATCCAAGGTATCCGGTGATGATCAAGAGCCCGCTCCGCTTCGCCATCGATATCAACGTCATCGTACTCGGAACCACTACTGCTTTCAAACGCAAGCAGATCGGCTGCAACGTCGTTGAAGTCTTCTGACGGTAGCAAGAGATCATGCTCTGATAATGAAGCTTGTCTAGACGAGCTGTGGGCCGGCATTCGTCATAGAGTCCGCACCCCTGGACGAGGTCGGTGTGGAACGCCGATGACTCCACATGGTAGCAACAAGGGGGGCAATTATGTATTGAAAGGAAGGTGAATGTATGTAAATGAGTCAAGACGTATTCAAGAGCTGGGCTGTGCTTCTTTGCATGTTTGGTGCCTGATTGAGCTGAGTGGAAATATCGCCTGACATATCTATTGTTGCAGACGGTGCCTCTGCCATGCTTACATCAAGTGAGGACGCGACGGGTCTCAGTGACATTTCCATCGGTTCCTCCATGTCCACAGTTGTGGCAGGCGCAGGCATGTTCATGTACGCTGACGTTCTCCGAGACGATTTGCGGAAGCTGCCAAACCGGGACAGTCCATGGGCGCGTTGAGACATTTCCGATGCCTCGGCAGCACGCACGTCATCAATGGTCGGGAGATCTGTGAGGGGCGCAGGTTTCGGTACGACCGAACGCCGCACACGTACTGGTGTGGGTGAGAGTGAGTTTTGCTTTTTTATTTCAGGCCATGACGACTCTCTTGGCATTGAGGTTGCAGGAGATGCGCGTGGTAGACGCTTGCGGATAGGCGACTTGCTATGCAAAGGATCCATAGGGTCATGTGTAGATGAAGTAGAGATATCCCCAGCGTCTTCCGTGATGGCATGGTGCACAGATGCGCTCCTTGATATGGGGTAGCCGATCCGTTCCCATGCCCGTGCGGAGCGATCAAACCAGCTTTCCATAACGGGCCATCCAGCGTACAGGCCCTTCAGACGGAATTGGACAGAGCCCTCACCAGCACGATCGCCTGAACTCGCAAAGTACGACTCGTATCCAATGCCATCCTCACCACTGCCCTCGTCGTGGACCTCGCCGAGAACGAAGCTTGTGCCACGCTCGAGCTCATCTGCAAATATAACCAAGAACTTTGCCCATCCATCAGGTCCGTCGCAACCGTATAGCACCATTTTGGTATCAAAATCACGTCCAAAGAGAATGACCTGCCCAGGCTTACCCTCGCCATTTGGATCAGGTGACAAGTCCACACCGATGTAATTGCCAAGGCCATCCGAAATGAGGGGGATCCAGTCTGGGCAAGAGTACCGTTTGCGGACCCAGCCAGGTGGGCAACTGGCCATGCGCTTATTGAGATCCGGATTGTTGACGGTCCTTTCGTCCTTGTCTACGAGGCGCCAGAAACGCCACTCGCGCAAAATAGCATCAGATCCGAGGAATGGTAGGCCGAAAAAGAGTCCATCACTGCAGGATGCGTACGACTCGATCTCCTGGCCATCACAACACAAGAGCCACTCGCAAACAGCTTGAGGAAGCGCACGTCCGATGCCATGTTGGAGAGCGTTCAAAGTCTCCGCTTTCGCGGGCCAGTTGAGTGTGTCTCGAAGCTCCTCATACTGTTCTTCACAGAATAGCTGGATGCGCTGCCATGCGCGCACAACTTGACTGCCTTGCCGGACGCCAGAGTTGAAAACAGGCAAGGACACACGACTCTCTGTGGCTGCACCGTGAGAGAGCTGCGACACAGATTGAGTGCCGTGCAAGGCGCTGATGGGAGTATCATTACCCAGTATTTCGTCTCGCTGTGATGCCGCCAATATCCTGGGATCTGGGCCAAAAAATTCTTTCAGTGTCGCCAAAAATTGACGCACCATTCTGGACGGAAGACCGACGATGAGAGCAGCCTAATACTTTTTCACAGCAAAATGAAATGAAATGGCACGAACGGGCTTACGCTTCCGATGCTGTTGTGAAGGCTGCGCCTGCGTGGGTTTGTGACGCCGATCGTGATGGGCAGTGCTGTATGCAACTAGGCACGCCGGCTAGGAATTATGAATGCCACGTGGCTTGAGCGTTGGGGCGCGCTGCGCTTGCGGTGCTTGGTCAAAGCTCCAGGCTAGATTCTTCGCGTGCCACGACGAGCCTGCATCTCAGCATGGTGTTGTCGTCATGGCTGTGGGCATGCTTGATGCTTGCCACAGTCTTTGCGATAGTTACTCATGCAGAATCTACTCTTTGGGGGACGTATCGTCCGCAGCTGCTCTTTGGTCTACGGCCGCGTATGCCCCAGACGCTGCTGACAGGATTCATGTACTATTCGCCTACCAGTATCCAAGGCGGCGCACCCACTAGACATTTGGCCTCTGTGAACCCGGGACCGGATTATTTTAGGTGGAAGTACCACGATGGACGAAACTTTGGTATTCAGGAGATCGTGGACCACGAGCACAACTACCTACTCGAGACGAGTTTTGTCAAGTCTGGTCACCAGGATGGTGCGCCAGGTCACTGGGGCGTTAGAATCCGTGGTACAGTGCTGGATGAATCCAAGCCTGCTAATATCGTAACGTATTACTACATGGGCTCAGAAAATTCGAGGTTCCCATTCTATGTGACCGAACAGGGAGAAGCGCGTTGTAGTGTCCTTGGTGGCGTCTCGATGCGGACACAAGATGCGCCTGAGAATAGGCCACTAGAAGGCTTTGAAAGTATGGCGTATGCCGCTTTGTCGGTCGACGTGCGTGAGACTTGGCGTGGCCAAGACATTATCCTGGAGGAGCATATTCGTCAAAAACAAGAATCCCTGAAAAGACCTACCGACGCTCTTGACCATCACATGGTGTTCTCAAATCGTACAGAGTCTAATACGACTTTTTTTGCGGTCCAAAAGGCGTTTGAGGGCAATTTTTCCTACGATATTTTCCTCGACAGCGGATCGTCATCGCCGGATGCCAAGCTCCATCCTGAAAATCTTACGCACTTGCTAGCATCGTATAAGAAGGAGCATGATGAGCATTTTGAGAGCAGATTTGGTCTTATCAAGAGCGGCATGCATGCGAATCATGTCGAGGCAGCCCGTGAAATCACTTCACAACTGATCGGCGGCATCGGCTATTACTACGGCGAGAGTCTAGTGGATCGCCGGCCCTTGAACGATTCGGGCATGTATTTGCACGATATGCATGGTGCCATGCCCAAGCCAGAGGGCCCTCACAGTCTGCTGACCGCCACACCAAGTCGCAGCTTCTTCCCTCGCGGCTTTTACTGGGACGAAGGCTTCCATTTGCTCCACATTGGTGCTTGGGACGCCGAATTGGCTTCCATGATCTTCGGGTCTTGGACGCACCTGATGGACAAGAACGGATGGGTCGCGCGTGAGCAAATTCTTGGTGAGGAGGCACGTAGCCAAGTGCCGCGGGAGTTCCAGACGCAGTATCCGCAGCATGCAAATCCGCCCACGTTGATTTTTGGCCTCAACTCCATGCTGGACGAGTACCACTCCCGTGTGAAAGAGGCGCAGGAAGATCTTGAAGGCGTCAATTATATCCAGCGTGCTGACCTTGGTGACATGGACAGGATGCATAAAAAGCTCGAATCACTGTATCCGCATTGGAAGCGGCATTATGAGTGGTTCCGTCGCACGCAGCGAGGACAGATTCGCCAATGGGGCCGTGAGGCTACCTCACGTTATGAGGCGTATCGATGGCGCGGTCGCTCTCCGACGCATGTCCTCACGAGCGGTCTGGATGACTATCCGCGCGCATCGACGCCGCACATTGGTGAGCTACACGTCGATTTGCTTTCTTGGATGGGCCTCTTTGCTTCGTCTATGGCGCAATTCGCCGAGACCTTGGGCAATGATGATGATGCACTCGAGTACAGGCAGCAGGCAGAGGATATTGCCGCCAACGTGATCGACTTGCACTGGAATGATGAAGAGCGTCTGTTTTGCGATGCATCCGTGGGGCATGACGACGAGTCGTACTTCGAGTGCCACCCAGGCTATGTAAGCCTCTTTCCCTTCTTGACGCAGCTACTCAAGCCGGAGAGTGAGCAGCTAAGTGCGACGCTGGACTTGCTGAGCGACCACGACGCGCTGTGGTCTCCCCATGGTCTTCGAAGTCTGAGCAAGGCCCATCCTCTCTTTGGTGAGGATGAGGATTACTGGCGTGGCGCGATTTGGCTGCCGATTAACTACATGGCTCTCCGTGCGCTGCATCACTACAGTCAGGGGTCCGGAAAGAATGCTGACCGGTGTGCGATACTTTACACGGATCTGCGCCTGAACATCATACACACCGTGCTGGATGAATACGAGCGAACTGGGTATACGTGGGAGCAGTATGATGAGGAAACAGGGCACGGACGCCGGAACCATCCATTTACGGGCTGGACGTCGCTGGTCGTGCTTATCATGGCGGAGAAGTACCACACAACGTATCCAACCTTGTCATGAGTGACTGCAGATTACGCTGCATGATGGCCTGGTTCTCTTGTATACTCTGCTCCAGCTTTTGTAATAGTGTGTGTAGATCGGCATGCCGAGCCTGTAGGGTAGTTTGCCGTGCTTCGACCTGCGACAACGACGTATGAAACTCTGAAGCAGCAGAGTGCAGTGGCGCGAGCGTCTGCAGACGCGCAAGCAGAGCGGGGGCCAGAGGCTCAAGTGGCTCGATTCGTGACTGGAGCGCATATAGCTCCCTTACTTGGGCAAGCGCTTCATCGTCGTCGTTCGCGAAATGCCTTCGCCGCTCATCGACATGTTCCAGCTCAGAGCACACGGCTTTAGCACGCGCGATAATGGTATCCAGATGTCGTGGTTGGGTCAGAAGCTGTATTTGTTGCTCCAGGCGATGAATCGTATCGGCTAATGGAACGTCCGATTGAAGTGCCTGGACGCCCAAACGACTTTCAAGGGCCGTGAGTCGCTCGTCCCATGCTGACATATGCGTCGCAGAAGGGACTGACTGTGCCGAAACTGGCTCGGGCACTTGCTGAAGAGCATCTATCATCGCCTGTGTTAGGTCGCGTGGGTCAGCATGCCTAGCATCGTCACGCATTCGCTGGATGCGACGCTCGAGAGTCTGGAGCTGTGCCAACATACTCGGCGTCGTACTTGTATCGCCCTGGCGAGCGGTCAAAATCCGCTCAAGTTCGCGCACTTCATGCTCCAGACGCATGTATCGAGCGAGCGTCGACTCAGTCCCACCAGCTGTGCCATGCAGCTCATACGACTCGGGCGTCAAGTAGGTCGACCGAAACTTTTCGGCCGCTTGTGTCGCATTCACACTGTGAGTATCAATGGCGTCCGATGTCGTGGCCGCGTCTGTATTGGACTCTCTATCATCATCATCATCACTCATGAAGCGCGCTCCCTCCTTCTGTGGGTGCGTCTCGTACACATCGGGTGCCGTGTCGATATCCGGCAAGCCAGTGTACTTGGACATGGAGGTGGGATGCATAATTACGAAGTATCATTGGACTCTCCACTATGTACGAGTCAACCAGAGTCTTACATGGCGGGCCAAGAAGACGCAACTAGAGGTATCGAAAAGGACGGCATGGTCCATGCTTGCGTGGGAGATGCGTTCCAGCCAACCTGCTGCAGGGCTGGGCGCATACCGAGTACTTTCGCCTCGTTCTTTTCGATCGTCGGAAGCATCATGGTGGGCGGCGGCAGAGGCGTTGCCGTCACGTTCTCCTTGACATTCGACGGCATGGACAGCATGCGAGCTGCGCCTGCGCGGCATGCTGCCTCATCATTCAAGTTAGCTTGATGCAGTGCACTTTCTTCCGTGTGACGATGCAGCATATCCATCGAGCGGAACTGACGTTGGCACAGCACGCAAATGCGACGCGATGCATCGGAAAAGTTGAGCATGCGGAGAACGGCATGCTGCGACATAGGCGCTGGCTTGGGTGCGATCATGGCGGGCTGGGGCATATAGTACGAAGTGCCGTGTGACATGATCGGCTCTGGCGCTGCCGTCGCGACGGGAGGCGCATGCGAGACGAGAGGCCCATGGGCAGGGGGCGGTGTGTGTGCTTCGGACACAGATGAGCTTGTCGAGGAAGGCGCACTCGTCGGCAACATATCCTCAGGCTTCCACAAGTCCAAGCCAAGTGATTCGTCCTCGTACCGCCACGTTCGACCGCATCGGTCTTCAAACACGTGGGCGGCGTTCGTCGGGTCAAATGGATCGGCTTCTTCCATGACAATGGCGTCCGCATACGATGTCTTGACACTGTCACCAAGCAGAGACAGGTAGCCTTTTTGCCTGTCACGCAGAGTGACCAGCATAGCTTTAGCTGCGTCCGAGTCGCGCAGCACGACAAAAACGCGACCTGTGGACTCTTTCGTCGACCTGCTTCGAAGAAGCAACACTTGCTCCATGGCCGAACTTGCCTGACAGAGAACAGCACCGATGCTCGACGCAGTTTCAGAAAGGCGCACATTCGTGAGCAGAAGCATATCGGTGGGAAAAGCAGACGCGTCGCGTAGACCGGCGTTCTCATTCGCCAAGTCCATTTGCTGATGAGCAGGCACGGCTCCCGCCATCAGCTTGGCACGACGAGCTCGGGCTTTTTTGAGCTGGTCCTTGCTGTCAGGGGCATTGTGCTGTTCATAGTACGAAAGCCCGCCCTGCGGCCTCTCGCTATTGCTAAAATCAATTTTGATGCGTTTGCGGCGCAGTCCCGTTTGCTTCACCGGGCCCAGCCAAGTGTCGGGGTTCGAGATGAATGGTGCGTGCAAATATACAAAGCGTTTCGCGTCTTCGAGGGTGCTGAACTTGACAAAACCAAAGCCCTTAGAGGTACCATTATTGCGATCACGGATCACGGTCACATCCTGTGGCGGAGGCGCGAGGCGCGCATCGACCATGTTGGCAAGAGCTGTCACGAGTGTGCGCATCATGTCTGCGTTCACATCAGCGTCGAGTCCGAGCAGGATGACATCGCGCGATGGCTGCGTAGTGACTGGAAAGCGATCATTCCATCGCATCAAGTCACGGTGGCCGCGTTCATCGATCGATGAACGCGACGATGGCGGCGTCGAGGAAGAAGTGTCCTGCATGGACAGGACGGGCGACGGCGACCGACTACGTTCATCTGAATCAGAGTGCCCCCACGCATAAAGCTCCACCCTAGCCGACATGACGACGAGAAATCAATGGGATAAGGAGGTGTTGCTGTCTTCTGGGGGGAGGCACTTGGTCGCCTTCTTGTACTCGCTCCCCCATAGAAGTTGGTTCAAGTGGCATCTATCTACGCACACGCACAGCTGGATTTCTGCATGGGCCTCCACACTATGAGCTAGCCAGGGGCGATCCAACCTCCACAGCAACGCTTCGTGAGCCCCGCCGCCACATTGATTTGCGCGAGTCATGTCAGAGACACGCGCGCGACGCGTGCCTGTGCCAACGTTGACGGATACACCGCGCACGAATGGTCTAAAGAAACTGAATTTGCCGACAGTAGGTGCGACTCAAGCTGCCGCAGATGCTGCGGCTGCTGCCATGAGCTCACCACCGTCCCTATCTCGCAGCGATCGGAGCGTCTCGATCGCAGATTCGGAGACAGCTGATGCCGAGCGCACAAGATATTTTCGAAGATACTCTTCTCTCCCTTCTGTGCCAAGCATGCCCAAGCCCGTCCTGAAGTTTGTCGATGCCTCACGCGGTGTGCTTTTTGCTCTCTCGCAGATGTACTCGGCTATTACGCAATACACCTCGGTATCGACGGATGAGCGGCTCGTGGCACACTTTTCTCGCATGCTTAGCATGTCGGTCAAGTCGATGAGCGTGCTTATAAATGCTCTAGACCGATTAGACGCCGTATCTTGTGCAGGCATGCCTGAACCTGTGCTTGTGCGCCATGTCTTGCAAGCATGTCATGATGCATTGCGCACATTTAGGCGCGCAGTGACGATGCTGCATATCCAGCTACCTCAGCTGGGACAGACGGTGGATCCTCGCTTCTCACGGACTCTTTTGCTGCTTTTGTACGGCAGCGTGGCCGAATTGCGGAATAGTGCCATGTTGATGGCCCCGCATGTAAGAGACGTCGTACCTTTTCTTGATAAACATGTATCATACGCCACGGTCGATGCGAGTACATCAGTTTCGTCGCACCGCACTGCACGCCAGCCAAGTCAAGCTGACGTATCTTTCGAAGAGACGGCGGAAATATCACAGCCAGCGTCGAGCACGCCTTTAAAAAAGTGTCCACAGCGCCTGGGTCTCCCTACAAATTCCATGCGATCCCCAGGCGTGTCCCCTCGCGAGATACCCAAGCCCGATGCTTCGGCCCGCGGACCGCTCTCGCCCGGTACTGTGTCGAGCGCGTCAACGCGGATGCGCATGCTCTCTTCCAATACGTCAGGAGGTGAAGATGGATTGCTCCAGCTGCTACTGCAAGTGACGGACAATGCCATGCAAATATGGAGCGAGCTGGGCGACTATGTCCAAGCTGGCATGGAGCAGGGCCATGAGGAGGAGCAAGATGCCACCCGCATAAAGCGCCTACGTGATGTAAACGAATCTTGCGCAAGTATGATGGATATGACCAAGCGACTGCAATGGACGCGCGATCGCGCGAGCGACGCTAACCTACGCACGTCCCAAGCTGACATGCACGATCTTTGGGAACAATGCAATCAGTTTGTGCGCGCCACCATCCATATCTCCACTCTCGTACGGGCTGTGTCCGTGACGTACCCTTTTCCCCGCGACCTCATGCGCGCCATGGGTGATCTGAACCAGGGCTGCGCCGCCCTCGCCGTCCATCTTCATCAGCTTTCACCCTCATGACCTCCACCTTTTCGTTCTCGACCATGATCTCCACATAGCCAACCTGGTAGCTATCACGTGATGATACCCTGTCTGTCCATGCGATCCGAGGCCACAGCGCGACGAGTTGCGTCCGGCCTGCTCCTTCTACGACGCCCATGGCCGAAGAGGCACGCGAGCGCACGCCGGCCGATGAGCGAGTGGCCCCGCATAGTGATGAAGAAGGGGAGGATCTCATGAAGGAGTCTGGCAACATCGTTGGTATGGATAGCAGCGATGATGAAGATGATGATGACGACGAAGAAGAGCAACGTCGTGTGGCAGAGGGTTTCATCGTGGATGAGAACGAGGAGGACGAAGAAGAAGGTGGAGAAAGCACACACAAGCGCAAACGGCGGCATCGTCATCGCGAGCTGGACGAGGAGCTAGACGAAGATGACCTAGCTCTGCTCTCAGAAAACACGCGACCTGAAGGCGCGCGTCACAAGCGTGCACGCCCAGCTGGCGAAGAGGAGCGCACCAACGAGCTTGCGCATATTTTTGACGATGAAGATGATGGAGCTCAGCAAGCGGACTACTTTGACGATGGTCTCGACGACTTTATCGAAGACGACGAAGAAGACGCTGAGATGAGCGGCCTCAATGAGGAAGAGCGTGAGGCGCGGCGACGTGAGAAACGGGAGGATCGCCGAAGGGCCCGCATGTCCGGGGCTCGTGTCGACCCACGCAAAGCGGGTATGGACCTCGAAGCCTGGGACGAAGTGCATGACATCTTTGGAAACGGAGAAGATTATGCATGGGCCCTGGAAGCAGACGATGAGCATGCGGAAGAGGCAAAGGCTCGCATGGACTACAAGGATATTTTTGAACCTGCACAAATCCGTGAGCGTCTGTTGACAGAGGAAGACGATCGTATTCGGCAGGTGGATGTGCCTGAGCGCTTGCAGCTACTGATCCCTGGTCAAGAGGGACTGGCTCTTCTGGAGCGGAAACTCACGGATGCGGAGCTTGATGATGCCGCACATTGGGCTTCAACACGTATTTCTCCGCGGTGTACGGCCGAGTTCTTGGAGGATTATGCCCCACATGCGCGGTTGCGTGCTGAATGGTTTGCGTGTGTGCGTCAAATGCTCGCCTATATGCTCAACGATATGCTCGAGGTGTCATTTCTGACGCAGCACCGCCTTGACGAGCTGGAGTACACGCCCATGGACGCGGTGCAAAAAACGACAACTACCCTCCTTGTACGACAAGAGCTCCTAACGCTGTATACGCTCGGCATCAAGTTCAAGTTGTTGCTGGCGAGAAAAGATTCTCTGCGTCAGACATTCGCTGAATTGTCAGCCGCGGCATTCGCTGGTCCTGATGTGGACATGTCGGAAGTGCGTGCAACCGTGGAAGAGCTCCTAGCCCAGGCAAGTACATTGGAAGAAGTCACAGATATTTCCGAATGGCTCGCGATGCGCTTTGGGGAGCGATTCCGCGAGGCGACGGTGTTGGCCAAGGGCCACGAAGGTCACACACTCAAGCGACCTACGGTCTTGAGTGAGTACGAACAACGTAAGAGCACGCCACTTGCCCAGCTCGCCCAGCGTCTTGGTCTTTCGTCATCTCAGCTAGCCGACAATGTGGCGAGTGGCGTCCGGCAGCATGTGCCTGAAGACGAAAGCCGATTGCCTTTAGAAGTGGCAGACGAGTATGCTGGTCTGGCGCCCGGTGCAGGAAATGCGTCAACAGCTATGGCACTGGCGCGCTCGATTCTTGCGCACGAAATTAGTAAGGAACCTGCTCTGCGACGCGAAGTCCGCACGCTTTTCCGCCTATCAGCACTGCTAGACGTTGAGCCAAATGAGCGCGGCATGACACGTATTGATGAAGCGCACCCATACTACAACTTCAAGTTCCTGCGCGGCAAGCCCGTAAGTGCCGTGCTGCAAAATGCCTCACAGTTCCTGCAAATGGTCCACGCCGAGGAAGAACGTCTCGTGCACGTGACGCTTCGTTTGCCCACCGACACGGCCAGCAAGTTGGAGCAGCGTCTGCAGGAGCAGTATGTGAGCGATGGCGTGAGCGCTCTCTCGCAGGCATGGAATGAGGAGCGTCGTGCCGTCGTCGAAGAAGTTTGTGCATCGTTTTTGCTTCCCTTGGGTCGTGCATGGGCACGTGAATGGCTTGTGGAAGAGTGTCGCGAATCGCTGCTACGGCACTGTGAACAGCGCCTGACACAGCGTGTGGAGGGTGGCCCTGTACAGTCGGCGGGCATGCTGAGTCGTCAAAGAGACCCCAACTGGGATGAGCACGTATCGCGCGTGCCGCGTGTGTTGGCTGTATCACATGGCTCGGGCGATCCACGCACGAGTCAGATTGTGGCCGTGTCGCTAGATGAGGATGGTCATCTTATTGAGCGCGCAACCTTTGATTCGCTTCGCGCGCCACTTGTACAGGGTGAAGAAGCAGACGACCCGCGTGCCGGGTTTGTTGAGCTTATCAAGCGCCGGCATCCTGATGTCGTCGTGGTGAATGGGTTTAGTGCGCGGTCGCAGGATCTCAAGATGACCGTGAAAAGCCTGGTTGATGCAGCCTACGATGAGCGTGTGCGTGAAGAAGGGCTCGAGGGTCTGGCAGCGCAGCACCTGCGTATGGATGTGGTCAGTGTGTACGATGATGTCGCGCGTCTGTACCAACACAGCGCACGCGCCGCGGATGAGTTCCCAGAATTGAGTGTGTTGGCTCGTTACTGTGTGGGTCTCGCACGGTATGCACAATCCCCTGTCAATGAGTTTGCCGCACTTGGCGCGGATGTAACGGCCGTTCAGTTTGACCCTGCACAGCGCTTACTGCCTGCTGATCGTCTTCGCGCGTCCCTTGAGCGGGCGATTGTGATGCTCGTAAACGATATCGGTCTGGACTTGCAAACGGCACTGACCAACACGTATGTCCAGCACATGCTGCCCTTTATCGCTGGTCTTGGTCCACGTAAAGCGCAGGCTCTTTTGAACGGTATCCGGACGCGTCTGGATGGTATTGTTGTAAACCGTGAGGTGCTCGTGCGCCGCGGTATTTTGACTTTTGTCGTATGGAACAATGCCGCTTCGTTCCTGCGCATTGATCAAGATGCCGCGGCCGATGCAGCCGATGAGGAGGCGCAGCCTGACGTGCTTGACGCCACACGTATCCACCCTGAAGACTATGATTTTCCGCGCCAAATGGCTCGAGATGCGCTTAACAAGCACGAAGAGGACTTGGAAGGTGAGCATCCCAGCGTTGCATGCGCCGAGATTATGGAAGATGCCCGACCCTCAGAAAAGCTCGCAGCTCTTGACTTGGATAACTATGCCGCCATGTTGTGGGAACGCCGTGGTCTGCGCAAGCGTCTGACGCTCTTGACCTGCAAGCAGGAATTGATCCGGCCGTATGACGACTGGCGGCCGCCGCAGCTGCTGCCGACGGCTGAAGAGCTATTTATGATGTTCACGGGTGAAACGCGCCGCTCGCTTGCCGAGGGCTATGTCGTGCCTGTGGTCGTAACGCGCATCGAAGAAGGCCGCGACATCGAAGGCCTTTTGCGGGTGCGTCTCGAGGCGGGTATGGACGGTGTCATTGCCGGTCGGGATATCATGCCGGGCTACAATTCACGCGACGTGCGTCTACGACGTCTCTTCCGCTCTGGTCAGGCCCTCAACGCTGTGGTGGTCCATCTTGATATCCAACGAATGCGGGCCGAGCTCAGTCTGCGTGCCGAGGCATTTGAGCATGTGAACCCCGCACAAGGCCGCACGCCCGTGGACGCCATGTACTTTGATCATGAGCGTGCGCAGTTGGCGATTGATGCGGCCGAAGAGCGCGCACGTCGTCGTCACCAAAACCGCATCGGGCGTCGTGTCATTGATCATCCCAACTTCCACAACTTCAATGCGATTCAAGCACAAAACTTCCTGGCAACGCAGCCACGTGGCTCCGTGGTGGTTCGTCCCAGCTCTCGAGGTATGGACCACCTTGCTGTGACATGGAAGGTCGATGATGGCGTATACCAGCACATTGATGTGCTTGAGCTCGATAAGGAGAACGACTATGCCCTGGGTCGAATCTTGCGTGTGGCAGATATGGGCTCCTACGCTGATTTGGACGACCTGATCGTGAATCATGTGCGCCCGATGGCCTCTATGGTAGAGATGATGATGAACCACGAAAAGTACAAAGGGGCTGACGAGCAAGCATTGCACACGTATCTTACCAATGTGTCACTCGCGAACCCGACTCGTTCTGTATATGCCTTTGGCCTGAACAAACAGCACCCAGGCTACTTTGACCTGGCATTTAAGGCAAACAGCCAGGCGCCGATCCAGACGTGGCCCGTGAAGGTGCTGCCAGGCGCTTTCAAGTTGGGTCAGGCCACGCAGCTGGCCGATGTGGCTGCCCTGACCAATGCATTCAAGACGCAGTACATGGCTCAGACGAGCGGGGGCCGTGGAGATCGGACTTCAGCTCCTCATGGCGGTATGACACCTGGCTATTACTATGGCGGCCGCACGCCGGGCCGCGGCGGTACGACGCCTGGTTACTATGGCGGAGCCACCCCCAGCTACGGTACCATGCCGGCCTACGGACATCCGCCGCCGCCACGTGGACTGCCTGGTGCGTCACGCTGGTGATGCTGTTCGTAGCGAGACATAGTATCACATCGCTCGCGTGCGCCGAGAAGGTCGGAGTGACATGTTGACAAATGATATCTGCTCCACATGATCGGCTGCATGAATCCAAGAAATGGAACCAATGAGCATGGGAGTATGACGTCCACGTTCCTGTTTTCGATTGTACGTGGGGACCAACAGGCACCATTTCTCGCACACGTGTGAGCCATACGCTGACCAAGTCGCCTTTTGCGGAAATGATGGGCCAATGATACACACTGTATTTGACGAGCAGTCGTGCTCGTCTCCTAAACATGTGCCTCGCGGTGCTATATAACTAGGGTTGACGTGATGGCGACTAGGCACACCCTCAGCCTGACATGTTTATCACGAAGGCCTTTGCTGCCCTGGCAGCCTTTGTCGCAGTGGCTGTGGCTGATGAGTACAGCCTCAAAGACATTAAACACATTGTGCTGTTCATGCAGGAGAACCGTGCCTTTGACCACTATTTCGGTACGATGGCAGGTGTGCGCGGTTTCAAGGACCCGAACGTGCACATCTCTAACAACACTGGCAAGAGTGTCTTCCACCAGCCCGTTGACGCCAAGAAGATCAAGGCGTCCATTCGTCCCACGGACGACACGTCGGAACTTATGCCTTGGCACTTGAACTGGCAAGGTGGTGACTGGAAGAACCGCACGCAGTGCATGCTGGCCGGTTCGAACAGCTGGAAGGCGAATCACGCCGCCTGGAACCATGGCCAAATTGACCAGTGGGTGAACGCCAACACGCCCTACAGTATTGGTTACTACCGTCGCGAGGATGTGCCGGTTCACTTCGCCTTGGCTGAGTCGTTTGTTGTGGGTGACGCTTACTACGAATCGGCTATTGCCTCGACGCACCCGAACCGCGCTATTCATCTGACGGGCTCGCTGAACGCCAACGGCAGTGCCGTGGGAGGCAATCCACAGGAGCTGGGTGGTCCTGTCGTCGACAACACGGCCACACCTGGCTGCTTGTACAGCTCTGACGGCGTGCCATACTCTTGTCGCCCACTCAAGTGGAAGACGCTGCCTGAGTACCTGCTCGAGGCTGGCATTTCGTTCATGGCTTACCAGGACTTTGATAACTTTGGTGAGGATACGCTTGTGTCGTTCACGCAGTACCAGGATGCCGCTCAGCGCAAGCAGAAGCTGGCCAAGGTCGGTGTTTCGTTCCCTGGTCTCGAGAGGTTCTACAAGGATGCTGAGGAAGGCAACCTTCCAGAGGTTTCGATCATCTTTGTGCCTGAGTACCTCTCAGAGCACCCGCCGTACACGCCTGACGATGGCGCATGGCTTCACCGCAAGGTGACCGAATCGCTTATGCACGGTAAGCACTGGAACAACACCGCCCTAATTGTGTCGTACGACGAGACGGGTGGTTGGGCCGACCACGTGCTGGGTCCTATCGCCTCAAGGGACACGCCTGGTGAATGGATGAAGGATCCATTCACGCCTTCGAATGGTCTGCAGCCTATCGGCCCTGGTTTCCGTGTGCCCTTCTACATTGCTTCGCCTTTCACGCGCAAGGGTGGTGTGTTTACCGAGCATGCCGCTCACGAGAGTCAGACGCTCTTTATTGAGGAGTGGGCCAAGGCCAACGGCAAGCCGTTCCACGTGAAGGAAATGAACCACTGGCGCCGTCAGCAGCTCAGCAACCTCGTGAACGCCTTTGACTTCTCCAAGATTGACACGAGCATCCCCAACATTCCCTCGATGCGTACGCCCTCGAAGGATCCGATTCGTGACCAGTACAACGGTGCTTTTGTGTGCCAGCTCAAGTACCGCAACACTATTCAGCCTCACGTTCCCTACGGTAAGCAAAAGGAGGAGGATGCCCTCAAGGTGGAACGCGGCTACAAGCCTGTCCGTGGTGATCTGAGCGAGGGTCGTTACCTCCGCTTTGAGGCTGACCATGGCCACGTGCTCTCATGGAAGGATGAGAACAAGCTCACCACGAGGAGCAGCGACTGCAAGTACGATGAAGACACCCTGTTTGTGCTGTCGTGGCTGGGATCGGAGCCCAAGGACAACCGCTTCAATGTGGCCAACATGAAGCGTGACAAGTTCTTTACGAGCGACCTCAAGCTCACCTCTGACCGCCGCTCGGCCGCCAAGTTTGCTTTGGTCGACCAGGGTAACGGTAAGGGCCACTCGATTGTCGAGGAGCAGTCGAAGAAGCATGTTTCGGTCGACAAAAACGGCGAGATTTCGCTCAAGGATGGTGATGCTACAATGTTCAAGACGTTTAGTGTGACGCTGTAATGGTATAGTTGCTAATTTGGTTGGTATGCGTTTATATAGTTTACAAGTCTAGGAAGGGGAGGGCGAGGTGGATGGAGAGGCGGTCGTGATGGGTGAAGCGCTTTCGTGTTTCATCGTGGAAGGCCACGACACACGCACGGGCGGGGTATGGCTAGTCTCGCGGCTTGTGCTGACTTTGCCGCTACCCCAGCGAAGGTTGCGTCGTAATGGTTGGCGTACAGGCACGCCCGGAGGGACCACTGTGGGATGGCAATTGGCAGGAATGGACACCGGCGTCCCCGGCGAGTGCTGGTGCACCGGTAATGCCTCCAGCGTATGCTCCCGCTTCACAGTCGGTTGAATCGGCGACGGTTCGGGCTTTACTTCAGGTTTGCGAGCTTCGGCGGCTTCGTCAGCCGTCTTACGTATCCGTGGTGGTGTGACAGAAGCCTGTTGCGCTAGTCGAGCTTGCCGCCTTGTGCGACCCTCAACACCACCTGACCAGAAAAGAGCCAGATTCGATACAGAGGTCCGTTCTGGGCCATGAGTGGCAATCACGGGCTTGACAGGAGATTCGGGACGACTGAATTTGTCCTGCATATCTGATGCTTCACGGAACGGTGGACGGCACCCCCGTTTTGATACACAGCTCACTTCGGCGTCAGATGTATTGTTTTGCATCATTTTATCGTCCGAAGAATCCTTACCACAAGTGACAGATGTTTTTTGCTTTTTCGACGTGGTATTCTGTCGAGTCACGTCACTGTGTTTATCCATGGATAAATTCGTGCGCCGTCGACGTCTTTCGCCTTCTGGTGCACCCCAGTAGGACGCTAGCACATCGGTGCTCGCTCCCTGGCCAAGAATCCGAGGAGCCTTGTGCAGTTCATGAGACGTATCACTCGGCTTCCGACATCTTTGTTCTAGACGCGGAGATCCAGATTCACTAGAAGACGAGTCGTAGCAGGGTTTCTCACGCACAGGACTCAATTTGACGGGCGACGAGATAGCAGGCGCAGGCTGAGGCTTTTTGGACGGGCGAGGTGGCCTGATCCTTGTCCGTGAGCGAGACGTTTGGTCAGCAGGATTCTCTTTGGGTGACCGATATGGCCAATCACACTTGAATAACTTGTAGTGTCGTTCACACCGGGCACATTCGTCAGGTGTCCACCATTTTTCTGGCGCACGGAACGCACTATGACACGTGAGGCATTCACAATTCGGCCCATTCGCATCAGGATTCACTTGAAAAGCCATCATATGATCGGGCTCGGATATAGCAGCCTGCTCAGCAGCTGCGCGTGCAGAGGATGAACGTAGTTTGCGTGTGTCTTTTTGAGACGCTTTAGTCTCATCGCTTTCACGACATTCTTGCTCGTCGTTGGCTCCAGTACATCGGAAAAAGCCACGACCAAGTCTCTCACACGTAGTACACATGCATTCTTTATTTCCCGCTTCGAAGTAATTATCTCCATAGTACGTCGTAATTTCTTCATTGCATTGAATGTTGCGTATGCATCGAATAGTAAGTGTCTGGCCAGTGCGGCGAAATTCTGCGTTGGGCCGACAGTCATGATTGATGAAGCGAGCGGGACCCAATAAAAGCTGACTGCATTTTCGTCGCGAAGATCGGATGACAGAAAAGTCTCGCGGGGGTCTAGCATGACCATCGCGTACATCCTTGTCCCGAGCCTCAGCAGCTTCGTCCCGGAGTGCCTGGTCATCTTCGGGCGTCAAGTCTTTTAACGCCGCTGTGCAATATGTTATGATTTCATCTGGGTGGTAGGGACGAAGAGCCATGACACATAGATCCGTGCGATTTGGAGATAAGTACGCATTGTATCGACCCTCGTCGGATACTTTCTCTAGCGCTTTGACGCGCTCTAACCGTGCTGTGCGATAACGGTAGGTGATGGCGTATTCAAATCCGGCATCGGGTAAATACGTCTGCAAGTACCGCTGAATGTGACTTTCGTTAAAAAATACAACGTACTTTTCAAATACTCGTTTCTGAGCTGGCGTTTTCAAGCACATGTGCTTGCGAACAATAGGAAGTCTGAATGGTGAGAATCGGTGGCAATACATACTCGCAGAACTTTTCCATTCCCTTGGACACATTCTGTTCCCAAATCACATTTTGCTGTACGATTTTCGTAACGGCATGTCGGTCAAAGCGCATGGGTCGAAACGCCGGGTTCATCTTGTGCGTGACAATATCAGGCTCGAACTCCAAGGAGTCGACCAACATGCAGGATAGTAAATCATCATCGGCTGTGATCTCCTCCATAATATCTTGTAGTTGATGGAAGGATTTGTTTTTTATCACTGCGCGCACACGCGTCTTAGTCGGACGCGCGGCTGCTCACAGATCGTATATGGTGCACGGTCGTAAAGCTTGCATGCAAGCGAGTCGGGCGCCTTTGGGAAAATTTGCCCCGCTTTGTAAGCATGCAGAAGTGGGACATGGGAACGCCGCAAGAAACGCAGACCTGACCAACTCGGGCCGCCAGGCGGGGGAATATGACGCAGAAATCACTGTCTACTGGTAGAAATCGAGCCTATTGTCATCACCCTTCTTGGAGATTTGCTTGAAAGCTTCATCAAAGTCACCAGGCAGTACAACGTAGCGGTTTTTGCGCACAGCCTGTAGACCTGCAGCCTGGCACACAGAGGCAATTTCAGCACAAGAGAGTTTATCAGGCCGACTCACATAGTCCTCGAGATCCACATCCGGGCTGAGGTTCATGCGACCACATATAGTTTGGAAAATCAAACGCTTTTCGCGTCTGTTGGGCAGAGGGAACTCGATCTTGCGATCCAGACGACCAGGACGAAGCAAGGCTGGATCCAGAGTATCGGCACGGTTCGTGGCCATAATGACCTTGACATTGCTTCCCTGATCGAAACCGTCCATTTGGGTTAAAAGTTCCAGAAGAATACGCTGCACTTCGCGATCGGCACCCGTCTGAGCATCGAATCGCTTGGTTGCAATGGCATCAATCTCGTCGATGAAAATAATCGACGGTGCATTTTCACGTGCTAAACGGAATACATCACGCACCATACGGGGTCCTTCACCGAGATACTTTTGCACGAACTCGGAACCAACCACACGAATGAACGAGGCCGTCGTGGCGTTAGCCACGGCCTTGACAAGCATGGTTTTTCCTGTTCCTGGTGGACCGTACAAGAGAACACCTTGAGGCGGATCAATACCAATCTGGTGGTATAAGTCAGCCTGCACAAGCGGAAGCTCGACGGCTTCGCGAATCTCCTGCTTTTGGACGTCCAAACCGCCAATGTCCTGGTAGGTTTCAGTGGGTCGTTCAGACTGGCTCATCATAACAATGCTCGAGTCTGACTCTGGTGGCAGCACTTCCACGAGCGAGTTGGAGTGGCGGTGAAGAGCCACACTGCTACCGGGACGGAGCAACTCGCGGTCGATCGTGGACAAGATGCGCACCACATAGTTGGAGCCAGTTGTTGAGCCAACGATACCTGTTGTCTGATCAATTGGTTCAAGGAATTGACCGATCACGAGAGGCACAGACTGAATGCGCTTAACTTCTTCCTGAGCACGAACAAGTTCGCGTTTCAGGTTGCGCTGCTCATCTTTCACGTACTCTTCCATTGTGGTGAGGAATTCGAGCTGTTGCTGAAGCTTCTTGTAGTGATAGTACACATCCTTTGGCTTTGAAGCGCTAAAGGATCCGCGCGAGTTGGAACTCGAAGCATGTGTGTCAGCAGGTACTATGCCAATTTCTTCCATGCTGTGGTAGAGGAACAAGGGATGTAGGTGATCGGTGGAATGACGACCATCGAGTGTGTGGAGGTGTGTACTTTGTCAGCAGAGATCAGCGCTTACGCAGCCTGTGTGTTGGCACATCACATCGTGCCATTCTACGTATGTGAACTGATGTAGAAGCAACGACGTTGTGTGTGCAAGTTGTGCGACTATGAGTAAAGTTCGCGTCTATACTTTTCCTTGCCGCCCTGTGGCGGTGTAGGCTACGGAAGGACGCCAGAGCCAAACTTGTCCGGTATGCAGAACGCGAGCATGCAAACGTTGTCACGCGTCATACGACTGAAACACGAGCTGGATACATTCGTAGCATGTTGCCATGTATAGATGAGTTTCTGGACGTGGTACGATAGAAAGGTTGGCTGAGTCATAAATGTTCATGGCAAAAGGATGGAGCTTGCCGTTATTCGACACCATTGACATGAGCCATCCACAACGAGAGAGCAGCGAAATGACCATGGCCGTGCTGGCATGTGGTACCATGGGTACAGCGATTTTGTCAGGTGTACTTGACTTTCAGCTTTCTATGGAAAATGGCGATAACTCCAAAGACCTGGCCGCCACGTCGCAACATGGCGAGAGCTTTGAGCGAGTTCCGCTCCCCAAGAAGTATATCGCTACTGTAGGTCGTGACTCGACCGCGAAACGTTTGGCGTCGACATTCTCAGAAGCTGGTCACTCGAATGTAGAGGTGTTTCAGCAGCGCAATGTCGAAGCAGTGCGACGCTCTGACATTGTATTGCTGTGTACCAAGCCCCAGCGTGTGTCTGAGTTTATGAGCGAGCCAGGCATGAAGGAGGCGCTAGAGAACAAGATTCTCGTAAGTATTGCAGCTGGCACGACGATCAACACGATCCAAAAGGTGGTGCCGCCATCGACCAAGGTGGTGCGTGCGATGCCCAACACGCCGTGCCGTATTCGAGAGGGCATGACAGTGATCTCTGATGTGACATGGCTTACGCACCTGGAGCGAGATTTGATCGCCACGATCTTCTCCGCGGTGGGCAAATGCAACTTTTTGGATGAAAAGTACTTTGACGCGGCCACAGCCCTCGCCGGCTCAGGTCCAGCGTTTGTGACGCTGTTCCTCGAGGCCATGACCGACGGTGGCGTCATGATGGGTCTTCCGCGTGCTGAGGCGCTTGAATTGGCTGCGCAGACGATGCAGGGTGCAGCGCGTATGGTGCTCGAATCTGGCACGCACCCTGCAGCGATCAAAGACAGTGTCACGACGCCTGGTGGATGCACGATTGCTGGGCTTTTACAGATGGAAGATGGCCGTGTGAGGTCGACGGTGGCACGTACGATCCAGACTGCAGCCGAGCACGCTGCTGGTCTTGGCAAAAGCAGTTAGTATGGACAGGTCGGGGTATCTAAAGTCTACGAGAATCGAGACACGTAGTGTTCCTGCCAAAGAGTCGTGGACAGTGGTGTTTGGAGAGCGTCATCCAGCATATTCGCCTCGAACCAACGCTTATCCAGCAGCTGCTGATATACGTGGGCCGGCATGATGAGCATAGAAAAGTGGTAGATCCACAAACCCAGCCAAATACCGGTCGTGACGAGGAGTAAATGGACCATCAAGCTCCACAACAGACGTGCAGGGGGGGTATCATGCGTGCTATTATGAGCTGTTTGAGCTTCAGCAGCGTGGGTCAGTGTCCCTGTCGGCGAGTCTGGTGCAGGGGCAGTCGATGGGATGGGCGCGACGTGATCATGCACATCCGAGATGGGCTCTTCTGGCGAGGATGTCCATTCGCCGAAGGGCGCCAAGTCCTCGGCCAGGACAGGTCCTGGTTGCTCCGACACGTCGTGCAGAGCACGAAGTTCCTGCTCTAGCTGTTCGTGGATCTTACGCGAATGGTCCACCTCCTGTTGGAGTTGCTCGGCATCTGAGTGCACGCGTTCCAGTGCATGAATAATGCCTTCGAGGCCGGAAATAGCCTCGCGCTGAGCATCACACGTAGCTCGAAGACCATGCAAGTCGGTGACGTAAGCTTGGCACGTCGCCTGCAAGGACGTGAGTTGTGCGACATGTTCGGCCTCTTGCTTTTCGAGGTCGGAAAATGACGCCATCTGCTGCTGTAGGTGAGTATCGAGCTGTCGGGCGGAGCGCCTTTGTGTATCACGGTCTTCTTTAATCTGTGTGATAGACGCTTCCAGCTCGTGGACACGACTTTCAAGCGTGAATCCGTGTGAGTGAGCCTGTTCGAGATCGCGACGGAGGCCATTGATCTCGCGCTGTAGTGAAGTGCATGTGGCATCACTCAGCTTCTTTTCGTGCGAAAGGATCTGGTGATCCGAATGTAGTCGATCCAATTGCTCATTCACACGCGCGAGTTTGCGAATCAGAGCTGAGCGGGCCGTAATGCCTGCCACATCAGGTTCGGAGCTTGTCACGGGCACCTTAGAAATTATGCGACTTGTTGACGCTGGTAGCGGCATAGGCGTACGCGGCGCAAAGGCGCTACGGTGCTTGGCAGGGCTCTCTGGCGCCACGGAGTCAAGTGTCGTATCTGGCGTCGCACTGCCCTGTTTTCCCTCAAAAAGGGATGCATTTGATCCATCATCAGTGGATGAATCCGTCTCATTCTCTAGCGAGCGTATCATGCTGAGAAACTCGTCTACACCAATCGCAAGCGAGCTGTTTTCGCGTGCAAATGTAGTGATCTGCAAGGCGACCTCACCATCTACAATAGGGGCACCACATTTGGCTGTGTACGAATCCATCACATCTAAAATGTCCTTCGCAGTGAGTGTGTCACCGCCATGCTCGTCAAAAAGAGTCCGGACCACACCCTCATCACAACGTGACATGTTGATCGTGGTAGGTAGTGTGAAACAAACTATGTGAGTGGAGTTGGGCGGCCGCTCGGGCCGTAGAAAGTGGAGGATACACGCGTTGCATCGCTGTTCGACGACATGCCACAGCGGATTGCGCTGGAGCTGCAGGCGCTTGTCGCCGAGACGCGACGCAAGTATCCGGATGTTCGACAGAGCGCCGACCAGTTGCTGGCACAATGGCAGGCTGATGCAGATCGTACTGTGTCGGAGCTGCAGTCTTGCAAGGATCCATCGTCCCATGCCCTCTTGCAGATGATTGTGTTGGCTTGTGAGACACGCTCCCCGAAGGTAATTCAGCTGGCTCTGTCGCTCCTGCAAAGCAGTATACCACTCCGTATTTTACCGGACACGTCGCTTGCTACAGTGATCGATACGCTACATACGCTTCTCTCTGCACCCGGACGAACAGACGTCGATGTACAGCTCAAGATCCTCCAAATTGTCTCATCCCTCCTCGTAACGTATGCCAATGTGACATCAGAGCTGCTGTCGCGTGCTCTCATGCTCTGTTTCACGCTATACGAGCACTCGCGCGTCGTTGTCGTAAGTTCCACCGCCGCTGCGATGCTCCGGCAGAACGTCATGGTGGTGTTTGAAAAGGTACAAAGCGAGGACCAATCCTTCGACGCCATTCAGAACGAAGACGCAGCTGTGAATGCACCTCTGCCCGTGGGTACAGCCGAACTGCCCAGTGGTCCTGTGACACTCTTTCCGTGTGCCGCCGATGTGTATCATTTGCTAAACGACTTGTGTGCGTTGGCCGATGGACAGCCAGCCCAATTTTTGCCACTCGACACCCTGTCCAAGCCTTTCGTGCTGGAGCTTTTGGAGAGTGTGCTGACGACTCAATCCTCTCTCTTCCAGCGGCACCCGGAACTCGTGTACATATTGCGGAGTGCCGCCTGTCCCTTTTTACTCAAGGCACTCAGCAAGCCACCGGCCTCGTTTTCTGTATACATTCGCGTTATGCGACTGGTAGCACTATTACTTTGTGAGTATCACAAGGAAATTGTGCTCGAAGTCGAAATGCTCCTGCGAGCCCTCTTGGACACACTCGACGAAAAGCATGCGCTTTGGCAACGGGTCTTGGCCTGGGAAACCATGCGCTCGCTAAGCGCAGACAGCGCTTTTCTGACCTTTTTGTGGGATCAATTTGATGGACAGGCAGATCCTATCTGCGTATTAGGAAGGCTCGTCGAGTGTGTGCAGCAGTTTTCCCGAAGGCTACGTTCGACACTCGTCGTGGACGACGCATTAGCTGCGGCGCTTGAACAGCGCCCAGACGTGCCACACACACCGACGATGCACTCCACACATACGATGTATGATGTCGCTATGGCAGGCATGCGTAGTGCCGCGGAAGGACTGCTCAGCTCGAAAGCCGAGATGCTTGTGGAGACAAGTGAGCCGCATGTGCCGCTCCTGGATCAGCTCGATAAGACGGATGCGCCCGTGCCTGGATCGAGTGCTTTGCCGACCACCTATCTTCCGTGTCTTGTTTTGCAATCGCTTGTGCGTTTGTCGCATAACCTTGCCGAGGCGCAACAGGCTGCGATATTTGCCGCTTATACCCGACCCATCAATGAAGGACTCACTGTGTTTTTGACAGTGCAGGGGGCCGATCTGTTCTTTGAGCAGACGCTCGATGCGCTCGTGCACATGGCCTGTGCCGCAGGCGTGGCGCAGTGTGCCACAGAACGCGATTTGATCCTTGCTACGCTGTGTGACCTGGCCGTGCCAAGTGCTGCGTACAGTGGCCAGGCGTTGGGTACTCGAAATCTCGGGGCGCAGGCTGCTCTGGCGTACGTTTGTGCGTCTCTGGGCCAGCATCTCGGGTCACGATGGCGAGCTCTTCTCCAATGTGTGTGCCAAGCACTTGTATGCCTTCGTAAGGGCGACGATGAAACGGTGCATACGCCGGCAGAGACGCTGCGATGGCCCGATGACAAGCCCAGTTGGCTGGCGCCTTCGACGATCGAGTCTCTCGGGCGGCTGCTGCGCGGCGTCTTTGTATCAGCTGCCAACCTCGACCATGAGGGGATGGATACATTTGCGGGTATTTTCACACAATTGATTGTGGATCGGTCGCGCGGGACACATGATGCGACGTCGCACATGATGCTGATCGAATGGGAGCGATTTGTGCGCGCTGCGGCGCCGCGTATCGTCGAACGCATGCCCGAGGGACCTTGGTCATCCATGCACGTGCTGATGCGCTTGCTGTGGGACGAGCGCATGACGCCTGTGCGTCGCATTGATATAGCACAGGTGTGCGACGCCTGTATCTATACCTTGTGGTGCACGCCGCTTATGGACAATGGCGAGCAGCCACAGGAGATGCTCAGGGCTTTGGCGCGCCAAGGTATACTGGAACGACGCACAGGGTCTACGGATGTATCGGTACGGAACGCTGCGCTCAGCACGCTGCATCGCATCCTTGAGTCGCAAGTACATATGCTGAGACGCACGAGCTATGGGTGGGAGCACGTCTTTGCGATGTGTGAGGCAGCCGCGAAGGACGCCAGTGCTATCCGCGCCTCTGGCGCTGCGCCTATGCCTCTACTGCGCACTGCTTTTGCATGCATGCAGTCCGTGTGTGCTTCGTACTTACCCATGCTCAACGACGCAGATTTGGTGCTGTGCATCAATGCGCTGCCGAGCTTTAGCATGCAGACGGAGGACGTGGCGATGGCCCTCCAAGCGAATGGCACGCTGTGGGACTTGACAGAGAGCATTGAGCGCCGTGATCGTGAGCAGGCAGTCGAGCTGTGGCTGGTGTTACTGCAGCGCCTGCGCGACGTGGCACAGGTGCCAAAGACGAATATGGCCGAATGTGCGCTAGCCAACTTATTTCAGGTGCTGCTGCAGTACCACTTGTCTTTTCGTGCAGAGGACTGGATACGCGTGCTCTCCGATGTACTGCTTCCTCTCGTTGAGGGCGAACACGCACCGGCACGCGCTTTTCATGGCACTGCCCGCGTCGTGGCAATGGTGCCAGCGTTGCGAACGGATCCTGCGTGGCCTGCCATGTGGGCGCGCTGGCTCCACGCCATGGAAGAGACTGTGGCGCGTGAGCCGTCGGATGACGTGATGCGTGTCATGCTGGAGGCCCTGCACAGCGTACTGCATCTGCAAGACGATACACAGGCATGGTGGCACGAGGCATGGCCGACAGTGCTGCGCCTGTGTGATACCCAAGCTCGCATGTCCATGCCGGATCTGGGTCTCCTGGCTGATATGCTGTACATGCTGTTTGTAAAGCGGTCCCGTGTGGATGAGTCTGCCTCTATGCTTCATGCGCTTCATAGCTGCATGCGCCGCGGACTCAGCGTGGCCGATGCGCTCTCTCTGTCCCATCTTCGAGAGCTCGTGAGACATGTGCAGGCTTCCTTTGACTTTCTGGCCACGCAGACCACGGTGCGGCCGAAAGTACTCGATGAACTCGTGCGGTGTACCGATATGGCCTACGCCGCATCTTTACATGCCAAACATGTGCGCATGCAAGCACTATACACAGAGCTCACAGGCGAGTGGATGGCTCAATGGTTGCGTATTCTCGAGCAAGAGGCAGGCACCCCAGACGCATGCCTGGCCTCTATGCTTCGCGTGCTTGTGAGGCCGCTCAAGGCGTGCCCGGAGCCCGGTGTGCCGAGCGCATGGTGTGTCGTGTGCAGAGCTTTGGTGCGGATCGCAGAATATGGAACCGAGGTCGAGACAGAAGAGTATTGGCATACCTTATTTGATGCCATGGCCACGGCCATGTGTGCAGATGCGCATAGTATGCCCACGGACGAAGAGGATGCATGTGCGCTCCATCTCTTGGCGTGCTTGGAACATGTCTTACCCAAGGCAGGAGCTCAGCAAGCGGCGCAGCCGGCCTTGACGCAGTTCCTGCCTCGTGCACTAGAAGCGACGCACTTGTACGCGGCATGGGGCACGCTGACGCAGCCGTGCCAGCCAACGCCCCGCGAGCGTATGGTCTACGAGACGTGGCACGTACTTTTTCGCCAATGCTCCTCGACATCGACGCCTGGTGGCAAGGCTATCGCCGTGCGTCTCTTGCCCATGATCGTGGCGCGATGTCAGTGTATCTTGCAAGCATTCATGGACGATGCCCGGATCCGCGGCAGCATACCTCTCCCGCGTGTGCGTGTAGAAGAAGCCAATTTCCTTTTGCGAGCTCTTCTGACACTTCGTGCGCCTACACACGTGTACCAAGGTCATGCGTACGCTGCAGATGCTCATCTCTTCGTGATGGGTCATGTCCTGGACGATATTGCGACCGCACGCGCTGATGCTTGTCTGCAGATCGCTCATGTCGGCACGTCGCTGCCGCCGATACCACCTGCCATCCCAGCGAACAGCCCAGACACCTGCCCCCAGGCCTTGGCCGCCGCCGGAGTGGCACGCCGCACGGCTTTACTCACGTGATGGTGCACAGACCCCTTGTTCTTGATGAACAAAGAGGACAAAGAAACTTGCCTAGGACGAAATGTATATAGGGACACACAGGATCGGCATGTCGGGTTTGTATGGATCCAGTGAGTGAGTGGCGTCCGCCTGCATTCATACGATATGCTGTGGCACATTTGTTGGCTCGCCCTGGCTGCACCTGCCACTGTCATCACAGTTTATGTGGTGTGTGCCCTTACATACACCCAGATTCGATGGCACCAATGGCTCCGTGATGTGCCAGGTCCAGCACGCGAAACATGGCTTATGGGCAACTTGCGCACGTTCATGTACCGCGACATCGGTGCCGTATGCCGTGCGTGGACACAGACGTTTGGAGGCGCCGTGCGGTTCTGGGGCACCTTTGGCGAGCCTAGACTTATGTTGATGGATCCTGTTGCATTTGACTATGTGTTCCGCAAGCGCGCTTATGCTTTTCCCAAGATGCGCATATCGCAGCGCCTCATTGCCAGCTTTATGGGGAACGGACTAATTGTGTCAGAAGGCATGGATCATCGCCGCCAAAGACGCGCTATCCAACCAGGATTCCAGGCACGAAACATCAAGCGCCTCGCACCTGTGTTTCAGGAGCATGTTTATGATGCTATGGACTACCTTGACACCTGTCTACAGCGCAGCGAAACCGCTCTCGTCGACATGTATGCTACAATGAGTGCAGCTACCTTGGACGCGCTGGGCGACGGTGCCTTGGGCGTCAAGTTTGGGACACTGGCTTCACTGCGGTCCGATCCAAACGGCGCGGTGTGTGAAGCCCATCCACTCACAGCGGCCCTGGAGCGTGCTCAGTTCATCGCATCACATCCAGGCTGGTTCACTGTGATGGTGGATATACTGTCCATGTACTTCCCAGCTCTGGAACATATTCCAGTGGGGCTATCATCGCGTGCTTTTCGACGCGCCACGCGCGTGCTTTTCGACTTGGCTGGTAAAGTCGTGGATGACGCCAAGGCACGTATCAAGGCGGGTGAGCCGAGTCCGGATATTTTGTCCGCCCTGTTGCGCGCCAACGCGAATGCCGAGCGCGATGCTGAGGAAAAGCGCAGTATCTTGGACCGCAATGTATTGACGGATGCCGAACTGCATGCACAAGTGTCCACGTTTATCTTTGCTGGTCACGAGACGACATCGACGCAGTTGGCATGGCTCTTCTTGTTTTTGGCGCAAGACCAAACGCGTCAGCAAACACTACGTCGTGCTATTGTGGAAAAACGGGCGTCGCTAGGACTAGCACCCCAAGCGGGCTCAACAGGTGACCGCGCTTTGTCCGAGGAAGAGCTGGACGACATTCCATACCTCGATTGGTGCATACGCGAGTGTCTGCGTTTACAGAGCGCTGTCCACACGACGTCGCGCGTGGCAACAGAAACGGAATGGATTCCTCTTTCCAACCGAAAGCACGTTCAAGTCCATCCCGGCATGGTATTACTGTTCCCTCTGTCCGCATTCATGACCTCGGAAGCATACTGGGGTCCTGAACCAGACGCTTTCCGGCCTGAGCGATGGTCCGAGCCCTTGCCTGGTCGATCAGTCATCCCTGCTCATCATGGCTTATCATTTCTCATGGGCCCGCGGGCCTGTATTGGCAGTTCTTTTGCCATTCTTGAAATGAAGGTGTTTATCGCATCCATCCTGCCATCCTTTCACTTCGAATGGGATGGTCGGCCTATCGTGCCGAAAATGTGGCCCGTGGCCCGTCCGTTGGATGCCCAGAGAGGGGTCGATGCCTGTGTGCTACAAATTCGGCGGATTTCTCGTAGTGGAGAATAGGGCTGCATCTCATCTTTCCTCATGTTTGTCCAAACTTTGCGAACTGCGTCGTGGCGTCGCCTCCTGCATACAAGCCGCATCGCCCTGGGTGATGTGCCGGCACGTCCGCCATCTGGACCTAACCCACTGGACGAGCCTACGCTTTCGAATGTAAAGCAAAAGTGGAAGCAGGCACGCCTGGCCAAAGACTCGGAGCTGGCCACCCTACTCGGCGGCATCCTCACAGACCTGCAGTACGCGCAGAAGACCAAGATTCAGCCAAATCAAAAGCCGCCTTCCATTATCAAGATGCTCCAAAAGGGTATCAAAAAGCGCACGGATGCAGCCAAGGTGTTTCGCCAAGCCAAGCCGGCGCCACGTGTCGACCTGGCCGAGAAGGAGGAACATGAAGTGCGTATTCTGCAAGACTTGCTGCCTAAATAGTTGTCGGTCGTTACTATTATAACACTAAATTCACATTTGTGCGTTCATTGTTGGCGGAATGGGGGGTGGGGGAGATACCACCGTGCATGGTTGGATGTGGGTGCTCGTCGATGTGGGCATTGGTTTGGCATCCTCGGGCGTACAGAAACTCCAAACACGGACGTCGCCATCATCACTGCCACTCAGGATTTTATCATCACCTAGGGCCACGGTCGTTACAGCTCGGCGGTGTCCCACGAGCGTGAGCTGGCATTGCGCCGTGTCGCGATCCCAAACCTTGATGGTCCGATCATGACTCGCCGACACAATGCGCAGTGTGTCACAGTCGACGCACCATACGCCTTCAACGTGCCCGAAGAGAGTGTGGAAGCACCGGCCCGTGCGCACATCCCACAACTTGAGGGTATTGTCCAACGATCCGGACACCAGAACAGGGCGTTTAGATTTGCATCCCGTCTTCTGGGTGCCCGCTTCTGTCTCATCAAGCACATCGTCAAAGATACCATCTTCCAAGTCCCGCAGCGTAGCATACGGTGGAAGGGGCGGCACTAAATTCGCAGCACACAGACGCTCGTGAGCCTTGAGCAAGCGGCTAGGTATGCGATCTGACGCTTGGCTTGCCGAGTCGCCGAGCGAGGTCTGCGCCGAAGTTGGCATAGTACTCGCATCCCCGTCTTCACGATACGACGAGCCAACAACGCCGCCTTCTGTGGCGCCCGAGACTCGCATAGAGCCGCGCGCCAGTTTCTGAACGGTGGACTGGTTCATCATAACCAGCTTGAGTGATTGCACCTGTCCCACATGGCCCTGGAACACCATGAGACACTCACGGGTTTGTAAATCCCAAAGGCGGATCGTAAAGTCATCTGACGCTGAGTACAAAAACATGCTAGGGTTCGAGGATCCATGGCTCGGCGCCGTCCACAACTGGAGCGCATTGACCCAATCGCGGTGTCCATTCAGCGGGAAGCATTCACCCGTTTGGCAGTTCCATATACGGATACTGCTATCGGCACTACCACTCGCCAAGACACGATCGTTGTACGTCAAACTCACGATACCCTCCGTGTGTCCTTCCAGCGTGCGCAGTAACTCGCCGGTGCGCCAATTCCAGATCTTGAGTGTACGATCCATCGAACCAGAAATGACTTTGCTGTCATCAAACTGCAAGCACCGCACACCTCGTGCATGACCTGAGAGTACACGCAAAGTTTCGCCCGTCTGCAAGTTCCACACACGAATCGTTCGGTCGTAGCTGCCCGTCACCATCACCGGGTATGGTAGATGACTGACTTTTTCCCGGAATGCAAGGCACATGATACCCTCGGTATGCCCACGCAAGACACGCACACAGTAGCGACCATACCGCCAATTGCGCTCAATCGCAAGTCGCTCACAATAAACGGCCTTCCATCGCCGTGAATGTGCCTGGTTCGTTTCTGTACGCGCCCGCTTTTGACGTGGCCCCTCGACTGCTGATGAGGCATGGGTATGTTCTGCTGCATCGCTGTATGATTTACGGCGTTCGAGTGCAGCGGCATTCGCGGCCGCAGTGATACTGCGGCGCAGGCTTCCATCCGATACAGTGCTTGCTGCTTGACGTAACTCGTCATCGCGCGAAGACTCGGTATTTTCGGCGTGCCCATGGCTGTCGATCAGGCGCGGCAAACCCCAACCACATTTTTCACATTTGCGCTCGATGTGCTGTTCACACATATTACGCCAAAGTAAATCATTGTCCGCCAGAGAGCGCCACAGCTTACTCACCTGCGCTGCTCGCCCCAAACTGATAGCATCGAGGTAGCCCAGCACACGCAGCGAGACATCAGCCGGAAATAAAGTAAATGGATCGATTCGAATGGCCATAGCAAGCTCTGAGGATAGCAGAGAGAGCTGGCTAAAACAGCACATAGTCAGGATACCGCGCAGAATCAAAGCGCGACGGGAATGCGGTGACGATGAAAAAAGCGACCACACTGTGTTGACTGCCTTTTTTTCGTCGTAAGAAAGTCCATCAATCGACTGTATGTGTAAGTATTCCAACACTGTTCCGGCGCCTCTATAGCGAGCATGCCCAGGAAATAGGGCAAGTGCTTCAAACTACGCGGATTCATATTGCATGCAGAGCGTGCACCAAATAGCGCATAAAAACCGCCCGCCACAGCTCGCCACGTTGGGCCATCGGCAGCCAGCTGTGAACGGCGCATGCTTATCGAGGCGCCAGACATTTGCAACGTACCTTTTGGAGGCGTGCGTTAGCACCCTCATCTGCCATCCGCTGGTGGCGCACGCACAAGTTCTCCGAGCGAGAGAGAAGCCGTACTACATCCGTCGAGGAAGAGCCATCCGCCTGTTTCTCGTTCTCCCTGCTAGCCTCGCGATCGAGCATTTCGTAGCCATAGAGACGTTGTGGGACATTGGTCATATCTGTAGGCATCATCTTAGGGGAACATGAGCATGAATCCTGCTCAAGTTGGGACGCCGCTGCAGCATCCTGAGGTACTGCAACGTTTCCCTGCACAGACGGGTTTCCCGCGTTGACCTTACTCAGAGCACTATGCTGCGTCGGCTGCGGATCCATAAAGCTCACTTGAGACAAGTGTGGCGAAATTTCTGCGTCTGGGCAGAGGACGTGAGTCTGTCCCTTCGTTGCACACAATAATTGCGCAAGCGAGAAAAAGGCCCCGACGTCCTTCTATGACACCATCGACGCCACTTATTGCCGACACGCTGGAACGCACGTCATCTAGGCTGACTAATCACGTCTCCAATTTTCTAGCGCTCTGTGGACTCGACGGGGTCATGAGCATTCAGTATGCTTTTTCACAGCTATGGCTAGTCACACAGCCAAAGTGTGGTGCCAGGCCGCCATACGCAGACAGGCAAAAATACTACAGTGTAGGGAATAAACGACAAAAGAAAGTCGAGTACTTAAGCCTGGATCTCCTCAGCGCTCTTGCCCGACTTGCGCGCAAGCATGTTCTTACTGAATCGTGTTAGACAAAATATTGAAATAAGCGATACATACCGGTCCTTGTCCATCCTGATCTTCGTAATCACCACGTTCGAGGGATGAACGGGAACAGCGACGGTGGCGCCATTGGCCTTTTCCTTCTGGAGGCGCTCAATGTGCACAACCCACTTGGCACGGTACACCTGCACAATGCGGCCCTCCGAGCCACGCGATGCACCACGCACGACAGTCACCTCGTCGTCCTTACGGATAGGGATTGAGCGGATCTGTAATGTTAGTATTCTGTCCTGAAGGTATAAGACAGGCCCAAGGAAAGAAAGGATTGGTGTGCGGCACACAGATGAAATTATGCGCGCGGTCAGAGTCAGTCGAGAGCTTCGTATCGCTGAAGCTGACACTGCCTTGATATGAAATACCGTTCTGAATATGGCCTCTTTGCCGGCCGCATGCGTATTCATCCACGCGCCGTGCACATCATCCCGTCCCCATACAGTGGGTGCCTGCCTTTCTGTCATTCATACGTACGCCGTGCTGCGAGCGAAGCTCCTTGCTCAAAGGAGCCGACATGATCTTTCTCCTGATGTGACCCGGGGCATCAAAGTGGGCCTTACGGTTGACGCGACGCAGAGAGCTGACCATGATACCTTGAGACGTAGGTCGTTAACCACAGCTCGAAGACGGACACAAGCGCTTTGGTCGGACGCCCGCTACTTCGCATGTATCATTTCACGTGATTAATTCTCAGCAACTATACGACGCCACTTATGCCACGTGGAGATCCTGAAACCCCATCTTGATGACCTAAGCTTGTCCAGACGCCATGCGGCTTGTGTGCCATCCACGTGTTGGTCTCTGAGGGGATCCAAGGGGCATGCTGGCGATGGAGAACAGCCTCTCATCTTTAGATCTGATACGTAAGATGGTCTGAATCCGAAATGTACGTACGTAGTTCGAGAGCCACCGGAAGCCATCACCATAGCCTTGGCGCATAACGACCGAGCACATAAACAGTTCAATAGGGCGGACATCCTTGAGAGGGACGGAGCCCTTGCCTGTGGTCTGGAACAGACCAAGAACCTGACGGAGCTCCTCCTCTGAAACAGCACCTGGGGCGTCAATCTTGTTGCCCAGCACCAAGAAAGGCACCTTGCTCAACTCCTCGATCGAGAGAAGCGAGTCAAGCTCAGCACGGGCTTCGGGGAAGCGTTCCACGTCTTGCGAGTCGACGAGGAAAACGATACCGTCTACCTCTGGGAAGTAGTCTTTCCAAAGACGACGCGCTGATATATTAGCGTAAGTACGCGCACGTACCCTGCTGGTGACCACCCAGATCGTACGTCGTAAATTTGACAAGACCGATAGCCAATTCTTCCGAAGCTACACGTGAGCATAATCCAGCGACGTACTTGGGTGTAGCGTGGGCTGAAGCGTGGCAAGGCGATCATTTTTGAGCATATGCAGCAGCGTCTGTCGTTAGAAACCAAGTGGCGGAGGTACCTACAGTCTTGCCTGCATTGTCAAGACCCAGGAAAAGGATCTTGGCGTTTTTGTGCGTCAGACCTGCGCGATGCATGTTAGTATCAATGCCGCGCATGGGAGCGTGCGCACATACCAAGCTGAGCCAGAATGTCCTGCCGAATGTTAGCATAAATGCTCTAACCCGTACGGATTGAACAAGCGCGACAGGAACTTATCATACGTACCCAGAACCAGTTAATGATAAACATGTTGTTCCGTACAAAGCAATGAAGTTGGCTGCACGGGCGAGTATCGGTACGACGGAGCGCATTCCATACGACGAGGTGGCTGGTACGGCTCGGCCGAATCATCAACGGCCTCTCAGCTCCGTCCATTATGGTCCACGTCGGCTGATTTTAACGGCTACATGACATTGAATTAATCTAGTTTGACACGGAGCGACTCCAGAGGTATCGGGTCGAAATGGTTCACATCAATGCCCTGCTGGCGCAGAGATTCTTCGACACGCGAAGGAACGAGTCGCTTGATCAGATCAGGACGCACAGATAGCTCTTCGCGTGTAAAGTTGAATAGGTCGGGCATGGGACGGCCATTAGACAAGATGACATCTTCTTCCCGTAGTTCATCAAAGAAAGGATGGCAGAGTGCCTCTACGGCTGTCAACCGAGCTTGAGGTGTGTATTGCAAGAGTTGTGTGATGAGGTCAATGGCGTCCGCTGGTGTGTGCGGCCGGAAGATCTTCGGGAACGGATGTGGCCGGATCTGAGGGAACTTGTGCTCCATATAGTTGGGATTCATGGTCCGGATTTGCTCGCGTGATGGTGTGCCGAGCACTTTGATGATTTCCACCAGCTGATCGATACCGCTCTCGCCAGGAAAGAGCGGTAGGCCTTGCATAAGCTCAGCCATGACACAACCCGTCGACCAAATGTCGATATTAGTCGTGTAGTTCGTCGCACCAAAAATAAGTTCAGGCGCACGATAGTACCGCGAGCAAATGTAGCTGACATTAGGCTCACCAGGTACAAGCACTTTGGCAGACCCAAAGTCGCAAAGTTTGAGGACACCGGTGCGCGGATCGAGCAGGAGATTTTGTGGCTTGATATCCCGATGGCAAATACCCAAAGAGTGAATGTATGCCAAACTCCGCATGATTTGATACATGTAGAGTTTCACAAGAAGCATTGGCATGGTCTGCTTCACCTTGGTATAATGACGCGTAGCACGATATACAGTCTCTGGTACGTATTCCAGCACCAAGTTAAGATACACTTCATCTTTCTGATGGTGAGCAAGTTGTCACATACCTTTTCGCCGCTGGTGTAAAAGAAGGCACGCAGATCCACGACATTCGGATGAGACAGCACACGCATAATTTGAAGCTCGCGGTTCTGAATGCATCAGCACAGTGAATACGCACCTTGAATCGCTTGTCTTGAAGCACCTTCTTGATGGCTACATTGTCCTGGCCTTCTGGGATGTCAGAGGAAGGCACCTCAGTACCGTCTGGGCGGTAGTGCACGAGGCGCGCCTGGAACACGACGCCAAAACTGCCGTTTCCGATCATGCGGCAGCTTGTGTATGCGATTTCCTGCTGCTCCCCCGTCTTCCCGTGTGAGGCGAGCACCCTGACGACTTTAGTAGGGTCGTCCATTCCTGCTCTGTTAGTCATGTTTTCGCACCCAGGTGGGTCATCTACAAACCTTGGATTTTGATTCCATTCATGGCAGAAATACGCTATCCAATTGGGATGGAGTAGCTTCAAGCCCAGTATTCCCTTGTGAATGGTGGCAGCGCTCGACACACACAAAAGGGTCCTGTTGGTAACGCGGCAAGACGGCCCTAGAGGAGGGTCTCCCGTGCGTGGGGTCGAGTGGGGCAATCGGCCGAGTCATGTCGTCATGCAGGTGCTCATGCGACAAACACGTGAAACCACGTGGAATGATATAAGCTCAAGTGGAGGGATAATCCTTGTCATGTCGCAAGCCCATTACGCCGAGGGCAGGGCTGTTTTGCGGCGAGATGTGCCGTTAGAAGAGCTAGGAGCTCCGCAATTTTCACATCTAGAATTTACCTTCCCGCTCAGGCTTTTAGCACCGAGAGGCGCCTCTGAAGATGCTACCGTGAATGCTGCTAAGCACGATACCACATCTCCCGTGAAAAAGTGTGTTGGTATTTTGTTCATGGTCAGCTTTGGCGGTGGGCTCGTAAGTGGTGACTTTGTTCGTCTGAATGTAGATGTGGGAGAATATACACGACTGCTCATGTTGACTCAGGGCAGCACGAAAGTGTATAAAGAGCGGCGCGGAGGAGATTTGCCGCAACAAGTGCTGCATGTTAGCGGCCCCAAGGAAGTGTCGCGGCAGTGCATACATTATACCGTGCGCGAAAATGCCACACTGGTACTTCTTCCGGCGCCTGTTACGTGTTTTGCACGGTCACGATATGCTCAGGTCCAGCGATTTGACTTGATGAGCAGTGCGACCTCTTCCCTTGTCCTGCTGGATTGGTTCACGTCAGGGCGGCTGGCTGTTGACCATGAACGCGTCCCAGAGTTCTGGCACTTTTACTTATACCACAGCCGTAATGAAGTGAGCATCGATGGACATGTCATTGCGCGCGACCGACAGCACCTAGCACAGGAGCTGCCGGAGACGTTGAGTGAAACGACAGACTTGGCCCGGCGGTGTGAGCCCTATACGTGTTTTGCCAACGTCCTTCTCTACGGGCCAGAGTGTACCGCACTGTGTGCGGCCCTCACTAAAGAGTACAGTCAAATACAACAGCCACAGCCATTTTTGCGATCGAGCGGATCTCGTGGCCAAGTAACGCCGCCCGATGTGGTATGGAGTCTGAGTCCGCTCTGCTCCGGAGCGCCTGTCCCTGGATGTGACTACAGGGCAGACACGTTTTCCGACAAGGGCCTGGTAGTGCGGATCGCGGGCACCAAGACAGACACAGTGCGTGTCTGGTTGTACGAGCATTTGCATCTGGTGCGGCACATGATTGGGGCGGATATGTATCGAGTGGCATTGGGTTGATCACGTTGGAGCGCCCTGATCGGGAAGGCGCTCAATGCGGTAGCGATGTCGGGCAATGTACATAAGAGGGATACCTGGTACCTGTCGCACACGACGACGTAGTTCGCGATCGCATGTGGCTACAATATAGCACTTGTGGCTCTTGATGCGCTCAATAATGCAATCATCGGCGTACGTGCCCTTATGTGTGCACTCGAGGCGCTCAAAGCGTGGATCGCGAGCGACACGCAGCGCGATGCGGTATTTTGGACCGAGCTTTTCGAGTTCGGAAAGAACACATGTCGTGATGCAGGGGATGGTTTTGGCGTAGAGGCAGTCCATCATCCCCTGAACGAGCTCGATTTTATTCTGGAGGCTGAAGTTAATAAAGTTGGTATCCACCAGAACGCGGTAGGGCGGTCCCAAGGCGGCATTGTGCTGAAAGAACATGGATGACGGAGCGAGTTCCTTGTGTCGCTTTTTGCTCTCTTCCTTGCTTGCTTGAGCCACAGCCTGCTCTTTCTGATTGTGTTTTCTATGTGTGAGTGCATGAGACGTACAGTCTGGTATCTTTGGGGTTGAGCAAGCGTTTTACTTCGCCAAACTTGCGGACCTGCTTTTTTTTCCCCATGGTGTATGCAGGAGGTCGGGGGTAAGCGTGTGGCGGAGAAAAAAAATGGGACGTGCCACGTGATACTACGCCGCCCTTGGGCCCAGCTGCGCATGGTGGCAAGGACCGAACGTGGGCATGAGGGGGCACCGTAGTAAGCACTTATGCGAGATCCCACACTGCCATGCCGTGGCACGTCGCTTCTTGCACACGTACATTACAACTACAGACATGCTAGTATTATGCACTCATCACAAGGCTTACAGATGACGTCGGCTGTGCAGCACAGCTATACAGAGGATGGAATGCACTGGCAATGCACCACGGACGTGCGTCCATCGAAAAACCAAGAAACATGTGTAGTACGTGGTACAAGGTGCAGGCTAGAAACCATGCACCTTGACGTCCTGCTTCGGGATGCCTTCTTCGATCAGGAACATGGAGATCTTTTGACGCTGATCGCCCTGAAGCTGGATCACCTGGCCAAGTTCCTCGTCATCGACGATGGTGCCGTTGCAAGCAAACTCCTTCTTGAACGCCTTGAGAAGCTTTTTCTGGTCGTATTCTGCGAGGCGTTAGTCGACGGTGCACATACCTTTGGGCAGACCTTGCAGCGTCGTGAGCGTCTTGCGTCCGTTTCGCTGCTGAATACGAATGTGAACGTAGCTGTTGGCCTGTGACGTCTTCTTCTTCTCTTCGACAATGTCTTCAGGAGCAGGGTCGTCACCAACGTCCGCGAATGGGTCGTAACTGGCCAGGTTCTGAATACTCATACGCTCTTTGTCAATGTACTTCGCCTTGTACGTCGAAAAGTGTGAGAGAAAAAGTGGGTAGGGAGCGCTGGCTACGGAGGCGAGCGGGGTTCACGTGACGCAACCCAAACAGGCCCCCCTGGTCTGGGTTGCCACTACGTTTGCGTATGGTGCGGCACGATAAGCGTAGTGTCGTCAAGCACAGAACGCGTGGCTCCGAGCCGCATAAAAAGGGCGGCTTCCATGTAGGCGCGACGAACGTGCCTAATGGTGCGTATATAGGACGGGCCAAAAAACACAAGGAGGCGCTGATCCACAAAGCCAAGGTGAAAAAGGCCTATTACAAGATGCTCGACAGGGAAAAGGGGGCGGCGCCTGTCGAGGCTTCGCCCATCCAAGATGTGGGGCGCTTTGCGTCGGAGAGCGAGCAGGAGGAGAGCAGCGCAACCCGCGTGGCCGCGGACAGGGCGCCTAGCCAGCGCAAGAAAAAGCTGCCCTACTTTTACACGCCCCCTAAGCAGCCTCGCGAGAAGGCACAGCCGGAGCGCACACGCGAGCAGGCGCTAGATGAGCGTGAGGCGCGCCGAAAGCTGTGGAACCGCAAGAGCCCGAGCCGCCTGGGCCGCGAGCGTGGCCAGCCTGACCTCGGCGCCCGCATGCAGGTCATGCTGGACAAGATCCAGCGCGGCTAAGATACCTATATGTACAGTAGTGATTCCAACTATGGCAACGGCACCGTGCGTCCGTGGCGCACGAGATGTGCGTGGAGTCCGTTGATCCGCGTCGCCTCGGCCTCGAGAGAATCGATGGAGGCATGCACATGCTCGGCGAGGATGCGGCGCTTGGTGGAGTCCATCATGGGCTCCATGCACTTGAGCTCATCGGCCAGCTCACAGTACAGCTGCTTTTGGTGTTCGAACTCGCGTGTGTGTTGGTCGAACAAGTGCTCCAGCATCCGCACTTCTGTCATGGACAGCAGGGGGGACTTGGTATGTTGCAGACGACGTAGGAGCGACTCGGTCGCAGCATCGTCTGCCTCGCGTTGCCGAAGATTCGCATGAATCTTTTCCTTGCGGGTCGATACGCCCAGGGCATCAGCGACGGACTGGCAGATTTTCTCGTAGCGCGTGTCTACCGAGGTGGGCGGCTCGGAGATGGGTGCCGAGGCAGGAGGCGACATGTGCGGCGGCGTCAGCGGCGGCTCGGGCGCGGGGCGTGCATGCATGTCTTTGATGGCGCGCGAGAGGCGGCGGAGCTCGGCGTACATTTTCTGCATGGCGGCGTCGACGGACGAGGCGTGCTTGGGTGGCGACGCAGGAGGCGGCTTGGCCGTCAAGTCGCTGAGCAGCACGCTGTGCTGCGCGACACTCGCTTCGAGAGCATCGAGGCGTGCATACACACGCGACAGGTCATCGGACAGGCCCTGCTTTTGGATCTTTTGCAGTTCCTTGTCCATGTGGTGGATGCACTGCGTCAGCGCCTCGAGCTGTCGATCGGCCCACTGTGCCTCGAGTCCCGGGGCTTTGTCGTCGTCGTGATTCACGACGGTTTCCGAGCTCGAGTGTCGACTGCCCGGCACAGGCGGCCTGGGCACAGGGCTGGGGCGGCGTGCGTACAGGTACGACGGGGTGCCGGCCTTTTCGTCCCATGCGTCCGTGGCATCGCCGGCGAGGCGCGAAATATTGAGGTGCGCATGCGCGCGCTCACTCAGTGGGGGGCGTGCGAACGGCCTTTGTGTATGGGATCGCCGATTCGGCGTCGCTAGAAACACGCGGTGATGGCCGGGCGAGTACAGGGGCTGCACGTCGTCGTCCGAGTCGCTCTCCCCCGAGTCGAGGGCCCATGCGTCCCTGCGATGGCGGTGCCGGCGGTGCGGTGAGGACAGGAACGACGAGCTCGCCACATGTGTCGGCGGGCGCATCGGCATGTCCAGCTCGTTCTCGATCGTGCGGCGGACCTGCTCCTCCAGCGACGAGGCACGCATCAAGGAAAACAACCCCTCCACGACGCGCGCGCGTTGGGCGCCGCCGCCGCCGCCGAGCGCGACGATCACGTGATAACAAGGCACCGCGGCGCTCGTGGTGCCTCGCGGGCCCCGTGGACCATGACGGCCGGGGCGCTGCGTGTGGCGTTTGTGCATCCTGATCTCGGCATCGGTGGCGCCGAGCGGCTGGTTGTTGATGCGGCTCTGAGCCTGCAGGAGCGAGGACATGACGTGTGTGTGATCACGTCGCACTATGACCCGTCGCATGCGTTCGAGCCGACGCGCAACGGCGCGCTGCGTGTCGTGCATGCGCAGACGCGGATGCCGCGCTCCATCCTGCACAAGTTTCATCTGCCGATGGCGATCTTGCAGCAGCTCTCGCTCGTCATGCAGGTCGTGGTGGCGACGCACGGTGCGGGCCTGGCGCGCACATACCCCGCGCTGTACCGCGCGCTCACACACATCGACCCGCAGGCATGCCCGGACGTGTTCGTGCTGGATCAGCTGCCGGTGGCTATTCCGCTCCTAAAGCTGCTATGCGGCCGACGTGTCGTGTACTACTGCCACTTTCCCGATAAGGAGATCAGCGCCGCCCTTGCGCGGCAGCGTGGCGATCATGGCCTGCGGGCGATGGTGCGGCGTCTGTACCGTCTGCCGCTCGATGTGCTCGAGGAAGCGACGACCAAAGCAGCCGATCGGATTCTGGTGAATTCGCACTTCACAGCCGCCCACTTCCGGCGCGTGTTTCCTCACATTGTGTGCCGCCCACGCGTCGTGTACCCAGCTGTCGACGAGCTCGAGTATACCCCTCAGCAGGTCCAGCAGGCGCTCGTCGAGTATGAGCGGTCGTGCCACGACGCTGATGCGCTGCGCCGCTGCTCGCTCGTGCAGCAGCTCGTCCAGGTCGGTGACCGGCCGATCCTGCTCTCGATCAACCGCTTCGAGGCCAAGAAGAACATCGTGCTGGCCCTGCATACCGTGGCGCACTTGCGGCACATGCGCCGCGACCGCGTACGACTCGTGTGTGCGGGTGGGTATGATGCGCGCGTGCAAGACAATATCGCGACGCTGGCCGCCCTGCAGGCACAGGCGACCCGGCTGGGTCTCTCGCACACCACGCTGTGGGGCCGCCGACCGTCGAGCGCATCGCCGCTCCATGAGCCCACCACGCCTGAGCACGTCCTAGGTGCCGATGTCGTGCTATTGCCTTCGCTGCCAGGTGCCCTCCTGCACGCTCTCTTGCACGCGCCGGCACTCCGGGCGTTGCTGTACACGCCGACGGACGAGCACTTTGGCATTGTGCCACTCGAGGCTATGGTGTGCGGCGTGCCCGTCTTGGCCACGGACACGGGCGGCCCGCTGGAAACGGTCGTGGACGCTGCGCTGGATGCCGACGGACAGCCCCAGGCACGCGACGCAACGGGCTTTCTGTGCGCGCCGAACGCCGAGCAGTGGGCGAGCGTGTGCCACAGGGTGCTGGATTGGGACGAGGATACTCGCACGAGGATCGCGTCCGCCGCCAGGCAGCGTGTGCAGACGCACTTTTCCGTCCGCACCATGGGCGCGGCGCTCGATGAGCATGTGCGGGCCGTCGGTGCGCAGGCCGTACCGTGGAGCGAGCGTGCGCAGATATTCGGCGTGGTGCTGGCGCTGCTGCTGATGCATGCCGTGGCAGTATACGTAGTGCTTGGTTAGCTATAAACTACAACTCGGTCCAGCCGGACTGGGTCTGGCGCTCGCCTGTCAGGAGCGTAAGCACAAACACGAGCAGATTCGCCGAGAAGCCCATGCCGAGACCGCGATACAGACCGCGCACGCCGCTGAGGCGCGAGTGTGTATAGGCTGCCAAGGGCGGTGCCTCGTCGTCGGAGCCGTCGTCCGTCGCGGCGACCTTGCCCGGCGCCGTCGTCGTCTCCTCGGTCAGAATGCGGTATATCGTCTCAGCGACGCCGCTGTACGGCACGGGGCGTGTCTCGACACAGGTGCGCAGGCCGCGGCGCGCTGTGTTCGCATTCGGTGCCGACAACAGGCCGCCGACATGGTCGGTCCGTAGCGGCTCGTGGTACTGCAGCTGGAGACGCCGGCGAGCTGTCTCGATCGGCAGCGTGATGCCAAGCGAGAGCGTCGACACGACGAACTCAGCGAGCGCATACGAGATAGGAAAAGCGCTCGGATCGAGATGCAGGACATTCTCAATGACGAGTGGCGCGCCGAGCGAAAAGAGCGGCCGGAAGAAGTAGTCGAGGAGCGTGGGAATCAGCAGGTTCGGATGCAGGTACGCCGTGCGCCAGCCACCCTCTTCGCGCAGGATCGTGCGCAGCGCGTCGATGGGCCCATGGTACTTTCGGTGCTGTGGCAGCATCGACTGCGCAATCAGACGCGTCCGCACAAGGTCAAGAGGCGATACGAGAAAGCCCGTGAGCAGACGCGTGGTCATGAGCAGCGTCAGGGTCTTGATGGGCTGCGGCGAGAACGCAATCGGCATCGGATTGAGCGCTGATGGCGCAAAAATCGACAAAATGCCTGTCAGAATCGGCTGTACCACCAACGTCGACAGATCCAGCAGAAACGTTGTGAGGGCGCCCTTCCACAGACCCATCCAGCCTTCTTTGCCACGCACCACGGCGCGGATCATCTCCATGACGCCGCCCTTGACGACCACCGGCATCATGAACTCGGGGCGCGTGCTTGTGTCGTCGCGCCGCTCCGGCACCACATAACCGCCCTCATCCACACGTCGGCGGGGCTCATGGGCCGCGTCGTCCGTGGCGTCTCGGAAGTACTTGCTGGGCTCGTCGTCTTCATCATCCACGGGCGCCTCGCTCCATGGATCCTGCTCCACCTCGCTCTGACTGCGCTTGCGCCGCTTGTGAAGCGACGTGCTCGGCACACGCATCCGTTGCCACACATCTTCGCGCGGCACCCATTGCACCTGCAGGAGCAGCTTACCCACCTCAAAGGGCATGGCCATGCACGTGCTTGTGTACTGCAGTGCCCCACTCACGAGCATGCCCGTGACCATCGCGCCGACCGTGGTCTTATTCGACTGCATGGTCAGCAGCGCCGCATCCGCATCTGCCGAGAGGTACCGGTTGGTCGGCGTGCGTGGCACATACACGGATCCACCCCCCGACGCCGACGTAGCATTCGCATGCGGCGCCGTCGCGATGAACGACAGGTCTTCCCGCGGCCGCTGGTACGGCCGCAGGACTTGACTCGCTCCGGAATCCATCACAAGGGCAAGTCCGAAGCGCGGCGATGACGCACCGTGACATGTTGTGGAGGGGTCCTAGTAGGCTACATAGTATTCACCTTCGCATGCCCACGGCGCACGGCTGGCATTGAGCAGGCGGCACAGGGTATGGACTCCGCGTGGCAGCAGCGCTATGGCGCATCCGGGTGCGGCGAAGCGAGTGGGGCCGTAGAAGGCGGCGGCGGCGGCGGCGGGGATCGTGACTCGTCAGCGGAACGCGTCGGCTCCATGCTTGGCTGGGGAGACGCGCGCCGCAGCTCGTCTATATCGTCTTTGGTGAGCGACAGCGCCGTGGGCGGGCGTCGCAACATGACGATCGCGCAGAACGGCAAGAGGGGCCTCGATGGTAGGAGGCAAGCCAGTGCCTGTCACGTGGTATCCACTTCGACCCATTGGCGCAGTGTCCGTTTTTTTCTCCCTCAACGACCATGGGACGCGGACGAGCTTACCGGCGTGGACACGGCCGCGGCGGGCGCGGCGGATCGAAGCGGTCCGGTGAGCGCCACGGCGAGTACACGTCGATCGAGCAGACCAACCCAAAGTTTGAGGCGTACTACCGCGACCAGGGCATTGTGCCCCTGGATGAGTGGGAGGCGTTCGTGGAAGCGATGCGGGCGCCGCTGCCGACGACTTTCCGCATCACGTCCGGCAAGCCAACGTCTCGTCAGCTACTCGATGCGATGCACACGACCTTCCTTCCGTACCTGTCCAACGTGACTTTCGAGGGCGAAAAGGTCACGCCACCCCACCAGCTCGAATGGTACCCTGAGGGCCTCGGATGGCATCTTGACGTGCGCAAGAATGTCTTGCGCAAGTCGCCCGAGTTCAAGCGTTTTCAGCAGTTCCTCGTGCACGAAACAGAGGTAGGCAGTATCTCACGCCAGGAGGCCGTGTCGATGCTGCCGCCCCTCTTCCTCGACGTGCGTCCCGAGCACCTCGTCCTCGATATGTGTGCGGCGCCGGGCTCTAAGACGGCACAGCTGATCGAGGCGATTCACTCGCCTCTCACGTCGTCGCCGGACGCCTTCGACCCAATGCCCCTTGGTGTCGTCGTCGCGAACGACTCGGACACGAAACGAGCTCACATGCTTGTGCACCAGTCCCAGCGCCTGCCGTCGCCCAATCTCTGCGTGACCAATGTCGACGCCAGCAACATGCCAAACATCCAGGTCTCGTGGAAAGGCGAGCAGCCGTCTGACCCGATCGAGCAGCGCGAGCTCAAGTACGACCGCATTCTCGCCGATGTGCCATGTTCAGGCGACGGCACACTCCGCAAGAACCTCGCGATCTGGAAGGACTGGACGCCCATGAACGGCACGGGCCTGCATGCTCTCCAGCTGCGCATCCTGATCCGTGGCCTGATGCTGCTGCGCCCAGGCGGCCGACTCGTGTACTCGACGTGCTCCCTGAACCCCATTGAGAACGAGGCCGTAGTCGTCGCAGCACTCCGCCACTTTAAGGGTGACGTGAGCATTGTGGATGCCTCAGGTATGCTTCCGGCTCTCCAGCGCCGCCCAGGCATGACATCGTGGAAGGTCGCGCCAGGCCGTGGAGCTCATCTTTTCAAGGGCGCAGAGAAAACAGACGAGTCCGCCATTCCATGGATCGAGTCATGGGACGCACTGTCTGGCCTTGACGCTGATCTCGCGTCTCGCACGCCCCAAAGTCTATGGCCACAGGGTGACGAAGAGACATGGCACCTGGACCGCTGTATCCGTGTATACCCTCACATGCAAAACACCGGTGCCTTTTTCGTGACGGTGCTCGAGAAAAAGAGCGCAGCAGACGCTGTGTCGCTCGCTCCAGGAATGGCCCGTGCGATGGAAAGCATGGCCGCTCAACACGCCGAGGCTCCCAGCGCCAAGCGTGCCGCCGACGAAGAACCAGAGCACGAAGCCAAACGGGTCAAGCAGGACGAGACTGTGCCGCATATCGTGCCTGTCGATAAACACCGCATGGACCGTGATGCTAAGCGACGCGCTCAGCTCGCTGATGCCCCCATTGGCGCTGGTGGTATGCCATATCGCGAGGATCCCTTTGTATACGTCCATCCATCAAATGCTGAAGTGCAGTCGTGCGTCAAGTGGTTCGGCCTACACGACTTCCCTGTCGCCAATCTCCTTGTACGCAACTCAGAGTGTGTACCGCTTCGCAGCGTGTACCTAACGTCCAACACGGTTCGTGCGATCGTTGCTGGCGGGGGTCCAGGTGCCGGTGTACATCCGGCCCAAAACCCTCTCAAGATCCGCCTGCTGAACTGCGGTGTCAAGGTATTCGGTCGACAAGAATCGGTCAGTAAAGCAACGCAAGCACAGCTTGCTGCCTCAAGCGACGATGCTTCGCAGCGCCGTGAGAATATGTCGTCGACATTGGCTTGCCGCTGGCGCGTGGTCAGCGACTCACTGCATTCAATGCGCCCCTTCTTGAGTGACAGGGTCGTTCTAAAGGCCACTTTGTCTGATCTCGCCTTTTTTATTCGCGAGTATTATCCCGTGCTCGACAACATTCCTGGCACTGTGGGAGAATTTTTGCGCACGGCCGAAATGGGAAGCTATGTCTTGGATATCGAACCCAGTGAGCATGAAGGACACAAGCTGGATGTCACCTTGTCTTATCCTATTTGGCGCTCCATGGCATCAGCTAATCTCATGCTCGATAAGCAGGAAAAGAGTGCACTATCCCTTCGCCTCTTCAATACTGACGTGTCGAATCCAGAAGGCCAACGTCACTTTTCCGCCAATCCCCAAGAGAGGAGGCAAAAGGAGCATGAGCAAGAAGATGATTCTTCGAAAGAAAGTAAGCAGCAGATAGAGTAAATTTGCGCATAGTAAAACAAGCCGGGCGACAATGTATACGTTGGCTTTGACATATGATGATCGAAGCGCATCCTACTTCATGACGACAAAACGGTTGCGCCAAGGGGGAATCGAACCCCCGGCACAGCTAACTTCCATGTACATGGCAAAGCTGTATTTTACCACTAAACCATTGGCGCGTCAGAGTCGGCTGCCTAGAGGAATTTGTTCATTTTATGGTCTTTAGTCATGTCATGACATGATGCAAAAGAAACGTGCGCCAAGGGGGAATCGAACCCCCGGCACAGCTAATTTCCATTCATATGGCAAAGCTGTATTTTACCACTAAACCATTGGCGCTAACGTGTGCCAACGGTCGGTTGATTTCGATTAGATATACCACGTAGATCTGGCGGGAAATGCCGGTCTCAATAGGACGCTACCACTGTCTTCAAGGTATTTACTATTATCATTTGCTACTTTTTCCTGTAAACCAGTCCGTCCAGCGATGCCATATACTTGTTGATTTCGAAGCTGAGACAAGAGTGTCAATGGTCTGCCCAACCGCAATGGTCAAGCCTGGCAGGGCTAGTCGGATTAGGACTCACCATTCTTGTTTTGAGAGGACGCCTGCTCGTCCTGTTGGTTGGTATCGTTGGATGGTTCTTCTGATTTGCTGGAGACGCGTCCCTCATACTCGTCCACAAACTGTTGCAGTAGCTCCTTTTGGCGCTTGGATAGAGATCTGCACGTTAATATTTATATGACATACCTTGGTATCGAGACATCAAACTGCACCATAAGATCACCGTTGTTCTCATACGTCTTCCGACCTCCGAGACGAGGCACGCCACGACCACGCAGAATCATTTCCTCACCCGGTTGTGTGCCAGATGGAACGCGTACATCCACAGTGCCGTCCAGTGTGGGCACACGCACGCGGCCGCCTAGCACAGCCGTGTAGAATGGAATGACAGCAGGATAGAACAGGTTCGTGCCCTGGCGACGCCAAACCTTGCTGGGTTTTACGTGTATACGCACGTAGAGACTACCAGGTGGTCCAGCGCCCATCAGCGGCACGTCTCCTGCTCCATCCTGACGAATGCGGTAACCATCATCGACACCGGCTGGGATATTCACAGTCACCGAGCGCGTCGACTTGACGCGGCCAGCACCTGAGCATGTAGAGCATTCATCTCCCGCCGCGATGGTCGAGCCGGTGCCGCTGCATGCCGGACACGTACTGGCCATTTGGAAGCCACCCTGGATTACAAAGGTACGTGTGCCAGTGCCATGACAGACTTGGCACGTTGTGCGCTTGGCTTGCGGCTTCAATCCAGAGCCAGTGCAGGTACCACAACGATCAATCGGATTAATGGTCACTGTGCGTGAAGTGCCCTTGCACGCTTCCTCAAACGAGAGTGTAATAGACGCCTCAATATCCTCGCCACGCGTCTCGCCACCAAAGCCCGTGCGTGTAGCTCGACCACCACCAAAAGCGCTGCCAAACAGTGACTCAAAGATGCTTTCAGCACTGCCAGGGTGAAATCCACCAAAGCCAGCGGCACCGAAGCCGGCACCGGCTGCGCCGCCGAACGGATCAAAGCCTCCCATGCTGGGCCCATCCGCCGAGCCAAACTGGTCATACGAAGCACGCTTCTGTTCGTCACTTAGAATATCATATGCTGCTTGAATCTCGACGAAGCGCTCCTTGGCACCAGGTTCTTTGCTCGTATCGGGATGATATTTTTTTGCCAGTTGATAATATGCGCTCTTTATGTCCTTGGTGCTGGCGTCACGCTTCACACCCAGCGTGGCATATGGGTCTTTGGACGCTGTTGTGTGAGTGCTGTGGAATCCACGCATGTACGTCGCGTTTGTCTGAGCCAGGCGGGGCATCACGACCGAGCGACGACCGGCAGACGACACCGTGACGAGTGAGCGTCTCATGGTCGAACACTTGGCCTGGAAGGCACGCGGAAGCAAGCGCAGACTTCCAGGAGCTGTACACATGAAGCCAGAACTAAGTTGGCCTAGACCTGTCGTTGGCATGAGAGTCGCGCCAGTCACACGCTGCCTTCGACGTCAAGTGGCGTTGGAAACAAATGGTACGTAAAAGAAGCCTTTTTACTAGCTTGGACATTATGAAAGAGCACGTGGCTTTAATAGAGGTGCGTCACCTAGGTTACAGTTGAGCGTTCGAGCCACGCTGAAGGGTGTCGAGAAAGGCACGAGAATAGCTGGCGTCAGACGATGCGTGCTTACCGTTGGCACTGCTCAAACACGGTGTAGAAGGCACTTGTACCAATCTCGAGGGTGAGTCGCGAATATACGTACATAATAGGGATCCATCACCGTGGCATTGTCGTCACTGGTATATGAGTCGATTGGATGAACCTACAATGCAGAAAATAGTTTAACCCTGTTATCGTGAGTAGCATTTACGCACTGTGCTTTGGAGTCCTTTGGTTGCATGCGCTGTAGATTTTTGACATTATTGGTGCTGGGTGAGCGAGAGGTCAACGTACTCCATGCCGAAAATATAGTGAAACTTGTAAAAGTCATCCCGAGTGATGGCCCGGGCGATATGGTTAATGGGAACTTGGTTCTCTTGGCAGACTTTTACCGTGCTTGTGTGAGTATGACTGGGCACGTACGTGGAGTGAGGTTCTTCGCCTTCATGATAGTCGGCGGTGCCGCAACTGTCAATCACGCCAAAATGGTCGTCGGCGCGCTGCTTCTGTACCGCATGGCGAAAGACGGCTTCCGCCATAGGACTTCGGCAGATATTACCCAAACAACAGAAGAGGACGTTGATCGGTTCAGGCGACATGGCGATTCGTTCTGGCGGTGTTTGGTCGAAAACGGACGTAATTCCTCCACCATCGCTACGAAACCTTCTACAAACGGCCCAAAGCCGCCATGGACTGCACAAAAGCTGATGGCGTGAGAATCTCGGTGCTGCCGTACGTAATTTGCTTCGAATTTGATGAGCTGGACGCCATGCTACTCGAAGTAGCAGTGGTGCGCGAGATGTATTCTTGCAGGTTGGCAAATTCAACGTAGCTACCGCCCCCCACGACAAAGACCACGGCATGGGCAAATGGTTGGCGAGCTTTAACCCCCCCAGCTGCCATCACGGAAGCCCGTCCGCGAGGCTGGCGCGGGTCAATGCACAAATAATCATCCGTTACTTGCAGTGCCTGCGTATTAGCGCTGGCTGGATCCATAATTGAGGCAACAAGACGCGTCACAGCAAAGTCCTTTTGGACCGGCAAAAAGTTTTTGACACCAGCCACGAGATTCTCCAAACGACTATCTTTCAGCTTGTCTGTAAGCCGGCTACCCAGCGAGCTGAAACCCTTGAACAGTTCGTGGCCGCTTTGAGTCGGTGCGGGTGTAGGCGTTGAGAGTGTAAATCGCATTATTTCGCGCGCTTTCTTTGCATAGACCACGGAAGCCATGTCTGCACCTTGTGTCCTTAGTGCCTCTTCAAAATCTTCGACCTCTTTGCGACTCAATGCAGCATCGGCCATCGACAAATAATACACGAGGAAAAGACGCAGCTTGTCCTCTGGGTTCTGCATGGCCGGATTCCGAATAGCTTCCAGAATAGCCGTCTTGCTTTGCCGGGTGATTGTCTCTTCCATCTGATATAACTCGTCTAAGCCACGAGTTTTGATGCCCTGCAGAAGAGCTGTGGCAATATTCATATGCGCATCGATTGTGCGTTTTCGTGCCGTGAGCTTGGGGAGCGCGGTTACAGCAGCTTTCAGATGCGATGCATTCGACGAAGCATCCAGCTGTCCCACCTCATCCATGCTGCTGATACCTGTTGAGCGCATAATTTCATTCGCTTCTTGGCGGTACTGATTCAGTTCAGCATCAATATCCTCCGCGACCTGAGGGAAAGGAAGGTCCGCGTTCTTGGCCCAAAAGTAGTCCTTGGAGTCCAGGTCATACGACTTCTTGGCCGTAGGTGGCTTGTCCGGTTCCTGCACTATCACACGGTTCAGTTTTGCATCCAGGACATCATACACTAGGGCTTGGTACGTCCATGAATGCGCTATCATCGGAATCAGATCCACGTTCCGGTCCATCAAAATTAGCACGGGGCGCTCATTGTTCCATGAACTCGACGAGGACGCAAATAAGCCAGAAACGCCCCGTGACGATGTCGACTGCTCACGCAGCTTTCCCTCGAGCTTACGCGCAACGAGTTCCGCTGCGCTACCGCGTGGAGCGCGGATAATCGGCAGGGTTCCCATCGTGGCAAAGACAGAGAGAAGACCTGCAGCGATGCGATCCGTCTCGGCCTCGACGTGTTCCTGGCCATGCTGCGGGTTGTGGAGCTGCTCGTACGTAGTTGGAACATTGGCCGAGCCAGATGTGTGCATTTTTGGAAGTAGCTGGAACAGTCTGGGTTGCAGCACGATATAGTCCAAGTATTGGTCGTATACCTGTCGAATTTGAGCCCCGCCATTTGTCCGGGCGACGGTTTGGGCCAATTGCTCCAACACAGGTCGAGGTACCATTGAGGTAAAATTGATGTAATACGACTCGTACAAGCCATTTGATATGTCCTTGGCGATTCGCGCGACATTGTCTTGCGTGGGCGACACAAAATACACAGCGGGCACATCTGGCAGAGCAGGCCGATCGGCATGCAGCTGCAAGTGCAATGTAACACCATTCTCACGCAAATCTTGAACACGTAAGCTGGTAGCAAGAATATCCGTGCTCGTCTGGTCCATTATTAGGATCTTCCATACAGGCGGCGCTGTAACGGCAGGGGCATTATCCTCTTGCTTGCTCCGTCCAGATGTGTGAGAGAATGTGGGGTCATTAAAGTTGAGCATTGACAAAAGAGAATGCACTTGTGCAGATCTAAGTGAAGATAATGATGATGATTCCACGGCCTGCATGCCCGCGCCTGCTGGCGCTGCAATGGATGATGCAGCTGCCATTCACTGTGTTCGATAGCGAAATGGGGACAACGACCCCCTGGCGACACGAGGTCCAGCTTCACGTGGCGTCCATGTGGATCCATTTGTGGAGGGTCCGGCAATTAAGCATGTTGGAGCCGCACGGTAATAAATGGACTTGTCTGCTCCGGGTCGTGTGCTTTTACCCATGTCTTTACTCGCAGGCACCAACAAGACTCGTGAGGAGTGGGATGAGCTTACGAAACCCTTCGTTCAAGTGCGTAAGAAAGCAGATGGTCTATATGAAAGCTGGGTCAAGGAACACTTTGTGCCTGTGTTCGGCAAATCCATATTTGGTGGCTCGCTTATTGCGCAATGCATTCTTGCAGCCTACGATACCGTGTCAGAGGACATGATGTTACACGTATGTCGAATCCATGCTAACAACAGGAATTCCACGTATGTCAAGCAAGGCGGACTAACATGCAGGGCAAATTCGTCGATCGAGCTGATGTCCATGAGCACATTATGTATCATGTACAAAAGCTGCGCAATGGTCGCTCCTACATGACTAGGCGTGTTGATGCTAAGCAGGGAGACACGGTCTTGTTTTCAGTGTCCATGTCGTTCCAACTGCGTGAACCGAATGAGCCTACTTATTTTGTGCCTTCGCCCAAAGTGGTGAATCTGGACGACTTTCAGTCCCTTTCCAAGGATCTGTACGATCCTTATGTCTCACTTCGACAGGTGGTGCACCCCGAGCAGTGCATGCATGCGCATATGCGATATCATAACATACTTCATTCAATGCGGGAAGATCACCCCATGTACGAATTGCTCTCGCAATGGACGCACGACCATACTCACGTCTTTCCGATGCAGTCTCGACCGGCCATTCCCACCATGTTTGACAGAGATGGTCATATGGCGCCATTTTCCAAAACAGCCTACTGGCTCAGCTCTCGTGGCTACTGCCGTGGCCCCCAAAGTTTGCAGCAAGCCATGCTTGGCTTTCACGTCGACCAGTTTTTCCTGGTCAACATGAATACGGAAATACCATCGTACACCACGACAATGATGGCGTCTCTGGACCACACGATGTGGTTCTATAATGATTTCCAGATGTGTGATTGGCTTTTGTTTGTCTTGGACAATCAAGCGCTCAATAATGGCCGCGCCTTGATCACAGGCCGCATATACCGTCTAGATGGTGTCCTTGTCGCTGTTGTGGTACGTTTTTTTGCACTCACCTTGTTAGGCGCAAGAGGGCGTGCACCGTTTCAAGCCCAGCCAGTCGCATTTATAGACATGTTGAGAGTGGAGAATAGGACCCCACCTTGGGACCTTATGATATCGGTGCTGGATTATGTGCCAAGTTACCATGAGTTCTGTGTACGCTGCGTGGGCTCATAATATAGGAAAATTATCTTCAAAGAAATGTGCCCGCCATCTTTCCCGCCAGCATGACATCCTCGTGGCCGGCGTATCGTCGATACGTGCACAAAGACGGTGGCGTGCTTTGGGACGCTTTGCGTGCCGACTTTGGCGATCATGATGTACCTGTTGTGATCGATAACCAAGAACGCAAAACAATGCGGCTTGAAGAGGCCATCGACCTCATCACTGAAACGAAACACGCAGTGTATATTAAAGATTGGCATCTTGTTCGATCTGCACGGACCCACTCGAGGGATTCCCACTTTTTCTTGCCGTACAGCACACCTGCCCTCTTTGCAGATGATTGTACGTTTTCTGTCTAACCGAAAGGGATGAACAATGTAACTACCCTGGGAAATCCCAGCGCTACATACCCCAATGCGTCAGACGCGTGGCTTGCGTCATGTCATGATGCTTATGATCAGGACGATTTCCGTTTTTGTTACGCGGGTACAACAGGTACCATAACGCCCCTACATCGTGATGGTACGTTCTTATTACTTATGCAGTTTGTATGTACTGCGACACTAATGCAGATACCTCCTACTCGTGGTCAACCAACATTGCAGGCCGCAAGAGATGGCGATTTGTCGCGCCGCAGGATGCTTCACTTTTGCGTCGCTTTCCCGATCAGCGCACGTCAGAACTTGCGTCAACGTATGACGACATGGAACGGCGTTACGCGAACCATGAGCTTGGTGCATACAAGGATGGGTTTAGCGGCTGGCCTGGCTGGGCAGAGGTGCGTTCTCGTGTCCATGTAGTATACCAAGAACCTGGACAGACGATATTTGTGCCGTCGAATTGGTATCATGAAGTCGAAAACCTCACCGACTGCCTAAGTCTGAACCACAACTGGTGCAACGCATACAATCTGCGGAGTATGTACGAGTCTATGGAGCATGAGGTGGACGATGTAACGGCCGCGCTCGAAGACGTACGAGATATGCTCCAGAGCCAGCCAGCCAATCAGTGTCCATGGCAGGCCGAATTTGTAGCCATTGTCCAGGACGTGGTGCGCGAGGATGCTGGGTGGGCGTGGGATGGTTTCTGGCGTATGGTGTATCATAATGTTGTACACCCCCCATGCGATGCCATGTTCCGACCACCAGACGTCCGCCCCCTCATTCGTGAGCTGCTGAGCCGATTCCTGCTGCGCGCTGAAACGCCGTGGCTTGCCTCGTCCTCCACAACCTCTTGGCAACGTGTAGCGGACTGGCTGCATGTGTCTCCTGTAGGCTGACTCAGCTGATGTCCGTAGAAGAAATCTTACGGCTTCCTCTCACTTCCTCTACAGCCAACTGCCATGTACCGCCCCGCCTCCCAAACCTACCTTTCAGAGACGATGAATGCTGCTTCTTGGAATCCTCTCAATTCTCAGGCGCCTTTAGCACAAGGTTTTCAAAGTCCTAAACTGGGAAGTATGTCTTTCGACCAAGATTCTGGATGGCCTCTGCCACACACAGATCCCAGTCCGGGCCTACTGCCGAACCCGCGTTGGTCTGCTCAAACGCAAATGTGGTACTATCTCGACACGACCAACACGGTGCAAGGACCCTTCCCGGCTACTTCAATGCAAATGTGGTTTGATCAGAAGTATCTGTTTCCAGAATTGTTGATCCGGGCTGAAGAAGATGCCACGTTTCGACCGCTACACGTTTATATGGCGGACTCGAGCGATCCCTTGCGCTTCTTCCTTATACCGCCAAAGAACTTTATGATGTCTGCGTCTGTCACACCGACGCCGCCGCGCATTCCATCAGTGATAGGATCGCCTCATGTATCCGCTGCGCCCTCTCCTCAGCTGGGGACCATGCCTCTATCACAGAGAGAGGCGGGTGTGCGTGCTGCGCCTGATTCGATGGCATCGAACTCAAAGACAAGCCCTCTGGCCGCATCAAACTTGTCCGCGGACGACATTCTTACGTCTCTACGTGTCATGTCGCAGCTTCAAACCCTATTACCGAATTCCACCGAAGCACAGACGCTGCAGATGTTGCGAACAGTGCTTTCCTCATCTGTGCCACATGCGAATGAAGCAGGAATGCAGGACATCTTGCATGCCATGCAGCAGCAGGCTCATGATGACGCGATGCGTGCCACGCAAGCGCAGGCTTATGCGGATGCCGGCACTTCTGTATCGACACCAGAGGCTGCGCCTGTCAAATCCACTCCTTTGGATAACAAAAATACCCTATGGTCCTATAATAAAGATCTGTATTCCGATGAGGACGACCCCTTCTCCCCCGAGCCACCTCGTACTGACGATCTGGTGTCCAAGCATGATGACGAACAGCTCGAACCTAGTCTCCAGCCAAAGCCAGCCCCTGTTGAATCCAAACCAAGTCCTCACGAGGAGCTGCCTACGAAAACGTCCGAGGCACCTCCGGAACCTGCCAAGAAAGCGGCGCCAAGTACGCTGCCCAAGAGCTCGACGACAGGCCGCCCTGCGCCCTGGGCCGCTACCACCAACAAGCCATCCAACACGTCAAAACCCAACATGCGCGAAATTCTTGAGGCCGAACAGCGCGAGCACAAGGCTCGTGAAGCCAGAGAACGTGCGAACAACTCAGCAATGCTGGCCCAGGCCATGGCTTCGATGCATGTATCAGGGCAGGACGCGTCAGCCCAGCCATCGCGCCCGTCACGTCAGAGCAGCGGCAGTGCATGGAGCGTGCCTAAGCCGGTGCCGACCAAGTCGCTTTCGGAAATTCAGCAGGAGGAGAGCGCGCGCACAGCCAGTGAAAAGGCTGCCCAGGCCGCGCGCCCATCGGCCTACAGCAACTCTGTGATGCGTGGAAGCCTGGGTGAAGCCCCGTCATCCTTGGCGTCTGATGCCTCGGATGATGGATGGGTCAAGATCGGCGCCAATGGCAAAGGACAACATCCGCTGCCGTCCAAACCGGTATTAACTAAGAGTAGCGTGCCGCCTAAGCCCACGTCTGCCGTACCGCTTCGCACGGCTGCTCTGCCTACTCGCCCACCAGCGCTTGCATCTCCCATGCTGTCTTCTGGGCAAAGTGGTCCGTCCGTCGCGTCCGAGGCAGATGAAGAGGGATGGGTGACGATGAAGCCCAAGCATCAAGTGCGTCGCGATGCACTATCGCAAATGAACGATGCCATTCCCCGCCCTAGCGCCGCATCGGTAGGTGTGACGAGTCGTCCTACAGTCGTGCCGTCGACTCCTCAACCGCCGTCGCCCGAGTTTCTGAGGCACTGCCGCGAGCAGCTCAAGGGTCTGCGTGCAAACATCGATGACTTTATCGAGATGCTGCTCTCATTCCCGCTGAACCCCTCGGCGGACGTGTCTGACATTATTGCCGAAGCAGTGTATGCCAACAGCAGCACCCTCGACGGCCGTCGTTTCGCCGCGGACTTTATTTCGCGTCGCAAAGCTGATGCATACCGTGCTGTAACTATTTAGAAACTATGCAGTTGTGTGCGTTTGGGTATGTAATACATTAGAGTCGGAAGGGCCCATCGTGGGCAGAGATGCGTCGGACTCAGTCTTGGGCGGCGTGGGTGCCTTGACAGGCTCTTGTGGTGGCTCATCCTCTACGTCCATTCCCTCTTGTTCCTTCCACGACTGCTGATCGCGTCGACCGCCTTCGCCCTCGTCATCCGAATCGTCAAACTCAGTGTCGCGTTGAATGCGTTTGTCCATGACATGCTGACTCACACGCACGTCCGGATCTTCTGCGTCGTCGTCTTGGTCATCCATGGCCGTATCGTGGGCCAAGTGTGGCTCAACATGGCCTTGTACCGACGGCGCATGGGCCACGTGGCGCAGGTTCTCAAACACCTGCTCTTTGACCTTGTCCAGATACTCGCGTGTATTCATGTTTTCCATGTTGCTCGGCAATACATCTAGTTGGTACTGGGGCCCAAAGTATTCGTAGTATTCATTCACTGGCAGAACAGAGCTCAGCTGGTGTCCCGACGCCAATCCCGTTTCGTACGCCCATGCACGACTCACATTTCGCATCGTGTAACCACCGCCGCCGACCAGTAAAAGAGGCAAGCCAAAGCTTTTGACAAACTCGACACAACTGGCGTGTCCACGCATACTAAGGTTAAAGCAGCCCAGCTTGTCACCAGCGAGAGAGTCGGAACCACACTGTAGCACCACCGCCGTCGGTTGGTACTGTTCCATGATGCGTTGGATCACGGGGCGAAATACACTTTGGTACGTCTCGTCGGTGATGCCGTCGCGAAGAGGCACATTGCATGCATAGTGTTTGCCCTTGCCACATCCAATGTCACGAAGTTCTCCTGTTCCAGGGAAAAATTCACCATACTTGTGGAAAGAGCATGTCATGACACGATCAGTGGTGTAAAACGCTTCTTCCACACCATCGCCATGGTGCACATCAATATCAATGTACAGCACACGAGCATGGTACCGGAGCAGTTCAAGGATGCCTAGCACGATATCATTCACGTAGCAAAAGCCACTCGCCTCACCCTTCTTGGCATGATGAAGCCCACCAGCCCAATTGATCGCAATATCGCACTTGTCTCGCGATAAACGAGCCGCTCCCTCCATCGAACCGCCGGCGGATATCGAGCAGTATTCAAAGAGTCCGTCGAACACGGGACAGTCGTCACCCACATTAAATTTGGACTGCTCCCGCACATATGCATCCACATTCTCTGGCGTCACACGGTACAGGAAGTCCACGTATTCATCCGTGTGAAATTGCGACATTTCCCGCTTGGTCGCTGGTTTCGCACGCTGGGCGTTAGCAAAAGGACACATACAAATATCTCCATCTTCTTGTACAGACCATAGTTCATGACCAAAGAGTGACACATTCGCACACGCATGGGCTTCATGGGATGTCCTGGTCCATAATGGAAGTTGCCAATGTCGGAGTCAAAAAAGTAGCATACCCGCGACCTTTGACCACTCGCATTCTGAAGCGGCTCCATTAGCGGTGTATCACCTGCACGATAGGATAATGTGCCTGCAGATCCGCCCTCAGAATTGGGTGGCAGATATGTGGTAGTGCCCATAATCAATTCGTACGGTGTACGTGCACCCGCGTCGTATCAAAAAACCCGAAGAAACCTTCGTCCGCGTCGACGTTCTATGGTATCCCTGACCAGCGGTAACCACGTGGCCTCCACGCGTACAGCGCCGGGTCCGCTGCACCGATGGCTAAACGCCATTGCAGTCCACCATGTCATCTCAACAGGCTAGTGGTCGTTCGCTCATCGCTTTAATTGCCGACGAAGTACGTGTATGAATATTTACGATCAAGGACTCAACTACAGGATTTATTCTCGCGGGTATTGGTGATGTGAACAAGGATGGCGAAAGAAATTTTTTTGTTGTGGATAATAAGACGCCCACATCCGACATCGAGGACGCTTTCAATAAGTTTACGAAGGATAGAAACGACATCGCCATTGTATTAATCAACCAACATATCGCGGACAAGATCCGTCCCATCGTGGACAAGTATATGCTGGCCTTCCCTGCCGTGCTCGAAATCCCGAGCAAGGACCACCCCTACGGTTCGTGCCCACCACCAACTAACAACAGACCCTTCGAAAGACGCTGTGCTCAAGCGCGTCCAGAAACTATTTGGCGAATGAATTTGCTACTATCAACTCTTGTTACATAGGTCAACATACTTGTAATCTTCGTTTACGGACTACAGTTTATTGTCCACCGCGCAAACGTAGCACAAGGTGCAACGTCGATTCCTTCTGGATGTTGTAGTCGCTCAGGGTACGACCATCTTCCAGCTGCTTACCAGCAAAGATCAGGCGCTGTTGGTCAGGAGGAATGCCCTCCTTGTCCTGGATCTTGGCCTTGACGTTGTCAATCGT